>Ga0209922_100047_pt1 | contig 464389 bp, 433 predicted proteins | sample ThiBiot_500_biof_FD_183946 | JGI IMG/M metagenome (GOLD analysis project Ga0209922, IMG submission 183946) | Wastewater bioreactor microbial communities from Cape Town, South Africa - Thiocy_expt_500_biof (SPAdes) | ecosystem: Engineered > Bioreactor > Thiocyanate-remediating >... | reverse complement strand
TGGCCAGGTCAATTCCCACGGTAGTAACATTCATGACGGACTCTCCTCCTCTTTCGATTGATCGGAACGACTCCATTCAATCTGGCACATACGATGCCGTCGGGGGCGGGGGAGTCCATTTCATTCGTTAGGTCCATTGAAAGGAAGTGAGGACGACCTCGCCGCTCCAACGTATATCGGGGACGACTCCGGCGTTTTTGAAAGGAAAACAGATGGCGTGGGTCATTCTGGTTATTGCGGGGCTGTTTGAGGTCGTCTGGGCGATCGGCCTGAAGTACACGGAAGGTTTCACCCGGTTGTGGCCTACCATCGGCACCGTCTTGGCGATGATCATCAGTCTTTGGTTACTGGGCGTCGCTATGAAATCACTTCCTGTTGGCACAGCGTATAGCGTTTGGGTTGGGGTTGGAGCCGCCGGAACCGTGGCGCTTGGCATCATACTGCTCGGAGAGCCAGTGAACGCCGCTCGGCTCATTAGTGTTACGTTGATTATCGCCGGTATCGTCGGCCTTAAGCTTGCGACACCGGCCTAACAACGCCATCAACTCAGACGTGCAAAAGCGCCGCTTCGCTCTGCTTTTGCATGCCGGTTATGGCGAACGTTAGGGAATAGCGAATGTCCGCAAAGAGCGTATCCGTCAAATCCCTGCCTGGTCTGCTCTTGCTTGCCTTTGTAGGTGGCGCATAGGCCTCATCCCAACCCGTTGCCTGACCAATTAAAAAAACTTTAGGCAAGCTGTCGAAACCTCCCCTGCTTATTCGTCGACAAGTAGTACCAGGAAATCGCCGGTACATAACAGTCGAGATTTGCTGCAGCGCATGAAGCCCTGTTTGCTGAGCCCGAGGCCAAAATTAAAGGAATCGAGAATTATGAGCAAAGTATTCGTCAACATTGGACTTAGCCTCGATGACTACATGGCCCCGGAAGGAATGACCATGGATAATCCTGGGTACAAGAACTGGGGCGCCAAGTGGGGTGCGCTGATGGCTTGGATCATCAATCAACAGTACTTCCGCGAGAACCTCAAGTTCGGATCAGGGGGAGAGACCGGCCCGGTCAATGATCTGGTTCGCAGCACCATGGAGCGCATTGGTGCCAACATTATGGGCAAGCGAATGTTCGACCAAGGCGAGAGCGTCTGGCCAGAGGAGGCTCCGTTTCACACACCGGTATACGTTCTTACCAATGAGAAACGCGAACCCTGGGTACGCCCCGGTGGGACGACCTTCTACTTCATCAATGACGGGCCGGAGCGTGCCCTGGAGCTGGCTCGGGAATCCGCAGGCAGTCGTGATATTCGTATCGCGGGTGGAGCGGATGTGATCCAGCAGTACTTGAACCTGGGTGTCGTCGACGAGCTGGAAATCGCCTTGGCGCCCGTGTTGTTCGGCGGCGGGCGGCGTCTCTTCGAGAACCTACGCGAGCCCGGGCCGCAGTTTCGCATCGACAGGGTTCTTGATGGTCCAGCCGCAACACACGTGCGCTATGTGCGTCAGTGAGGGCGGCCTAACAGCCGGTTGCCGCGGGCGGCTGAATTCTAACGTTACCTCCGACGTTAAGCCGCCATGGCAGAAGATACGTGTAAATCGCTCACATCGGCTGGCAACTGGACGTCCAACCGCTATCTTTGACACCACGAATGGAGAATGAATATGGTCCCCAAGAACACGATCTGTCTTTGGTATGACGGCACTGCCCTGGATGCCGCGAAGTTCTACGCCGAGACGTTCCCGGACAGCTCGGTGGGGACGGTCTGTCGTGCACCCGGCGACTACCCCGCGGGCGAGCTGGGCGATATCTTGACGGTGGAGTTCACCGTGATCGGCATCCCTTGTCTCGGCCTCAATGGCGGCCCGGCGTTCAAGCACAGCGAGGCTTTTTCGTTTCAAATTGCGACTGACGACCAAGCCGAAACCGACCGCTTGTGGCATGCGATCGTGGATAACGGCGGTCAGGAGAGCGCCTGCGGCTGGTGCAAGGACAAGTGGGGCCTGTCGTGGCAGATCACGCCGCGCGCGCTCACTGCCGCAATCGCCGATCCCGATCGCGCTGCAGCCAAGCGAGCGTTCGAGGCGATGATGCAGATGAGAAAAATCGACATCGCGGCGATCGAAGCGGCCCGGCGTGGCTGACGCTCATGCGCGACCGTTTCGATGGCTGCGAACTGCCATGGTCGAAACCGAGCCAATGTCAGCGCCCAAGGCGCCTACGCAAACAGAAACGAGCCGGGCGACGCCATTGAAACAAGACCACGGCATGCGCTAAATTGATGATGTCTGCATCACGGCTCAACTGGAGAAACCGGTGCCCGATCTCTCTCCCCTTTTCGATTTCCTGGTTATTTCGCGCGGGAAATGGGATTCCGACAAGTCCCCGGAAGAAATCCAGCGTGCCATCGACGCCTTCTACGTCTGGCACGATCGCCTTGTACAAGAAGGCCGGCTCAAGCCGGGCCAGAGGCTTTCCACGCAAGCCAGGTTGGTTTCGCGATCGGGTGTGAGGGATGGCCCCTATGCAGAGGCAAAGGAGGTCATCGGAGGCTACTGGTTTTTCTGCGCGGCCAACCTGCAGGAAGCCGTCGATTTGGCATCCCGGAATCCTTGCCTGGCCTGCGGACTGACATTCGAGATTCGACCTATCGAAAGCGAGCGGGCAAGCGCCTTCAAGCTGACGAACGAGACCCCGGGCCCTGTAACCAGGTAGCGTGTGGGCCTCACCTTAGACGGATGAAATCCTATTCAGGGTAATAGCAATGAAAACGCAGTATTACGCAGCGACAAGTCTCGACGGCTTCATTGCTACCGAGAATGACTCACTTGACTGGCTGTTTCCGCTTGGCGACCTGAATGACTCCAGCTATCCCGCGTTCATTGCCGATGTCGGTGCGTTGGCAATGGGATCAGCAACTTACGAATGGATGGTGCGCAACGCTGAAAAGCTTGCCTCCGAGACCGGCTCGGCATGGCCGTACACGCAGCCAGCCTGGATATTCTCCAGTCGCAAGCTTCCAATCATCGAAGGGGCAAACATCAGATTCGTCAATGGAGAAGTACGCGACGTCCACGCTGAAATGCAAGCGGCTGCAGGCACCAAAAATATCTGGATAGTTGGAGGCGGGGATCTCGCGGGCCAGTTCTACGATGCTGGCTTACTGGACGAACTGATCATCCAGGTGGGTTCGGTTACCCTCGGCAAGGGCAAGCCACTTTTTCCTCGCAGACTGCTCAGCCCAGTTCTTCGCCTGATGTCAGTTCATCAGATGGGGGCTGGCATGGCTGAGTTGCACTATGAGATACACAAAGGCGGTCCGGGTGGAGCTGTTTAACGATTCATTCAAACGCGACTGGCTAGAACACGCCCCTTAAGTCGCCCATTCCCCTGCTAGGGACAACTCCATTTTTCAGTCGCATTCGTAACTACCGTACTGTCGATGATCGGCTGGGCACCTCCAGGCAACCCTCTGTGGACACGTTGCGCGGGATCGCAGAGGCTGTATTGAATTCAAGCCTTGGGGCGCTAGGGCTAGGCCGCCTAGAATACCCTCGATACCAACCGCAACAGGAGTGGACGGCATGGCCGATACCCCGCGTTACCCCATCATCTACGTCCGCGGCTACGCGATGACGAAATCGGAAATCACCGAAACCACCTCGACGCCGTACATGGGCCTCGAACTCGGTTCGACCAAGGCGCGCCAGGCCTGGGACGGTGCGGTGCGCAAGGTCTTCTTCGAGTCGCCCATCGTGCGATTGTTGAAAGAAGGCTACAGCGACATCTACCGGGACGGCCTGCAGGTCGAGTCCGGACCGATCCCGTTGCAGAGCATCATCATCCATCGCTACTACGATGCGGCCGATCCGGATTTCGGGTCCGGCAAGGTGCCCACGATCGTCGATGCCGCGAAAGGACTGAGCGATCTGATCCTGCGCGTGCGCGACCAGGTCTGCCTCGACGGCCGCATGAAGCCCGAGGATTTCAGGGTGTATCTGGTGGCGCATTCGATGGGCGGCCTGGTCTGCCGCTGCTTTCTCCAGAACGGTGCGGCCGGCAGCGACGCGGCACGCAAGCTTGTCGACAAGGTGTTCACGTTCGCCACACCCCACAACGGCATCGAGATGGCCGGGATGAATGTTCCGGGATTCCTCGGTCTGTGGGACCTGAACAACTTCAACCGCGACGAGATGAGAAAGTATCTCGACATCAAGGACAAAGGCGTCGGGGTCAATTCGCTCGACGGAAAATTCGACCCGAGCCGATTCTTCTGCCTGGTCGGTACGAACAGTAAGGACTACGATGTGGCGCGCGGCGCCTCCCGGCTGCTTGCCGGCGAACTGAGCGATGGACTGGTGCGCATCGAGAACGCCTATGTGTCGGACGCGCCGCGTGCCCACGTCCACCGCAGCCACAGCGGTCCATACGGCATCGTGAATTCGGAGGAAGGCTTCCAGAATCTCACCCGCTTCCTGTTCGGCGACGTCAGCGTCAATGGTGTGCTGGAAATCGAAAACCTGCCGCTTCCGCCCGTGGCCAGACTGCAGAAGCTGCTGGGGACGAAGGTCGGCTATTACTTCGAGGTGGCGGTCGCCACCCGGGGCGCACTCGACTTCGATCTCACCCGCCGCACGGTGGCCAACAACAGCGCCATATTGCGATCGCGTGCCGAACTCTTCGAGGACGATGGCACGCTGAAGCCGGATGCGCGCCATCCGCATCTCTTCTCCGCCTTCCTCGACCTGTCGAAGCGGCCGCGGGATAGCCAGGAAATGATGTTCACGATCCAGCTTGCCGTATCGATGATCACCTATACCGGCGAGGATGTTGCGCGCGACGACCACTACGTGCCCGGCGAATACCTGTTCCGCGACACCGTCGTGATCAGCGCCATTCCGCCGACAGACCCGACCGCATCCTGGCAGGTCGGCTTCGTCCTGGCCGACAGCGGATGGTCGAGTGCGAAGACGACCCTGGCAAGCGGAAAAACCGACGAGCAGGGCCAGCCCTATGTCGCGATCCCGCTGGAGAACGAGAAGGGCTTCAAGGCCAGCTTGCGGCTATACGGCTCGCATTGGTTCTGACTTCTTCCCTCGCCGTCTCGATGCGGCGAATCGTAAGGGCCCGATCAGTCCTATGCGCGCCGGAAGGCGGGGATCACGGGCATTAGCCGGTACGTGCTGCTGCACAGGGCGGATCCACGTAGAAATGCAACTGGTTGCGGCCAGCTGATTTGGCCTGGTACATGGCTTCATCGGCATGCCTGAGCAACTGATCCGCGCTTGTTGCATGACCGCAGAACGTGGCGATGCCGATGCTGGGTGTGCTGATGCAGAGTTGTTCGCCGAGCCGGTAGGGCCGTGCGAGCTTGGTCAGGATCTTGTGGCCCAGCTCGCCTGCCTCCACGGCGGCCGCGGACGCCGTGTCGCCCAGGTTGTCGAGGATGATGACGAATTCGTCGCCACCCAGGCGCGACACGGTGTCGCTTTCCCTGACGCTGGCGAGCAGGCGCCGCGCCACCTCACCGAGCACCCGGTCGCCGGCCTCGTGGCCAAGCGTGTCGTTGATGATTTTGAAATTGTCCATGTCGATGAACAGAAGGGCGCCGTACCTTCCGCTACGGCTGCTGGCTGCGAGTTGATGCTCGAGGCGGTCCAGCAAAAGACGGCGGTTGGGCAGTCCGGTCAGCGGATCGTTGTAGGCGAAGTCGCGAATCATGATTTCGGCGGTCTTGCGCTCGGTGATGTCCAGTATGACGCCGTCCAGCCATCGCGCCCGGCCGTCATGGTCCGACGTGACGCGGCCTCGTTCGCTGACCCAGCGCGGGAATCCATCGGCGGTTCTGATGCGATATTCGATGTTGTAAATACTCCGCTTGGCAATCGCTTCGGAAATCGCCTGGCTCACCATGAGTCGGTCATCCGGGTGGATGAAATCGATATAGGAAACCGCTCCGGAAACAAAGCGTTCCGGCGGCTCGCCCGTGAGTGCCTGGATACCAATGCTGAGTTGCTGCACCGGCGAAGATGATCCTACCTCAGCCCGGAACACGGCCCCGGGGACGTTTTCGACGAGGGCCTTGAAGCTGTCGAGGCTGGTTTCGAGTTTTTCCGCCACATCGCGCATCGCCCGGCGATGTCGCGCATTCATATAGAGGACCGAGAAAAACAGCAGATCGAGCGCCAGACCGCCGAAAAGAATCATGCGGGGCTGGGCGCTTTCCGTTCTCGATTCGAATACGGAATTGCTCTTGAAGCGCGCCGTCCAGCGATGGCCGCCGATCTGCAAAACCTTGTCGGTCACATAGCGAGAAACATGCGCAGAACCGGTGGAGGCGAAGAGCAGGTTTTCCGGCCTCGGCTGATCGTCGTACAGTTCGATTTCAACTTCCCGCTCAGCGTCGCCAAATACCCTGTTCAACAGATCGTCCACCCGGAACGGGCTGTAGACGAAGCCGAGCAACGCACGCCGTCGTGCGGCCACGCTGTCGTGCGGCATCCCGTTGCGATAAACCGGTAGATACATCAGGAAACCGGCTTGGTTCTGCCGCCCCGTTTCCTGAACGAGCGTGACCTTTCCCGACAGGGCAGGATTGCCGCTATCACGTGCACGCTCCATAGCCTCGCGGCGAACTGGATCGGAAAACATGTCATAACCGAACGCGCGCAAATTTCGCCCGCTGAAGGGTTCGAGATAAACGATGCTGCTGTAAATCGTGCGGTCGCCGGCCGGATGGATGGTGTAGGCGGGGTATCCTTCCGCACGCACGCTGCGCTCGTGTCCTTGCTTCGCCTCCTTGGGGACCATGAGGGAAAAGCCGGTGCCCTGGATGTCGGGGAGGCCGTTGTCGAGTTGGAGCATCTCGACATAGGCGTGCCATTCCGCGCGGCTAACCCGGCTTTTCGCGGCAAAAAGGGCAGCACCGCCGCGCAGCGCCTGCTCGTAATCCTGCATGCGGCCGAGCAGGAGGGTTTCCTGTTTTCTGGCGTCATTCTCGAAACTTTCGTTTGCCCGCCTGGCAAACTCCGTCTCGGAATAACGCCACAAGGCGATAGTCAGAAACAGCGTAATCCCCAGTACGACCCACGCGATCGTTTCTCGATCCAGGATCGCGCTGATCCGCTGCAAGGGCGGGGTCTTTGCCGCCGGCGTCGCAGTGAACAAGCTCTCGGGTACGACCGCACCTTTTTTAATGGCTGATTCCCCTTCGCTCCACGTGCTTGTGCTCGATAAAAAAAGCGGTGTGATCGGCCGTGGTCTGAATTTCATGCATCCGGCTGCACCCATACGCAAGCGCTTTTCTTCTCGTGGTCATCATCATTCAGCCCCGGTCTACACAGATGTAAGAAAGCTCTGATTCCCCCGTAAGCGCTTCGAGGAATGCGCCGAGGGACGGTGCGGGGCCGGGAAATTCAGGCCGAAGGCTCGGCGATCCGATTCATCGGTTGATGGTAGGCTGTGCGCTTCCCCCTAATGCCAAAGCCTTAGACGACGATGCTTCCTTCGCCTGCAGCAGTCTGGTTGGTGATCACCCATCTGGGTGCGGCCGGCATCATGCTTCCGTTGTTCCTGGTCATCGCGACCGAGCTGTGGCTCGCTGGACAGAAGTCCGACCTCCTGGCCTGGATGCTGGCAATGTCGACAGGCGGGGCGATCGTGCTCGCCAGCAAGATCGCTTTCATCGGCTGGGGATGGGGAAGCGCGTCGCTGGACTTTACCGGCGTCAGCGGCCACACCATGCTGGCCACGTCCATTCTTCCCGTCTGGATGGGCCGACTGCTGGCAGAGCCGGGGCAGCGCTTCAGTCTTTCCGGCGTATCCCTGGGCCTCGTGATCGGTGCCGCGGTAGGGGTATCAAGGCTGGCATTGGAGGCGCACAGCCCGAGTGAAGTGATGGCAGGCTGGCTCCTCGGGCTGGCGATCAGCCTGACCGCCTACACGGTGATGCGGCACCGGCGTGCCGTCCAGGGCGTCGCCGCTCTGGCGGGCGCCTTCCTGCTGCTGGTCTTCAGCCCTTCCTGGCCCGGCTATTTCCCCACCCACAAGTGGGAGGTCGGCATTGCGCTGGCATTGTCGGGCCATGCGCAACCCTATGTCAGGCAGGATCTCCACCGCCCGTTGCGAGAAAGCGCGGCTGAACTCTCCCGGCGCGACTAGGCACGGAACGCGCAGCGCTCAAACTGCCGCCAGCGCCTGCTTCCGATATTTGTTCAGGTCGCGCACGTTCTCGAATGTCTGGCCCAGCAGGCTCGACAGGTTGCGGAGAATGCCGCCGACAACCTTGCTTTCCCAGGCATCGTCGAAACGGATCTGCTCGTCGAGCCAGTGCTCCAGCCATTCCGGATTGGGTAGGCGCGACTGGATGGTGTCCTTCGGGAACAGGGTTTCGTTGACATGCAGGTTGGTCGGGTGCAGCGCCTTGTCGGAACGCTTGCTGGACGCCATCAGGAAACCGATCTTGGCGAAGGCTGCGGCAACGCTCTGGCCCCCCTCCTTCAGCGCGCGCTTCATGTATTGGAGATAGGCGCCGCCGTGGCGGCCTTCATCGCGCGAGATGGTTTCGTAGATGTGCTTGATGACCGGTTCGGTATGCCATTCCGAGGCGCGCTTGTACCACTGCGTGAGACGGACTTCGCCGCAGAAGTGCAGCATCAGGGTTTCCATCGGCGGCGCCGGGTCGAAGGGGAAGCGGATGGCGTGCAGCTCGTCCTCGGTGGGCGCAAAATCGGGCTTGAAGCGGCGCAGATATTCCATCAGCACCAGCGCGTGTTTCTGCTCCTCGTAGAACCAGATCGACATGAAGGCGGAAAAATCGCTGTCGTGCACGAAGTCGCGCAGGAACATCTCGGTGGCCGGCAGCGCCGCCCACTCCGTAATGGCATTCATCTTGATGGTCAGCGCCTGCTCGTCGGTCAGCTTGGCGGCATCGAAACTGTCCCACGGAATGTCGGTTTCCATGTTCCAGCGGGCACGTTCGAGAGATTTGAAAAGGTCGATGTAAAGCATGTTGTAGGGAGGGGCGCGGATTATTGGGGTGTCCCCAGTGTGCCCATTGTTGTCCGAATGAATGACATTTTAGTGTCTTTCCACGGTTTTTCCCTCATTCCCGCCCATAGGGCACCCGAATCGCCGGATCGCGTCGCGGCCCCCCCTGCCATCCCGTCCGCCGTCCGGTCAATGCGGAAGTGGCATAATAATCAGGTTTTCTGCATCTTCCAGCCACGATGAATCCCGAGCGTACAGCCCCCTCCCTACCCGATACGTTTGCCCTGCACGAAGGCGAGCTGATCGCGCTGCAAGTGAATGCCGCGCACGCGCTCGGCCTGTCCGACACCCACTTCCGGGATCCCCTGGCCGACGGCACCCTGGGGCCCATGCTGACGGTCATACCGGCAGGCGCATTCGAATACGGCGCCGCGCCGCGGGAAGCAGCACCGGCGCAGGATCGCCCGCGTCGTGCCGCCCTGATCGAGCGCGGTTTCGCCATCGGCGTGCTGCCCGTCACGACGGAAGAGTTCGAGGCCTACGGCCGTGCCACCGGCTGGCGGCGGCGTGCGGAACTGGTCTGGCTGTCCGGCCGCAAGCCGGTCATCAACGTGCGACAGACCGAGGCGCGCGATTACTGCGCCTGGTTGAGCCGGCAGACCGGCCAGCACTACCGTCTGCCGACCGAACAGGAATGGGAGTACGCCTATCGCGCCGGCGCGTCGAGCGCCTATCCGCAGGGTGACCGCATCACGCCGGCGGATGCGCTCTATAACGCGAGCCAGGGTTATGACGCCGCACGCCCCAAGCGGCCGCGCCTGTTGTCGCGCTGCTTTGTCCGTTGCGGCGCGATGGAGGCTGGCAAGTTGCGCCCCAACCGCTGGGGCCTGCACGACATGGCAGGCAATGTATGGGAATTCACCGCCAGTTCCTGGACCCGCGATCATGCCAGCCTCCCCGAGCGTCCCCTGTCCGGCAAGCCACAAGCCGTGGTCACCAAGGGCGGCTCATGGTTCGATGGCCCCGAGGACTGCCGGGCTGCCGCACGCCGCCGCCGGCTGGAGAATGAACTGGACCTCAATCTGGGTTTCCGCGTCGTGCGCGACATTTAAAGGGTGGGTGCGCACACCATGACCGCGACACAACAGGACGAGAACCAGGTCAAAACAGACCTGACTCTCAATACCACGAGTTTCGTTGCCGAACTCGACGCTGCTGTCGAGGCGCACCTGGAGTGGACACGCCGAATCTTGCGTTGCGTTGTTCTGCAGTCGTCACCCGGCGAGGATGTGCTCGACCTCAAAGCACATACTCTGTGCCATTTCGGCGGGTGGTTTAGGACGCATCGGGAGCTTTTCGAGCTGATGGACGCCCCATCCGCCGCGCGTGTGGGAGCGGTTCACCAAACGATGCATGATGCCATCCGGTCAATCTGCAGCACCGTCCTTGCCGGCCGCAAGGGAGCAAAAGCCGACCTCGAAGTCTTTGAAGCGTCGCAATCCGAACTGATTGACCTGCTTGCTCGTTTCAAGACGCTGATCCTTTCGGCCGCACACCGTATCGACCCCCTTACCCGGTTACCACTGCGCTATGGCATCGAAAACGATTTTGCCCTGTATCAGAAGGAAGCCAAACGCAATCGCACCCTGCTCTATGTGGTCATCATCGATGTCGACAATTTCAAGCCGATCAACGACACCTTCGGCCATCCCGTGGGCGATCAGGTCTTGTGCCACCTGGCCAATACCCTGAAGCAGAGCCTGCGTGGCGATGAACCGCTCTACCGTTATGGCGGGGAGGAATTCCTCTGGCTGCTGAAATGCAAGTCAGCCACCGAGGCCCGGCAATCGGCGCGTCGCGTCCTGGCTATCGTAGGCACCACACCGGTGCCGATCGACGGCGAAGTCCTGAGGCTGACCGTGACGATGGGGATGGCCCTGGCCGGCGAACAGGAAGACCTCGCGAGCGCCATCAAGCGGGCCGATCTGGCGCTGTACGAAGGCAAACGCGAAGGCCGAAATCGGTTCGTCATCGCCGAGCCCTGAGGCGTCCCCTGGCAACGGTCCTGGCGATTCCTTGCCCCTCACCCTGTCGCGGTTTCCGGTCCGCTGGGGCGTCGCCTATAAATAACGAAGCGCTCGCCGCCACAACAGGGAAACCGCATGCAATTCAAGGATTACTACCAGACGCTGGGCGTGGCGCGCGATGCCACGGCGGACGAAATCAAAAAAGCCTTCCGCAAGCTCGCGCGCAAATACCATCCCGACGTCTCCAAGGAGGCGGATGCCGAACTGCGCATGCAGGAGGTGAACGAAGCCCATGCCGTGCTCTCGGATCCGGAAAAGCGCGCCGCTTACGATCAACTGGGGCGCGGCCATCGGCCGGGCGAGACGTTCCGCCCGCCGCCGGACTGGGACGCCGGCTTCGAATTTACCGGCCAGGCTTACTCACCCGGCGAAACCGCCGATTTCAGCGACTTCTTTGCCGAACTGTTCGGCCATATGGGCGGTGCGCACGCGGGGACCCGCCATGCCCGCACCGGCTTCCGGGCACAGGGCGAGGATCACCATGCCAAGGTGCTGCTTGATCTGGAAGACAGCTTCACTGGCGCCACCCGGCAGATTTCGCTGCGGGCACCGAAAGTGGACCCTCAAGGCCGGGTTCAACTGGAAACCCGTACGCTCAACGTGAAGATTCCCAAAGGCGTACATGCCGGCCAGGTCATCCGTCTCGCGGGCCAGGGTGCCCCCGGGATGGGCGGAGCCCCGGCCGGCGACCTGCTGTTGGAAGTGCAGTTCAAGCCGCACCCGCGCTTCCGGGCAGAAGGCCGCGATCTGCACCGGACCCTGCCGGTAGCACCGTGGGAAGCTGCCCTTGGCGCCATCGTCGCAGTGGATCTGCCGCAGGGCAGCGTCAAGGTACGGATTCCCGAGGGCGCCCAGAGCGGGCGGCAGTTGCGCGTGCGTGGCCATGGCATTCCCGGACAGCCGCCCGGCGACCTGCTGCTCGATCTCCAGGTGGTGCTGCCGCCGGCCAAGACGCCGAGGGCGCGGGAGTTGTATGAAACGATGGCGCGCGAACTCGCGTTCGATCCGCGCGCGCAGGAAAAGGATTGAACCATGCAAGACGACGATATTCTGATCGGCTGCCTGATGGAGGATTCCTGGCTGACGCTGGAACAGGTGGCCGCTGCCTGCAGCGTGGAGCCCGTCTGGCTCATCCGCCATATCGAGGAAGGCCTCTTCCCGCATGCCGAAAGCGTGGCAGGCACCTGGCGGTTTTCCGGCGCCAGCCTGCTGCGCGCGCGGCGCATGCGGCAACTGGAGCGTGACTTCGACGCCGTGCCGGAACTTGCCGCCCTGGTGGCCGACCTGCTGGAGGAAATGGACACGCTGCGGGCGCTGACCCGGCAGGCCGTCCCTGGAAGGGACCGCTAGATCAGGAGTTCTTCCCGGGCCTGAACCAGCGCCTGGGCCAGCCGCACGCCGCTCTCCCACGCACGCTCGACCCCGACACCGGCAATGCCGTCGCCGATCAGGGCGACCCGGCTCTCGCGGTCGCTGACCCAGAAGCCGCCGACCGAGGTTTGCGGACGCGCATGGCGCCACAGGTGCGAGGCTTCGATCTCGACCGGCCACGGCAGGCCCAACAGGCCCATCAGTGCTGAAGCCGCGCGGTTGCTGGCCTCCATCTCCGAAGCTTCCAGGTAGGTTTCGGCGAATTCGTGGCTGCTGTGCACCGCCCACAGGCCGGGGCCGTCGGCCGTCTGGCGTACCGCCAGATTCAACAGATGGTCGTCGAACTTGATGACGTCCGCCGCGGGGCCACCCTCCCAGCGCATCAGGAACGACCAGATCGGACGATAGCGCACCTCGCCCAGGCGCTCACGCAACAGCGGCAGCGCATCGAGCATGGGAATGGCCTGCGGCGTGGGCACGCTGCAGATCACGCAGTCGTAGTCGCCGCGCACCTCGCCATTCTCGAGGATGATCGTTCGCGGCTGCAGGGTCGCCACGCGTGACTGGGTGTGCAGGTGGGCATCGCCGAGCAGTTTGCGAACCAGTTGCGACGGTTCGATGGTGGGACGGAAATGGTTTTGCAACTGCGCTTCCCCCCACGAGATGGTGGCGCGTCCCTGCCAGACGTTGCCGCGAACCGGTGCGGCCCAGCCCTGTCGCACCCAGTCGCGCAACTGGCTGCGGAAAGGCTCGCGCTTGGCAGAGATGAACGGGGTACCCAGCGTAGCCCAGCCCTGTTCCGTACGCCGGGTCGACAGGCGCCCGCCCGCGCCACGCGCCTTGTCGAACACGTCGACCTCCCAGCCCGCCGCGGCGAGCGTGCCTGCACAGCTTGCACCTGCAATCCCTGCCCCAACGATGCCTGCCCTGAGCCCTGTCGAAGGGCCTGCCCTCAGTTTTGTCATGCCTCTCCATCCTTGTATATGACCACGCGACGATCTCCCGTATCGCCGTGGGGGAGCGCACGGCGCATGGCGCGCGCGGCTTCCCGTTCCATATCGAACTGTATCAGCAAATTCTTAAATGCCGATTCAAAAACCCTGCCCAGACTGATGCCTGCGCGCTCAGGCCAATACCCTCTGCATGGCCACATGCGGAATGCCGGCTTCCTCGTATTCGGCACCTTCGGCGACAAACCCTGCGCGGGCATAGAATCCTGCGGCATGGGTTTGTGCACTGAGTCTGAGCACGGTCTGGCCGCGCGCCTGCGCGGCGCGCAGGATCCGATCCAGCAAGGCCCGGCCCACGCCGCGCCCGCGCCAGGCCGGCAGCACGGCCATGCGGCCGAGGTGTCCGTCGGGCAGCAGGCGGGCGCAACCGATGGGCGAGCCATCCCCGGCCAGGGCGAGCCAATGCGTCGAGACGGCATCGTATTCGTCCCATTCCAGCGCTTCCGGGACCCCCTGCTCGTCGATGAACACGGCGCGCCGTACGGCGCCAAGGCGTGCCGCATCGCGGGCCCAGTCGGTTTCTCCAATCGTGAAGGCCGTCATCGCTACGCCCCGATGCGGGCGAACCGCCGCGCGGCACGATGGCCGCGCGCCGCCTTCACGCCGACCAGCATCCACAGTCCGGCGACGAAATAACAACCGGTGATGAGCAGCGACTGGCGGTGGTCACCCTGTGTGATCCAGCTCGCAATCCCATAGGTCAGCGGGCCGACGATCGACGCCAGCTTGACCGCCAGGCCCCACAAGCCGAAGAACTCGGCCTCCTGTGCCGGGGGCGCCAGCAATCCCACCATGGCACGCCCGGCCGATTGCGAGGCCCCCATGCACAGCCCGGCCAGATTGGCCGCCACCCAGAACATGCGTTCGTCAGGCGCGGCCCAGGCCAGCAGCACCATCACGATCCAGCCGACCAGCGTGAACGCAATCAGGCGCACATGGCCGACCCGATCCTGCACATGGCCGAAGACGAAGGCGCCGACAGCCGCCGTGATGTTGACCACCAGCACCAGCAGGATGGTTTGTTGGGTGCTGAAGTGAAATGCTTGGTTGGCGTAGATTGCCGCCAGCGTGATGACAGCCTGGATGCCGGCCTGATACAGCACGGTGCAGACGAGAAAGCGCTTGAGGTCGGGCAGGTATTCGAGATGGCCGAGCGTGTGCCGCACCTGGGCCCAGGCGTTGCGCGCCGTTCGGTCGCGTTGTGGCACGGCACGCTCGCGCAACATCAATAGCGTCGGCAAACTCGCCAGCAGGAACAGCGCGGCGGTGATCAGCATGGAGACCGGAACGAATGCCGCGGCTTCCTGGCCATGCGCCTGCGCCCAGCTGATGTAGGCGAGGCTTGCGCCCAACGACACCAGCCCGCCCACGTAGCCGAGCGACCAACCCCAGCCGGATACCCGGCCCAGTGCACGCGGACGCGCGAGTTCGTTCAGGAAAGCGGCGATCAGGTTTTCGCCGGTGCCGAAGAAATAATTGGAGAGTACCAGTCCCACGATGGCCAGCGCCAGTGCGCCCGGCACGGCAAAATACAGCAGCGCGGTGAAGCCGACGCAGCCCAGCGTGGTCAGCCACAGCAGCATTTTCTTGTTGGCGTGGGCATCGGCATACGCGCCGATCAGCGGTGCCGTGAGCATCACCAACGCATAGGAAACCGATAGCGCGAGCGTCCAGACGAAAGTCGCCCATGGCGCGTTGCCGGCCACCGCCGCGACGAAATAGGCGCTGAACACGGCCGTAATGACGACCGTCGTGTAGCCCGAATTGGCGAAGTCGTACATCGCCCATGCCCAGATTTCGCGCCGGCGCACGCCGGGTTGCAGCAGGCCTGTCCTGAGCGGAGTCGAAGGGCCTGTCCTGAGCGGAGTCGAAGGGCCTGTCCTGAGCGGAGTCGAGGGGCTGCTCATCAGGCGACCTCCTCTTCGGCCTGCTGCTGCAATGCCCACATGTGGGCATATACGCCATTTTTCTCCAGCAGATCGGTATGCCGTCCGCGCTCGACGATGCGCCCGCCTTCCATCACCAGGATCTCGTCGGCCTCGACCACGGTGGAGAGGCGGTGCGCGATGATGAGGCTGGTGCGGCTGCGCGCGATTTCCAGCAGCTCGGCCTGGATGGCCTTTTCGGTCTTGGTGTCGAGCGCCGAGGTGGCCTCGTCGAGAATGAGGATGGCCGGATTCTTCAGCAGCGTGCGTGCGATTGCCACGCGCTGCTTCTCGCCGCCCGAGAGTTTCAGTCCGCGCTCGCCCACCACCGTGTCCCATCCCTGCGGCAGGGCTTCGATGAAATGCAGGATATGCGCGGCACGCGCGGCTTCGAGTACCTCGTCGCGGCGGGCGTCGGGTCGGCCGTAGGCGATGTTGTAGTAGATGCTGTCGTTGAACAGCACGGTGTCCTGCGGCACCACGCCGATGGCGGCGCGCAGGCTGTCCTGCGTGACCTGGCGGATGTCCTGGCCGTCGATGCGGATGCTGCCCGCGCCGACATCGTAGAAACGGAACAGCAATCGTGCGAGCGTCGACTTGCCGGCGCCGCTGGACCCCACCGCCGCCACGGTCCTGCCGGCGGGGATGGTGAAGCTGACATCATGCAGGATCGGTCGGTCGGCGTTGTAGGCAAAGCTCACATGCTCGAACCTCACCTCGCCTGCCACCACGTCGAGGTCGCGCGCATCGGGGGCATCCTCCACCTCGCGCGGCCGCTGTAGCAAGGCGAACATGCGCTCGACGTCGGTGATCGACTCCTTGATCTGGCGATACATCACGCCGAGAAAGCTCAGCGGCTGGAACATCTGCAGCAGGAAAGCATTGACCATCACCAGATCCCCCAGTGTCAGCGTACCGTGCACGACGCCGTTGGCGGCGCGCAGCACCATCAGCGTCACCCCGACTGCGATGGTCCCGGCCTGGGCGGCATTGAGCATGCCCAACGAGCGCTGCGACTTCAGCGCCATGTCTTCCCATTCGATCAGGCTTTTGTCGTAGCGTGCGGCCTCGTATTTTTCGTTGCCGAAGTATTTGACTGTCTCGTAGTTCAGCAGGCTGTCGATGGCGCGGCCGTAGGCCTCGGAATCGAGGGTGTTGGCGCGGCGCACGAACTGCGTGCGCCATTCGGTGATGGTCACGGTGAAGCCGATGTAGGCCGCCAGGGTGATGAGCGTCAGCACCCCGAACACCCAGTCGAGCTTGACGAACAGGATGCCCGCGACCAACAGAATTTCCAGCACCGTGGGCGTGATGCGGAACAGCAGATAGCCGACCAGGCTGGACAGCGCCTTGGAGCCGCGCTCGATGTCGCGGGTGATGCCGCCGGTCTGCCTTTCCAGATGAAAGCGCAGCGACAGCGCGTGCAGGTGCTGGAACACCGCCATGCTGATGCGTCGCATGGCGCGCTGCGTGACCTTGGCGAACACCACGTCGCGCAGGTCGGCAAAGGTGGTGCTGACGAAGCGCAACAGACCGTAGCTGACGATGAAGGCCAGCGGCAGCACCAGTTCGGGACGCGGCTTGTTCAGGGAGTCGATGATGTCCTTCAGCACCAGCGGCACCGCCACCGAGGCCAGTTTGGCGCCGACCAGCAGCGCCAGTGCCAGCAATACGCGGCCGCGAAATTCCCATAAATAGGGAAACAGGCGGCTGATCGAGCGCAGGCTGGGGTCGCCAGGCGGCGGCGGGGGCGAATGGGAATGAACGGCGGGATGCATCAGGTCGGGTAGAATTACGAATTCGGTTTTTCCTGATTTTACGTCCGATGCGATGCATTCCGGCAGCGGACAAAAACAACGGCATGAAGCTCTACGGTATTCCCAACTGCACGACGGTGAAAAAAGCACGCGCCTGGCTCGATGACCATGCGTGCGACGTCGTCTTCCACGATTTCAAGAAACAGGGCGTGGACGCGGCCTGGCTGCGCAAGGTCGTCGCGCAGGTCGGCTGGCAGGCACTGGTGAATACGCGCGGCACGACCTGGCGCCAACTCACCGATACGGAGAAGGCGGCGGTCATCGACGACGCCAGTGCGATCGCGCTGATGCAGGCCTACCCCAGCGTGATCAAGCGGCCGGTGCTGGAGCGAAACGGGAAATACCATCTCGGCTTTGCCGAAGAACAATATCAAGCCTTGTTCGGAGAATGAAACTGCATGGCCAATGAAACGCCCGAGAATGGAATCCTTGCCAACGAAACCTTGGCGCTTGCGATCGAACTGCTCAAACGCAAATCGCTGACGCCAGACGATGCCGGCTGCCACGACCTCATCGCCGCGCGTCTGCAGAAACTCGGCTTCCACATCGAGCGCCATTGTCACAACGGCGTCGACAATCTATGGGCACGCAAGGGCACGGCCGCACCGGTGGTCTGTTTTGCCGGCCATACCGACGTGGTGCCCACCGGCCCGCTCGAGCAATGGCTATCCGATCCCTTCGAGCCGACGGTGCGCGACGGCAAACTGTACGCGCGCGGCGCCGCCGACATGAAGACCTCCGACGCCGCATTCGTCACCGCCACCGAGCGTTTCATCGCCGCGCATCCCGGGCACAGCGGCTCGATCGCCTTCCTGCTCACCTCCGACGAGGAAGGACCGGCCACTGACGGCACGGTGAAGGTTGTCGAAGCCTTGAAGGCACGCGGCGAGACGCTCGACTACTGCATCGTCGGCGAACCCACCAGTGCCGCCGAGTTCGGGGATACCATCAAGAACGGGCGGCGCGGCTCGTTGTCCGGCACCCTGCGCGTCAAGGGCGTCCAAGGTCACATCGCCTACCCGCACCTGGCCAAGAATCCCATCCATCTCGCCGCACCGGCGATCGCCGAGCTCGCCGACACCATGTGGGACGAGGGCAATGCCTACTTTCCACCCACCACCTGGCAGATATCCAATATCCACGCCGGTACCGGCGCCACCAACGTCATCCCCGGCGTGGTCGAGATCCAGTTCAACTTCCGCTTCTCCACCGCCAGCACCGCCGAAGGCTTGATGGACGCGGTGAATGAAATCCTCGACAGTCATGGCCTCGATTACGAGATCGACTGGAGTCTGTCGGGCAGGCCCTTCCTCACCCCGCGCGGCCCCCTGTGCGATCGCCTGAGCGAAGCCATCCACGAGGTCACCGGCCTCACCCCCGAACTGTCTACCACCGGCGGCACCTCGGACGGACGCTTCATCGCCGACATCTGCCGCGAAGTCGTCGAGTTCGGCCCGCTCAACATGAGCATCCACAAGCTGAACGAACATGTCGCGGTGGAAAACATCGAGCAGCTGGCGGCGATCTACCAGAAGACGCTGGAAAAACTGCTGGCTTGACCCTGACCAGAACCCGCGCGATGAAACACTTCGAAGACACCGAATCCCTGATCACCGTGCGCGACTGGCTACGCTTCGCCGTGTCGCGCTTCAACGAGGCCGAATTGTTTTTCGGCCATGGCACCGACAATGCCTTCGACGAGGCGGCCTATCTGATCCTGCATACCCTGCACCTGCCGCTCGACCGGCTCGAACCCTTCCTCGATGCCAGCCTGACGCACGGCGAGTCCGAACAGGTGCAGGCGGTGATCGAGCGCCGGGTGCGCGAACGCCTGCCTGCCGCTTACCTTACGCACGAGGCCTGGCTGGGCGCGCACCGTTTCTATGTCGACGAGCGCGTGATCGTGCCCCGTTCCTTCATCGCCGAGTTGCTGCACGAACAGCTGGCGCCGTGGGTGGACAATCCGGACGAGGTGACGCGCGCACTTGACCTCTGCACCGGCTCTGGCTGTCTCGCCGTGCTCGCGGCGCTGGCCTTTCCGAATGCCGAGGTCGACGCGGCCGATCTGTCGAAGGATGCGCTTGACGTCGCCGCAAAGAACGTCAGCGATTACGGTCTCGCGGACCGTATCGAGCTGATCGAGTCGGATCTGTTTGCGGCGCTGGACGGCCGGACCTATGACGTCATCGTCAGCAACCCGCCCTATGTGAACGCCGAATCGATTGCCGCGCTGCCGCCGGAATACCAGGCGGAACCCGCGCTGGCGCTGGGCTCGGGCGAGGACGGCCTGGATGCCACCCGGAAGATTCTGGCCGGCGCCCACGCCCACCTCAATCCCGGCGGCCTGCTGGTGGTCGAAATCGGCCACAACCGCGAGGCGCTCGAAGCCGCCTATCCTGCCCTGCCCTTCACCTGGCTCGACACCGAGAGCGGTGACCAGTACGTGTTCATGCTGCGGCGCGAGGATCTCGCCGGCCGGTAATCAGGCCGATCCTGACGCGCGCTACCGGTCCAGCAGCGTGACCAGCTGGTCCGCCGCCTGCGGCCGGCTCATCAGATAGCCCTGACCGAATTCGCAACCGTTCTCGCGCAGGAAGTCATACTGCTGCGAGGTTTCGATGCCTTCGGCGATCACCTCCAGCCCGAGTCCTTTCGCCAAGGCCAGAATGGTCGTGACGATCTGGGTATCGCCCGCCTGGTCCGGGATTCGGCGGACGAACGACTGGTCGATCTTGAGCGCGTGAAACGGCAGCTGCTTGAGGTAGCTCAGACTGGAATAGCCGGTGCCGAAGTCGTCGAGCGAGAGACGCACGCCCATGCTGCGCAGTTTGTCGAGACTGCTGCGAACCTCGTCGTTCATGATCAGCATCACGTTCTCGGTAATCTCGAGTTCGAGGCACTCCGCAGCCAGGCCGGTACGCGCAAGTGCCTGGGCAACCGATTTCACCAGGCGCCCCCCTTCGAACTGCCGGGTCGAAACGTTCACGGCCAGCGTCAATTCGGCAGCCCTGCCCTGCTTCTGCCAGGCGTGCAGTTGAGCGCAGCCGGCCTCCAGCACCCATTCGCCGAGCTGGACGATCAGGCCGGTGTCTTCGGCGGCTGAAATGAATGCGCCGGGCGGCACCAGTCCCTGGTCCGGATCGTTCCAGCGCAGCAGCGCCTCGAGCCCGACGATGCGCCCGCTTTCCAGTTCCACGATCGGCTGGTAATGCAACAGGAATTCGTCGCGTTCCAGCGCCTGGCGCAGGCGGGTGTCGAGCGTCAGCCGCTCCACCACGCGCGCGGTCTGCTGCGCGTGATAGAACAGGAAGCGATTGCCGCCTTGTTCCTTCGCCTGATACATGGCCGTGTCGGCATGCTTGAGCAGCGTTTCCACCGACGATGCGTCGTCGGGATACAGTGCAATGCCGATACTGGCGCTGCTGTATATCTGGGTGGCGCCGATATCGATCGGCATGGCAAGACTGTTCAGCAGGCGGGTGGCGACCAGTTCGGCATCCGCCTGCACGTCGATATCGGATACGATCGCCACGAATTCATCGCCACCGAAACGGCTCAGATGATCGTGCGCGCGCAACACCGATTGCAGGCGCTGGGCGACCTGCTGCAGCAAGAGGTCACCTGCCCCATGACCGAGCCCGTCATTGATGTTCTTCAACCGGTCGAGGTCGATGAACAACAGGGCCAGTCGCGCTTCGCTGCCTTGGAGGGCGGACAGCATTCTTTCGAGTGCGGTGCGGAAACCTTCGCGGTTCGGCAGCTGCGTCAGCCCGTCGAAATAAGCCAGCTGGTTCAGGTGTTGCTGGGCCGTTTCACGCTGCTGGATTTCAGTCTGCAGCAGATCGGCACGGCGCTGCAGCTCGCCCGTCTGCCGCTTGACCTGATAGCGCAGCAAGCCGACGATCGCCAACGCCAGGACGAACAAGCCTGCGATCGCAGCAACGGCCCACGACAGCCAGCTGGGATAGCGCGTTTCAGGCGCGGCTTCGAGCCAACGCCGTAGCGACGCGTAATAGGCCGACCCGGGATCAGCCTTGAGCGCAGCCAGGTCCCGATCCAATGCATGCAGGAGGGCGGGATCAGCATGCTTCGGGGCGGCGTAATGGACGAAAATGGGATTGAATACGATGCCGGTCGCGACCATGTCGTTGGGGTGGACATGCAGCGCCGCGAACACCCGGTTCACCGCGCCTGCATCAGCCCGGCGTTCGATGATCGCCCGCAACACATCCGCATAGGTATCCACGTAGACCGGCGTAAATCCCGCGTCGAACTGCTTCGCCAAATCGATCAGTGCCTGGCTGTGCGTGCTGCCCCGCATGAGCGCGACCCGCTTGCCCTTGAGATCGGGCAGCGACTCGATGCGGGACCGGATATGGCGGAACACCATGCCCCAGTTTCCGATGAGGCTCTGCTGGCTGAATTGGAAGCGCTTCGCACGTTCCTCGCTATAGGCAATTCCCACAAGCAGATCGATCTCGCCCTTGTCGAGGCGGGAAAGGAGATTGTCGAAGGAATCGGGAACGTAGGTGATCCGCCAGCCTTCCCGATCCGCCACCGCACGGATGACGTCGATCGCGATACCCTGGGGCGGCACACCGGGCGTTGCCGTGACGATGGGAGGATTGTCGGCCACGCCGACCCGGACAGGAATCCCGCCTTGCACGGCCATTGCCGGCGAGCCCGACAACAACCAGAACAGACAGGCCTGCAGAAGAATACGGAAAACCACGCAAATAAATCCCTGTAGATCAAACCACGCCAGGTGCCCTGGCTGTTGCGGAGGTAGCCTAACCTAATATCCAGCCCGGTACTAAGCGCGAACCGGCTAGCGAGACGCGGTGGCCAAGTCGGCAGCAATGTGTCGGGCAAGTTGTCGTGCGGCTGCCTGGATGTCGTCGCCGGCCTCGCCGCCGGGGCAGGCAAGCGCGATTTCGATGCCATACAGATCGAGCCGGGGCGGCAGGATACCGAACGCGCGCGCCAGCGACAGCGCGTCGAGCACGCCGAGCCCGTGGCTGGATAGACCCTGCGTGTAGCCCGGCCACGCATCCTGGTCGAAACGTTTGATGCGGCCAGGCCGATCGCCGCTTTGCATGGCGTCGACCAGGATGACCCAATCCGCCTGTTCCAGCAGGCCGATCAGGCTGGCGCCGGGCCTGTCCAGCTTGTCGATGGCAAGTTCATGCTCGCTCTGGACACCGCAATCCGCCAAGGCATCCACGGTCAGCCAGCCGGCCTGGTCGTCGCCCGACGGCGAACCGATGCCGAGGATGCGGACCTTGCTCATATGCGCGCGACATTCATCCGCAAAAAATGGGTGGCGCAGGAAATGCAGGGATCGTAGTTGCGGATGACTTTTTCGCAATGCAGCCGCAGCGCGTCGTCCGGATGGTCGAGCCCGAAATTGAGCAATGACAGCCGCAGATCCTCTTCGATGCGCCCCTGGTTCTGGCTGGTCGGTGGCACGATGCGCGCGTTGACGACGCGGCCTTCGGCGTCCATCTCGTAGCGATGCCACAGCAGTCCCCGCGGCGCCTCGGTGCAGCCGGTCGTCACGCCGGCGCGCGGCGTGGCGGGCACCCAGGGCGAGTCCGGCACGCGATAGCCGTCGAGCAGACGTAGCGCTTCATGGAGTGCGAGCCAGATTTCCACCGCACGCGCCAGCAGACTGTGAAACAGGTTGCGGCTGGGCAGCACGAAGCCGATATCGGCAAGCAGCGCCCTGATCGCGCCGGGCAGATGCGCGTGGTTGAGGTTGAGGCGCGCCAGCGGCCCGACCAGATACGGCTGCCCGTGATAGGTGCTGAACAGTGCGGTGGAATGCGGTTCGTGACGCTCGGCGAAATGCGCGTCGAAGGCCTCCGCCCCGATACGCAAGCCATCGCTGGTCACGATCTCGCCACGCTCGATGGCGTAATCGGCCGGGTGCTGCGTCGCCACCGACACGAAAGCCTGGTCATCCTGCGGCACCGGAATGGCCGCAGCCCAGCGAATCAGCGCTTCGGCCTCGGGCAGGGCGGCGCGCAGCTTCTCCCGCATGTCGCGGATGTGCGCCAACGAGGGCGCACCATGGAAGCCGCCGACACGGACACCGACCGGATGCACCGAGCGGGCGCCGAACAGGTCCATCAGCTCGTTGCCCAGACCCTGGATCCGCAACCCGCGACGCACCTCGTCCGGCGCGATGCGCGCCAGTTCGATGGCGCTGCTGCAGCCGAAGAAATCCGGCGCCGCCAGCAGATGGATGTGCAGGCTGTGGCTCTGGATCCATTCGCCGCAGTAGAACACCCGGCGCATGGCCTGTGCCCACGGGCTTAACTCGACATTGAAGAGTCTTTCCAGCGCCTGCGCCGCGGTCACCTGGTATGCCACCGGACAGATGCCGCAGATGCGCGCCACCATGTCGGGGATTTCGGAGTAGTGGCGACCTTCGAGGAATTTCTCGAAGAAGCGCGGCGGCTCGAAAATACGCAGGCGAAGTTCGGCGATGTCACCCTGCTCGATGCGTAAATCGAGCGCGCCCTCGCCTTCCACCCGGGCAAGCACCGGAACGTGGATCGCCACGCTGCGCCGTTCAGTCATGCGCGCCCATCCTCAGTTTGTCGGCGGCTGCGAGAAACACCGGCGCCTGGCTGTTGATCGACTGAAAACGCCGCACGATGGCCTCGGGCGTCAGCCCCAGATGGCCGAACTGCATGGCCAGCGCATCGGTGTTGGCATTTTCTGCCGGGCCATAGCAACCATAACAGTCGCGGCCGAGACTGGGGCACAGCGCGCCGCAGCCCGCCCGCGTCACCGGCCCCATGCAGGCGATGCCGTGGCTCACCATCACGCAAGGGTAGCCCTGGCGCTTGCATTCGGTACACACCTTGTCGACGTTCTCGCGCGGCGCGACGCCGAGCAGGAGGGCATTGACCACCGCCAGCATCTGCGGTCCGCTGACCGGGCAGCCCCATAACTCGAAATCCACTTTCACATGGCTGGAAATCGGCGTCGAGCGTTCCAGGCTGGCGATCGCCTCGGGATGGCTGTAGATCTGCGCCACCCATTCCGCGCCCTTGGCCTGGTTGCGCAAACCCTGGATGCCGCCCGAGGTGGCACAGGCACCAATGGCGATCAGCAGACCGCTATGGGCACGGATGCGCTGTATGCGTTCGAGATCTTCAGGCGTCGACACGCTGCCCTCGACGAACGCCACATCCACACCGGTATCCGGATCGAGCGGCCCCGCTTCGGCAAAGTGCACCAGATCGATCCGCTCGGCGAGCGTCAGCAGCGCCTCGCCGAGATTGAGGAAAGACAACTGGCAGCCGTCGCAGGAACTGAACTTGTGCACGGCCACGCGCGGTTTGCTCGAGTGAGCGGTCTGCAGGCTCATCAGAACCCCTTGTGTGCGAGCAGGGCCTTGACCTCGCCCCAGTTGAAAACCGGGCCGTCGCGGCAAACGAACGCCCCTCCGAACTGGCAGTGGCCGCAGCGGCCGACCGCGCACTGCATGTTGCGTTCCATGCTGAGATACAGGCGCGACTCGGGCAGGCCGCGTGCCAGCAGGCTGTCGGCCGCCGCGCGCATCATGCCTTCCGGCCCGCACATCATGGCCACGGCACACTCCGGATCGAAGTTGGCCAGATTGAACAATTCCGTCACCCGCCCGACATGCCAGGGCCACAACGCGGCCCCCTCGCTGGCCGCCACCAACACCTGGGTATCCGGCAATTTCGCCCAGCGGTCGTATTGTTCGCGCCAGATCAGGTCTTCGGCATGCTTCACGCCCTGGATGATGACGAGCTTGCCGAAGCGTTCGCGCCGCCGCAGCACGTAATGAATCACCGACACGACCGGTGCGCAGCCGAGGCCGCCTGTCACGAGCACGACATCGCATCCGCCGACTTCCTGCAACGGCCAGCCGCGTCCGAACGGTCCGCGCAGTCCCACCCGATCGCCCGGTTTGAGTGCGGCCAACCCCCGGGTGACGCGTCCCAGTGCACGGATGGTATGGCCGACGAGATCGCGCTCTTCCGGATCCGACATGATGGAAATCGGGACTTCGCCGACGCCGTAGAGATACAGCATGTTGAACTGGCCGGGCGCAAAACGGTAGGCCGCCTGCGCGGCTGCATCATCGAGCCGCAACTGCAGCGTGAAGATGGTCGGCGACTCCTGGATGCGCGCCAGGACGGTGGCGGCATGCGGAGGGCCGGCATCGAGACGGTTCGACATGTTCATGGCTGCCTCTCGGTGAGGGCGGCGACTTCCTCGGTCAGGTCGATGCCGACCGGACACCAGGCGATGCAGCGGCCGCAGCCGACACAGCCGCTGCGGCCGAACTGGTCATGCCAGGTGGCCAGCTTGTGGGTCAGCCACTGGCGATAGCGGCCACGGATGTCGGCCCGTACGTTGAAACCGTGTAAATGGCCGTGCGCCTCGACGAAGCAGGAATCCCACATTCGCGCATGCTCGCTGGCCGCGCCGTCGAGCGCCGGGGTGTCGGCCTCGGCATGACAGAAACAGGTGGGACACACCGCCGTGCAATTGCCGCAGGCAAGGCAACGCGCCGCCACCTCGTCCCAGCGCGGATGTTCCAGCCGGCTCATCAGGCTGTCGCGCAGATGACGGCTCGGCAGGCCGCGGGTCTGGACGGCGGCGGCGGATACGCCCTGCTGGCGGGCCGCCTCGATCTGTTGCGGGGTGGCCAATGCCAGGTTCAGATCATCCAGCACCGCTTGTCCCTGCCCGCTGCCCGCCACGACGACAAAACCATCCGCCAATTCTGCCAACGCAAGATCGTAGCCGGCGGTCGGGGTGGGGCCATCGCCGGTCGACACGCAAAAACACGTCGACGCCGGCTCGGCACATTGCACGGCGACCAGGAACAAGTTGTCGCGTCGCTGCGCATAATGCGCGTCGCGCCGGTCTTCGCGCAGGAAATGCGCATCCTGCAAGGCCAACGCCGCCAGGTCGCAAGCGCGCACGCCGATGATGGCTTGCCGGAGAAGCGGCGGGTGGTCGGCCGTAAACTGCAGCTTGCCCGCCTCGTCGCGTTCGACGCGCCACAGCGATTCCTTCGGTGCGAAGGTGTGCGGTTTGATGGCCTGGGGGCCGTTGGCCCAGGCGAAATAGCGGTTGAGAGGATCGGACGTGAGCCGATAGCGGCCGGGCGTTTGCTCGGCCTGTATCCCGCGCGGCAAGTCATCCGGCGGTTCGAGTTCGCGCATGACGATGGCACCCTCCTCCACCGTGGGTCCCAGGCATTGATAACCCCGCTCCCTGAGCCGGGCCAGCAGGGAAGGCAACTGCGCAAGCGGCAGAAATCCAGCACGGTCGGATTGGGAAGAAAGCATGGGCCGGACGCCTCCGCTTGGTTTTTTACATTGGTTTTTTACAGTGTATGCATAAAATCGCAGGCAGAACAAATAGTGTATGCCACTGCGACAGCGTCACGAGCCGGAAAGGCCGTCATGCAGCGTTCGTTATAATGCGCCATTTACGCAGTAATGAATGAAGGAGTGAGTCATGCAGCAACAACTCGATGTATTCGTTTCGTCCCTGACGTCTTTCTGGACGCAACTGGCTGCGTTTGTCCCGCAGTTGTTGGCAGCCCTGCTGCTTCTATTCATCGGCTGGCTGTTTGCGAATCTGGTTCGAACCGGCGTCACCAAGCTGCTCGATGTATTGCATTTCGATAGCCTGGCCGAGAAAACCGGCATAGAAGCCTTCCTCAAGCAAGGCAATCTCGAACTGAGCCTGTCACGCCTGCTGGCCAAGCTGGCCTACTGGGTTGTCATTTTCATCGTCGTCGTGACCGTGGCCAACAGTCTCGGCCTGCATATCGTGGCCGATCTGTTCAACAAGATCGTGCTTTACATCCCCAATATCATCGTCGCCATCCTGGTCCTGGTGTTCGGCGTACTGGTGGCGCGTTTCATCAACCGCATGGTGTTCGCCTACCTCAACAACATCGGCGTGCAGGGCGCGCTCACCATCAGCACGCTGTCGGAATATGCGGTCATTATCTTCGTGGTGTTCGTGGCGCTCGAACAGCTCCAGATCGGCACCAGCCTCCTCACTGCGGCGTTCCAGATCGGCTTCGGCGCGGTCGGGCTGGCGTTTGCGCTGGCGTTCGGCCTGGGCGGCCGCGAATGGGCCGCAGGCGTGATCAAGAAAATGACCGAGAAGTAAGACGAGGCCAGGCGGGCCATGCCCGCCTGGCTACAGGATTCAGCGAATCCGCGGCTTGCGGGTGTGCTTGTCGGGCACCCCGCGCGTCTGCCGCCGCGGGCTGGGGGCCATTCCGGCCCATTCCATCACCCGCGCAACCAGATCGTCGTCGAGTTCCATCTTCTGCCCGCGCCGCAACTGCGGCGGCAGCGCGATCGGGCCGAAACGGATGCGCGTGAGGCGCGACACCGTCAGGCCGAAATGCTCGAATAGCCGCCGCACCTCGCGCTTGCGGCCTTCCTTGATCACCACGCGATACCATTTGTTGGCGCCCTCGCCGCCGGCGGCGAAGCAGCTTTGCAGCTGCGCCGGGCCGTCGTCGAGCTCCACCCCGGCGAGCAGCTGCGCGATCATGTCCTCGGTCAGTTCACCCAGCACCCGCACCGCGTATTCGCGCTCGACTTCGAAGCGCGGGTGCATCAACTGGTTGGCGAGTTCGCCCGAGGTGGTGAAGACCATCAGGCCGTCGGTGTTGTAGTCCAGCCGGCCGATGGAAATCCACTTGGCGCCGCGCAACTTGGGCAGCGCATCAAATACCGTGGCGCGGCCCTTGGGATCGTCGCGGGTGACGATCTCGCCTTCCGACTTGTGATAGATCAGGATGCGGGTGCGCTTTTCATCAAAGCGCAGGTAGACGCGACGGCCGCTGACCTTGACGATGTCGCGCGGCCCGACCTTACTGCCGATGGTGGCGGTCTCGCCGTTGACCTGCACGCGGCCCTCGGCGATCCATTCCTCCATCTCGCGGCGCGAGCCGAGGCCGGCCGAGGCCAGCGCCTTCTGCAGGCGCTCGCTCGGGGCTTCGGGTGCAATCGCCTGCTGCAGGCGGCTCGCCGCGCGCCCCATGGGGGCGGTGGGCGAACGGCGGATGGGGGATGCGGGGCGGGCCATATTCAGGAAATCTCGGTAACTGCGCTATCCGACGCCGTGCTGGCGCGGGCGGTTTCGATCACCGCGCCAAACGTCGGGGGGACGTCATTGTCCGCCAATTCCTCGCGCAATTCAGGAATTAATGCGGTTTCGTCCGGGGTGACCAGATTGCCGAGCTCTTCCAGCGGCGGCAATTCGGACAGCGTGCGCAGCCCGAGATCGCTGAGGAAATGGCCGGTGGTGCCGAACAGCGCCGGGCGTCCCGGCACGTCGCGATGGCCGATCGCCTCGATCCAGCCGCGCTCCTCCAGCGTCTTGATGATGTTGGGATTGACCGACACGCCGCGGATGTCCTCGATGTCGCCGCGCGTCACCGGCTGGCGGTAGGCGATGATGGCGAGCGTTTCCAGCACCGCGCGCGAGTAGCGCGGCGGCTTCTCGTTCTTCAGCCGCGACAGCCAGGGCTGCATTTCGGCACGCGTCTGGAAGCGCCAGCCGTCCGCAACCTGGATCAGCTCGACGCCGCGGCCGTGCCACTGCGCGCGCAGTTCGTCGAGCGCGCGGCGCAGCACATCGTTGGACAGGCCTGGATTCGATTCTTCCTGTTCGAACATGCGCCTGAGCTCGGCCAACGTCAGCGGCTCGACCGCCGCCAGCAGTGCCGCTTCCAGCACGACCTTCAGATCATCGGGATTGTCACTCGGTTGCAGATTCATGGAGCTTTACGTAGATGGGGGCGAAGGGCTCGGCCTGCGTCACGTCGAGCAGGGTTTCCTTGGTCAGTTCCAGCACCGCGAGGAAGGTGACCACGAGTTCATGCACGGTCGAGGCTTCCGGGAACAGGTCCTTGAATTCCATGAATTCGCCCGGCGTCAGGCGCTTCAGGATGCGGCTCATGTGCTCGCGGATCGACAGCTCCTGACGGCCGATGCGGTGATGGGTGCGGTTCTTCGCGCGCGACAGGATGGCCAGCCAGGCGGCGGCGAGTTCTTCCGGGTGCAGGCTGGGCAGGCGCTTGGCCGCCGCCGGCAGGAACACGCTGACGGTGTCGAAATCGCGCCCGGCCTGCGGCAAGGCATCGAGATGCTGTCCGGCGAGCTTCATCTGCTCGTATTCCAGCAGGCGGCGCACCAGCTCGGCACGCGGGTCCTCGCCCTCGCCCGCCTCCTCGGCCTGCTCGCGGCGCGGCAGCAGCATGCGCGACTTGATGTCGATCAGCATCGCCGCCATCAGCAGGTATTCGGCCGCCAGTTCCAGCCGTGTCGCGCGCGCCGCCTCGACGTAGGCCATGTACTGCTTCGTCAGCGCCGCCATCGGAATGTCGAGGACATCCAGGTTCTGCTTGCGGATCAGGTACAAGAGCAGGTCGAGCGGGCCCTCGAAGGCGTCGAGGAACACCTCGAGCGCGTCGGGCGGAATGTAGAGATCCTGCGGCAGTTCTGTGAGCGGCTCGCCCCGTACCTTGATGACGGGTGCGGCGGGGGCGGCTTCGGGGGCGAGATCGAGGAGCGCGGCGTCGGTCATGGACGGCATTTTACCCGACTCCCCCGCCATCTCTCGGGAATTCGCCATCGCAATCCCGGTGTGGCGCCTCTTTCCGTCCGACGCTTGCATTTTACCGAACGGTCAACTAGCATCCGGTTCATGAACGCTGCCACCGATACCCGCTCCCGCATCATCGCCGCCGCCAAGCCGCGCTTCCACTCGCGCAGCTACGCCAATGTGGGCATCCAGGAAATCTGCGAGAGCGCCGGCGTGCAGAAGGGCAGCTTCTACCACTTCTTTCCGTCCAAGCGCGACCTGGTCATGGCCGTGATCGATGAGTTCGCCGACGAATGGGCCCACGGCTTCGTCGCCGAGGCCTTCGACCCCGCCCTGCCGCCGATGGAGCGCATCGACTACCTGGTCGACGCCGCCTACTTCTGGCAGAAGTCGATCAAGCAGGTGCACGGCCGCATGCTCGGCTGCATCTTCGGCAACCTCACGCTCGAGGTCAGCACCCAGGACGACATCCTGCGCGCCAAGCTGCTTGCGATCTTCTCGCGCGCCAAGTCGCGCTTCAAGGAGACGCTGGAGGAAGCCGTCGCCGCCGGCACCATTGCGCCCCTCGACGCCGACCTGACCGCCGAAGCCATGCTCGCCTATCTCGAGGGCGTGATCCTGCTCGCCAAGTCGCAGAACGATCCCGAGGTCATCTACCGCCTCGGCCCCGCCATCAAGACGCTGCGCGTCGAAAAAGCCGCCTGATCGCCATGATCGCCGGCCGGTTTTTTTTCGCCCACGAGTTAACCGACCGGTCTAGCGGCAGCTGGCGGCTCAACTTCACAGCCGGGGAAACGCTGATTCCACTCGTGGTTCGACAAGCTCACCACGAACGGAATCAACGATTTGCCGTTCGTCCTGAGCTTGTCGAAGGACTTGCCAGCGTTTTCCTTGTAATGCACTGCCCGCGCCTTTCCCGCCTTTCCGCCCGGCAATTTTTTTGCCGATCATCTTGACCGAACGGTCATCTACTATAGGAGGTTTCACCATGAGCACGACCGCAACCCAGACCCTGGACGCCCGCGGCATGAATTGCCCGCTGCCCATCCTGCGCACCAAGAAGGCCCTGAACGAACTCGGCAAGGGCGAGACCCTCGCCATCGTGGCCACCGACCCCGGCTCGCTCAAGGACATGCAGGCCTTCTGCAAGCAGACCGGCAACGAACTGGTCTCGTCGAGCGAGAACCAGGGCGAGTTCGCCTTCCTGATTCGCAAGAGCTAAGGAGACGACCATGGGCGCACCTGAAAAACTCCTCGCCGAACATCTGACTCCAGCGCTGCTCGACCAGTGGTTCGACCAGCGCTTCGAGGCCAAAATGGCAGAGCGCGAAGCCGCGCACGTGCCGTCGCTGGCTATCATAGCCACCAAGGGCACGATGGACTGGGCCTACCCGCCCTTCATCCTCGCCTCCACCGCCGGCGCGCTGGGCTGGGACGTGTCGGTGTTCTTCACCTTCTACGGCCTCGAACTGCTGAAAAAGGACCTGCACCTGGAAATCAGCCCGCTCGGCAACCCGAGCATGCCGATGAAGATGCCGTTCGGCCCGCAATGGCTCAAGGACATCAACTGGAAGGTGCCGAATGTCGTCATGGCCGGCATACCGGGATTCGAGAAAGTGGCAACCGGGCTGATGGAACAGACCGTGAAGAACAAGGGCGTCGCCAGCATCGACGAGCTGCGTAGCGCCTGCCTCGAGGCCGACGCCAAGCTCTATGCCTGCCAGATGACGGTCGACCTGTTCGGCTATTCGCAGGACGAATTCATCCCCGAGATCGCGGGCTGGATCGGCGCGGCGAGTTTCCTGCCGCAGGCGCAGAAGTCGGATGTGTGTTTGTTCATCTGAGCCGAGACTTGCCCCGGTCGCGCCTGAAGCATCGGCACGGCTTGGGCAATTGTGCAGTAACAAGCGGGTTGTTTTGCACGACCTGCCCCACAGATGGTTCCGAAAGCCACGAAGTGGCGCCAAAGAACAATCGAGGTCGCCCCCTTAGCGTCAAGCCGAACGACATCTGGACCGGCTACGAGGAAACTAACCTGCCCCATTAATAGACTACATCGGATGCAGCAACGGACGAGCTGGGAACACAGCGCGGGGTTGGCTGCGTTTAATGGACCCGACGACTTCCTACAGTGGCAACCAGACGGGCTATTCCAACCATTTGTCACTCTTCTTAAGGAGGCAATGCCATGAAACTCTATTACAGCCCGGGAGCCTGCTCCCTTTCCCCACACATCGTGGCGATCGAGGCTGGCGTACTCATGGAACTTGTACGCGTCGATCTTGGGACAGGCCAAACGGAATCAGGCGAGGACTACCGCAAGATCAACCCGGACGGCTATGTGCCCGCGCTGGTGCTTGCGGATGGCGATGTGCTCACCGAAGGTCCGGCCATCGTGCAGTATCTGGCGGACCAGGCGGTAGACAAGGAACTCGCGCCGGTGTACGGAAGCCGGGCGCGTTACCGTCTCATGCAGTGGCTGAACTTCATCTCCACCGAACTGCACAAGACCTATTCGCCACTGTTCGACCCGCGTGTCCCGCCTGACTGCAAGGCCCAGTTCACCGAGCGGCTGGCCGAGCGTTTCGCCCACGTCGCGGCGGTACTCGAGACGCAGCCCTATCTCATGGGCGAGCGCTTCAGCGTGGCGGACGCCTACCTTTTCACGGTGAGTTCGTGGGTGCCTCATGTCGGCTTAGATCTTTCGCCCTGGCCCGCTCTGACCGCCTATCAGGGCCGCGTGGCGGCGCGTCCGGCGGTGCGGCAGGCACTGGCCGAGGAAGGCCTGCTCAAGTAGATGGGACGGCCATCGGCTTCAGGAATCGAAGCGGATATCCATCGAGGGCCCGACGCCCCGTTGGCGATATCACCGCATAGCCTACCTTGACGGGTAACGCACTTAATTCGCCCTAGCGGCTACCGGTAAAATTGGTTGCTAACATGCGTGACATGAAGATATCCGCCCTCTGTTCATTCCCAGCCCTTTTGCTTGCCGTTGCGACGGCGATGGCGGGCACCGTGCAAGCCACCAACCCGAGCAACGGCTTGTCCAACTGGCAGTCCGAGGACACGCCGTTCAGCGTTCAGCTTCTTCAGCTCATGCCGGACAACGTACGTGCCGTGTATTCCAATAAGGGTTTCCCCCACGCCCTGGTGGAGGAAATGGCTGGGTACTGCATTTTCGGCTCCGTCATACGCAATCTGGCCAACGAACCCATCAGCTACGACGTGGCTGACTGGCGCGCGATCACCGCCGATGGCGTGCGGCACCCGCTGCGGACGAAGACCGAGTGGCTGAAGATATGGCAGAGCCAGGGCGTGGATTTCGGCTGGTCCATCCTCCCCGCGGCCCAGACGCTCGAAGTCGGTGACTGGGGCCAGGGCTTCTCCACGGTCAAGCTCCCCCACGGCACGCGTTTCGACCTCGATTATTCCTGGAGGCAACATGGCAAAACATTCCACGCTGTTCTCGAAGGGCTCCAGTGCGCTCCCGAAGAACTCCCCGTCTCGCCTCGAAAACCCTGAACGGCGTAATGCCCTGATCACCCTGGGCGGGCTCGGCCTTGGCCTGCTGGCCACGGGCACGGCGCGTGCCGATCTGCCGGAACCGCCGCTCACCCACATACTGGCCCCGGTCAAACCGGCCAGACCGGCACCGGATTTCAGCCTGGCGGACACGGAGGGCAAGATCCACAAGCTGTCCGACTATCCCGGCAAGGTGGTCCTGCTCAACTTCTGGGCGACCTGGTGCCCGCCCTGCAGGCGTGAATTGCCGTCCATGGAAAAGCTGTATCAGGCGCTGAAGGGCAAGCCATTTCAAGTCCTGGCCTGCGACCAGCAGGAAGACGCCGATACCTTGTTCGCCTTCACCGGCCAGTTGGATCCGGCGCCTACCTTTCCCGTGCTCCTGGACAGCAACAGCGCCGTATCCAAGGCATACGGCGTTCCCGGCCTACCCACCACGTTCCTCATCGACAAGACCGGGCAGATCGCCTATCGGGCCGTAGGCGGGCGTGAATTTGACCACCCGGCGATCCATGCGCTGATAGAAAAGTTGATGGCCGCGTAGCGCGGAGGATAAGCCCTGGGGCATAGGGGCTAACCTCATACGACCTTACTGATTCGCAAGGACCGCTCAAAGAATCCTAGCGGATGCGCTTGCCTTGCTGGCGTAAGAGTGCATTTCGGTCGATAAGTGGACCCCTCCTCCTCACATACTGAAAGTCAACTCCTGCCTGGCTGTTTAGCATTGTTCCAGTGCCCCTGAGTGCCTGAGAAAAATCTCGCTTACCCGAACACCACCTCCGCCACATCCTGATACCGCTTGGCGAAATGCACCGTCATCCCGGCGCGGATGTGGTCGGGCAGCTTGTCGAAGTCGCGTCGGTTGGCATCGGGCAGGATGAGTTCGTGCAGGCCGATGCGGCGCGCGGCGATGACTTTCTCGCGGATGCCGCCGACCGGCAGGACCTGGCCGGTGAGCGTGAGTTCGCCGGTCATGGCGAGCGGTCGCGGAATCTTTTTGTTCTTCGCCAGCGACAAGAGTGCGGTGGCCATGGTGACGCCGGCGCTGGGGCCGTCCTTGGGCGTGGCGCCTTCCGGAACATGGAGATGCACGAAGCTCTTGTCGAAGAAGGCCGAGTCGGCTCCGTAGGCCTTGAGGTGCGAGGCGACGTAGCTGTAGGCAATCTCGGCCGATTCCTTCATTACCTCGCCGAGCTTGCCGGTGAGCTTGAAGCCACGATTCAGCGTGTGAATGCGCGACGCCTCGACCGGCAGTGTCGCGCCGCCCATTGCGGTCCAGGCGAGGCCTGTCACGACGCCGACGCCGGTGATGGGCTTTTCCTTGGTGAAGACGGGCTTGTCGAGGTAGGCCTCGACTTCCTTCGTGCCGATCTTGATCGGCGTGGCGCCGCCGCCGAGGATTTTCACCACGGCCTTGCGCGCCACCCGCCCCAGCTGCTTTTCCAGGTTGCGCACGCCGGCCTCGCGGGCGTAGCCCTCGATCACGTGGCGGATCGCGCCTTCGCTGATCGTGAGCTGGTTCTTCTTGAGGCCCGCTCGTTCGAGTACGCGCGGCCACAGGTGGTGCTTCGCGATCGCGAGCTTTTCCTCGGTGATGTAGCCCGAGAGGCGGATGACCTCCATGCGGTCGAGCAGCGCCGACGGGATGGTGAAGTCGTTGGCGGTGCAGATGAACAGCGCCTTGGACAGATCGAAGCGCACGTCGAGGTAGTGATCGAGAAAGTCGGCGTTCTGCTCGGGGTCGAGCACTTCGAGCAAGGCGCTCGCCGGGTCGCCCTGGTAGCTGGCGCCGATCTTGTCGATTTCATCCAGCATGATGACCGGGTTGGCCGAGCCGACTTCCTTCAAGGCCTGTACGAACTTGCCCGGCATGGCGCCGATGTAGGTGCGGCGGTGGCCCTTGATCTCGGCCTCGTCGCGCATGCCGCCGACCGAAAAGCGGTAGAACTTGCGCCCCAGCGCCTCGGCGACCGATTTGCCGATGGAGGTCTTGCCGACACCGGGCGGACCGATCAGCAGCAGGATCGAGCCCGCCATCTCGCCGCGCATCGCGCCGACGGCGAGGAATTCGATGATGCGGTCCTTGACGTCTTCGAGCCCGTCGTGGTCGCGGTCAAGGATATGGCGCGCACGCTCGAGGTCGATCTTGTCCTGCGTATGCACGCCCCACGGCAGCACGGTGAGCCAGTCGAGGTAATTGCGGGTGACGGTGTATTCGGCCGATCCCGTCTCCAGCAGCGACAGCTTGTGCATTTCTTCGTCGACGCGCTTTTGCGCCTGCTCGGGCAGCGTCAGCTTGGCGAGACGCTCGCGGAAGGTGTCGAGCTCGGCGGTCTTGTCGTCCTTGGCGATGCCCAATTCCTTCTGGATCGCGCGCAGCTGCTGGTGCAGGAAGAACTCGCGCTGCTGCTCACTCATCTTCTCGTCGACGCGTTCGCGGATCTGCGATTGCAGGCGTGCAACGTCGAGTTCCTTTTTCAGCAGGACGAGCACCTTCTCCATGCGCTTCTTCAGGCTGAAGGCTTCCAGTACCTCCTGCAGCTCCTGCTTGGACGCGGTGGTCAGGCTGGCGGCGAAATCGGTCAGCTGGGACGGCTCGTTGGGGCCGAAGCGGTTGAGGAAGAACTTCAGTTCCTCCGAATAGAGCGGGTTGAGCGGCAGCAACTCCTTGATCGTGTTGATGATGGCGATGGAATAGGCGCGGATCTCCTCCGATTCCGGCTTGCCGGGCTCGTTCGGGTAATCGACCCGGACCTTGTAGGGCGGGGTATCCGACAACCATTCGACGATGCGAAACCGCTTGGAGCCCTCGGCAATGAACTGCATCTTGCCGTCGGAACGGACCGGGTGGTGGATGCGCACCACCGTACCCACGCTGTGGAAATCCGCCCGCTTGACGTCGTCGGTGTTGTCGGGCTTGACCACCACCAGCCCCACCATGTGGTGCGCGGTTTCGCCGATGGCCTCCACCGTCGACAACCAGGGGGCCTCGTTCATCAGCAACGGCAGCGTTTGCGCCGGGAAGAACGGCTTTTCGGTCAGCGGCAGCAGGTACAGTTCGGCGGGCAGTGCCGGCGCAGCCGGCAACTGGCGTTCATCGGGGAGGATTTCGCCTTCTAGCGGGTCATTGGGCATGGTCTGATCTTCTCAATCCGGACAACGGAACTGGAAGTATCGGGCCTATCCCCTCGTTTTCAAGGCCGGGGTGGGTTGGGGCGTACCGGAATTTCCTCGACCGTGTCCGGCATGCTCGACAGGATCATCAGCTCGACCCGCCGGTTTCGGGCGCGTCCCTCCGCCGTATCGTTGGGCGCGATCGGCTGGCTGGCCTCGCGCCCGATGGCGGACAGGCGAGCCGGCGCGATGCCGCTGTCGGCCAGCAGGCGTACCACGCTGGTCGCCCGAACCGCCGACAGTTCCCAGTTGGAGGCAAACGCCGAATTGCTGATCGGCACGTTGTCGGTATGGCCGGTGACCTCAAGGTTGAAGGGCTCGTTCTTCAATTTTTCCGCCACGGCCTGCAACACCTTCAGCGATTGCGGCTCGAGTTCGGCACGGCCGGGCGCAAACAGGACATTCGCATTGATCTCGATGCTGACGCCGCGACGGCTCTGCGTGACCCGCACCTGGCCTTCTTTCACCAGCGGGGCCATGACGTCGAGCAGGCTGCTCGCCACTTCGGTCATGTGCGCCTGCTCTTCGATCGCCTGCTGCTGTTTCAGGGTGCGCTGTTTGACTTCAGGGGGCAAGGTGACTGTCGGCAGTTGCGGCACCGGAACGTCGTTTGTTGCCGCCTTGCCGAAGGCGCTGCCGAGCGAGCTGGCCAGGATGCGGTATTTGTTCTCATTGACGGCCGAAATGGCGTACATGACCACAAAAAAGGCGAACAGCAAGGTGATGAAATCTGCATACGAAATCAGCCAGCGATCGTGATTGTCGTGATCGGAGACGATGCGGCGACGGCGGCGGCGCATCAGAGATAACCTTTCAGGCGTGCCTCGATGATGCGCGGGTTGTCGCCCTGCGCAATACCCATGAGGCCGTCGCAGACGATCTCGCGCTCGCTCACGCGGCGCGCGATGGTGAACTTGATCTTGTTGGCGATGGGCAGGAACACCAGGTTGGCCAGGCCCACGCCATAGATGGTGGCAACGAAGGCGACCGCGATGCCGGTGCCCAGCTTGCCGGGTTCGGTCAGGTTTTCCATCACATGGATCAGGCCCATGACCGCGCCGAGAATGCCGAGTGTCGGCGCATAGCCGCCCGCCGCTTCCCATACGCGTGCAGCCTGGCGTTCGTTCGTTTCGAAATTGACGATCTGGACGTCGAGCGTATCGCGCAGCTTGGCCGCATCGGCACCGTCGATCAACAATTGCAGCCCGGTTTTCTGGAACGGGTCATGCGTCATGTTGACGTGTCTTTCCAGCGCCAGCAGGCCGTCCTGACGCGCGGTGTGGGACCATTGGACGACACGGCGAATGAGCGTGAGGGCCTCCGGCTCGGGCGGGCGGAATACCCATCTCGCCATGCGCATGCCCTGCATGAAGACCGGCAGCGGGTAATGCAGCAGCACGGCAGCCAGGGTGCCGCCCATCACGATGAGGAAGGCCGCCGGCTGCACGAACAGGCCGATATGTCCGCCTTCCATCGCCTGGCCGCCCAGTACGGCGGCCGCCGCCAGCCCGAGCCCGATCAGGCTGCCACGATCCATGCGTCTTCCTTCAGTTTGGCGCGCAGCCGCGCGATGGCCTGGCCGTGCAGCTGGCAGATACGGGACTCGCTGACGCCGAAGACCTCGCTGATCTCGCGCAGGTTGAGCTCCTGCTCGTAGTACAGCGACATCAACAGCTGCTCGCGCTCCGGCAGATTCTCGATGCCGGCGATGATGCAGGCGCGCAGGTTGGCGTCGAGCAGCTGCGGCAGCGGCATGCTCGCCTCATCCGCCGACTGCTTGTCGAGGAAGGAATCGTCCTCGTCCGACTCACCGAAATCCTCGAAATACAAGAGCTGGTGGCCGCGCGCATCGCCGAGCATGGCCTGGTACTCGGCCAGCGGGATCTTCATGGATTCCGAAATCTCGGTTTCGCTGGGTTGCCGACCGAGCTTGTGCTGCAGTGTATTGATCGCCTGTTCGATCTTGCGCATCGACTGGCGCGCGCTGCGCGGCATCCAGTCGGACTGGCGCAGCTCGTCGATCATCGAGCCGCGGATGCGCTGGATGGCGTAGGCCTCGAACTGCGCACTCTGTGCTTCGTCGTAGCGGCTGATCGCGTCGAGCAGGCCGATCATGCCGGCCTGCACCAGGTCGTCTTCTTCCACGCTGGGCGGCAGCCGTCCCATCATGTGATGCGCCAGGCGCTTCACCATCGGCATGTATTGCGCCAGCAGGTCGTTCTTCTCGCTTTTTTCGCTTTTGCCCGTTGCGGTGTACATCCCTATCTCCTGTAGGCTTCCACCAGGCGTCCGCCCTGGATCACGCGCTGCATGAACCCGCCGACGCTGCCCAGGCTGGCGGGCTGCGGCCACCGCAACAGGCCGTCGGCCAGCTTGCGGAACTGCGAGGTCGACTGTGCGACGGGAAACGCCTCCACCACCGAGGTGCGCAAATGGCCTGCACGCGTGAGCCGCTCGTCGAGCGGAATATAGCCCAGGTAATCGACCGACACCCTCAGATACTGTTCGGCGGTATGGGCAAAATTACGCGCGACAGCCTGCGCCTGCTCAGGCGACTCGATGCGATTGAGCAGCAGGCGGAACTGGCGTTTGCCGAAGTTGTGGGCGAGCCGCTTCACCAGCGTGTAGGCCTGGGTGATCGCCGTGTTGCCGGGTGGCAGCACCACCATGATTTCGGACGCGGCCAGGCCCAGCGGCAAGGCGTCCGGGTCGGTCGCCTCCTCCATGTCCACCAGCACCACGTCGACGCCGCACTGCAGGCGGTTGAAACTCTGCGCCAGCCATTCCTGGTCGCGCTCGGACAGGCGGCCCAGGCGGTTGAAACCGCCGCCCAGCGGCAGGACCTGCACATTGTCGGGGCCGGTGAGGATCAGGGAATCCAGCGTGCAATGTCCGGCCAGCACATCCGCCACGTCATGGCGCGGCGTCAGCCCCAGCGCGGCGCAGGCACCGCGCCCATGCCGGTCCTGATCGACGATGAGGACATCGCGGCCGGAACGTGCCAGGGCGACGGCGAGATTGGCGGTCGCGGCAGTCTTGCCCGCCCCTTGCTGTCCCGACATCACGGTGATGACCTGAAACCCGGTCTGCCCCAGCAAACGGCGCAGTCCGGCGGCCTGGTCGCTGACGAATTTATCCAAGGGCCACCGCGCTTTCACGTTGAATGGATTGAATGCCGCTCATGGCGAAGGCCAGCTCGCTGTCGTCCAACTGCCAGGGCGAGGACAACGAGCGGGTCTTGAAGGCGCGGTGAATCAGGTATTGGCGGTTGGCCAGATGCAGGTCTTCGGGCACGCGCTGGCCGGTCGCCAGGTAGTGCACGTTGAGCTCGTGGCGGATCGCGCAGTCAAGCGCCGGGCCGAGGCTGGCCGCCTCGTCAACCTTGGACAGGATGCAGCCGTCCAGACCGCGCGCCTGATACGCCTGCACGACTTCGTTCAGGGTGTCGCCGTGGCTGGTTGCGTTCAGCAACAATAATCTTTTGATCTGCTTGCCGGCCTGGCACAGCATCTCGACCTGCTCGGCGACGGCCTGGTCGCGCTGGCTCATGCCGACAGTGTCGATCAGGACCGTGTGTTTGTTGCGCAGTTCGGACAACGCCAGCCGCAGGTCGGCGGCGTCGCGCACCGCATGCACGGTCACGCCCAGGATCTTGCCGTAGATGCGCAGCTGCTCGTGACCGCCGATCCGGTAGCTGTCGGTGGTCAGCAGTGCCAGCTTGTCGGCGCCATGGCGTACCACGAAACGCGCCGCCAGCTTGGCGGTGGTGGTGGTCTTGCCGGCGCCGGTCGGCCCCATCAGGGCGAACACGCCGCCGCCGTCGAGCATGTCGGTTTCGCTCTGCATCACGTTCAGGCGCTTCATCAGCGTGTTGCGCATCCAGGCCTGCGCCTGTTCGGCGTCGCCCTTGGGCAGGGTTTCCAGCATCTCGCGTGCCAGGGTGGCGGAAAAGCCGGCCGCCAGCATGTCGCGCATGATCGACGCCCCTGCCGGATCGCGCCCCGGGAGATCACGCCAGGCCAGATCCGCCAGCTGACTTTCCAGCCGGGCCTGCATCGACTTGATCTCGCTGATCACGCTTTGCGCCAGCTGAGCGCTGTCCTCGGTCGGTACGGCGACCCGTTCGATCAGGCGGCGCTTGATGGTGACTTCCGGCTCCGGTTCCGGCTCGGGCAGCGTTTCCTGCATCCTCGCGCGATGAGACAGCGACACGACGGGCTCATCCACCGCGGGGGGCGCCATCGCGGCAATGTCTTCGGCCGGCAGGGCCAGCACTTCCACACCGCCATCGACCGCGCGATTGGAAAGGATGACCGCATCGGGTCCGAGTGCGTCGCGCAACTGGCGCATGGCCTCACGGGATGTTTTGGCGACGATACGTTTGACGTTCATGCTGCTCCTCCTACAAGGGAAGTCACTTTGATCTGCTTGCCTTCAGGCACTTCGGCGTGTGAAAGCACTTTGAGTTGCGGCACCGTGCGCCGCAGGAAACGTGCAAGGAGCGGACGCAGCACGGCCGGCGTCAGCAAAACGGCGGGATGGCCGAGCGCTTCCTGGCGCTGCGTCGAGGCCTGGGTCCGCTCCAACAGGGTGTCGGCCAGGCCCGGTTCCATGCCGGCCGAATCATGGCCTGCCTGCAGGGTCTGCAGCAGGAGGCGTTCCAGGTTCTGGTCGAGGGCGATCACCGGCAGCTCGCTCGACGAACCGTAAATCTGCTGCACGATCGAACGGCCCAGTGCCACCCGTACCAGCGAGGTGAGTTCATGCGGATCCTGCACGCGCGCGGCATGCTCCAGCAGGGTGTCGATGATGGTCCGCATGTCGCGAATGGCCACGCCTTCCGTCAACAGGTTCTGCAGCACTTTCTGCACGGTGGACAGCGGCAGCATCTTCGGCACCAGGTCTTCCACCAGCTTGGGCGCGCTCTTGCCCAGATGGTCGAGCAGTGCCTGCGCTTCCTGGCGTCCCAGCAGCTCGGCGGCGTGCAGCGTCACCAGATGGTTCAGGTGCGTGGCGACCACGGTGCCGGGATCGACCACGGTATAGCCCATGGCCTGCGCCTGCTCGCGCAGATCGGATTCGATCCACACGGCCGGCAGGCCGAAGGCCGGGTCCTGCGTCGCGACGCCCGGCAATGCCGTGGCGACCGTACCCGGATCGATGGCCAGGAAAGAGCCGGTGCGCACTTCGCCGCTGCCGATTTCCACGCCCTTCAGCGTGATGCGGTAGCTGTTCGGATTGATTTCGAGGTTGTCTCGGATGTGCACGGCCGGCGGCAGGAAGCCGATCTCGCGGGCGAATTTCTTGCGGATGCCCTTGATGCGGCGCACCAGTTCGCCGTCGGCGGCATTGTCGACCAGCGGGATCAGGCGATAGCCGACTTCCAGCCCGAGGGTGTCGATCGGGGCGACATCTTCCCAGCTGGCTTCCTGGGATTCGATGGCCGGGGTGGGCACAGTCTCCACGGTGGGCGGCGTCTCTTCCTTCTGGTGGCTCCTTTTCCAGGCCAGCCAGACGATGCCGCCGGCCAGCAACAGGAAGGCCAGGTTCGGCATGCCCGGAATCATGCCCATCATGCCGAGGATCGCGGCCGTGATGTAAAGCGCCTGTGTCTTGTTGAACACGTTGGACAGCATCTGCCCGGCGATGTCCTCCTCGGTGCTGACGCGGCTGACGATGATGCCCGCGGCGATCGAGATGACCAGGGCCGGGATCTGCGCGACCAGGCCGTCGCCGATCGCCAGCAGGGTGTAATTCTGCGCGGCGTCCGCCAGCGACAGGTCGTGCTGCATCAGGCCGATGACCAGACCGCCGACGATGTTGATCAAGAGGATCAGGATGCCGGCGATGGCGTCGCCGCGGACGAATTTCGACGCACCGTCCATCGAGCCGTAGAAATCGGCTTCCTGGGAAATCTCGGCACGGCGCCGGCGCGCTTCGTTCTCGTCGATCAGGCCGGCATTGAGATCGGCGTCGATTGCCATCTGCTTGCCCGGCATCGCGTCGAGGGTGAAGCGCGCGCTGACCTCGGCGATCCGCCCTGCGCCCTTGGTGATGACGATGAAGTTGATCACCACCAGGATGACGAACACGATGATGCCGACCGCGTAGTTGCCGCCGACCAGGAAATGGCCGAAGGCCTCGATCACCTTGCCGGCTGCGTCGGGGCCGGTGTGGCCATGCAGCAGCACGACACGGGTGGAGGCGACGTTGAGCGACAGGCGCAGCAGCGTCGAGAGCAGCAGCACGGTGGGGAAAGCGGCGAAATCGAGTGCCTTCTTGGTCGACAGGCCGACCAGCAGCACCATGATGGACAACGCGATGTTGAAGGTGAACAACATGTCCAGCGCGAACGGCGGCAGCGGCAGCACCAGCATCGCCAGGATGAGGACGATGAACAGCGGTGCCGCCAGCGCGCGGGCATTGGTGCTGCTGAACAGATTGGACAGGCTCAAGGTACCGTTCATGCGTTCGCCCCCATGCCGGATTGCAGCGGATCGAGTTCAGGCGGAACCGGCAAGGCGGTCGGCGCCTCAGGATAGGCCCCGCCCAATTGTTGGAAGTGGCGCAGCTGGAACACGTAGGCCAGCACTTCGGCCACCGCTGCGTACAGGGTGGCCGGGATTTCGTCGCCAAGTTCGGTGTGGCGGAACAAGGCGCGCGCCAGCGGCGGTGCTTCCAGCAACGGAATCTTGTGCTCGGCAGCCAGTTCGCGGATCTTCGCGGCCACCGCGTCGGCGCCTTTGGCCACCACGCGCGGCGCACCCATCTTGCCCTCGGTGTATTTGAGCGCGACGGCATAGTGGGTCGGGTTGGTCACCACGACGTCGGCAGTGGGAATCTCGGCCATCATGCGGCGGCGAGCCATTTCGCGCTGCTGGGCGCGAATGCGTGCCTTGACGTGCGGATCGCCTTCCGATTCCTTGGCTTCCTGGCGCAGTTCTTCCTTGCTCATCTTGAGCTTGTTGAAATAGCTCCAGAGCTGGTACGGCAGGTCCAGCACGACGATGAAGATCATCGCGCCCGAGGCCAGCAGGAAGATCTTTCCGATGAGATCGCCCATGTGCTGGATGGCGTCGGTCGGCTCTTCCATGCTGAGCGAGAAAATCGCGTCGAGATTGGACCAGATCAGCCAGACCGCCACCACGCCCAACAGACCGACCTTGGCCAGCGACTTGACCAGTTCGACCAGACCCTGACTGGAGAACATGCGCTTGATGCCTGACAGCGGATTCAGGCGCTTGAAATCCGGCATGAAGGCCTTGGCGCTGAAGAGCCAGCCGCGCAGCAGCAGCGGCGAAGCCAACACGGCGATCACCACCAGTGCCAGGAAGGGGGCCAGTGCCAGTGCGGCCTCCAGGACCTGGTCGGACATCTGGGTCATGACGTAGTTGCTGTCGCGCGCAACTGCCGGATCGAACTGCAGGCTGCCGCGCACAATCTGCGACATGGTCTTGCCCAGGCCGTTGGCCATCATCCACAAGGCCGCGCCGCTGGTCATCAGCACGACGAACGTAGCCAGCTCGCGCGATTGCGGCACCTGGCCTTCTTCGCGCGCCTTTTCCAATCGCTGTGGCGATGGGGCTTCTGTCCGTTCCTGATCGCTTTCTTCAGCCATCCCTGATTCACCCGGTTAGAGGGAACCGTCTCTTGCGCGAGACGGGCTTTCTACAGGGTGAATTATTGGTCAGGCCCCGTACGGGCGATCAGGGGAATAAGGGTGGATTTGGCCTGCTATTTCGCCTCAAGCGGCGCCTGCGGAGGAACCAGGGCACTTGCAGGGGGCGAAACCTTGGCCTGGCCAGACTCATCCTGCGCATCGGCGGCATCCGCCGTGCTCACGCCGCTGGCTTCCTTCGTAATGGCATCCTCGGTGCGCTTGTTCATCACGATGATGCTGATGCGGCGATTGACCGGGTCGTGAGGCGCCGCGTGGCCGAACGGAACGGATGACGCCAAGCCAACCACCCGCAGCATTTTCGATTCGTCCATACCGCCGGCAATCAGTGCCCGGCGCGAGGCATTGGCGCGATCGGCCGACAGTTCCCAGTTGCTGTAGCCGCGTGCGCCGTTGGCGTAAGGCGTGGCATCCGTATGTCCGGACAGGCTAACCCGGTTCGGCACGTCGTTCAGCATCTTGCCGATTTCATGCAGGATGACCTTGGTATAGGGCTGCAGCTCGGCGCTCGCCAGATTGAACATGGGACGGTTCTGTTCGTCGACGATCTGGATGCGCAGGCCTTCGCTGGTGATGTCGATCAGCAGTTGCCGCTTGAACTGCTTCAAGGTGGGATTGGCGTCGATCGCCATTTCCATGCGCTTCTTCAGCTGCTTGAGATTGGCCGCCTCGATGCGCTCGAGCTCGGCCTGGGCGGCTTTCAGGTTGTAGGATTTCTTTTCGGCCTTGGTCTCGCCTTTCTTGATCTGCCCCGTCTCGCGTGTCAGATCGGCACCGCCACCCTTGATCACGCTGGAACTGTCGCCGCTGCCCGAGCCACCCTGCATGGCCACTTTCAGCGGGGTCTTGAAATATTCCGCGATGCCTTCCAGATCGCCCTTGGCAGTCGAGCCCAGCAGCCACATCAGCAGGAAGAACGCCATCATCGCCGTCACGAAGTCGGCGTAGGCGATCTTCCATGCGCCGCCATGGTGGCCACCCGCCACTTTCTTGACGCGCTTGATGACGATGGGGGCTTTTTGTTCGCTCATTTATGCCCTAGGGGTATGGGTGCGTCATGGAGATCGGGACAGGCAACGGAAATCAGCGCGACTTCGCGTTCTTGACGTGCTCTTCTAGTTCGCTGAATGAAGGACGTTCAGTCGAGAACAGGACCTTGCGCCCGAACTCGACGGCAATCGCCGGCGCGTAGCCGTTGATGCTGGCCAGCAGCGTCACCTTGATGCACTGGAACATCTTGGTCGATTCGTGCAGCTTCTGTTCGAGCAGCGTGGAAAGCGGGCCGACAAAACCGTAGGCCAGCAGGATGCCAAGGAAGGTTCCGACCAGCGCATGCGCGATGAGGATGCCCAGTTCCGCAGGCGGCAGGCCGACCGATTCCATCGTGTGCACGACCCCCATTACCGCCGCCACGATACCGAATGCCGGCATGCCGTCACCCAGCTTGGCGACAACGTGAACGGGCACCTCGCCTTCGTGATGATGGGTTTCGATTTCATTGTCCATCAGGTTCTCGATTTCGAAGGCGTTCATGCTGCCGCTCACCATCAGGCGCAGATAGTCGGTCAGGAATTCGATGATGTGGTGATCCGCCAGGATGGTCGGATATTTCGTGAACAAGGGACTGCTCTCGGGCGAATCGACATCGGCTTCGACCGACATCAGGCCTTCCTTGCGGATCTTGGTCAGCAGTTCATACAGCAGCGCCATGATGTCCATGTACAGGGCACGCGTGTATTTCGATCCCTTGAACACGGTGGGCAGCGCCTTCAACGTGGCTTTAACGGCCTTGCTGTTGTTGCCGACCAGAAACGCACCGCCCGCCGCCCCGCCGATCATCAGTAATTCCACCGGCTGGAACAGCGCGGCCAGGTGGCCGCCCGCCAGTGCGAAGCCACCAAAGACACTCAACGCCACAACGATATAACCAACGATGACTAGCACGGCCGTCTATCCCTTATTGATTGGTACACCAAGTGAGAGCGGCCTCGCTCCATCCCGGTCTGGCAGCATCCAAGAACTGGCGCTTTCAAGTGGAGGATTCGACAAAATCACAAAAAACTTGATGGCGCAGCGCGAGTATTTCCACTCTGCGACGCCTTACATTTTCCAGGCATACAGCGTGTGGCGCGGATCTGCATCCCCTGCCACCACGTGATCTGGCAGGCGGTCTTCCGCCGGAAACGCCAGGCTGACGAACAGCGTGCCAGGGCGCATCTGGGCCTGTACCTGTTGCCACAACCCGGGCATGGCTGCGGGCGAAAGAAAGGCAAACACGACATCGAAACGAGATAGATCGAGGCTTGCGTAATCGTCCCGCATGAATTCCACCCGACTCCCCTTGAGCCTGGCGCGCACACGGCTGATAAACCAGGGGGCCGGTGCAATTTCGGTTCCGTAAAAATGGCCGTGCGGAAATTTCGCTTCCAGATAGAACGGCACACCGCCCAGGCCGCTGCCGAGATCAATGAAGCTGAATGGGGTTTGCGGCAACAGGGATGCCAGAGATTGCCATGCTGCATGGCCGGACAGATACAACGGCACCCGGGTGCGGAACGTGCTCCAGTAGAACAGGACCAGCAACACGAATATGGCCAGATAGATCCAGGCAGGCAGATCAGCCTGTCGGGCCAGGAGTACGGCAGGCAGGAAACCGAGATGCAGGGGGGGCCACCACGCGGGCTGCCGCCATGCGCGGCTCAGGAGCGCCGCGATTCCGCCCTGTGCGAACGCAAGTTGCCAGAGGGCGGCTTGATACGAGAATGAAATCTGCAGCAGATAGTTCAGGAAGACGGCCGCCAACAGGGCTGCGCACTGGATGACAAGCGACTGAAGGCTGACCGGCAGACGCGCCATCACCGGCTCCCGAAGAAGCCCGTCAGGCGGCGGCGGTCAGCTCGGTCTGGGCTTCCGCCTTGGCCTTGCGGGTTTTGCCTGCGCGTGCCGGCATATTGCACAAGCCGCACACGTAGTGATTGTTCAGGTCGTCGGGATGAACCACGAAGTGGCCGCCGCAACCACTGCACACGGCCGTTTCGAGCATGCGGCTTTCGAAGAAGCGATTCAGCGTCCACGCACGGGTGAAGCTCAGCACGGCTTCGATCTGGTTGGTATGCAGGTATTCCTGATACAGGCGGTAGCTCTTGAGCACGGCCTCGATGCCGCTGCAATCGCTATTCTTCGTGATGTAGCGGTGGATGTTGATGAACAATGAGGAATGAACGTTGGGCAGCCAGGTCAGGAACCAGTCGGTCGAGAACGGCAGCATGCCCTTGGGAGGCGACACGCCTTTGACTTCCTTGTACAGCTTGAGCAAGCGTTCGCGCGACAGTGTGGTTTCGGATTCAAGAACCTGCGGGCGGGCGCCGAGTTCGATCAGTTCGATCGCCAGTTGGGTGTCACGCATTTCAGTCAACAGACTTTTCTTACTCATGAAGCCACTCCCCTTTTTTATTGTGCGACGTTTGCTGCAGGTACGACAGAATCAGGCAAAGGCTTCCACAGCCTGGCCGGCCATCAGGATGGCGGCGTGGGACTGGGCGATGGCGCGATCCTTGGTGTAGTTGGTCAGCATGTTGAGCACCACGCCGTCGTCGAAGCGGAAGCGCGACACCATCATGCCGGACGCGGCAAGCTTGAGGACTTGTGCGGGCGTCAGCGCCTCGATCAGGTCGGCAACGTCCTGGCTGATGCCCAGACGAAAGACGGCGGTCGCCTTGTCGTGTTGGATCATGCTCTGCGCCAGCATCAGGTAGTTCAGATTGACGTCGCGCATTTCGTCCAGCATTTCGTCCATTTTCATTTTGCCTGTCCTTCTTCGTTGAATTTTTTTCAAACTCACACTTAAGTCAGCGTGGTGAATTCGTTTTCGGACGACACCCGGGAAAGTTAATGTGGACAAGCGCTGTATTGAAGGACGGAAACCAATCACCACCGATGTAGGTGTTTGTCTTACACGCGAGGCCGGAATGAAGCGCAAGTCGGCCGGGCCGGCTCACTGGAAAGTCGGATAAATTCAGTAAAAACAATGGGATAAAACAAGGAAAAACCAATCCGCTACGGGCAGGAGCCCGCAGCGTGGGATCAGGCGCCCTTAACTGCGCTTGTAGATGTCCTCGAACCGGACGATGTCGTCCTCGCCAAGATAGGTGCCCGACTGGACTTCGATCATATGCAGATCGATCTTGCCGGGGTTTTCCAGCCGGTGCGAGGTGCCGAGTGGAATGTAGGTGGACTGGTTCTCGGTCAACAGCATGACCTCGTCGCCGCAGGTGACGCTGGCCGTGCCGGAGACCACGATCCAGTGCTCGGCACGGTGATGGTGCATCTGCAGGCTGAGCTTTTCGCCCGGTTTGACCATGATGCGCTTGACCTGGAAACGTTCGCCTTCGTCGATGCCTTCATACCATCCCCAAGGGCGATACACCTGCTTGTGGACCAGATGCTCGCAGCGTTTCTCGGCTTTCAGGCGATCGACCAGTTTCTTGACGTCCTGGACCTGGTCCTTGTTGGCGACCAGGACCACGTCGGCCGTTTCGACCACCACCAGATCGGATACGCCCAGCATCGCGACCATGCGGGTTTCGGCGCGGACGAAGTTGTTGCGCGCGTTTTCCAGCATGACGTCGCCACGGATTGCATTGCCCTGCCCGTCTTTTTCAGCCACGTCCCACAGCGCCGACCAGGCGCCGATATCGTTCCAGGCCATGTCCGCAGGGACCACAGCGGCACGACGGGTATGTTCCATGACGGCGTAATCGATCGACTCCGACGGGCAAGCCTCGAATGCAGTTGGATCGAGCCGTACGAAATCGAGATCGAGCGTGGCGGCATCCAGTGCGGCGCGGCTGGCGTCCAGGATGTCGGGCCGCAAAGCCTGCAACTCCTGCAGGAAATCCGACGCGCGGAACAGGAACATGCCGCTGTTCCAGAAATACTCGCCCGATTCGACATACTGTTGCGCGGTGGCAAAGTCGGGTTTTTCGACGAAGGCCGCGACCTGGTGCGCTCCGGCGGTATCGGCCAATTGCGCACCCTTGCGGATATAGCCGTAACCGGTTTCCGGCGTGGCTGCGACGATACCGAAAGTGGCAAGATGGCCGTTCTGGGCGGCTTGTGCCGCGGTGCGGATTGCGTCGTGGAACGCCGCAACGTCGCCGATGAGATGGTCGGCGGGCAGGATCAGCATCAGCGCGTCCGGATCGTCGCGCGACAGCATCAATGCGGCCACCGCAATCGCGGGGGCGGTATTGCGCCCGACCGGCTCCAGCACGATGGCGCGCGGTGCAGTATCGATCTGGCGCATCTGCTCGGCAATCATGAAGCGATGCTCCACGTTGCAAACCATCAAAGGTGCGGCCATTTCCGGCATGTTCGCCAATCGGCTGACAGTGTCCTGCAGCAGGCTCCGGTCGCTGGCAAGCGGCAGCAGCTGCTTGGGCAGCGCCGCACGGGACAACGGCCACAGTCGGGTGCCGGAGCCCCCGGAGAGAATCACGGGATGAATGGTGGTCATGTCGAGTGCTCTTGAAATTGAAATTCCGTTCTAACGAGGCAAATTCCGTTCCTGACGCCGAGGTACTTCCGCAATCGTTCGCCCGTCCAGTCCCTGGCGATCTGGATCATGCTGGGGCTCAAGGCTTGCCGGACTGCGTGGCCGGCTCCGCGGGCGCAAAACCGCTGGCATATTCGATCTTGCCGCTGCCACGCAGTTTGTGGATTTCGGCTTCCAGCAGGGTTTTGCGCTTCCCGCCCAGAATCAACTGAGCGATCGCGTCTCGGGCCTGCTCGAACGACACGGGCTGCGCCTGGCTGTCCAGCAATTGCAGCACACTGACCCGACCCGCGTCCATCGGCACGACGACCGCCTGGCCATCCTTCATTCTGACGAGTTGCGCCAGCATGCTGGCCGGGATCTTTTCTGCCGGCCTGACCGCCTCGCCGGACTTGACGGCAATCCCTTGCGTGCCCAGCCAATCGGTGAACTCGGTCAGGCTACTGCTTTGCTTCAACTGTGCTTCCACTTCGGCAACCCGCCCTGCCGCCAGTTGCAGTTCGAGTTCGTGGACGCGGTATAGCTTGCGCTGCGCAAACAATTCGGGATGCCGGTTGTAGTAGTCCCGAATGGCAGCGTCCGAAGGTTGGGGCAGATCCTTGAACAGGCGTTCCATATAGGCCTCCACAAGCACCTGGCGTTGTGCCTGCTGCATGGCCAGCGCAACCTCCGGCAACTTGTCCAGCTTCGCGTTCCTGGCGGCATGGCTGACCAAATGCTGGTCGATCAGGGCTTCCAGCACCTTGCCCCGAGCCTCGGCGGCGTCTGCAGCACTCATGGAACCCAGACGAGCCACCGCTCGATCCAGTTCAAATTCGCTGATCGTGTCGTCCCCCACTTTGGCTGCAACAGTATTCGGGGGCGGTGCTGCCGGCTGTTCGCAGCCAGACAGCAGCGTAGATACGGCCAGCATGACTGCAAGGGTGACACGGGGATTTTTCATCAACACTCCGGCGTTCTTGAATGCCCGGTATGGTGCGGGATTCGACCACATTGAGCAAGCCAAGGAAGCGGGCGTTCAAAATATGCTCAAGAAAGAAAGATTTACGCCGTAATTCAAAATCACTACACCGGAGCGGATCAATATACCGATGGCACTCGCCGCTTATTGACCTATATTCCGACATGTAGCACTCCCGGTAGGGGTTCTTCCCCAGGCGCTCCTCCTCCTGCCACACCGGGTTTTTCGCGGCGCCTCTGGCGCCGCTTTTTGTTTGCCCCTCCCAGTCGCCAATTGGCACCTCCGCTGTCCGGCGCAGGATGCCCAATTGTCCCCGGATGGCCTTAAAACGCTCGCTCGCCGGTCGACATGCGCGCTTTTCTGAGCGCTTCGGCTGCCCTGGCCTTCGCGGCGGCTTGAGCGGCTTGCGGATCATCTCCCCCGAATGCCCGCACGCCGACGGATTCACGCGCCGCCTTGAGCGCTGCGGCCGCTCTCGCCTTGGCTTCTTCCTGCTTGGCGGCTTCCAGTTGCTTCGCGCGCAACGCTTCCAGTCGTTGGCGCTCGGCCTGCTCCGCCCGTGCGGCCGCTTCCTTGCGTGCCCGTTCCTGCGCGGCCAGTTGGGCTTCGCGCTGCTGTTTTTCCTTGAGCGCCTGCTGGCGTTCCAGTTCTTCCTGCCGTTTACGCTCGGCTTCCTGATGTGCCTTTTCAGCCTCCTGGCGTGCTCTTTCCGCTTCCTGCTGCGCCTTCTGGGCTTCAAGGCGTGCGCGAGCCTTCTTCAGGTCCTCGCGCATCTGCGCACCGGTCTGACGGATGCGTTCGCTTGCCGCGGTCAAGTCCTCGCCGGACACGGCAGGCGTGCCCGCTCCGGCATCGGCAGCATGGACATAGATAGGCAGGGAACATATCAGCGAAAGAACGGCGATATGCGGTGCGAAGTACAGCTTCATGGGCGTGCCCTCTCTAGATCAACTGGTGCACAGGCGCCTGATCGCCGCGGCCCCCACCTCATCGGAGGGCCGCGATCAAACCATGACGCACCTGTATCTAGAACGGCTTACGACCACCCATGCGGAATCTTTATGGGTAATTTTGCTGCGACCGATTTATACCGCAACTGCTTCTTCGAATTCGAGGCTGACTTTCTCGCTGGCGTCGATGTCGATGGTCACCCGGCCGCCATGCGCCAGCTTGCCGAACAGCAGTTCGTCGGCCAGCGCCTTGCGGATGGTGTCCTGGATCAGGCGCGCCATCGGACGAGCCCCCATCAACGGATCGAAACCATGCTTGGCGAGATAGGCCTTGAGCGCGTCGGTAAAAACCGCCTCGACCTTCTTCTCGTGCAGCTGCTCCTCCAGCTGCATCAGGAATTTGTCGACCACCTGCAGGATGACGGGCTCGGTCAGGGGCGCGAAGGGGATGATGGCATCCAGCCGGTTGCGGAATTCCGGCGTGAACATGCGCTTGATCTCGCCCATCTCGTCGCCGCTTTCACGCGCATTGGAGAAGCCGATGGTCGCCTTGTTGAGCATTTCCGCACCGGCGTTGGTGGTCATGATCAACACCACGTTGCGGAAGTCGGCCTTGCGCCCGTTGGTGTCGGTCAGCGTGCCGTGGTCCATCACCTGGAGCAGCACGTTGAAGATGTCCGGGTGGGCTTTTTCAACTTCATCAAGCAAAACAACGGCATAGGGGTGTTTCGTGACAGCTTCCGTCAAGAGTCCACCCTGGTCGAAACCGACATAACCGGGCGGCGCACCGATCAGCCGCGAGACGGCGTGGCGTTCCATGTATTCCGACATGTCGAAGCGGATCAGCTCGACGCCCAGCACGTAGGCCAACTGACGCGCGACTTCGGTCTTGCCGACGCCGGTCGGGCCGGAGAACAGGAAATTGCCGATCGGCTTCTGCGGATTGCCCAAACCGCTGCGCGACATCTTGATCGCGGTCGCCAGCGCGTCGATCGCCGCGTTCTGGCCGTACACCACGGCCTTCAGGTCGCGGTCCAGCGTCTTCAGGGAATTCTTGTCGTCGGACGAGACGGTCTTGGGCGGAATCCGCGCGATCTTGGCGATGATGTCCTCGATCTCCCGAGGGGTGATCGTCCTTTTCTGCTTCGATTTCGGCAGGATGCGCTGGGCGGCACCCGCCTCGTCGATGACATCGATCGCCTTGTCGGGCAGGTGGCGGTCGTTGATGTAGCGCGCGGCCAACTGCGCCGCCGTGGTCAGCGCAGCCGCCGTGTATTTGACACCATGATGGTCTTCGAAACGCGATTTCAGGCCACGCAGGATCGCCACTGTTTCGTTGACCGAGGGTTCCGGCACATCGACCTTCTGGAAGCGCCGCGATAACGCGTGATCCTTCTCGAAAATGCCGCGATATTCGGTGTACGTGGTCGCGCCAATGCAGCGCAGATTGCCGGACGACAGCGCCGGCTTCAGCAGGTTGGAGGCATCCAGCGTACCGCCGGACGCCGCGCCGGCGCCGATCAGGGTGTGGATCTCGTCGATGAACAGGATCGCCTTGGGGTTGTCGGCCAGCTGCTTCAGCACGCCTTTCAGGCGCTGCTCGAAGTCGCCGCGGTATTTGGTCCCGGCCAGCAAGGCGCCCATGTCGAGCGCATACACCGTGCTCTGCGCCAGGATGTCCGGCACCGAGCTTTCGACGATGCGGCGCGCCAGGCCTTCCGCAATCGCGGTCTTGCCGACACCGGCTTCGCCCACCAGCAGGGGATTGTTCTTGCGGCGGCGGCACAACGTCTGGATCACCCGTTCGAGTTCCTGGTCGCGCCCAATCAGGGGATCGATCTTGCCGGCCAGCGCCTGGGCATTCAGATTCTGCGCAAAGCTGTCGAGCGGCGAACTGGTCGGCGCCTCGGCGTTGACTTCCGAGGCCTCGTCCGGCCGCGCCGGTTCGCTCTGCGGGGTCTTGGTAATGCCGTGGGAGATGAAATTGACGATATCGAGCCGCGTCACGCCCTGCTGGGTGAGGAAATACACGGCATGCGAGTCCTTTTCACCGAATACCGCCACCAGGACGTTGGCGCCGGTCACTTCCTTCTTGCCGGAGGACTGGACATGCAGAATGGCGCGCTGGATCACGCGCTGGAAGCCGAGCGTCGGCTGGGTGTCGACCTCGCCCTCGCCCGCCACCTTGGGGGTGTGCTCATCGATGAACTTGCCGAGCTGGTCGCGCATCGCATCGATATTGGCGCCGCAGGCACGCAGCACCTCGGCTGCCGACGGGTTGTCCAGCATCGCCATCAGCAGGTGCTCCACCGAAATGAATTCGTGACGCTTCTGCCGCGCGTCCATGAAGGCCATGTGCAGCGTGACTTCGAGTTCCTGGGCAATCATCTAACTTTCCTCCATCGTACATTGCAGCGGATGCTGATGCTGCCGCGCGAAATCCACAACCTGCTCGACCTTGGTGTGAGCGATATCCCTTGGGTACACCCCACACACACCCACACCCTCAGTATGCACTTTGAGCATGATTTGTGTCGCCCGTTCTTGGTCGATGCCGAAAAACTTTTTGAGGACCAGCACCACGAATTCCATTGGGGTGTAGTCGTCGTTCAGCAGCAGAACCTTGTACAAGGGCGGCGGCTTGACCTTTGCCGCAGACGGTTCCAGTAGGGTAGTGCCTTCTCGCTTGGTTGCCATAGCCGGAATAAGCCTGGATTACTGGCTTTATTTTGATGTGATGGAAGGATTTTTCAAGCCCGCTGGAAGTAGGGCCAAACAATTAAGTGGGGTGCGAGGGAGGGAAAAGCGAGGAAAACCGGCCTCTCCCCCTTATTCACTGCACGCCATAGCGGATTTTCGCTTCCAGGCAGGTGTCGAGTGTAACCCTTTTTATGGCCGTCTTTATGGCCGTGATCCTTGCAAGTCCCCAGCCCACGGGAGAACCAGGCTGGGCCGCGAGCACGAAAGTCGCGTCAGGCGGCCAGGAGGCAGCCTAAAATGATCGTGGCCCGAAATGGCAGTTCCGGCCCGATTTTGCGCAAAGGGATCATGTACGCGTCATTTCATTGTCACGGCGGCTTGTTAGATTTTGTGCGTTCCCGGTCGCCGGCCTGACGGCGACTGGTTTCGTCAAATCCATACCGGAGATCCGTCAATGTCAGAACCTGTTTCCCATTCCCGCCGCCGCGCACTCCAACTGCTGTCTGGCGTACCGATGTTGCCGCTGGCCTCGTCGCTGGCCGGTTTGCCCCTTTTGGCCGAGGCTCGGCCCATGATGGGCGCGGCTGTTCGCTACCAGTTCAATGCGATGTCGGCCCCCTCGCTGGCCAACCCTTCGCAAATGGCTGAGACCTATGTCGCCTCGACCCTGACGAAAAGCATCGGCCGCCATGCCGAGACCTACGCGCTGGGCTACGAGACCTTCTTCCTGACCGGCGACACCGTGCCAAGCGCGGAAGGCGGCTCCATCCTGGCCGGCGGCTACTTCGACATCAACAACGCACCCATCCTCGACACGACTTCGCCCGACCAGCGCCAGTTCTTCTCCGACTGCCCGGATGGCATGTCGCTGATCGCGCTGGGGCACGGACACGCGCGCTCGCGCCGCCGCGATTGCGAGCGTGTCTTCGCGGTGGTGCAGTTCGAATACGTGACACGGAACGTCGCCGGCGATTCGATGTACGGCATGCTGCCTTCGCCGATTGCGGTTCTGGCCATGGACCAGGATAAGCGTACCGGCAAGCTGACGCTGGAAAGCTATTCGAACGTGGACACCAGCGGCGTGCATGGCCTGTGGATCACCTGCGGCGCCAGCCGTTCGCCCTGGAACACGCATCTGTCGAGCGAGGAATACGAGCCCGACGCGGTCACCATCGCCGGCAATGCGCAGTTCAAGGCGTTCAGCCAGAACCTCTACGGCAACCCGGATGCCGCCAACCCCTACCACTATGGCCACCTGCCGGAAGTGACCGTGAACCCCAATGGCACGGGCAGCATCAAGAAGCATTACTGCATGGGCCGCATCTCGCACGAACTGGTGCAGGTGATGCCCGACGAGCGCACCGTACTGATGGGCGACGACACCACCAACGGCGGTCTGTTCATGTTCGTGGCCGACCGCAAGCGCGACCTCTCGGCCGGCACCCTGTACGTGGGCAAATGGACGCAGACGTCCGGTGTGGGCGCTGGCGCCGGCGACATTTCCTGGATCAAGCTGGGGCATGCCACCAGCGACGAGATCAAGGCCCTGGCCGACACCCTGACCGCCGCCGACATCGTCGACGTGAAGACCAGCAACCCGAACGACGCCAGCTACGCGAAGATCGCGTACAACGGCAAGGCCCAGTGGGTGAAGTTCATGCCCGGCATGGACAAGGCCGCCGCCTTTCTGGAAACCCACCGCTATGCCGCCTACAAGGGCGCGTCGATGGCCTTCACCAAGATGGAAGGCACCACGGTCAACGCGGCTGACAAGCGCGCCTATTCCGCCATGTCCTACATCTACAAGTCGATGGTCGACGGCACCACTGACATCAAGGTGCAGGGCCCCGTGGCCGGCGCGGTGTACGAGCACGTGCTGGCCGGCGGCCAGAAGGACAGCGACGGCGACCGCATTCACAGCGAGTGGGTCTCCGTCTCCATGTCCGCCCCCGCCGCCCTGGTGGGCGAGGACCTGGCGGTGCGCGACGCCCTGGGCAACAGCGCCAACGCCGACAAGATCGCCAACCCGGACAACCTCAAGTACTCCGAAGCGATGCGCACCCTGTTCATCGGCGAGGACAGCGGCAACCACGTGAACAACTTCCTGTGGGCCTATAACGTCGACACCAAGGAACTGAGCCGTATCCTGTCCTGCCCCGCCGGTGCCGAATCCACCGGCCTGCATGCTGTCGACGACGTGAACGGCTTCAGCTACATCATGAGCAACTTCCAGCACCCTGGCGACTGGGAATCGCCGCTGCACGACAAGGTGAAGCCCATCCTGGATCCGCTGGTGAAGGCCAATTACAACGGCCGGTTCAGCGCGGCCGTCGGCTATCTCACGATCGAAGGATGCACCCGGCACGACGACTGACGTCCTGCCAGCCCGCCTGGACATCCAGGCGGGCCTCTCAGTATCGTCCGGAACATCTCCCAAGCTGTTCCGGACGATCGCTCCGTATCATGTGAACCTATTTGAACTGAACGGCACCGAGACCTGAAAAAGCTCGGCTACGGCTGTTGAAAAGTCACAATCTGCGAACAGCTCAACCGCCAGGTGGCCTGATCAGCTTCTGGTCATCCAGTTTGTCGCGATATTCTTCCAGCAGGTTTTCCGTCTCCACCTTCCTGAGGCCGGAAAACGGTTCCTTTTCTGCCAGTATCTCGCCGCACGTCTTGTGTTCGAAACGATCCATCAGCGACCGTCCCACCTCGTAGAGCGCTACATTCTTGCGCTCGCACGAAGCGATGTCGCGTTCATGGCGTGTCTTGAGGGCTTCCAGGTCGCGTTTTTCCGCCCGCGTCTGTTGCAGGGCCTGGGTGGTGTCGGCCAGGGTCTTTTGAGTGTCAGCCAGCTGCTGCGATGCAGTGGCCAGTTCTTCCTTGACCTGCGTCAACTCACGGGTTGCCGCCACGAGTTGCTGCTTGCTGGCACCAAGCCCGTGCCTCAGGCTCGCCACTTGCCCTTCCACGGTCTTTGACGATGCCTGGGACTGCTCCAGGTCCGCCGCCAGCCGGGCCTTTTCCTGTTCCACGGCATCGAGTTGTCCCTGCACCTGGGACAACTGCTGCTGTACCCGCCGCAAGGCCTCGCGCTCGCGGCTGGCCTTCTTGTCGGACGCCTCGGCGTGCGGCGCCAGGCTGGCCATGCACACCATGAGCGCCAGCGACAACGTGCCCAGCCGTGCCGGACGTACATACTCGGATAGTCGATGTATCTGTTTCATGGATTGATGCCCTGAACAAGAAAAAACAGGTCGTGGCCGATGTGCTTCAAAACGAGGTCCCCCCACGCGCCACCAGCATGGTGGCGATATCCTGACGGTCGCCCGCCCAGAACAGCGGCCGGTTGCCATTGCGATCCATGAGATTGGGATCCACGCCGGCTGCCAGCATCATCGTCACGATATCCGTGTCGCCCTGCTCGACTGCGATGCCCAGGCTCACCCGGCCCTCCCGGTTCCAGATCGTCATGTCGGGGTGATAGGCCAGCAGTTCCCGCACCACATCGACCCGGTGCATGAGCGTGGCCGCGATGATGGGCGTGTTGCCGTCATTGCTTTTCCTGTCGACGTCCGCACCGGCCTTCAGCAGCAGGCGGACGATCCGGACCTGTCCCTGGAGAGCTGCCATACCCAGCGGGGTAAAGCCGCGCCCCTTCAGATCCGGATCGGCGCCGGCCTCCAGCAGGATGCGCACCATCTCCACATTGCCGTTGGCGACGGCACGGGGAAGCGCCCGATCCCCCCAACGGTCGGCGCTGAGGTTGGGATTAACACCTTTGGCCAGCAATAGCGACACGGCTTTGAAATCATTCTCACCGGCGGCGGCAATCAACTTGACCTGATCGCCCTGGGCGTACTCCGGCTCCTGATCATTGCCGTCGGCCTTGATCCGCGCAAACACCAAGGGGTCCTGGCGCAAAGTGTTAGTTGCGGCGTTATCTTCCGGCAACAGCCAGGTGTCACGCTCCATATCGAAGGCGTAGGCCGACAATGCCGTCAGCGCGGGCAGGATCAACAGCCAACGCAGTGCCTTAGAACTTGGCATTGAAGTCCACTTGAAGAACATCCACCCCAAAGGACAGCGGGCCGTCGATCGAGTCGGCGGACAGCCACTTCACCCCCAGCCAGGAATTGCGATCGATCCCGTACAGGCCGCCAAGATAAAATCCCTTGCTATTGGTCCCGCCCAGGTTGAAATCCGAGTCGGTAAAGGCATCCAGCGTGGCATCTCGCTGAAGATTGCGGTAGCCCAGGAAGGCTTGCCAATCCCCTTCCTTATCGACCTTCGGCATGCCCACAGTGAGCTTGGTGTTCCAGCCCAGGGTTCGGGCCTGATACCCTGCCCCCATGCGCTGTTGTACTTCGACGCTGTCATAGCCTAAGTTCTTGACCACATCGCCTGTCAGGATCACATGCACCGGTTCGAACTGGGCCAGATCGACCATCGCCGTCAGGTTGGCCAATTGATAATCGGCAGCCAGCGCCCAGGTTCCCGTCCCTCCCAGGCTGATGTCAAACAGGGAATTTCCCTTCTGGCGATAGCCGGGTGTGGTCGCATCATACAAATGGGGTCGGAAGGGATCCGTGTTGGGGATGCCCTTGATATTGCGATAGTCGTAATAGGCCAGACCGAAGCGCCAGCGGGTATCCGGACCTGCACGCCAGTTCACCCCCAATTGCGCCGCATAGAGCCATTTGTTTTTGGCCAGATTGGTCGGCGACGTCTCTACTGACTGCAGCGGGAAGGCGCCGATGGTCGCGAAAGGCTTCCAATCCCAGTTTTCTCTCGACCAGGGCGTAAAGCTGGCGGCAGCGCCTTCGAAGTTCACGTCGTCGTCCCAAACCAGGTCCGTACTGAAAAATGGATTGGGAATGCGGCCACCGCTCACACTCAACCATTCCCACGGTGCCACCTTGGCGTAGGCCCGGTCCAGCACCAGGGAATATTTGTTGAAGGTCGTACCCATGGTCTGATTGGTGGACACGGGGTCCGAGGTGTCGCCCGTCGTGATCCTGAATCCTGCCGAGACGTTATCCGTGATCTTGGCCAGCAGGCCCAGACGCGCACGCAGGCGGAGACGCTCCCGGGTCTCCGAGGTATTGTTGAGGTTGATGCCGTAACCCGCGAAGCTGTTGGGAATGTCATTGCTTTTGGCGTACAGGTCATCCTGAAAACGCAGACGGATATCGCCTTCCCACTTCAGGCGTTCCACCCATTCCGGTACCGCGTTTACGTCGCCCCAGTGCTCGGTCTTGGCCTGCGCCACCACTTCCTGCCGGATCTGCTCGCTGATTTCGCGCTTCACCACTTCGGGGATGTAAGGCACGCGCACCACGCCGGGCGCCGTTTCGGCCCTGGCGCTGGCTTCGGCCGCTTCCTGGCCTTTTTTCTCCGCCTGTTGGACGAGGTCCTGCGCCGCCTCGGCGCTCAGCACGCCCTTCTTCACCAGCGCGTCCACCAGGGCCAGCGTCGTCGCCCGCAGGGTTTCGAGGTCCTGGCGCTCGCTGCCGGCCTGGGCAGGCAACGCAAAGGCCAGGCTCAGCGCCATGACCAGGGGCTTGATGTAATGAGTTTTCATGATAAGTGGGTTAATGAATCTGTTCAAAAATCGGAATGTCAACGCGACACCACGCGCAGCCGCACCGGCTGCGGGATGTCGGCCGGCAAGGGGTCGCGCAGGCTCACCCGGAGAATTTCCTGGCGCAGCGCTTCGTCCAGTTCGCTGTCGCCCGTGCCCTTGTCGAGCTGCACCCGGCTGACGCCCCCTGACGGGTTGAACCAGATCTGCGCGACCACCTTGTAATCCTTGCCCTGCAGGCGCTTGGCACGCCTCAGGTCGTCCTCGAGTTGGCGCGAAATCATGTTCGAATACCAGCTGCGACGTTCATCGCCGGCGCCGCCCCCGCCGATGCCGATCCCGCTGCCCGCAGCCAGGTCGGTCGCCATCCCGCCTGCCGGCCCGTCGGGGATGCCGCCGGGCGGCGGGGGCGGTGCCTCGGGCTGGGGTGGCTGGGGCTGGTCGAGCTTGACCTCTTCCTTCGGCTTGTCGATCTTCTGCGGCTCCGGCGGCTTTTCTTCCGGCGGCTTGGGTGGCGGCGGCTTGACCAGGGAAATGGTCTGGATCTTTGGCCTTTCGGGCTTGCCCGAATCCTGGATGAAACCCATGACGCCCCAGATCACGCCCGCCGTGAACAGCGCCATGAACAGCAGGCCGCCGATGAGCGGCAGCCGGCTGCGCAGGGATCGCTTGGGCGCCGGCATCGTTATTTGGTCTGCTTGGCCGTCACCAGACCGAGCTGGGTGATGTCGAGCCGGCCGCACAAATCCATCACGTCGATCACTTTTTCATACGCGATCTTCGAATCGCCCTTGATCACCACCGGCAGATCGGGGGTGATCGCCTTGAAGCTCTTCAGGCGGCTTTCGAGTTCGGCCATGCTGACCGGATAGGTATCCAGGTAGATCTGCCCGTTGGCGTCGATGGTGACCGACTTTGTCTTCGGCTTGGCGAGGCTCGGTGTGTTGCTCGCCTTCGGCAGGTTGACCTTGATGCCCTGCACCGAGGCGGTCGTCATGATTATGAAGATGACCAGCAGCACATACGCCAGGTCCAGCATCGGCGTGATGTTGATATCGTCGAACGGTTCGTTGTCTTCGCGGATCTCGGCCATGTCCGTCTCCTATCGGCTGTAGGTTTCGGCGATGCGGGCGATGTACTCGTCGACGAACACGTGCATGTCGGCGCTGATCGACTTGATGCGCGAGCCGAGGTAGTTGTAGCCGAACAGCGCCGGGATCGCGACCGCGAGGCCGGCCACTGTTGCGACCAGCGCGGCGGCGATGCCGGGCGCGATCGCCGCGACGTTGACGTCGCCGGTGGCGGCGATGGCGGCGAAGGTGATCATCACCCCCACCACGGTGCCGAGCAGGCCCAGGAACGGCCCGCCCGAAATCGCGATGGTCAACAGCACCATCAGGCTGTTGAGTTTCTGGTTCTCGCGCACCACCGTGGCATCGAGGCTGGCCTTCACCACATCGAGCGCCTGCGGCGACAGTTCCACGCCGGCACGCTTGCCCATGCGGTTCTTCACCTGCTGGATGCCGGCGTGATAGATGCGGTACAGGGTCGAGTTCTGGTGATGATCGTGATGGCCGAACAGGATCTCCGCCATGCCGCTGCCCTTCAGGTCGGCATCCTCGGGATCGTCGTCGGCATCCAGCCTGGCCGTATCCTGCGCCTTCAAATCATGGAAGGCTTCCAGGAATTCCTTGTTCGCCCGGGTGATCTTGCTCACCAGCAACGCCTTCGAGGCCATCACCAACATGCTGATGCCGAGCATCACCATCAGCACCGCGATCACCACCCAGCCATCCAGGGTCACGCTCTTCAGGATCACGCCGAAATAGGAGGCATCGCCGTCGCTGTCCTCGCTTTCTTCCTCTCCCGCCTGCACCACCTTGTCGCTGTCCGGGCCTTGCGTCATCGCGGCCAGGCGCAGCCAATCCGCGCTGCGTGCAATGTTGGACACTTCCAGTTCATCGACCTCGCCCTTGAAGCCCGAGCCAAGTTTCAGATCCAGTGCCGCATCGGGTGCCGCCACTGCGGCCTCGGCTGCCATCGCGCCGTTGAGATACACACGAAGCTTGTCGCCCAGGGTCGCCGACACCTGGCTCCAGCTTGTTGCGGGAACATCCGGCCCGGTTACCGTGACGCTGCCCGAACGGGCGACCAACTTGCCGCCTTCCAGTGCCAGCGTCAGCGTCTGCCCGGCATGCAGCAGTTCGGCCGTTTGGCCGGCCGTGTCCGGCTTGATCCAGAGTGAGACCATCATGCCGGCCGCCGCGCCATAGACCAGTTTCGGTGTGGCAGGAATATCGAGCGTTTGCGTTCCGTCGAACTTGAGGGCCCCACCGATCGCCCCGCCCGGGGTGCGCGTGGCGGTGAAGGCACCGGATGGAATCGCCGCGGCCGTGCTGTCCTGCGGCGCACCGCTGGCCTCCGCGTAATGCTGGACCAGCATGAAGCTGGGGTCGTAGACTGCTTTGCCGTCGCCAACCGCAGGCGCGCCCTCGTTGCCGTAATACAGCCAGACCTGCTGCTTGTCCTTGCCGCCTTCCACCTTGGGAACCTGTACCCAGATCAGGGCCTGCTCGGCGGTGCTGTCGAATTTCTCGATCTGGAAATTCAGCGGCGTCTTGTCGTCACCCGCCACGAAGCGCAGATCGGAGCCATTGGGATTCGCGCTCAGAAAGTCGAAGTTGCCCGTGTGCAGGCGGATCAGTACCGGCACGTTGGTCTGCGTTTCCTTCACGCCTGCGCCCGAGTCGGCCGTATTGATCGTGAACGCCTTGCGCGCCGACCAGTCGCCGTTCCACCACGCATGGGCCGGAGCGGCCGCCAACATCAACAGCAAAGGGAACAGGAATCGGATCATGTCTCAATGTCTTCGAGATGTTTACAAAGTCATTGATTGTGTATGTCGCATGTTGCATGGCCATGAACATGCAGCGCCGCGACATGAGCCGATCGGCACATGCCGGCGCCGCATCCAGGACGGTCTTCAGCTGCCTCCTTTCTTCTTGGCACATGCGGTATCGCCATCTGGACAGCGCCCGGCCCCCTCGCCAAAACCCAGTACCTCTACGCTGATAAGCGAAGGCTTGAAGTTGGCAAGGGCCTCCTGGACCTTTTGCATCTGTTCCGCCGAGTCCGCTGAACCATCCCGCATCGACCGGTTGGTTTCCTCAGCCGACTGGCCATTCGGAGACAGGTTGCCGAGACCGCTCAAGCCTGCGCCCAAGCCGCTGCTCGACGCGGGCGCACCGACGACATTACCGCCCACTTGGATATTCCCGCTATTCAGAACCTGCTGGGCTGCGATCAGCAGATTGCCGGAGGAACGGATGCCCGCATCGCCCGCATCCACCACACCGGATGGTGCGGCCAGCACCACATTGCCGTCGGGAATATTGGGATTGGTCTTGAGCGTTCCGATCCCGCTGCCGCTCACCGTACCCTGCACATTCAGCGTCGGGTTGCCGCTGGCATCATAGGTGACCTGGGGCGGCGGAGCAGCGGTCGCCGTCTTCTTGCCCTTGCCTGCATCCACGTTGCCCAGGGTTGACCAGAGCAGGATGTCTCCCCCGGCTACGGTGAGTACCCTGGACTGGTTCACCTGGATATCGTCCCGGGCCATCGCCAGGATATTGCCCCCGGCAAAACTCATGATGCCCAGATCGGATGGCGCCTTGTTGTCAGCCAGGCTGGGCGGCGGGTTGGCCAGTCCCACGTTGAGGCTGCCGCCCGGCATGAGCAATTGGATATCACCGGTTTGCTGGGTGCTGATACGGCTGAATACCAGATTCACATCGCCTTGATAGGCCAGCGGAACGCCCGCGGCATCCTGGCTTGGGAACAATGTGGCAATGGCATCGTAGGCCCGGTCATAGCCCTTGCCTGCCTGCCCTTCGCTGGCGCCGATCAACAGCTCGTTATTGAGAACAAGCAGGGCCTGCTGAGCCTGAGACAAACTGGAGAAGTCCGCTGGCACCTTGTAATCGGCCAGGGCCGCGCTACCTGGCGTCAGATAGCGTGCAGCGAATCCGGCATAGTCCGGATCCCGCACGTGACCGTCGCCATCCTGTCCCAGGCCTGCTGCGACCGAGAGCGTGGCGCCTCCGGTCGGCAAAGCCTGGTTCTTCAGATTGCCATAAGAGGAAATGCCAGCCGAGTTCCCCAGGTCGATGTTTCTCCCCGCGAAAAACTCGCCGTAGCCAGGGCCGCCAACCTGCAACTCGGCATTGTTGCTGGCCAGGCCGTTGCTGACGTTGCGTACCGAAGGCGACACGATGTCCCGCCCGGCCCGGAAACTGCTCAGGTTGCCGTCTGCATTGTTCTGCACATAGGCGATGGAACGGAAGACAATATCCCGGCCCGCATCGATGCTCGTCTGCCTGGTCGACACGAAATAGCCTGCCAGGTCCACATCGCCCATGAGCGAATAGAGATAGGCTGAACGGGTATCGGCACCATGTAGTAGCGGGCTGGCATGCTTGGAAATGCTGGCGCTGAATTGCTGGTATTGGTCCAACCCCACGGTGCTGGTACCGGCATTCAGAGCACCGGGAATCAGGGCCGGATCGAAATCGCTCAGATACACTTCGCTACCCTGCTCCAGCGTGATCCCTTTTTGGGCCAGAAGCTGAAGATTGCCCTGGGCATCCGGAAACAGAACCATGTTATTGGCGATGGCAATACCGCCCGACAGGGCTGCAGCCTCCACTTGACCCGGATAGCCGGACAAGGCCGTAACGCCGCCTGCCGTAAAAGTGGGGAAGAAGGCATTCTTCAGTAACGTGAGGTTGCTGTTGTTGTTGTCGAACCTGACGTCACCGACCAGGGATTGCACGCCGACCTTGCTGCCCGGTGCGTAATCGTAAAAATACGGCGTACCACTGAAGCCAGTGCGGTAAAGCGCCGTCGGATCGAAGACCGAAGCAATCGTCACATTGCCGTGCGCCGACACGTCGTATCCGCCCTGCTCCAGCGCCAGATAGGGGTAGATCGGCACGCCACTGACCGTACGCCCTTCGCGGATCGCCCCGCCGGACTGAATCCGGCCCTGGCCGCTGCCCACCTGGAACACGCCACCCCGGATATCTCCGCCGGCAACGACCGTCAGGTCGCCCCCGCCGCGGACATCCATCGCACCGGAGGTCGTGCTGGTCTTGCCGCTGACGGGAACGACCGCTCCCAAATTGACAATGTCGCCGCCGGCGGCAATCCGTACATTACCGCCGCCCAGTGCGCCGACCCCCTGTCTGAAGGCCGAAAAATCAGGCCACCAGAAGCTGGATCCGGCATTCACCTTGCGTGCCAGCCAATCGGTGATCAGTTGCTGCTGATTCTTGTTGGACGTGCCGCTGACTTCCGCCGTGACATCGCCGCCGACCTGGATGGCAAGATCGCCGCCGCGATCGGGGAAAACCGCCTTGGGCGTGCCGGACGGAATGGCATATCCCGTCGTGTCGCCCGGCACGCCTGCCGTGTAAATCACCGCCACCTGGGTGGCTGAAGTCGATTTGAGCGTCAGATCTCCGCCGACGGCGATATCGACATCGCCCGTGCCGGTCCGCACCATCTTGCCCGCGGCCAGGGTGAAGTTGCCTTTCCCGGCCAGATCCGTTTTGTCGCGCACCGCCAGCGGATTACTGCTGCCGGCATCCGCCCCGGAGGCCAAACGATACGACCAGCTGTCACCACTATTCTGGGTGGCACTGGCGGCGGTCCCGTTGAATCCGTCGCTGATGCTGCCGTTCAGGATGAGATCGCCCGCGGCGCGCAAGGTCAACACACCCGACTCACCCGCAACATGCAGTGCCTGCAGTCCCAGATCGCCATTCAGCGTCAGGTCGCCAGTGCTATCCACCTCCACACCCGGCCGCACATGGAATGCCGGATCGCTGGTCTTGCCGAGGCGAGCAGCGATCGTTGCGGCATTGGCCATGAAGGCATTGGCATCGTTGTAGATGGCGCTATTCACCGCAATATCGCTGGCGCCCAGGCTGTTCTGAGCATACGACTTGAAGCCTTCGGCCACGACCTCGTCTGCGCCAACGATGGCGCCATCCAGGCGGGCAATCGCCATATCTGTTCCGGCGCTGTTCCGCGGCGCCCGCAAGACCACGTTGCCGCCTTGCGCGTAGCTGCCGAGAGCGGAAACGTCGAGGGTGCTGCCGGATTGGATGTCGATATGGCCGCCCACAGTGCCTAGCGTCACCTTGCCACCATCGCCGCTGGACCCGGCATACTGGGCCTCGGAACGCGTGGCGTAAGCGTTCAATTGCGCACCGGACAACAGGGTGACATCGCCCGCTGCATAGGCCTGCACGTTTCCACCTCGGGCACCGGTGCTGTCGATGACTCCCGCCAGACGGATATCGCCCTGGTCGGAAACCAGCAAGACATCATGGGAAGTCAGCACATCACCAGCGGCCATGGCGATACTGCCCGCAGTGCCGCTCCCACGCAGTCGCACACTCACGGATTCGGAAAACTTGCCGGTACCCAGTTTGGACAGCAGGCCGGAAAAATCACCCAGGCCCGCCAGATCCAGCGCGAATCGCCCACCCACGGCGCCATGGGCCGTCTCCGCGCCCCCATCCAGATCGCCATCCAGTTTCGCCGTTCCGTCGATGGCCCGAATGGTCAGACTACCGGCATCGCCTTCGCCTGCGCCCGCCACGCTCACACGGGCACCGTTATCGAGCGCCACATTGCCATGGGACGCGCGCAGTTCGATCTGTCCGCCGTCGGCGTAAGCCATCTCGGTGCCAAAGGCTTTGGCATACCCCGCGGCATTCACTTGCGCACCATTCGCCAGTACCAGATTGTCGGCCCCGGCCGCCCCGCCTGTCGCCTCGATATCGATATGGCCGGCCAACGCGTCGATTTGAGTGTCCACATAGACCGTGTCGCCCTCCAAACCCAAACGTCCCCCCAGCGTATCGGCTAGCGCGGCCGGATTTGGCGTGGCCGATCGGACCACATTCAGAGCGGCATTGCTCTGGATGTCATAAACCGTACCGGTGTCCGCGACCAGATGAGGCGTTTCCAGTGTCAGGTTGCCCGAGGCATCCATCTGTCCCTTCCCGCTCGTCATGATTTCGTCGCTGGCAGCCAGGGTATAGGCACGACCGCCCTGCAAGGCAACCTGGCCGTCACCCAGAGTGATACGCCCCGTCCCCTTTGCCACGGTGCCTGCCGCATCTACATAACGCTCGGCCCGCAAGCTCAGACTGCCAGACATCGGGGCCGCGCTGCCCGAATACGGTCCGGACGTATTACCCAGGGCAAGGCTATTGGCCTGGAACACCACATCCTCGTCCGTATGGACGACCAGCGCCGGCGCATCCAAGGTTAGGCCGGCCGGTGCCGTGGCGCCCTCGGTCAGATCCACGCTGGCGCCATCATAGAAATCCATGGTGCTATAGGTACGCAGACGCAGATCCCTGGCTTGCCGAAGCTGGGCCAGCAGGCCGGATGTGACCTTCAAGCCGTCCTGGCCGACCGGCACGGCACCGAAACTGACCCGGCTGCTGGCTACACTGATCGCCGGGCTGTTGAAGACTGCCGTACCGGCGATCAGGTTATCCCGGGTGGCATCCAGCAAAATGGAATCACCCGTCAGTTCCACCCCTTCATGCAGAGTAAGCGTTCCGGCCGAACCAGCCGTGGCGCCACGGGACAAGATAGGCAGGCTGCTCTGGGCAACGCGCAGGAACGCACCGTCGCCATTCAGGGTGATTTCGTCCGGCGCGCCCGTCAACTCACCTTGACTTTCGATATAGCCGTCACGGCCATCGCCCATCCCTGAGCCCAGGGTCAAGGCGTCACGGGAAGCGAGCATGACTTCGCCCGCCTTCAAGGCATGGCCTGCACTGTTGAGCAGGCGCACGTCGGCCGCCTTCACATCGATGTCATAGCCGGATGCGGACACGGAACGGGTGCCGCCGATCAGCAGGCTTTCGACATTGAAGCTGTTCAACATCTCAGCAGACAAGCCCAGATAACCGTTGGGAACACCTGCAACATCATCGACGATGGCAATGGCGCTGGATGCGATATCCAGCATGCCGCCTCGCCCGCCCGCGCCCACATCGAATCGGGGCGCGGCATTCATGGCCAGCTGGGTTGCCCGCAACGATAGCAGGCCCGCATCTTCCGGCAGCCTCGGCCGGGTATCGCCGGTAGCCTGAGCAGCCTGGGTGAAGAAAGTATTGGCATGACTCTCGATGAAGCTGGAATACGTGCGCACCACGTCACCGGACGCCACCAGATACCCCTGACTGCGGCCGGCGGCGATATCGGTCCCGTTCACCAAGGTACGGCCCGCCACCAGTGCGGCGCCATCCGCCAGCGCCCGGTTCTGGCGCGGCAACATGTCCTGATATCCGGAAACGGCCTTGACCAGATAGGCACCTGGCATCAGCGCATAGTGGGCGGGAAGCAGGGTATACACCCCGGCATTCAATCCCCCGCCGCCGCTGAGATAGACGCTCGCGCCCGCTTGCAGCGTGCTATCCGAATTTTGTATGTCCCGTGGTGCATAGCCAGCGCCATAGCCGGGAATCACGGCATACACGCCCGGCTCGGCCAGGATGTCGCGGGAACCGCCTGGCCCCGGCAGGAACTCGTAGGCATAGAGATCGCCGCCGCCGCTGAGATCGAGGCCAGCCGTGGCACAAACCTGGATGTCAGGCGCATCCAGGCTAATGGACTTTTCCGGTGGCGCATCCAGAATCAGCGTGTAGTTGTCGAGTTGATACACCCATTCGCTGCCGTCGCTCGTGGTCTGCCCCAAGGGCAGCAAGGCGCCCGCCGCCGATACGGAAGTCAAACTGCCATCGCCCAGCCGGATTGTGTTGCTGGCCGTCAGGGAAAGACTCCCCAACGGCGCGCGCAGCACGCCATTCTGGAAAATATTGGCTGCATTCACGCTCAGGCGGCCTCCCGCCGACAAAGGGAGCAGTGCAGCATGGCCGTTACCGGTGAAGGTCACATCCCCCGGCGTGCTCACTCTGAATGTGGAAAGCGTCGTGGGGTAGGCTTGCGCACTCTTGAAGACCAGATTGCCGGCCGCACTCAGACTGCCGGTATAGGTCGGACTCCCGCTGACGGCCACCGCATTGAAGCGAATATCCTGGTCAGCCACGAATGCGGCAGACTGGAAACCTTGCAGGGCGAAGTTCCCCTCCAGATCCAGCATCTTGGCCGCCACATCGAGATGTGCCGTTCCGCCCGAGGCAGTCGGGACATTCGTCTGGAACAGGGAATCCAGATTGCCCGCGCGTATGTAGGCCGCACTCAGACTCACATCCCCGGCACCTCCCATCAGCACCGGCGCGTCCAGGACGATCTGCCGCTTCACGCCGAGATTGACCGGGCCGTCGAAGGCAATCTGGTTCTCGCTCTTGAAGGCGACGCTATCGAAGCCGCCGCTGACCAGTCCACCCACGGGAATATAGGCCTTGCTGCCATACACCGCATGATCGATGGAGGTTCCCGGCGTCAAACCGGCCGGTACATGATCACCGGTCTGCGACAGGATCATTTGGCGATCTCCATAAAGGGTCGGATAGCCCCTGCCGGGCGTACCGGCGTTCCGGTCCTTCCAGATTGCGGCACTAAAGCGCCCGCCCGCCGCGCCAGCACCGCCTGACTTGCCTACCATGACTCCGTCATCGAGCAGGATGCCTTCCGTGGCCGTGATGACCACGCTGCCAGCGTCGCTCGCCACTTCCGTGGCCTTCACGGTCGTGGCATTACCCACCTCTGTGACCAGGTCCAGCGTCGCCTTGGCACCCGACACGTCCAAGGTCGCCTGGCCGTCCGTCCGCGCCTGGATCACCACATTACCCGCGCCCGCGTAATTCTTGCCATCCAGCGTTCCCGTACCCGCGGACAGGCTGATGGTGCCGCCCTGGAGCACCTCGCCTTCCCGCAGGCCCGTCGTGCTCGGAAGCTGCTTGGCGATACCCGATACATCCAGACGAGCATGGCTGCCCACCCAGATGGCGCGGTTGTCCCGATACCAGTCCCCTACCTGGGCAAGGGCCAGCGAGATGGACCCCGCTACGGCAGTCAGACTGCCGTCGACCGTCAGCAGGTTGCCCGCGCTCAGATCGATACTTCCCTGCGGGCCGACATCGATGACGGCCCCTGTTCCCACGGCAAGCTGACCGAACTGCACCCCGCCCGAGCTGGCGAAGTTGTTGCCGCTCTTCAAGGCAAGTTTCATGGGCGCGCGCAACTGCCAGGGCAATACGACCTCATTGGCCAGATCCTTCACGTTGCTGCCAGAGGATTGGGCCAGCGCCGAATTCTTCAACTGCCATCCTGCGTAATCGGGCCGGATGATGGTGTTGGCGGCGACGGTCAGCGCGTCATAGCCCTCGACGCTGTAATCCGTGAACCCGCCCCGGGTAAAGATGCCGGGATCCAGGACCAGCGTTTCCGCCCCCCACCCGGCGGGTAACGGCGTCCCGCTGTTGCCGATCAACGCCTTGGCGGCGCGGATCTTCAAGGAACCGCCTTTGCCTAGGGCATAACTGCGCAACTCGCTGCCCAGCGTGATCCGATTGGATGCCGTCTGGGATGCATCCAGGGATTTGACCGCCAGGCTGATGCTGCCGGCATTTCCTTTTTCCACCGAACCGTCCTGTTTCACCCAGGCACCACCGCTGACGTCGAGCACGCTTCCCGTCGCCAGATCGAGATCGCCATAAGCTTCGATGGAAATGGAGCCGGCATCTGCCTGAGCCGCCGCAGACCGGTCGGCATCCGGCAAGGAATCATTGGTCCAGGTCCCGGCTGCCGAAATCAGCGTATGGGCACCCAGCGTGACATCTCCATCCAGACTGCTGAAAGGCTGGAAGGTCTTGAGCGTAATGGCCCCCCCTGGCGTGATGAGATTGCCCTGCACGTCGATGCGTTTGGTGCTGCCGAGATACAGGCTGCCGCCGGACTGCGTCGCCAGGGTCGTGCCGGCAGGCACGGTAATCGTGCCATTGCTGTAGACCGCCAGGCGATCGAAACCCGCGTCGAGCAGATCCGTGGAAATCCAGACGTTCCCGTCCGTACCTGGCGTGCCGCCGGAATAGAAAGTAATGCCCGGTAGCTTAAAGTCGTATTCTTTCTGGCCGTCGAGCGCCACCTGATAGCTGGTATCGCCCAGAATCAGTTGGCTGCCCCGGGGGCGGCTGGCGGCATCCCGCTGATAGGGGCCGGCCGTCGTAGCGCCATGCAGTACACCCGCCGGCAGGCTCAGGTCATGGGCCACGATCTGGACCGTCCCCGCATCCTTTCCCTCCACATAACCGGCCTCAAACTTGCCCATGGCCTTGATGCTTTGGTCGTCCAGCCACTTGTCGCCGCTGATCAGTTTTTCGTTGGCGAACCCCACGTAGACTTCGTCGACCGGTGCCTCGCTGATGTCATACGTCTTACCGCTCTGGGCGACCAGCTGGCTGGTGTAGACATACCCGTCCCGGTAGCGGATGGAACCGCCGCTGACATCGATGCTGGCTCCGGACCGGATGACGACATCCCCTTCGGACTGCAGCTTGACGTTACCGCCGGTCGTGAGGCGCTCCTTCGCGGTGCGGGCGATCTGGTTTTTATAACCGGAGAGATCGGCCAGCGGAATCCGGCCATTCTCGTCCAGATCGCGTATGTCCACCGCCACGGTCTTGCCGCGCAGGAAACCATCCCGTTGCAATGGCGCATCCTTCAACTCGTCACCTCGCAACTGGACCTGCAGTACATTGCGCTCCATGGCCAGTTCCACATCGCTCATGCCGGATACGTCGATACGACTGCCCGCTTGCATCTCGATTCGAGTACCGGTCTTGGCAGCGGTGTTCGCGGGAGGATTCGGATACGACTTGAGATTGTCGGGAAGCGCCGTGCTGGTGTAATCGCCAATGCCTGTGCTGGTGCCGTCCAGCCTGCGTGCCGAAAGCGTCACGTCACCACCGGGCGCGCGGATCAGGGCACCGGATGTGCCGTCGCCTTCCATGACGATATTCTGTGCCAGCGCATTCACCTTCGAGACGTTCATGTTGGCGCTGTCGACGATGGTTTGCGTATCGTCGTCGTCCGGCAATACCTCGGTCACACTCTTCGCACCCAGCACCAGCGTGCCACCTCGGGTGACAGGATAGGGATTGGACAGCGAAGCATTGAACTGGGCCGTATCGCCCGCCATGAGATACACGGAACCGTTGGCGCTGACCGACGTCGTGGCGGTGATCCGTCCCTTCTGGTTCACCGCCAGGCCTGCTAGGGTGACGTTGCCCCGCTCGGCGATCAGCTGGCCCAGGTCCAGGTTGCTCGCCGTGCTCGTTCCTGGCGCCACCGCGCCGGTACCCGGATTGTCCACGGCCACCAGCAGACCACGCAGATTGGCATCCCCCGAAGGAGCCAGGTAAACCTTCGAACCTGCCGCCAGCAGGATTTGGCCGTCTGGCGTATGGATCAAGCCGTTGTTCTCCACCGTGGGTGCGAACAGCATGACACTGCCGCCACTGCCGGTGGTGAGCGTGGCGCCCGCTTCCACCCGAACGAAACCAGCGACGGTCGCCCCGCTAAAGGGCGCGAATTGGGGGTTGCTGTTCAGGTTGGCGATGAGGCCATTGAGATAGACGTTGTCGTTGATGTCCAGGCTTGATGCGACCAATGAACGCGTGTCCACCTGGGCGCCGGCCGCGAACAGAATACCGTTCTGGTTCAGCAGGAATATCTGGCCATTGGCGCTCAACTGTCCTTGTATCGTGGTGGGATTCGCATCCCAGATCCGGTTCAAAGAACTGGCTGCCGCATTCGGCTGGACGAACTGCACGCTGTTCCCTGCCCCGATGTTGAAGCCTGCCCAGTTGAAGATGGCCTTGCCGGTGTTCTGCTGGATGACCATATGACTGCCGTTCGGCGTCACGGACAGGCTACCGCTGCCTTGACCAATCCACGGCGTCGGATTGGGATTGGTACCGCACGTCCCTCCGGCGCAAGGGACAGGTAGCGTCCCCGCCGCCTGCACCAGAGGGGGGGCGATGCCGACCCACACCGACATTCCGTAGGCGGCGAAACGATGCAATGGCGTTCTCTGCTTAGAATTCATAACTGGCCTTCAGATGGAAACGCCCGTGACGGGCCGAGGTGTAGGCGCCATCCTGGAAAGGCAGCGCGAAATCCGCATTGACATGCCAGTATTTCCAGGCGGCCAGGCGTAGACCGACCCCGGCGCTCGACAGGTCGAAGCGGTCGATCTGTCCAGGCAGAGGATCAATGATCCAGACCTTCCCGGCATCCACGAAAGCGAGCAGGAAGAGCTGGTCGACATCCTTCATATCCACCGCCAGGCGCGGGCTGCGCAACTCCAGCGTGGCGCGTACGCCGTTATCGCCCAGACGTTCGCCTTCCAGGTAGCCACGCACGTTCTGCGCGCCGCCGATGGTGAATTGTTCATTGCCGATAAGCGGACCGCTGGCCAGCTGGAAATCCATCCGGCCATACAGGCTGAAATCGGCGCCCAGTTTCTGGGTCCGCATCGCGTCGCCGCGCCAGTAGAAATAATTGGAGCGGGCGTTGTAGCGCCGTTGCTGGAATTCGTTTTCGTTGTCGCGCAGGCCGCGTAACGAGAAATTCGCTCCCAGATCCACCTGGGTCACGCCGGATTCCCCGGCGAATGTCCCGCTGTATTGAGCGACCACAGGCAGATACGTCACCGGCGTGCTGAAGCGGTCGGTACTGCCGACGATGCTCTCCAGGGAATGCTTGTAGTCCATTCCCAGGGTCAAGCTGTGAAACAGGCCTGGCTTGCCCGGCAGGGAATGGATCCAGCGCGCACCCATGATGTCGCCATTGCCCACCACGCCATAGTCGCCGAGCGTGCTCACATTGCTGCGGGACCGGATGGCATACAGCGCATAGGTGTTACCCGTTGACCCGGGCATGACATACGTGCCGGACCATGCGTTGCTCTGGTTGGGATTGGACGGCGTCGCCTGGTACTGGAGAGAAACGCTATGGCCCCGTTGCCACAGATTGTCGAAGCGCAACATGCCATTGACCCGGGCGTGTTCGGTATTGGCACTGTAGTAGTTGTTGGCTTCCAGGCTGCCATGCAGGGGCAGCTCATCCTCCACCTTCAGCTCCACTTCCACCTTGCCGGGCGTCCTGCCCGCTCGCAGTACCGGCGTCACCTTCCGGTCGCGTGCCGCGGCCAGGCTGGCCAGCTGCTTCTGCACATCGGGGAAATACGGCACGCTGCCCTCCGCCAACGTAGGGACGTGCGCCTTGATCTCTCCCAACGAGTAATATTTCGCGCCGCTTACCCGCAAGCGCTCCACGCTGCCCTCGGTCACCCTGAGACGCACCGTGTTCCCATCCACTTTCTGTTCCGGAATATCCACGAACACCGTCGGGTACCCGCCATCCCGATAGGCCCGTTCCAGGCTTTCCCGGGCGGACTGCACATCGGCAATGGTCCGATTCTCGCCAAGATAGGGGTACACCGCCTGTTCGATGGCAATAGTCGATAACAGGGTATTGCCTTCCACGGCGTACTCGAAAATATTGAAATGGTTTTCCTGCCCCGTAGCAGGCACAGCTTCGGCTGGCGTCTTCCCTGCGCCTTCCTCGGCGCTGGCGGTCAGTGCCGCCGACAGACCCAGGAACACCATCAGGCAACAAACCCACGGCCACTTCATCCACATGCGGATCCAGTCGGCGATCCTCTTGGATGCATTCAGTTTCGTCACGTCTCTCGACCGTTCATTGCAGACATTCATATGGTCACAGCCAATTCATCCACAGTCATTCGATTCCGGAAGCTCTTTTCAGGAATCGCATCCGCATCGACAACACCCAATAAAAAATCAGACTCAAGCAAGCCAAAAAGCGCCCACCTTGCGGTGGACGCTTCCCGTGGTCCGGGATGAGCATTGCGCCCATCCCGAACCACGTTTCCAGGTCAGGACGTCAACCCGGATCAGTAGAACAGCTGCAGCGGCTGGCAGGTGTTCGGGCCGGATACCGCAGCACGCGTACCCTTCAGCGTGATGGCGGCATAGGCCGGGTCATAGTTGAAGGGTGTGGCTGCCACACCCGGGAGGATCGACAGAACGGCCGGATCGGAAGACACGGTACGGAAGGTATTCAGAACATCCCCCACGGCGGTGCCGTTGGTGCTGCTACGCCACTGCATCGATTGCTCGACGAAGAACTGATAGTCGCCGCTCACCGCATTGGCGATGGTGGGCGCCACGCCGTCGATGGCAACGAACTTCCAGTTGTCGCTGCCGCTCGGGGTGTTCTCCAGGGAGACCAGACCGAGACCCATCTGACCTTTGGCATACACGCTGTTCAGGCCGGCTTTGACGCCACCTGTGCCGCTGTTTTCAACCACGGTATAGGTCGAGAAATTGACCGGATCGCCCTGGGCAGGCTGAGGCGGCAAACCAGCGGTCGAACAAGGCGCATTCAGGAAGAAAGCGTTTGCTGCGGACTTGGTACCGGAACCAGCCGCACGGGTTTCCAGAGTGATGGGGCCGGACAGGCTGGCATTCACCTGGCTCCAGTCGGTGTAGGTACCCGTCATGATGGACTGAACGGCTGCCTTGCTGATCGTGGTGTAGGGATAGTTGTTGGTCACGGCGACGCCCATGACCACACCATTCTGGCTGGCCACATCCAGAACCGCCAGTTCGGCTGCGCTCAGGGCCGTTTCGCCGGCAGGCAGGTTGGGGCCGCGGAACATGCCGGGCTCGACGTCGGATACACCACCATCGGACACTTGCAGCTCAGTGCCGGCACAGTAATAGCTGGGGCTGGGGAACGTGTTACCCGAGCTGGTACAGCTGCCGTCAACCTTCATGGCATCGATGGCCTGGGCACGGGCAACCGGACCCACGCCGTAGAAGGAGCCGCCTACAGCACGATCCATGATCAGGACTTTTTTGCCGCCGATGGAAGCCGGGATGGCGGTATTCAGCACACCGATGGGCGTGCCGGTGGGCTTCATCGTGCCGAACACGGCACGGTGGTTTGCACCGGCGGCATCGTTATAGAACACGTCGATGGTGCCGGCGACCATCATGGTCTCGGCGATTTTCACCAGGGTGCCCTGCTGGGCGGAGGCACCGGAGATGCGCACGACCAGGTCAGGCGTCGTGGTCGGGCTGTGGGCGAAAGCAACGGGAGCGGCCACCAACGCAGCCAGGGCCAGAGCGATTTTGTTCAGTTTCATGCGTCAATTCCTTTGGATTGCATCCCGCTCCAATGGAGCGGGATGACACGATTGGATGAATAATTCAGATGGAAATAATCAGGCAGCCAAGCGGCGACGGGCCATGAAGCCCACCAGACCCAGGCCGGCCAACATCAGAGCGTAGGTATCGGCCTCGGGCACGGGTGCGGCGGCACCGTAGTTCAGAACGCCAGCACTGCTCAGAGTCCAGACATCGGTGGCAACGGCACCGAATTTGACCCCGTTGACGTTACCCAAGCCGGAGGCACCGGTAATGGAGAAGAAATTCAGAGAATTACCAACGTTAGTAGAGGCATCCGGCGAAAACTTGGTGCCCCAGTTGCCCGTCATGGTGGGATCGCCGAAATAACCGGAATCGCCAACGACCTTAACGGCAGAGCCATTAACTGCGTAGTTGGTGCCCGCGATCTGGGCAGAGGTAAAGATAGCGCCGTTGGCAGACATGGCGCCCGGGCCACCTTTCGGAATCGCGACCGTAGCCGCGTTGTCAGTGGTGAAGACGCGGGACGTGGTTAGACCATTGCCGCTCTCAGCACCCACCATCCACAGCCAGTTGGCAGAGTTGGTACCGGCGGTGAAGGTCGTCCAGTTGGCATCGCTGCCGAAGTTGTAATTGTAGTTGACGCCCGTGCCGACGAAGTCGTTCATGTACACGCCGGTGTCAAAGGAGAAGGATTTCTGCGCCACGGTGTCGTACACGGCAAACCAGATTTCGCCGTTGCCGTTCAAGCCCGGATCGATGGCAGCGTTGGCGGAACCAGCGGCGGCCAGCAGCGCGGCAGCGACCAGTGCATTGAGTTTGAAGTTCATCAGTAGTGCTCCTATTTAATAAACCAGAAAGTTGTGATGCTTTCCGCCCCCCTGTGGGGCAGGCCTGGCGGACTACGCGTCAGACCAACCGGAAATGGAGCCCGCATGGCTGCGGACAGGGCTACTTTAGTGAGAACGGATGACACGCGATGGGGACACCCGGGCCTGAAAATTGAGCCGGTTGGCTCATGTGCAAACAGGCTGACGAATGGCCTGGCTATTGCATATCGCCACGCGAACCATGCGCATGCAGCAATCCCAGCGCAATGGCCTTGGCGACCGCCTGGCCACGGGTGCGGACGACCAGTTTTTTCATCGCGTGGCGCAGGTGGTTTTTGACGGTGAGCATGGACAGGCCGAGGATGTCGGCGATTTCGTCGTTGGTCTTGCCGTCGCGTACCCAGGTCAGCACCTCGACCTCGCGCACGGTGATGAGTCCGGCAGGCCGTCGGCTGAGCGTGCCGGTGCGCGATTCGTGGGACAACATGCGGGCCAGGGTGGCGAGCAGGTGCGGCAGCAGGATGTCGAGATACAGTTCGAGCCGGTCGTCGAACGGCATCCGCACGCGCGAGAAACTGGCGTAGCCCTTGATCTGGCCGTTGGTCCAGCCCATGCCGTGGAAGGCGACATTCTTCAGTTCGAGATCGGTCAGGCGGGCCGTCCAGTTGCCGCTGCCTTCATGCTGCCCGGCGATCAGGCGCGGTTCGCCGCAGGCCTGCCATTCCTGTGCCAGCTGGTTGATCAGGCCGTCTCCGGGATGGATGACGCGATGATAGTGGTCGTCCTTGAAGTAGCGGCAGGCGGTGAAGCGCTGGTGCAGCAGGTAGCCGCTTTCGTCCGCCACGCCGCACAGCAGGATTTCGTGCGGGATGAGCGACTGCACTGGGCCATGGATCCAGCTGAAAAAATGATGGCGCAACGTGACCCGCCGCGAGGCGAGCAGGATGCGCGCCAGATGGCCGCACTCTTCGTCGGTCAGTTCGTTGGTATTGTGCATGGACTCCCCTATTGCGAGCAGAGCATAGGCACACGCGATGACAAGGACATGAAGTTTTTTTGACGCCAGGAACCTTACGTCGCCTCGCGCAGTCTTGCGCCTCCCCTGCGACCACAGCTTCACACGCCCGTAACGCAGGCCACCTATCGTCGAGGGCCGACTTCCCCTCATGTCTCCCTCTATGAGCCACGACGAATTACGCGTGCATCTGGACCACATCCTGGACAAGGCACGCCTGTTGACCCTGCTGCAACCGGTGCTCGACCTCGCCAACGGACGCGTGATGGGATACGAAGCCCTGTCGCGGGGGCCGTCGAACAGCCCGCTGCATGCGCCGCAAGCGATGTTCCGCGTGGCCGAACAGCATGGCCTGCTGACCGCGCTGGACTGGGCCTGCATCCATATGTCCCTCAAGACGTTTGCGCAATTGAAGCTGCCGGGACGATTGTTCGTGAACCTGTCGCCCGGTAGCCTGCTGGATGCGACCTTCGCACCGGAATCGGTGCTGGCGGCGTTGTCGAATGTCGGCCTGTCCAGCAGCCAGGTGGTGATCGAAATCACCGAGAATGCGACCGCGCTGGATTACGCCTTTCTGCGCAAAGCGGTCGCCGGCTTGCGCGCGATCGGCATCGAGGTGGCCATGGACGACCTCGGCGAAGGCTTTTCCAGCCTGCGGCTGTGGTCCGAACTGAAGCCTGCCTTCGTCAAGATCGACAAGCATTTCATCGCCGGGATCCACCAGGACCCCCACAAGATCCAGTTCGTGCGATCGATCCGGATGCTGGCCGAAGGCGCGCATTCCTGCGTGATTGCCGAGGGCGTGGAAAGTCCGTCCGAACTGGCCGTATTGAAGGATCTCGGCATCCGCTACGCCCAGGGCTACCTGATCGGACGCCCTTCTCCGGTACCGATCCGGTTGTTGTCACGCGAGGTGGAAGCCTGCCTGCAATCCGGCATCGTCAGCGTCTTTCCCATGCTCCAGGCGCGCGACGGGCTGCACGTATCGGCCGACCGGCTCGTGGTTTCCGCTCCGTCCGTCAGTCCCAAAACATCCAGCGAAGACGTACTCGAGCTGATGATGCAATACCCCGAACTGCATGCGGTGGCCGTGGTGGACGAGGAGATACCCGTCGGCATCATTCACCGCCCCGCTCTGCTCGACCGCTTCATCGGCCTTTACGGCCGCGAGCTCCATGGCCGCAAACCGTGCCGCGACATGATGGACACCGACCCGCTCATCGTCGACAAGGCCACACGCATGACCGAACTGTCCGAACTGGTCGTCAAGAAAGGCAAGGCCGCCTTTACCCAGGGCTTCATCATCACGACCGAGGGACGCTACCTGGGACTGGGATCCGGCTTCGATCTGATGCGCGAAGTCACCGAAATGCAGATTGTGGCCGCGCGTTATGCCAACCCGCTCTCCGGGTTGCCTGGCAACGTGCCGATCCAGGAACATCTCGAGCGACTGCTCGTCAACGAACAGACTTTCGTCACGGCCTATTTCGATCTCGACCAGTTCAAGCCCTACAACGACGTCTATGGTTTCCGCCGCGGGGACGACATCATCCAGTTGCTGGCACGCATCCTGCGCGACAGTTGCAACCCCGAACTCGATTTCGTCGGCCACATCGGAGGTGACGATTTTGTCGTGCTGTTCCAGAGCCTCGACTGGGAAATACGCTGCCATGGCATGTTGGCTCGCTTCGATCGCGAATGCCGGGCCCTGTTCAATCCCGAGCATGTGGAGGCAGGTGGCTACCGCAGCGAAGACCGGCGCGGCGTCATGGCTTTTCATGCCCTGGTGACCCTGTCCATCGGCGCCGTGCTGGTCGATCCGAGCAATTACCACCATTATCAGGAAGTGGCGCGTGCCGCCTCCGAAGCCAAGCGCATGGCCAAGCGCATTGACGGCAGCAGCCTGTTCATCGATCAGCGTCGCATGCCCTTCGGCCGGCGGCTGGTGACGCAAACGCCTGCTGCCGGAACCAGCACGGCATCGGAAGAGTTGACGTCCGCCTGAGCCGGGAACGACGGCCATCCTTCAAAAAAATGCGGGCCATCAGGCCCGCCAGGTACTACAGGAGAACATTGGGAACACCCGGTTGGAGGAAGATAAACAGGGGGTCTCCGGCCACGACGGCACGCTATCCGGGTCGATGCTTGGTGCGCTCCACCATCATGCCGATCAGACCCAGTCCCGCCAGCAGCGTCATCCACGCCTTGGGCTCCGGTACGGGCGCAACGCTCAGGGCACCCGCATAGATGCCCCCAGCAGTGCCGGCCGTGGTGCCGGTCACGACGAACTGATAGAAGCCGGGCGCCCCGATTGCAGAAGGCGACAGGATGGCGCCGAGATCCAGCGCGCCGCTGGAATCGAACGTGCTGTCGGTTCCATAAATCGTACCGTTCATGTCCTGCAAGGTGATCGCGAAATTGCTGATATCGTAAACGGGCGCGCTGCCAGACCCGAATTGCAGCTTCACCTTCACGCTCGTGGCGATGGCTTCCGACGTGAAGGAACCGATATCGAAGCTGTACACGTCGACGATGGGCGTGCCCAGCCCGGAGACAGTATGGGCGATCGAGACATTTTGTCCGACCAGATCGCCGAGATAGCCCGGGCCGACGGTCGATGCAGCGGCCGATCCCATCGACCCCGCCAGCGCAAGCGCCAGCATGAATTGCATGCGTTTCATGAAAACTCCCCAATCGCGAAAATAATGCGGCTTTCCAACCTGCATGCAGTTTCACGCATGCATGTTGCAGGCGCAGACGTCCGCGTTGCTTCCGGCATGGCACGTTCGGGCCAATGGCATCCGCTCCCGGGGATTCGGACCATCGGGCCACGCATCGACTGTCATCAAGGGATCACCTTGCCGGGCAAGGATGGGCATTCCGGACAACAAGGAGAGTGCCATGAACACGCAAGACGAGAGACTGGATAGCCAAGCCGATCGGCTGGCCGAGGAAGCCCTGCACGAGCTTGGCGATGTGCCGCTCGACGACGCGGACGACTACAGCCGGCAATGCGATTACGCCGGATGCTATCCGTGGCTACCGGATGTCATCCAAGCGCATCCCTACGACAGCACGATCCGTACCGCTTTACGCGGCCTACAGGCGGCGGACGAGGGATTCGAGTTTCCTGCCTGGTAGCGCACCGCTTGCCCGGCCAACAAAGACGCTTCATCTTGGTAGCGGGCGGACGAGGCAAGCAACCCCGGATGTTCCGGAAATGAAGTGCTCAAACCAGCAGCCAGGCACATCTGGCCAAAACGGGGCGGGATATGTCATCCTGCGCGTGTCGTTTGTCTATCGCCTCGATCAAGTGCGGGAGTCGAACCATGCCCTATTCCCTTTTCCTTTCCATCGCCGCTGCAACCGTCTGGCTGGCTGCATGCACGTCCACTCCGCGTCCGCTCGCGACCGTACCGTCGGTTGATCTCGATCGCTATTACGGTAGATGGTATGAGATCGCACGGCTTCCAAACCGGTTTCAGGCCATGTGCGTGTCGGATACCCAAGCCACCTACCGCGCGGAGGGGGCGGCCGTCGCCGTTGTAAACCAGTGCCGCACCGCGACCGGCAGGATCGAGCAGGCCGACGGCATCGCCAAGGTCGTGGCAGGCAGCCGGGGCGCCCGGCTGAAGGTGAGCTTCTTCCGCCCCTTCTATGGCGATTACTGGATTCTGGATCTCGATCCGGACTATCGGTGGGTGCTGGTGGGCGAACCGGGCCGTCAATACGCATGGATCCTGGCGCGCGAGCCGAAGCTCGACGCGGCGACGCAGGCGGCCCTGCTGGCGCGGGCAGCCGAACTCGGCTTCGACCGGCAGGCCTTCATCATGACCCCGCACACCCGCGCGATGCGCTGACGCCAGAACCATGCCCGCTACCCTGCACGTCGTCCAGGCCGACATCACCACGCTCGTGCTGGATGCCATCGTCAACGCCGCCAATCCGTCGCTGCTCGGCGGTGGCGGCGTCGACGGGGCGATCCATCGTGCGGCCGGGCCGGAATTGCTGGCGGAATGCCGCTTGCTCGGCACCTGCCCGACCGGTGATGCCAAGCTCACAAAAGGCTATCGCCTGCCAGCCCGCTTCGTGATCCACACCGTCGGCCCGGTGTGGCACGGTGGCGACCAGGGAGAGCCCGATCTCCTGGCATCGTGCTACCGGCGCACCATCAAGGTCGCGGCGCAGCATGGCATCCGTACACTCGCATTTCCCTGTATCAGCACAGGTGCCTATGGCTATCCGGTCGAGCCCGCCGCACGAATCGCCATTGCCACGGTCCGCGCGGCCACGCACGTGTTCACCGACATGCGAGACATCGTCTTTTGCTGTCATTCCGGTGCGGATCGAAGCGTCTATGCAAGGCTGCTCGGTCAGATGGGAGCTGGCTCCTGAATGGCCCGGTCAAATAGCGTTATGCTCAGGCTTCATGCACGCGAACCCAAGTGATCCTTCATTCGGCCGCAGACTGCTGCAGGATTTCACGTCGCTGCTGGCCTGGAAAACGTCTGGCCGCCCCTGGCACATTCCCCTCCTCGCCTCGCTCTGCGTAGGGATTCCAGCCCTGCTGGGGGTCCATTTCGGCCACTTCGACGCCGGCATCCTGGCCAGCATCGGCGCCATGGTCGTCCTATACATGCCGCACACGTCCATCCCGCACCGGATGGTGACGCTAGCCGTATGTTCCCTCGGGCTCACCGTCTGCTTCGCGCTGGGGGTCAGCACGAGTTTCAATCCGTATGTGTCTGCCACCATTTTGGGACTGACCACCGCACTGGTAACGCTCATCACCCGTTTCTATGCGCTTCCGCCGCCTGGTAGCTTCTTTTTCATTCTGGTGGTGGCAGTGGCGGGCACTCTGCCCTTCAATCAGTCATTGATCCCGACGCATGTGGGGCTCTTCGTGCTGGGCGGCATCCAGTCCTGCCTGCTGGCCTTCCTGTACAGCCTTCTGGTTGCGCGCAAGGCAGCACCCATGCCCGAACGTCCGGCACGCGAGCCGCGCCTCGAATGGATCCTCCCGGACGCCATCGTGATCGGTCTGTTCGTTGGCGGCTCGCTGCTTCTGGCCCAGTTTTTGAACCTGCACAATCCTTACTGGGTGCCGATTTCCTGCGCGGCCATCCTACAGGGTGCGACCTTTCGCGCAGTATGGCGCAGAAAAATCCACCGCATCATCGGCACTGCAATCGGGATGGGACTGGTATGGATCATTTTTTCACTGCCGTTCAACTCATGGGAACTGGTAGGGGTGATCATGGCGCTCAACTTCATGATCGAATTGCTCGTGGTACGCAATTATGGTCTCGCGGTCATCTTCATTACGCCCTTGACCGTGCTGCTTGCCGAGGCCTCGACGGTCGCACTAGCGCCCGACCAGCTTGTACAGGCGCGCATGTTCGATATCGTTCTGGGTAGTTTCATCGGCTTTATCGGTGGTGGCATCCTTCACCATCCGGAAATTCTGGCCCATTTCGAAGCAAGGAAAGCGAGGAAAGCGCGAGCCTATCCGCAAGAGAAGCAATAGGCCTGAGCCGTAGCTCCAATACCCAGCCGGATTTAGCTTATACCGTACAAGAGGGTTCGATGGATCTCGTTTTAATTCATGGAATGGGGACGACACCGGTTTCCATGATGCTATTGCGCCGACGCTTGAGACAGGCCGGGCACAACCCGATTCTGTTTGGCTATTACCCGACTTTTGAAGGCCTGCAGCATGCCATCGCCCGTCTGGTGAAACTGATCGACCGACAGGTCGACACCCGGCACTACGCACTGGTCGGCCACTCTCTCGGAACCGTCATCATCAGGTCAGCGCTTGGCCATCTGGAAAACCGGTCACCATCCGCCTGCTTTTTCCTGGCACCACCGATGGTTGCCTGCAAGGCCGCCAAATTCTTTTCCCGGATCTGGCTCTACAAGCTTCTGACGGGTGAAATGGGCCAATTGCTGGCAGTCGACGCATTCATGTCGAGCCTGCCCATGCCTCCGGTTCCCACCCGGATCTATGCCGGTATCGGCGGCCTGCGCCATTCATGGCTGCCCTTCGGCACGGAAGCCAACGATTTCATTCTCAGCGTGTCTGAAGCCACGGGCCGCTTCGAAGCGGAGGCACTCAAAGTACCGTCCAGCCATACCTACATCATGAACTCGAAGCTGGTTTTCAACGACATGGCGAAGACTCTCGAAGCGATTACCGGAATGGCACCTCGGCATTGAACGCTTTTAAAATATATTTCAAGAGAATCTTAATTTAACCCATGCCAAGAACTCTTGTAAGAGTCGAATTTCTTGCATGGCAAACGGTTTTATTTTTGCTTCGTGATGCAACGTGATGCAAAGTAGGCTATCTTTCGCGGCAATAGGGCGTGATGCAGGTGCCGCGGGCGATACCGTGGTGCTGCCTGCCATCTGCATCGAGAAAAAAATTCCTCCCCCAAGGGTGCCCTAAGGAAGAATACAGACACGGTTTCATCAGTGCGGCGAATTTGATTGTTTGGCATAGCGGAAGGGAGAGATCCCCTTCGCGCAGTTTCCTTTCTTTGGATAAAGGACTGAGCATTCAATGAAAGCCGTCGATGCCTCACCGGATAACCCCGGACATACAGGGGGTATACCGTTTTTACGTCGGTTCCTGGCCATCTGGTTGCCCGCCGTGCTGGTGCTGGCGATCGTTATCTGGGCGTTTTATGCCGTCCAGGCGAAAAGTGCCCTGGCTTTGCAGAAAGCCGCCGAACGTGAAGCCATCCGACTTGCGATCCAGACGAACCTGGTCGAATTCGCGAGCATCCGTTCCGATCTGCTCTATCTGGCGGACCAATACGCGCTCCTGAACGACGGAACGCATGCCACCCCTCCCGCATATGCGCCGCTTGCCGCGCGCTATCTGGCGTTTGCCTCACGCAAGGCGCTATACGACCAGATCCGGTTCCTGGATGAAAATGGACGGGAGATCGTCCGTGTCAACTGGAACAACGGCCATCCCGAAAACGTCGCGCCTGAGAAACTGCAGGACAAATCCAGTCGTTATTACGTACGCGAAACACTCGCCCTGACGCAAGGCGAAATCTATGTGTCGCCCCTGGACCTCAATATCGAGCACGGTGCCCTCGAACAACCCCTCAAGCCCATGTTGCGTTTTGGCACACCGATTTTCGATCGGCAGGGGCACAGGCGCGGCATCATCATGCTGAATTACCTGGGCGGCAATTTCCTCGGCCACCTGCGAAAGATCTCGAGCGCTGAGCATGCTGCCAGCCAACTCTGGCTGCTGAACGCCGCCGGATACTGGATGCTGGGGCCCGATGCCAAAGACGAATGGGGATTCATGCTGCCGGGCCGGACCGACAAGCGTCTGGCCATACGCGACCCTCAAGCCTGGAAAATGATCAATGGCACCGCCCGCGAAGGCCAGTTTCTTACCGATCAGGGCTTGTACACCTACGCCTCGACCACCCCGCTTCCCGGTCCGGATGACGCATCGGAGACATCCAAGCGTGAGCGCTGGATCCTCGTGGCCTACCAGCCTGCCTCCACGCTTGCCGCACAGAATCTCGTGTTGTCGAAGCATCTCTGGGTTGTTTTTGCCGCGCTGCTGCTGATTTTCACTTTCGCGGCCTGGGCAATCGCTTTTTACAGTATGCGGCGACGCACGGCCGAAGCCTCGGTCGGGGCAAGCGAAGCGCGGTTTCGCGCCCTGCTCGAGTCGGCGCCGGACGCCATTGTGATCGTCAACCGTGAAGGGCGCATCGTCCTGGTCAATGCGCAGGCGGAAAAATATTTCGGCTATGCGCGCGACGATCTGCTGCAGCAACCGATCGAGATCCTGGTTCCGGAATCCCTGCGCCACCGCCATGAAAGCCACCGAGCGAGCTTTGCATCCAATCCCTACACACGTCCCATGGGCGAAGGCATGGAGTTGTTCGGCCGGCGCAAGGACGGCAGTGCATTTCCGCTGGAAATCAGCCTGAGCCCGCTGGACACGCCACAAGGAAAGGTCGTGACGGCCATCATCCGGGATATCAGCGCGCGCAAGCATGCCGAGCGTCAACGCCTCGAAGCGCAGGCACGCTATCAGGATCTGATGAACAACCTGCCGGTCGGGGTGTTCCGCAAGACCACCGGACCGGAGAGACGGTTCCTCGAGGTGAACCCGGCCCTGGTCAACATGCTGGAAGCCGATTCCGCCGAGGCCTTGCTGGCGCATCCGGTTGCCATTTTCCAGACCGCTTCCGGCCAGCCGCTGTTCAGTGAAAGCGCAGGACAGCCGAATACGATCGTCAACGAGGAAATCGAACTGCACACGCTCAAGGGACGACCGTTCTATGGTGCCGTTACGGCCACCCTGAAACGCGACGCCAACGGTCAAGCCTATTACGACGGCATCGTCGAGGACATCACCCGGCGCAAGGAAATCGAGCAGCAACTGAAAAGCCGATCGATCGAGCTGGAGGCCATCAACCAGGAACTCGAAGCCTTCAGCTATTCGGTCTCCCACGACTTGCGTGCGCCGCTTCGTGCGATCGACGGCTTCAGCCATATCCTGCTGAACGACTATGCCGACAAACTCGACGAGACGGGACGCGACCGCCTCGGCCGGGTGCGCCGCGCCGCCCAGCACATGGGTACCCTGATCGACGACCTGCTCAAACTGTCACGCGTCACCCGTACCGAACTCAAGCGCGAGCAGGTGGATATGAGCGCCCTCGCCAACGAGATCGTTGCGGATTTGTGCAAACAGGCACCGGATCGCACGGTGCAGTTCACCATCGCCCCCAATCTGCTGGCGCAAGGCGACAAGGGGCTGCTGCGCATCGTGCTTGACAACCTGCTCGGCAACGCCTGGAAATTCACCGGATCCCGGGTCGACGCCCAGATCGTACTGGAGCGCGCAGCCGGCCCGGGCATGCCGACCTATATCGTCAGCGACAACGGTGCGGGCTTCGACATGGCTTATGCCGACAAACTGTTTGGTGTATTCCAGCGCCTGCACGATACAAGCGAATTCCCTGGGACAGGCATCGGTCTCGCCACCGTGCAGCGAATCATTCACAAGCACGGCGGCCGGATATGGGCCGAAAGTGAGGTCGGAAAAGGGACGCGATTCTATTTCACCCTGGAACCGGAGATGTCATCGTGAGCGACAAGAGCATACTTTTAGTGGAAGACAACCCGGACGATGCAGCCCTGACCGTCCATGCCCTGGAAACCAACAACATCGGCAACAGGCTGGTCCTCGCACGCGACGGCGTGGAGGCACTCGATTACCTTTTTTGCACCGGACCCTACGCTGGCCGTGACCCGGACGATCATCCGTCCGTGGTGCTGCTGGATCTCAAGCTTCCAAAAATCGACGGCCTGGAAGTGCTGCGCCGCGTGCGCGCGACCGAGTCCACGCGCCTGCAGCCGGTGGTGATCCTGACCTCATCGAACGAAGAGGAAGACCGGATAAAAGGGTATGCCCTGGGCGCCAACAGCTATGTGCGCAAGCCGGTCGATTTCGACGATTTTGTAAGAGCGGCTGGCCAACTGGGACTTTATTGGCTATTGCTCAATCAGACACCGCCTCAAGGAAACTAGACCAGCCAGCATGAAACAGCGAACGAAAACCCGGCCTGCGGGAAGCCATCATGAATGAAGCAAGCGGCGACGTCGCGATACGCGCCCTGATCGTTGAGGATTCAGAGGACGATGCCCTGCTGTTGGTCGGATATCTGCAGCGCGCGAACTTCTGCCTTGAATGGCAGCGCCTGGACACCGAGGCCGAACTGCTGAAGGCACTCGAGCAGAAATGGGACATCGTGTTCTCGGATTACTCCATGCCCCATTTCAGCGGAGCGCGCGCGCTCGAGGTCGTCAAGCACCACGATCCCGACATTCCCTTCATTTTCGTTTCCGGCACCATCGGCGAAGACACCGCAGTCATCGGCATGCGGGCAGGTGCGCAGGACTATGTCATGAAGGGCAATCTGGCCCGCCTGGTGCCTGCGGTATACCGGGAGCTTTCCGATGCCAGGGTCCGGCGCGAGCGGCGCATTGCCGAACAGGCGGTACGCCGGCTTTCACTGGTCGTGGAACAGGCCGCCGACAGCGTATTCATCACCGATCCGCAAGGAAAGATCCAGTACGTCAATCCGGCCTTCGAACGGCTCACGGGCTTCACTGCCGAAGAAGCAATCGGCACTTCACCATCCCTGATCAAGTCGGGTCACCACGACGAGGCATTCTTCCGGAACCTGTGGGACACCATTCTTGCGGGCGGCGTATTCCAGGAAACGCTTGTCAATCGCCGCAAGGATGGTGCGCTCTTCTACGAAGAAAAAACCATCGCTCCCTTGTTCGACAGCGCCATGCAGATCTCGAGTTTCGTCTCGACGGGTCGGGATGTCACAGACAGGATACGATTGGAAGAGAAGCGGGCCCAACTTCTGGAAATCTTGGAAGCCACGACGGATTTTGTCGCGATCATGGACGATGAGGGACGCCTGCGTTATCTAAACCGGGCCGGGCGGACCATGCTGGGGCTGCCGGCTGACACGGATATCAGTGGGCGATACATTGCGGACTGCCATCCCGAATGGGCCACCCAGCGGATTCTGATGGAAGCGTTTCCCACGGCACTGCGCGAGGGCGCATGGCACGGAGAAAATGTGGTCAAGGGCGCGGATGGTCGGGAGATCGCTGTTTCCCAGGTCGTGCTCGCCCATGGCGGTTCGAACGGTGCAGCGGGATTTTTCTCCACCATTGCGCGCGACATCAGCGAACGCAAGCATTTCGAACGCGAGCTGAAACGCCAGGCGACCCACGACGCCCTGACCGAACTCCCCAACCGCCTGCTGCTCGAAGAACACCTTGCGACTGAACTGGCACGCGCCCGACGCGGCCGTTTTCTGACCGCAGTGCTGTTTCTCGACATCGACAATTTCAAGCGCATCAACGACAGTCTGGGTCATGCCGCCGGCGATGCGCTGCTACGCAATGTGGCACAGCGGTTGCGGAAGTGTGTGCGCCCGAACGATGTCGTGGCCCGTTATGGGGGTGACGAATTCACGATTCTGATCGGTGAGTTGACCGGCCTGGACAGCATATTGGCCATCCTGCATAAAGTGCGCGAGGCATTCGAGACGGCAGTCCTCATCACCGGGCAGGATGTCTATGCTGCCTTCAGCATGGGGATTTCCATCTATCCCCATGATGGCAACGATCCGGAAACGCTGCTGAAGAATGCCGATGCGGCGATGTACCGTGCCAAGGCAAACGGCCGAAACCAGTATCAATTCTATGCGCCGGAAATGAATGCCCGTGGAGAGGAATTGCTGGCACTGGAAACGGACCTGAGGCGCGCACTCGATCGCAAAGAGTTTGTGCTCTACTACCAGCCCCAGCTGGACCTGCGCAGCGGGGGGATTGCCGGAGCGGAAGCGCTGTTGCGCTGGCAACATCCCGAACACGGACTCGTGTCGCCCGACGACTTCATCCCTTTGCTGGAAGAAACGGGACTGATCGTTCCCGTTGGCGAATGGGTGCTGCGCAATGCGTGCGAGCAATACCGGAAATTCCACGAGGCGGCCCTCACGCCCATGCGGATATCGGTCAATGTCTCGGCCCGGCAATTCAGGGAACAGACCTTGCTGGACCGTGTGCGGCAAGCTCTCCGCGACGAAGGCGTCCCTCCGCATCACCTCGAACTCGAGATCACCGAAAGCACCGCCATGCAGGATGTGCAGGCCACGAGCGAAATCCTGGCCGCACTCGACGCCTTGGGCGTGCGTCTCGCCATCGACGATTTTGGAACGGGCTATTCCTCGCTCGCCTATTTGAAACGTTTTCCGCTCGACGTCCTGAAAATCGACCGTACCTTCATTCCGGATTCCCTGGAAGACGACAACGTGTCGGCAATTGCCGAAGCCAGCATTTCGCTCGGCCACAAACTGGGACTCGAGGTCGTAGCGGAAGGCGTCGAAACCCATGAGCAGATCGGCTTTCTGCGATCGCACGAATGCGACATCATCCAGGGATATTGCTTCAGCCGCCCCATATCGGTGGACAAGACGGAGGCGTTCATCGCGAGCCATAACCCGCAGCAGTTGCCGGGAGACTAGTCCTGGGTGGACAATGCCCGTTCCCACACCCGGCGCGATTGCGTTCTATTTGTGCACCGGATGCGATGCATGACCGACCGCCCGCGACGTGCCACACGCCCCTTATTTGAAGAAGGCAAAGCCCATGAACCAGTTCCCTCAATCCTTGCGTGCCTGGAACACCCCCGCGTTCCAGGCTGTCCTCAAGCAGGAAATCGAACAGCTGGATGCCGGATGCCTCCCGCTGCAACGGGGCTTGTCGTCCAGCAGCTACGTGACTGACCGTCCCTTCCAGGCGATGATCATCAGCGTAAACGAGGAGGCCGGTCTGATCCGGGCCAAGGCGGGCATTTTCTACACGGGGATCATTGCCGGCTGCAGCTGCGCGGACGACCCGACACCTATCGACGAGCAGACCGAATACTGTGTGGTGCGGCTCGACATCGACAGTAAGACTGCCGAAGCCACGGTGACCCTGCTGGAAGAATAGCGCGCAGGTGTGGAACTGCCCTCGCCGTCTCAAGGCAAAAGCAGGCTGAAAACCGCACCGGGATCATTGCCGAGCCGCAGTTCGCCCTGGCGCCCCCGGTTGTCATGGCTTTGTGCGATCAACCGGGCAAACTGCAGGCCCAGCCCGGTCCCTGTGGCGGCATACGACCGGCCTTCGGCCACGCTCTCGAGAATATGTTCGGGATAGCCCGGCGAGTCGTCGCGCACGCGCAGGGCCAAACAGCCCGCGTCCATTTCCGCCTCGATCCGGATGGTCGATCGCGCATGGGCCAGCGCATTGTGAATGGCGTTGACCAGGGCCATTTCGACCAGGTCGCGATCGAAGAACCAAAGTACGGGCGTATCCCCGGCGATCGCCGTCTCGACACGCAGGCGGCCGTGCGCAAGAGCCTTTGCGCTGGCCGCAATTTCCTGAACCAGATCATGCGGCGAATAGGCATCGAGCACGGGATGGATCGGCTGATTGGCCGCCTTGTAGATCAGCAGTGCCTGATGCAGCCGATCGACCACGTTCTGGCACAACAGCCGGGCCGAATCGACCGAAGCGTCGTGCTCCGCTTCACCCAGCCGCGGGATGCGCTCGAGCGTCATCGACAGCACGCCCAGATTGTTCTTCAGTTCATGGATCAGCGCCGCGTAGAAATCGGTGCCGTCGAATTTCATCGGGCAGCTTTCCGCTGGATGCCGAAACGGGTTTCCACATCCTTCATCTGCAGGCGCAGCCCGGCCAGACGCGGGTGGCCGGGCGCCTGGCGCTCCGCCTCCCTGAGCTGGGTCCGTGCGGTCTCGATCATGGCCTCGTCCATCCCCACCTGGTCGATGTACTTGAGGATCACCCACACGGCGTTCATGAGGATGCGGGGGTTGTAGGGCGCTTCGCTGCAGGCGGTCAGCAATTTTTCCACGGCGGTTTTGTAGTCGCCGCGCTGCGCCAGCACCACACCTTCGTTGTTGAGCTTGCGCACATCGCCCGTCGCCGAGGCCAGGACGCTGGCGCCGGCATCCGTCCGTCCGGCCTCATCATAGAGACGCTTCGCCTTCGCCAGCAGCGCCTCGCTGTCGTGCGCGTTGCGCGCCACCTCGGCAACCACGGCATCCGCTTCCTCATGGCGGCCGTTGGCCATGCAGGCACCGGCCAGATCCAGCATCAGTTGAGCATCCCCGCGCGTACCATCGGCCCGCAGGCTTGCCACCGCATCCAGCGCCTTGGCGGCTTCCGACAGATTGCCGGTCCGGGTATGCGCGATGCTCTGCGTGACCGCCATCACAAGCTGCCCTTCCGGATTCGCCTGCAGCGTGCTTTTGTTCTTCTTCAGCGTATCGGCCACTGCCTCCAGATCGCCCTGCTCCAGTTGCACCCGACACAGATTGCCGAAGTCGGCGGGCGTCACGAAAATGGAGTGGCGCCCCTTCTCCAGTACATTGTCGAATGCCGTACGAGCGGTATCGAGATCGCCGTTGCCATAGGCGACTTCTCCGAGTTTCTGCTGCCGGCGGACTGTTTTGGCGGAAATGGCCACGCCTTTTTCCAGGGCTTCCTGCGCTGCGGCCACATCCTTCTTTTCCAGACAGACGTCGGAGAGCAGGTCATAGGCGGCGACCATTTCAGGCGCATGTTCAAGGACGTCACGCAGTTCTTCCACGGCCGCTTCGTTTTTCTTCTGCAGATGCAGCGCCCGGGCAAGTCCCAGGCGGGCCCAGGGAATGGCACGCATCGACACCACTTGCTGATACAAGGCCTCGGCTTCCTCGAAGCGTCCGAGCGCGACCAACAGTTCGCCTTTGAAGCGCAAGGCATCCACGGCATATTTCGGCTTGTTGTGAATGAGCGCGTCGCAGGCCGCGATCGAGGCCTCCAGGTCCTGTGCCTGGAAATGCCAGTAGACGTCACGGAATGCCCGCTTGCGCAACAGGATGCCCGTGAGCCGGCTGCACAGCAACTCTGCGCTGAAGGGCTTGATCATGTAGTCGTCCGGCGCCAGCTCGGCCGTGGCGACCACTTTTTCATAATAGGATTCCGCCGTGACCATCATGAAGACGGTCTCCAGCGCGATCAGGTTGCCGTGACGCAATTCCTCCAGCAGTTGCTGGCCATCGCGTCCCACGCCCAGGTTGAAGTCGCACAGGATGAAATCATAGGAGCGATTCTTGATCTGGAAGATGGCCTCGGCGGCATTGGCCACCATCTGGATCTTGGTGATCCCGAAGTTGGACAGGGTCAGCCGCAGGGCATTGCGCATGCCGGGCGAATCGTCCACCACCAGTGCGCGCAGGGCACCATAGTCGATGAAGCTATCGCTGTCCGCTACTGGCGGCTGGCTCACTCCCGAGCCCCTTCGCATAAATAGTCAGCGTTTTCCACCTGGGTTTCCATTGAATGGGTTTATTGAGTGGAATAACGACGATTTTCTGCCCAACTGAACCTCGGGCAGCCCGAAAACGCGCTAGGAAGCGGATTTCACCCCGGCCGTTGGGGCGGCAAGCGCCAGTTCCTCCCCATACGGCCGGCTCGGGTACTGGAAGGCCACCGGTCCGTCGGGTTCCGCATGGACGAATTGATGGACGAAAGGATCGCTCGAGTCTTGCATTGCAGAAGCCTCACCTTCGGCCACCACCACGCCGTGATGGATGAAATAGACATAGTCGGCCACCTTCAGCGATTCCGACACGTCGTAGGTCACCACGATCGAAGTCAGACCGAGGGCATCGTTGAGCCGGCGGATCAGATTGGCGATGGTATTGAGCGAAATCGGGTCGAGACCGGCGAAAGGCTCGTCGTACATGATCAGCCGGGGATCGAGCGCAATCGCCCGGGCGAGAGCCACCCGCCGTTCCATGCCGCCCGACAGTTCGCTGGTGCGCAGATCGTGGGCGCCACGCAGGCCGACGGCATGCAGCTTCATCAGCACCAGGTCGCGGATGACATCCTCCGGAAGGTCGGTGTGCTCGCGCATCGGATAGGCGATGTTGTCGAACACGGACAGATCGCTGAACAAGCCGCTGACCTGGAACATCATCCCCATCTTCCGCCGCATCGCATACAGGCCTGCGTTGTCGAGTTCGTGGACCACCTGGCCGTCGAACATCACACTGCCGCGCGACGGCCTGAGCTGGCCGCCGAGATGGCGCAGCAGCGTGGTCTTGCCGCAGCCGCTGACACCCAGGATGGCGACGACCTTGCCGCGCGGTATCGCAAGATTGATCCCCTTCAGCACGGCATTGTCGTCGTACGAGAAATGCAGGTCGCGCACCTCGACCAGTGCACGGGCCGGCGGAGCCGACGCATCGTGTTCAAAAGCGGCTGCCATGTCATCCAATCCCGGAATTAAGCATCAGACTGCGGGCAACAACGCATCGGGCGCTTCCAGTGCGGCTTTCACCGCCACCAGGAATTGCACGGCATCGCGCCCGTCGATCAGGCGGTGATCGTAGGTCAACGCCAGGTACATCATGGGGCGGATCACGACCTGGCCGTTTTCCGCGACGGGGCGCTCCTGGATCGTATGCATGCCCAGTATCGCCGACTGCGGCGGGTTGAGGATGGGGGTGGAGAGCAGCGAACCGAACACCCCGCCGTTGGTGATAGAGAACGTGCCGCCACTAAGCTCCTCCAGGGTGAGCTTCGCCTCGCGCGCGCGGCGGGCGAAGTCGGCGATGGCTGCTTCGATTTCGGCGGATGACAGCGCCTGCGCGCGGCGCAGGATCGGTACCACCAGTCCGCGCGGGCTGGAGATCGCAATCCCGATGTCGGCGTCGCCCTGCCACACGATGTCGGTGCCGTCGATGGCGGCATTGACGATGGGAAACTGCTGCAGCGCCTGGCATACCGCGCGCACGAAGAACGACATGTAGCCAAGCTTGACACCGTGCTTGACCTCGAACTCGGCCTTGAAGCGCTGGCGCAGCTCGTTCACCGGCTGCATGTTCACTTCGTTGAAGGTGGTCAGCATGGCGGCGGTGTGCTGCGCCGCGACCAGACGCTCGGCCACGCGCTGGCGCAGGCGCGACATCGGCTCGCGGCGATGCTCGCCCGGCGTGGCGGCAGGCATCTCGGGTGTTGCGGGCAAGGGTGCGGAAGGCACCGGCGAGGCCACGGCTGGCACCGCCGACGTGACCGTCGCAGCGGCGGCAGGCTGAACGGGCTTTTCAGCGGATACGGGCGGCGCAATGTTTTCGCCGGTTTCGATCACCGCCACCACCTCGTCGGCCTTGACCACGGCACCCTCGGGCTGGCGCAGTTCGACCAGGGTGCCGGACGCCGGCGCGGGGATTTCCAGGATCACCTTGTCGGTTTCCAGGTCGACCAGGGTTTCGTCCCGCGCCACGGTCTCGCCAACCTGCTTGCGCCAGGGCAGCAGGGTGCCGCTGGCAACCGAATCGGACAGGGTAGGAACGCGCACCTCAAGTTTCACAGGGATTCTCCAACGCATCGTTCAACAGCGCTTCCAGTTCCGCCCGATGGCGGGATACGTAGCCCGACGCCGGCGCGGCGGCCGCGGGCCGGCCGGCATAATGGAAACGGTGCCCACCGGGTGCGCAGTGATTGAGATGGTGCAGGGTCTGGTACCACGCGCCCTGGTTCATCGGTTCTTCCTGTGCCCAGACGAATGTCCCGGCCTGCGGATAGGCAGCCAGGACGGCCCTGAACGCCGTCTCCGGGAAGGGATAGAGCTGCTCCACCCGCACCAGCGCGACCTCGTCCAGTCCGCGCGCCGCCCGGGCCGCTTCGAGATCGAACCACACGCGGCCGCTGCACGCCACCACGCGTTTGGCATCCCGTGGCGCGCGCGGATCGTCGATGACCGGCAGGAACGACCCGCTGCTGAGGTCCGCCAGCGACGAGGTGGCGGCGGGATGGCGCAGCAGGCTCTTGGGGCTCATGATCACCAGCGGTTTCCTGATCGGGCGCACGAGCTGTCGCCGCAGCAGATGAAACATCTGCGCAGGCAGGGTCGGCACGCAGACCTGGATGTTCTCCTGCGCGCATAGTTGCAGATAGCGTTCGAGGCGGGCGGACGAATGCTCCGGCCCCTGCCCTTCCAGGCCGTGCGGCAGCATCAGCGTCAGGCCGCACAGGCGCCCCCACTTGGCTTCGCCGCTGGTGATGAACTGGTCGATCACCACCTGTGCGCCGTTGGCGAAATCGCCAAATTGCGCCTCCCATACCACCAGCGTGTCGGGATCGGCGGTGGCATAGCCGTATTCGAACGCCAGCACGGCCTCTTCCGACAGCAAGGAATCGATGATGGTGAAATCGCCCTGCCTGCCGTGGATGTGTTCGAGCGGCACATAGACGCCGCTCTGGCGGCGTTCGCGCTTCTGGTCGTGCCACACGGCATGACGGTGGAAGAAAGTGCCGCGCGCCGAATCCTGGCCCGACACCCGAACGTTGTAACCGACGTCCAGCAGGCTGGCATAGGCCAGGTTCTCGGCATAGCCCCAGTCCACCGGCAGCTCGCCTGCACGCATCCTGCGACGGTCATCCAGCACCTTCTGTACCCGCGAATGCAGTTCGATTTCATGCTGCAGCGTGGTGATGCGCTCGCCCAGAAAATCCAGCCGGCTGGCCGATATCGCAGTCGGCACCTCGCCAGGGTCGCCATGCTTGAAACGGCCCCAGTCCATGCCATAGGTCGCCTTGAAATCGGACAGGATCGGCGAACTCAACGATTCGCCATGCTCCAGCCGTTCGCGACAGACGTCCACCAGATCGTCCACCTGCGACTGGGACAACACGCTTTCGTCGACCAGCCGCTGGGCGTACAGGACACGCGTGCTGGGGTGCGCCTGGATGCGGCGGTACATCAACGGCTGGGTGGCGAGCGGTTCGTCCTGTTCGTTGTGGCCGTGACGGCGGTAGCACACCAGGTCAATGAAACAGTTCTTGTGGAAGGTATAGCGGAAATCCACCGCCGTCTGCACGGCAAAGGCCACGGCCTCGGGATCATCGCCATTGACGTGCAGCACCGGCGCCTCGACCATCTTGGCGACGTCGGTGCAATACAGGGTCGAGCGCACGTCGCGCGGGTCGGAGGTGGTGAAGCCGATCTGGTTGTTGATGACGATATGAATCGCGCCGCCGTTCCGGAAGCCGCGTGTCTGCGACATATTGAGGCTTTCCATCACCACGCCCTGCCCCGACAGCGCGGCGTCGCCGTGCAGGATCACCGGCACCACCTCGTAGCCGAGCACGTCGCCGCGCCGGTCCTGGCGCGCACGTACCGAGCCGCGTACGACCGGATGCACGATTTCGAGGTGTGAGGGATTGAACGCCAGCGCCAGGTGTATCGGACCATATGGCGTGGCGATGTCGGAAGAGAATCCCTTGTGGTATTTGACGTCGCCCGACAGTGGCGAATCCGGATAACCGTTGAGCGGCTCTTCGTACAGGCTTTCCAGAGAACATCCCATGATGTTGGCCAGCACGTTGATGCGCCCGCGGTGCGCCATGCCCATCACGATTTCCTTGGCCCCATGGCGTGCACAGCGCGCGATCACCTGGTCGAGCAGCGGGATCAGGCTCTCGCCGCCCTCGAGCGAAAAGCGCTTCTGCCCGACATGGCGGGTGTGCAGGAATTTTTCCAGCGTCTCGGCGTCGGTCAGCCGCTTGAGCAGCTGCTTCTTCAGGTCGATCGACACCCCGAAGCGCCCCTGCGCCGATTCGATGCGCTCCTGCAGCCAGCGTTTGCGCGCCACGTCGGTGATGTGCATGTACTCGACGCCGACATGGCCGCAATAGGCGTTGTTCAGGCGTTGCAGGATATCGGCCAGCGTGGTGCGCTCCACCCCGAATAGCGAGCCGGTCTCGAATTCGCGTGTCAGATCGGCCTCGGTCAGGCCATAGTGCGCAGGGTCGAGCTCAGGCGTCGGCGGAGGTTCGAAACGGCGCAGGGGATCGAGATCGGCCTGCCGCACGCCCAGGTAACGATAGGCATTGATCAGGCGCAGCACCGCGACCTGCGCGGCATCCGATCCGGCTGCCGCACCCGGCAGCGGCTGGTTCAGCCAGGGCGTCAGCGCGTCGTCGCCGAACTGCTCCAGGTACGCGGCATTGCCGGCATACAGCGGCGAGGTCGGATGCCAGTCGGGCGCATTCATGGCCGATCGATCCCGGGTATGCCGCTAGGCCTTGCGCTGGTCGATCGGGACGAATTCACGCCGGGCCGCGCCGATGTAGAGCTGGCGCGGCCGCCCGATCTTGTGCGCCGGATCGGACAGCATCTCATGCCATTGCGCGACCCAGCCTGCGGTGCGGGCCATGGCGAACAACGCGGTGAACATGCTGGTGGGAATGCCCATGGCACGGAAGATGATGCCCGAGTAGAAATCGACGTTGGGGTAGAGCTTCTTGGCAATGAAATACTCGTCTTCCAGCGCGATGCGTTCGAGTTCGAGCGCAATCTTGAACTGCGGATCGTCGCGCAGGTCGAGTTCGTCCAGCACCTCGTAACAGGTCTGGCGGATGATCGCCGCCCGCGGATCCATGTTCTTGTAGATGCGATGGCCGAAGCCCATCAGGCGGAACGGATCGGACTTGTCCTTGGCGCGCTTGATGAATTCCGGAATCTTGGAGACATCGTCCATCTCCTCCAGCATGCGCAGCACCGCCTCGTTGGCGCCACCATGCAGCGGCCCCCACAGCGAGGCCATGCCGCTGGCGATACAGGCATAGGGGTTGGCGCCGCTCGAACCGGCCAGCCGCACGGTCGAGGTCGAGGCGTTCTGCTCGTGGTCGGCATGCAGAATGAAGATGCGGTCGAGCGCACGCGCCAGAACCGGGTTCGGCACATACTCCTCGCACGGGCTGGAGAACATCATGTGCATGAAGTTCTCGGCATAGCTCAGGCGGTTTTGCGGATAGACGAAAGGCTGGCCTTCGTTGAACTTGTAGGCCCAGGCTGCGACCGTAGGCACCTTCGCAATCAGCCGATGGGCGACGATCTCGCGATGCGCCGGATTGAAGTTGTCGAGGCCGCTGTGATAGAAGGCCGACATCGCGCCGGTCACGCCGATCATCACCGCCATCGGGTGCGCGCTGCGACGGAAGCCGCGGAACACGTTTTCCATCTGGTCGTGCAGCAGGGTATGGTGGCGGATCGACTGCTCGAACGCCATTTTCTGCTCGGCCGTCGGCAGTTCGCCGTGAAGCAGCAGATAGCTGACTTCCATGTAGTCGGACTTGTAGGCCAGTTCCTCGATCGGATAGCCGCGGTAATACAGCAGGCCTTCGTCGCCGTCGATGTAGGTGATGGCCGACGTACAGCTCGACGTGGCAGTGAAGCCGGGGTCATGGGTGAAATAGCCGTGCGCACCCAGTGCGCGGATGTCGATGACCGGCTTGCCATAGGTGCCTTGCTCGATCGGCAATTCGATCGAAGGGCTGCCGTCGCTGAAGGTGAGGGTGACGGTTTTTTTCATCGTGATTCCAAAAGTGTTGCTGCCTGAAAATGTCGCAGGCGTTGTACAAGCGCTTCCAGTCCGGCATCGCCCGCTGGCGACCGGCCTTGCAGCCGATCGATGATCTCCATGTCCGGCAGATCCAGCAGCCGTTCCAGTGCGGCGGCCTCGCAAGGCTGAAGTGTAGCGCGGTGCGCCGCCAGAAAGCCACTCAGCCAGAGATCGAGTTCGAGCAACCCCCGCCTGCAACGCCAGGCCAGCACGTCAGACACGGCGTTTCACCAAGAGCGATTTGATGCGCCCGATGGCCTCGGTCGGATTCAGGCCTTTTGGGCAGGCATCGACGCAGTTCATGATGCCGTGGCAGCGATACAGACGATACGGATCCTCCACATTGTCAAGCCGCGCAGACGTCGCCTCGTCGCGCGAATCCGCGATGAAGCGATAGGCTTGCAGCAATCCCGCCGGGCCGACGAATTTATCGGGATTCCACCAGAACGATGGGCATGCCGTCGTGCAGCAGGCGCACAGGATGCACTCATAGGCGCCGTCGAGCAGCGCGCGGTCTTCGGGGCTTTGCAGACGCTCCACCTCGGGTTCGGGTTCGTCGTTGATCAACCAGGGTTTGATCGAGCGGTATTGCCTGTAGAACGGTTCCATGTCGACGATGAGGTCGCGGATCACCGGCAACCCCGGCAGCGGCCTGACCTCGATGGGTTCCTTGAGCTCGCCCAGCGGCGTGATGCACGCCAGCCGGTTTTTCCCGTTCACGTTCATCGCGTCCGATCCGCATACGCCTTCGCGGCAGGAACGGCGCAGGGACAGCGTTTCGTCCTGCGCCTTGATCGCGATGAGCGCGTCGAGCAGCATCTTGCCGGCGGGGTCGATGTCGAGATCGACATCCTGCATGCGGGGCTTGGCGTCGGTTTCGGGAGAGTAGCGGTAGAGGCGGAATTTCATCAGTACACCCTCTCCTTCGGCCGTATCGACTCCACCGTCAGCGGCTTCAGCCGCACCGGCTTGGCGTCAACCTGGTCGCCCGCCCGCGAATACAGGGTGTGCTTCAGCCAGTGTTCGTCGTCGCGCGCGGGGAAGTCTTCACGCGTATGTGCGCCGCGGCTTTCGGTCCGGCTGATGGCTGATACCAGCGTCGCCCGCGCCACGCCCATCAGGTTCTCCAGTTCCAGCGCCTCGATGCGTGCCGTGTTGAACACGTGGCTGGTATCCGTGAGGCCGGCATGCGCCAGACGGCCTTCCAGTTCATTCAGTTTTTCCAGCCCCTCGCGCAACACCGCATCCGTCCGGAATACGCCCGCATGCGTCTGCATCAGGCGCCGCAGGTCATCGCTGATCGCCGCCACGCGTTCGCTGCCGGACTGGTCCCAGCGGACCAGACGCGCCTGGCTGGCGTCAGCCGCAGACTCGGGCATGGGACGCGGATAGGGATTGTCGCGCAGGTATTCCAGCATGTGCTTGCCGGCGGCGCGGCCGAAGACGATGAGATCGAGCAGCGAATTACCGCCCAGACGATTGGCGCCATGCACCGACACGCAGGCACACTCGCCGACGGCATACAGACCCGGCACCGGCTCTTCCGGGCCGTAGCGCGCCGGCGCAACGACCTGGCCATGCAGGTTGGTGGGAATGCCACCCATCATGTAGTGCGCAGTCGGCGCGACGGGTATGGGTTTCTCGACCGGGTCGACGCCGGCGAAGCGGATCGCCAGATCGCGGATGCCGGGCAGCTTCTCGGCAATGGTTTTTTCGCCCAGATGATCGAGCTTGATATCGACGTAATCCCCGCGCGGGCCACAACCGCGTCCCTCGGCGATTTCGATGGCGATCGCACGCGCCACCACGTCGCGCCCGGCGAGGTCCTTCGCATGCGGCGCATAGCGTTCCATGAAGCGCTCGCCGTGCCGGTTCAGCAGATAGCCGCCCTCGCCGCGCACGCCCTCGGTGATGAGGCAGCCGACGCCGGCAATCCCGGTGGGGTGGAACTGCCAAAATTCCATGTCCTGCAGCGGCAGGCCGGCGCGCAGCACCATGCCAAGGCCATCGCCGGTATTGATCATGGCGTTGCTGCTGTTCCAGAACACCCGCCCTGCCCCACCGGTGGCGAGCAGGGTCGTGCGTGCCTCGATCAGCAGCGGTTCGCCGGTCTCGATGCTCATCGCGGTGACGCCGAGGCAATAGCCGTCGGCGTCGCGCAGCAGGTCGAGCGCAAAGTACTCGTCGAAGAACTGCGTGCGGTGCTGGATGTTCTGCTGGTACAGCGTATGCAGCAGCGCATGGCCGGTGCGATCGGCAGCGGCGCAGGTGCGCGTGGCCTGATCGCCGCCGAAGTGCTTGGACTGCCCGCCAAAGGGGCGCTGATAGATCTTGCCGTTGTCGAGGCGCGAGAATGGCAGGCCCATGTGTTCGAGTTCGTAGACGGCCGTGGCCGCCTCGCGGCACATGAACTCGATCGCATCCTGGTCGCCGAGCCAGTCGCCGCCCTTGACCGTGTCGTACATATGCCATTCCCAGCGGTCGTCGTCGACGTTGGCGAGCGCGGCGGTGATGCCCCCCTGCGCCGACACGGTGTGCGAACGCGTCGGGAAAACCTTCGACACCACCGCGACCTTGTAATCCGAACGCGCGAGTTGCAACGCCGCGCGCAGTCCGGCGCCGCCGCCGCCGACGATGAGGGCGTCGAAGCGGCGCGTGTTCATGCCGGCCCCCACAGGACGGCGGCCAGCCAGACGACGCTGCCCGTCAGGATGACGATCACCGCCAGATACAGTGCCAGCCGCAGACTGGTGAAATGGATGTAGTCCATGAAAATGTCACGCACGCCCACCCAGGCGTGCAGCGCCAGTGCCAGCGCCGTCAGCAGCAGCAGCACGCGCACCCAAAGTGGTGCGAACAATCCCTGCCATCCGGAAAAATCGACCGGCAAAGCCAGGAGGAAATGGGCCATCAAGCCAGGCAAGGCCACGGCCAGTACCACCGCCGTGGCACGCTGCACCAGCCAGATGCCGGTGCCCGCATGCGCGCCGGTAGCCGGCTTCATGTGAATAGTCTCCAGGCGGCGAGCAGCGTCACCAGCCCTGTGGCCAACATCACCGCGCGGCTGCTTTGCCGCGCATGCGACAGGCCCGTCCCCCAATGGACATCGAGCGCCAGATGCCGCAAACCGGCAAACAGATGATGCGTGAACGCCCATACGCCAAGCAACAGCAGCAGTTTGCTCAGCGGATGCGTCACCCATCCGGCCATACGCAGGAAACCGGCCTCACTCGAGAGCGACAGCGACAGCGCCCACACGCCAAGCGGCAGTGCCAGAAACAGCAGCGCACCCGACACCCGATGCAGGATCGACACCCAACCGGCCAGCGGTAAATAAATGCGCAACAGGTCCAGGTAAACGGGGCGCGCGATCGGCTTCATCGATTCGGCTCTCGCCAGGTCGGCGACTCAGCGGCGCTTGCCCGGCGCCTTCTTCGCCGCCTTGGCCACGGCCTGGGGGACGCGCTGGGCAAGGCGCGGGTCGAATGGTTTCGGCAGGATGTAGTCCGGGCCGAATTTGAGCTTCTTCAGTTTATAGGCCTTCAACACCGATGCCGGCACCGGTTCGCGTGCCAGCTCGGCCAGCGCGTTCACCGCAGCGATCAGCATGGATTCGGTGATCTGCTTTGCCCGCGCATCGAGCGCACCGCGGAAAATGAACGGGAAACCCAGGACATTGTTCACTTGATTGGGGAAGTCGGAACGGCCGGTCGCCATGATGAGATCGCTGCGCGCCGCCTTGGCCTTTTCCGGCAGGATTTCCGGATTGGGGTTGGCCAGCGCGAACACCACAGGCTTGTCCGCCATGCTTTTGACCATGGCAGGGCTGACCAGGTTGGCACCCGACACGCCGACGAACACATCGGCGCCCACCATCGCTTCGTCCAACGTACGCAGCTTGGTCTGACGCGCGTAGGCTTTCTTGAAGCTGTTGAGATCGGTACGCCCTTTGTGCACCACGCCCTTGGAATCGACCAGCAGGATGTTGCGCTTCTGCGCGCCCATCGCGACCAGCAGGTTCAGCGAGGCGATGCCGGCCGCGCCGGCGCCGAGGCACACGATCTTGGCGGTTTCCAGCGTCTTGCCCTGCACATGCAGGGCGTTGATGAGGCCCGCGCAGATGATGGTGGCAGTGCCATGCTGGTCGTCGTGGAATACCGGGATGTCGAGCTTCTTCTTCAGCGCCGCTTCGATTTCGAAACAGTGCGGCGCTGCGATGTCTTCGAGGTTGATTCCGCCGAAGGTGGGGGCGATCGCCTCCACCACCCTGATGAAATCCTGCGGCGTCTTCGCGTTGACTTCGATGTCGTAGACGTCGATCCCGGCGAACTGCTTGAACAGCACAGCCTTGCCCTCCATCACCGGCTTCGCGGCGAGCGGGCCGCGATTACCCAGACCGAGAATCGCGGTGCCGTCGGTGATCACCGCGACCAGATTGCCCTTGTTCGTGTAATCGTAGGCTCTGGCGGGGTTTTTTGCGATCTCCAGCACCGGCTGGGCCACGCCCGGCGTATAGGCGAGCGACAGGTCCGCCTGGGTGGAACAGGGTTTGGACGATTCGACGGAGAGCTTGCCGGGCTTGGGCAGGCGATGGTAATCGAGGGCTTTTTTCTTGAGGGCGGCTTGGCTCATGAGGCAAAGAATGCTGGTTGGATAAACAAGCCGTCATTATCGCGGATTTACCAGCGTTCCGTCCCCTGGAGTCAGTCTTTCCAGATCTTGAGTTGGGCACGCAGACGCGCGACCGCCTGAGAATGCAGCTGGCACACGCGTGACTCTGACACGCCGAGCACTGCCCCGATTTCCTTCAGATTCATGTCCTGTTCGTAGTACATGCCCATCATGCTGCGCTCGCGCTCCGGCAGGTGGTGGATCGCGGCGATCAGGCTGTCGCGGAAACCTTCATCCTCGAGTACTGCCAACGGGTCATTGCTGCCGTCAACCAGATAGCGCTCCAGAAAGCTGGCGCTGTCCTCATCCGAGAAGTCTTCGTAATAGAGCAGCTGGGAACATTTCACGTCGCCCAGCATGGATTGATACTGATCGATCGGCATGCCCAGCTCGGCGGAGATTTCCTGCTCGGACGGCGACTTGCCGTTGCGCTGCTCCAGCCGGTGGATGGCGGCTTCGATCTGCCGGGATTTCTGCCGTACATGGCGCGGCAGCCAATCCGCCTCGCGCAACTCGTCAAGCATGGCGCCACGGATGCGCTGGGTAGCATAGGATTCGAACTGCGCGCCCTGGGTGCCGTCGAAGCGCCCTACCGCATCCATCAGGCCGATCAGCCCGACCTGGATGAGATCGTCGACTTCTACGCTGGCGGGCAGGCGCGCCATCATATGATATGCAATGCGCTTGACCAGCGGCGCATACTTGGTGATCTGCTCGTCTTGCGACGATGGTTTACCTACCATGTTCAGGGTTTCCCTGTCTTTATAACTGCCAAGCCGTCAGGCTCGCTCCTCGTCCGCCATTCTAACGGCTAGCGCAGCAAATGCATCATTCTCGTTTGCCACGTTGAAAATGGCATGTACAACCTCGCGCTCGAGAAAGTGGCGGCCTGCGGCCTGGACATGATCGCAGGCCAGCCGATCGCCCAGTAGGCCCGCCTGGAAAGCCACGCCCGAACGCGCCAGCGTTTTGAGTACTGCATAGGCTTTCCGCATCGATTCGTCGGTAGGGCGTATCTCCATGACGACCGTATGCGCCACATCCGGCAGCAAAGCAAGATCGGCACAATCCCATTCCGAATCGAATATCACATCGTCATAGCCGCCCACCATGCCGGACAGGGCAGGCTCATCCGCCCGCACGCCGGGCGCATACCAAGCTTCACAATAGGCTTGCGGCAGTGTATGCAACTGCCTGCGCTCGAGTTGATGCCTCCAGTCGAACAGGCTGCGGGGTGAGGAGGAGGCAAACAGGCGGCCTTGCGTGTCGATCAGCAGTGGTACCCGGCCAAGCCGATACAACGCATGCGCCAGGCGAACGCCTGGGTTGGGCGAGTATGAAATACTGTGGATATATCGCAGCGGCTGACGCGCACCCTGCCCAGCAGGGCATACACGCCGTCGTAGCCCGGCAGCCTGGTCAGCCGGCACGGGTGCCCTTTAGGGCGCTTATGCCTTCTTGGCTGCGCCGTTCCGCACGTTCGGCCTCGACGCCGGCAAACAGAGGCCAATCCTCGGCCTCGAGTGCATATGGCGTGGCAAGCTGTCCGCCTTTGAGTGCGCGGTCGACGAGATAAGTAGTATTGGGGGCGTGGAGATCTTCTGGCACACGCTGCCCGCCCGCGATATAGGCCAGCGGCAGGCGATGACGGATCAGGCTGTCCAGCGCCGCGCCCGGCTGCGGTGTTTCATCGAGCTTAGTCAGAATGCAGGCGACCGCCCCCTCGCCAAAACGCAGCATCGCCTGCTCGATCGCCGCCCCCTGCTGGTTTGCGGCGACCACTGCCAGACGGCTTATCCCCAATGCGCCAAGTGCCTGCCCTTCGCGGGTGCGCGGATCGGAGGGCGCAAAACCTGCGGTGTCGATCAACAGCAGTTTCCTGGTGGCAAGCTGCGGCAGAAGCTGCGCCAGTCCGGCCTGGTCTTCGCATACATGCAGCGATACGCCCAGCAGATCGGCATACACTTGCAATTGCGCCGTTGCGCCGATGCGGTAGGCATCCGCCGCCACCAATGCCACCTGATCGACTCCATGGACATCGACGCCGCGTGCGGCAAGCTTGGCGAGCGTCGTGGTCTTGCCCGCCCCGGTCGAGCCGACCAGCGCATAGCGCCCGCCCGTCGTCATCAGATCGGCTTCACGCCCCTGTACCGGCAAATTGCGTATCAAGACCTGGCGCAGCCAGCGCTGGGCGGCTTCGGTATCGAGTCCGCGCGGCAGGCGCGCCGCCAGGGTACGAGCAAGCGAACTGCCGAATCCGGCCGCAAACAGGGTCTGCATTACGGCCACTCGCGCCGGATCGCGTCGTCGTGCCGCGCCCCAGGCAAATCCGGCCAACTGGTTTTGCAGCAGGCCGCGCAGTCGCGAAAGCTCAGCCAGAATGCGCGAACTGCCGGCCGTGTCGGCGGCCTCGCTGACCGCCGGAACCGTCAGGTCGCCGTAGGCGCTGGCCAGCAGTTCGATACCTTGCGGGTGCGGCCGGGTGGACAGCACCACGGCGTCATCGCCCAGTTCCTTTCGCACGCGCGCCAGACCTTCGCGCGCATTCGCTGCGACAAATACCCGTACGCTCATTCATGCGCTCCAATCGCCAGTTCAGTGCTCACCTGGACCATTTTATCGGCGGGCACCTCCGCATAGGCAATCACCGCAAGTCGCGGCAGGTTGCGCCGCAGCAAGCGCGACAGGATCGCGCGCAGACCGGGCGAGGTCAGCAGCACGGGCGGATAGCCTTCGCGCTCCTGTTCGGACAGCGCGCGCTCCGCTGCCTCGTTCAATGCATCCAGCGTGGAAGGAGACAACAGCGCTTCGCCTTCGTCGCCCATCTCGTTCAGCAAGCGGGTCTCAGTCGCTGCAGCCAGACCGATCACGTGCAGCGTGTCGCGGCCTTCGAACAGACGGTCGACGATGCTGCGCCCCAACGCGGCGCGCACGGTTTCCACCAGTTCGTCGATGGCCTGGTTTTTCGGCGCGCGTGCCGCCAGCGTTTCGAACAGGGTGCGGGTGTCGCGGATCGAGACGTTTTCCGCAATCAACTGCTGCAGCACGGCCTGCACGCTGGTCAGCGGCAGATGGCGCGGCGTCACGTCCTCGACCAGCCCCGGATGACTGCGCGCCAGCGTATCAAGCAGCTGTTGCACCTCGGTGCGCCCCAGCAGTTCCGGGGCATGCTGGCGGAATACGGCCTCGACCTGGCGCGCGATCAACTCGGCAGGTTCCAGTACGACAAAACCGCGCAATTCGGCCTCCTCGACCCGGCTGGCATCCAGCCACACCCCGGCCAGTCCAGTCAACGGATCCCATCCGGGTGCGCCATCGATACGTCCGAGCACGTCACCCATGTCGACTGCCAGCACCTGGCCCGGGGACATCTCGCCGTGCGCCACATCGACACCCTTGAGCGTGATGCGATAGGTATTCGGCTTGAGATCGAGGTTGTCACGCACACGGATGAGCGGCACGACCAGCCCCATGTCGGTGGCGAAACGGCGCCGCGCCTCGGTGATCCTGCTCAGCGCCGCGCCACCCTGATTGCGATCGACCAGCGGGATCAGCCGGTAGCCGACTTCGAGCGCCAGTACGTCGACCGGTGGGATATCGTCCCAGGTAACGTCGATCGGCGCAGTATCCGCTTCGACCAGTTCCAGCGGTTCGACGTCAAACGCGGCCGTACGTTGACGGCGCATCAACCAGAACCCCAGTCCACCCAGTACCGTGGCGATGGTCAGGAACGCCAGATGCGGTGTCCCTGGAATCACGCCCAGCGCGCCCAGCACGGCTGCAGCCACATACAAGGTCTGCGGGCGGCCGAAAATCTGGGTGGAAAACTCACGCGACAGATCCTGCTCGCTCGACGCGCGGCTCACGACGATGCCCGCCGCGGTGGAAATGACCAGGGCGGGGATCTGTGTCACCAGCCCGTCGCCCACAGTCAGCAGCGCATAGCGCCCGAGCGCTTCGGAGACCCCCAGGTTGTGCTGCAGCAGGCCCACCGCGATGCCGCCGATCAGGTTGACCACGAGGATGATCATGCCGGCGATGGCATCGCCGCGCACGAATTTTGAGGCGCCATCCATCGCACCATAGAAGTCGGATTCGCGGCCAATGTCGCTGCGGCGCGCACGCGCCTCGGCCTCGTTGATGAAACCTGCATTCAGATCGGCATCGACCGCCAATTGCTTGCCCGGCATCGAATCCAGCGTGAAGCGTGCCGCCACCTCGGCGATGCGCCCGGCACCCTTGGTAATGACGACGAAGTTGATGATGACCAGGATGATGAACACCACGAAACCGACCGCGATGTTGCCGCCGACCAGGAAATTGCCGAACGACTCGATCACCTTGCCTGCCGCCTCCGGGCCGGTATGGCCCTGCATCAGGATGATGCGGGTGGACGCCACGTTGAGCGACAGGCGCAGCAAGGTGGTCAGCAGCAGCACCGTGGGAAAGACCGAGAAATCCAGGGGGCGTCGTGCGTTCAGGCTCACCAGCAGCACGATCATTGCCAGCGCGATGTTGAGCGTGAACAGCACGTCCAGCATGAAAGTGGGCAACGGCAGCACCATCATCGCCAGAATCAGCAGTACCAGCGCCGGCACCGCCAGCCGGTTGGCCGGCAGACCCATCACCATCACACCCTGTGCGCTCACCCGATCACCTCGTCAACGCGCTGGCCGGCCTGCTGCTGACGGCCGCGCACGCGTGCCCGTACTTCGGGGTTTACCTCGGATTCACGGGCCTCGGCCAATACTTCCTGCCAGGTCATCGCATGGCGACGCAGATAGCGCCACCAGCGCCAGCCGGCATCTGCCGCCGCCGCCAGTGTCAGCGTCGCCGCCAACATCAGTACCCCGCGGCCCACCCAGGCGGCCGTCGCATCGAGCGCGACGCTCATTTCGCTACGGGTCAGGCTGTGCAATCCCGACCAACCGCTCGTCAGCACCCAGCCCACCGCTGCAGCGGCGAGCGCCAGCTTCAACAACACCAACGATCCGTCGAACAGGGATTCAACGGAAAACAGGCGAGCGAACGGTTTGAAAGGATTGGCGCGTGTGAGATCGGCCTGGGCGGCCTGCGGGGCGAACACCCAGCCCGAGAGCAGGATGGGGGCCACCAAGGCAGCGGCAAAGATGACGCCCAGTACCGGCAGTACGGCCCAGAGCGCCGCCCAGGCAGCCTGGATGAATATTGGGGAAAGCGGCTGCGCGGCATGAATGAATGCCACTTCGGTCAACACCTGCAAGGCATTGAGCAGACGCGGTGCCAACCAGCCCAGCATGCCCAGCGCCGACAACAACACGGCCCACGCCGTGAGTTCGGCGGAACGCGGCACGTCGCCCGCGCTGCGCGCCTGTTGCAGGCGTCGCGGACTTGCTGGTTCGGTACGGGAAAGGTCTGTCTCCTCAGCCATGCTTGCCTCAAATTTTGGGGCAGTCTAGCACGAAGCGAAACGGGTTTTTAGCCCATGGGCCGGCGGCTTTTCGTACGGGACACGCTCCTTCTCCCTATCGCTTCCTGTCCCTGCCAGGTGATGGTGCGCTAACGGGCAGGAGGCGTTCGGATTGCATTATCGCCCTTCTCCCATTTCCGGAGTCACGTGCCCGCTCATCCCTCCGGCCGATCAGGCTTACGACAGGGGGCGATCGTACCCGGCAAGCCATCCACCACGCGAGTCTCATGGTAGGAAAGTAGGTTATATTTTGTAAGTTAGATAACTTACTATTCGAGCCATGAACCAGCAGACACGCACACATGACAAGCGCCAGCATCTGATCAAGACGGCCGCTGAACTGGTCTATCGCAACGGTTTCGTCAAAACCACGCTTGCGGACATCTCGGCCGAGGCCGGCATCCCGCTCGGCAGCATTTACTACTACTTTCAGGCACGCGAAGACATCGCGCGTGCCGTCGTGGAACGCCGGGTGGCCGAATTGAATGGCTTTCTGGAGAAACAGGCCGAGCAGTCAAACCCCCGGTTACGCCTTGAGGCGCTGGTGGGCGTCTGGGTCGACGAGCGGGAAAGCGATACGGAGTTCGGCTGCCCGGTGGGCAGCCTGTGCTACGAACTTGCCAAAGGACGCGGCCCCATGAGCGCGGAGGCGGCGCGGCCCTTCCAGCTCCTGCTCGCCTGGTGCGAAGCCCAATTCCGTCTGATGGGATGCAGTCGCGATGCCAAGACGCTGGCGCTGCACCTGATTGCAGCCTTGCAGGGAATCAGTTTGATCGCCAACTCGCTCGGCGAATCGGAGCAGATTTTGCGTGAAGCCGCGTATCTGAAGCGGTGGCTGCGCGAAATGGAAAGCCGTACAAAACGGCCAAACGGAGCCAGGTAATTCACCCCTTGCCCCGGCTTGTTCAACTAACAATTCAAGGAGACACGAGTATGAAATTCACCCCCAAGATTGCGGCCTTAGCCTTGTTCCTCGCTTTACCCGCTGCCTATATGGCGCACGCGGAGGAATTCGCACCGTACGGCACCGCCAAAGTCGACATGCACACGATGCCGGTCACGGACGTGGTATTTGACGTGAACTATGAAGACCCGCAGAAGTTGAATATTCTTTACAACTTCATCAAGAATACGCAGAAGATCACCCAGGGCAAAGTCGTGGTGGTTACCCACGGACCTGAGTTACGCGCCTTCGCCAAGGAAAATTACCCGAAATACCAGGGGATCATGGACAAGATGGCGGAACTGGCAAAGGATGGTGTCGAATTCAAGATGTGTAACAACGCGATGAAGGCTGCAGGCTTCAGCGCAGAGGACATGCACGGATTCGTCACGGTGGTTCCGGCTGGCTTCCCGGAAATCGCCTATTACCAAGGCAAGGGATACAAATACATCAACCCCCTTCCGCTTTCGGTAAAGGATGTACGTTATCTGGATCAGCCACAGCTTAAAAAATAACGCGCTCACTGCGCAGAGGTGAGGCCGTTCTGCCCCTGCGCCCCGGACCGATGCAACCTGCCGGCAGTGATCACACTACCGGCAGGTCCTCTCCGGATCATGTTCCGCATGATCACGCCTGTTCCCGATGCGCTAGAAAAGCACGGCATCCGGCTAGCCGCAATCCGCCATCAGGCTTCCTCCAAACGATCTGGCACGTAGACATCCACGCACCCCGTCCGCGCTTCCTGAACGGGAATGCCGCAATCAGGCTTCGCGTCCTACCGGTTTATGTGCCATGATATTTTGATGAAGGCCATCATGCGGGCATTTGCAATCATCCACGGACTCATGGCCGTCCTTTTTGCCTGCGCAGCCCTCATGCTCGTCGTGGTCGCAGCGCACATGGGGTGGGCCGCGTTCACCTCGGGACTGGATCAGGCGGCAGCCCAGGAAATCATTGAAGCAGTCGGCCTGCTTGCCGCCGCCGTGGTTGCCCTACAAATCGCTCAGACCATTGCCGAAGAAGAAGTCATTCGCGCCGCCCATATCAGCGCCCCGACCCGCGTCAGGCGTTTCCTATCCCGATTCTTTGTCGTCGTCGTGGTCGCACTCGCTATCGAAGGACTGGTCGCAACATTCAAGGCCCTGCACGAGGATCCTGCACAGTTGCCTTATGCAGCAAGCATCCTGTTTTCCGTCGGCGTCATTCTGGCTGGCTGGGGAGTCTTCATCCGGCTGAATCGTTCTGCCGAAGAACTGGAGCCCGAAGCCATGGCGGAAGCCAAACGGGAAGACCAAAAACTCCAGTAGTTATCCCGCACGTTTAAGTCAATTCCCGAATGCGCGCAGGGACCGAATTTTTCAAATGATTCATCCCTCTTCACTACGCTACCGACTACCTAAAATCAATAAAATCAATTAACCTTCCAGCGGCCTTGTCCAGCCCCATCGTTTCGGGCTTCATCGGATATGGGCTCGTCAAACATCACAATAAATTTATTTCTGGAGGAGTTACAAAATGCGCACAATGCGTTTCGCCGCTGCCATCGCCTCGGCCATGGCCCTTTCCAATCCTGCGTCCGCCGGCTTTTTCGATTTCACCCTGGCTCCCTATGTCGGTGCAAGCGCAGGACAATCCACTACGGATTCCTGCATCACGGGTACATGCGATAAATCAGACATCGGCTGGAAAGCATACGGTGGTCTGGAAGTGAATGAATACATTTCCATGGAAGTTGGCTATGTCGATTTGGGAACAGTCGACTACAGCGCGCCGACTGGCACACGAGAAACCCACGGCGTGACCATGCAACTGCTCGGAACGTATGCGTTGAACCCGAGCTTCACCCTGCTCGCCCGTGGCGGCATGAATTTTCTGAAGACCGATGTCAGTGGCGCTGTTGCCGGCGCCAGCGGCAATGCGGAAGACACTGACGTCGTTTGGTCCCTCGGGCTGGGTGCACAGTACAATTTCACCCAATCGGTAGGGCTCCGCATGGAATGGGAGCGCTACTTTGAAGCGGGGAGTCCGGCCTTTAATGGTGGCACAGGTGAAGCCGACGTTGACCTGATTTCCGCCGGGCTGGTCTTCAAGTTCTGATGTCTTTCCGAAACAATCCAGCGCAATGAAAAGGGGGCATCATGCCCCCTTTTCATTGCGCATTCCAACTGGCCATCTTTGGACTTCCCTCATCTCACTTCGTCAATCCATGCCATCTGGATCGCTTCGAGGATCTTTTCGCCGGAATGATTCGGATCGTCGTCGAAATCCGGCAGTTCCATCACCCAGTTATGCAGGTCGGTAAAGCGGATGGTGCGCGGGTCGATTTCGGGGTGGGCCTCGGCGAGTTCGATGGCAATGTCGAGGGAGTCCGTCCACTTCATATCAATGTCCTTCCTTGACCATATTGATGGTGTATTTGGGAATTTCGATCACCAGGTCGCTGCCGCTAACGCGCGCCTGGCAGGATAGCCGGGACTGCGGTTCGAGTCCCCAGGCTTTATCGAGCAGATCATCCTCTTCTTCGGTGGAAGCCTCCAGCGAATTGAAGCCTTCGCGCACGATGACGTGGCAGGTGGTACAGGCGCAGGATTTTTCGCACGCATGTTCGATCTCGACACCGTTTGCAAGCAGCGTGTCGCAGATGGTGTCGCCGGGTTTGGCTTCGATCACGGCACCTTCGGGGCAGAGTTCGACGTGGGGCAATACGATGAGTTGGGGCATGGTGAGGTTCTGGGGCTCGGTCAGGCAGCTTTGGAGTGTTGGCTAGGCAGGGCGGCGAGCACGCCGTCCCAAAATTGCAGGCGTGCGGCGACAGCAGCTTCGGCGGCGATTTCGGCCTCGCGCCATTTGTCGGCCTTACCGTCGCATAGGGCGGCAAGCAGGCGCAGCGACAGCGGTGCATGGAAATCCTCATCCAAATGGACGTGGCGGTTGAGGTAATAATGGAAGCTCGGCGCCTGCGTTTCGGTTACGGCCATCCGCGACAGGAATGCACGGAACATCGAAGGGATGACATGTTCGCGCCCCAGTGCCAGCGCGGCAGCGACGGCATGCGGTTTGCCGCTGTCGATGAAGTCGAAGGTGGTACGGGTGAATGCGGCGGATGGTGCAGGCGCAAGGCCGGAAGCGAGCGCGGCATCGATACCCTGCTCACCGGCCCGTTGCACGAAACGGCCAGGTGTCTCGGCGTCGGCGCCGATTTCGCGCATGGCGGCGAGATACAGCATGAAGTGGCTGGTAAACCCTTCCTGCCCCGGAATCGCAATATCGGTTTCCTCTTCCAGAACCAGCTCGTTGATGAAGCGCTGCACCGATGCGTCGCCGCTCGGCGTCCATGGCCAGCGTGCAGGCGCAACCTGATGTTGCAGGTACTTGATCAGCGACATGAAGTCCCATACCGAATAGACGTGGTGCTGCATGAACGCACGCAGGTCGTCGAGCGTCTGTACGGCCGCATAGATCGGATGCGCTTCGAGCCTCACCCGCAGGGAATCGATGAAATCTGCATTCAACATAGTCGTCTGGCGATCAGCCGAAGGTTTCCAGTTTTTGCCCGGCCATCGCCCGGCGCACGTTCTGGTCCATGCGGCGCTGGGCGAATTCTGTGGTCACCGCATTCAGCGCTTCGATGCCACGCTTGATAGCCTGATGGTCGGGACCCGCCATCAGTTTTTCAAGGGCAGTGATGCTGGTTTCTATTGCTGCAGTCTCGGTTTCATTCAACAGTGCGCCGTCTTCTGCCATGGCGGCGCGGGTGGCGGCGATCAGGCCCTGCGCATCGACGATCTGTTCGTTCAGCGCACGCGCGTACATATCATCCTTGGCGTGGGTGAATGCGTCCTTCAACATGCGGGTGATGTCCTCGTCGCCGAGGCCATACGACGGCTTGACCTGCACGCTGGCTTCCACTCCGCTGCTTTGCTCGCGCGCCGCCACCGACAGGAGGCCATCCGCGTCGACCTGAAAGGTGACGCGAATGCGCGCCGCACCCGCCACCATCGGTGGAATGCCGCGCAGTTCGAAGCGCGCCAGCGAGCGGCAGTCGGACGCCAGTTCGCGTTCGCCTTGCAGGACATGCACGCTCATCGCTGTCTGGCCATCCTTGAAGGTGGTGAAATCCTGTGCGCGGGCAGTCGGAATCGTGGTGTTGCGCGGAATGACCTTCTCGGTCAGCCCGCCCATGGTTTCGAGTCCCAGCGACAGCGGGATGACATCGAGCAGCAGCCAGTCGTCGCCGACGCGGTTGCCTGCCAGCACGTCTGCCTGCATGGCGGCACCCAAGGCGACGACCTTGTCTGGGTCGAGATTGGTGAGCGGCGTCTGCTTGAAGAAATCGGCCACGGCCTGACGCACACACGGCGTCCGCGTCGACCCGCCGACCATCACTACGCCCTTGACCTCGCTTGCCATCAGTCCTGCGTCACGCAGCGCCTTGCGGGTGGGCGCCAGCGTCTTGCTGACTAGGCTGGCTGTCATGGCATTGAATTCGGCCTGGGTCAACGTCGCATCCATCATCTCGCCAGTCGACAGCACTGCAGTGACGCGTACCTCGGTGTGTTCCGTCAGTGCCTCCTTGGCGTCGCGCGCCTTGGTCAGCAGCAACCGGGCATCACCCGCAGACAACGGTGAAAAACGGCCCTGTTCGAGCATCCAGCAGAACACGCGCTGATCGAAATCGTCGCCGCCGAGTGCCGAGTCGCCGTTGGTGGACAGCACCTCGAACACACCTTTGGAGAGCCTCAGAATCGAGATATCGAACGTGCCGCCGCCGAGGTCGTATACCGCATAGACCCCCTCCGATGCATTGTCGAGGCCATAGGCGATCGCAGCTGCCGTCGGCTCATTCAGCAAACGCAGGACATTGATTCCCGCCAGCTGCGCGGCATCCTTGGTAGCCTGGCGCTGGGCATCGTCGAAATACGCCGGCACGGTGATCACCGCGCCCAAGAGCTCGCCGCCCATGGCGGCTTCGGCGCGCTGGCGCAATACCTTGAGAATTTCGGCCGACACTTCGACCGGACTTTTCACACCAGCGACCGTTTTCAACTGCACCATGCCGGGCGCATCGACAAAGCGATACGGCAGGCTGGAGATGTCCTCGATGTCGACGAGGCCACGCCCCATGAAGCGCTTGACCGACACGATCGTATTGTGGGGGTCGAGGTTCTGCGCGGACAAAGCGGCATATCCCACATCCACGCTGCAATCGGCGTGGTAGCGCACAACCGAAGGCAACAGCGAATGCCCGGCTTCATCGTCCAGCACGACAGACAGCCCCGAACGTACCGTAGCCACCAGCGAATTGGTCGTGCCCAGGTCGATTCCGACCGCCAGCCGGTGCTGATGCGGGGCGGTGGACATGCCGGGTTCGGAAATCTGTAAAAGGGCCATGTCTTAACTTTCGAGTTCTTCGTACACGTCGCCGACTTCGGCGATGAGCTTGTCCATGAAGCGCAGCTGGCGCACGGCTTCGGAAGCGCCGGCGTAATCGTGTGCAGTGTCGATCAATTCAGCCAGTTGCGCTTCGATGCGGCGATGCGCTGCATGCAGGTCGTCTGACAGGGCATCCAGCACGTCCATGCTTTTCCCGGCACGCACATCATCGATCGCTTCGCGCCATTCCATCTGCTGCATCAGGAAAGCCGGCGCCATTTTGGTGTTGTTGGCGTCGAGCGCATCAATCCCCTGTAATTTCAGCAGATACACGCCGCGATTCACGGGGTGCCGAAGGGTCTGATACGCCTCGTTCACTTGCGTCGCCCACTGCATCGCCACCCGTTGTTCGGCTTCCGGCTGTGAGGCGAACCGGTCCGGGTGAACCGTGTTCTGCAGCTCGCGGTAAGCCGCATCAAGTTTCGCGCGATCCAGCATATATGTCGCTGGCAGGCCGAACAGTTCGAAATGGGTCTGGGTGAAATCCATGACAGGCGAGGCGTTAGGCGTGAGGGGTGAGACGCAGGGTTGACGTTCCATCTCACCCTTCACCCTTTACCCCTCACCTACACGTCAAACGTTAAACGATTCGCCGCAGCCGCACTCGTTCTTCACGTTCGGGTTGTTGAACTTGAAGCCTTCGTTGAGGCCTTCACGGGCATAGTCGAGCTCGGTACCGTCGATGTAGGCCAGACTCTTGGGGTCGACGAACACGGTCACACCATGGCTGGTGAACACCTCGTCGCCTTCCGGCACCTCATCGGCGAATTCCAGCTTGTAGGCCATACCGGAACAGCCGGTGGTGCGCACGCCGAGGCGGATGCCGACGCCTTTGCCACGCTTGGCAAGATAGCTGGTGACGTGTTGCGCTGCGCGCTCGGACAAGGTCACCGCCATGGCTTACTCCAGACCTTTTTTCTGCTTGTAGTCGGCCACGGCGGCCTTGATCGCATCCTCGGCCAGGATCGAGCAGTGGATCTTGACTGGCGGCAATGCGAGTTCCTCGGCGATGGCCGTGTTCTTGATTTCCATCGCCTGGTCGAGCGTCTTGCCCTTGACCCACTCGGTCACCAGTGAGGATGAGGCGATCGCCGAACCGCAGCCATAGGTCTTGAACTTGGCGTCTTCGATACGGCCATCGGCGCCGACCTTGATCTGCAGCTTCATCACGTCGCCGCAGGCGGGCGCGCCGACCATGCCGGTACCGACACCGTCGTCTTCCTTGCCGAAGGAGCCGACATTACGGGGATTTTCATAGTGGTCGAGTACTTTATCGCTGTAGGACATGGTAGTTCTCCTTTACTTCAAATCAATGTGCAGCCCACTGCACGGAATTCAAATCGACGCCTTCCTTGAACATCTCCCACAGCGGGGAAAGTTCGCGCAGCTTGCCGATTTTTTCATGCAGAAGCTTGATGGCGTAGTCGACTTCTTCCTCGGTGGTGAAACGGCCGATCGAGAAACGGATCGAGCTGTGCGCCAGTTCGTCGCTGCGGCCCAGGGCGCGCAGCACGTAGGACGGCTCGAGGCTGGCCGAGGTGCAGGCGGAACCGGACGACACCGCCAGATCCTTGATCGCCATGATCAGCGACTCGCCTTCGACGAAGTTGAAGCTGACGTTGAGATTGTGCGGCACGCGCTGGTCCATGTCGCCGTTGAGGTGCACTTCCTCGATGTCCTTGAGTCCGGCGTAGAGACGATCGCGCAGCATGCGGATGCGCTCGTTCTCGGTTGCCATTTCTTCCCGGGCGATACGGAAGGCTTCGCCCATGCCGACGATCTGGTGTGTCGCCAGCGTGCCAGAACGCATGCCGCGCTCGTGGCCGCCGCCATGCATCTGCGCTTCCAGGCGGATGCGCGGCTTGCGACGTACGTATAGTGCGCCGATGCCCTTGGGACCGTAGGTCTTGTGAGCCGAAAACGACATCAGGTCGACCGGCAACTTGCTGAGATCGATCGGCATCTTGCCGGTGGCCTGTGCGGCATCGACGTGGAAGACCACACCTTTCTCGCGGCAGATCTTGCCGAGCGCTTCGATGTCCTGGATCACACCGATTTCGTTGTTGACCGCCATCACCGAAGCCAGCACGGTATCCGGGCGGATTGCGGCGCGGAATTCGTCCAGATCGAGCAGGCCGTTTTCCTTCACGTTCAGGTAGGTCGCCTCGAAGCCTTGGCGTTCCATCTCACGCACGGTATCGAGCACGGCCTTGTGCTCGGTACGCACGGTAATGATGTGTTTGCCCTTGGTGGCCGAGTAAAAGTGGCCGGCACCCTTGATCGCGAGGTTGTTCGATTCGGTAGCGCCAGATGTGAAAACGATTTCCTTGGGGTCGGCACCCACCAGCGCGGCGATGTGTCCACGCGCGTCTTCCACCGCCTTCTCGGCCTCCCAGCCAAACGGATGGGAGCGCGATGCCGGATTGCCGAAATGCTCGGTCAGATAGGGGATCATTTTTTCAGCCACACGAGGATCGACCGGGGTGGTGGCGGAGTAATCGAAATACAGTGTCTTCATCGTTTTGCCCTGATTGAATCGTTCAAGCTGCCAGCGTCATCTTCGATGTGCGGCGGTCCTGCAAGACCTTGTCCTTGCATTCGTCCTGCTTGGCCACCAGCGTGGCCAGTGTCACGTTGTCCAGGTAATCGTAGATATGGGCGTTGAGCCCGGTCCACAAGTCGTGCGTCAGACAGCGGTGCTCGTCGTGGCAGTTTTCCTTGCCACCGCATTGGGTCGCGTCGATGGGTTCATCCACCGCGCGAATAATGTCGGCCACGCTGACGTCGTCGAGTGCGCGGGCAAGATAATAGCCGCCGCCTGGGCCACGTACGCTTTCGACCAGTTCGTGCCGGCGCAGACGGCTGAAAAGCTGTTCCAGATACGACAGGGATATGTCCTGGCGTTCGCTGATGCCGGCCAGCGTCACCGGATTCTTGCCGCCGCGCAAGGCCAGATCCAGCATGGCGGTGACGGCGAAACGGCCCTTGGTGGTCAATCTCATGACTCGTTCTCCTGAAATTTCGCCCGAACTATAAAATTCCCGAGCATTTCAGTCAACTATTCCTTACCTTAGCAATTTAGTCAACTATTTTATTCAAATAATTCGGATCGAAATCGTCGGGCTTGTCCTGCCCCAGCGGCATTTCGGCGCCGAGCTTCTGCAACTGCGTCAGAATGAGCTCGAGCCGGTGATCGATATGGGCCGAATGGTCGATCAGTCCATGGATCGCCTTCACCACCGGGTCGTTCATGTCGGCCGAGATGGCGTAGGCGGAAAACCCGAGTTTTTCCGCCTGCTGGTTGCGCTGCTTCTCCGCCGCGCTGTCCAGTATGCGCGCGGGAATACCCACCGCCGTCGCATTGTCCGGCACATCTTTCACCACCACGGCGTTGGAACCGACCCGCGCACCGGCGCCGATGGTGATCGGGCCGAGAATCTTGGCCCCCGCCCCCACTACCACGCCGGGCATCAGGGTGGGATGGCGCTTGCCCTTGTTCCATGAGGTGCCGCCAAGCGTCACACCGTGATAGAGGGTGCAGTCGTCGCCGATTTCCGCCGTCTCCCCCACCACCACGCCCATGCCGTGGTCGATGAAGACGCGACGGCCGATGGTGGCGCCGGGGTGGATCTCGATCCCGGTGAGCCAGCGGCCGATGTGCGAGGTAAAGCGCGCCAGCCATTTCCACTCCATGCGCCACAGCTTGTTCGCAAGACGATGGATCACCATGGCATGGAAACCCGGGTAGGTGGTGACGACTTCGAAGGTCGTGCGCGCCGCCGGGTCCCGGTCGAACACGACGGCGATGTCTTCCTTGAATTGGCTGAACAGGTTCATGCGCTTGAGAATGCTTTATCCGAGTAATTTAGTCAACTATTCGGCACCGTGGTTCCGCGCGCCGTTTGTCCCCTGCTTGGCTTCCTGCGCCGCCGTCAGGATGCCGCGCAGGATGTTCACCTCCTCCTTCGCCAGCCGGGTCCGTGCAAACAACCGCCGCAGTTTCAACATCAGCTTGCCGGGCGAACCGGGATTGAGAAACTCCAGCTCGGCCAGCGCGGTTTCGAGGTGGGCGTAGAACTTCTCGATCTCTTCGCCGGTCGCCGCATCCATCTCCGGCTGCGGCCAGCTCGCATGATCCAGCCAAGTCTGACGGACTTCGTAGCTCAGCACCTGCACTGCCGCTGCCAGGTTGAGCGAGCTGTACTCCGGGTTGGCGGCGATCGTCACCAGGCCCTGGCACAGACTCAGTTCCTCGTTCGACAGGCCGCTGGTTTCGTTGCCGAATACCAGCGCCACCGGGCCGGCCTGCGCCTCGGTCAGCAAACGTATCGAAGCCTCGGGCGGTGTCAGCACCTCGGCCACGATGTCGCGCCGGCGCGCCGACACCCCGAGCGCCAGCGTGGTGTCGGCCAGCGCCTCGGCCAGCGAAGCGCACACCCGCGCCTGCGCCAGCAGGTCGGCCGCGCCCGAGGCCATGGCGTCCGCCTGGCTATTGGGGAAAATGGCGGGGTCGACCAGCACCAGTTGGCCCAGCCCCATCGTCTTCATCGCCCGTGCCGCCGCGCCGATATTGCCGGGATGGCTGGTGCGCGTCAGCACGATGCGGATGTTGGCGAGAAGTTTCGGATCGGCTGGCGTCATCAAGTTGATGTCATCAAGTAAAATAGCGGTTCGTTCTTTGAATCTGTAGCCAGACACCATGCATCCCATGCTCAATACGGCGGTGAAAGCCGCTCGCAAGGCGGGGGCGATCATCAATCGCGCCTCGCTCGACCTCGACCAACTCACCGTGCGGAGCAAACAGGACCGCGATTACGTCAGCGAGGTCGACCAGATGGCCGAACGCGCCATCATCGAAACGCTGCTCGACGCCTATCCAAACCACGGGATTTTAGCAGAGGAGTCTGGCGCGGCCGACGCCAAGAACGGCGAGGATTATCAGTGGATCATCGATCCGCTCGACGGCACCACCAATTTCCTGCATGGCCTGCCGCAGTATTCGGTCTCCATCGCGCTCAAGCACAAGGGCCAGATCACTCAGGCCGTGGTATTCGATCCTGCGCGCAACGAACTCTTCACCGCCACACGCGGCCGCGGCGCCATGCTCAACGACCGCCGCATTCGCGCCAGCAAGCGCAGCAAACTCTCCGAATGCCTGATCGGTACCGGTTTCCCCTTCCGCGACTTCAGTTTCGCCGAAGCCTACATCAACATGTTTCGCGACATGATGCGTGCCACATCCGGCCTGCGCCGTCCCGGCTCCGCCGCACTCGATCTCGCCTACGTGGCATGCGGCCGCTACGACGGCTTCTGGGAAATGCACCTGAAACCCTGGGACCTGGCCGCCGGCAGCCTGATCGCACAGGAAGCCGGGGCACTGGTCGGTAATTTCATGGGTAACGAAGGCTTTCTGGAATCCGGCAACATCGTCGCCGCCAGTCCGAAAGTCTTCGGCCAGATGCTGCAGGTCATCGCCCCGCACCTGCCGCCCGAACTCAAGGCCTGATCCACGCACCAGTCCGTCCATGTCCATCGCCAAGGAGCCTTCTGCCCACACGCCGGTGATGCAGCAGTACCTCGGGATCAAGGCACACCATCCCGACATGCTGCTGTTCTACCGCATGGGCGACTTCTACGAGCTGTTCTTCGAGGATGCCGAAAAAGCGGCGCGACTCCTCAACATCACGCTCACGACGCGCGGCGCCTCGGCGGGCGCGCCGATCAAGATGGCCGGCGTGCCTTATCACAGTGTCGAGCAATACCTGGCACGGTTGCTGAAACTGGGCGAATCGGTGGTGATTGCCGAGCAGGTGGGCGATCCTGCAACGTCGAAAGGTCCGGTCGAACGTCAGGTCACGCGCATCGTGACGCCAGGTACGCTGACCGATTCGGGCCTGCTGGACGAAACACGCGACACACTGATTCTGGCGATCGCGCCCGGTCCAGCCAGGCTCGGTATCGCCTGGCTCAATCTCGCCGCCGGGCGCTTCCAGGTCACCGAAATCCACGCCACAGCCCTGCCCGCCCTGCTGGCGCGGGTGCGCCCAGCGGAAATTCTCGCGCCAGACGACTTCATTCTTGAGGGCACCGCCTGTGCGGTACGTCGGCTGGCACCGTGGCAATTCGATGCGGACGGCGCACAGACCCGCCTGGCGCAGCAATTCGGCAGTCGCGATCTCACCGGCTTCGGTGTGGCCGATCTGGCTTTGAGCATCGCCGCCGCGGGCGCGCTGCTCGACTATATCCAGAGTACGCAACGTACTGCGCTACCGCATATCCAGGCCATTCACGCCGAACGCGACAACGACTTCGTGCAGCTCGACGCCGCCACGCGCCGCAATCTGGAACTCACCGAAACCCTGCGCGGCGAAGCGGCGCCGACCCTGCTGTCGGTGCTCGATACCACCGCCACCGGCATGGGGACACGCCTGTTGCGCCACTGGCTACACCATCCGCTGCGCGACCGCGGAATCCTGATCCAGCGGCGCGATGCCATCGGCGTGCTCGCCGAACTGTCCGACACCGCCGCCACCCTTACCCGGCTACTGAAAAGCTGCGCCGACGTGGAGCGGATCAGTGGCCGCATCGCCCTGAAAAGCGCCCGTCCGCGCGACCTGTCGGGCCTGCGCGACACCCTGGCGCAGCTGCCCGAACTTGCCGCCGCGCTGCCCGACGACCACGCACACCTGTCGGCACTGCAATCCCGACTCGCCGCCCGTCCCGACCTGCATGCCCTGCTCGCGCAAGCCATCCAATCCGAACCCGCCAGCGTGTTGCGCGAAGGCGGCGTCATCGCCGATGGGTACGACGCCGAACTCGACGAGTTGCGCGCCCTGACGCGCGACGCGGGCGCCTTCCTGCTCGAACTGGAAACCCGCGAACGCGCGCGCTCAGGTATCGGCAGCCTCAAGGTCGAATACAACAAGGTGCACGGTTTCTACATCGAAGTCAGCCGCGCGCAATCGGAAAACGTGCCGGACGATTACCGCCGCCGGCAGACGCTCAAGAATGCAGAGCGCTACATCACGCCGGAGCTGAAGGCCTTCGAAGACAAGGCGCTGTCGGCACAGGACCGGGCGCTGGCACGCGAAAAAGCATTATTCGAGGCGCTGCTGGAAACGCTGACGCCGCATGTGCCGGCGTTGCTCACAATTGCCGCCGCGCTGGCCGAGATCGACGTGCTGGCGAGCCAGGCTGAACGCGCCGCTTCGTTGAAACTATGTGCGCCCGATTACACCGGTGAGCCGGGCATCCTCATTCGTGGCGGCCGTCATCCCGTGGTCGAGGCACAAGTCGACCACTTCATCGCCAATGACGTCACACTCAACCGTACGCGGCAGATGCTGCTGATCACCGGCCCCAACATGGGCGGCAAATCGACCTACATGCGGCAAGCGGCGCTGATTGCACTGCTGGCCTGCTGCGGGCTGTGGGTGCCGGCCAGCTCGGCGAAAATCGGCGACATCGACCAGATTTTCACCCGCATCGGCGCTTCCGACGACCTGGCGGGCGGACGTTCGACCTTCATGGTCGAGATGACCGAAACCGCGCATATTCTGCATAACGCCAGCGCCAACAGTCTCGTCCTGCTCGACGAGATCGGTCGCGGCACCTCCACCTTCGATGGCCTCGCACTGGCCTGGGCGGTCGCGCGTCACCTGGTGACCGCCACCCGTGCGTTCACCCTGTTCGCCACCCACTATTTCGAGCTGACCCAACTGGCACAGGAGTTCCGTCAACTCGCCAACGTGCATCTCGACGCCAAGGAGCACGGTGCCGACCTGGTGTTCCTGCATGCGGTGGAAGAAGGCCCGGCATCGCAGAGCTACGGCATCCAGGTCGCCCGGCTCGCTGGCGTACCCAGCCCGGTGATCCATGCTGCGCGGCGCCATCTGCGCGAACTTGAGGACGCACAGCTGCAGCCCGGCCCGCAAGGCGATCTGTTTGCCGCCCATCTCCCCAACGACGTGCCGCCTCCCCATCCTGCACTCGACCAGTTGCGCGAACTCGACCCAGACACCCTCACGCCAAAGGCGGCGCTCGACATGCTTTATGCCTTGAAGGCACTGACGGATACCTCGCCATGAAGTCGCTTCGCCTCGATACCGCTGAGCTCGATCTCGACTTCAATGCCGCGCTCAAATTGGCGACGGCCATCGCCCTCCATCACCTAGGGGACGACACCATGTTGTTGAGCTGGTACGATCGCGAGCGCGATCTCGAATCGCCGGCCGGGGTAAGCGAATGTCACGAAGGCTGCGCCACAAAAGGATCCTGGGACTATGCGCTCAACCGTGGGGCGCGCCTGGCTGTCGATTTCGATTCCGGGCGTTATACCTTCTGCTTCCTGTAAACCGCGTATCAGGATAACTTGGCATACCCAACCCGCAGCATGGACTGCCCGATCGGCCTTAGACCTGTACGATCAACACCGGATTACGCAATCGAGACCACGACATGGAAGCCAGCGAAATGCGTATTGCAGACCCGAATGCCCTTCGCATTGCCGATGAAGGCGACATCCTCAAGGAATGCCTGCCGCTGCCTGGCGCAAAAGTGCTTGAACTCGGTTGCGGCAAGGCGGAGAAGACCCGCCTGGTCGCCCAAACGGCTGCCTCGGTGCTTGCCCTGGAAGTGGATGTCATGCAGCTCGCCGAAAATCAGGCAGCGGAAAAACCGGGCAACGTCCAATTCGCGTTTGGCGGTGCAGAAAGCATCCCGGCAGACGATTCGAGCGTCGACATCGTCCTGATGTTCAAATCTCTGCACCACGTTCCGATCGAACGGATGGACGATACCTTCTCCGAGATCCACAGGGTATTGAAACCGGGTGGCCTGGCATACATCTCGGAACCCGTCTATGCCGGCGACTTCAACGAGATCCTGCGGCTGTTCCACGACGAGAAAGTGGTGAGGGAAGCCGCTTTCGCGGCAGAAATGAAAGCCGTTACAACTCAGCGGCTATCGCTCGTATCACAGACTTTCTTTCTGCAACCGATGCACTTCGACGATTTCAGCCAGTTCGAGAATCGGATACTTAAGGTGACCCACACCGAGCATCGTTTATCTCCTGCGCTTCACGAAACCGTACGCTCGGGATTCAATCGCCATATGTCGCCAAGCGGGGCAACTTTCCATATGCCCATCCGGGTCGATCTTTTCAGAAAAGACGGCCCGTAGTGGATCGGACTTGGATTCTCGCTTAAGACTACGCTTGGCTGGCCACGACCCGAACGGTCTGCCCTAGGCACCGCACCGTCTGGTTCGCTCGGATTTTCGCCGTCTTGCGGCTTTCGGGCTGGCTGTCGACGGTAACATCGCCGTTGGCGATCAGGTGCTTGCCCTGCCCGCTGCTGTCGGCGATACCACTGAGTTTGAGCAGATCGCAAAGCGCGACGTGTTCGCCGCGCAGTTTGAATTCCAGTGTGTCCATTCCTATGCGCCTATGCGCCGCGACGCCGCCACAGATAGCGGTAGACGAAGCCGGGATACGCAAACACCACGAATAGCGAGGCGTTGACCGCATAGAACTCCCAGTCCTGATGCTGAATATCGCCGAGCTTGCCTTCCAACAGGCGCGCGATGCCCCCCACCACGAAAAACAGCACCACCAGTTCCAACAGCCGCCAGGCAAAATTTTTCGCGCCTGCTTTGGGCCGTATGACGAAGAAGATCCGCTCGATGAGGAAAGGTAGGTTGGCAGCGATGAACGCCAGGATCAGCAGCAGGGTAGTCGAGAAATTCACGGTGGATCCGAAAAGCTAGATAACGCCGGAGCAGACCCACCCCGGCACGATTTGGTTCAAATATTCCGGTTCAGAAAGACGCACGGATGGCGTGGATGCATACTGCCATCAACGGCTGCGGCATGATCCCCAGCGCCAGAATGGCCAGTCCGTTGATCGACATGACGACACGGGCATCGGGGCTCGCTGCAATCGGGACCGCATCGTGCGGCGCGTCGAAGTACATCAGTTTGACGATGCGCAAATAGTAGAACGCGCCGATCAGCGAAAACAGCACTGCCGCCACCGCCAGCCACACATAGCCGATCTCGACTACGGCCTGCAACACCGACAGCTTGGCATAGAATCCCACGGTTGGCGGCACGCCAGCCATCGAGAACATCAGCAGCAGCATCATGAACGCCAACCACGGGCTACGGCGGTTCAGGCCTTTGAAGTCCTCCAGCCGATCTGCCTCGAAACCGGCTCGCGACAAGAGCAGAATCATGCCGAAACCGCCCAGACTCATCAGCGCGTACGCCAGTACATAGAACATCGCGCCGCCATAGCCGTTCTGCGAACCGGCGAGGATGCCCAGCAACATGAAGCCCATGTGCGAAATGGTCGAATAGGCAAGCATCCGCTTCAGGTTGCTTTGCGCAATGGCCGCGATGTTGCCAAGCGCCATCGACAATACCGCCAGGATCACCAGCATGCCGCGCCAATCACTCACTTGCGATTCCAGCCCCTGTCCCAGAATACGGATCACGAAGGCAAATGCGGCGATCTTGGGCGCGGAGCCGATGAACAACGTCATCGCAGTCGGCGCGCCATGATAGACGTCGGGTATCCACATATGGAACGGCACCGCGCCAAGCTTGAACGCCAGGCCCGCCACGATGAAGACGATGCCGAACACCAGCGGGATGCGCAGGTCCGTGCCGTCCTGCAGGGCGATGGCGATATCCCCCAGACCCAGCGAACCGGTGACGCCGTAGACCATCGACATGCCATAGAGCAGCATGCCCGACGCCAGCGCACCCAGCACAAAATATTTCATCGCAGCCTCGGTTGCCACGCTGGAGTCACGCTGCAACGCAACCATGGCATAGAGCGACAACGACAGCAGTTCGAGGCCGAGGTATAGCGTCAGGAAATGGCTGGCCGACACCATCACCATCATGCCCAGCAGCGCGAACAACGCCAGCACGAAGAACTCGCCCTTGTAGAGCCCACGCTGACGCAGGTAATCGCGCGAATACACCAGCACCACCGCGACCGTCAGGTAGAGAAACAGCTTCAGCACGTCGGACAGCGGATCGTCGATGAACAGCCCGCCCAGCGTCAGCACTGGCAGGGTGGAAAAATCACGGAGGGTAAGAAAGGCCGCTCCAGCCAGCGTGACAAGTGAAAGAAGGTAGGCCAGATAACGTTTTCCATCGCTGGCTGCAGCGTCGACCACCAGGATCAGCGAGACCATGGCCAACACGAACATCTCAGGAAAAACAGGCGCGAATTGCATAAGGGCGTGGCGCATTTTTGAACCTTAAGGCAGTTTGCTTCGGGCGACATGCGCCAACAGGTCGACTACCGACACATGCATGACATCGGTGAACGGCTTGGGATAGAGCCCCATGGCCAGCACAAGGATGGCGAGCACGCCGAGCAGCAGGACCTCGCGCGCGTTGAGGTCGCGCATTTCCTCGACGTGCGGGTTGGTGACACTGCCGAACACCACGCGTTTGTACATCCACAGCGTGTAGGCTGCGCCCCAAATCAGCGTGGTGGCTGCGATGAAAGCGAACCAGAAATTGACCTGGGTTGAGGCCATGATGACCATGAATTCGCCGACGAATCCGCTGGTGGCCGGCAGGCCCGCGTTGGCCATGGCGAACAGCATGAAGAGCGCAGCGAATACCGGCATTCTGTTCACCAGGCCGCCGTAGTCCTTGATCTGGCGCGAATGCAGCCGGTCGTACATGACGCCGATGCAGAGGAACAGTGCGGCGGAGACGAAGCCATGCGAGATCATCTGCACCAAGCCGCCCTCCAGGCCGAGTGGATTGAACAGGAAGAAGCCGAGGGTGACGAAACCCATGTGCGCAATCGACGAATAGGCGATGAGCTTTTTCATGTCGGCCTGCACCAGGGCGACGAGGCCGATGTAGGCGACCGCGATCAGCGACAGCATGATGACGAACCAGGCGAATTCGTGGCTGGCGTCCGGCAGGATCGGCAGGATGAAACGCAGGAAGCCGTAGGCGCCGACCTTGAGCGTGATGGCCGCCAGCACGACCGAGCCGCCGGTGGGGGCCTCGACGTGGGCGTCGGGCAACCAGGTGTGCACCGGCCACATCGGCACTTTGACGCCGAACGCCAGCAGGAAGGCGAAGAACATCAGCGACTGGGCCGTCATGCCGAGCGCGGTGGTATGCCAGGTCTGAATGTCGAAGCTGCCGCCGGACTGGAAATAGAGATAGATCATCGACACCAGCATCAGCAGCGAGCCGAGCAGCGTGTAGAGGAAGAACTTGAACGCGGCATAGACGCGGTTCGGCCCGCCCCAAACGCCGACGATCAGGTACAGCGGGATCAGCATGCCTTCGAAAAAGACATAGAACAGGATGCCGTCGAGCGCCGCGAACACCCCGTTGATGAGGCCGGACATGATGAGGAAGGCCGCCATGTACTGCGCCACCTTGTCCTGGATCACCTGCCAGCCCGCGATCACCACCAGCACGGTAACGAAGCTGTTCAGCAGGATCAGCGGCATCGAGATGCCGTCGACGCCCAGATGGTAATGGATGTTGAACGCCGGGATCCACGCGGCCTTCTCGACGAACTGCATCGCCGAGGTAGTGGTGTCGAATCCGCTGGCCAGCGGAATCGCCACGATCAGGCCCAGCAGCGCACCGGCCAGTGCCAGCCAGCGTGCGAGTGCCGCGTTGCGGTCGGAGCCGGTGGCAATCACGATCACCCCGGCCAGAATCGGGACCCAGATGACGAGGGAAAGGAAGTTGTTCAGCATGGCTCAGTTCAAGCGCGCAAACCACGTCACCAGGGCAAACACCCCGATCAGCATGGCGAAGGCGTAGTGGTAGATGTAGCCCGACTGGAAGGCCTTGACCAGGCGCGAGAAACGTTCGACCAGATGCGCCGACCCGTTGACGAAAAAGCCGTCGATGACGTTCTGGTCGCCGCGCCGCCACAAGCCACCGCCGAGCGCACGTGCGCCTTTGGCGAAGACCCAGCTGTAGAGTTCGTCGAACCAATATTTATTGAGCAGCATCCGGTGCAGGAAGCTGAAGCGCTGCGCAATGGCCGCCGGAATGTCCGGGCGCTTGAGGTAGAAGAATGCCGACAGGCCGACGCCAGCCACGGCCAGCCAGAACGGCAGCGTCGCCAATGCATGCAGCCCCATTTCCATGGCACCGTGGAATTCCTGATTCAGTTCGTGCATCACCGGATGGCGGTCGGCAACGTAGATCGCGCTGCCGAAAAAGTCGCCGAACAGCATCGGTTCGATGGTCATGTAGCCGATCGCCAGCGAGGGCAGCGCCAGCGCGAGCAAGGGGCCGGTGACCACCCACGGCGTTTCGTGCGGCGGGCCGTCATGACCGTGATGGGCGTCGGGCTCGTTGCCATGCCCATGCCCTTGATGGAAACGTTCCTTGCCGTGGAATACCAGGAAATACATGCGGAAGGAATAGAAGGCGGTGACGAACACGCCCGCCAGCACGGCGAAATAGGCGAAGCCCGCGCCCGGCAGATGCGACACCTTGGCCGCTTCGATGATGCTTTCCTTGGAATAAAAGCCCGACAGGAAAGGCGTGCCAATCAGCGCCAGCGATCCGATCAGCGAGGTCACCCAGGTGATCGGCATGTATTTCTTCAGGCCACCCATGTAACGGATGTCCTGGTTATGGTGCATGGCGATGATCACCGAACCGGCGGCCAGGAACAGCAGGGCCTTGAAGAAGGCATGCGTCATCAGATGGAATACCGCGACCGAATAGGCCGACGCGCCGAGCGCGACCGTCATGTAGCCGAGCTGCGACAGGGTCGAATAGGCCACCACGCGCTTGATGTCGTTCTGCACCATGCCGAGGAAGCCCATGAACAAGGCAGTGATCGCGCCGATCACCATGATGAAGCTCAGCGCCGTGTCGGACAGCTCATACAGTGGCGACATGCGCGCGACCATGAAGATGCCGGCGGTCACCATCGTCGCCGCATGGATCAGCGCGGAAATCGGTGTCGGGCCTTCCATCGAGTCGGGCAGCCAGACGTGCAGCGGGAACTGTGCCGACTTGCCCATCGCGCCGATGAACAGGAGGATGCCGATCACGGTCATCAGGCTCCATGGCGCCTCCGGCCACAACGTCACGGTTTCACGCGCGAGCGACGGTGCCTTGGCGAACACCGTGGCGTAATCGAGCGAGCCGAAATGCGCCAGCACCAGACCGATGCCGAGGATGAAGCCGAAGTCGCCGACCCGGTTGACCAGGAAGGCCTTGAGGTTGGCGTAGATCGCCGTCTCTTTCGTGTACCAGAAGCCGATCAGCAGGTAGGACACCAGTCCCACCGCTTCCCAGCCGAAGAACAGCTGCAGGAAGTTGTTGCTCATCACCAGCATCAGCATCGAGAAGGTGAACAGCGAGATATAGCTGAAGAAGCGCTGATAGCCCGGATCGTCGTGCATGTAGCCGATGGTGTAGACGTGCACCATCAGCGAGACAAAGGTGACGACCAGCATCATCATCGCCGTCAGCGCGTCGACCAGAAAGCCCACCTCGAAATGCAAATCACCCAGCGTCATCCAGGTGTAGACGGTGCCGTTGAAAGTGTGGCCGGCAAGCACGTCCTGGAACACCAGCACCGAGGCGACGAACGACACCGCCACGCCGGCGATGGTGACGACGTGGGCGCCGGTGCGGCCGACCAGCCTGCCGAACAGGCCGGCGACGATCGCGCCGAACAGCGGCGCCAGCGGCACGACGAGATAGAGCGTCTGCATGTCCACGCGCATCAGCCTTTCAGGTGGTCGAGGTCATCGACGTTGATCGTGTGGAGATTCCGGAACAGCACCACCAGGATCGCCAGGCCGATGGCGGATTCGGCCGCGGCGACGGTAAGGATGAAGAAGACGAAGATCTGGCCGTGGATATCGCCGAGGTAATGCGAAAACGCGATGAAGTTCATGTTCACCGCCAGCAGCATCAGCTCGATCGCCATCAGCAGGATGATCACGTTCTTGCGGTTGAGAAAGATGCCCAGCACGCTGATGGCGAACAGGATGCCGCCCAGCACCAGATAATGCGATAAAGAAATCATGCGCCGCCCTCCCCTGCGCCCGGCTTCTGCGTGGCCTGCGTTTTGACCGCTTCCATCCTGACGATCCGCAGACGGTCATTGCGCCTGACCTTCACCTGCTCGGCGGGGTCGATGTACTTGCTGTCCTTGCGGCGGCGCAGTGTCAGCGCAATGGCGGCAACGATCGCCACCAGCAGGATCACCGCAGCGAGCTCGAACGCATAGACATACTCGGTGTACAGTACGCGCCCGAGCTCCTTGGTATTGCTGTAATCGGCGGCATGCGGTGCGGGTGCGCCCATGACTTCCAGGCCAAAGTGGCGGCTGCCGAGAATCAGCGCCATTTCGATCACCAGCAGCACGGCGACGAAACCCGCCAGCGGCAGGTAATCCCAGAAGCCCTCGCGCAATTTTTCCAGGTTGATGTCGAGCATCATCACCACGAACAGGAACAGCACCATCACCGCCCCCACGTAGACCAGCACCAGCGTGATGGCGAGGAATTCGGCTTCCAGCAGCATCCACAGTCCGGCCGCGGTGAAGAACGCCAGCACGAGGTAGAGCGCGGCGTGGACCGGGTTGCGCGCGGTGATGACTCGCAACCCGGCAAACACCAGGATGGCGGCGAAGAAATAGAAAATCGCGGTCGTATAGGTCATTGTCTGGTTTCAGCGGTACTTGGCGTCATCAGCGCGGTCGCGTGCGATCTGTTCTTCGTACTGGTCGCCGATCGCGAGCAGCATGGGCTTGGTGTAGTAGAGGTCGCCGCGTTTCTCGCCGTGGTATTCGAGTATTCGCGTTTCGACGATGGAATCGACCGGGCAGGACTCCTCGCAGAAGCCACAGAAAATGCACTTGGTCAGGTCGATGTCGTAGCGCGTGGTGCGGCGCGTGCCGTCGACACGCTTTTCCGACTCGATGGTGATGGCGAGCGCCGGGCAAACCGCTTCGCACAGCTTGCAGGCGATGCAGCGCTCCTCGCCATTGGGGTAGCGACGCAGTGCGTGTAGACCGCGGAAACGCGGGGATTGCGGCGTTTTTTCCTCGGGAAACTGCACCGTGATCTTGCGGGCGAACAGATGCCGGCCCGTGAGCATCATGCCGCGCAGAAGTTCGATCAGGAGCAGGCTGCCGAAGAAGTTCGTGATCCGTTTCATGGCTCGCTCAATGGAAGAGGTACCCATACGGCGTCTGCATCATGCCGCCGACCACGACGATCCAGACGAGGGTGATGGGAATGAATACCTTCCAGCCCAGCCGCATGATCTGGTCGTAGCGATAGCGCGGGAAGGTGGCGCGGAACCACAGAAACAGGAACAGCACGAAACCCGTCTTGAGCAGCCACCAGACGATGCCGTCGGGCAGGAAGCCCACCGGCGACAGCCAGCCGCCGAGGAACATCAGCGTGGTCAGCGCGGCGATCAGGATCATGTTGGCGTATTCTGCAAGGAAGAACACCGCGAAGGCCATGCCCGAATATTCCACATGGAAACCGGCGACGATCTCGGATTCGCCCTCGGCGACGTCGAATGGCGCACGGTTGGTCTCGGCCACACCGGATATCAAGTAGACAATAAATAACGGGAAGAGCGGCCAGATATACCAGTGGTGCAGACCACCCGCCTGGCCATGCACGATGTCACTGAGATTGAGCGATTGTGCCGCCATCAGCACGCCGACCAGTGCGAAACCCATGGCGATTTCATACGATACGATCTGCGCGGCCGAACGCATGGCCCCGAGGAAGGCATACTTGGAGTTGGACGCCCAGCCCGCGATGATGACGCCGTACACACCCATCGAGGTGATTGCCATCACATACAGCAGTCCTGCATTGATGTTGGCGAGCACCAGCGTGTCGGTGAACGGAATCACCGCCCACGCTGCCAGCGCCGGGGCGATGGCCAGGATGGGACCGAGGATGAATAGGCCGCGGCTGGCCCCCGACGGGATGATGATTTCCTTCATCAGCAGCTTCACCGCATCGGCGATGGGCTGCAGCAGGCCCTGGAAGCCGACGCGGTTCGGGCCGATTCGAACCTGCATCCAGCCGATGATCTTTCTTTCCGCGTAAGTGAGGTAGGCCACGCCCAGCATCAGCGGCACCACCAGCGCCAGGATCTTGATCAAGGTCCAGACGACGGTTTGAATGGCTGCCCAGTCCATGCCCACGTTCTCCATCAGACCGGCTCCGCCGTGATCGGGCCGAACATCGGGCCCAGTCCGGCCGTCAACGGATGGCCGCTGGGTATGCGCACACAGTTGTCTGGCAGCAAATCATCGCGCTGGACTTTGAGGGTCAGCGCACTCGCGGTCTGGCGCACCGAGACACGGCCGTTTTCCTGCAGCCCCAGTTTAGCAATCAACCGGCTGTTCATTCGCGCCACCGGAAGCGACGCATCCAGCGTCATCTGCAATGAGGGCGAGCGACGGACCACGGCGTCGGTCTGGTAGATCGGCACTTCGGCGACACGTTCCAGCCCCTCGCCGGAAGAAGGCGGTTCCACCCTGACACCATTGACTTCATTGTCGAGGAAAGCCTGCACCGAGCCCAGAGGCGTGTCGCCCAGCGCATCGCGCAACACCTCTTTGGAATCGTTGTGCTCGAATCCCGCCAATCCGAGCAGGTTGCCCAGGACACGCAGCACCTTCCATGCCGGGCGGGTTTCGCCGAGCGGTTTCACCACCGCGCTGAAGCTCTGCACGCGACCTTCCGTATTGATGAAGGTACCCGAGGTTTCGGTCCACGGCGCGATCGGCAACAACACATCAGCGTAGTCGAGCGACTTGCCTTTGTAGGGCGACATCATCACGACGAACTCCGCCGCGTTGATACTGGCCATCGCCGCGACCGGATCATGAGTGTCGAGTTCGGCTTCCACGCTCAATAGCAGATAGGCACGCAGCGGTTGGGCCAACATCTGCTGGGCATTCAGGCCTTTGACGGCAGGCTGCCCCAGTGCGCCGCATCCCGGAATCGCGCCGACCGCCACTGCGCCGACACTGTTGGCCGCTTCGCCCAGCACGCCGAAGCTGGCGCCCGCGAGGCGGGCCACTTCCTGTGCCAACGCATGAATCTGCGAATAGCTGGGATGATGCTGCGCCATGTTGCCAAGGAACACGGCGCGCGTTTCGCCGCCTGACAGGCTGTCGGCCATCTTGCGTGCGGTGTCGTCAGCCACACCATGCACAGCAAGTTCCGGCACCGGCAGTTTTTTCAGTTCAGCCAGCGCCCGGCATACGCCAGCCAGCGTGGTGGCCAGCTGCGACGGCGCAACGATACGTTTGGCGTGCACCTTGCCGAGGAATTCGTCCTCGTGCGCGTTGATCAGGTTGAGTTCGCCGTACCAGCGCACCGATTCGCGGATGCGATGGGCCATCAGCGGATGATCCTTGCGCAGATTGGCACCGACCACCAGCATGCGATTGAGGCGCGACATATAAGTCACCGGCATGCCGAGCCAGAACCCCCCGTGCGCCTTGTTGTCGAGCGAAAAGTCCGACTGTCGTAGACGGTGGTCGACATTGCCGCAGCCCATGCCGCGCATCAGTTTTTGCAGCAGGAAGAGCTCCTCCGCCGGTCGATATGGCGTCGACAATGCACCGATCTGCTCGGCAGGAATCGTCTTCAATTTATCCGCGACGAACTCGAGTGCAGCTTGCCAGGTCGTCTCCACCCACTGGCCGTTGTGCTTGACCATCGGCTGGGTCAGGCGCTCGGCCGTGTTGAGGCCTTCATAGGAAAAGCGGTCGCGGTCGGCCAGCCAGCACTCGTTGACGTCCTCGTTCTCGCGCGGCAGCACGCGCATCACCTTGTTGTCCTTGACGTGGACTTCGAGATTGGAGCCGAGGCTGTCGTGCGGGCTGATCGAGGGCCGGCGCGACAGTTCCCAACTGCGGGCCGTGTAGCGGAACGGCTTGCTGGTGAGCGCGCCGACCGGGCATAGGTCGATGACGTTACCCGACAGTTCGGACGCCACCTGGCTTTCCAGGAAGGGCATCACCTCGGTATGCTCGCCGCGGCCCGGCATGCCGAGTTCCATTACGCCGGCGATTTCCTGGCCAAAGCGTACGCAGCGGCTGCAATGAATGCAGCGCGTCATGTCGGTGGCGATGAGCGGCCCGAGGTTCTTCTCGCGCACCACCCGCTTGATTTCCTGGTAGCGCGACGATGAGCCGCCATAGCCTACCGCCAGGTCCTGCAGCGTGCACTCGCCGCCCTGGTCGCAGATCGGGCAGTCCAGCGGGTGGTTGATGAGCAGGAATTCCATCACGCTTTTCTGCGCGTTGATGGCGTATTCCGAGCGCGTGTAGACCTTCATGCCATCGGTCACCGGCGTGGCACAGGCAGGCAGGGGCTTGGGTGCCTTCTCCACCTGCACCAGGCACATGCGGCAATTGGCGGCGATGGACAGCTTCTTGTGATAGCAGAAATGTGGAATCGTGATGCCGGCCTGATTCGCCGCATCCATGATGGTGTCGCCGCTTTCGACTTGCAGCGTGCGTCCGTCAATTTCGATATTGAGCGTAGCCATCGTTAAATTCCGTTCAGACCATGCATCGCTTGTGTTCGATGTGGTGCTCGAACTCGCGGCCAAAGTGTTTGAGGAAGCTTTGCACCGGCATCGCCGCCGCGTCGCCCAGGGCGCAGATGGTATGGCCACCGATGCGCCCTGCCACGCTATTGAGCAATTCCATGTCTTCGGGCCGACCCTGGCCGTGTTCGATGCGGTGGATCACCCGGTACATCCAGCCGGTTCCTTCGCGGCAAGGCGTGCATTGGCCGCAGGATTCCTCGAAGTAGAAATAGGACAGTCGTTCCAGCGCGCGCACCATGCACACCGTTTCGTCCATCACGATGACCGCACCCGAGCCCAGCATGGAACCCGCCTTGGCGATGGAATCGAAATCCATCGTGCAGTCCATCATGACGTCGGCCGGCAACACGGGCGCGGACGAACCCCCGGGAATGACGGCTTTCAGTTTATGCCCATTCCGTACGCCGCCCGCCATTTCCAGCAATTCGGCAAACGGCGTGCCGAGCGGAACTTCGTAGTTGCCGGGTTTGTTGACATGGCCCGAGACTGAAAAAAGCTTGGGCCCACCGTTGTTGGGCTTGCCAAGTTCCAGAAAAGCCTGGCCGCCATGCTGGACGATCCACGGCACCGAAGCCAGCGTCTCGGTGTTGTTGATGGTCGTCGGCTTGCCGTAGAGGCCGAAGCTCGCCGGGAACGGCGGCTTGAAGCGGGGTTGTCCTTTCTTGCCCTCGATCGATTCGAGCAGCGCGGTTTCCTCGCCGCAGATATAGGCGCCGTAGCCATGATGTGCATGCAGCTGAAAGCAGAAATCGGTACCGAACAGATTGTCGCCGAGGTAGCCGGCCTCGCGCGCCTCCTTCAGCGCACGTTCGAAGATTTCGTAGATCTCGAAGATCTCGCCATGGATGTAGTTGTATCCAACCTTAGCGCCCAGCACGTAGCCGGCGATCGCCATGCCTTCGATCAGCTGGTGCGGGTTGTAGCGCAGGATGTCGCGGTCCTTGAACGTACCCGGCTCGCCCTCGTCGCTGTTGCACACGATGTACTTGTCGCCCGGGAATGCGCGCGGCATGAAGCTCCACTTCAGGCCGGTCGGAAAGCCCGCGCCGCCTCGTCCGCGCAGCGCGCTGGTCTTCAGCTCGGCGATGATGGCGTCGCCCGATACCTGCTCGGTGACCACGCGGCGCAACGCCTGGTAGCCGCCGTTGGCGACATAGGTCGCGAGCGACGCCGGATCGTCGAGCGCCTGAGTCCAGCTGCAGACCTGGTGGGTGGGCGTGAAGAGGCTCATTCCATCTTGTCCAGCAGTTCGTCCACCTTCTCGGTCGTCAGGTGGGTATGCATCTTGTGGTTGTTATGCAGGCACATCGGCGCATCGCCGCAGGCACCCATGCATTCGCCTTCCTTCAGCGTGTAGCGGCCGTCCTCGGTGGTCTCGCCGAAGCCGATGCCGAGCTTCCGCTTCAGGTGTTCTGCGATCTCGTTCGCCCCCATCAGCGCACATGGCAGGTTGGTGCACACGGTGATCTTGTGACGGCCCACCGGCTGCGTGTCGTACATGTTGTAGAAGGTCGCCACCTCGTAGGCGGCAATCGCCGGCATCTCCAGATAGTCGGCGACGTACTCGATCACGTCGGGCTTCAGCCAGCCCTTCTCGGCCTGCGCGATGCGCAACGCCCCCATCACCGCAGACTGTTTCTGGTCGGCTGGGTACTTGGCGATTTCGGCATCGATCAACGCGAGTGATTCCTGTGACAACATCAGCGGTCGATCTCCCCGAAAACGATATCCTGCGTGCCGATGATGGCGACGACGTCGGCAATCATGTGGCCACGGCTCATTTCATCGAGCGCTGCCAGATGCGCATAGCCTGGCGCACGGATTTTCAGACGATAGGGCTTGTTGGCGCCGTCGGACACCAGGTAGATGCCGAACTCGCCCTTGGGATGCTCAACCGCGGCATAGGCCTCGCCCGCCGGCACGTGCATGCCCTCGGTGAAAAGCTTGAAGTGGTGGATCAGCTCTTCCATGTTCTGCTTCATCGACAGGCGATCGGGCGGCGCCACCTTGTGATTGTCGACGATGACCGGACCGGGATGCTTGCGCAGCCAGTCGATGCACTGCTTGACGATGCGATTGGACTGGCGCATTTCCTCGATCCGGACCAGGTAGCGGTCGTAGCAGTCGCCGTTGGTGCCTACCGGAATGTCGAAGTCCATGCGGTCGTAGACTTCGTAGGGCTGCTTCTTGCGCAGATCCCATTCGACGCCGGAGCCGCGCAACATGGGGCCGGTGAAGCCCAACGCCTTGGCGCGCTCCGGCGAGACGACGCCGATGCCCACGGTGCGCTGCTTCCAGATGCGGTTGTCGGTCAGCAGGGTTTCGTATTCGTCGACATAGGTCGGGAAGCGTTGGGTGAAATCCTCGATGAAGTCGAGCAGCGAGCCCTGGCGGTTGGCATTCATCGACTTCATCGTCGCTTCGTTGCGCGTGTGCTGTGCCTGATAGTGCGGCATGCTGTCCGGCAGATCGCGATAAACGCCACCGGGGCGATAGTAGGCCGCATGCATGCGTGCACCGGATACCGCCTCGTAGCAATCCATCAGGTCCTCGCGTTCGCGAAAGGCATACAGGAACACCGTCATCGCACCGACGTCGAGGGCGTGCGCACCCAGCCACAGCAGATGATTGAGGATGCGGGTGATCTCGTCGAACATCACGCGGATGTATTGTGCGCGCTCCGGCACCTCGATGCCGAGCAACTTCTCGATCGCCATCACGTAGGCGTGCTCGTTGACCATCATCGACACGTAGTCGAGGCGGTCCATGTAGGGAACCGACTGGATGAAGGTCTTGTGTTCGGCCAGCTTCTCGGTCGCGCGGTGCAACAGGCCGATGTGCGGGTCGGCACGCTGGATCACCTCACCGTCGAGCTCCAGCACCAGGCGCAACACGCCGTGCGCAGCCGGATGCTGCGGACCGAAGTTCATCGTGTAATTTCTGATCTCGGCCATCAGCGCCCTTCCCCGTAACTTTCATCGCGCACGATGCGCGGGGTGATTTCGCGCGGCTCGATCGATACCGGCTGGTAGATCACGCGCTGCTGGGTCGGGTCGTAGCGCATCTCGACGTTGCCCGAAAGCGGGAAATCCTTGCGGAACGGATGGCCGATGAATCCGTAGTCGGTCAGGATGCGGCGCAGGTCGGGATGTCCCTCGAACACGATGCCATAGAGATCAAAGGCCTCACGCTCGAACCAGTTGGCGGAGGGCCAGATATCAACCACCGATGCCACCACCGGCAAGTCGTCGTCGGGGCAAAACACGCGGACCCGCACGCGTTGGTTGTTCGAGACCGACAGCAGATGCACGACCACGGCAAAGCGGGCACCTTCCCAGGCGCCGTCGCCATAATCGGAATAATCCATGCCGCACAAATCGATCAATTGCTCGAAACGACAGTCGGGATGATCGCGCAAGGTACGCATGGCGGCCGCATAGGCTTGCGGTTTGATAATCAACGTCAGCTCGCCCAATCGCTCGACAGTTTGCACGAGCGTATCGCCAAGCAGATTTTGCAGACAAAGGGAAAGTGACTCCAGCTTCGTGGACATGAGGGGCGTCTTAGCGGGCGATGGTGTTGGTGCGGCGAATCTTGTTCTGCAGTTGGATGATGCCGAACAGCAAAGCCTCTGCTGTCGGCGGACAACCTGGAACATAGATATCCACCGGCACGATGCGATCGCAACCGCGCACCACCGAATAGGAATAATGGTAATAGCCGCCGCCGTTGGCGCACGAGCCCATGGAAATCACCCAGCGCGGCTCGGCCATCTGGTCATAGACCTTGCGCAGGGCCGGCGCCATCTTGTTGCACAAGGTGCCGGCGACGATCATCACGTCAGACTGGCGCGGACTCGGGCGAAACACGATGCCGAAGCGGTCGAGATCGTAACGCGAGGCGCCGGCCTGCATCATCTCGACCGCGCAACAGGCCAGACCGAAAGTCATCGGCCACATCGAGCCGGTGCGCATGTAATTGATGAGCTGATCGGCCTTGGTGGTGACAAAGCCCTGCTCGAGGACGCCTTCAATACCCATAATTCAGATCATTCCCACTCAAGGGCACCCTTCATCCACTCGTAGACGAAGCCCACAACCAGGATGCCGAGGAATACCATCATGGCAATGAAACCTGCCAGACCGATTTCCTCCAGAACAATGGCCCAGGGAAAGAGAAAGGCTATTTCCAGGTCGAACAGAATGAACAGGATGGCAACTAGATAATAGCGCACATCAAATTTCATGCGCGCGTCCTCGAACGCTTCGAATCCGCACTCGTAAGGGGAGAGTTTTTCACTGTCGGGGCGGTGCGGTGCCAGCAGGCCACCGGCGATGATCGGGCCGATTCCAAAAGCCAGGCCGACCAGAATGAACAACAGAATGGGGAGGTAATTCTCCAGCACCGGGTTCCTCCGAACTACGCCTGTGTCAGGCTGTTGAGTAATTATGACCCGAGTGTATTAGTGCAGAGCATCGACTGTCAAGCCGAAAAATTGGTATTTTTATCTTAATAATCAACCATTTATTCGATAGCAAACGCTAATGAACAAATCAGGAAATTTGATGGTGCCGACGGCGAGACTCGAACTCGCACGACCTAGGTCACTACCCCCTCAAGATAGCGTGTCTACCAATTCCACCACGTCGGCCAAGGGCATGCGCCCAGACAGGTACTGCTTAATTACTGCGGGATGTCTCCCGCTTTCGAACCGGCATCCTTGCCCGGCACCTGTGCAGGCGTTGCAGGCTGAGCCTGCGTCGGCGCAGGAACAACCACGCGTTGAAGCACGCTAGCAGCCGGTTTGTGCTGCTGCAGTCCGAAATATGCCAGACCCAAACTGGTCAGGAAGAAGAGGCTTGCCAGTACCGCAGTACTCCGGCTCAGGAAGTTGGCTGAGCCGCTGGCGCCGAACAGGCTTCCCGACGAGCCGCTACCGAATGCCGCGCCCATGTCCGCGCCTTTGCCATGCTGCAGGAGCACCAGCGCGATCAGCGCAATGGCAACAATAACGTGAACGACCCAGACCAGTGTTTCCATGCTTGATTCTTACTCGACAACGCTTACTTGGCGGCGGCCCGGCAAATCGCGATGAACTCGTCGGCAACCAGTGAAGCGCCACCAATCAGTCCGCCATCGATATCCGGCTGAGCCATCAATTCTGCCGCATTCACGGCTTTTACGCTACCCCCGTACTGGATGATCAGCTGTGCCGCCACGCCCGCATCGAGCGCTGCGACTTTGCCACGAATGTAGGCGTGGACGGCCTGAGCCTGCTCCGGCGTGGCCGTCTTGCCGGTCCCAATCGCCCATACGGGCTCGTAAGCCACCACTGCCTTGGCCAGGGACGCCACACCGGCGACCTTGATCACGGCATCGAGTTGACGCGCCACGACCGCTTCGGTCACGCCGGATTCGCGCTCGTCCAGGGATTCGCCTACGCACAGAATGGGGGTCAGGCCGGCTGACTGCGCAGCCATGTACTTGCTTGCAACCAGTTCATCGGATTCGCCATACAGGCTGCGACGTTCGGAGTGTCCGACGATCACATACTTGCAGCCAAAATCCAGCAGCATCGAGGTCGACACCTCACCGGTGTATGCACCCTTGGCTTGTTCGGACACGTTCTGCGCACCCCAGGCAATCGACGATCCGGCGAGTGCGGCCTGCGCTTGTCCAAGATAAGGGAAAGGCACGCATACCGCGGCCTCGATTCCGGTCAAAGCGGGTTTGATTGCAGCCAGCAGGGCGGCGTTTTCAGCCAGGCTGCCGTGCATTTTCCAGTTACCGGCTACGAGCTTCTTGCGCATGGAAATCTGCCAAACAAAAGTGCGCGATGGTAAGCGCTACGCGCCCGACGGTCAACCGCCCGGCCAAAGCTGCGCGGCGCAATCAACCGAAACGGCCGGTGATGTAGTGGCTCCGGCCGGCATTTACCTTAACGTTCGCTTCGCTCACGTTAGCCTCCGCCGCTACATTACTGGCAGTTAACCAAACCGACCAGTAATGTAGTCTTCCGTCTGCTTCTTGCCCGGGCGCATGAAAATGGTGCCGGTCTCGTTGAATTCGATGAGTTCGCCCAGGTACATGAATGCCGTGTAATCCGAAATCCGCGCGGCCTGCTGCATGTTGTGGGTGACTATGGCAATGGTGTAATCGCTTTTCAGTTCGTTGATGAGTTCCTCGATCTTGGCGGTGGAAATCGGGTCCAACGCCGAGGTCGGTTCATCCAGCAGCACGATTTCGGGCTTCACCGCCACCGCGCGTGCAATACACAGCCGCTGCTGCTGGCCGCCGGACAGCGACAGGCCGCTCTGCTGCAGCTTGTCCTTCACTTCGCCCCACAATGCCGCCTTGTTGAGTGCCCATTCGACACGATCGTCCATGGCACTTTTCGACATGCGCTCATACAGCCGTACACCGAAGGCAATATTTTCGTAGATCGTCATGGGAAACGGCGTCGGCTTCTGGAAAACCATGCCGATCCGGGCACGCACCAGATTCACATCCTGGCCTTTATCCAGCAGGTTCTTGCCATGGAACAGGATCTGGCCTTCGGCACGCTGTCCGGGATACAGGTCGTACATGCGGTTGAAGGTACGCAGCAGCGTGGATTTCCCGCAACCGGACGGCCCGATGAAGGCCGTCACCTTCTTGTGGGCAATGTCCAGATTGACGTTGCTGAGGCCTTTGAAATCGCCATAAAAGAAATCCAGATTACGGACTTGCAAAGCAATATTTTCGCCTGCAGGCATGGCTTGAACGGGCATCAGAAAGCTCCGGGGAAATTAACGTTTGTCTTTATTGCGGAAAACCACGCGCACGCCGATGTTGACCGCCAGCACCAAAAAAGCGATCAACAGTGCGCCGCCCCAGGCCAGGTTGACCCAGTTGTCGTACGGACTCAAGGCAAACTGGTAAATCACCACAGGCAGGTTGCCCATGGGTTTGTCCATGTTGGTACTGAAGAACTGGTTGTTGAGCGCGGTGAACAATAGCGGCGCAGTCTCGCCGGTAATCCGTGCCATGGCCAGCAGAATGCCGGTCACCACGCCGGATTTGACCGCGCGCAGAGTTACCTTGAGCGATACCTGCCAGCGTGGCGCACCCACAGCAAAGGCCGCCTCGCGCAAGCTGGTCGGCACCAGTTTCAGCATGTTCTCGGTCGTTCGCACCACCACTGGAATAGCGATCAACGCCAGTGACAGCGACCCTGCCCAGCCGGAGAAACCACCGGTTGTCGTTACAAACAGCGCATACACGAACAGACCGATGACGATGGACGGCGCCGACAGCATGATGTCGGTCATGAAACGGGTGAACGACGCAAACTTGGAGACGCGCCCGAACTCTGCCAGATAAATCCCCGCCAGAATGCCGATCGGGGTCGAGATCAGCATGGAAAAAAGCAGGATCAGACCGCTGCCCACGATGGCGTTACGCAAGCCGCCGCCTTCGGAGCCCGGCGCCGGCGTGTCCTGGGTAAACATGTCCCAGTTCAAGGCGGCAAAGCCTTTTGAAAACAGCGTCCACAAAATCCATAGCAGCGCGATCAGCCCCAGGCTCATCGCAACCATGGACAGCGTGATACCGATGCGGTTGATCCAGATGCGACGGGTATACAGTTTCATCATGCGCGCCTTACAGACCTTCGGAGCCCATGCTGCGGCTGATCAGCCAGCGCGAAATGGCCAGCACGATAAAGGTGATGACAAACAGCACCAGACCCAGCGCGAACAGAGAGGCAATATGCAGGCCGGGCGTGGCCTCGCCGAACTCATTCGCCAGTGTCGACGCGATCGAGGTACCGGGTGCAAACAGGCTGCCATTGATACGGTTGGCATTCCCGATCACGAAGGTGACCGCCATCGTTTCCCCCAGCGCGCGGCCCAGTCCCAGCATGATGCCACCAATGACGCCCACACGGGTATAAGGCAGTACGACGTTGCGCACCACTTCCCAGTTGGTGCAGCCGATGCCATAGGCGGATTCCTTCAGTACATGCGGCACGGTCTCGAACACATCTCGCATCACCGACGCAATAAAGGGAATGACCATCAAGGCCAGCACGATGCTGGCGGTGAGGATACCGACCCCAATGGGCGGGCCAGAGAACCAGCCGCCGATGATCGGAACGTCGCCCAGCAACGCCTGCAAAGGCGGCTGGATGTGGTCGGCGAACAACGGTGCAAACACGAACAATCCCCAGATGCCATATACGATGGAGGGAATCCCGGCCAGCAACTCGATCGCCGTCCCCAGGGGGCGGCGCAGCCAGAGTGGACAGGTTTCGGTCAGGAACAGCGCGATCCCGAAACTGACCGGCACCGCTATCAGCAAAGCCAGAACAGACGTCGTCACCGTGCCATAGATCGCAGCCAGTGCGCCGAATTTATCGTCCGGCACGCTCCAGATGTTGGTCCACAGAAAGGACGGACCAAACGCCTTGAGGCTGGGCCAGGCTTCGATGGAAAGCGATACCAGAATACCCACCAGCGCCGCCAGCACAACAAAGGCGAAAATCTGCGTGGAATGATGGAAAAACCTGTCCTGCAGCCGAAATTTCCGGACCTGCTTGGCGTGCAGATCGATTCCGGCGGTTGCGCTGGGCTCACTCACTGTGGGGTGCCTATCGATTCGATTTTTTGTCTGCGAAAACAGCCACCTGAAGCAGCCGCTTTCGTAGAAAGCCGGGGTAGACGCCCCCCCGGCCAACATCAAGTCAGGTCAAACCTAATGCATTACTTGATGTTTTTCATTTCCGCTTCAACCATCTTCACAACATTGGGTGGCAGGGGCACGAAACCAAGCTCAGCCGCCATTTTCTGGCCGTTGTTCAGCGACCAGGTGTAGAAGTCGACTACGCCTTTTTGCTTCGCGGCATCGCCCTTTTCATAGGCCAGCATGAAGGTGGCCGTCGTGATGGGCCATGCATTCTTGGCGGACTGATCCAGCAGGTCGGGGGCCATGCCCTTGACATGGAAGTCGGCACCCGCAGCGGCATCGGCAACCGACTGTTGATTCGGAACAATGAAATTGCCGGCACGGTTTTTCAGCGCCACGAAGTTCATGTTGTTCTTCATAGCGTCGGCGATGTCGACGTAGCCGATCGCACCCTTGATCTTCTGCACGTTGGCTGCAACGCCCGGGTTGCCCTTGCCGCCCACGCCGTTGGCAGGCCAGTTCACCGTGTTGCCGGCACCGACATCACGCTTGAATGCCATCGATTGCTTGGCCAGGTAGTTGGAGAACGCATAGGTCGTGCCGGAACCGTCCGAACGGTGTGCCACGGTAATGGCCAGATCCGGCAGCTTGACGCCGGGATTCAGTTTGGCGATGGCAGGGTCGTTCCACTTGGTGATCGCGCCACGGAAAATGTCGGCTGCGGTCACGCCGTCCAGCTTCAGCTTGCCGGACTCGAAACCGGGGACATTCATGACGATGGTCACGCCACCCATCACGGTGGGAACCTGGACCAGATGGTTCGCTTCCAGATCGGCGACCGGAACCGGCGCGTCGCTACCGGCAAAATCAACGGTTTTGGCCTTGATCTGCTTGACGCCGCCCGACGAGCCGATCCCTTGGTAGTTGACCTGGTTGCCCGTAGCGGTCTTGTATGCCTCAGCCCACTTCGTGTAAACAGCATAGGGGAAGGTTGCGCCTGCGCCGGTAATGTCGGCAGCCAAGGCACCCACACTGAAAGCCAGACCCATGGCCGCAGCCAGCGTCCCTTGAGCCAGTTTATTGAGTGTACGCATGTGTAATATCTCCGGTAGTAGTTGACGTTGCCGCATGGGGCGACGTCGCCATACTAACGGGCGAATATTACAGATATATTTCAGGACGGGAAATCACCCGCTCGTGGCTGCAGCCTTGACGGCCGTGGCAATTGTTTCAGCCGTATGTCGAACCAGATCGGCGTCGCGCCCTTCCACCATCACACGAATCAGCGGCTCGGTCCCGGATGCGCGCAGGACAATCCGGCCACTGCCGTTCAATGCAGCCTCCGCCTCCGCGACCGATGCGCTGACCGCGGATGCCATATCCAGCTTGAACCCCTTGGCCACCGGTACATTGATCATCACCTGGGGATAGGTCTCCAGATCCGCGGTAAACGCATCCAGGGTTTCGCCCGTCTCACGCAGTGCGCGCAGCACCTGCAAGGCCGAAACAATCCCATCGCCGGTAGTGTGCTTGTCCAGACACAAGATGTGGCCGGAGGTTTCTCCGCCCAGCGTCCAGCCATTGGCATGCAGTCGCTCGAGCACATAACGGTCACCCACTTTGGCACGCTCGAACGGAATCTGGATGCGTGCCAGTGCATGTTCGGTACCGAGATTGGTCATCAGCGTACCGACCACGCCCCCCTTCATGTAGCCCGTCTGGATGCGATGACGGGCGATGACGTAGACCAGTTGGTCGCCGTCATACACGCGTCCCTGAGCGTCAGCCATCATCAGCCGGTCGCCATCGCCATCCAGCGCAATGCCCAGATCGGCGCGATGGGCGCGCACTGAGTCGGACAGCGCCTTGGTATGCGTGGCGCCGCATTCGTCGTTGATATTGAAGCCATTCGGTTCATTGCCGATGGCGATCACCTCGGCCCCCAGCTCGTGCAGCACATGCGGCGCAATGTGATAGGTCGCGCCATTGGCACAGTCCACCACGATGCGCATCCCTCGTAGATCGAGGTTGTTGGGGAAGGTGCTCTTGCAGAACTCGATGTAACGCGCTGCAGCATCCTCGATGCGGCGGGCACGTCCCAGCTGGCGCGCTTCGACGGTCACGATCGGGCTGTCCAACCGCGCTTCGATTGCCTCCTCCACGCTATCCGGCAGCTTCTGGCCGCTGGCAGAAAAGAACTTGATGCCGTTGTCCTCGAATGGGTTGTGCGACGCCGAGATCACCACGCCGGCCTGCAGACGCAGTGCCCGAGTCAGATAGGCCACCGCCGGTGTCGGCATCGGCCCGGTCATCAGCACGTTCACCCCGGCTGCAGTAAAACCGGCCTCCAGCGCAGCTTCCAGCATATAGCCTGAAATACGGGTGTCCTTGCCGATCAGTACGGTCGGGTGCTCGTTCGGTGGCAGGCTGCCACGGTCGGCCACCAAAACCTGACCGGCGGCGTAACCCAGACGCATCACAAACTCGGGCGTAATGGGCGATTCGCCCACTTTTCCCCGTACGCCGTCGGTACCGAAATATTTACGTCCCATCCCCGTATTCCTCCACTGCATTCCAGATGGCCAATGCATCGCGCATGGCCATTACATTATGTACCCGGAGCAAGCGGGCACCCTGCGCCACCGCCATCAGGTGCGCCGCCACGCCGGCGAATTCCCGTTCATCCACGACACGCCCTGTCAGGGTGCCCAGCATCGACTTGCGCGACAGTCCAGCCAGTATCGGCACATCCAGCTCAGCCAGCTCTCCCAGATGCTTCAGCAGCGCCAGGTTGTGTTGCAATGTTTTGCCGAAGCCGAATCCCGGATCGATCACCAGCCGCTCGCGCGCGATCCCGGCGGCCTCACAGACCTGTACTCGGGCCCGCAAAAACTGTTTCACCTCATCCACCACGTCGGCATACCGGGGCGACTGCTGCATGCTTTGAGGATCGCCCTGCATGTGCATGAGGCACACGGCGGCCCCCGATGCAGCCACTGCCTCCATCGCACCTGGCGCCCGCAGGGCGGCGACATCATTCACCATCCCCGCCCCTGCAGCGAGCGCTGCACGCATCACCTCTGGCTTATTGGTATCCACCGATACCAGGCAACCTTCGCGGGCAAGTGCCTCAATCACCGGCACCACGCGCCCGATTTCCTCATCGACCGGTACCGCTGTCGCGCCGGGGCGGGTCGACTCCCCACCGACGTCAAGGATATCGGCGCCTTGTTCGCTCAGCTTGAGTGCATGGGCAATCGCAGCCTGCGTATCGTGCAACTGCCCACCGTCCGAGAATGAATCGGGCGTGACATTGACGACCCCCACGATGCGGGGGCGAGAGAGCAGAAGGAGATGCGAACCGGCGCGAAGAACAGACATAAAAAGAGGGGCCAAAGCCCCTCTATTGTAGTGGGTAACGCTGTGTCCCCGCTCAGGTTTCCTGGGCAGGTTGGGCGGTCGGAGCGGGCGCGCTGGGTTTGTCGCCCCCGTTCGCCGGCGGTTGGGGCGTGGCCGCCGGCTTGGGCGGACGTACCGGCCGGCCGGCCATGATGTCGCCGATCTGCTCGGCATCGATCGTTTCCCACTCCATCAGGGCGGCGGTCATCGCCTCGACCTTGTCACGCCCCTCGGTCAGGATCTTCGTGGCCCGGGCGTACTGCTCATCCAGAATGCGGCGGATTTCGGTATCGACCTTCTGCATGGTGGCCTCGCTCATGTTCTTGTGCGTGGTCACCGAGCGTCCAAGGAATACTTCACCCTCGTTTTCGCCGTACACCATCGGGCCCAGCGCATCCGACATGCCGTAGCGCGTCACCATGTCGCGGGCGATGCTGGTTGCCCGCTCGAAGTCGTTCGATGCACCGGTCGAAATGCTGCCGACGAAGATTTCTTCAGCCACCCGTCCGCCGTACAGCATGCAGATTTGCGACAACATCTGATCCTGGTACAGACTGTAACGGTCCAGTTCAGGTAGGGACATGGTCACACCTAGCGCACGACCGCGCGGGATCACCGTGACCTTGTGCACCGGATCGCAACCCGGCAACGTCATGCCGATCACGGCATGGCCGGACTCGTGGTATGCCGTCTTTTTCTTGTCCTCGGGCGTGATCACCATGGATTTGCGCTCGGCACCCATGAAAATCTTGTCCTTGGCCTGCTCGAAGTCCTCCATGTCCACCAGACGCTTGCTGCGGCGCGCGGCAAACAAGGCTGCTTCGTTGACCAGATTGGCCAGGTCGGCCCCTGACATGCCGGGGGTGCCGCGCGCCAGGATATCGGCCCGCACGTCGGGCGCCACCGGCACCTTACGCATGTGCACCAGCAGGATCTGCTCGCGGCCACGGATGTCGGGGAGGCCGACGACGACCTGACGGTCGAAACGGCCCGGGCGCAACAGCGCCGGATCGAGCACGTCGGGGCGGTTGGTCGCCGCGATGACGATCACGCCAACGCTCGCCTCGAAACCATCCATCTCGACCAGCAACTGGTTGAGTGTCTGCTCGCGTTCATCGTTGCCGCCGCCCAGGCCGGCGCCGCGCTGGCGGCCGACCGCATCGATTTCGTCGATGAAGATGATGCAGGGTGAGTTCTTCTTCGCCTGCTCGAACATGTCGCGCACGCGCGCGGCACCGACACCGACGAACATCTCGACGAAGTCGGAACCCGAAATGCTGAAGAACGGCACTTTGGCCTCGCCCGCAATGGAGCGGGCCAGCAGCGTTTTACCGGTACCAGGAGGTCCCACCATCAGCACGCCGCGCGGGATGCGTCCGCCCAGTTTCTGGAACTTGGACGGATCTTTCAGGAAATCCACCAGCTCGGCGACGTCTTCCTTCGCCTCGTCACAGCCTGCGACATCGGCAAAGGTCACCGGGTTGGCATTTTCATCGAGCAGGCGCGCCCGGCTCTTGCCGAAAGAGAAGGCACCGCCACGGCCGCCACCCTGCATCTGACGCATGAAGAAGATCCAGACGCCGATCAACAACAGCATGGGGAACCACGAAATGAACAGACTCATCAAGAAAGAGGGCTGCTCTTCCGGCTTGGCCTCGACTGAAACGCCGTTTTTCAGCAGGTCGGAGACCATCCACGGATCGCTCGGCGCATAGCTGGTGAAGCGCTGTCCATCGCTACGCTCGCCTTTCAACACGTTACCTTCAATCACCACCTTGGAGATCTGTTGCTGACGCACCTCCTCGATGAACTGCGAGTACGGCATCTGCGACTGCGAGGTGCGCTGCGCGCCGAACTGATTGAACACCGTCATCAGGATGACCGCAATGATTAGCCAGATGGCGATGTTCTTGGACAAATTGTTCACGTTTACTCCTTGGTGCTGAACCCAGCACGTTTAGACTCATTCTAAACCCTATACTGCCAGCTTGTCACGGCATCATCACGTCTCGCCATCCCGCGCTGCAACAGGGCGGCGTCCCAGCAAATAAACCTCGGTACTGCGGTCGCGCGATGCGTCGGGTTTGCGGATCAGTACCTGTTCGAATGCCTGTCGCATCCGGGCACGAAAATCCTCAAACCCGACCCCCTGAAACACTTTGACGAGGAAAGCCCCGTCTGGTTTCAGCCAGTTCACCGCGAAATCAAGCGCCAACTCGCACAATTCATAATGTCGCGCCTGATCGCGCAGCATCACTCCGCTGATATTGGGGGCCATATCGCTTAAAACAAGGTCAACCCGCCCAGTGTGCAACTTTTCTTCCAGCCAAGCCAGCGCCGTCCGTTCGGTGAAATCGCCTTCCAGGCTGTCGACGCCCGCTATCGGCGCCACCGGCAGGAGATCGATTGCCAGGACCCTGCCCTGCTTCTTCATCTTCTGCACGGCCACCTGGCACCAGCTGCCGGGTGCGGCACCCAGATCCACCACCGTCATGCCGGGCCGCAACAGATGGTCGCGCGTGTCGATTTCCAGCAATTTGTAGGCGGCGCGCGAACGGTAACCATCCTGCTGCGCTTTCTTGACGTAGGGATCCGTCACGTGCTCGTGCATCCAGGCACTGCCCGATTTGGTTCGCTTTGCTTTCTGCACCATCTCTATCGGCTACAATCCGCGCTCAGTTTAAGGAAGATGCAATGAAACCACTCACGCCCGCCCAGCGACAATTCCTCAAGGGCCTGGCCCACAGCCGCCAGCCGGTGGTCATGATCGGTAACCAGGGGCTGACCGCGGCCGTATTGAAGGAAATCGAACGCGGACTTGATGCGCACGAACTGATCAAGATCAAGGCGGCCAGCGACGAGCCGGACACGCGTCGCGCCTGGTTGGAGGAAATCTGTACAACCACAGGAGCCGCGCCGGTGCAGCAGATCGGCAAGATATTGGTGATTTATCGCTCTGCCGGCAAGCCTGTGATCGTCCTGCCGGGTTGAAATCTGTCCGACGAGGCTTATTTCGCCAGCCCCGAACGCCAGACCAGCAACAGCCCCAGCGCGCTCTGAATCAGGTAAAGAATGCTTGATACCCCATGCCAGCGGGCAAAGCGGTCGGCAAACACGCTTTGCATCACGGCGTGCGGCATGGCCTGATCCTTCAGGCTCTGCATGATGGGCTGGATGCCGAAATGGCCGGCCAGCGTCAATGCCAGCATCAGCGCCACCGCCCAGAAAAACAAGGTTTTCAGCGCTGCGGCACCATCGCGGGCAAACCGGTAGATCAGCAGGTAGGCCGCGGCGGCGATACCGATCCACGCCATCACCGCAAACAGCCGGCCAGCCAGCATCCCGGCCAGTTGCTTGTCGCCCAGATTGGCGAACAATACCGGCGCGGCGACGTAGCCGGTCGCCCACATGCCACCGATCCACAGCACCAGTAATCCGCCGGCAAGACCGTCCCAGAAACGGCGCATGCTATTTGTACAGCACGTCCAGCACTTCGTATTGACGCACGCCGCCCGGCGCCTGGACGTCAACGCTGTCGCCGGCATATTTGCCGATCAGCGCGCGTGCGATCGGGGATGAGACTGAAATCTTGCCCTGCTTGATGTCGGCCTCGTCGTCGCCGACGATCTGATACGTGACGGAATCGCCCGATTCGACGTCTTCCAGTTCGACTGTGGCGCCGAAAACAATGCGGCCATCCGCATCCAGCGTGGTGGGATCGATGATTTGCGCGTTGGACAGCTTGCCTTCGAGGTCGGCAATGCGGCCTTCGATGAACCCTTGCTTTTCCTTGGCGGCATCGTATTCGGCGTTCTCCGACAGGTCACCCTGCGCGCGCGCCTCGGCAATCGCCTGGATCACTGCGGGGCGCTCGACGCTCTTCAGGTGTTGCAGTTCAACGCGCAATTTCTCTGCGCCCACAACGGTGAGGGGAAATTTGCTCACAAGCTTGCCTTTTCAGTTCAGTGCAGCCGCTGATGTAGCGATTGCAGGGAATACACTTTCAGTTCATTGCCGTGCTGCATGCCCATGCAGGCGGCGCGCGCGCCGGCCAGCGTGGTGAAGTACACGACCCGACGCGCCAGCGCTTCGGCACGGATGGCGTAGGAATCCTTCACCGCCTTCTTGTCTTCGACCACGTTGACAATGAAATCGATGTCGCCGTTCTTGATCATGTCGACGATATGCGGGCGGCCTTCCTTGACCTTGTTGACGACCGCCACCGGGATGCCGGCCGACTCGATCGCCTGCGCCGTACCGCGGGTGGCGACCACGCTGAAGCCGAGGTCGTGCAGCATCTGCGCCACCTCGATCACGGCATCACGATCTCCCGAACGCACGCTGACAAACGCGCGCCCGCCCGGCTTGGGCAGTTCGGAGCTCGACGCCAGCTGCGACTTGACGAAGGCCTCGCCGAAATTGTCGCCCACCCCCATGACTTCGCCTGTCGATTTCATCTCCGGGCCGAGTATGGTGTCCACGCCGGGGAACTTGCGGAACGGAAACACCGCTTCCTTCACCGAGAAATACGGCGGGATGATTTCCTTCTCGAACGCCTGCGTCTTCAGCGAGATGCCCGCCATCGCACGCGCGGCGATCTTCGCCAGCGGCGCGCCGATCGCCTTGGACACATAAGGCACGGTACGCGAGGCACGCGGGTTCACTTCCAGTACGTACACGACGTCGCCCTGGATCGCGAACTGGACGTTCATCAGGCCAACGACTTTCAGCGCCTTCGCCATCGCCACCGTCTGGCGGCGCAACTCGTCCTGCACCTCCTGCGACAGGCTGTAGGGCGGCAGCGAGCAGGCCGAATCGCCCGAGTGCACGCCGGCCTGCTCGATGTGCTGCATGATGCCCCCGATCACCACTTGTTCGCCGTCGGACAGCGCGTCGACGTCGACCTCGATGGCGTCGTTGAGGAAGCGGTCGAGCAGCACCGGCGACTTGTTCGACACCTTGACCGCCTCGGTCATGTAGCGGCGCAGGTCGGCCTCCTCGCGCACGATCTCCATGGCGCGGCCGCCCAGCACATAGGAGGGACGCACCACCAGGGGGTAGCCGATTTCCTCGGCCATGCGGATCGCGCTGTCGGGATTGCGCGCGGTGCGGTTGGGCGGTTGCTTGAGGCCCAGATCATGCAACATCTGCTGGAAGCGCTCGCGGTCTTCGGCCGCATCGATCATGTCGGGGCTGGTGCCGATGATGGGCACGCCGTTGCGCTCCAGGTCGCGCGCCAGTTTCAGCGGCGTCTGCCCGCCGTATTGCACGATCACGCCGAAGGGCTTCTCGATGCGCACGATCTCAAGCACGTCTTCCAGCGTCAGCGGCTCGAAGTACAGGCGGTCGGACGTGTCGTAGTCGGTCGACACGGTCTCCGGGTTGCAGTTGACCATGATGGTCTCGAACCCATTCTCGCGCAGCGCCAGCGCGGCATGTACGCAGCAGTAGTCGAATTCGATGCCCTGACCGATACGGTTCGGCCCGCCGCCCAGCACCATGATCTTTTTCGCGTCGGTCGGATGCGCCTCGCACTCTTCCTCGTAGGTCGAGTACATGTAGGCGGTCTGCGTAGCGAACTCGGCCGCACAGGTATCGACCCGCTTGTACACCGGGTGCAGTGCCAGTTCGTGGCGGCGCGTACGCACCGCATGCTGGTCGGTGTTCAGGAGTTTGGCCAGGCGACGGTCGGAGAAGCCGGCACGCTTCAACACGCGCAGTTCGTCGCGCCCGAGATCGCTCAGCGCCCGTCCGGCCAGGGAGGTTTCCAGCTCGATCAACTCCTGGATCTGGTCGAGAAACCACGGGTCGATTTTCGATACGGCATGGATCTCCTCGAGAGTCATGCCGATACGGAACGCATCGCCCACGTACCAGATGCGCTCGGGGCCGGGCGACATCAACTCGGCTTCGATCTCGTCGCGGTCGGCAGTCTTGGGGTCGAAGCCGTCGACGCCGACTTCCAGCCCGCGCAGCGCCTTCTGCAGCGACTCCTGGAAGCCGCGGCCCATCGCCATCACTTCGCCCACCGATTTCATCTGCGTGGTCAGGCGATCGTCGGCCTGGGGGAATTTCTCGAACGCGAAGCGTGGCACCTTGGTGACGACATAGTCGATCGAAGGCTCGAACGACGCCGGAGTCGCGCCGCCGGTAATGTCGTTCTGCAGTTCGTCGAGCGTATAGCCGACCGCCAGCTTGGCCGCCACCTTGGCGATCGGGAAGCCGGTCGCCTTCGACGCCAGTGCAGACGAACGCGACACGCGCGGGTTCATCTCGATCACCACCATGCGGCCATCGGCCGGGTTGATGGAGAACTGCACGTTGGAACCGCCGGTGTCGACGCCGATCTCGCGCAGCACCGCAAGGCTGGCGTTGCGCATGATCTGGTATTCCTTGTCGGTCAGCGTCTGCGCCGGTGCCACGGTGATCGAGTCGCCGGTGTGCACGCCCATCGGATCGAAGTTCTCGATCGAGCAGACGATGATGCAGTTGTCCTTGCTGTCGCGCACCACCTCCATCTCGTATTCCTTCCAGCCGAGCAGCGATTCCTCGATCAGCAGCTCGTGCGTGGGCGACGCTTCCAGGCCGCGCTCGCAGATGGCGACGAACTCTTCCTTGTTGTAGGCGATGCCGCCACCCGAACCGCCCATGGTGAACGACGGCCGGATGATGGTCGGAAAGCCGAGGGCCGCCTGCACCTGCAGCGCCTCTTCCATGCTGTGGGCGATCGACGAACGCGCTGAGCCGAGGCCGAGCTTGGTCATCGCGGCCTTGAATTTCTCGCGGTCTTCCGCCTTGTCGATGGCTTCCTTCGACGCGCCGATCATCTCGACGCCGTATTTCTCAAGCACGCCGTGCTTGGCCAGGTCAAGTGCGCAATTGAGCGCGGTCTGCCCGCCCATGGTCGGCAACAGCGCGTCGGGACGTTCCTGTTCGATGATTTTCTCGACCACCTGCCAGGAAATCGGCTCGATGTAGGTGACGTCGGCCATGTCCGGATCGGTCATGATCGTCGCCGGGTTGCTGTTGACGAGGATGACCTTGTAGCCTTCCTCGCGCAGCGCCTTGCACGCCTGCGCACCGGAATAATCGAATTCGCACGCCTGCCCGATGACGATGGGGCCGGCGCCGATGATGAGAATGCTTTTGAGGTCGGTACGCTTGGGCATGATCAGTGTGCTGCGGCGTGATCGGCCATCAGCTGGATAAATCGGTCGAACAGATAACTCATGTCGTGCGGTCCGGGGCTGGCTTCAGGGTGGCCCTGGAAACTGAACACGGGGGCATCGGTGCGGGCCAGGCCCTGCAGCGAGCCATCGAACAAGGAAACGTGGGTGCTGCGCAAGGTCGCCGGCAGGGTTGCCGCATCCACCGCGAAGCCATGGTTCTGGCTGGTGATCGCCACCCGGCCGCTGTCGAGATCCTTCACAGGGTGGTTGGCGCCGTGGTGGCCAAACTTCATCTTGACGGTCTTGGCGCCAGAAGCGAGCGCAAGCAATTGATGCCCCAGGCAGATGCCGAACGTGGGAATCTTCGCCGCCACCAGTTCGCCGATCGCCCGGATCGCGTAATCGCACGGCTCCGGATCGCCCGGGCCGTTGGAGAGGAAAATGCCGTCCGGCTTCAATGCCAGCGCTTCGGCAGCGGTGGCCGTGGCCGGCAGCACGGTGAGACGGCAGCCGCGCTCAGCCAGCATGCGCAGGATATTGCGCTTGACGCCGTAATCGAAAGCCACCACATGGAAACGCGGCGCGGCCTGCTGGCTGTAGCCGCGCCCCAGCTTCCATTCGGTCTCGTTCCATTCATAGGCTTTCGACACGCTCACCACCTTGGCCAGATCCATGCCAGCCAGGCCCGGGAAGGCCCGCGCGGCTTCGAGCGCCTTGGCTTCGTCCACCGTGCCTGCCATGACGCAGCCGTTTTGCGCCCCCTTTTCGCGCAGGACGCGGGTCAGCCGCCGCGTATCGATGTCGGCGATCGCCACGATGTTCTGGCTCTTGAGGTAGTCGGCCAGGGACTGGCCGGCGCGGAAATTCGAATGCAGGCGCGGCAGGTCGCGCACAACCAGACCTGCCGCATGAATGCGGTCCGATTCGACGTCCTCGGCATTGACACCGGTATTGCCGATATGCGGATAGGTCAGCGTCACGATCTGGCGCGAGTACGAGGGGTCAGTGAGAATTTCCTGATAGCCGGTCAATGCGGTGTTGAAGACCACTTCACCGGTTGTGATGCCGTCGGCGCCGATGGACAGGCCGCGAAATACCGAACCGTCAGCTAGAACAAGGATGGCGGGCTGGGCACGTGACAAGGAGGACTCCGCAAGACGAATGAGCGTGACGCAGGTAACAAAATTCAGGCGAGCCGCTTGCGCGAACCCGCCTGAACTTGAATGCCGCGATTATAGTCGATTCGCGGCCTGGCTTCAATGCTTAAGCACGCTTTCCCGCGCGCCTGTCGCCCTGTTCAGGGCTGCAGATGATCCAGGCCGCCATCCATGTCGAGTTCGGTCAATTCGGTGAAGCCGCCGATGCAGGTGCCGTCGACGACAATCTGCGGCACGGTGCGCGCACCGTTGGTGACGACGGCGAATTCCTTCATCGCCTCGCGGTCGAGATCGATGCGGACTTCGTCGTAGCCGATACCGCGCTTGTCGAGAAAGGCCTTGGCCTTGACGCAGATGGGACAGGTACCGGTACTGTAGACCTTGACGGCATTCATGGTGCGTTCCTGATTAAAGCGGTTAATTCAGATTCAATACGTCGCGCATGTCGTACAGACCCGGCGCACGGCCCTGCAGCCACTTGGCAGCGCGCAGCGCCCCCTGGGCGAAGGTGGCGCGGCTGCTGGCCTTGTGGGTGAGCTCGACGCGCTCGCCGATGCCGGCAAACAACAGCGTGTGATCGCCGACGATATCGCCGCCGCGCACGGTGGCAAAGCCGATGGTTCTGGGATCGCGTTCGCCGGTGACACCCTCGCGCCCGTAGACGGCGCAACTCGCCAGATCGCGGTCGATCGCCCGTGCAACCGCCTGCCCCAGGCCCAGTGCTGTACCGGAGGGCGCATCGACCTTGTGGCGATGATGCGCTTCGATGATTTCGATGTCGTAGCCGTCCTGCAGCACCTGGGCAGCAAGTTCGGCCAGTTTCATCAGAAGGTTTACGCCGACGCTCATATTGGGCGCGAACACGACAGGAATACGCTGCGCCGCCGCCGCAATATACGCTTTTCCAACCTCATCGAAGCCGGTGGTACCGATGACCAGCGGCACGCCGGCCTCGACGCAGGCATCGAGATAGCCGAAGGTGGCCTCGGGGCGGGTGAAATCGATCAGCGCATGCATCCCGTGCAGGGCAGCGGCGGGCTGATCCGTCACCCGCACTCCGCTGGCCGCGCCCCAGGCGGCGCCCGCATCCTGTCCAACCAATGGACTGCCAGGACGGTCGATGGCCGCACCAAGCGTACAGCCGGGATCGGCCTCCACCGCTTCGAGCAGGGCACGCCCCATCCGTCCGGATACGCCGGCAAGGGCAATCCGCACGCTCACGGCTGTCCACCTTTCAGGGTCGACAGCACTTTTTCCTCCACGATCACCCAGCGGCCGTCGCGTTCGATCATGCGCAGCTGCTTGACGGTAGTGTCGTGATACGTGCCAGAGCGGTAGTACTGCTTGAAGTTCACCGTGGCGGCTCCCTCGCCGGTCTGCTCGACCGAGGGTGAATCGATTCTCACCTCGATGCGGCCCGTTCCGCTCAGCATCTTGCGCTTGCGTGCCTCCCAGGCAGCGCGGCTGCCACCCTCCGGAACGAAGCTGGTGTCATACGCCGCGAAGTAGGCTGCGCTGTCGTGCTGCATCCAGGCATCGGCCCAGGCATGCACCGATTTCAGTACCGGATCGTCGCTGGCTGCCGCTGCATGAGGCTCGGGAAAAGGCGGCACGGCATCCGGCTTGATCTGCGACACGTCGGTTTCGGACTTCAGGCTCAGTTCGGGAACCGGACGGGGATCGACATAGGCCGGTGCATCCTTCGGGCTCGGCAACGGCGGCACGATGCTGGTTTCGGATGCCGACGGCTCGGGTTCGGATCGGGCTGCCTGTGCGGCAGGCGCCGCGACGGGCACGGCGGCCACCCATGCAGGTGCGGTCGGTGCCTGGGCTGGCTGGGCTGGCTGGGCAACAACTGCTGCAGGCCGGGTTACGGGTTCTTCGGCTGACGCCACCACAGCAGGGGCCGGCATCGCCGCAGGCATGGATGCGGGCTGTCGCGCTGGCTCAACGGCCGGCGGGGCGGACTGTGTCGATGGTTCAGGCAAGTCGCCTTCGATGCGTGCCAGCGTATCGCCCTCGAAGATCAGGGTGATGTGCTTTTGCTCGGTCAGTTTTCCTGCCTTGTAATAGAGGTACACATAATCCCAGCGATCGGTACGGAACGGATCGACGACCAACGGCGTGCCGAGAAGAAAGCGGACTTGCGAACGATTCAGCCCCGTCTTCAGGCGGGCGACGTTTTCCTGATCGAGCGCATTACCCTGCTGCACATCGATGTGATGGGGACCGATGTGAAGGCTGGAACAGCCCGCAAGCAGGCTTAAAAGCAGAGCAGAAATCAGGAATTGACGCATAGCCAGGAAACCGGAAAGGTTTGGGCGGTTGGAAAAAAACGTATCATAACGTATTCGCGTTCCCGTTCTGGAGACACCATTGAGCAATCCGTCCGATCTCAAGAACATCGGTCTCAAGGCCACACTGCCCCGCCTGAAGATCCTCGATTTGTTCGAGCAGAGCAACAAGCGACACATGACGGCCGAGGAGGTGTATCGCCTGCTCTCCGATGAAGGCCAGGATATCGGCCTCGCCACCGTCTACCGCGTGCTGACCCAGTTCGAGCAGGCTGGCTTGCTGATGCGGCATCATTTCGACAGCGACAAGGCCGTGTTCGAACTCAACCAGGGCGATCACCACGACCACTTGGTCTGCCTGCAGTGCGGCAAAGTCGAAGAGTTCTACGACAGCGAAATCGAAAAACGTCAAACCCGCATCGCCAAGGAACGGGGATTTGCCATCCACGACCATTCACTGCAGATCTACGCCGACTGCCTCAAGGAAAACTGCCCCAACCGCAAACCGACCGAGTCGCGTCACCGGACATAGGGTTGGACCGCCGAGCACAGTTCGGCTACGCCTTCGATCAGGCGCGGCGTGAGACGATGCAGGCGGTCCGCATCCACCCGTACGAAAGCCTGGTTTCTCACGGCAGGCAGGCGCGTAAAACGCTGCCACACACGGCGCATGTCGGGTGCATCGGTGCCGCCCACGATCAGCGCCGGCGCGCGCTGCAGCACGGCTTCGCGCGACACCACAGGCGACAATGCCTGCAGGTCGGCAAACACGTTGCGTGCACCGCATAGCGCCAGCGCATCGGTGATCCAGTGCGTACCTCCCACCGTCATCAGTGGACGGTCCCATACCTGATAGAACACGCCAACCGGCGGCTTCTGGCCGGGTCGGACCCGCAGCGCCGCCAGCTGTGCCGAATAATCCCGTGCTGCCGCCTCCCCTTCCCCGGCATGGCCGCTCACCTGGCCGATCAGGCGCAACAGGCGTGCCACGTCATCGAGCCGGGCCGCCTGGGTCTGCAATACAGGGATGTCCATCTGTTTCAGGCGATGAATGTCTGCCGCCCGGTTGCCGCCCACCCAGACAACGACCAGATCGGGCTTCAGCGCCAGGATGCGCTCGAAGTTGATGCGGCTGAAATCGCCGACACGCGGCAGTGACTGTGCCGCTTTCGGATAATCGCTGGCAGCATCCACGCCCACCACCTGCGATCCGGCGCCCACGGCAAACAGCAGCTCGGTGAGATGCGGCGCCAGCGAGACGATACGCTGGGGCGGCCGGCTGAATTCAAGTGTCTGCCCGTCATCGTCGTGCAGGCGAAGGGCTGTGGCCTGTGCGGACGCGGCTATCAGCAGGCACAGAGCAATGAAGCCGCGAAGGATCACCGTGAGGCGAGACTGCCGCCGTGAAAGACCAGGCTCGCGCGATCGCCGTCGAAACGCAGACGGGTCAGCCCGGCATTCGCCACTTCGATGCGGTAGGCATGCGCCAGTGGCACATGCAGCGCCCAGGCAAATGCCATCCGGATCACCCCGGCGTGTCCGACCAGCAGCACATGCTCATCGGGATGCTGGGCCAGAATGGCGTCCAGTGCAGCAGCCACCCGGCCATGAAATTCGGCCAGCGGTTCCGCTCCTTCCGGGCGCGCATTCACGGGATCATGCTTGAAGCGCGCCACGGCACCGGGGGCATCCTGCTCGATCTCAGCAGCAGACCGCCCCTCCCATACGCCGAACCCGACTTCCGCCAGCCGCTCGTCCAACGTCAGCAACAGGCCATGGCGGTCGGCCAGGATTTCGGCGAAGGCACGGCAGCGCTGCAAGGGCGACGACACGATGCGGGTCCAGGGCGCAGTGTCGCCCACGGCCGCATGCATCTGCGCCCAGCCTTTCTCCGACAGAGGATCATCGATCTGTCCACGATATTTGCGGCCGCCGACAGGTTCGCCGTGACGCAGCAAATCCAGTGTGGTGGTCACGCCAGCAGCACCAGATTGTCGCGATGGATCATTTCCGGCTCGTCCATATAACCCAACTCGGCCTCGATCGCGCTGCTCGGCTTACCGGCAATACGGCGCGCTTCGCTGGCGCTGTAATTGGTCAGGCCGCGTGCGATTTCGTGGCCGTCCATATCGACGATCGCCACCACCTCGCCGCGCTCGAATTCGCCGGTGATCCCTTTCACGCCGACCGGCAACAGGCTCTTGCCGTCTTCGCGCAGCGCCCGCACCGCGCCGTCGTCGAGCACCACACCGCCGCGCAGCTGCAGATGATCGGCCAGCCACTGCCGCCGCGCGGCAAGCGGCGCCTGCCGCGCCACCAACTGGCTGCCAATCGCTTCCCCTTCTGCCAGTCGTAGCAGCACGCCCTCCTCGCGCCCGCTGCAGATCACCGTATGCGCGCCGCTGCGCGCCGCGCGCTTGGCGGCAAGGATCTTGGTCAGCATGCCGCCGGTACCGACGCTGCTGCCCGCCCCACCCGCCATGTGCTCGAGATCGGGATCGCCGGCGTGGGCATCCATCACCAGCGTGGCGTCGGGATGCTTGCGCGGGTCGGCGGTATAGAGCCCGGGCTGATCGGTGAGGATGACGAGGCAGTCGGCTTCGATCAGATTGGTCACCAGCGCGCCGAGCGTGTCGTTGTCGCCGAGGCGGATTTCGTCGGTGGCGACGGTGTCGTTCTCGTTGATGATCGGCACTACTCTCAATTCCAGCAAGGTCCGCAAGGTCGAGCGTGCATTGAGGTAGCGCGTACGATCGGCCAGATCTTCGTGGGTGAGCAACACCTGGGCCGCGTGAAGATCGTGCGTGCGAAAGATCGATTCGTATGCCTGCACCAGCCCCATCTGCCCCACGGCGGCGGCGGCCTGCAATTCGTTGACGGCCTTCGGGCGCTTCTTCCAGCCCAGTCGCGCGATACCCTCGGCAATCGCGCCCGAGGACACCAGCACCACTTCCTTGCCCTGCGCGGTCAGCGCGGCAATCTGCTCGGCCCAGCGCGACAGCGCGGCGTGGTCGAGACCACGTCCTTCGGCAGTGACCAGGCTGGAACCGACCTTGACGACGATGCGCCGCGCGTGTTTCACCACGGACTGCATCAGTAGCTCCTGCGCCGCAGTCTTTCCACAGCCTCCTTGGCATTGCGGACATTGATGCCGTCGGGGCAGAAATAATCCTCGTACAGAGCCTTGTGATACGACAGCAACGAACGCACCCGGATGCTTTCCCATTGGGCGTTGCGCGCCTTCGACCAGCTACCGTCGGCGTGGCCATAGGCATACAGGCGGCGCTCGCCGGTTTCGCAGCGCAGTCCTTCGTACGAAACGTTCTTCGCCCCACCGGCCGCTTCGATCACCACGGTGTAGCGCACCACCTTGTCGGAGCCGACACTGATCGAATCGGCGTCGATAAAGAATTTGTTGCGGGTCGCCGACGACACATCGAACGGTATGAGTTTGTCGGGCTTGGGATAGGGCGGCAACTGGGCCGCCACTTCGACCCAGGGTTTGTCCTGATCGAACTCATGATCGAAATCCAGCCATTCGGCATGGACGGCAAACGGCAGGCACAGGAGCAGAGCAAGCAGGATTTTCATGCCCGGCATTTTATTGCTTCGACAGCGGGATGTCTTCAAGAAAGATGCCCGTCGTCGCGGCAATGCGCAGGATAGACTCGGGATCAAACGAGCGGCTTGCGGATCCGTTCGGGTGCGGCATAGCCGCACCGGCCCAAGGCGATGACCAGCGCCGGCACCTCGCCTGCCGGCAGGCCAACGGCAGTTGCCAGCGTGGATGCATCATACCCGCCGATCGGGCAGCTTCCGAGCCCCATGTGCGCCGCCTGCAACAGCATCTGCGCAGCCGCAAAATTGCACTGCCTCTGTGCCCACTCCGCCATGGATTCGGCACGGTAGAGCGACCGATAGGCGGAATAAATCGGTTCGGCATCCTGGCCTCGGGCTTCCGCTGTAAAACGCGCCCGTACATAGTCCGAATCCGGTTCGAGCGCTGCAACCAGCGCCACGATCACGACCAGTGCCGCGGCCGTCGTCACTGCAGGCTGGCCATGGCAGGCCTGCGCAACCGCAGCCCGGCCTGCCGCGTCAGTCACGACGATGAAGCGCCATGGCTCCAGGCCGAATGCCGAGGGCGCCAGCCGGCCCGCTTCCAGCACCCAGGCCAGTTCGTCCGCCGAGACAGGTTTGCCCTCGGCAAACTCGTGGCAGGCGTAACGCTGTTGAATCGCATCGTTGAGCGTGTTCGGCATCGGGGCACCTCCATGGCAATCATGCTTAACCATAGTCCATGGGACGCGCATCCCCGGACCGCGAATGAACAGGCTTGCATGGCCGGCATGCGTATGCTTCCGGGAATAGTCGGTCCGCACTGGGATACAATCCGGCACACTTCAATCGCTCCTCGCGAAGCATCGAGATGTTACCTCCCGCACTCAAACGTTACGCCTGGCTCTCCATCGCCGCAGCCCTCGCCACCATCGTGCTCAAGGGCATGGCCTGGTGGCTCACCGGTTCAGTCGGCCTGCTCTCCGACGCGCTCGAGTCCTTCGTCAACCTGGCAGGCGCGATGATGGCGCTCGCCATGCTGTCGCTGGCTTCCCAGCCTGCCGACGATAATCATGCGCACGGGCACGGCAAGGCGGAATATTTCTCCAGCGCATTCGAGGGCTTTCTCATTCTCCTTGCCGCAGTCGGCATCGCGTACGCTGCCCTCGAGCGGCTGTTCAATCCACAGCCACTCGAGACGGTCGGGATCGGTCTCGGGGTATCGGTGGCCGCGTCGATCATCAACCTTGCCACCGCGCGCATCCTCATGGGCGTCGGCCGCAAATACAAATCCATCACGCTGGAGGCCGACGCGCATCACCTGCTCACTGACGTCTGGACCTCCGTGGGCGTCATTGCGGGCGTCGGCCTGGTGTGGGCGACCGGCTGGCTGTGGCTCGATGCCGTGATCGCCCTGCTGGTCGCGCTCAACATCGTGTGGACCGGCTGGCAGCTGCTGCAGCGCTCGGCGGCAGGCCTGATGGATGTCTCGCTGCCGGAGGAAGAGGTCCGGACGATCGAGGGCATTCTGGATCGCTACCGTCGGGAAGGAATGGAATTCCATGCCCTGCGCACGCGCCAGGCCGGCACCCGCGCCTTCGTCTCCTTCCATCTGCTGGTGCCGGGTGCCTGGACCGTCCAGCACGGCCACGACTGGTCGGAACGCATCGAGGCCGACATCCGTGCAGCGGTCGAGCACGCCCACATCACCACCCATCTCGAACCGAAGGAAGATCCGGTTTCCCTGGCCGACCAGGACCTGGATCGCTGATCGTCCAGCACGCGCTGCAACGGCGGTTACGCAGCCGGCTTCCGCCGCCAGGCCCGGTATGCCCAGCCATACGCCGCCAGGTTGACCAGCACCACCAGCCCACCCAACGCCTGCTGCAACGGGACGCTCAGGTGTTCAGGATAAAGGACCGGCAACAGGTAGCGTTCGACGAAATCGCCGCCATAGGGTGTTCCCCCGCCGAGCGTGCGCAAATGATTTTCAATCGGCGTCAGCGGGCAGATCCCACCGCTCAACTCGATGTAGGCGCCCCAGGCGACGGCAGGTAGCTGCAGCGCGAGCAACCGGGGCCAGCGCGCGAGCAGGAACCCGCCCGCCATGACGAAGGCAACGAACAGCAGGTGCGCCAGCACCAGCACATCGGCAAGGATCAGGGCCAGTCCGTCTTCCATACGCTCGCGCTCCCCTGCCTCAGGCGCGCGCCCTCCCGACGCGCTTTCCCCTCGCCCACTTGAACCATTCGAACCAGGCGACGCCGGCCGCACTGGCAGCGAAAGCGAGCAGCACGTCGCCCGCGTGCAGGTACGCAAAGCCGAACATGTTGCGCAAGCCAGGCACATAGAGCACGCAGGCCAGGAAGCCAAGGGTACCGCCGACGACCTTCCACAAGGCCGTATTGCGGATGCGCAGCGAGGCCAGCAGCGTGCTCGACCAGGAGCGGTTGATCAGGATCAGCCCCAGGTTGCCGATCACCAGCGTGGTGAACGTCAGCGCACGCGCCTCGTCCATGCCCAGGCTGCGCTGCAGCGAGAGGGCATACACCGCGGCCACGGCAAGAAATACCGTCGCGCCCTGCAGCAGCGACAGCAGGAGGGTGCGCAGGCTGAACAGCGGCGCATCGGGGCGCCGCGGCGGTCGTTCCATGGCCCCCGCCTCTTCCGGCTCGGCTTCGAACACGATCGAACATGCGGGATCGATGATGAGCTCGAGGAAGACGATATGCACCGGCGCGAGCACAAGCGGCATGCCGAACAGCAGCGGCAGCAGCGCCATGCCGGCGATCGGCACGTGCACCGCAAGGATGTAGGCCATCGCCTTGTGCAGATTGTCGAAGATGCGGCGGCCGAGCCGGATGGCATCGACGATGGTCGCGAAGTCGTCGTCCAGCAGGACCAGCGAGGAGGCCTCGCGCGCGACATCGGTGCCGCGCCCGCCCATGGCAATGCCGATGTGCGCGGCCTTCAGCGCCGGCGCATCGTTGACGCCGTCGCCGGTCATCGCCACCACCTCGCCGTTGGCCTTGAAGGCCTGCACCAGGCGCAGCTTCTGTTCCGGCGCCACGCGCGCGAATACCCGGGCAGAGCGGAGACGCTGCCGCAACACCGCATCATCGAGCGCGTCGATCTCGGGTCCGGTGAGGATGCCGCCGTCGAGATCGATCCCGGCCGCGCGTGCGACCGCTTCGGCCGTGCCGGGGTAATCGCCCGTGATCATCGCCACCCGCATCCCGGCACGGCGTGCCACGCGGATCGCTTCCGGCACGCGCGGCCGCACTGGGTCAGCCAGCGCGATCATGCCGAGAAAGGCGAAGGGAAAATCGTGCTGTTGCGGCGGCCAGGCTGTCCCCGCGAATGTCGCGCGGGCGATGGCCAGGACGCGCAGCCCCTGCAGCGCCAGTCGATCGGCCTCTGCCACGATGGCTGCGGTTTCCGCAGCGGACAGATGGCACAGATCGGCGATGGCTTCAGGTGCCCCTTTGGCGGCGACCACGTATTCGTCGCGGTGGGTCGCCTGCCAGCCGTGCGACATGGCCAGCATGTCGCGGCTCAGCGGATAGTGCTGGATCAGCGTCCAGTCGTCGTGCAGGTGCTCGGTCCCCGCCAGATAATGGTCGGCGAGCCGGCGGAAGGCCTTCTCCATCGGGTCGAACGGATCGACCATGCTGGCCAGCACGCTGAACTCGACGAGCTCGTGGAAGGCCTCCGGAAGCGAATTCTCATGGTCGTAATCGACCGCATAGCGTGCGTCGCGCGTCACCAGCTGCGTCACCGTCATGCGGTTCTCGGTGATGGTGCCGGTCTTGTCCACACACAGCACGGTGGCGGCACCCAGCGTCTCGAGTGCCGGGATGCGCCGCGTCAGCACGTTGCTGCGCGATATTCGCCACGCCCCCAGTGCCAGGAAGACCGTGAGCACCACCAGGAATTCCTGCGGCAGCAGCGAAATCGCCAGCGTGATGCCGGCAAGCAGGGCGTCGAGCCAGGCGCCGCGCGTGAGTCCGTACAGCACGACGACCACGCTGCACAAAAGGATGCCAAGCAGTGCGAAAACCCACATCATGCGGCGCACCTGGCTCTGCATGGGGCTCGGTTCGGGGCGCAGGGCCTGGAGCGACTTGCCGATCCGGCCGATTTCGGTCCGTGGCCCGGTCGCCGTCACACGGGCAATGCCCTGCCCCTGCACGACGAGGGTGCCGGAATACACCACCGGCAAATCGTCTCCGCCCGGGCGCGCCATGACTGCCTGCCCTTCTCCTGCCGCCTTTCGCACCGGCGCCGCTTCGCCCGTCAGCAGCGATTCGTCCGCCTGCAAGCCATTGCACATCAGCAGGCACGCATCCGCGGGCACGCGGTCGCCTTCCGCAAGAAACACGATATCGTCGCGCACCACCTCGCTGCCAGCGATGCGCTGCTTCTCGCCGTCGCGCAGCACCAGCGCGCGCGGGCTGGTCAGGTCACGCAGGGCCTGCAGGACGCGTTCGGTCTTGTGCGACTGATAGAGCGTGATGCCCATCACCACGCACACGAAAAACAGCAGCATCAGGGCTTCGTGCAGGTCACCCAGCACGAAGTAGATGGCCGCTGCAGCGAGCAGCAGCAGAAACATGGGCTCCCGGATCACGTCCAGCACGACGGCGGCCGTGCCGCGAGGGCCACTGGCCGGCAAGGCGTTCGAACCCTCGGCGGCCAGGCGCTCAGCGGCCTCGGCAGACGTCAAGCCCTGGATGGCAGACGGCTCGCCGGGCGGCGTGAATTCACGTTTGCTCACCCGCTCAACCTGCCGTCAATGCCCCGTCATCGTCGCCCTGGCCTGCACCAGCTGGCCCGCTTCGTAATCGGCAAACGCCTGCTTGATCTCGTCGCGGGTGTTCATGACGAATGGGCCGTACTGCACCACGGGCTCGCCGATCGGCCGGCCTGCCACCAGAATGAAGCGGGCGCCGGACGACCCCGCTTCGATATCCATCGTGTCACCCGGCCCCAGCACCGCCAGGTTGTGGGTCGCCAGCACCTCGTCGGCCAGGCGGGCGCCGCCTTCGAAGACATAGACGAAGGCGTTGTGCGTGTCGCTCAGCGGCACGCTGAAACGCGCGCCAGCCTGCAGGCTCACGTCGAGATAGCGGACGTCGGTGGCCGGATCCTCGATGACGCCGCGCGTGTCGCCCAGTTCTCCCGCCAGCACCCGCACCCGCGCGCCATCGAGGCGCACTTCCGGAATGGCCGCCGCGGAAAACTCCTGATAGGCCGGCGCCGACATCTTGTCCCGGGCCGGCAGGTTGATCCAGAGCTGGAAGCCCCGCATCAGCCCATTGGTCTGCTGCGGCATCTCCGAATGGATGACGCCGCTCGCCGCCTTCATCCACTGGATGCCGCCGGCCTTGAGGTCGCCGCGGTTGCCCATGCTGTCGCGGTGCTCCATATGGCCGTCGAGCATGTAGGTGAAGGTGATGAAGCCGCGGTGCGGATGCTCCGGAAAACCGGCGATGTATTCGTCCGGATTGTCGCTGCCGAAGTGATCCAGCATCAGGAAAGGATCCAGGTTGCGCAGCGCCGGCGTGCCGATGCTGCGATGGACCGTGACCCCCGCCCCTTCGGTGACCTCGTAGGCGGGGACGAGCTGGCGGATGCGGCGCAGGTTCATGGTGGCTCCTTGTCGATATGCGCATCCATGATGCGCCCGGATGCCCCCCGATTTCAAACTGTCCGGGCCGCCGCTTCCCGGAATCGGCTCACTCGCCGCAATAGATGAAATCCCGCTTGAACGGGTAGTTCGGCTGGGTGCCTTCGACAGCCTTGCCTGCCAGCACCTGCCACAGCTCCATCCAGCCATGATCGAACGCGTAGGCCGAGCCGGCCATGTAGATGCGCCAGATACGGTATTTCTGTTCCCCGATCAGGCGGCGCGCCTCGTCGGCATGTGCCTCCAGCCGGGTCACCCAGTGCCACAGGGTCCTGCCGTAGTGGGGGCGCAGGTTCTCGGCGTCGAGGCATTCGAGGCCGCTGCCTGCGGCGGCACGCAGCACCTCGGAGGCATGGACCAGTTCGCCGCCCGGGAAGACGTAATCCTCGATGAACTCGGAAATGCCGCTGCCCAGGCCGCTGGCTTCAGGTTCGGACGTGGTGATGCCATGGTTGAGCACCAGCCCGCCCGGCTTCAGCAGCGCATTGATTTTGTCAAAATACGTGCGCAGGTTGGGGCGGCCGACGTGCTCAAACATGCCGACGCTGGCGATCTTGTCGTAGCCGCCATGCTCCGGCACGTCGCGGTAATCCATCCGGCGCACCTCGACCCGCCCGGTCAGGCCGCGTTCGGCGATCTGTTCGCTGACATACGCATGCTGGTCGTCCGACAGGGTGATGCCGACCGCACGCACGCCGTAGCGCTCCGCCGCGTGCAGGATCAGTCCGCCCCAGCCGCAGCCGATGTCGAGGAACTGCTCGTCGGGCTGGAGATCGAGCTTGCGGCAGATGTGGTCGAGCTTGGCTTCCTGCGCGGCGTCCAGGCTCATGTCCGGGGTCTTGAAATAGGCGCAGGAATAGACGCGGCGCGAGTCCAGCCACAGACCGTAGAAGTCGTTGGACACGTCGTAGTGGTACTGGATGTTCTTGCGGTCCTTGCTGCGCGTGTGGCGCCACCACTTCCAGCCGTCCGATCCGGTTTTCGGTGAACAGTCGCCCGCGTTGCACAGGCGGTCGCCGAGCGCGAGGATGTCACGGACATCGCCCTCCAGATCGAGGTTGCCCTCGACATAGGCCCGCGCCAGTGAACCCAGGCTGGGATCGGCCATGGCCTTGAGACTGGCGGCCTGGTGCAACTTCACCCTCACCGCCGCATCGGCAGCGGCACCGACTCGTTCGCCATTCCACAACTCGACAACGAACGGCAGTCCGGATGCCTCCACCCGCCGTCGCACCTGATGAACCAGCAATTGATCCAGCATCACACCTCCTCAAAGGATGGCGGCGCGTTGTCGTAATTGTTTTCCCGCCTGACTATGAATCTAGGACAAATCGACCGCCAATGCAGCCCGAGTGTTGTCTGCCAGCGTCATGGATTCCACGCGGTAGGCGTCGAGATCGATTCCCATGCGTATGGGTGCCGCCGATTTGGCGGCCGCAATCGACGTGGGATCCAGCTCGAAGCGCAGGAAGTGCACCGACGAAGTTTTTTCCTCGTTCTCGCGCTCCAGGTCCTCGTCGGCGATAGCAAACACCTTCGGCTGGTCGGCCACCTGCACCCACACGCGATCCTCGATGCCCTTCAGCTTCGCCAGCGCCACCTTGCGCTCGTCCGAGTCGGAATACTGGATCATCATGGTGGCCTTCCAGTTGGTCCCGTCCGGAACCAGCGGGTTATAGGCGTCGAGTTCGTCCTGGATCCCGGCCTCCTCGAAGGTGCGCTCGGCCCGCAGCATTTCCTGGATCTGATAGCGCATGGTCTTCTCGTCCTCGAAGATCAGGGTGACGTGGTCGCCCAGTTCGACCATGCGGTTCTTCTTGTGCGCCATGATCTCGGCGCGCATCGCGGGACGGACCTTGGCGTAGCCTTCCAGGGTCAGCAGGCTTTCACGGGTAATCAGCGGCATGTTTCTCTCCTTGCAAGCAACAGTTCATTCCAGACCATAGGCAATGCGCAACAGCGTGATCGGGTGCTGTTTCTGCGCCGTGGATTCGCCCATGCCCTGCAGGATATGACGCGCGGCAATCGCGCAGTCGGAACTCACGTAATCGGGCTGCGGTTCGGCCATCTGCCGGAACACCGGCTTGCCGATCTTCATCGACTTGTCGAAGTATTCGCTCTTCACGCCCCAAGTGCCGTCGTGACCCGAGCAGCGCTCGACCATCGTCACCTTGGCGCCGGCCAGTTGCAGCGCATCGCGCGTCTTGTTGCCGATGTTCTGCACGCGCTGGTGGCACGGCACGTGATAGGCCACCTTGCCGAGCGGGTCCTTGAAGTCGGTCTTCAGCAGGCCGTCGACGTTGCGTGCCATCAGGTACTCGAACGGATCCCACATCGCTTCCTTCACCGCCTGCACGTCGGCATCGTGCGGGAACATCAGCGGCAGTTCCTGCTTGTACATCAGCGTGCACGAGGGCACAGCGGTCAGGATCGCGTAGCCTTCGCGGGCCAGTTTCGCCAAATGCGGAATGTTCGTTTCCTTGAGCTTTTCGACGGCATCGAGATCGCCCAGTTCCAGCTTGGGCATGCCGCAGCAGGCCTCCTTGTCGACCAGCACGGTGGGGATTTCGTTGTGTGCCAGAAGCTTCAGCAGGTCGTGACCGATGCCGGGCTCGTTGTAGTTGACGTAGCAGGTCGCGTAGATCGCCACCTTGCCCGGGGTGCGCTCGCCGGGCTTCACCGCGAAATCGCTGCGAGGTTTCGCGGTGGAACGGAATTTCGCGCTGTCGTATTCGGGCAGGACACGGTCAGGGTGAATGTGCAGCACACTGTCGACCAGCTTGCGGATCGGCTTGTTCTTCAGGCTGGCATTCACTGCCTGGACCACCACCGGAATCGAGGCGAGCTTGCCCATCGCGTCGGTGCTGGACAGAAGCTTGTCGCGGAACGTCGCACCGCCCTTCCTGAACTTGATCGCCTTGGCGCGCAGCATGGTATGCGGAAAATCGAGGTTCCACGGATGCGGCGGCACATAAGGGCATTTGGTCATGTAGCAGAGGTCGCACAAATAGCACTCGTCGACCACTTTCCAGTAGTCGGCCTTGGCGACACCGTCCACCTCCATCGTCGAGGATTCGTCCACCAGATCGAACAGCGTGGGGAATGCGGTACATAGCGACACGCAGCGACGGCAGCCATGGCAGATGTCGAAAATCCGTTCAAGCTCGTGGTTGAGCTTCTCTTCATTGAAGAAATCCGGGTTTTTCCAGTCGAGCGGATGACGGGTAGGGGCTTCGAGGTTGCCTTCGCGTGTACTCATGCGAACTCCAGTTTAGACTTGGTATAAATTCAACTATAGATTCAAAAAAAAGCGGGCCGAACCCGACCCGCTTCTTGCCTGGGCGAAATTAGGCGCCCAGGGTGTCCAGCGTCTTCTGGAACTTGTTGGCGTGCGAGCGCTCGGCCTTGGCCAGGGTCTCGAACCAGTCGGCGATTTCGTCGAAACCTTCCGAACGCGCATCCTTGGCCATGCCAGGATACATGTCGGTATATTCGTGGGTTTCACCGGCAATCGCGGTCTTCAGGTTGTCGGCGGTGGGGCCAAACGCCATGCCGGTAGCGGGGTCGCCACACTTCTCCAGATATTCCAGGTGGCCGTGCGCATGGCCGGTTTCGCCTTCGGCAGTGGAACGGAACACGGCGGCAACGTCGTTGTAGCCTTCCACGTCAGCCTTGGCTGCAAAGTAGAGGTAGCGGCGGTTGGCCTGCGATTCGCCGGCGAAGGCGGCTTTCAGATGTTCTTCGGTTTTCGAGCCTTTGAGTTGCATAACCTGATCTCCTTGATTTACATAGACATGCTTTGCAGCATTGAAATTTTCACCCGACAGCAACGCGCCCCGCCTCGTATTTATAGCAGGCCCACCGCAGGGTGAAATCCGGTTTTTAGACTAAGTCTAATACCTGAACGAAGATTAAACCCGCTGCGATGACGCTGTCAACCTCGGGTAGAGCGTGGGTGTTGCCACTTTAGCGGCTTACAGCCACGGCCTGCCCCTTGCGGGTACACTCTTTGTCTGACGGAGAAGACCATGAGCTTTGATAAAACCAAAACCGACGCCGAATGGCGCGCCGAACTGAGCCCCGAGCAGTACCGCATCCTGCGCGAACACGGGACCGAACGAGCGTTTACCGGCCAATACTGGGACCATCACGAGCATGGCGAATACCGCTGCGCCGCCTGTGGCGAACCGCTGTTCTCGTCGTCGACCAAGTTCGACTCGGGCACCGGCTGGCCAAGTTTTTATCAGCCCCTGAACACCGACGCGGTGGCCGAAAAAACCGACACCAGCTACGGCATGGTACGTGCCGAGGCGCTGTGCCGTCGCTGCGGTTCGCATCTCGGGCACGTTTTTCCCGACGGGCCCGCCCCCACCGGCATGCGCTACTGCATCAACTCGGCGTCGCTGACGTTCCAGAAAAAACAGGATTGAACCTTGCATATTTTTGACGCCCGGATTGCGGCGATCACACCCGCCACGCCCAGCATCCATACCCTGCGGCTGGCCATTCCCGATGCGGGCTTCCGGTTTCTGCCGGGACAATGGGTGGATCTCAGCATCGATATCGACGGCGCGACGCACACCTCGGGCTATTCCATCACCACCTCGCCCATCCATCAGGGTGCGATCGAACTGGCGATCAAGGCCAGTGCGCGCCATCCCGTGGCGCGCTGGATACACGAGCATGCCCGCGTGGGCGACCGTGTGCGCGTAAGCCAGGGCCAGGGACCATTCGTCTACCTGCCCGAAATGAGCGACAACGTGGTGCTGATCGGCGGCGGCGTCGGCGTCACACCGCTGCTGTCCATCTTCCGCCATGTGCGTGATGCAGTCCTGCCGACCTGTGCACATCTGGTCTACAGCGTGTCGGACAGCCGTGAAATCCTGTTCCGCGACGAGCTCGAAGCCACGGCCCGCGCACATGACAATCTGCACGTGAGCATCACCGTGACCCAGCCCGACCCGGACTGGAGCGGCCTCACCGGCCGCATCGACCCGGTCAAGCTGCATGCGCTCGAAGTGCCGGATGACACGCTGTACTACCTATGCGGCCCCAAGGGCATGGTCGAGGACATGAGCACCCTGCTGCACGACCTGGGCGTGCCGATGAACCGCATCATCTTCGAGAAGTGGTGGTAGGCCGATTCGACCATTAAACCCCTCCCCTGTTCTGTGTATGTTTAACATTTGATCCAACCGGAGAATTTCCATGCGTACCCTGTCCCTGCTCGCTGCCCTGATTTTCAGCACTTCTGTGATGGCCGGCCCCAATGATGTCGTCCGCCCCTACCCGCCTCAACAGGTCGCAGCAGGGACCTACGTCATCCACGGCCCGCAAGGTGTGCCCTCCGCGGCCAACCAGAGCTTCATGAACAACCCGGCCTGGGTTGTCACGAATGACGGCGTCGTGGTGATCGATCCGGGCTCCAGCGTGCAAGTCGGCCGCATGGTGGTGGAGCAGATCCGCAAGACGACCGACAAACCGGTCACCCACGTATTCGACACCCACGTCCACGGCGACCATTGGCTTGGCAACCAGGCGATCCTGGAGGCCTGGCCCAAGGCCACGTTCATCGCCCACCCCGACATGATCAAGCTGGCCAAGAACGGGGCCGACGCCTTCTGGATCAAATTGATGTCGGACATGACCGGCGGTTACACCGACGGCACCCGCGCCGAGATCCCCACCGTCGAGGCAGCCGACGGCCAGGCATTCAAGATCGGCGGCAAGACCTTCCGCATCCACTCGTCGACCGATGCGCACAGCAAGACCGACCTGATGATCGAGATGGTTGAAGACCGCATCCTGTTCACCGCGGACAACGTGCTGAACAGCCAGGTGATGAATATTCGCGACGGCACGTTCAAGGGCGTAATGAAGGCGACCGACCGGGCGCTTGCCCTCAACATGGCCCTCTACGTTCCGGGCCATGGCAAGACCGGCGATCGGAAATTCGTCGAAGACCAGAAAGCCTATTTCGCCACGCTGATGTCCGAAGTGCGCCGCATGTACGACGAAGGCAAGAGCGATTACGAAATGAAACCGGTCATCGCCGAGAAGCTCAAGGCCTACCAGGACTGGGCGGAATGGGATACCAATCTGGGCCAGCAGATCAGCCTGGCGATCCTCGAAATCGAGCAGGAATAAAACGATTACACGACCGCGCCGTGCAGCGCACGGCGTGGCCGCCTCGAGGATCATTCAACCAGCCGGCTGACGCTGGCCACGTGGCCCTGCTGCCATTCCCCATCGAGTCCGATCCATTCGGCGCGGTTGCCGAGCATGCGGACGATGCCGGGACGGCGGTTATTCCCCGTATCGGAAAACTCGAAGCGATAATCGCGCTGGAATTGCAACTGGCCGCTGCCGTTGCGTGCGAAGCGGGTCCGGCTCAGGGCCACACTCTCGTCCAGGAACTGCACCCCGGCCTCGCCGCAGGCGCGGCGCCCCACCACAATGGCCTGTTCGCGCACATGCATGCCGGCATACCAGTACCAGCCGACCACACCCAACAGCCCCAGCAGCAGGATGTCCCAGCTCACTGCCCGGCGGAATCGGGTTTGACCGGGCTGCGGAACAGCGCCGCCACCTGCTTCTTGGCCGTCGGTCGCGTCAGGGCGGGCGCGCTGTCGGCCCGCGCCGTCTCGCTCGGCACATAGGGCGCGTCGAAAAGCGCATCGCGCGCGGCCGGCTTGCTGCGCGGTGCGCTGCGTTCACGGTCGCCGTGTCGTTCCGGCCGTGGCGAACGCGACTGGAAGGCCGGCACATCGGCTGCGCCCGGTTCGAAGCCGGGAACGATCACCGGCGGCAGCGTGCTGCCGATCAGCTTCTCGATGTCCCTGAGATAGCGCGTCTCCGCTTCGCTCACCAGCGAGATCGCCTCGCCCAGCGCACCGGCGCGGCCGGTGCGGCCGATGCGGTGCACGTAGTCCTCGGCGTTGTGCGGCAGGTCGTAGTTGACGACGAAGGGCAGCGCCTCGATGTCGATGCCACGGGCGGCGACGTCGGTCGCCACCAGCACGCGGATGGTGCCGGCCTTGAAGGCGTCGAGCGCCTTGATCCGTTCCTGCTGGGTCTTGTCGCCGTGGATGGCGTCGGCGTGGATGCCGGCCTTGTTGAGCTCGTTGGCGAGCCGGTTGCAGCCCAGTTTCGTCCCGGTGAATACCAGCACTTGCCGCAAGTCGCGGCTCTTGATCAGGTGCGCGAGCAGCTGCCGCTTGCGCTCGTGATGCACCGGATGCACCACCTGGGTGACCGTCACGGCGGTGGCGTTGCGCGCCACTTCGATGAAGGTCGGCGTGTTGAGGATGCTGTCGGCCAGCTTGCGGATTTCTTCCGGGAAGGTGGCGGAGAACATCATGTTCACGCGCTGCGCCGGCAGCAGCGCGACGATGCGCTTGAGGTCGGGCATGAAGCCCATGTCGAGCATGCGGTCGGCTTCGTCGAGCACCAGGGTGTTGACCTGGGAGAGCGACAGCGTCTTGTTCTGCACGTGATCGAGCAGGCGACCGGGCGTCGCCACCAGGATTTCGACGCCGGTTTTCAGGATCGGGATCTGCGTGTTGATGTTGACCCCGCCGTACACCACCAGCGAGCGCAGCGGCACGTGCTTGGTGTAGGCCTGCACGGCCTCCTCGACCTGGATCGCCAGTTCGCGTGTGGGGGTGAGGATCAACGCGCGGATCGGGTGTTTGGCCGGCGAGGTGCCGTTGTTGGCGAACGGCAGCAGGCGCTGGATCAGCGGCAATGCAAAGGCCGCCGTCTTGCCGGTGCCGGTCTGCGCGGCACCGAGAATGTCGCCGCCCTGCAGCGCCAGGGGAATCACCTGCGCCTGGATCGGGGTCGGGGTCGCGTAGCCCATTTCGTCGAGGGCACGCAGGATGTCGGGCGCCAGCCCGAGTTCAGCAAAAGTCGTCAAAGTCTATCCAGTGAATGCTCTGGTTCGGTTAAATTCTGGCCGGCTACATCCGGATCCAGTCGAAACCCGCCGTCTGGCAGGCCACGCGCACGTCGCCATCCGCGCAATCCAGCACCTGGGCCAGTGCGCGCTGCGCCAGGGCGGCCGTGTTGTTCTTGCGTGAGACGTGTGCGGCCATCACACATTGCAGCCCGCCATGCTTCAGCTTGTCCAACAAGGCCGCCGACTGCCCGTTTTCCAGGTGGCCGAAACGCCCGCCCACACGACGCTTGAGGCTCACGGGATACGGCCCGTTTTCCAGCATCGCGGCGTCGTGATTGCATTCCAGCACCAGCGCGTCGACGCCGGCCAGCATGGCCTCGATATGCGGCGTGCTGCAGCCGGTATCGGTCAGCACGCCCAGACGGCGGTTGCCATCGCCGAACACATACTGCACCGGTTCGCGCGCGTCGTGCGGCACGGGAAACGGCTGGATTTCCAGATCGTCCACCGCGAATGCCGCATGGCTGTCGATCACCCGCACCGTCACGCCGTCGAGGTCCTGCGCCATGGCCAGCGTGCCGGCAGTCAGCCACACCGGCAACTTGTGCTTGCGCGCCAGCCGCCCTACGCCGCCGATATGGTCGCTGTGCTCATGCGTCACGACGATGCCGGCGAGATCGCAGACCTCCAGCTTTAACCGGGCCAGCCGCGCAATGCTGTCGGCCAGCCCGAAACCGCAGTCCATCAACACCCGGGTGGAGCCGGCCTCGACCACCAGGCCGTTGCCTTCGCTGCCGCTGCCGAGGCTGGCGAACCGCATCACGCCCGTCCCTGCGTCACTTCAACTCGTCGTGCAACAGCTTGATGATGCGATTCTGCGTGTCGGCGTCGGCCGCCTTGCCGTCGGTGCCGGTGACGCCAACCCGGCTCTTCTCGCCCGCTTCGCTGACCACGATTTGCAGTTGCGGCGAGGTTTGCGTCTTCTTGCTACGCCAGAAGGCAAGCTTGGCGAACATGCCTTCGTCGCGCTTGCTGGCGTTGTCGATACCGGGGTCGATGTAGCGCACGTAGTAGACGCCCTTGGAGCGGTCGCGGTCCTCCACGGCAAAGCCCACGCGGTCGAGCGCCAGGCCGACACGACGCCAGGCGCGGTCGAAGCCTTCATCCATTTCCAGGACCGGGGCGCTGGCTTCCTTGACGATGCGCGCCATCTCCGGCGCCTGCTGCTTGGCCAGTTGCGCATCGACGCGACTCTTCTCTACGCCGAAGCGCAGCATCAGGCGACGCAGCATCTCGGCCTCGAGTTCGGGGTCGGGCTGGCGCGGCTCCCACACGGTCTTGTCCTGGGCCTCGGTGGCGTAGACTTCCTTCATGCCGCGATGGCTGATGTAGATTTCGGTACCGTTCTTGCCGGTTTCGATCCGGGTGCGGAACTTGTCGCGCTCGGCGGTGGAATACAGGCTGTCGAATACCTTGCCGATCGTGCGGCGGATCACGTCCTGCGGGATCTTGGCCCGGTTTTCCGCCCAGTCGGTTTCGATGATGCCGGTTTCGGGCGATTCCATGTTGATGATGAAACCGTTCTCCTGCCAGAAATCCTTGATCACCGGCCACACTTGCTGCGGGGTGGCCTGCACCACCAGCCAGCGCTGGCTGCCGGCGCGTTCGATGTGGGCTTTCTCTTCGGTGGGCAACAGGGTCTGCGCGCTGCTCGGTGTCGCCTTGCGCTCCTGGCTGTAGGCCGACAACGTGGCCGTGCCGCTGCCCTGGCTGTCCGGAATCGCATAACGGTTGTCCGCCGTCGGCGCCACCAGATCGGGCGGCACTTCCAGCGTCGGCAGCTTGCCGGCCGACTTGTAATCGATCTTCTTGGATTCCACGATGCCACATCCCGACAGGGCCACGGCAACCATCACAAACAGGGGCAATAAACGCATAAAAAAGGTGTCCTAAACGAAGGCTGGTATCAAAGCGGCGCGGCCCATCGCACCGTGCTAGATCAATCTGGCGTGACGCAGCGCGTCGCGCACCGTGTCATGCAGTCCGGCAGACAACGGGGTCAGAGGCAGGCGCAAGGCGGGCGAAATCAGCCCCAGTTCCGCGCACGCCCACTTGACCGGAATCGGGTTGGCCTCGACAAACAGCTTGCTGTGCAAGGGCAGCAGCGCATTATTGAGTTCGCGCGCGCGCGCCAGGTTCCCGGCGAATGCCGCGGCGCACAGTTCATGCATCATCTTCGGCGCGACGTTGGCGGTCACCGAAATCACGCCGTGGCCGCCCAGCAGCATGAAGGGCAGTGCCGAAGCGTCGTCGCCGGTATACAGCGCGAACCCTTCGGGCGCGCGGCGCAGCAGATCGGCCGCACGTTCCATGTTGCCGGTCGCATCCTTGATGCCGACGATGCCGGGCACGTCCGCCAGGCGCAGCGTCGTATCGTTGGAGAGGTCGGTCACCGTGCGTCCCGGCACATTGTAGAGAATCAGCGGCAGGTCGACCGCTTCGGCGATCTTGCGGAAATGCTGGTAAAGACCTTCCTGCGTCGGCTTGTTGTAATAGGGCACCACGGAAAGGCCGGCCTGCGCGCCTGCGGCCTTGGCGCACGCGGTCAACTCGATCGCCTCGGCGGTCGAATTCGCGCCGGTGCCGGCGATCACCGGCACACGTCCGGCCACCTGCTCGACCGTCGTGCGGATCAACAGGCAATGCTCGTCGTAGCTGACCGTAGGCGATTCGCCGGTGGTGCCGACGATGACGATGCCGTCCGACCCCTCGGCAATATGCCAGTCGATCAGGCGCCGCAGCGTGTCGAGATCGAGCGCGCCGTCGTCCGACATGGGCGTGACTATCGCAACCAGGCTGCCTCTGATCCTATTCATTTCTGCCATTTTGTTTCCGCCGCTATTATTTCAGACACACGCCGGATTCCCGGCGATGTAACGATAAATCACGCATTCTAATCCATCTGGTCGCGCCCGGCTTTTTCTAAATCAGGGCCTGCCTGCCGCAATCACGGGACCCGCACCCTAGCCCTGGGGGGGACGCGGGTTATGCCAGCGCCCGCCGGCAAGCAGCAGGTCGGCCTCGGCCGGTCCCCATGTGCCGGGCTCGTAGAAACACGCCGGATCGCGATGCGACAGGACAGGTTCCACCACGCGCCAGGCTGCCTCCACCGCGTCCTGGCGGGCAAACAGCATGGCTTCGCCATCCATGGCGTCGCCGAGCAGGCGCTCGTAGGCGCTCATTTCATCCGGGTGGTTGTTGCAGACATAGAGCTCGACAGGCCGCCCGACCATGCGGTCGCCCGCATTCTTCGTGCGCGCGCCCAGCGCGATGGACACGGTCGGCGACAAACGCATGCGCAGGTAATTCGGGGCCAACGGCCCGGCTTCGGACAGCGCGAACACGCGCTGCGGCGGAAGCTGGAATTCGGCACGAATCTCGGTGGTAGTGAGCGGCAGGTGCTTGCCGGTCCGCACGATAAAGGGGACGCCCGCCCAGCGCCAGGTGTCCACGTAGAACCGTACGGCTGCGTAGGTTTCGGTGTCCGATCCGCGCGCGACGCCCTCCTCCTTCCGGTAGCCCTCGTACTGCCCGCGAACCATGTCGCCGGGCTCCAGCGGACGGATGGCCTTGAGCAGTTTGGCCTGCTCGTCGCGCACCGCTTCCGCGCTGGTTCCCAGCGGCGGCTCCATGGCCAGCAGGGCGAGGATCTGCAGCAGGTGATTCTGCAGGACGTCGCGTATGGCCCCGACCGAGTCGTAAAAGCGTCCGCGTCCGGCCACACCGAAGTTCTCCGACATGGTGATCTGGATCTGCCGGATATGGTTGCGGTTCCAGATCGGCTCGAGGAAGGAGTTGGCGAAACGGAAATACAGGATGTTCTGCACGGCCTCCTTGCCCAGGTAGTGGTCGATGCGGAAGATCCCGGATTCCGGCAGCGCTTCGTACAGCGTCGCGTTGAGCGAGCGTGCCGATTCCAGGTCGCGTCCGAAGGGTTTCTCCACCACGACCCGCGCGCCCTCGGTGCAGCCGGCCGCAGCCAAGCCGCGTACCACGACGGGAAACATGGCTGGGGGGATGGCGAAGTAATGGAGCGGATGCTTCCGGTGCTCCAGGGCGCGGCGCAGCGCCACGTACGTTTCAGGATCTTCGTAGTCGCCGTTGACATAGGTCAGCAGGCTGGCGAGATTGCGGAACACCGCTTCATCCAGCCCGCCGCCAAAATTGACGATGCCGTCGTGGGCGTGGGCGCGCAGGCGCTCGATGTCCCACCCCGGGGAATGCGCCACGCACAGGATCGGCGGCAGCGTGCGGCCATGCCGCAGCATGTCGTGCAGCGCGGGAAAGATCTTGCGCCGGGCAAGGTCGCCCGTGGCGCCGAACAGGACCAGGGCATCGGAGATCGGGTTCTCAGTCACGGCATCAGACTCCAGGCTTGTTTCAGGTTGACGTTATAGCAGGCAGGCAGCGCGCGTCGGGACACCCTGTCCACAATTCCCCTCACCTGAGCCTGCCCAGCCAGCCCGTGAGTTGCTCGATGCCCAGGCCGACGCCGTGCGCCAGCAACGGCACCGTAGCAATCCAGATGGCCACCAGACCCAATGCCGCCACGCCAAGCCCGACCGACACCATGTCCAGCCCCGGCGTGGTGCGGGCCACGATACCGAACGCCAGCTGGACCAGCAGCGCCAGGGCCAGCAAAGGCAGGGCAAGCTGCACGCCGGTGGCGAACAGCCAGCTGCCGGCTTCGGCCAGCTGGCGCACGTCCGTAGCGGCCGGCAGGATGGCGACCGGCATGGCCGCAAAACTGTCGCGCAGGGTATGCACGACCAGCAGATGGCCGCTCGCCCCCAGGAACGCCATCGCCGCCAGCCAGCCAGCCAGCGCACGCCAGGCGGCATCCGCGGGTGCCGCCTGCTCGGCGGTCAGCGCCAGCAGGCCGCCGGTCGCGGTATGGCCAGTCCATACCAGCGCCGCACTCACCGCAGCGAACACCAGCCATACGCACAACGCCAGCGCCGCGCCCCACGCGACTTCCATGCCCAGGGCGAGCATGCCTTGCAGCGTGAACGGCGCGGTGGCGCCGAGCGCGAGGCCCGGCGCCAGCACCGCTGCCAGCACGGCGGCCAGGAACAGGCGCAGCAGCAGCGGCAGGCGACCAACCAACGGGTCGAACACGGTCCACCCGGCAAGGCGTGCGAAGGCGAACACCCACGCCGACAGGCCCGCTTCGGTCAGGGGCATGATCCGCTCACTCCACCAGCCCCGGGAAATCGGTCAGCATGCTGCGCGCAAACTCGACCAGCTGCCCCCCCATCCAGCTGCCCAGCAGCGCCAGCACGAGCAGCACGACGATGAGCTTGGGAACGAAAGAGAGCGTCGGTTCGAGGATCTGCGTGGCGGCCTGGAACAGGCTGATGGCGAATGCCGTCAACAGTCCCGCCAGCAACACCGGCGCGGCGATCAGCATCACCAGCCAGAGCGCGTCGCGCGCAAGGCCTTCCATCAGAAGCTCCCGAGCAGCGAGCCGACCAGCAGGTGCCAGCCGTCCACCGTGACGAACAACAGCAGCTTCAAGGGCAGCGACACCAGCTGCGGCGGCAGCATGATCATGCCGAGCGCGGTCAGCACGGCGGCGACCACCAGGTCGATGACCAGGAACGGCAACACGACCATGAAGCCGATCTGGAAGGCGGTCTTGAGTTCGCTGGTGAGAAAGGCCGGTGCCAGCGCCGCCAGCGGCACGCTGTCCACCTGCTTCGGATCGATGCTTTTATCGTTCTCGGTGAACAGGCTGAGATCCTCGGCGCGGGTCTGTCGCAGCATGAATATTTTCAGCGGCGACGCGGCTTTTTCGGCGGCGGCGTTGAAGCTGAGCGTACCGGCGAGATACGGCTGGTAGGCCTCGGTATTGATGGTCTTCAACGCCGGCGACATCACGAACACCGTCAGCAGCAACGCCAGTCCCATCAACACCAGATTCGGCGGCGCGGTCGAGCTGCCAAGGCCCTGGCGCAGCAGGAACAGCACCACGGCAATCCGGGTGAACGCGGTGAACGCCAGCAGCAGGGCCGGTAGGAAGGGGAACAGCAGCAACCAGGGCAGGCTCGTTCCCGGCACGCCGAGCACCTGTCCTCCCGCGCCCGGCGTCACGCTCAACAAGGGTACGCTGGCGTCCGCCGCCCAGGCTGGTACACAGAAGCCGAGAAGCAGCCACAACCACACCCGCGCCTTCATCGTCCGTGCTCCTGCACCGACTCCGGCTTGGGCAAGCTATGCAGCAGGCGCACATTGCCACCGCCCACGCCCAGCAACAGCCAGGTATCGCCAACCTCGATCGTCACCACGCGCTCGCGCGCACCCACCGCGGTCGTCCCCACCACCTTGACGGCACCCTGCGCGCCCATGCCCGGTAGGTAACGGCGGGCGAACCAGGCCACCGCGACGAACCCGCCGAGAATGAGCACCAGGCTCAGCAGCACGGTGAACAGGCTGCCTGCGGTATCGGTCGCCGCCAGTGCCCAGGACGGAACCAGCAGCAGGGTAGCTGCCGCGACGAATCTAGCCATGCCGGATGACCTCCCGCGCCCAGCGCGTCATGTCGGTTGTGGAATGCGGCAACTGCAGGACAAGCGTTGCCTGCGTGGGTGCAGCCGTGATGTGCCATGCCAGCGCAAGCGGCAGCGCGTCCGCTCCCGGCGCATCCAGCCAGCTTTCCGCCAACACGGCATCCAAGGTCCGCACGAAACTGCCGGGAACGAAGGACGTCCCGCCCACCGCGCTGCGGCCTCCCAGGCGGCGGGTCAGCCACAGGGCGGCCAGCGTGGCATCGGGCAGCCAGGTCGGCGACACCGGCACGTCGGCCGACTCGGGCGCCGGTTGCGCCATCGCCTGGACCGGCAGGCGCAGCCGGGCGCTCAAGGTAGCGGCCAGCTTGTGGGTCAGGCGCGCCGGCAGGCCGCTGGACGGCGGCGCAGGCGCTTTCAGGAAGGCGATCTCGGCAGGCGTAAGTTCGAGCAGCTGCATCAGCGCCCCCGCCGCCCGGCATCGCGCCGGTGCGTCAGCTCCACCAATTCGTCGTGATCGCGCTGTTCGATGCGCCGTTGCAGGATGGCGGCCTGCGCCAGATGGCGCTGCTCCAGCAGGCGCAGCGCCTTCACCCGCTGTTCGGCCTGCATCCATTCGGCCAGTCGGGCCTGCCAGTCGCGGTGAGCGTCGTCGATGGCGGTTTGCGCAACCTGCATTTCCGCGGCTTGCGCGTACTGCAGGCGATTCTTTTCCAGCAGCTGTGCCGCCGTCACGCCATCACGCAGTTCGACCGCCAGCTGCGCGATATGGGCGTCGCGCAGCGCCAGCAACTGCACCTGGCGGCCGCGCGCGCGCAGCCACACACCGTGCGCGAGCTTGACCCCGCGCGCCAGCGTTTCGCTGCGCCGTTCGGCCAATTGCAGCACCCGTGCCAGCGCGAAAGGCTTCATCCGAGCACCTCGTCAAGGCCAGCCTGCGCGGTTTCCAGCGGCGCACGCTCGCGCATGCCCTGCATCAGGTAAGCCTGCATCCGGGGATACAGACGGACGCCTTCGTCCAGCACCAGGTCGGCACCCGGCACGTAGGCGCCGACGGCCAGCAGATCGCGGCTGCGCATGTAGCGCGAATAGAGATACTTGAAGCGACGGGTGCGTTCCAGCGCCTCATCGGAGAGCAGGTCGGGCTGCGCCCGGCTGATCGACGCCTCGATGTCGATCGCGGGATAGTGGCCGGCGTCGGCCAGATCGCGGGAGAGCACGATATGGCCGTCGAGGATCGCACGCGCCGCGTCGGCGATCGGGTCCTGCTGGTCGTCGCCTTCCATCAGCACGGTGAAGAACGCGGTGATCGAACCGCTGCCGCTGCGGCCGTTGCCAGCGCGTTCGGCCAGCTGCGGCAGCTTGGCAAACACCGACGGCGGATAACCCTTGGTCGCGGGCGGCTCGCCGATCGCGAGCGCCACCTCGCGCTGCGCCATCGCGTAACGGGTCAGCGAATCCATGATGAGCAGCACGTGCTTGCCCTGGTCGCGGAAATATTCGGCGATCGACATCGCATACGCCGCGCCGTTCAGCCGCATCAGCGGCGGGTGGTCGGCCGGCGCCGCCACCACCACCGCGCGCGCCATGCCTTCGCTGCCGAGAATGCGGTCGATGAATTCCTTGACCTCGCGGCCGCGTTCGCCGATCAGCCCTACCACCACCACGTCGGCCTCGGTAAACCGCGCCATCATGCCGAGCAGCACGCTCTTGCCGACGCCGCTGCCGGCGAACAACCCGAGCCGCTGCCCGCGCCCCACCGTCAGCAAACCGTTGATCGCGCGCACGCCGACGTCCAGCGTCTTGCGGATCGGCGCACGCTCGAGCGGGTTGATCGGGCGGCTGTACAGCGGCACCCGGCGCTCCAGCATCAACGGTCCCAAGCCGTCGAGCGGGCGGCCGGCGCCGTCGAGCACACGCCCCAGCAAGGTGTCGCCCACCGGCACCTGGCGCACCCGGTCCTGCGCCCGACGGCGCGGAATGTAGCGCATGCCGAGGCGCGGCGGCTGCGCCGCCAGCGGATTGTCGGGCACGACCCGGGCGCCCGGCATCACGCCGTAGATATCGGTCGCCGGCATGATGAACAGACGGTCGCCGGCAAACCCGGCCACTTCGGCCTCGATGCTCTGGCCGCCGGGAATCTGGATGTGACACTGGCTGCCCACCGGCATCCGCAACCCGACCGCTTCCATCACCAGCCCGGACACCCGCGTCAGCCGGCCGCTGGTCGCGATCGGCGTCGCCCAGCTCACCGCACGCCGGCAATCGGCCAGGTATTCGCGCAGGCGGACGATGCGTTCCATCATTCGATCCAGTTGAGATTGGAGCCCAGCACCTGGACCACCTGGCGCCAGCGTGCCGGCAGCGTGGCGTCGAGGTCGCCCTGCGAGGTTTCGATCAGGCAGCCGCCGCGTACGATGCGCACATCCTCGACGATGCGCAGGCGGTTCTTGTCGAGCACCTGGTCGAGATGCGGGCGCACCAGCGCGGCGTCGTCGGGATTCAACAGTAGACGCGCCTCGCGGCTGGTTTCCGCCATCTGCTTCAGCGCCATGTTGACCACGTCGAGGATGCGTTCCGGCCGTGCCGCCAACTCGCCCGCCACCACCTGGCGAGCCACGTCGAGCGCCAGTTCCAGCACCATGTCGGCGAGGCGGAAATCGAGATTGTCGAGCGTCGAGGAAAAGCTCTCGGCCAGCTGCTTCATGCGACCGCAGGCCTGTTCCCCTTCCACGCGCCCGGCTGCCAGGCCTTCGGCATACCCTTCGGCGCGCGCGGCCTCGCGCAATGCCGCCAGTTCGGCCTGCGGATCGGCCTCGGCGGGCGCAGCCTGGCCGGCGGACGCAGCCAGTTCCACCACTTCCCATTGTTCGAATGCGGTGGGGGTATTCGGCGTCGTGTCGTCTGTGCTCATGCCGCTTCCTCTTCGGGGAACTGGATCGCGCCTTCAGCCGCCAGCCGCCGCAGACTCGCGCCCGCCTCGTCCTGCGCGGCCTGGATCGTGGTCACCGGCACCGGGCCCAGCGTATCGAGGTCGACGCGCATGCGCTGCGCGGCGGTCGGACTCATCACGGCCGTCAGAGCGTCGAGCACCTGCCCGTCGCTGCCCTTCAAGGCATGCAACAGGGTACGCGCAGCGACGTTGCGCAGGAAAGTCTTGCGGCTGGCCTCGGGCAGCCGTGCCAGATCCTCGAACGCGAGATTGCGCACGCGCAGCCGCGCGGCCAGTTCCGCATCGTTCCGGTCGAGCTGGCTCAAGGCAGCGGCGGCGCTGCCCTCGCTCATCTGCCCCAGCAGGCCGGCCACCGCCGCTTCGCCCTGCGGCGGTGCAGTGGCGTCCAGGCTGGCCAGCCAGTCGTCCAGGTCGCCCAGCATGTCGGCGCTCGGCGTATCGCTGTGCGCCAGGGCCAGCAAGGTGTCCGCGCGCGTCTTGCCGGGCAGCAGTTCGAGCACGGCGGCGGCGACGTCGCGCGGAAGCTGCGCGGCCACCACGGCAATCAGCTGGGGCGCCTGCGCTTCCAGCAGGCCGGCGATTTCCGCTGGCTCGCGCCAGGCCAGCTTCTCCAGCGCCTGCACGCCCGGCGCCCCCAGGCGTTCCAGCATGGCCTGCGCGCGTTCCGGCCGAAATGCCTGTCGCAGCGTCTCGTCGAGAAAACGGCCGGTATCCGCCGCGAATCCGGTCTGTTCGGCGGCCTCGGCGGCGTAATCGCGCAGGATCGCGCGCACGCGCTCGCGCGGCAGCACGTCGAGCTCGCGCATGGCGCTGCCGAGCCGGCTGACCTCGAGCGGGCTCAGGTAGCGGAATACGGCCGCCGTGGCGTCCTCGCCGAGGGCGAGCAGCAGCGCGGCGGATTTTTCGATGCCAGGCTGGCTCACGCGCGCATCCTTATTTGATGCATGCGGCTGCTCACGCGCGCATCCAGAGCTTGATGACATCCGCGGTCACGCGCGGATTGGCCAGCACCTGGCCGCGGGTTGCCTCGAGTTCGGCGTCGAGGTCCACGGCGGGCGGCTCGACGGCCGGCACAGGCCGCGGGCGCCGCCAGACGGCCACCCCGAGGAGTAGAAGCAGCCCGCCCCCGACTGCGGCCAGCATCCAGGGCTGGAAGTCAACGATCCCGGATGTCGTCGGCGGTTGGCTGGCCGGCGGCATGGGCGCAAGCGAACGCGGAGGCTGCGCCTGCGGCTGCGCGACGGCTGCAGCAGGCTGCGCGGCGTGCGTCGCCGGCAGCGCATAGACATTCACCGTGTCGCCGCGCGACGGCACCAATCCCAGTGCCTGGCGGGCCAGCTGACCGGCACGGCCGAGGTCGGCGGCGCTCGCCTCGAATCCCAGGATCACGATGGCATTCACGCGCCGGATGCGGCCTTCCGGCGTATGCGTGGTGCGCACGGTCTTCTCGAGCGGATGCGTCCGGCCACCCACCACGACGTTGCGTACCCGTTCCACTGTCTGTTCGACGTCGCTGTCCTCCAGCGTGGCTGTCACCTGCACGCTCACGCGGTCCTTGCCAAGCCAGGGGGTCAGCACGGCCAGCGCCCGCTGCGCCAGATCCTGCTCCACCGCCCGCTGCCGCGACTGCACCACCTCGGGAACCGTGTCACCCAGCAGCACGCCGCGCGGGTCGAATACCTGCACTTCAGACCGTTTCATGCGCGGCACGCTGGCCGCCACCAGGGTCTGGATCGTCGTCACCTGCTCGGCCGACAGCCGCGCGTTCGGGCGCAGGCGCACCAGCACCGCAGCCGTGGCCGGCGGCGCATCGCGCAGGAAGGGCGAGACCTTGGGCAGGGCAAGATGGACCCGCGCCAGTTCGACCGTTTCCAGCGACTGGATCGAGCGCGCCAGGTCGCTTTCGAGCGCGTGCTGATAGCGCTGCTGCTCTTCCAGCGACGAGGCGCCGAAGCGGGGCGCGCGATCGACCTCGTCCTGCGCGTCGGCGTCGGACCGGGGCAGGCCGCGCGCGGCCAGACGGTAACGCGCCACATGCAGCTGATCGGCAGGCACCTCGATGCTGCCGTCGGCGGCGGACAGGTGATAGGAAATATTGAGCTGGTCGAGCGCGGCGATGACCTCGCCGCCCGCCCGGTCGGACAGCTTCGGGTAGAGCACGCGATAGTCCGCCGGATTGAGCCACACATAGGCCGCGAACAGCGCCGCCAGCGGCAACAGCACCAGCAGGACGAACATGAAGCGGCGCAGCGGGCTCGCTTCCGCGATCAGGTCGCGCAGACTGCTCAGCCAACCCGGCACTGGACGCACCTCGTCTGCGGGGTCGGGTTGGGCTGTCGGGTCTTGATGGGTTGTGTCGTCACGCGGCGATTATAACCAGTCGGGCGTGGCCACAGCGCGCAATACCACCTGCACCTGCCCCGCCCGCTCGCGGCTCTGGAACCACCAGATGCTCCCCTTTTTCACCGACAGGTCGCCCGCCTGCCCGGTGAGCAGGCGCATCGCCACCTGCCCCAGCGTGGGCTGGTGGCCCACGACCAGCACCGGATAGGCCGCATCCGGCCAGCCCGCCGCGGCCAGCACGTCGTCCGCGCTGGCCCCTGGCGCCAGCGCCGGTACCCGCTGGAAGCCGCGTCCCAGCGCCTGCGCGGTCTGCAGAGTGCGGGTGGCAGGGCTGACCAGGATCCGGATGTCCTGCGACAGCCGCGGCGTCAGCCAGTCGGCCATGCGCGACGCCTGCTTGCGGCCCTTGTCGGTGAGTTCACGCTTGAGGTCGGGGACCGCGTCATCGGCCTCGGCATGTCGCCACAAAATGAGTTCCATCGGTTTTCCTCGAAAAAATCCGGCATCCGGTCACAGGCAAGACCGCCACATGGCGCCGGGGTTCGCCACGAATCTACCAGTAAGGCCTCGATTTCAGGAATGCGCGAATCGACCCCACACATTCGCCGTCCGCCACGTCTGCCTGTTTCGCCGCCAGCCAGCCGAGGGCGAAGTCCCCCATCGCGCCCGCCTCCCTCCTCACCGCCGTCAGCAGGCCCGACGCGATGTGCGCGTCGTTGGCCCGCCCCAGGCTGTCCTGGGCCGTGCGCAGCGCCCCCAGATACCCTGCCTGCCGCCTGCCGTCGAACAGCGTCTGGAAAAATTCGGCCGCATACCGCTGGCGCTTGATCGCGATACGCAGGGCATGCCGCCGGGCCGGCGTCAGCGTGGCGAAATCGCGTGCGCCGCGCACGATCGGACGATGCCCCTTCTGCAGCGCCCGGCGCACCCAGGCGTCCAGCGGCGACAACTGGATGAAACGCTGCGCGGCCGGCACCGCCTGGCCCTCAGGGTGCGCATGCCAGCCATGCCGCAGCAGCCAGCGCTGCATCGCCAGCAGCCAGGCGCCGGGATGGGCCTGCGCCAGCGCTTCCCGCATCGCCGTCCGTACCGCGATGCGGCGCGCCTCCAGCGCCGCCATGCCTTGCTGCCAGGCGGCGGCGTCGGGATAGTGCGGCGCGATCGCCGGCAGGGTTTCGCCGCACAGGACGTCCCAGTCACGCGCCGGGCCCAGCGCGGACGCCAGCGCACGCAGTTCGTCCAGCAGCCCGGGCGGCAGCGCGCACGCCGTCCGGAACAGCCGCAGCGCCGCGCGCAGGCGCCGCAGCGCCACCCGCGCCTGGTGCACATATTCGATGTCGTCTGACGCCAATACCCCCGGCAGATTGGCCTGGAACTGCGCCAGACAGGCCTGGACGATCGCGGCAAAGCCCGCTTCCACACCCATGCCGTCGTCCAGCGCGAGCGGCACGGACTTCACCGGCGCCGCCCCGATCCCATGCGCCAGCCGCACGCCGCGCTCGGCCTTGCTGACGTCGAACGGCAGACAGTCGAACGCAGCGGCCCAGTCCAGCGCCAGCGCGAACAGCGCATCCGGCTGGCCGGCCTTCAATTCGAGCTCGATCTCGCAGATCGGCTGGCGGCGTTCGCCTGCAACCACCTCGCCGACATCGAGCGCCACCTCGACCTGCGCGCCGCCCTTGCCGGCAATCAGCCAGGCCGTGCGATGAAAACGCGTCTCGAACACCGGCGCCAACTGCGCGCGCAACGCCTCCGGCACATAGGCCTGCGCCTCCGGCGGGAACCGGCTCCAGTCCGGCACCCCACGGCCCACCGGCATCTCGAATTCGACGCGCCGCGACAGTCCGCCCTGTCGTTCGCCCTCGGTCTTCAGCGTCTGCAGCCAGCGCCGTCCCACCCGCCGTACGCGCAGCGCCACGCCCTGCGCGCTCAAGGCGAAGTCCGGGGTGTCGAAATAACGGGTGACGAGGTCCTGTTGGACCGGCACGCTACGCCGCCGCGCCATGCGTTTCACGAAGGCCGCAGCCTGCTGCGGCGGCAACGCCAGCTTGAGTTCGATTTCCATTGGATGCGGCGTTGTCATATAACTGTCATGTCAGGGTCGAACACGGGCGTTTATCATTGAAGCACACCACGAATAAATTCATCATGAATCTGCCCAGCCCCGATACCCTCATCAACCGAGAGCTCGGCATTCTCGCGTTCCAGCGCCGCGTGCTGGCCCAAGCCGACGACCCTTCCATGCCCCTGCTGGAGCGTCTGCGCTTCCTCTGTATCGTCTCGAGCAACATGGACGAATTCTTCGAGGTGCGCGTGGCCGGCCTCAAGGAACAGATCCGCGCTCACTCGACCCAGCGTTCGCCCGACGGCCTGACGCCGCGCCAGCAGTTCCGGGCAGTCTCGGAAACGGCGCATGCGCTGGTTGCGCGCCAGTACGAACTGTTCAACAAGGCGATCATTCCCGAGCTCGCCGAACACGGCGTCCATTTCATTCGCCGCACGCACTGGAACGAAACCCAGGCGGCCTGGATCCGCGACTACTTCTTCCGCGAACTGATGCCGGTGCTCACGCCGGTGGGACTCGACCCCTCGCATCCCTTCCCGCGCGTGCTCAACAAAAGCCTCAACTTCGCGGTCGAGCTGTCCGGGCGCGACGCCTTCGGCCGCAATTCCGGCGCCGCCGTGGTGCAGGCGCCGCGCTCGCTGCCGCGCGTGATCCGCCTGCCGGAGGAGATCGCCGGCTGCGAATACGGCTTCGTGTTCCTGTCGTCGATCCTGCACGCCCACGTCGGCGAGCTGTTCGCCGGGATGACGGTGCAGGGCTGCTACCAGTTTCGCGTCACCCGCAATTCCGACCTCTTCGTCGACGACGAGGAAACCAAGAACCTGCGCCAGGCGCTGCAGGGCGAACTGCCGCAGAGGCATTTCGGCGCAGCCGTGCGTCTGGAAGTGGCCGACAACTGCTCGGAATCGATGGCCGCCTTCCTGCTGGCGCAGTTCGAGCTCGAAGCCGACGACCTCTACCAGGAACAGGGGCCAGTGAACCTCGTGCGCCTGATGCAGGTGCCCGACTGGGTCGACCGCCCCGACCTCAAATTCGTCCCCTTCATCCCCGCCCTGCCCGCACGGCTGGCCAAGGACGAGGACCTCTTCGCGCAGATCCGCAAGGGCGACATCCTGCTGCACCACCCCTTCGAATCCTTCCAGCCGGTGATCGACTTCATCGAGCAGGCTGCCGCCGACCCCCACGTCGTCGCCATGCGGCAAACGGTGTACCGCACCGGCACCGACTCCAAGCTGATGCAGGCGCTGATCCACGCCGCGCAGTCGGGCAAGGAGGTCACCGTGGTGGTCGAGCTGATGGCGCGCTTCGACGAGGAAGCCAACATCAACTGGGCCGCCAAGCTGGAGGAAGTCGGTGCCCATGTCGTCTACGGCGTCGTCGGCCACAAGACCCACGCCAAGCTGGCGCTGGTCATCCGCCGCGAAGACGGCGAACTGCGCCGCTATGCCCACCTGGGCACCGGCAACTACCATGCCCGCACCGCACGCCTGTATACCGACTTCGGCCTGCTGACCGCCGACGAAACCATCACCGCCGACGTCAGCAGTCTGTTCACCCAGATCACCGGGCTGGGCAAGGCCGGCAAGCTGAAACGCCTGTGGCAGTCGCCGTTCACCCTGCACAGCGAAGTCGTCGCCGCCATCAACCACGAAGCCGAACTGGCGGCCGCCGGCAAGCCCGCCGCCATCATCGCCAAGATGAACGCGCTGCTGGAACCACAGGTCATTGCCGCCCTCTACGCCGCCAGCCAGGCCGGGGTGAAGATCGACCTCATCGTCCGCGGCGTCTGCGCTCTGAGACCCGGCATTCCCGGGCTGTCCGAGCACATCCGGGTGCGCTCGGTGGTCGGCCGCTTCCTCGAGCACACGCGCATCTTCTATTTCAAAAACGGCGGCGACGACAAGGTCTTCCTGTCGTCGGCCGACTGGATGGACCGCAACTTCTTCCGCCGCATCGAGACCGGCTTCCCCATCCTCAATCCCAAGCTGAAGAAGCGCGTGATCGCCGAAGGCCTGAAACCCTATCTGCGCGACAACGTGCAGGCCTGGGACATGCTGCCCGACGGCAGCTACCGCCGCCGGGCCAAGCGCCGCGCAAAGGCCTACAGTGCACAGGTCGAACTGCTGGCACTGCTGACCAAACCAGCCTAGAAGCGCTTTCCCCTACGCCGACGCGGCGTTTCGCACGCGCGTGCGGCGCGCACGATCGCCGGCGTGGATGGGATTTGTCCTACAAAGGGTTCGTATCTCACTGATACGTTGACGTCTCGCCAAGCCCTAAGCTGACACTCAGTCCTCTGAGCCCAAAAAGCAGGCCAGCGCGAACCGTTGAGCCAGCATATGCAGCTTGATGCAAGGTAGTCCACGCCCCTGCCGACGAATACAAGGCTCAGGCGACGCAATTTTTATTGTGTTGCATCGAGACCCAATCGATATCAATTAGACGAAAGGCCAAAAATGCGAACCAACCCCTTGATATTCAATCTCCTGGGCGCTGCCCTTCTTTCCGCAGGCGCTGTCTCGGCCCACGCGGCCGACGGACGTTTCTACGATCCCCGCAACGAAGCCAGCCCCACCGGAAAAACCATCGGCTACGAGCTGTACCGCACGATCGGATGTCCCGGCCGGGGCCTGCTCGATACGCCGTGCCCGGTACCGAAAGATGTCGACAGCGATGGTGACGGCGTCGTCGACAGCAAAGACAAATGCCCCGACACGCCGAAGGGCACCGAGGTCGACGCCAACGGGTGCCCCATCCCCGCCGCCGCGCCCGTTGAACCGGCACCGGCCCCCGTGACGGAGCAGAAACCGGAGGCTGAGCAGCAGGTCGTCGCCCCCGTGCCGGCCCCGGCGCCGCATCGCATGGTGCTCGAAGGCGTGAATTTCAATTTCGACCGCGCCGCGCTGCGTCCGGAAGACCGCGACGTCATCGACAAAGACTTCGCCAAGCTCAAGGAGTGGGGCGACGTCAAGATAGAAGTGGCGGGCCACACCGACAGCATCGGCAGCGACCGCTACAACATGGGCTTGTCGCTGCGCCGCGCCAATACCGTTCGCAACTATCTGATCAGTAAAGGCATCCGCGCCGACCGTCTGGTGGCCAAGGGCTACGGCGAATCGCAGCCGATCGCCAGCAACGACACCGACGAAGGCAGGGCCCAGAACCGCCGCGTCGAACTGAACCAGATCAAGGAATAAACGCGTTCTCCACCGCTCTCCCTGAGTGGACCTACGGGAACCCAGGTTCCCGTTTTTTTTTTTGCCGGCATGGGCGGCGCCCCCCAAAACACCAAGCATGTGCTGCGATTGACGGCGTCGCAGCCGGTGCCGATCTTCCGGACTTGAAAACCCCGGCACCGCCCCCATTTCCCGTTGCGTTGTGTTTGTTTTACGGGAGATCAAGGCATGTCCGCCACCACCAAAGAAACCCTGGGCTTCCAGGCCGAAGTCAAACAGCTGCTGCAGCTGATGATCCATTCCTTGTATTCCAACAAGGACATTTTCCTGCGCGAACTCATTTCCAACGCTTCCGACGCCGCCGACAAGCTGCGCTTCGAGGGCCTGTCGGATGCCGCGCTGTATGAAAACGACCCCGACCTCAAGATCCGCGTCGCCTTCGACCGCGAGGCGCGCACGCTGACGATTTCCGACAACGGCATCGGCATGAGCCGGCAGGAAGTCATCGACCACATCGGCACCATCGCCAAGTCCGGCACCCGTGAATTCTTCAGCCAGCTCTCCGGCGACCAGAAGAAGGACGCCGCGCTGATCGGCCAGTTCGGCGTCGGCTTCTATTCCGCCTTCATCGTCGCCGACCGCGTCACGCTGACCACCCGCCGCGCCGGCCTCACGTCCGAGCACGGCGTGCGCTGGGAATCCGAAGGCGCCGGCGACTACACGCTGGAGACCGTCGACAAGCCCGCGCGCGGCACCGAGATCGTGCTGCATCTGCGCGAAGGCGAGGACGAATTCCTCTCCGACTGGAAGATCAAGTCGGTCATCCGCACCTATTCCGACCACATCACCCTGCCCATCGTGATGAAGAAGACGGAATGGAAGGACGGCGTGGAAACCCCCACCGACGAGGACGAGACCGTCAACAAGGCCTCGGCGCTGTGGGCCCGCGCCAAGAAGGACGTCACCGACGACGAGTACACCGAGTTCTACAAGCACGTCGCCCACGACTTCGAACCGCCGCTCGCCTGGTCGCACAACCGCGTCGAGGGCAAGCAGGAATATATCTCGCTGCTCTACGTGCCCTCGCACGCGCCGTTCGACCTGTGGGACCGCGAGAAGCGTCACGGCATCAAACTCTATGTGCGCCGCGTCTTCATCATGGACGACGCCGAGCAGCTGATGCCGCAATACCTGCGCTTCGTCCGCGGCGTGATCGACTCGGCCGATCTGCCCTTGAACGTCTCGCGCGAGATCCTGCAGTCGAGCCGCGACATCGATGCCATCAAGAACGGCTCGGTGAAGAAGGTGCTGGGCCTGCTCGAAGACATGGCCGAAAACCAGCCCGAGCAGTACGCCACGTTCTGGAAAGCCTTCGGCAAGGTCTTGAAGGAAGGCCCGGGCGAGGACCATGCGAACCGGGAGAAGATCGCCGCGCTACTCAGATTTGCCTCCACCCACACCGACACCGATGCGCAGGTCGTCTCGCTCAAGGACTACGTCGGCCGCATGAAGGAAGGTCAGACCGCGATCTACTACATCACCGCCGACAGCTTCGCCGCCGCCCAGCACAGCCCGCACCTCGAGATCTTCCGCAAGAAAGGCATCGAAGTCCTGCTGCTGTCAGACCGCGTCGACGAATGGCTGACCGGCAACCTGCACGAGTTCGACGGCAAGCCGCTCAAGTCCGTCGCCAAGGGCGGCCTCGATCTCGGTGAACTCGAAAACGAAGCCGAGAAGACCGCACAGAAGGAAGCCGAAGATGCGATGAAGCCGCTGGTCGAGCGCATCAAGACCACGCTCGGCGAGCGCGTCAAGGACGTCCGCGTCACCCACCGCCTCACCGACTCGCCGGCTTGTCTCGTCACCGGCGAAGGCGACATGAGCGCCAACCTCGAGCGCCTGTTGAAGGCCGCCGGCCAGGCCGCGCCCACGGTGAAGCCCACGCTGGAGATCAACCCGACCCACGCGCTGGTCACGCGCCTGAACGCCGAGTCCGACGAAGCCCGCTTCGCCGACTGGGCCAACCTGCTGTTCGAGCAGGCGCTTCTGGCCGAAGGCGGCCAGCTCGACGATCCGGCGAGCTTCGTGCGGCGGTTGAATGGGTTGCTGGCGATGTTGCCGGGTTGATGAAGGCAAAAGGCCGTTCGTGTTGAGCCAGTAGAAACACGGATGGACTTAAATCTATAGCTAAGCGCGACCGAGCAATCAGTCGCGCTTTTTTTCGGCTTGAGGTTGCAACGCCATCTGAATGCTGCAATCCTAGGCACTGATCCAAGCACGCATAAGTAAAGGTGGGCTTGGAAAAGAGGGAGGGAGTTTTGCCATCAGGCAAATACACCCATTAAGTACAAGATCCAATTAGAAGAATGTCTTGCCTGAGGGAGAGTCATGAAACTTTTCGCTTGCTTAGCTGCAGCCGGCCTCGCCGTCTGTTCCCTGAATGCGGCCGCAGACCTGCTCGTCCACTATGACAATCCCGTCAAGGACGGAAGCAGCATGGGCTTAGACAGCGGCGTCCCGTTATCGCCCGTTTATGCAGCGTCATTGACTGTAGCGTCATCGCTCACGAACACCGGCATTCAAGGCGTCAATCACATCGAGGCATACCAGACCAATGGTTAGCCCAGAAGAAATTCCAAAGCCTTTTAATTCTGGGTCCGATGGGACTCAAATAGAGAGTACACATTCGATTGATCTAGTTGAGGCGAACCAACTTAATGAACTACCTCTAGCTCGTACTATTAGGGGAATCGCAGCATCCAATACTCGAGCGTTTGGAAGCGAAGTTGCCTCTGCCCTGATTGCAGGTGCGACATCTCAACTCGCTTCAGAGCTTCAATATTCAAAAAACGAATTAGTTCAGCTACGCAAACAGTTGGATCAACTGAACGAAGGTTTTACTCAGTCAAAAATTCAAAATGCAGTCCTAAGCGAGCGCATTACATCAAACCAGCAATCACGCCATTTACGTAATCTTGGGATTGCTATTGGAACTACTCTTTTGACAGCGTCCATCTCTTTGTTTGATAGCGAAAAATATCAATATTACGGATTCTTTTCATTAATTGTTGGTGCCCTTCTAGTCATCTTTGGATGGTATTCACCCATGCGCGGAGGTGACAAATGATTGTCGCCAATCTAACTGAATTGGAGCTCTATCCGGTAATGGAGCGAGGCGCACCTAATCGAGAAAGAATAGTCATCTTTGTTAAAGAGACAACTAACATGGGCCAATTTGGAATCATGATTGGGCATGCTAGTGGGGGAAATTTGGCGATTCCTTATCAAGATAATTTATTTTGGTTTGGAGATGGTGTCGTAAATAAGGGAGATTGGATATTTTTGTACACAGGCAAAGGAACACCGAGAATTGATAAATGGGAGGCAACTAGTGGAAACATATACTCCATACACTGGGGAAGGAATGCTACGGTGTTTGCGAATTCAAATATTGTTCCGATACTCTTCCGAGTTGATGCCGTGAATGTGGGTTCTCCGCCCGGTAATCTGCCCCAGTTGAATGCTATTAATCCTTAGGTATCTAAGAAAGCAGTTAAAGGGGCCAGGCTCTAATATCTGACGAACCTCACCCTTCCTAACCCATCCTGAACATGAACGATCAAATCAAGCATTACTCCGACAAACTGGCCTATGAGATCGACTAATAAATGGGGTCAGACCCCATTTATTACATCTAGACTTCCATGAATATCGCCCGAAACAACTTACTCCGCATTGCGTTCGACGCGTATCTGTTGCAACTCGACGAAGGTGAACTGGAACCCGCAGAGAACTATCTTCCCTATGATTTTGATGGCATTGATTCCTGTCAGTGGCAGGCATTAGGTGATCAGATGGTTAAGGACGAGCTGCGAGAGATAACTAACAACCTGAATCATTGGCATGGGTCATTACGGCGATGGCAAGCATGGAACACTATCATCCAAGCATACGGCACTGACGACGCATGGGAACTGCGTCGGGAATTCCTTGAAGCACGTGCACACCACTGTCTGCTTGCGCCAAGTTCAATTCGCGACACACTTACCTTCGTTGCGACCAACTCAATGCATCAAGTGCGCTTGATGGCTAGCAAGGGGTACCGAGACCACCTCGAAGGCGACCCCGAAAATCCAAGCGAAAAGCCAAAACATCTGACACGCCGGCAGAAAGAGAAGCGCCTAGCCAATCTAATCTCGATCTGGCCAGATGCGCCAGAGTTCATGGCATCGCTTCGAAAGATAGATGACGAAGCCTATCGGAATGTCACTTCAGACTACCGCAATCAGAATACTCATTCCATTGGACCAAGGCTAGGCATCGGCATAACCCGTACGGTCGTTCGCTCTGTGAAGCAAGCTACGATGATGTCAAAGCAACCCGATGGCAAATATATGCTTACCCCGGTACTTGGCAAGATGTCGGTGAGCTACGGATTGGGTGGAACTGAACCTCTCGATATGGAGAAGGCGCATGCTGCAAACCTTGACCAGTATCGACGTGCGAGGAAGTGCTTCAATAAATATTGTGGCCTTTTGGCTGTCGGGCTAGCATCCATGCCACTGAGACAGTCTGCTAAATGAAGCAGGAAAAGAACGCGCGCAACGGGGTCAGGTCTTGCAATGCGTCATTGCAAGACCTGACCCCAAGTTTTCTTTTTTAGTTTCCGGCTTCGCCGTGAATCCCAATATCTTGGATACACTCGAAAACCTATCCGTCACCAAAGCGATGGCTTCGATCCAAAAAGACTTGGACGAAATCCAGCGCCTCTCCATCGCGAATCTCCCGCAGATCGATATGGGCGCGACAGCCCATCTGACGAAGGCCCTCGAAGAGCATCAGCGGCAATGGCGCGAGATCGTGCAACCCTTGGAGAAGATCAGCGCCGGCCTGCGCATCGAAAATGATTTCGCTCGGATCATCGGATCCCAGATGGCGAAATTCACCGATATCAAGCTGCCGTTCGAGAGCCTCTCGGAATCCCTGCGCCAGTCTATGGACAGTATTCAGTCCAGCCTCTCAGGCGCCGCAGCCGCCAGCAAGATCCTGCTCCAGAGTTTCGATGAGGAGCAGCGGCTCCGTCTTGAGGAATTGGCGAAGCCCTTTCAGATTTCCAAGGCTTTCACGGAATCAGCGTTCTCCGAAACCCTGAAACTCTCCCTGGGCCAGCTGGAGATTGCCGAGCGGTTTCGCCTTCCGGCCCTGGATCCGATCGCAACATCCGCGATCGCCAAACTGTGGCAAGCGGGTGATCTCCACGAGCGGATCCGATTCATCAGCAAAGATCTGGAGAAGGTTCTCCAAGAGGCTGCGGAGCAGGCCGAGACACCAGTTGACGGGAAGCCCTCCGCGGCAAGGAAACAGCCGCTTATTCAGCTGGACTTCTGGACGATTTTCAATCTTCTGCTGACCTTGGTGATTGTCGCTTATCAGGAGATCGGATCTGCCAGAATGGAGGCTCGGCTCTCCCATAAGATCGACAACGGGAACGCGGCCACCCAAAAGCAAATCACCGATCTTCAAGCGCTACTTATCCAGGCCCTGTCCGCAAGGCAGCCGTGGGAGATGGGCCAAACCCAGTTCGTGGCCCGCGCGCGCATCGCCCGAATCCGGAAAAGCCCGACGGTTGGATCGCCCATCGTGGCCGAGGTGTTCCCCAATCAGGTTGTCGCCTTGCTCGGCGAGCGCGGCAAATGGATTCATGTCGAATACTTCGACTGGATCGCAGGGGAAAAGCGCGACGGATGGGCGCTGAAAAAATACTTCGTCCGCGTGCGGCCCGTCGAATCGACAACAGCGAACAAAGAAGACTAAGCCAAGTGGACGCGCTAAAGGGGTCAGCTTCGGATATTAGAACCCGACAGTGACGGTAGGTCTCACAATGCAACAGCAACGCGGCCGGGTGAACCATCACGCCAAGGAGACTATCCGTAGTGGACATCCCACGAATCTTCAACATCACCGAAAGCGCTCACCGCATCCACAACCCGTTTACCCCCGAAAAGCTCGCCACGCTCGGCGCGGCGCTGCGTCTGGAAGCGGGGACCCGGGTGCTCGACCTCGGCAGCGGTTCGGGGGAGATGCTGTGCACCTGGGCACGCGATCACGGGATCGTCGGCACCGGCATCGACCTGAGCCAGCTGTTCACCGAGCAGGCAAAACGCCGGGCTGAAGAACTCGATGTCACCGACCGGGTCGAGTTCATCCACGGCGATGCGACGGGCTACGTTTCTGACCAGAAGGCCGGGGTAGCCGCCTGTGTCGGCGCCTCGTGGATCGGTGGCGGTGTCGCGGGCACGATCGCGCTTCTGGCGCAGAGCCTCAGCCCGGGGGGGGTCATCCTCATCGGCGAGCCCTTCTGGCGGCAGATGCCGCCGACAGAAGACGTTGCCAGGGGGTGTCTTGCCGGCTCGATCGCCGATTTTCTCGGGCTTCCGGAACGGCTGGCGTCTTTCGGCCGCCTCGGCTACGACGTGGTGGAAATGGTTCTGGCAGACCAGGACAGCTGGGACCGATACGAGGCGGCCAAGTGGCTGACCATGCGCCGATGGCTCGAAGCCAATCCCGAGGACGAGCTCGCCGAAGAGGTTCGAGCGAAACTGAGCTCGGAGCCCGAACGCTACGCGACTTACACCCGCGAATACCTGGGCTGGGGCGTGTTCGCGCTGATGGCGCGGTGATGCGGGACGACTCGGTAGAAAACCAAAGGGGCCAGGCTGACCTGACCCGGGTTGGCGCTGCCCGCAAATCTTCTGCACAATGCCGCCTTTGCATGACAGGACTTCCGCATGGCTTCGGGACAAATCCACATCGCCATCTTGAACCCCGGCGTCGAAATCACGCCGCTGCGGCTGCGTGGCTGGCTGCAGAAAGAAGCGGCAGTGATCAACAACCGCGCGAAGCCGGGCGACGGGGCAATCCTGCGGCTGTTTCTCACCAAGAAGCTGCGTTACGGTCTGCCCGGTGAGAAGCTCGACGCGATCCTGCAGGCGCTGACCGAAAAATATCCTGCCGTTCTGCGTATCGAGGTGCAATTGATCGAAGTGCCTCTGACCGCCGACGAGATGGCGGAACAGACCCGCATCGCCAACGCCGATCTTCAGAAATTCACGCAGCGTGCGGAGGAATACGCCAAACGCAAGCAGGCCGAGGCGTTGGAGAACACGCGGCCCGCGCCGATCCAGTGGCATTCGTTAAAAAGCGCGCTGGATTGAGCGAATGAAAGCGCGACGGCAACCCGACTGAAGGTGGCATGCAAACCCTTTTCTCCCTGATCGAGTCCCCCTTCCACCCCGATTTCAGCGCCCTGTACCGGAAGCTTGGCATCGAGGCGCAGCGCTTCGACTCGGCCCGCAATCTCCACCGGGCGATGCAGAAAGCGCCGCCGGATTTCTTCGTGGGGGAATTCATTTACGGCTGGGGCAACAATTACGCCGGCGCCAACGTCTCCAACCTGGACGTCACGATCCGCACGCTGCAGCGCTTTGCGCCGCAGGCAAAGGTGATCGTGTTCATGCATCCGCGCGAAGAGGACCACATCGGCAAGCTGCTGGACCTGTTTCCCATCCATGCGGTGCTGGCCTACCCGGTGAGCGAGCAGGCGATGCAGGCGGCCTTGCAACCCGCGGCTTGAATCCGCCAGGAAAACAGGGGCCGTTCAGCCCCGTTACGGCGCCACCACGCGCCGCGCATGACGCACCAGCAGCGGAAGCGCCATGCGGTTGACCAGGCCCGGCAGGTGCAGCGGCTTGAGCAGCATTTTCACCGTCATCTCGTAAGGATAGTGCGCGCGCGCCCAGTGCCCGGCCGTGTGTTGAAAGCGCAGGAAGTCCCGGGGGCTGAAGGTCTGTCCGGGATGACGCACCGCATGGGCGTTTTTCAACGCCAGGTAGGCGTCCTCCTGACCGATTTCTCCGAGTCGCTGCCGAATGACGCGGGCCACTTGCCAGCGCGAAGGGCGTTCCCGTTCGCGATACCGCAGGAAGGCATGATAGAAATACTTGTAGTGCCCCACTTCGTCGTCGCGGATATGGCCCACCAGCGTGGCCAGCACGGGCTCCGGACTGATTTGCTGCAACAAGCCATACAGGCCCGCGGTGCCGGTTTCCACGACGCACCGCGCAACCATTTCCAGCGCGCGCGTGGGCTCCAGCAGTTCCGCCTTGCAATACGGACGATAGTCCGTGCAGAACCCGTCAAACGCCGTCTGCCAGTCAAATGCGGGCCACACCGTCTCCACGTAGCGTCGCAGCGCGCGTCCGTGCTGCAGCTCCTCTGGTTCCCATCGCTCACGCAGCCACTGGCTGGCTTCGGCATCGCCCGCCATGTGGTCCAGCAGATTGTGGGTGTACAAATCCGCCAGGCTCTCCACAAATGACGCCGCTGCGAGCACATGGAACCACGTCTCTTCGCGGGCGATGCGTTCATGCGCGATGCGGTCGAACGCAATCTGCTCGATCGACCAGGGATGCGGCGCGACGAAGGCGGCGTGGGAATCCGGCATATCAGTTCATCTGCGTGGGCTCCCTGGTCAGACCCGTCAGGGCGACTGCGGTTCATTTGCACGAATTCAAAGACGCGAGACCGGACTTAATCCAACCGCGACATAGGGTATAAAGTGGGTTTGCGCGATTCGTTTCAGACCGTAAGTGGAGGCAGTCATGCAATCAAATAGACATGCCGCGGCGGCGTCTTGGCCGATGTATGGCTCTGCCACGACCACGCTCAAAACCCCGGCTGCTACCCCGCAGGGCACCGATCGACCGATGCACCGCATGACGTTCAGGATGCTGTTCATGGGGTCGGTTTTCGCTTGTGCGCTCGCGAGCCCGGGCCCGGCTCCTGCCGCGGAAGCCGAGGCGGACACCCCTGAACGCGTGCTCGTGCCGTTTAATCCTGGCTGGCAACTCACGCCCGATCGTTTCGACCCATACCTCCTCGCGCAAGATATTGCCAGCGCGACGGATGTCACGTCTCCAGCCGTGTCCACACCTACCGATACCCCTGTCGCGCAGCTCGAAGGCTCCGTAAAAAGGGAGGCCCGCCCCAACTATGCCCTTCCGGCCGTGGAGATTATCGGATTCAATTTCCTGCTCAACCGGTTCAACTACCACTTCATCGACAAACCGGTCTACGACACCAGCCTGCAAACGATCCGGGACAATTTGAGCGCCAAATGGGTGGTCGACACTGATCCGTTCGCGGTGAACCAGTTCATGCATCCGTATCAGGGCTCCGTTTATTTCGGGCTCGCACGCTCGTCTGGCCTCGACTACTGGAAGTCGCTTGGCTATACCTTCGGCGGCAGCCTGATCTGGGAGATTGCCGGCGAGACGGGGCCGCCTTCCATCAACGACTTCGTCACCACCGGCCTCGGCGGGACGTTTCTCGGCGAACCGCTGTTCCGCATGGCGAACCTGCTGCTGGAGCACGGCGGCGACACGCCTGGATTCTGGCGTGAAACGGGGGCTGCGGCGATCTCCCCGCCGCTGGGCTTCAACCGGCTCGCCTTCGGCGACCGCTTCCGCGCGGTGTTTCAGAGCCACAATCCAGCCACCTACAGCTATGTCCGTTTCGGCTGGAACAAGATCGATGACGCACTCGATGGCATCGTGGGACAGACGGTGAAACGCGATACGGCCACCGTGGACTTTCACATGTCCTATGGGCTGCCCGGGAAGAACGGCTATCGCTATACACGTCCGTTCGACTACTTCGATTTCGATTTCACCGCGACGACCGCCAATGTGTTCGAGAACATCATGAGCCGCGGCCTCCTGATCGGAAAGGAATACGCGGCGGGCGACAACTACCGCGGCATCTGGGGCCTCTATGGCAGCTACGACTACATCTCGCCGCAGACGTTTCGCGTCTCGAGCACCGCGGTGTCGTTCGGCACGACCGCGCAATGGTGGATTACGGACAACGTGGCACTACTGGGCACCGCCCTTGCGGGTGTGGGCTACGGAGCCGCCGGGACCATACACGGTCAGGGTGAACGCAATTACCATTACGGCGCCACGCCGCAGGCGCTCCTGTCGCTGCGCCTGCTATTGGGTGAGCGCGTCAACGTCGACTTGACGGCACGCTCCTACTACGTCAGCGATGTGGCTTCGACCGAGGACCGGGGCACAGAGCGCATCTTCCGGGGAGATGCGGCGTTTACCATGCGCATCCACGGCCCCCATGCCCTCACGCTCAAGTACAACGCCTCGCGACGGGATGCGCGATACCCCGATATTCCCAACACCCTGCAGACCGTGAGAACCGTGAGCCTGCTCTACACCTACTATTTCGGCGATGCCAGGTTCGGCGCAGTCGAGTGGCGGGAGGCGGGCGAACGCTGAAAGGGATATCGACGACGCGCGGCTCGCAGACACCACCCATTGGCCCCGCCAACTGAAGCGCGCGACGAGGCTCGCGGATTAAAGGCGGATAAACGGGCCAGGGTCGAAATACCTCGCAACCCTGACGGGTTTCGAGTCCGGCCGGGGATGTCCCAATTCCATTGCGCTGGCCTCGGCGATCAGCGCCGATTGATACTGATCCGCCCGGGCCCCATGAGTAGCAGCGCAATCGCAGTGAACAAGAACATGCCCTGCAGTTCCAGCGCCCAGCCACCCTGCTCGTTGAGGCTCGTGAGTTGCGCGAGGTGGGCAAGCGCGAAGGCAAAGAACATGTTGGCGGCGACCAGCGCGGCGCCGATGCGCGCGTAGAAGCCGGCGATGAGCAGGAGTGGGCCGAGCACTTCGCCGGCATACACGCCGTAGGCGAAGAAGGCGGGCATGCCCATGCCGGTCACCATGCCCTCGATCGGGGCGATGCCGTGCCGGAGCTTGGCGATGCCGTGCAGCAGAATCAGGATGCCGAGGGTAAGACGCAAGACCAGCTTGCCGACATCGTCCAGATTGTTTTTCATCGCCATGCTCCCGGTTGAGGATACGTTGTGAGAACTATCGTGTCTTTGGAGTTTCTTCACCTTAAGATATTGGCTTCAAGGTGCAAGGCCGGATCTCCCGCCCCCATAGCCTGTTCCCCCTTGCCTACCGGCTGGCCTGCGTCCGCTTCCACGCGGCGGGCGGCAGGCCGACCATACGCTTGAATGCGCGCGAGAACGCGGCTTCGGATTCGTAGCCCACTTCCAGGGCAATGGTCGCCACGGTGCGATTCGATTCCCGCAGCAGCCGGCTGCCGAGCTGGATGCGCCAGCTGGCGAGGTAGTGCATCGGCGGATCACCGAGGGTTTGCATGAAGCGTTCGTGCAGCGCGGAACGCGACAGGCCGACTTCGCGGGCGAGGTCGTCGACTGTCCAGGCCTGGTCCGGGCGTTGGTGCATGCGTTCGAGCGCCTTGCCGACGTAGCGGTCGCGCAGTCCGGCGAGCCAGCCGGTCGCGTTCTCGGGCAGGGTGTCGAGATAGCGGCGCGCGGCGTCGACGAACATCATCTCGGCGAGCCGTTCGAGCACGGCGTCGCCGCCGGGCCGCGGACTGCTGGATTCGACGACCGCCTGCTCGATCACGCGGGCGGCCCAGCCGCTGGCGCGTTCGGCCGGCAGATGCAGGATGGGCGGCAGCGCCGCAATCAGGGGATTGAACGGCCGCAGGTCGCAGCCGAGGAAGCCGCACACGGCGATCATGTCCGCCGCCTCGACGGGCAGCGGCGACCCCGGCTCGACCACGCCATGATGAAAGGCGATCGGCATGGGCTTGGGAACGTTGCGGGTGGAGAACACCCACTCGGCGGTCCGGCGCAGCGGCTCGATGCCCGGTGCGCTCGACAGGACGTGGCGATCGCCCTGCGGAAACATGACGATGTCGCCGGTGGCCAGTTTCACCGGCGGCTGGCCGGCGACCGCGGCCCAGCCGTTGCCCTTGGCGATCATGTGGTACTCGATGACATGCTCGCAGCCGGGCATCACCGCTTCGGCGATCTCGCCGGCCGGCGGCGCCTCGGTGGACCAGGGATCGCTGCAGCTCACGTAATAGAACACGGCGCCGCGCACGCGCACGGTGCGCAGCAGATCGGAAAGTGTGTCTCGGCTCATGGGTATGGACCTTTCGACGGGCGATCGATCGGGAAGCGCAAACCTGCAATCGGGGGGCAACGAATCCCGGACGCTTGAGCATATTTGCGCGACGCAGAGTGAAGTGTCAATCAGGCGGCTTCGTGACAATGGGGGCGCTGACTGACCGGCTGCGATGCGGAGACGACGCATCGCTTTGAAAGCCGGGCAACCAGGCAGCGGACGACCGGCCCCGCCGGTCCCCTTCCATCCGAATGAGGAGAGGAGCATCCCCATGACTACCGAACTGAATGTTTGTACCCCGGCCGCACCGCCCGTGGCGCCTGCCCCCGGCCCGGGCCAGGTCGATTTCGGCGCGATCAAGCAGCGCCAGCACGCCACCTGGGCGAGCGGCAACTATGCCATCGTCGGCACCACGCTGCAGATCGTCGGCGAACACCTGGCGGAAGCGGTGGACCTGCGTGCCGGCGAAGAGGTGCTGGACGTGGCCGCCGGCAACGGCAACGCCACGCTGGCGGCGGCGCGCCGCTTTGCCCGCGTGACCTCGACCGACTATGTGCCGGAGCTGCTCGAGAAAGGCGCCGAGCGCGCCCGCGCCAATGGGCTGGAAGTCCACTTCCAGGCGGCCGATGCGGAAGATCTGCCGTTTGCTGACCATGCCTTCGATGTCGCGCTGTCCACGTTCGGCGTGATGTTCGCGCCCGACCAGGCCCGCGCGGCGCGGGAGCTGACGCGCGTGGTACGCAGCGGCGGCCGCATCGGCCTGGCGAACTGGACGCCCGAAGGCTTCATCGGCGACCTGTTTCGCCTGATCGCTTCCTATGTGCCGCCGCCGGCCGGCGTGCAATCGCCGATGCGGTGGGGAACCGAGCCGCGCATCGTCGAGCTGTTCGGCCCGGATGCCACCGACATCCGCTGCGAGCGACGCCGCTTCAACTTTCGCTATCAATCCGCCGCGCACTGGATCGAGGTGTTCCGCAACTTCTACGGCCCCACCTACAAGGTGTACGCCGCGCTCGATCCCGATCGGCAGGCGAGCCTGACCCGGGACATCGGCGCGCTGCTCGAACGCCAGAACGTCGGCGGCGCGCATTCGCTGGTCGTCCCCAGCGAGTATCTGGAGGTCGTAATCATCCGGAAGTAGTCCGCCACGACCGAGCCGTGACCGGGAAAGAGCCCGACGCCTTTGATCGCGGCTCCCTTGATGGGTACCCTGTCGCGATGGATTCCCTGATCGCCGCTGCCGCGCGCGCGCTCGCAGCCGGCGACGCGCTCGGTGCCCTCAAGCGTGTCGCCCTGCGCGACGACCCGCCAGCGCTCGCCCTGCGCGGCACCGCCCTGGCCCAGCTCGGCGACTACCCGCGCGCGCGCGAGCTGCTGCGGCGCGCCGCCCGCGGCTTTGGCGCACGCGAGCACGTGGCGCACGCCCGCTGCGTGGTCGCGGAGGCGGAGGTGGCGCTGGCGATGCGCGACCTCCTCGGCTCGCCGCGCACGCTGGCGGCCGCGACGGCCACGCTCGAGGCACGCGCCGATCGTGCCAATGCGCTGCACGCGCGTCTGATCCTGGTGCGCCGACTGCTGCTGCTCGGCCGCCTCGACGAGGCCGCATCCGCCCTGTCCACGCTCGATACGCAGGGCCTGCCGCCATCGCTGCGGGCGATCGCGGAACTGGCCACGGCCGAGGTGGCGCTGCGCTCGTTGCGGACGGCAGCTGCGCAGGCTGCGCTCACGCACGCCCTGGATGCAGCCGGACGCGCAGGCGTGCCCGCCCTCCTCGCCGAGGTAGGCGAGGCGCGCGCTGCGCTCGATCGTCCCGCCGCCCGCCGCGTCCACGCGGACCGCGAACAACCGCTGCGCCTCGACGAGGTGGAAGCCCTGTTCGCCTCGGGAGCACTGGTGGTCGACGCCTGCCGCCGCGGCCTGCGCACCGGCACGATCTGGCGGCCGCTGGCGCGTCGGCCGGTGCTGTTCGCGCTGGCGCGCGCGCTCGCCGAGGCGTGGCCGGGCGATGTGAGCCGAGACGTCTTGATCGCGCGCGCGTTCCACACTCGCCGTCCTGACGAGACGCACCGTGCGCGCCTGCGCGTGGAGATCGGCCGTCTGCGCGCACTGGCTGCGCCGCTCGCGCATATCGAGGCCACCGCGCGCGGCTTTGCGCTCACGCCGCGCGACGCGGACGCCGTGGTCGTGGTGGTGCCTCCCATCGACGGCGACCAGGCGTCGCTGCTGGCGCTGCTTGCCGACGGTACGGCCTGGTCGACCTCGGCCCTCGCGCTGGCGCTCGGGGCCAGCCAGCGTACGGTGCAGCGCGCGCTCGTCGAACTGGAGGCAGAGGAAAAGGTGCGCTCGATCGGGCGCGCCCGCACGCAGCGCTGGATGGCGCCGCCGCTGGCCGGATTCACGACGATCTTGTTACTCCCCACTGCGCTGCCGCTCGGCTAAATTGAGTCTCACGGCGCCATTCCGGCGCGCCCAAAGGAGTCAATTTGATGACCGCACCCCAAGCCAAGACAGTCGAATCCCCCTCCCAGACACCGGCACGCGCCGCCGAGATCGTGCGTGAATACGGCCCCTTCGCTGGCGCCGATCACGTCCACGGCGTCTCCCACGACGGCCACCGCGTCTGGGTCGCCACCGGATCCAGGCTGGTCGCCTTCGATCCCGAAAGCGGCCAGCTCGCGCATACGCTCGATCGCGCCGGCGACGCCGGCACCGCCTTCGACGGCACGCACCTTTACCAAATCGCCGACGCGCGCATCGACAAGATCGATCCCGTCACCGGCGAGGTCGTGGCGTCGATTCCGGCACCCGGGCACGGCAGCGACTCCGGGCTCGCCTGGGCCGAAGGCAGCCTGTGGGTGGGACAGTATCGCGACCGCAAGATCCACCAGATCGATCCCGCCACCGGCGACATCCTGCGCACCATCGAATCCAACCGCTTCGTCACCGGCGTGACCTGGGTCGACGGCGAGTTGTGGCACGGCACCTGGGAAGACGACGGCAGCGAACTCCGCCGCATCGACCCGGAGAGCGGCGCCGTGCTCGAACGGCTCGAGATGCCATCCGGCGTCGGCGTCAGCGGGTTGGAGTCCGACGGCGCAAACCTGTTTTATTGCGGCGGCGGGCCGAGCGGAAAGGTCCGTGCCGTGCGGCGTCCGAAACAAGGCAGATCATGAGCAAGGAGACAGACATGGATACGATGGCCAAACACACGATCGGAACACGTGAAGCCTGGCTCGCAGCAAGGCTCGAGTTGCTCGAGGACGAGAAAGAACTGACGCGGCGCAGCGACGAGATGGCACGGCGGCGGCAGGCGCTGCCGTGGGTTCGCGTCGACAAGGACTATCGCTTCGACACCGACGAGGGGAATGCCTCGCTGGCCGACCTCTTCCGCGGGAATTCGCAGCTTCTCGTCTACCATTTCATGTTCGGCCCCGACTACAAGGCAGGCTGTCCGACGTGCTCGTCGATTGCGGACGGCTTTGATGGCTTCGCCGTTCACCTGGCCAACCACGACGTCACTTTGGCGGCGGTGTCGCGGGCACCGCTCGCCAAACTCCAGGCGTACAAGCAGCGGATGGGCTGGACCTTTCCCTGGGCCTCATCGCTCGACGGCGACTTCAACTTCGACTTCGACGCCTCGTACTCCGAGGCGCAGCAGCGCGAGACGGGCATCGAATACAACTATCGGCGCGAGCCGCCGATGGCGCCGATTCCCTTCACGATGGGCAAGGAAGCCGGCGACCAATCTCCGCCCGTCCAGAATGCCATCATGACCGGAACCGATGTCTCGACCTACCTGCGCGAGCGCCCCGGCATGAGCGCATTCGCGCTCGAGGACGGCGTCGTCTACCACACCTACTCCACCTATGCGCGCGGGCTGGACGGCCTCTGGGGCATGTATCAGTGGCTCGACCGCGCACCCAGGGGACGCAACGAAACGGGCATGTGGTGGCGCCGTCACGACGAGTACGGCAAGCGCTGAGGACAGGCCATGCTTTCCGCGCGGGCGTCCCAGCACGTCTTTCTTGGCGTATCGGCGCTACGCTTCGCGGCAAGCGCGGCAGCGACGATCGTCTGGAGTACGGCCATGTCGGGAATGGGCGCAATGTCGATGCCAAGCGGCTTCATTGCGATTGCCGCCTGTCCATGGCAGCCTACGTACCGGGCGTCCATTCGATCAGCCAGGTCATCAAGTACTCATCTCACCCACACTAGCCGATGCACGCCCAAGGTTTCCCGCCCATCGCCGACGCGCACGCGCGAATCCTGGTCCTCGGCAGCCTGCCCGGGCAGGTGTCGCTCCAGCGGCAGCAGTACTACGCGCAGCCGCAGAATGCGTTCTGGAAAATCATGGGACGTCTCTTCGGGGCAGGACCGGGACTGCCCTACGCGAACCGCGTGCACGGCCTGATCGGGAACGGGATCGCGCTGTGGGATGTCTGCGCCGCGGCGCAACGACCGGGCAGCCTCGATTCCGCGATCGTTCATTCGAGCGTGGTGCCGAATGATCTCGCCGCGTTCCTGGCAAGCCATCCGGACGTCGGACTCGTCTGCTTCAACGGCAGCAAGGCGGCCGAGCTCTACCGCAGGCTCGTGCTGCCCGGCCTGCCCGAGACACTCCACGCCATCCGATACGCAACGCTGCCCTCGACCAGCCCGGCCCATGCGGCCATGCCGTTCGAAGAAAAACTGACGCGCTGGGCGGCCGTGCTGCAGAATTGACGCCTCCAACGGGCGGCCACTCTTGATGCGGCCGCGAGTCATCCCTTTCTCCACGCCGCCATGCCCGCTCGCCATTCCGTCATCGTCCGCAACCTGCTCCACCTTGCCGCCTCCGTCCTGCTGGTCATTGCGTGGTCCGGAATGGCTCGGGCGGCAGAACCCTCGATCGAGATTGCCGTTGGCGCACAGCCGCATCGGTTCACTCGCACCGAACTGCTGAGGCACCCCGCACTTCGCAGCGTCGAGATTCGAAACGATGTGGCCTATCACCGCACGATGCGCTACCAGGCGATACCGCTCTCCGCGCTGATCACGTCATTGCCGCAGGTCGAGTCACTGCAATTCATCGCACGCGACGGCTTTGTCGCCAATATCCCGAGTGGCCTGCTTGCCGGCGGGGCGCAGCCCTGGCTGGCGATCGAACCGGCGGATGCCGCGTGGCCGGCGCTCAAGCCGGGAGGCGGCAGTGCCGGGCCGTTCTATCTGGTATGGCGGGCACCGAAAAAAGCCGGCATCTCGCCCGAGCAATGGCCTTACCAGATCGCCAGGATTGCGGACGCGGCGCCGCTGGAAACGCGCTATCCGCAAATCCAGCCCAGGACGGCCGCGAACAGTGCGGAGCGACGGGGGATGCAGGTATTCGTGACCCACTGCGCGGTCTGCCATACGATCAACGGCGGCGGCGATGCGGCGGTGGGCCCCGACCTGAACCGGCCGTTCAATCCGACCGAATACTTCAACGAGCCGTTCCTGCGCAAGCTGATCCGCGACCCGGCATCGGTTCGCAATTGGGGACGGCGCAGCATGCCGGGCTTCGCGCCGACGGTGCTGGGTGAGGCGCAGCTGGACGATCTGCTGGCCTATCTGCGCCAGATGGCCATTCAGCGCTGATACCGAAAACACATGCGATCCACGCCATTCGGCCCAGGGCCATTAGAATAGTCCTGTCTTCCGTCCGGCTTTGCCCTGCATCGCCTCCCTGCCAACTGACGCCGCTTCCCCATGACGACCCGCCCGACCCAACTCGACGCCGCCCACTTCGACGCCAAGGCACGCCAATGGGACGACAACCCGGTGTTCCAGGAACGCGGGCTGAAAATTGCGCAGGCCATCCGGCAGACCGTAGCCTTGAACAAACGCATGAGCGCGCTCGACTACGGCTGCGGCACGGGCCTGCTGTCCTTTCCGCTGAAGGACGAGCTGGGCCCCATCCTGATGGCGGACAGCTCGGGCGGCATGCTCGAGGTGGTGGCGGGAAAGATCGCCGCGCAGGGTGTGGCCAACATGACGCCGATGAAGCTGGATCTGCTCGTCGATCCTGTCCCGGCCCAACGATTCGACCTGATCGTCACGTCGATGACCTTGCACCATGTGCCCGACACCGACGCTATCCTGCGCATCTTCCACGATCTGCTGAATCCCGGCGGCACCCTCTGCATCGCCGACCTGGACCAGGAGGACGGCTCCTTCCACGGGCCGGAGGTCGACGTGCATCATGGCTTCGACCGGGCCGACCTGGGCCGGCGCGCCGCGCAGACGGGGTTTGCCGATGTGCGGTTCCAGACCGTGTTCAGCATTGCCAAGGCACGCGAGACCGGGACGCGGGACTATCCGGTGTTTTTGATGACAGCGCGGCGCGCAGGCGCATAACGAAAGGACGACGAAATGGGTTTCGAATACATGTTTTTCGACGAGGCGCTGCGCGACCGTTTCGTGGCGTTTGCGGCAGGGCACGGCATCGCGAGCACGATGCGGCAGGACGAGATCGACGGCTTTGTCATCGAACTGCCGGACGGGCTGGACGACGAGCTGCAGGACGCGCTCGAGGCCGAGTACGACGCGATCATGGACGCACAGATGCTGCTCGCCGAATCGGACGAGGATCTGGTCAGCCACGCCGTCGCCGGCGTCACCGTGACGCTGTCGGACGGCACGACCCGCGCCGTCCGCATTCCGCCCCCGATCGCACGCCGCCTCTTCGAGCATTTCACGCCCGAGGAAGTCCACGAGATCGCCACCGCGATTGCCGAAAGCGTGGAAAATCCGGTCGACGGGCCGATTTGCCACAAACCATCCCAATAAATGCCCCTCGGGGCAGGAAAATCGTCCCGATCCGGCCATGATCGATGGCTGGAACGGCGCGATACGCTAGACTGTGCCCGGTAGCTGCACCACCAGAACATACGCTGTCCCGTAGATGAACCCCTCGCTGCTCATTTTCATTATTTCCTTCTTCGTGGCGCTGGCCATGAGCGGGATCCTGCTGATCCTTGCGCAGACCTACCCCAAAACCATCCGGGGCCTGCGCGAATGGAGCCTGGGTGCGCTGGCCATCGCGTTGTGTTTTCCGCTCTTCATCGCCCGGGACCATATCCCGGACCTGCTGAGCGTCATCCTGGCCAACCTGACGCTGTTGCTGGCCTTCATGGCGCTGAACGTCGGCACCCGGAAGTTCGCCGGCACGCCGCCGAAATACAACCGCGTCCTGCTGGCCCTGTTCGTGCTGACGTTCGTGGTGCTGTTTGTCTGGTTCACGTATGTCCAGCCCGATATCCGGATGCGCGTCGGAACCATGGTCCTGTTCACGCTCATCGTCGTCCTGGATCAGCTCTTTCTTGTGCTGCGGGCCTTGCCCAGGACGATGGGGCGTCATATCTGGGTCTCGTCGCTGGCGATCATGATCGTTTCGCGGCTGGTTCGCCTGGGCGCCCTGCTCATCGGTTTCTCCCCCCCGACCGGGGTGTTTGACACGTCGGCCTCGCAGCTTGTCTATGTGGCGATTCCCGCGCTCACGATTCCGCTCGGCACGATCAGCCTGATTCTGCTCGCGTCGGAAAAGCTGCGGCACGACCTGGAGTTCATCAGCCGCCACGACGGCCTGACCAAATGCCTCAACAAGAATGCGGCGATGGAAGAGCTCGAACGGGAGATTGCTCATACCCGGCGCCATGGGAACAAGCTGGCGATCATGCTGTTCGATCTGGACAACTTCAAGGATATCAACGACACGCATGGCCACCTCGAGGGCGACAGGATCCTGGTCGAGTTCGCAAGAAAGGTCAAAGCCTCGCTCAGGGCATCGGACCAGCTCACGCGTTTCGGGGGCGATGAGTTCATGGCCATTCTCCCTGACGCCGATCTCGAACAGGCCCGGCTCGTTGCAAATCGATTTCAGGAAGCTGGAAGGGAAAGCCAGCCTGTCGCCTGGTCGGTCAGCATCGGCATTTCGGCATGGCAGGACCCGGACGACACCCTGGATGCCTTGCTGACCCGCGCCGACAAAGCCCTGTACAAGTCCAAGGCGCTGGGCCGGGATCAGACGCAATCCATCTGACGCACCCGCCGGGGATTGGCTTTCCCCGCGGACGCGGCCTTCACGAATCCCGCCCTTCCGAGAACGAATACGGCCCAGCCAGGTCTTATTTTTCTTGGGCGGATCGCGGGCTCGACAACGCCCGTATCCGGACTATGTTTTATCGGAAAGGCTTCAAATCCACCTGGTAGTACAAATAAACCTGTCTATAGTGGTACAGACGTTAAAGTTTGCCTTGCACCTGTCGTAATCATCAGGCCAGTCAGCCCCCCTCCGTACGCCGCTGACCACCTCGATAACCAGGAGATATGCCATGCGCAACATGCAATATCTGACTTCCAAACATCGGATCGGTGTCACGACACCAGCCAGGCTGGAACAGCGGGCGGATACATCCGAGGATCTGGTTGCAGCGGCAGTGGACGCACTGAACGAGATGGGAAACATCACGGCCCATCAATGTTTTACCCATCCCGAGACCTTGACCGAAGACCGGATCACGGCCTATGCCCTGGCACTGATGCGCCTGCGCGAATGCGCCAGCACGGCGGGTTTCGATCGCCTGGTGAACGCGTGTGATGCGCTCGCAGTGACGGTATCCCGCCTGATCGAGGACCGAAGCTGCCTCTGCCGCGAAAAATGCGAGGCCCTGACGCGTTTTGTCGGGCACGCGAAAACGATGATCCAGATGTCCATTGAGCGTGCAAAGCGCTGCACGCTGCCCGTTCCTGAAATCCACACGCCTTCCGACAGAGTGAACGTCGAGCGCAACGTGCGCGCCTCGATCTAAACGCAGATCAGTGCGGCCCGGCGCCGCTCCTATCCGGCTCGTTTCGATTGCCTCCCCGTTTCCGCCGACACGGGCATCAGCGACACCACATCCTCCATCGCATCGGCGAGCAGGCCAGGCAGCATCGGATCCAGGCCCTCGCGCCATTCAAGCCCGATGGTTCTCGCCACACCCAAGCCCGAGACCGGCACGGCCACCAGGTCGTCCGGCACGAGGCTGCGCGGCGCCAGGGTCATTCCCTTCCCGTTTCGTATCAGCCGGAAAACAAGTTCTTCACGTTCGGCACGCACCGTCACACGCAGCGTCACGCCAGCGGCCTTCAACTGCGCACGGCCTACCGCATCCAGCTCGCAAGTCGATCGGTGTACAAACGGATGCGCCCCCAAATCCCGAACCGAAATGGGCCCGGACGTCTGTGCGAGCGGATGGTCCGGCGCCACCACGGCGACCAGGGGTTCGCGCCACAATACGCGCGCGTTGGCGGCGAGATCGCTGACATTCGTCCAGCCGAAGTCGATCCGCGCCTGGGCGAGCCATCCGGCCACACGCTCGGCGGAAGCTTCCCAAACCTCCAGTCGCACGTTGGGCGCCTGCTTTGCCACCGCTTGAACCAGCGCGGCAATCGCCTCGTGCGGCAGGGTATTGAGCACGCCCACGCGAATCCGTCGTAGGTCCTCGGCCTCGCCCAGAAAATCGGCACGCGCTGCATCGCATTGCTGGAGGATCTCTCGCGCATGCCGATAGAAGCGGCGTCCTGCCGGCGTCAGCCGAAGCGGCCGGTTGGCCGGGATGGAACGGTCGAAGAGCGGCCGGCCCAACGTCTGCTCCAGCGCCTTGAGGCCGGCCGACACGGACGGCTGCGAAAGATGCAGTCGCTCGGCCGCCTTGATCACGCCGCCATACTCCACTACTGCAGCCAGGAAGCGGAGATGCTGGATTTTCATAATAGATTTCTCCTATTATTTTCAATAACAACAATCGATTATAAATATCTGGAGCGCGACCGTAGACTAGCCGCCCAGATCCGCATGAACGGTTCATGGGGTCATTCATCGGAGGATGCATGAACAGCAAACTGTCTACGCTCGCGTTTCTGCAACGGCAACTGGATGGCAGCCTGCCTGCGGATGCCACCACGGAGATGCGTTATCCCACTGCAATCTCGCAGCTTCTGGGGTTCAGGATTACGGATGTCGACGTGGGGTATGCGCAAGTCGAACTGGATGCAGATGCGGCCATCCATGGCAACCAGCAGGGCACCGTGCACGGCGGCATGTTGTGCGAACTGGCCGACGCCACCATCGGAACCGCGCATTCGACCGCCATTGCGGAAGGCGAAACCTTCGCCAGCATCGACCTCCGGATCAGTTTCTTCCGGCCCGTGTGGCGATCCGTGCTGACCGCGACCGCACGGCAGGTCCAGCACGGGAAGACGCTGACCCACTACGAATGCGAAATCATCCGGGACGACGGCAAACCGGTCGCGCTCGCAATGAGTACGGTCATGACCATCCGGGGGGAGGCTGCAAGCGGACGGTAACGCCCATATGCCCGGGATGTCTCCCCGGCTTCACGTGCAAGCCAGGCCCCTGCCCGGATGAATCGGCCGGACATCCCATTCAGGCCCGGCAAGAACCAACGTCCGCCCATTTGCGTTATCGTCAGCTTTTCTCCAGGGTACCCCCCAACCATGAGCAAACCCATCATTTACCACATTCCCGTCTGCCCGTTCTGCCAGCGTCTGGACATCCTCCTGACGTTGAAGGGCCGCCGCGACGAAATCGACTTCCAGGTGATCGACATCACTCAGCCGCGTCCCGACTGGCTGCTGAAAAAGACCCGCGGCACCACGGCATTGCCGGTCCTGGAAACGGCCGACGGGCACATCATCAAGGAAAGCCTGGTCATCCTGCAGTATCTCGAGGACATCTATCCGGAACAGCCGGTCGCCCAGCGCGACCCTTACCGGCGTGCGGTGGAAAATATGCTGACGCGGATGGATGCTGATTTTTTCAGCCAGGGCTACACCTGGCTGATGAACCAGGACCCCGCACGCTGTTCGGTCCTGCGGGAAGACATGCTGAAGCAATATGCCCTGCTGAACGATTTCCTGCTGGAACACGCGCCGTCCGGCCCTTTCCTGTTCGAAACGTTCGGCTGGGCAGAGACCGTGTTCACGCCGTTCTTCGAGCGTTTCTGGTTTCTGGAATATTACGAAGGCTTCACGCTGCCCGGCGACGCGCGCTACGCCCGCGTGCGCGCGTGGATCGACGCCTGCGTGTCGCATCCGGCCGCCCAGCAGACGACCCTGGAGGAAGTGGTCAAGCTCTATTACGACTATTCGAAGGGGGCCGGGAACGGCGCCTTGCCGCCCGGCCGAACGAAGTCTTCCCTGTCGCCGGCACCCGACTGGCGCACCCGCCCCTGGCCGCCGCGAAACAAGTATGCGCACAACGCGACCGATGCGGAACTGGGCTTGCTGTAAAGCGCGTTACCGTACCGAACGATAGACACCCCCTCTTTCCGGCTTGCTCAGGACCAGCTGCCAGAGCTGGCCCTGGCGGGAACGGAAAAAACCCGCGCAACTCATCAGATAGTATTTCCACATGCGATAGAAGCGCTTGCCGTACTTGGCTTCCAGGAAAGGCCAGGCGGTGTCGAAGTTTTCCCACCAGGCCATCAGGGTATGGTCGTAATCCTGACCAAAGTTGTGCCAGTCCTCGATCAGGAAGCGGCCTTCCAGGGTTGATGCGATCTCTTTGGCCGACGGTAGCTTGCCATTGGGAAAGATGTATTTGTCGATCCAGGCATCGGTCTTCGGCGACGTGACGGAATTGCCGATGGTGTGCAGCAGGAACAGTCCGTCGTCCTTGAGCGCACGATGCGCCGTGTCGAAATAGACGGCGTAGTTTTTCGGACCGACATGCTCGAACATGCCCACCGAAACGATCTTGTCATATTGTTCGGTAAGGTCCCGATAGTCCATCAGCTCGATCGATACCGGCAGACCCTCACAGCGCGCCCGTGCCAGTTTCTGCTGCTCTTTCGAGATGGTGATGCCGACCACCTCGACGCCGTAGTGTTCTGCCGCATAGCGGGCCAGCCCGCCCCATCCGCAACCGATTTCGAGCATGCGTTCGCCGGGCTTCAACTCCAGCTTGCGGCAGATCATGTCGAGTTTCTTCAGTTGCGCGTCCCGCAGCCCGGCCGCGTTGTGCCAGTAGGCGCAGGAGTAGCTCATGGTGGGGTCGAGCATGGCCTCGAACACGTCGTTGCCGATGTCGTAGTGCTGCTCGCCTACCTGGAAGGCGCGCCGGCTGGATTGAAGGTTGAACAGGCTGTGGCGCAGAATCTCGCCCAGCAGGCGCAGTTGCGACCAGTTGTCGATTTTTTCCTCGACCCGGGCGCTCAGAAGACGGTGGAAAAGCTGGTCCAGCCGCTCACACTCCCACATCCCGTCCATATAGGCCTCGCCGAAACCGAGCGACCCCTTCGTCAAGACAAGCTGGTAGACGCGTTCATCGAGTATCCGGATATCCCACGGGGCGTCGCCATTGATCGTGACGCCGGCATCGCCGGCAAGCTCGCGGAGGATGGTGGGGGGTGGCGGGAGCGTCGGCGCATCTCCGGCAGGGTCAAGGACGAGCACATCTTCCGTTTGCATCGAGGGTTCCCTTTCTAAAAACCTTGAGGCGCCCAGAGTAGATTTTCGACAATTATTTAACAAACGATTTTTTTATATCTTATATATCGTATATATCGATACTTGTACTTCGCATTGCCGGCATCATGACGTCCAGCTGGTTAGATTTCCGGGAACCGGGACATGGCAATTCGGTGAGGGAGACGCATTGCCGGATTTCCATCCACGCCTGTATCCATAGGGTATTCAGACAGCACACCTCGCCGCAGGCCGGCAATGCCCGCAGCATCTCTGGTGGTTCAGTACGCGCCATCCAATCCGCGCAGGACAATCCACCTCGCAGGAACGAACTGCGGCTGGCATAGCGCGCATAAGATATATTTTTGTGATTTCCTCCGTCCAACACGATCGGCCGTGATTCAGCTTGTAAGGACAGTTCGTCCGGCGCGACCAAGAGATTCCCGACAGGAGATCTCATGCGTATCGTCCTGCTGTTCTGCTGTGTCCTGGCCATCCCTGTCGCGGATGCCGCCACCTGCAATGCCGTCAGCGGCGCATCGCGCAACAGCCTGCTCGAACTGTATACCTCTGAGGGTTGCAGTTCCTGCCCGCCAGCCGACCGCTGGCTATCGCACCTGCCTGACGATGCCGGGGTGGTACCGCTGGCATTCCACGTGGACTACTGGGACCGGCTGGGTTGGCGCGACCCGTTTGCCCAGGCCGCTTTCAGTCAGCGCCAGCGGGCGCGCAACAACGGGACCGGTTGGGTCTACACGCCGCAGGTGATGCTCGACGGCAAGGATTACCGCGCCTGGCAACGCGGCCTGCCCGCTCGCTCGACCGCGCCCGCACCGGTCCGTCTGGCACTCACGCTGGCCCAATCGACCGACCGCATGGACGTCCAGGCCGACAGCCGCTTCGACGACCCGGCTGCCGGACATGAGGCGCAACTGTATCTGGCCCTGACTGAGAACCGCTTGGACTCGGAGGTCACTGCAGGGGAAAACGCCCGGCGGGTCCTGCACCACGACCATGTCGTGCGCCAACTGGCCGGGCCGTTCGATTCGCACCATGCCCGCCAACGCTTCAGGCTGCAGCCCGGATGGAAAGCTGCCGATCTGGGCGTGACGGCGTTCGTGCTCGATGCACGCGGGGCGACCTTGCAGGCGCTGGCATTGCCGGCCTGTCCTTAGCTGAACCGTTGTGTGAACCCGACCTAGGCAAACGGATACTTGATTCCCACCGCCTGCCAGTGCGCCGCCTCCTCTTCCAGCGCGCGCTGGGTAAGCGGTCGGCTTTCCAGCCAGCCTTCGGGCAAGGTCAGACGGAAACGTTTGTTGCTCGCGTCCACCTTCACCTCGGGCAGATGGGGCTCGGCACGGTTACGGCAGAGGATGACAGCCTGGCGCAGCAGCCACACCAGCAAACGGTCGTTGTCCGACACCGTACCGGAGGCGAATGCCGGCAGCTTCGTCAGCGCGCCGCGCTGGGCTCGCGCCAAGAGCGCCAGACGCGCCTGGTCGGTACGCGAGAAACCGGGCATGTCGGCGTTTTCCAGAATGTAGCCGGAATGACGGTGGTAGCCGCCGTGCGACACCATGAGCCCGATTTCGTGCAGGCGCGCGGCCCAGTCGAGAAAGCGCACGTCATTGTCGTCACCAGCGCCACTGCCGCCCTGGGCAGCCAGCAGATTCATCGCCACTTGCCTGACACGCGCGGCCTGGCGGGTGTCGATGTGGTAACGACGCATGAACTCACCCACTGTCGCCTCGCGCATGTCGTGCTTGTGGAAACGTCCCAGCAGATCGTAGAGGATGCCTTCGCGCATGGCGGTCTCGGCGACGTCCATCTGTTCGATTTCAAGCTCGGCGAAGAGGCCCGCCATGATGGCGAAGCCGCCGGCGATGACCGGGCGGCGGTCGCGCGTCAGGCCGGGCAGTTCGAGCGCGTCGAGGTGGCCAGCCCGGATGAACTGGGCGCGCAGCTGGGCGAGTCCATCGGCCGTGATGCCGTGCGCCGACCAGCCGCTCTGTTCGAGGATCTCGCGCAGCGCGCGAGCGGTGCCGCTGGAACCCACGGCCTGCTGCCAGTTGCCCCGGGAAAACGCTTTCGCAATACGCTCGACCTCGACGCGGGCCGCGGTCTCGGCAGCTTTCAGCGCCGCCTTGTCGACGACCCCGTCGGCAAAGAAACGCGTGGAGAAATTGACGCAGCCCATGTGCAGGCTTTCCCGCTCGTGCGGCTTCAGTCCGTGGCCGATGATGAATTCGGTGGAACCGCCGCCGATGTCGACGACCAGGCGCCGGTCGGGCGACGCCGGCAGCGAATGCGCGACGCCCAGATAGATGAGCCGCGCCTCCTCGCGCCCGGCGACGATCTCGATCGGATGTCCGAGCGCCGCTTCGGCCCGGGGAATGAATTCGCCGGCATTCTTGGCAACGCGCAGCGCCGAGGTGCCGACGCAGCGGATCGCTTCCCGCGACAGGCCGCGCAGGCGTTCGCCGAAGCGCTGCAGGCAGGCCAGCGCGCGTTCCTGGGTGGCGTCGTCGAGCCGCTTGTCGGCACCGAGTCCGCCGGCCAGGCGCACGGTTTCCTTCAGCGAATCAAGTGGATAGAGCTGGTCTCCGGCGACCCGCGCCACTTCCAGGCGGAAGGAATTGGATCCAAGGTCGACGGCGGCAAGGGTGTCGTAGGTCTTCATGCGGATTTGCCGAAAAACAGATAGGCCATGCCGATGGCGGCGAGGATGCCGGCGACGTCTGCGACCAGCCCGCAGGTGACGGCGTGGCGAACGCGCTTGATGCCGACCGCACCGAAGTACACCGCCAGGACGTAGAACGTCGTCTCGGTGCTGCCCTGCACGATGGAGGCGAGCCGGCCGGCGAAGGAATCGGCGCCGTGTGCCTGCATGGTGTCGATCATCATGGCACGCGCGCCGCTGCCGGAAAATGGTTTCATCAACGCGGTGGGCAGCGCGTCGACCCAGCGCGCATCGAAGCCCAGCGCCAGCACGGCGCTACGCACGCCGTCCATCAGCAGGTCGAGCGCGCCGCTGGCGCGGAACACGCCGATTGCCACCAGCATGGCGACAAGATACGGAATGATCGTGACGGCCGTGTGAAAGCCTTCCTTGGCACCTTCGATGAAGGCCTCGTAGGCGTTGACGCGGCGCCATACCGCCATCAGCAGGAACAGGATGATGAGTCCGGACAGCACGACGTTGCTGAGGATGGCCGACTGCCGCGTCATCTCGGCGGCGTCGAGACTGGAAAAATACGCGACCAGTCCGCCGATCAATGCAGTGGCGCCGCCGAGGTAGGCCATCGTGACGCGGTTCCACAGGTGCAGGCGCTGGAACAGGCCGGTGACCAGGATACCGGTGAGGGTGCCGATATAGGTGGTGATGAGCAGCGGCACGAAGACGTCGGTGGGATCGGCGGCGCCGAGTTGCGCGCGGAAGGTGAAGATGGTGACCGGCAGCAGGGTCACCGACGCGGTGTTGATCACCAGGAACAGGATCTGCGCGTCGCTGGCGGTGTCGGGCGAGGGGTTGAGCTTCTGCAGCTCCTGCATCGCCTTGATGCCGAGCGGCGTCGCGGCATTGTCCAGCCCGAGCATGTTGGCCCCCATATTCATCGTCATCGCGCCGAGCGCGGGATGGTTGGGCGGCACGTCGGGAAACAGGCGGCGGAACAGCGGCGCCAGGCCGCGCGTCAGCACGTCCAGCATGCCGGCGCGCTCGCCGACCTTCATCACCCCCAGCCACAGCGCCATCACGCCGGTGAGGCCGAGGGCGATTTCAAATGCCGTCTTGCTGCTGTCGAACAGTGATTTGACCAGTGCGGCAAACACCGCGGCGTCGCCGAGGAAAACCAGCTTGAACAACGCGATCAGGAAGGCGACCAGAAAAAAACCGACCCACAGCGCGTTGAGCATGGGACCTTAGGAAATCCAGCTGGCGACGACAACCAGCAGCCCGGCCACCAGCCAGATCACCAACCCGCGCCAGATCATGCTGATGGCGCTGTCGATGCAGTCGGCGTCGGGGGCCTGGCCCGTGCCCAGTTCGGGCCGCCACACGGTTTCGTCCCCCACGTTGAGACTCTGGCCCAGACGCACCCCCATGGCGCCGGCGCCGGCGGCGAGCACCACGCCCTCTTCCTCTTCCGGCCAGCCCGGCGCCTGGGTGCGCCAGCAGAAGGTGGCATCCTCGAAGTTGCCGGCAATGGCGTAGGTCAGTGCAGTCAGCCGGGCCGGCAGCCAGTTGATGGCATGGAAGGCTCGCAGGGCGAACAGGCCGAATCGACCCTGGGTGTTCGTCCAGCGTCGCGCCAGGATCGAGGCGGTGCGGAACAGCACGGCCCCGACCGGTCCCAGTGGCGCCAGCAGCACGAACCAGAACAGCACGCCGAACATCTGGCGCTGGCTTGCCGCCATCACCTGCTCGATGGTGACGCGCGCGATGTCGTCCGCGCTGAACGCGCTGGCATCGCCGCCACGCCATGCGCCGAGTTGCGTGCGTGCCGCATCGAGCTCGCCGGCGCGCAGCAGGCGTGCGATGCGCTCGGCATCGTCGCTGAAATATTTGAAGCCCAGGGTGACATACAGTACACCCACATTCCACACCCACCCGAGAAACGGGCTGATGCCGCCGAGCAGAAGGAAAACCAGCCATACGCCTATCAGCACCGGCATGACTGCCAGCGTCCAGGCGATCGCACCGTGGCTGTATTCACCGGCGTTGAGCTTGCGCTGGAGCCACTGGATGAACAAGGTGTAGCGCTGGTAATGCGGCAGCGGCTGCCGCAACGGGCGTATGTGCTCGAGCACGATGGCAGCGAAGACGGAGAAGAACGCCATCAGCGGTTCATTTCCAGGGTAAAGACGCCGATCCGGTCGGCCTGGCCTGCCGGACGGTACAGCTCCACCGTCGGCATGACGATGCCCTTGCCATGCGCTTCCAGCATGTCGTCCAGCGCCTGGTAGGCCTTGGACGGTGCCAGCAGAACCGCCGCCTGAACACGTGCGAGGTAGACCGGACGCCGCTCGATACGGCCCTCCTTCAGGCCGGCAGGGACCGGGGCGTCATCGGCCAGGGTATAGCCCAATTGCGCGCGCACCTTGCCGTTGTCGGCGCGCGGATCGGTGAGGATGACGCTGATCGTGTCGCCTGCCGTCACCCGGGCCTCGGTGAACCGGTCCAGTACCGCATTCTGCGATTTACGCATGTTGCTGATCGGGCCTTCGTAATCGAGATAGGCATAACGATGCGGCCCGGCCACGGTTTCGGTCACGCTGACCGAGTTGAACCCGCCCCACCACCAGAAAACTGCGACGATCGGCAATACGAACGCCAGCACAAACGCCGGCCACTGTTTCTTGAACACGGATGCAACCCCCTTCTACAACGCGAGAAGATACCACAGCCTCGTGCCACGCCCGATGCGCGCCTTTCCGCCGGCCTGTCTTCAAGTTCGGCCGTAAAATGGACGTTAACTTAGGCATACGCTGACGCCCTGACCCGCCATGCACGCACCGACTGGATCGATCCGACCCCTGCGACGATATTCCGCATGCGTATTCGCCGTCTCCAGGCCAGGAAGCCATGTCTAGTCTCGACGTCGTGGACGCCCCACCGCATCCGCTTGCCGACGAGCACAGCGGCCTCCAGCAACTTGCGCTGCTGGAGGCGAGCGTTGCCCGCCTGAACGATATCGTGCTTATCACGGAGGCCGATCCCTGCGACGAACCGGGACCACGCATCGTGTTCGTCAATGATGCGTTCGAACGGCTCACTGGCTATCGACGCGAAGAAGTATTGGGGAAATCGCCTCGTTTCCTGCAAGGTCCCTTGACCGACCGCCACGAGCTCGACCGCATCCGTGCCGCACTGGAAGCCCGGCAGCCGGTACGCAGCGAACTCATCAACTACACCAAGGCGGGCGAACCCGTCTGGCTCGATCTCGACATCGTCCCGGTCACCGATGCGTCCGGCCGGCATACGCACTTCGTGGCGGTGCAACGCGATATCACCGAACGCAAACGGGTCCTGCAGGCACTGCACGAAAGCGAGGCACGTTTCAAGACCGTCGCACGCGTCATCTCCGATACCATCTGGGACTGGGACCTGCTTTTGGACCGCATCTGGTGGAACGAAGGCATGCAAAGCACATTCGGCCATGTGCCGGCCGACCTGCCCCTCGACAGCAGCTCGTGGACTCGGCATCTCCACCCCGACGACCATGGCCGGGTACTGGAAAGCATCCGCCAGGTAATCGACAACGGCGGGACCAACTGGGCGGCCGAATACCGCTTCCAGCGCAAGGACGGCCACTATGCCTACGTGCTGGATCGCGGGTCGGTGATCCGCGACGGCAGCGGGCGTGCCCTCCGCATGGTCGGCGGCATGACCGACCTCACCAGCCGCAATGACGCCGAACTTGAACTGGCTCGCCTCAACCGCGCTCTGCGCATGCGAAGCGCCTGCAACGAAGCCGTGGTCCACGCGACAGACGAGCAGGGCTTGTTGAATGAGATCTGCCGCATTGCCGTCGACGTCGGTGGATATCGCATGGCCTGGATCGGCTATACCCAGGACGATGTCGAACAATCGGTATTGCCCATCGCCTGGGCAGGCGTGGGCACAGGCTCGCTGCAGGATGTTTCGTTCAGCCGGTCCGACGACAAGGCCGTGGGCCGCGGGCCGGTCGGACGGGCATTGCGCAGCAACCAGGTGGTGACGGTCGAGGACCTGCAGTCCGATCCCAGCTCCGAGCCCTGGCTCGGAGCCGCCTTGCACCATGGTTATCACAGTCTGGTCGTGCTGCCCTTGCACGATGGTCAGCATGCCTACGGGGCATTTTCCCTGTTCTCGTCCAAGGTGCGTCACTTCGGTGCCGAGGAGATTCGTCTGCTGCAGCAACTGACCGGCGATCTGGCATTCGCCATCGCCACGCTGCGCAACCGCCTCGAGCAGGATCGGATCCAGGCCGCCGTGCTGAAGATCGCCGCGGGCGTATCCGCCAATTCGGGCAACGCCTTTTTCGAGGAGCTGGTGTGCAACATGACCGAGGCACTCGGCGCCAGCGCTGGGTTCATTGCACGAATCCAGCCCGGCGAACCGGCCTCGGCGCGCACCGAGGTGGCCTACCTCGATAGCCGGATCATTCCCAACTTTGAATATCCACTCTCAGGCACGCCCTGCCAGCATCTCAGCGACACGCTCAATTACGTAATCCCCGCCCGCGTCAGCGAGTTGTTTCCCTGCACCGCAGAACTCAGTGCGCACCGCGCCCAGGCCTACGTGGGCCACCGGCTGGACAATTCGGCCGGCCAGCCGATCGGGCAGCTGTTCGTGCTATTCAGCCATCCTCTGCGGGACACGGCTTTCATCACGTCCACGCTGCAGATCTTTGCCTCCCGCGTGGCCTCGGAGCTCGAACGTCAAGCCGCCGACGCCCATATCCGACAACAGGCCTCGCTGCTCGACAAGGCACAGGATGCCATCGTGGTCCGCGGCCTCGACCACGTCATCCGATACTGGAACAAGGGGGCCGAGCGCCTGTATGGCTGGACCCGTGACGAGGCAGTTGGCCAGCCGGCAGACATGCTACTGTATGCCGATCCGGATGACTTCCACCAAAGCACGCGTGCAGTCAGGGAACTGGGCGAATGGAACGGCGAAATCATGCAGCGGCGCAAGGATGGCAGCACGCTCATCGTCGAAGCTCACTGGACCCTGCTGCGCGACGAACAACAAGTGCCGGATGCCATCCTGGGGATCAATACCGACATCACCGAACGCAAGGCTGCCGAGCGCGAGATCCAGTACCTGGCGTTTTATGACCATCTCACCGGCTTGCCCAACCGCCAGTTGCTGCGCGATCGTCTGAGCCATGCGCTGGCGATCGATGCACGCCTGTCACAGGTGGGGGCTCTGCTGTTCATCGACGTCGACAATTTCAAAGCCCTGAACGACACGCTGGGTCATGCCATCGGCGACCTGTTCCTGCAACAGCTTGCCCGGCGCCTGCGAGCCTGCCTGCGCGAGGGCGATACGCTGGCACGGCTCGGCGGCGACGAATTCGTGATCGTGCTGGAAAACCTTGCCGGCACCCCGCATGAAGCCGCCGCCCATGCAATGCTGGTGGGCGAGAAGGTACTGGCCAGCTTTGCATCACCCTTCCTGCTGTCCGAGTATGTGCACCACAGCACATCGAGTATCGGCATCACACTCTTCAACGACCAGCCAGCCACCCAGGACGAATTGCTGCAACGCGCCGATCTCGCCATGTACCAGGCCAAGGCACAAGGCCGCAACACCCTGCGCTTCTTCGATCCAGCCATGCAGGCGGCGGCGGCCGTCCGCGCCGAATTGGAAGCCGATCTGCGCCACGCTTTACAGAACCATGCCTTCGAGTTGCATTATCAGGCGCAGGTCGACAGCCGGGGACACCTCTGCGGGGCCGAGGCGCTGCTGCGCTGGCATCACCCCGAACGCGGCTGGATCGCACCGGCCACCTTCATCCCGCTGGCCGAGGAAACCGGCCTCATCCTGCCGATCGGGCTGCGTGTACTGGAAAGCGCCTGCCTGCAACTGGTGGCCTGGGCCGCCCAGCCGCACATGGCATCGCTAAATCTGGCGGTGAACGTCAGCGCACGCCAGTTCCGCCAACCGGATTTCGTGTCCCAGGTACTGGACGTCATCGACCGCAGCGGTGCCGATCCGCACCGGCTGAAATTGGAACTGACCGAGAGCCTGCTGGTGGACAACATGGAAGAAACCATCGTCAAGATGAGCGCGCTCAAGGCACGCGGCATCGGCTTTTCGCTCGACGATTTCGGTACCGGTTATTCGTCGCTGGCGTATCTGAAGCGGTTGCCGCTGGACGAGATCAAGATCGACCAGTCATTCGTACGCGACGTGCTGAGCGACCCCAACGATGCGTCCATTGCGCACAGTATCCTGGCCCTGGGACAGAGTCTCAATCTGGACGTGGTGGCCGAGGGCGTGGAAACCGAGGCCCAACACGTCTTTCTCGCCGATCGCGGCTGCCAGACCTACCAGGGCTATCTGTTCAACCGCCCCCAGCCACCCGCCGTATTCGAGGCGTGGGCGCACACGCAACAGGTACGCACAGCGCCGCCCGCCGGAGTCCCGCAACTATAATATCGCCTGCTATCAGGAGGGCCCCGTCACCATGATTCGCCTGTTGTTCGCCTTGTTGCTGCTTAATCTGTTTCCACTTGCTCACGCCACTAACAACGATGTCACCGTGCCGATGAAGCTTGTGCGTCTTGGCGCCCACAGCTATTTCGTCCAGGGCCAGTCGGGCGCAGCCTCCAGCGAAAACCAGGGCTTCATGTCCAACGCCGGGTTCGTGGTCACCCGCGACGGCGTGGTTGTCTTCGATGCCCTTGCCTCGCCCCCGCTGGCCGAGAAACTGCTTGGCCTGATCCGTACGGTCACCAAACAACCGATCAAACGGGTCATTGTCAGCCATTACCACGCCGACCACTTCTACGGTCTGCAGGTCTTCAAGGCGCAAGGCGCCGAAATCTGGGCGCAGCGCGCCGCCGAAGGCGCCACCCGCACCCCGGAAGCAGCCCTACGCCTGGTCCAGCGCAAAGAGGCGCTCTTCCCCTGGGTGGATGACGATACCCACTTGCTGGAGGCGGACCATTTCGTCGAGGGCGACACCGAGTTCGAGATGGGCGGCCTGCATTTCATCCTGCGTCACGTCGGTCCGGCCCATTCCAGCGAGGATCTCGCGATGCTGGTCAAGGAAGATGGCGTGCTCTACGCAGGCGACGTGGTGTTTCGTGGACGTGTGCCGTTTGTCGGCGATGCCGACAGCCGCGCCTGGATCGCCGCGCTCGACAAACTGATCGCAGTTCATCCCAGAATCCTGGTTCCCGGTCATGGCGCGCCGTCACGGACACCGCGTGCCGATCTCGTCTTCACACGCGACTATCTGAGCTACCTGCGCAGCAGCATGGGCGAAGCAGCCCGCAACCTGGTTCCTTTCGACGAAGCCTACGACAAAACCGACTGGTCGAAATATCGTGCCATGCCGGCATTCAACGAAGCCAATCGGGTCAATGCCTACAACCAGTATCTGCGGCTGGAGACGGAAGATACCGGCGAGTAGCCCGCAGCGAATGGCGTAACCCCCTGTACCGTATCGAAAATCACCTGCGGAACAATCTTCCGTCGCCGGACTGACGACTGTCATTGACTAAAGTACCCCATAAAGCGTAATAATCGGGTTTCATAAGAAAATAGTATAAAACTTATCGTCAATGCTTTGCCCCCCCGAAGAGCTCCTGCAGAAAAACCAGGCCGTGTCGAACTCGTGGCATCGATATCGCGCGGAACCGAGCTTTGAAAGCTTTGTGGAACTGGCAGTTTCCATCAACAGTTTTACCGAATTCCTGATCGACAAAGGCATCGCGGCCTTGCATCACGCCAGCCATCAGCTCGAGCAGGTGACGCTCGCGTTGTTCAACCGGGAAGTTGGGCATCCGCTGCCGCAGACCGCGCTGGACGATCTGAGCGAGCGCGTCGGCGCGCTTGCACGCATGACCCACGCCCACGCCACAGCCACGGCCGGACTGATCGAGCACTGCCAGGACACACATCACGCCTCGCCCGCATCCGTACGCGTCGGCCAGACCTGGCTGATCGCGCGCGACCGGGCCGATTGGGCCGGCCTCGAAGCACAACTCGGCTATTTCGGCATGGCGGCCGGATTCGTCACCTGGGACCAGGATTTACCGGACAGCGCGGGCGTCGCCCCCCTCCTGCTGCTCGACATGAGCAGCCTGCCCGAGAACGAGTGGCGCGCCCGGATCCAGGCGCTACGACAGCGATTCGGAATGGGGCAATTGATCTGCCTCGGCGTACGGTCCGACTTCGAGCAACTGCAGCAGGCATTGAGCGGCGGCTGCGACAGCTGCCTGCTGGAAGGCACACCGCCGCACGCCATCATCGAGCACATCATGGAGCTGAACGAGCGGCACGAGCAGGAGGCGTACCGCGTGCTGATCGTCGAGGACTCCAAGACCGCCAGCCACCTGATCCGGCGCACACTACAGGAAAACCAGATCGTGTCGGAGATCGTCAACGACCCGCGCCAGACGCTGAACGCGCTCAAGCAGTTCAATCCCGACCTGATCCTGATGGACATGTACATGCCCAACTGCACGGGCGTCGAGGTCGCACGCATCATCCGCCAGCACAACGAGTTTCTCAGCATGCCCATCGTCTACCTGTCGGGCGAGACCAACGTCGCCCTGCAGGTCGACGCCATGCGGCTGGGCGGCGACCACTTCCTCACCAAACCGTTCAATCCGGTGTTCCTGAACACCATCGTCATGAGCAAGATCGAGCGCTACCGCGCCCTGCGCCGCTCGATGTACCATGACAGCCTGACCGGACTGCTCAACCATTCCAGCGGCAAAAACACCCTCGACATGCTGCTGTCAGGCGTGACGCACGAAGGCGGTTTCCTGTCGGTGGTGATGATGGATATCGACCATTTCAAGCTGGTCAACGACACCTACGGCCACCCGGTCGGCGACCAGGTCATCCGCAGCCTGTCCTGGCTACTGAAGCAGCGCCTGCGCAAGCACGACATCCTCTGTCGCTACGGCGGCGAGGAATTTCTCATCGGCCTGCCGCACACCGATGCCGAAGAGGCCTATGCCATCGTGGACCGCATCCGCCACGATTTCGCGCAGATCAAGCATCCCTATCGCGATACCCATTTTCTGGCCACCGCCAGCGGCGGCATCGCCACCTATCCACTCCATCAGACCGGCGACGCGCTGATCAAGGCCGCGGACGAGGCGCTCTACCGGGCCAAACGCGGCGGCCGCAACCGCATCCACAGCAGCGACGATTAGGGCCACCTAGCCCAGGATCAGTTTGAGGCCGATCAATATGGTCACGATCTCGAACGAACGCTTGATCCACAGATTGCCCTTCTTGATGGCCATGTGGCTGCCGAGGTAGCCGCCGAGGATCGAACCGGCCAGCAGCGCCGGCATCCATCCCCACGCTACCGTGCCGATCACGCCCAGCACCAGTGCGCCGGTGCCGTTCCATACCAACCCGCAGAGGATCAGCGTATAGGCCACCGCGCGGGTGTAGTCGAGGCCGAACCAGCGGATCAGCCAGATGGTGAGAAACAGTCCGGTGCCGCTGGTGATCGAGCCATTGAGAAACCCCACGAAGAAGAGTCCCGCCATGCCGCCGGCGAGCGCAGCGCCCTGCCGGTTCCTGGGCTGGTGTGCCATGCCGAGGCTCGGTTTGAATACCGAATACAGACCGAGGCCGAGCGTCAGCACCCCGAGCGCCAGGGTGGCGGCCCGCTCGGGAACATGCAGGATCGTCAGCGCTCCCAGCACCACACCCGGCAGCCCCGCGCCCAGGATGATCAGCGAGAAGCGGCGTTCGAGATGCGATTCCTTCAGATGCCGGAGGGTGGCGCCGAGTCCGAGCGCCACACTGGCGATCTTGTGCGTGGCCAGCGCCACCCCGAAAGGCAGCCCCAGAAAGATGAGAACGGGAAACTGGATCAGACCGGCCCCGCCGCCGGACAGGGCCGAGAAAAAGTTCGCCGCCAGGGAGGCGACGAACAAAACCAGCTGGTCAAACGCGTTTATTGGACCGTGACCCCGATTTCAGCCGGCAGCTTGGCGTAAACCAGCGTCAACCCCGTGTCGGCAATGCGCTTCAGCAACTGGTCGGCCATTGCCGTCTCGACGAAGAACTCCACCACCACCGGCAACTCGCCCGCCAGTTCGAAAAATCCCGCATCGTGCCGGCCATGGCGACCGAATCCGGCCAGCGCACCGAATGCCGATCCGCCGGCGATGCCGAGTTCCTGCGCGACATCGAGCAGCCATTCATAGGTCAGTTTTCCATGATGACGGCTGGCTTCGGACACAAACACCTGCAAGCAGACTGTGTTCATTTGAAAAACCTCATCGAATAAAACCCCAATCCGGTCGCCAGAAAGGACCCGCTCATGTGAACGAAGGCAATGAGGCCGCCGGTGAGCCACAGGCCGCGCATCAGCGCGGTGACGACTTCGGCGGAAAACGTCGAGAACGTGGTCAGCCCGCCGAGCAGACCGGTGATCAGAAAAAGCCGCGCTTCCGGCGGCAGGCCCGGATGCTCGACAAACCAGGCAATGGCAAGGCCGATGCTGTAGCCGCCGACCAGATTGGCCGCCAGCGTGCCCAGCGGCATCGCGGGAAACAGGGGATTGAGCCAAAGCCCCAGCCCCCAGCGCAACCAGGCACCGATGGCTGCGCCCAGGCCGATGGCGAGAAAGGCGATCATGGCCGGGATGGGTGGATGGGACAGGTCATGCCGCCATTCTAATGCAGACGATTCAATTCACATCCGGCATCCAGACCATGTCCGTCTCGCCGAAATCGACGCCGAGCTGGCTGAGCAGGGTCGTGATCTGGCCGCGATGGTGCGTCTGATGGTGGAACACGTGTGTGAGCAAGGTGCCGAGCTGGAGCGATTTCGGCTGCCCCGTCATCAAGCTGACGTAGTCGATACGGCGACTGAGTTGCCGGGCTGTCAGCGCACGGACGCGGTGCAGCAGATCGGCATCGGTTTCGCGCTGCTGCGTGCGCAGTTGCTCGAAATCCCGATACAGCTCCTGATCCAGCGAGTCGAAATGGCAGGGATGCCCTGTCATGCGGCCGATCCACAGCTGGTCGACCAGCAGGATGTGATTGTAAAGCACCGTGCAGAGACTTGAAGAATGCGCCCAGATCACGACGGCGCACCGCTTCAGGGAGGGGGGGGGCGCACCGAACGCGCGCTGGCCACGCTCGCACGACTGCTCTGACGCTGCCTTACATCGCGTCCTTGATGATGCCGGTCAGCAGGGTCTCCACCTCGCCCAGCGCCTTCTTCAGCGCCGGATTCGAGGTGGGGCCGGGTTTGCGGTATGCCATGTAGACGTGCTTGTCGTTCGGAATCGTGTACACCGATACGATATACGGGCACATCACCATCGCATGCGGATCGGCTTCCATCATCTGCCGCGAGATCGTGGCGCTGCAGAACTCGAACTGTTCTCCCTCCACGTATACCTGCTTGGTCGCACCGACTTCCGGGCCGGTGCGCGCCAGCATTTCGGCGATCTTGTTGGTGTGGTTGATCTTGAGGCCCTTGCCCTCGATCGCGAATTGAAGCGCGTCACGCACATCCTGGAAGGTGCCCTGGGTTTTGAACAAGACCGTGTAGCCCTCGGACGCCATCGCGGAAAGCGGCAGGCACACGATCGCACACACAACGAGGATTTTCTTCATGGCACTCTCCTGAATATTTCAATATTTCAGATCGTGATTTTCTGTCGTGCACGATCGAACCGCAATGGTCGTTTGCTACACTCGCCGCATGAACACGCAACTCCGAGCAGACGGCCGTTTCTGGCTGACGCTGGACGGCAAGAACTTTCTCGGCCGGGGCCGGGTCGAGCTGCTGCAGCGCATCCGCGAAACCGGTTCCATTTCCAAAGCCGCCAAGACGATGAAGATGAGCTACAAGGCCGCATGGGACGCCGTGGACGCGATGAACACGGCCTGGGACACGCCTCTGGTTGAAAGCGGCCCGGCCGGCAGCCGGCTCACACCCGATGCCGAGCGGCTCATCGCCGCCTATCAACAGGCCGAGGCGCGACACGCGGCCTTCATGCTGAAACTGGCGCAGAGCCTGCCTGAGCCCGGCGCATAGTCAACCGGCCGCCTTATTTGGCAGACGATTCCTCGTTCCGTCGGGCCTTCAGTTTTCGCCACAATGAAGCCCGGTTGATGCCGAGGATCTGCGCCGCCGCCGTCTGGTTGCCCTGCACTTCATCCAGCACCTGGGTGATATAGCTTTGTTCCTGTTCCTCCAGAGTAGGCAGGCGGCCCCCGATCCTGCGGAAGTCGACGCTCTCCCTTTTCTGCAAGGCTTCAGGCAGATGCGCCACCTCGATGGTGTCGCCTTGCGCCATGGCCGTGCCGCGCTCGATCAGGTTTTCCAGTTCGCGGACATTGCCGGGGAACGGATAATCCACCAGCAATGCCATCACCTCGCTGGAAATCCGCGTCACCGGTTTCCGCATCCGGCTGGCGTACTTGAGCAGAAAATGTTGCGCAAGCAAGGGGATATCACCTTTCCGCTGCGCAAGCGGGGGAATATTCAGATTCACCACATTCAGCCGGAAGTAGAGGTCTTCACGAAAGCGTCCCTCTTTCACCGCTTCGCCGACGTCCCGGTTGGTCGCCGCCAGTACCCGCACATCGCACTTCACTGGCCGCGTCCCGCCCACCCGCAACACTTCCTTTTCCTGTAGTACGCGTAGCAGCTTGACCTGCATGGATGGCGCCATTTCCGTCACCTCGTCGAGGAACAGCGTGCCACCGGAACTCACTTCGATCAGGCCTTTCTTCAATGCCGATGCGCCTGTGAACGCGCCCTTCTCGTGGCCGAACAATTCATTCGCCAGCAATTGCTCGCTGAATGCGCCGCAGTTGATCGCCACATAGGGGCCATCAGCCCGCGTACTGTGTTTGTGAAGGTATTTCGCGAAGAGTTCCTTGCCGGTTCCGCTCTCGCCCGTGATGAGCACACTGCAGTCCGTCGGCGCGATCTGCCGCGCAATCTCCAGCAAACGCTGCATATCGACATCCTGGGTGACGATGCCTTCGCCATCCCGGTAGCCCTCGACTTCACGGCGCAATGCGTCGTTCTCCCGGCGCAGGCGGACTTTTTCCAGCGCTTCGGCCACCACCTTGCGCACTTCATCGAGACGAAACGGTTTGGCAATGTAGTAGAACGCTCCGTGCTTCAGCGCCTGCACGGCGGATTCCGCCGTCGCGTAGCCGGTGATGAAGATCACCTCTGCCTCCGGCTGCAGTTCGCGGCTCTGCTTCAGCACGTCCATGCCGTCCACGCCTTCCATGCGCAGATCGGTGAGCACCACGTCGAAACGCCGCGACGCCAGCAACGTGACTGCGGTGGCCCCGCTCTGGGTGGCGGTGACCTGGTAACCCGCTTTCTCCATCACATGCTGGAGATTGCGCAGTGCGATCTCCTCGTCGTCCACAATCAGCAGGCTTGCTTCCATCATTGCGCTCCCTTGTTGTCGTCATCGACCGCCGCCGCAGGCTGTCCGTCTGCATCCTCCAGCGGCAAGCGGATACAGAACGTGGCCCCATCGCCGGGCGCACTGCGTACGGCGATGCAGCCGCCATGTTCGTCGACGATTTCATACACCACGAACAGCCCCAATCCCATACCGTGGCCAACGTCCTTGGTGGTAAAGAACGGATCGAAAATGCGCGGCAGGATGTCCGCTGCGATACCCGGCCCGTTGTCCGCAACGATGATTTCCACCATCTCGCCCTTCGTCCCGCATCCCTCGCCCAGTGCAGTGCCTGCAGGCGGTTCGCGGGCATTCACGACCTGCGCGGAGATATCGATTCTTCCCTGCGGGCCCAGTCCTTCCATGGCATTGCGAATCAGGTTCACGAACACCTGCTGCAGGCGCTGCGCATCGGCCGCCACGCGCAGGTCTTCGGGAATGGACAGGCGCACGACCGATTTGGCCGACACTTCGCCACGCACGAAACCGACCGTCTGCGCAACCAGCGGCTTGAGCAGGACGCGCTCTTTCCTGAACGCCCGTTCGCGGGAAAAATCGAGCAGGGAGCGAACGATATGGCGTGCACGCTCGGTCTGCTGATCGATCTGCTCCAGATACATCTTCTGCATCGCCACATCGCAGTCGCCCGCCTCTTCCTGCAGGATCTGGCAAGAGGTCGAGATATTCGACAGCGGGTTGTTCAGTTCATGAGCCACGCCGGACAACATGGTGCCGAGCGACGCCAGCCGTTCCGAGCGCATCAGCGATTTCTGCCGCAGGTCCAGTTCCTTCAACATGTGGTTGAAGGCCGCGATGATGGAAATGATCTCGCGATCGTTCGAAGGCGCCGACAGGCTTTCGTGCCGGTTGGCGGAAATCGCCGCCACGCTGGCTTCCATCTCCTTCAATGGCCGGACGACCCGCTGCGACAGCGCGCGGCCGATCACCACGATCATGAAGGCCATCGTCAGAATGACTCCCAGCAGCAGCGTGCGGAACGAAGCCAGGGTCGTCTGGATCTGGCGTCGCTCCGCCCGTGCCATGTCCTCGGCGATCGCCACCAGTTCCTGGCCCAATGCACGCACGCGCGGCTCCTGCTCCAGGGACGCCTGATCGGCGGCGGTGAACGCCGACATCCGTTGCTGATACTCGCCGAGGAGTGTGTTCAGTTCCTGCAGGCGCACCTGCGTGACGATGGCCGAGAAATCGGCCTGGTTGTCTGTCAGCATCGACTGGGCCAGCTTGATATACCCCGCGTTTTCCTCGAGATCGGCGACCTGGTGATGGAGAAAGTAATTACGCTCGAAACGGCGTATCTCCAGTACGGTGTTGAACAGATCGGTGGCGCGCTGCCCCAGGACCACCCGCACCTCCAGCGTACGCAGCTCCCCCACGAAAAACAGGGACGCCACCAGAATGATCGCCGCCACCGCGTAATACCCCAGCGTGATTTTCCCCCGCAGGGAATGACGCAGCACAGCGCCTCGAATAGCAGGTATCACGATTCCATCCTCCAGACGCATCGCCAATACGCCCAGTATAGTTGCAATTTGCAACAAATTGAACCATGTGCAACAGCCGCGTTAGACGATCTATTTTCATATTTAATTACAGCAAGTTAAACGATAACAATCAGGATGGGTTGTTGCATTCGGCAACATTCAAGCATGCTGAGCACATGGGCCGGAATAATTTTCTATTTAATAAACAATTGGTTATAAAAATGGCACGCAATATGCAATAAAAGGAGCGACCTCAACAACAAATTGCGAGAAAACCATGAACGTCATGACCCGAATCATCAATGCCCTGGCTTTCGCCAACGTCGGCAACCAGAATGAATTCAATGTCCTGCTGCGTCAGGTCGAACCGTCATCTACTTCCAAGCTGGATGAGACTCCGTGCGGAGCGGTTTCCGCACGCGCCGACGCGTCCTCCGCTGCGCCGAGCATCCGGCATGCACAGAGCGCTCTGTGAGCGCTATCCGCTGTGCAACATGGGCCGATGAATTGACCTGGAAACCGAGAGGATGGAATTGTTAACCGAATTTGAAACCGATATTGTGGCGCTTGTAATCAGCGTCCTGAGTGTTGTCGCGTACTACCTTTTCCTCAGCATGAAAGTGCGGGAAAACCCCACCTACACGATACATGGCGTGCACGAGCTCGCGCGCCGCTTGTGGGTAGCCAACATCATGCGCAATCCCGCCCAGGGCATCATGGGCGTGCAAACGCTGCGTAACTGGATCATGGGCTCGACATTGATGGCCTCCACTGCTGCCATCCTGATCATCGGTACGCTCACGCTCTCCGGTCAGGCCGAGAGCATTACGCGTAGCTGGCATGTGCTCAGCATGACCAGCAGTCATGCAGCCGAATTGTGGATCGTCAAGGTCATGGCCCTGCTAATCACCTTCATCGTGGCGTTCTTTGCCTTTGCCATGTCGGTACGCCTGGCCAACCACGTGGTGTTCATGATCAACGTGCCGGAATTCGAAGCACATCACAATCTGTCGCCGGAATCCGTGGCTCGCCGTCTACATCGTTCCGGCACCATGTTTTCGATCGGCATGCGCGCCTTCCTGTTTGCCATCCCGCTGGTGTTCTGGCTGTTCGGGCCTTATTTCCTGGTGGCAGCGTCGATCGGCCTGATCATTGCGCTCTACCGCCTCGACCGCAGTGAATCCGAAGGCGTCATGGATGTCGGCCCCTCGGAAAAGCAAAAGCAGCAGAACGCGCCGGTCGTGTCCATACAGGCCAAGTACGCCAAGTAAATCCCCGGTAAATGACAGGTACAGGTGTGGTTCTTGTGAACCGCACCTGCCGTACCCTCACGACGCGACCGACTATGCTCTGGGATGCGCCTTGTAGAACGTCAACGGCGCACTGTTTTTCACAACCGCCGGCTTCAGCTTCCCTACCACATGCATTTCGCACGGCTTGCAATCGAAGCGTAGCGTGAGCTTCTCGCTGCCGTTGATCAGCGTCAGCGGCGCGGCGCGTACCGTACCCTGCACGCCGGTGACTCCTTTGGCCTGCTTGGGGCAGAGCGAGAGTGAATAGCGCACGCAGTGCTTGGTGATCATCAACGAGACTTCACCAGACTCCTCGTGGCTTTCGTAGGCTGCGGCAATGACGTGCACGCCGTGCTTTGCGTAGAAATCGCGCGCCTTGTGATTGTAGACATTGGCCAGATAGGTGAGCGTGTCTTCAGGATAGGCTACGGGCGGCTCGACCGGCTGCATACGCGGCGGGCGCGTATAGGCCGCAGCACGCGCCGTTTCCAGTGCGGCGACCGCATCGCGACGCAAGGCATTGACGAAAGAAGCCGGAATGAACCAGGACTGCGTCAATTCAAGCGCAACCCCCATGGCGGCAAAGGACGTAGTGCCGAGCTTGCCGAGATGCGCGCACAACGTGGCCTCGGCCTTGGCGGTGTCGTTGGCCGCTTCCCTGGGATGCGCGGCGGCCGCTACGGCGCAGTGGCCATCTTCATCGGTCAGGGTGAGCGAGAACCCCGCTTCGGTTTCGCCCAGGCGCATCCACACACCGATACGACGATCGCTGGATGCCTTGTCCAGCATGCGTATCCAGTTCATATCGCGATTGCGGTTGACCGGCGTGCCGGCGCGCAAGTCCTTGAAACCCGCCATGGGATCTTTTGGGAACACTCGCCACACGCCCTCGCCCAATTTCTCGGCACGGTTGATCGCAAGCCCGGCCAGATCTTTCTGCAGCGTGTAGTAGCAGAGGCCGTCACCGTTGTTGAGTACGGTATCGGGCATATCGGTCTCCAGTTCCACCCATTTGTCGCCAAGCTTGCGCACATGGCCGATCGGCAAACCGGGATTTTTCGGCGTGTCGAATGCACCGATATCGTCCTTGCGTCCGCCGACGAAATAATCGGTGAATTCGCGGTTGAAATTCTGGTTGGGGTCGGGCGTGAAGCTGAACGTGGTGCGGCCGGATGACGCGCGTGCGAATTCCGGGCGGCGCGAGAGGATCTCGTCGAGCAATGTCCGGTAATGGGCCGTGATGTTCTTCACGTAGCCCATGTCCTTGTAGCGGCCCTCGATCTTGAAGCTGCGGATACCAGCATCGATCAGCGCTTCGAGGTTGTCGCTCTGATTGTTGTCCTTCATCGACAACACGTGCTTGTCGTGGGCGACGATACGGCCTTCCATGTCGGTGACCTGGTACGGCAGGCGGCAGGCCTGCGAACAGTCGCCACGATTGGCGCTGCGCCCGGTGTGGGCATGGCTGATGTAGCACTGGCCGCTGTAGGCAACGCACAGCGCACCGTGGACGAAGAATTCCAGCGTGCAATGCGCAGGGTCGGTCGCGGCGCGGATCGCGGCGATCTGCTTGAGGTCGAGCTCGCGCGCCAGCACGATCTGGCTCAATCCGACGTCCTGCAGGAAGCGGGCCTTCTCGGGCGTGCGGATATCGGTCTGGGTACTGGCATGCAACTGGATCGGCGGCAGGTCGAGCTCCAGCAGGCCCATGTCCTGGATGATCAGCGCGTCGACGCCGGCCTCGTAAAGCTGCCGGATTTGTTGCCGGGCCGGCTCCAGTTCGTCGTCGCGCAGGATGGTATTGAGCGTGACGAACACGCGCGCATTGAAGCGATGCGCATGCGCCGCCAGCCTGGCGATCTCGGCGATCTCGTTGGAAGCGGCCGCACGCGCACCGAACGACGGCCCGCCGATATATACCGCATCGGCGCCGTGGTTGACGGCTTCGATGCCGATATTGGCGTCGCGTGCGGGCGCGAGCAGTTCGAGTTGATGGGGTTCCACGGGCGGCGTTCCGGACAGCAAAACGCCATTTTACTTACTTGGCGGGGTCGCGGCTCGCCAACTGCAGATAGGATTGCGCCTTGACTGCCTTGAAGGCCAGGTTCAGCGTGATGTCGTTGCCAACGAGGAAGGCGTACTTGCCCATGTTGAAGTCCGAGCGCCTGAGTGTGAGGGTCGCATTGGCGCCGCAGGTCTCTACCCGAGAATCGGGATCCTGCATGCACTGAAAATGCGTCACGGCAAGCGTCACCGGCCGGGTCACCCCCTTGATCGTGAGATCGCCCGACAGACTCGACTGCTCGCCGTTCAGGTTCATCTTGCCGGATTTGAAGGTAATGACCGGATAGTTGGCGGCATCGAAGAAATCCGCCGCTTTCATTTGCGCATCCAGCAAAGCCTGGCCGGTGTTGACCGAAGCGGCGTCGATGCTTACCTCGGCCGACCCTGACTGGCTGTCGCGATCGAACACCACCGTGCCGCTGATCTTTTCGAAGCGATTGGTCTGGCTCGAGAGCCCCAGATAGCGATAACTGAACTGCGAGGACGTGCGGCTGCTGTCGATCACATAGGTTTCGGGTGCAGCCAAGGCTGAAGTTGCACTGGCAACAAGCGCGGTCAACAAGACAAAACGTTTCATAGATGCTCCTGCGAAAGGTGAACATCGGGATCCATTTGCCCGGCGGTCATGCCGCCCGACCGCTCCCGGTCATCGTTTCCTTCGGGAGCCTCGCAGGTGTTGCAACGCGTGTGCCCGCTGCCGGGCGCTGAAGTCGATCAAATTAAAGTCAACAAAATTAATATGTTGTGCTTTTACGCTCCATACGGATTCGCCGCGAATGGCCTCCAAATGACGGAAATTCCACACGCAACGTCGAACCGGGGACAACACCGAGCCCCGCATGGGAACGCGCAGGCCCTTCAAGATGGAGGTTGGGAATAGGCAATCTGCCGACGGCAGGCCTGGTGCATGCGTGGCCGGCGCCACGCATGCACATCAAGTGGAACGATGCACAGGTTTGTCGCTTAAGTCTTGTTCCAGCCCATGCGCTGCAAGAACGGCTGGCGTTCGATGAAGTGGTGCTGGAGAGCGCCGGCCACATGCAGGACGACCAGGGCAAGCAGGGTGTAATTCAGCGTTTCGTGCACTTCCTCGAGCAGATGACCCAAGGCCTTGTCCTTGCCGATCAGGTCAGGCAACGGCAGTACGCCGAACCACACCGTCTGCACGCCCTTGGCAGAGCTCATCAGCCAGCCCGAAATCGGAATCACCAGAATCAGCAAATACAGCAGGCCATGCGCGACGACACTCGCACGGCGCTGCCAACCGGCGACGCTGGCAGGCAGCGGGGGCGGCGTATGCGTCAGCCGCCACACCACCCGCAGTCCCGCCAGCATGAACACGGTGACGCCGATCCACTTGTGGTAGCTGAAGAGCTTGAGTTTCTCGGGCGACAAGGGCAGGTCGGCCATGTACAGCCCGAGCGGGAACGCCACGAAAATCAGCAGGGCAACCAGCCAGTGCAGCACGATCGCGGGGGTGGAATAACGCATTGCGGAAGTCATGCAATCTCCATGTTTGAAACCATTCAGAGGGGAAAAGCGGCCGACAGAATGTGGAGTCCGGTCAGCCAGGCAACGAAAAGAATCCTACTCGGTTTCCGCGATTGCGGGGCGTCGCCGAATACGGATCAAACCGAGACAGGGCCATGTAAAAACGTATGGCCGATTGTGCGGGGACGGTGCATCAATCAGTTTTTCCCCAGCGCATGGCCGCTGCATCGTCGCTGGCGCGCGCCTCAACCCAGCGTTCGCCCTCCGGAGTCTCTTCCTTCTTCCAGAACGGCGCACGGGTTTTCAGATAATCCATGATGAATTCACAGGCGGCAAACGCCTCGCCGCGATGGCTGCCCGCCACGGCAACCAGCACGATGGGGTCGCCAGGCAGCAACCGGCCCACCCGATGGATCAGCGTGACGTCGAGCAGAGTCCAGCGCGATTGCGCTTCCTCGACCAGCGCGGCCAGCGCCTTCTCGGTCATGCCCGGATAGTGTTCCAGCGTCATCGCGGCGACACCGCTGCCGTCGTTCATGTCACGTGCCAGGCCGACGAAGCTGGCGATGGCGCCGATGTCGGAGCGGCCGCGTCGCATGGCGTCGACTTCCGCGCCCAACTCGAAAGCCGCGTTCTGGACCACTATCTTCATCGTTTCAGCCTCCGGTGACCGGCGGGAAAATCGCGACTTCGGCGTTCTCGCTCAAGGCTGCATCGAGCGCGACGATGTCCTGATTGACCGCCACCCGGTATGCCCGGTCCGCGGCCAGTTCTTCCGCCCACACGCCACCGCGGGCCTGCAACTGGGCAACCAGATCGGCGACGGTGCTGCCGGCGCAATCCAGCGTTTCCTCCGCGCATCCGAGGCGCTCGCGCAGGCGGGCAAAATAGAGCACGCGCAGTTTCATGCCAGCAGTTCCGCAAGGGGAATGAAGCGTACCCAGTCGCCCGGTTGCACCGTCTGGCCGATCTCGATATCGACGAGCCCATCGGCCCACGCACACGATGTCAGCACACCCGAACTCTGGTTGGGATAGATTGCCGCGCGACCGTTTTCCTGCATGCGGGCGCGCAGGAATTCGCGCCGCACGCCGGGCTTGGTCCAGGCAAAATCCGCCTTGACCGGAAACGCCCGATACAGCACATCGCGAACCCCCATGCGCTTCAAGAGGAACGGCCGCACGAACAGGCAGAAGGTAACGAAGGCCGACACCGGATTGCCCGGCAGGCCGATGAAGTCGGCCTCATCCACGCGCCCGTAGACAAGCGGCTTGCCGGGTTTCATTGCGACTTTCCACATTTCGACGCGTCCCAGTTTTTCGACTGCTGCCTTCACGTAATCGGCCTCGCCCACCGACACCCCGCCACTGGTGATGACGACGTCGGCCACGCTGGCGGCACCGGCCAGCGCAGCCTCGGTCGCTTCCAGCGAGTCGGGCACGATGCCGAGATCGATCAGTTCGCAGCCGAGGCCGTTCACCAGCCCGGTCAGGGTATATCGGTTGGAATTGTAGATCTGGCCCGGTCCCAGGGACGTGCCCGGCGTCACCAGTTCGTCGCCGGTGAAGAAGCACGCGACCTTCAGCCGCCGGAACACCGGCAACTCGGCCAGTCCGACCGACGCCGCGAGCCCCATCTCGGCCGCACCGATGCGGGTGCCAGCGTCGAGCACCTGCGCGCCGGTTTCGATGTCCTCGCCGGCACGGCGGACATTCTCGCCCCGCCGGGGCAATGCGTTGATCACGACGCCATCTCCTTCGGCGTAACAGTATTCCTGCATCAGCACGGCATCGGCACCTGGCGGGATCGGCGCGCCGGTAAAGATGCGCGCAGCGGTGCCCGGCTGCAGGGACTCGCCCACCGCACCGGCAAGAATGCGCTGCGAAACCGGCAGTCGGGTGCCGGCCGCCGCCACATCGGCAACGCGTACGGCATAGCCGTCCATCGCGCTGTTGTCGAGCGGCGGCACAGTGATGGCGGAAGTCTGCGGTGTGGCCAGTACGCGACCGAGCGCAGCAGTCACTGCAACCGTTTCGGTTTCGCGTGCGCTGCGTGCGCGTTCAAGCAGGGCATCAAGCAGTTGGTTGGCTGTGAGCATGGTTCAGGATGAAGTCGGTAAGGGATTGAACGGTATCGATGTCGATGTGGGGAAATCCGTCGGGCGGCGCGATGTCCGACGCCACGGCCAGGATATTCGGGTCGTCGGGAAACAGCCAGGGCCTGGCAGTCTCGGCGCGATGGACTTCCAGCTTGGGGATGGCTTCGCGCTTGTACCCCTCGACCAGCACCAGGTCGCAAGGCGGAAATTTATTCAACAAGTCATCCAGCCGTGGCGGCGTGTCGCGGTGCTCAGTCAGTACCGCCGTGCGGTGATCCGATGCCAACAGCACTGCCATCGCACCGGCCTCGCGTACGCGCCAACTGTCCTTGCCGGGACGGTCGATGTCGAAATCGTGGTGAGTATGCTTGATCACCGCGACTTTGAGGCCGCGCGCAGCCAGGTGCGGCAGTACCCGCTCGATGAGCGTGGTCTTGCCGCTGCCGCTGTATCCGGCGATGCCAAAGATTTTCATGGTGGCACCTTCATTGTCAGTCAGGCCAGGTCAGGCTATATTTGAGGCTATATTTTTTCATATATAACCCATTCCTGCCAACCCGCCTCATGAACGCCGTTGTTTCAACCGCTCAGCCGGGCCTCATTGATCAGTTCGACCGCCGCATCGACTACGTACGACTGTCGGTGACGGACCGTTGCGACCTGCGCTGCAGCTATTGCATGCCGGAAGGTTTCAAGGGCTTCGAGGAGCCTGAACACTGGCTCAATTTCGATGAGATCGAACGCCTGATCGGCGCATTTGCGCGCTTGGGCGTGCGCCGCATCCGCCTGACCGGCGGCGAGCCGCTGCTGCGGCGCGACATCGCCGGACTCGCCGGACGTATCGCCGCCCTGCCCGGCATCGAAGATTTATCGTTGTCCACCAACGCAACCCAGCTCGACAAGCACGCCGAGGCATTGAAGGCCGCCGGCGTGACACGGCTCAACGTCAGCCTCGACTCACTGCAACAGGCGCGGGTGGAACGCATCAACGGCCGCGACGTACTCGCCAAGGTCATGACCGGACTGGCCGCCGCCCAGGATGCCGGCTTCGCACCGATCAAACTCAACATGGTGGCCCTGCGCGGCACCAACGACGACGAGATCGACGAGATGGTCGCCTTCTGCATGGAACGCGGCTTCGTGCTGCGGCTGATCGAGGCGATGCCGATGGGCGACACCGGCCGCAACGCCGAATACCTCGACCTGCAGCCGGTGAAAGAGCGTCTGCGTACACAGTTCGGCCTGGTCGAGACCGCCCTGTCCGGTGGCGGTCCTGCGCGCTATCTCGGCACACCGGACGGCAACTTCAATGTCGGCTTCATCACGCCGATCTCGCAGCATTTCTGCGAAACCTGCAACCGCATCCGCATCGCCGTCGACGGCACCGCCTACATGTGCCTGGGTCAGGAAGAGAAATTCGAATTTCGTCCGCTGCTGCGCGGGGGGGGCAGCGACGCCGAACTGGACGCCGCGATCCTGCACGCAATCAATCTCAAGCCGGAACGCCACGAATTCCGCGAAGCGCCCCACAAGATCCTGCGCTTCATGTCGATGACTGGTGGCTGAAGCCGCCTCAATCCGCGCTCACGGTACGAAAACCGGCGAAAGGATCGCGCCGGTCCGGCAGATAGAAATTGCGGAAACCAGCGTATGTCAGCGACCTATCGGTCACCGGTCCGCCGCCGCGCAATTCCCCGTGCGTGTGGAACCAGGGTTGCGAATAGTCGCGATATGGATCCGGCACGAAGCCCGGATACGGCACGAACGGGTCGCGCAGCCACTCCCACGCCTTGCCCCATTGAAATTCCGGTCGCGTCGTTGCACACAGCCACTGTGCTGCCACGGGCAGCCGCCGGCCCTGCCATGCGGCAAACGCCTCGGCCTCGTAACGGTTCACGTGCAGCATCAGTACCGCTTCGCCGGGTGGCTGCCAGCGGTCGAAGCGGCGCACCTGCCAGTCACCCGCGTCCCGTCTCCAGTACACAGGATGGCTGGCTTCGCTGGCCGTGCGCCAGGCCCAGCCGGCTTCCGACCACACCGACTTGCGCTGGTAGCCGCCCGCATCGACAAATTCGGCAAAGGCCGTTTCCGACACCGGGCTCGCGTCGATGTCGAATGCGGAAATCGGCACTGTGTGGCGCCATTTTTCATTGTCGAAGATGAAACCCGCATCGGGTCCGCTGCCGAGTTCCACCTCCCCACCAGGAAGCGTCAGGCGCTGTGCAAACTGGGGGATTGCGACGTCCACAAGCTCGGGCGGCGCATAGCCGAGGTTCTGGAATGCCATCCACCACGCCTCGATGTGCATCAGTTCGTGATAGAGACACAGTTCGGCGAAGTAGGCGATGTCGTTGTCGAATCCGCTGCGCAAGCGGCTTGCCACAGCGGCGGCAACCTCGTCCGCGTAGTCGTCGACTGCTGCCGGTTGCAGCAAGGGCAGGTCCCAGCGGATGTCGTGTGGCACGCTGGAGGAATCGTAAAGGGCGTCGGCACCCCTCAGCAGGCTCGGGCCGCAAGTGCCGTCGGGCCGTTCGCGCAGGCACCAGCGCTCCTGGAACCAGACGATATGCCCGTATTCCCACAGCGGCGGATTCAGATGGCCGGCACGTGGCCCCAGCCAGCCGTCCGCAGGCAGCGCGTCGATGAACTGGCGCAGCTGCTTGCGCGCCTGCATCAAGCGGTCGATGAGCTGCGCGGCGGAATAGCCGCTGACGGGTCGGGTTCGGTTCATGTTATATAACGCACTGTAGCCACTTCATTCTAGGCGCCCACTCTCGAAGGCGAAATCGGACCATGAGCACACCTACTCCCAACGACCCCATCCGGCTGACCCAGTTCTCCCACGGCGGCGGCTGTGGATGCAAGATCGCCCCGGCGGTGTTGCGCGACATCCTGGCCGACACGCCCTTTGCCTCGAACCTGGCGGCGGCTTATCCCGACCTGCTGGTGGGGATCGAGCACGGCGACGATGCCGCTGTCTACCGGCTGAACGACGAACAGGCGATCGTGGCGACCACCGATTTTTTCATGCCGATCGTAGACGATCCCTTCGAATTCGGCCGCATCGCCGCAACCAATGCGCTGTCCGACGTCTATGCCATGGGCGGACGTCCGCTGTTCGCCCTGGCCATCGTCGGCATGCCGATCGGCAAGCTGCCCAACGACGTCATCCGCCAGATCCTCGCCGGTGGCGAATCGGTGTGCAAGGCGGCCGGGATTCCGATCGCGGGCGGCCACTCCATCGATGCGCCGGAACCGATCTATGGCCTGGTTGGCATCGGCGTGGTGGACCCGCGCAAGGTCAAGCAGAACGGCGGCGGCCAAGCCGGTGATTGCCTCATCCTGGGCAAGCCGCTGGGCGTGGGGATCTACAGCGCGGCGCTGAAAAAGGGCCTGCTCAGCCCCGACCAGTACGCATCGATGATCGCCGCCACGACCCAGCTCAACACCGCGGGTGCCGACCTGGCCGATACCGCGGGCGTACACGCGATGACCGACATCACCGGCTTTGGCCTGCTCGGCCACCTGCTCGAAATCACCCGCGCATCGAAGCTGTCGGCCCAGGTCGGATTGGGACGGCTGCCGCTGTTGCCCGGCGTCGACGAACTGGCACGGGGCGGGCATATCACCGGCGCGAGCCAGCGCAACTGGGCAAGCTATGGCAGCGAAGTGCAGTTCGCCGACGGCATCGCCGACTGGCAACGCGCCCTGCTCACCGACCCGCAGACCAGCGGCGGACTGCTGGTGAGCTGTGCGCCCGCGTCCAGGGAGGCTGTGTTCGACATCTTCCGCCGTCATGGCTTCGACCGTGCGACGGAAATTGGCCAATTGCAGGCCGGCCACAACGTAGCCGTCGCGCTCTGAGGTCATTTGCCCCCGCGGGATATGCGCGGCGAGCTTCGCGGTCCGCCACCCCTTGGAAACCGGGCGTAGTCACCGGAGCACAGCAACCCTCCCCCGGCAATCGAGCATGCTGGCCGTACCGGCTTCGTCTTCGGCAAGTGACTTGCGCGCTATCCGGCGGGCGGCCGCATCGCCTCGTCGTAGTGTCCGGGTTTGAACCGTGCCACCAGCAGCGCCACCACCAGCACCGCGCCGAACTGCGCCAGCCAGCCCGCATGAAAACCGCCGGTGGCCTGATGCAGCCGCGCCATCACCCAGGGCGCCAGCGCGGTCAGCATGAATCCGCCACCCTGCATCAGCGCGTTGAGCGCACCGGCCCGCAAGGGATGGTGCAGGTGATCCAGCGCCACCACCATAAACAGGGCGAAGCAACCGCCGATCCCCACGCCCAGCACCACGGCCGCGGTCATGGGCGCCGCGTCTGGCCGCCAGGCCAGGGCGGCAAAGCCTGCGGCCTGGCAGGCCAGCGTAAGCCAGATCCAGGGCCGGCGATCCAGATGGCGCGCAACCAGCGTCGGGAAAGCGAGCGCCGCCACCGCCTGTGCCACCGACACCACGGCCACGAGCAGGCCGCTGTGCGTCGCGCTCCAACCCTGCTCCTGGTAGTACGGCGCAAGCCAGGCCACCATCGTAGCGTAGCCACCATTCATCAGGCCGAAGGCCAGCATGAGCAGCCAGGTGCGGCGACGGCGCAGCAGCCAGGCCGTATCGCTGCCGGTCTGCCGCACAGCCGAAGGCAGCGGCATGACGCCCAGCGTGGTCCAGGCCAGCCACAGCGCCAGCAGCACCGGCCAGACCCATAGTGCGAGCGCCCCCTGCCAGCTCAGCCCCCATTGCATCGCCAGCGGCGAGAACTGCGCGCCCAGCGCGCCGCCGCTCATCAGCGCAGCCGAGTAGCCCCCCATCATGGGCGCCACATGGCGTGGTGTGTGGAACTTGATCAAGCCCGGCAGCATGCCCTGTACCAGTGCCACGCCGACACCGCACAGGGCAGCAGTGGCGATCAACACGGCGGACACGCTACCGGCCAGACGGAGTACGCAGCCCAGAGCGATGAACGCCAGCGCCAGCATCATCGCTGGCCGCACGCCCAGACGCTGCTGCACGGCAGGCGTCAGCCAGGTTCCCGCGCCGATCAGGGCCATGGGCAGCAGCGTGAGCCAGGCCAGCGCTTCCAGACCCATGCCGGTCTGCGCCTGGATGGCCGGACTCAGCGGCCCGATGGCGGTGAGAAATGGGCGCAGGTTCAGCGTGACCACCACCACCGTGACCAGCCACAGCAGAATGGACGTTCGGGGGCTATGCAGCATCGCCATGAAGCCAGGTGAGCGCGGTGCCGGTGTCCGGCCACACCCGGTGCAATGATGGGGCGGTCAGAGAGAACGAACTGAAAAGGTCGGGCATGTACAGTCTCGAACAAAATAATGCCGGTGCGGCCGGCCAGGCTTGCCGTACGCGGCGCGATCCGGCACGGCCTCGACGGCAGCCGCGCGGAGAGGAAAGCATACTAGCGTACAAGCAGCCAACCCGCATGACATGCCCGGGGCGGTACGTCATGACGTTTTGCGTGTATATCCTCCGGGGTAACCATGCGGGCAACCGGGTGGCAGGCGCGCGGCAGGCCTTTACAATCGGCACATGCCTTCCCATCGCGACCTCACCTTCGACAACGGCTTCGCCACCCTGCCCGACACCTTTTATTCGCGCGTGCAGGCTACGCCCGTGCCCGCCCCCTACCTCGTCTGCCACAGCCCGGACGCGCTCGATCTTCTGGATCTGGACGCCGACGCCATCCGCCATCCCGAACTGATCGAAACCCTGGCCGGAAACCGCGTGCTGCCGGGCATGGAACCCGTGGCCGCGCTCTACGCCGGGCACCAGTTCGGCCACTACGTGCCACAACTCGGCGACGGCCGCGCGATCCTGCTGGGCGAAGTGCGGAATGCGGCGGGCGCAGGCTGGGAGGTACAGCTCAAGGGCGCCGGCCGCACCCCCTATTCGCGCGGCGGCGACGGCCGCGCGGTGCTCCGATCGAGCATCCGCGAGTTCCTGTGTTCCGAGGCCATGCACGCGCTCGGCATCCCCACCACCCGCGCGCTCGCCATTATCGGCAGCGACCGCCCGGTCTACCGCGAGGACGAGGAGACCGCAGCGCTGGTCACGCGCCTGGCGCCGAGCTTCGTACGCTTCGGTTCCTTCGAGGTGTTCTACTACCGCAACCAGGTCGAGCCGATCAAGCAACTGGCCGACTACGTGATCGAACGCTATTACCCGGACCTGAAGGATCTCGCCGATCCCTACCCCGAATTCCTGCGCCAGGTGAGCTTGCGCACGGCTGATCTGATGGCGCAATGGCAGGCGGTCGGCTTCTCGCACGGGGTGATGAACACCGACAACATGTCCATCCTTGGCTTGACGCTCGACTATGGTCCGTTCGGTTTTCTCGACGCCTTCGAGCCCGGCTACGTCTGCAACCACTCCGACACCGGCGGCCGCTACGCCTTCGACCAGCAGCCCGACGTCGCGGCGTGGAACATCACCAAGCTGGCACAGGCGCTGGTGCCGCTGATGTCGGTGGAAACCGCATCCGGCGCAATCAGCGAATATCCCCAGGCATTCGGCAAGGCCTATCTCGAACGCATGGCCGCCAAATTCGGCCTGCCGCCGGGCGGCGATACTGCTTCTCTCGTGATGGACGCGCTGCAGCTGCTGGCGCAGAACCGCGTCGACTACACGATCTTCCTGCGCCGCCTGTGCGACTTCGACAGCGCGATCGATGCATCCAATACGCCGCTGCGCGATTGCTTCATCGACCGTGCGGCTTTTGACGCCTGGGCGTCGCGCTATGCCGCCGCCCTGCGCCAGCAGGGCTCCAGCGACACGGCTCGGCGCCAGGCGATGCGCGCGGTCAACCCCAAGTACATCCTGCGCAACCACCTGGCCGAGGTCGCCATACGCCGGGCCGCGGACGAACGCGACTACAGCGAGGTCAACCGCCTGCACACGCTGCTGACCCGTCCGTTCGACGAGCAGCCGGAATACGAAGCCTACGCTGCCGAGCCGCCCGATTGGGCGAGGAAGATTGAGGTAAGCTGCTCGTCGTGAACCGACTCGCTGCCCTGTCCGTCCCTCTGTTGGCCGCACTCCTGCTCGGCGCCTGCAGCAGTTCGGCCATCCAGCGCAAGGACGGTAGCAGCAGCGTACGCAGTTTCAGTCTGCGCGATCTGGCCAAGAGCGACGTCGACGAGGTCATCGAGATCCATCAGCAGGCTGCCCTGGCCAGCCTCAAGACCCTGACCCTCAAACTCTACCGCCGCAATCCGGGCGAATGGCGGAAATCCGGATACGCCAGCGCCGACGACGCGACCGAAACCTTGTTCAAGCCCTTGTCCCATTGGCACCTGTCCCCGCAAAAGGATCTCAACTGGCAGGCCAGCCTGCGCGATGCCTGGCGCGAGGATTACATGGGAGATCGGGTGAAGGCGCTGATGGATGGACTGCTGGTGATGCACATGGCGGCGTTCGACCATCGCACCGAGTTTTATCTGCTGAGCGACGTCGACGCGCAGAAACTCTACAACGCCGCACGCAACACCGAGGCCGTGGCCTGGAAATTGGCGACAGCCCGGAACGCGCGCAACGAACCCTTGCTGTTGTCCAACGGTACCGACGGCAACGGCGTGATCAATCTCAGCTTCGAACGCGAATTCGGCAAACTCATCGGCAACCAGGACACGCTGGCCCGGATCGTGGAGGACAAAAGCAACCGCGCAATCCGCTTCGGCGTCGTCAACCTCACCAGCATGGTGTTCCTGCCGGTCTGACATGGAGACCGATGCCTACGCGTATTGCGCCGTCCTGACGCGCGACCAGTGGGCGTGGGAGTTCCTGCGCCGCAATCCCGACTACCGGGCCGATTACCACCGCTTCATCACGTTGTGGCACGCGCTCGAAGCCGACTATGGCGCCCCGCCCAATCGCGATTTCCCGCGCTGGAAGCAGGACCCGCGCGCCTACGGCCCCCTGCCTGGCGACGCCGACCTCGCCGCCCCCACCGGCGAACTGTGCGTGGTGGAAGACGATCGGGTGCTGCTCGAGTGCTGGATGGGCGCGAAATGGGGCTTCTACAAATTCCCGCTCGACCCCGAGCGCGTTGCACCCGGCCCGGACGAACTGTCGTGGCGCCCGCCGCCGCAGCCGGACGGCGAGGTCGAAGCCCCCTACCGCGTTGATCTGACGTTCGACCTCTCGCTGCCACTGCCGCCGCAACTCGAAGCCGCGAAATTTCGCCTCGTCGGCCGCGCCGCCGAACTGCGCAGACAGGGCATCCTCGCGCCGAAGACCGTGGCAAATCAGTGCGCACGCTGGGTACGCATGCTGCAGGTGCTGGACGGTGATACGCCGCCGGAAGGGGATCTTGACGACCTGCTGCGCGAAGCGCAGGCAATGACGCTGAGCGGCTATCTGGATATCCTGCGACTGGCGGATACCGGCGCGAATACAAAATAAAACCGGGGCGTCATGCCCCGGTTCCGGTTTGCAGCCTACTACGAGGTGGGCTTAGGCGAAATTCGCCTCGGCAAATTTCCAGTTCACCAGATTGCTGAGGAAGGTCTCGACGAACTTGGGACGCAGGTTGCGGTAGTCGATGTAGTAGGCATGCTCCCATACGTCGATGCACAGCAGGGCCTTGTCGCCGGTGGTCAGCGGGGTGCCGGCGGCGCCCATGTTGACGATGTCGACCGAACCGTCGGCCTTCTTCACCAGCCAGGTCCAGCCGGAACCGAAGTTGCCCACGGCGCTGGTCTGGAAGGCCTTCTTGAACTCGTCCAGCGAGCCCCACTTCTTGTTGATGGCGTCGGCCAGCGCGCCGGCGGGTGCGCCGCCGCCATTGGGGGTCAGGCAGTTCCAGAAGAAGGTGTGGTTCCACACCTGGGCTGCGTTGTTGTAGACGCCGCCGGCAGGCGCGCTCTTGACGATATCTTCGAGCGACTTGCTCTCGAAGTCGGTGCCCTTGATCAGGTTGTTGAGGTTGGTCACGTAGGCCTGATGGTGCTTGGCATAGTGGTATTCGAAGGTTTCCTTGGACATGTGCGGTGCGAGCGCATCCATGGCAAAGGGCAGTGCGGGCAAGGTGTGTTCCATAGCTTTCTCCTGATATTGAACAAACGGTAAATATAGTGCCTCTACCGAACATTGCAGATGCCGCAACGACAACAGGGTTTCTGCCGTCGTAAAGAAAAAGGGCCGGCATGACCGACCCTGATTCCTTGATTTGTTGGTCGGGGCGAGAAGATTCGAACTTCCGACCCCCTGCACCCCATGCAGGTGCGCTACCAGGCTGCGCTACGCCCCGACGAAGCCCAAGATTCTAACAGAGGTGCGGCATGAGGCGGAAGCCCGTCAACCCAATATTTTCAGAATGGCGCTGATTTCGGCGCGCAATTTGCCGACGTCCAGCGAGGGGTCCGGCGAGGAATCGGTTACGGATTCGGTGACCGTATCGGCATCATGCTCCAGGCGCTGCCGTGCACCGCTGATGGTGAAACCCTCTTCGTACAACAGTTCGCGGATGCGGCGGATCAGCAGGACTTCGTGGTGCTGGTAATAACGTCGATTGCCGCGCCGCTTGACCGGGCGCAACTGGGTGAATTCCTGTTCCCAATAACGCAGCACGTGCGCCTTGACGGCACACAGTTCAGATACTTCACCGATGGTGAAATAGCGTTTGGCCGGGATCGGCGGAAGTTCACTCCGCGTTGGGCGTTCCAATTTGGGCGCCTTCGACTTGCGATTTGAGTTTCTGGCTGGCGTGGAAGGTCACCACGCGACGCGCGGAGATCGGCATTTCCTCGCCGGTTTTGGGATTGCGTCCGGGACGCTGCGGCTTCTCGCGGCACTGGAAGTTGCCGAAACCGGACAGTTTGACGATATCGCCTTTTTCGAGCGCCAGGCGGATTTCATCGAAAAACGACTCGACGACGTCCTTCGCCTCGCGTTTGTTCAAACCCACTTTTTCGAACAACAGTTCGGCCAGATCAGCTTTGGTAAGGGTGGTCATACGTATATGTTTATCTGGGATGTCTGATGGAAAATCGCGTCAAGTACGCGCCAACAAGATGGGGCATCAGGCACGCGCAACGACATTTTTGCGTCAGGCACGCAATGCGGCATTGCACTGACGAAGCGCGGCACTGACCAGTTTCTGTACAGCATCCTCCACATCCTGATCCGTCAATGTGCGTTCAGTATCTTGCATAACTACCCGTATAGCAAGGCTTTTTTGGTTTTCTGCCACACCCTTTCCGCGGTAATCGTCAAATACCTCGATCGATTGCACGCTGCCCGGTGCAACCTCGCGCAAGGCGGTCAGCAACTCACCTGCCGGGGTATGGGCATCCAGCACGAACGCCAGATCCCGCCGTACCAGCGGGAAACGCGACAGGCTCGCATGGCGCGGCAGATCGCGCCGGCTGAACACCTGGCTGTCGAGCTCGAACAGCATCGGTACGGCGGGCAAGTCGAACGCCTGCACCAGTCGTGGGTGCAGTGCGCCGATCCAGCCGACAGCCCGGCCATCAATCCATATCTCGGCACTCTGCCCCGGGTGCAGCGCGGAATGCGTGCCACGCCGGGTATCGAGCGGGTGCCCGAAGAGGCGCTCAAGATCGCCCTTGAGGTCGAAGAAATCGACCCGGCGCGACGACGCGCCCCATTGTTCAGGTAGCCCGTCGCCATAAGCGAGGCCGCCCAGCTTCATCGGTTGCGTCGCCTGCGACGTATACACGCGTCCCAGTTCGAAGATGCGCACCCGCTCCTGCTGGCGGTTGAGGTTGTGGCGCAAGGTCTCGATCAAGCCGCCCCACAGGGTGGTGCGCATCGCCGATAGCTGACTGGCGATCGGGTTGGCCAGCGGCAACGGACGGGCATCGGCGTCGAGCGCCGTTTCCCATGCCGGATCGACGAAGCTGTAGGTGATGACTTCCTGGTAATCCAGATCGACCAGCATCTGGCGCAGGGCGTCGTCGCCCAGCACGGTCTCGTCCTGCGGCAGCATGCGCGAAGGCGCGGCCGGCGGCTGCGCCGGAATATTGTCGTAGCCGAACAGGCGCACCGCTTCCTCGATCAGGTCTTCCTCGATCGCGAGGTCGAAGCGGAAACTCGGCGGAGTGACGACGAGACAATCCTCCTGGCGCTCGACGTGTGCGCCGAGTGCAGCGAGGCCCCGCGCCACCTGGTCGGCGTCCATCTCGATGCCGGCCACGCGCTTCAGTCGCGCCAGCCGCAGCGTGATCGGCTGCCGCTCCGGCAGTTTGGCCACTGCCTCGGTTATTGGGCCGGCCTGGCCGCCACAGATGTCGATCAGCAATTCGGTCGCACGTTCCATCGCCCGGCGGGTTGCGCCGAAATCGACGCCGCGTTCGAAACGGTGCGACGAATCGGTGGACAGGCCCAGCCGGCGCGCACGGCCGGCGATCGCCGTCGGCGCGAAGAACGCGGCCTCGAGGAAGACATCGACCGTGAATTTCTCGACGCTGGTCGGCAGTCCGCCCATGATGCCGGCCAACGCCACCGGACCACTGGCGTCGGCAATCACCAGCATGTCGGGCGCGAGTTCGGTGGTCTGGCCGTTCAGCAGCGCGAGCGTTTCGCCCGCGCGGGCCATCCGCACCTCGATGCCGCCATTGAGGCGCGACAGGGCGAACGCATGCATTGGCTGGCCGAGTTCGAGCAGCACGTAGTTGGTGACGTCGACCGGTGCCAGCAGCGGGCGGATGCCGCTGCGTTCGAGGCGCTCCGCCATCCAGCGCGGCGTCGGCGCCTGCGCATCGATCCCGCGCACCACCCGCCCCAGATACAGCGGACAGGCTTCGCTGGCCGATACCTGGATCGGCACTGTGTACTGGATGCGGGTGTCGACTGCCTGGATCTGGGGCAGGCGTACGTCGGCCCCGGTGATCGCGCCGACTTCCCGCGCCAGGCCCTGCATCGACAGACAGTCCGCCCGGTTGGGCGTGAGCTTGAGGGTGATCAGGGTATCGTCGAGATTGAGCCAGCCGCGGAAATCCTCGCCCACCGGCGCATCCGCCGGCAGCACCATCAACCCGTCCGCCGCGCCTTCAAGACCCAGTTCCTTGGTCGAGCACAGCATGCCGAACGATTCGACGCCGCGCACCTTGGCGACCTTGATTTCGATTCCCGGCAGGATCGCCCCGGGCCGGGCACAGGGCACCTTGAGCCCTGCCGCTGCATTCGGCGCACCGCACACGATGGTCACGGGCGACGCCTCGCCGACATCGACCTGGCACACGCGCAGGCGGTCGGCATCGGGGTGCTTGTCCGCCGATAGGATCTCGGCCACCACCACGTTATTGAACGGCGGTGCAGCCGGCGTCAGCGCCTCGACTTCCAGACCCGCCATGGTCACGACATGGGCAAGTTGCGCGGTATCGAGCGCAGGGTTGACAAGATTGCGCAGCCAGGACTCGGGAAATTGCATGATGAATGCGCTCTAATTAATTGAATTGTTTAAGGAAGCGAAGATCGTTTTCAAAAAACAATCGCAGATCGTCGACGCCGTAGCGCAGCATCGCGAGACGCTCGACGCCCAGACCGAACGCGAAGCCGACAAAACGCTCGGTGTCGATATCGACATGCCTGAACACATTCGGATGCACCATGCCGCAGCCCAGCACTTCCAGCCAGCCGGTGTGCGAGCACACGCGGCAGCCTTCGCCACCGCACATCACGCAGCCGATGTCCATCTCGGCCGACGGCTCGGTGAACGGGAAGAACGAAGGACGGAAGCGTACCGGCAGGTCGTCGCGCTCGAAGAAATTGCGCATGAAATCGGCGAGCACGCCCTTGAGGTCGGCAAACGACACCGATTCGTCGACCCACAAGCCCTCGACCTGATGGAACATCGGTGTGTGCGTGACATCGGAGTCGCAGCGATAGACGCGACCCGGCGCAATGATGCGCAACGGCGGCTGGTGGGTCTGCATATAACGCACCTGCACCGGCGAGGTATGGGTGCGCAGCAGCTCGCCGCTCTGCAGGTAGAAGGTATCGTGCATCGCCCGCGCCGGATGGTCTTCCGGGATATTGAGCGCGGTGAAGTTGTAGAAATCGGTCTCGATCTCGGGCCCGGTCGCCACCTCGAAGCCGATCGAGCGGAACAGTGCCTGGATGCGCGCCAATGTACGCGATACCGGGTGCAGACCGCCACGCGCCAACCCCCGTCCCGGCAAGGTCACGTCCAGCGTTTCGGCTGCCAGCTGGCGGTCCAGCTCGGCTTGCTGCAAGGCTTCGCGGCGGTCCTTGAGCGCCGCTTCCACCGCCTGCTTGGCTTCATTGATGCGTGCGCCGGCGGTCTTGCGTTCCTCGGCGGGCATCGCACCCAGGCTTTTCAGCAACTCGGTCAGCTGGCCGCTCTTGCCCAGATAGGCTGCCTTCACCTGCTCCAGATTCGGCAGATCCGGGGAGGCATGAATCGCATTGAGGGCGTCGGCAACGATTTCGTTGGGATTGCGCATGGCGGTTATCTGGAAAATCTCAAATTTGTCCACGAAGGACACGAAATTCCCGAATCAAAACAATCGGATCTTCGCGACTCTTCGTGTTCTTCGTGGATAAACATTTTGCTTTAAGGCAGCACCAACAAAAAAAGGCCTTGCGGCCTTTTCTTGTTGTCTCGGTACCGCTTACGCAGCGAGCTTGGCCTTGACCTGATCGACGATCTTGGCAAAGGCATCCTTGTCGAAGATCGCGATGTCGGACAGCACCTTGCGGTCAATGCCGATTTCGGCACGGGACAGGCCGTTCATGAACACGCTGTAAGTCAGGCCGTGCTGACGCGAAGCGGCGTTGATACGGGCAATCCACAGTGCGCGGAACTGGCGCTTGCGCTGACGACGGTCGCGGTACTGATACTGACCGGCCTTCATCACCGCTTCGTTGGCGACGCGGAATACGTTCTTGCGACGACCGCGATAGCCTTTGGCGGCATCGAGGATTTTCTTGTGGCTGGCGCGGGCGGTTACGCCCCGTTTGACGCGTGGCATGCGTTCTCTCCTTTATGCGTACGGCAACATGCGGGCAACCGACTTGTGGTTGCTGGCATTAACAGTTTCCATGCCGCGCAACTGGCGCTTACGCTTGGTGCTCTTCTTGGTGAGAATGTGACGCATGAACGCGTGCGAGCGCTTGAACCCACCGCCGCCCAGCGCGCGGAACCGCTTGGCGGCGCCGCTCTTGCTTTTCATCTTAGGCATGATGCTTCCTTTTATCTCATGCGGCCAGGTGATCCCGCGGCGCGGAATGCTTCACCTACCCGACTGCACGTATTGTGGCGTTTTTACCCTTTCGAGTTGAGAAACGCCGGTCTCACATTCGCTTGCACTCAAGCGAATGCAGTACAAACAACCCTCAAACCTTCTTCTTCGGCGCCAGCATCATCACCAGCTGGCGACCTTCCATCTTCGGGAACTGCTCGACCACTGCGAGTTCGGCCAGGTCGTTCGACACGCGCCGCAACTGCGCCATGCCGATTTCCTGGTGAGCCATTTCACGGCCCCGAAAACGCAATGTAATCTTGGTCTTATCGCCTTCTTCAAGAAACTTGATGAGGTTGCGAAGCTTGATCTGGTAATCGCCTTCGTCCGTACCCGGACGGAACTTGATTTCCTTGATCTGGACCTGCTTCTGCTTCAGCTTGGCTTCGTGCTGCTTTTTGCTTTCCTGGTACTTGAACTTGCCGTAGTCCATGATCTTGCACACGGGCGGCTGGGCCGTCGGTGCAATTTCAACCAGATCCAGGTCAGCTTCTTCCGCCTGCCGCAGCGCATCGTAAATCTTCACAATGCCAAGCTGCTCGCCTTCCACACCGACCAACCGCACCTCAGGGGCTGTAATTTCACCATTGATGCGTGTCTGCTTCTTTTCTGTCGCGATGAGCCGTTCTCCAAATAAAAACCTGACGCCAGGCGCCGAGGCAAAAAAGGTCAAACCAATTAAAGAAGGCGTGGGGCTGTTCCCGATCACGGGAGGTCCCGACGCCTTGTTTGACCGCTGTTACTGGCGCGCCAGCGTTTCCGCTTTCAGGCGCGCAATCAAGTCATTCAAACCGAGCTGCCCCAGATCCTGGTTGCCTCGGGCGCGGACGGCGACCACACCGGCCTCCATCTCCTTGTCGCCGACGACCACCTGGTAAGGCAGCTTCTGCAAGCTATGTTCCCGAATTTTATAGGTAATCTTGTTATTACTCAAGTCCGACACCGCGCGGATGCCCGCCTCGCGCAGCGCCTGCACGACCGTCTGGGCGTATTCGGCCTGGCGCTCGCTGATGTTCAGGACCATCACCTGCACCGGCGCCAGCCACAGCGGGAAGTTGCCGGCGTGGTGCTCGATCAGGATGCCGATGAAGCGCTCCATCGAGCCCAGAATGGCGCGGTGCAGCATGACCGGGATCTTGCGGCTGTTGTCCTCGGCGACGTATTCGGCACCGAGGCGCACCGGCAGGTTGAAGTCGAGCTGGATGGTGCCGCACTGCCACAGGCGGCCGAGCGTGTCCTTCAGCGTGAATTCGATCTTGGGGCCGTAGAACGCGCCCTCGCCCGGCTGCAGGTCGAAGGCCAGGCCGTTCTTTTCCAGCGCCGCTGCCAGCGCGGCCTCGGCCTTGTCCCAGCTCTCGTCCGAGCCGACGCGCTTGTCCGGGCGGGTCGACAGCTTGACCAGCACGTCGTTGAAGCCGAAGTCGGCATAGACCTTCTGCAGCATGACGATGAAGTCGGCCACTTCGGCCTCGATCTGATCCTCGGCGCAGAAGATATGTGCGTCGTCCTGGGTGAAGCCGCGCACCCGCATGATGCCGTGCAGCGCGCCCGAGGGTTCGTTGCGATGGCAGGAACCGAATTCGGCCAGGCGCAGCGGCAGGTCGCGGTAGGAATGCAGGCCGCTGTTGAAGATCTGCACGTGTCCCGGACAGTTCATCGGCTTGACCGCGTAGTCGCGGTTTTCCGACGCGGTGGTGAACATGTTGTCGCGGTAGTTGTCCCAGTGGCCGGACTTCTCCCACAGGCTGCGGTCCATCACCGCCGGAGTGCGCACCTCATCGTAGCCGTACTCGACGAACTTCTGCCGCATGTACTGCTCGATCTGCTGCCACACGATCCAGCCCTTGGGATGCCAGAACACCATGCCAGGCGCCTCGTCCTGCATGTGCAGCAGGTCGAGCTGCTTGGCGAGCCGGCGGTGGTCGCGCTTCTCGGCCTCCTCCAGGCGGTGCTGGTAAGCCTCGAGGTCTTCCTTCTTCGCCCACGCGGTGCCGTAGATGCGCTGCAGCATGGCGTTCTTCGAATCGCCGCGCCAGTAGGCCCCGGCCAGCTTCATCAGCTTGAACGCGCGCGGCAGCTTGCCGGTGGACGGCAGGTGCGGGCCGCGGCAGACATCGAACCAGTCGCCCTGGCGATAGATCGAAAGCTCCTCGCCCTGGGGAATCACCTCGTCGATGATCTGCACCTTGTAGGTCTCGCCCAGGTCGGCGAACACCTTCATCGCCTCTTCACGATCCCACACCTCGCGCTGGATCGGCAGATCGCGCTTGACGATCTCGTCCATGCGCTTTTCGATCGCCACCAGATCGTCCGGGGTAAACGGCTCCGCACGCGCGAAATCGTAGTAGAAGCCGTCCTCGATCGCCGGGCCGATCGTCACCTGGGTGCCGGGATACAGTTCCTGCACGGCCTGCGCCATGATGTGCGCCGCGTCGTGACGGATCAGGTCGAGCGCCTCCGCGTCCTTGGCGGTGACGATGGCCAACTGTGCGTCCGCGTCGATCAGGTGACTGGTATCTACCAGCTTGCCGTCGACCTTGCCGGCGAGCGCCGCCTTGGCAAGTCCGGCACCGATGCTGGATGCGACCTGCGCGACCGTGACCGGTCCCTCGAACGGACGGACCGAACCATCGGGAAGCGTGACGTTGACCATTTCAGACTCCAGAAACGAAAAAAAGCGCGGACCGGCCGCGCTTTTGGATAGTACAGTTTGAAGATTGCAGTTGCCTGCGAACAGCTATGCGCCGGGTTGTTATCCAGTGACAGCTTGACTAGTTCGCGGTGACATTTCGCAACCTCCGTGGGCTGTTCAGCCCCTCTTGAAACCGGGTCATCCCGACCCCTTAAATATTGGTAGGCGCGATTGGACTCGAACCAACGACCCCCACCATGTCAAGGTGGTGCTCTAACCAGCTGAGCTACGCGCCTAATGCGGGGCGCATCATAACCGAAACGCCGCGCCGGTGTCGAGTCAGTGTAACTTTTTATTTACCTTGAAGCCCGATATCTACCTGCCAAGAACATCCTTAAATTTGCATGCTTCGGAGGAAGGAACGGCCCCGGCAAACACCAGAGTTTCAAAATTTCCCGAGAGATTTGAAGTGCCATTTGCAACCCATTCGCCCCCTTACAATCAATCACAAACAGGCTCATCAGCCATTAGCAGTGCCACGTTCAAATCAGCCAACACGGATCAAGAGAAGCACGGAAATATCGCTTGCTCAACACCTGAGAAATCAAGCGCACAGAACTTGACATCGAAACAAATCACCACATCACGAGCCAATCAAAACATCTTGCGCGGTTAAAATTTCCGTGCCCACCGACCACGAAAATTTTTCTTGACAAACACAAAAACCATCCTGTAACTTCCGATTTCACTTAATACACGGCCAGCGCAAAGTACGTTGGCTGTTTTGCGGAAAACAATAATTAGTTGTGTCCAATGCAGCCTGAGGAGAGCCGCATGTGCCATTGTTTTTTCGCAAATAGTCAGTCAATCCCGCTTGGCTTTATCCAAGTTTCATTCATCCCGTTTGAAAATACCGGACCGATTGCGCAAGCATCCGGTAACCCCTGCATTCCAGATCACCCCAACAGATTTTCAGCTCCCCGGCTGCTACCTGCATTGCCTCGGGTAACCAACACGTAATTTTCCCGCCAGCTGTAAGGTCCACTACGGACGGTTGCGCACCGCAAAACCGCGGGCGCTGCCGAACGATTGTGTGCTGAATCAAACAAAAAAATCGGGGGGGAGCATGGGGAAATTACGGTTATTCGCGTTCGCTGGTGCGCTGGGTAGTCTGGCTGTTAGTCAGGTTGCTTGGCCAGTCTCACTTGTCGAAATAGACGCTGCACGCGTCAAAGGTCTGGCCTATCTATTCCAGTCGCAAAAAGGCGATGGCTCCTGGTCGGTCAACAACAACCTGAAAGTACAAACTACCGCGACCGCGCTGGAAGCGCTGATACATGCCGGCGTCAAAACGGGCGAAACCTATGGTGCAGCAAGTGCCTGGCTCACCAATGCCGAAACTGCCAGTGTCGACTCAACCGCACGCAAGATCGCTGCGTTAGCCGGCACCGGCATGAATATGAAGCCGTATGCCCAGGCTTTGCTCACGGCCAGATCCGCTTTGGATCGCCAGGCTTGGGGGGCCTACCCCCAATATGGAGTGAGCTTCCCAGACACGCCTTTGAGTATCGAAGCCGTCCGCCTGTCCGGCTACAGCTACGCTAACCAATCGACTGAACTAAGCAAGGCAGTTGCCTGCGAAATTCTGCCTTCGCAAAGAACGGAAGCGTCTGGCAAAGGGTGGGCCTACATGCCTCGCATCACAACGGGCGAAACCATAAACATGAGTGCTAGTGCCCTGTTGCCAACAGCCATCACTCTCTTGGAAGTCGCCAAGTTAAGTAATGCCAATAACTGGACTTCACTCTATTGCCAGGGTATCGGCACCTATAACCTTGCGACGGTTCTCGATGATGGCGTGACCTATCTCCTGACCAAGAGAAATGCTGACAACGGCTTTGGAGAAAATGGCGTCAGCACGCCCATGCAGACCGCATTGGCTTATCTTGCCATCCAGGCCGTCAATGCCGCGCATCCCGCTCTAGCGCCTGCCCAGGATTACTTACTTATTGGCGCCGGCCAGCAATCGGCAGACGGAAGCTGGAACGGAGATCCTCTGTCGACTGCGTTGGTCCTCAAGACACTTCCCGCTCTCAGCCCCAATACACTGACAGATACCGACCATGATGGCGTACCAGACGAAATTGAACTGGCCCTCAACAATGGCTCCTCCCCCACCAGCGCAGACGGACGAGACGCACTTGCGCCCGGCAATGGGCAGTCCCTCCCCGGAGTGAATAGCCCGCTCCTCGCTGCATCGCTACGCTATTTGCATCCGATGAACCCATTGCAGTTGAGTCCTGCCGGCGCATCAAGCTATGCCATTACAAATGGAGCGCTACCGCCGGGAATCGCAATGGACGGAACAGGGGTTCTGAGCGGAACACCCTCGCAGATCGGTACCTTCAGTTTTTCCTACAGCGCCGCAAACGGAACTGCAGCCTTGGCTCAACTTGTCGTCAGCCCGCCCGACGGCGACCTCAACGATGACGGCCAGGTCGACGTCGCCGATATTGCGTTGCTGGAACGCATCGAGTTAGGACTGACTACAGCGACTCCACTGCAACAGGTGGGTGCCGATGTCTCGCCCGCTGGCGCGCCGGACAACGTGATCGACCTGGCCGATTTACAACGATTGAAGCGCATGGCTTTGGGGCTGGAATAGAGCCAATCCATCAGAACACAAAATAAAAGGGAGGAAACCATGATGTGGCGGAAAAACCATGCATGGCTGGGTACATTTTGCTTGGCATCACTGATTCTTGCAGGCTGTACAGGCTTGCAATCTTTCACCACAAGTGCAAAACCAGGCGAAACCATTGCACTGGCAGCTGGGTGGCAGCCACAAGTAACCAGAAATAATTTGACTGTAGTAATTACCCCGGAAAGCGGCCCAGTCATTACTTATTCTCCGGGAGATCCCAGGATCCGAACCGTATTCCAAAGCTACATCGATCCACTAGCAAAAATTCTGGTGTCAGATAAATCGGGGGTGATCTATCCCAATGCAGGCATGCCTAACTATCCGAACGATGAAAATGCCGCCATTGCATTTGGTCAACTGGGTCCAGGAAATGCCGGTAGCGTGCGTTACGCAACGGGCGGTGTAAACGACTGGTTTGACACATTTGTATTACTCGATTTGCCCGCTACGCTCTCCTCCGGAATAGCAACTGTTGACTTATTTTCCGGCGGAACGCCAATAGGCAATAGCGTCACGATAGAAGTGTTACCTGGCACGCCAGCGCTAAGGAACCGTTTTTTAATGGGCGGAGCCTGGGACAGTCTACCAGGCTGGATTCGGTCTATTGAACGCGCGCCCCATTTTTCCATTCAATTCACGGGGCCTACAGGAGTTATTCCACATTCCATACAAGTAGATTTTGCTCGAACATTGGCAGCGAGCGGCAATCCATGGGTGACGCATGGCCGAGGGGACATTTCCAATCTTTCATGGGTAGACAACGGCACGCTCCTTAAAGTCATGCAAACCCCTGTTACCGGTAAGACGACAAATCTTCTGTCAGATTTCAACTTCTATGTCACAGGTGCGATCACTGCACTGACCGTCAATACCGTGAAAGCCTACGACGTCAATGGCAACCCACTTCCCGGGTTCTCTGCGAGTCTTCAGTACATCAACAATTAAGGATTGGCGATGAAAAAAACCAGAAGGTATTGGGGGCCGATCATGCTCATGATGGCCGCTTTAAGTGCATGCACAGGCGTGAAAACTTTTACGACTGCAGCACGCCCCGGTGAAACAGTGGCACTGGCGATTGGGCGACAAACCGACCTAAAGCGTGCGAACGTGACAGTAACAATTACACCAGCTACTGGCCCTGCCGTTGTGTATCCCCCTTTGGACACCCGGGTGAGATCCATCCTTAACCTCTATCCGGATCCCGTGTCAAAAGCGATTGTATTGCAGAGAACTGACAACCCTACAAGCACGGGAACCTCTATTGAAAGCTGGGTGACATATGGCGACCCCGACTGGTGGCAAACATTCATGCTGCTTGACTTGCCAACTGGCATCGCTCCGGGAGCGGCAACAATATCGATCACAGACGCCTTAGGAGCGGTCATTACGCCAGCCAGTGTTGAAGTGCTCAGCGGGGAAAGCACCCGAAACGGCTTCGCATTTAATCAATTTGGCTACACCTTCTCTGCGGACAGCGCTAGTCCCCAATTACGCGCGCCGAAGGACTTCGAACGTGCCACGCAGTATGTAGTTGAGTTCGCTGGCGATACTATCCCGCACGCCGTCCAAATCGAATTCAGCCATACCCCGAGCGTAGGCGCTGCCTACGTAGTCAACCCGCGCGGTGACCTCAAGAACGTCACCTGGAGCGACGACGGTAGCAATCTGAAGGTTTTCATTACGCCCAGTACCGGGTTGACCACTACGCAGATCAAGGATTTCAAGTTTTACGTGGCCGGCGGGCTGACGGGTTTGAGCCAGACCCATCTCAAGGCCTACGACCAACTGGGCGTCCCGGTGAGCGGCGTAACCGCGACCATCACCCAGCATTGATGCGGAGAACATAGTGACACTTTATGCACGTTATCTCTTGTCGGTTGGCTTGCTTGCCAATTCGCTGGCTGCATTCGCCACCCCCCCGACCATCACGCTCAATTACCCGCCCCAGGCAGCGGCCTTCAGCGCACCCGCCGCAATCCCACTGGTAGTCAGCGCATCGGATCCGGATGGCGGCACGATCACGAAGGTCGAGTATTTCTTGGGAGGAGCTCTTCTCGGTACGGTCACGACCGCACCCTTCGGCGCAACCTTGAATGGCGTAGGCGCAGGAACCTACACCTTCAGCGCCAAGGCGACAGACAGCCAGGGAGAAACAGCGATTTCCACTGCGGCGACCGTCACGGTTTACAGCCCTGTAGCGGGAAATACAGCGCCGGCTGTCGGCGTGACGGTACCGTCCAATGGCTCGGCCTATAGCCTCAACGCAGGCCCGGTCACGGTGCCTTTATTGATCAATGCTACAGACAATGCATCCGTCAACCGGATCGAACTGTTCATCAACGGCAGCTACCTTGGGTCGGTGTCCGGTGGCGTGCTCACAAGCAATATCAGTTTCTCCAATCCAGGCACGTACTCGATCATCGCGCGTGCCTACGACAACCTGGGTATCTCAACCACCTCCGCGCCCTCAACCGTCAACATTTACGCCGCGGCCGCAGGGAATGCCGCACCGGCAACGAGTCTGACCAGCCCCCTTTCAGGAGCCTCGTACTTGCCCCCGGCAACCATTCCCATCACCGCCACTGCATCCGACCCCGACGGCAGCATCAACCGTGTCGAGTTCTATATCAATAACAACCTGCTGAATATCATGCCCACGGCGCCTTATACATTCGGCCTGGGTGGGGTTGCGGCGGGCAGCTACACCTTCCGGGCGCGTGCGTATGACAACCTCGGCGTCTACACGGACAGCCCGACCATTCCAATCGTCGTCAATACCCCACCGACGGTGAGCATCACCAATCCGGCAAACAATACCGTGATCAGCGCGCCTGCGTCATTCAATTTGCAGGCCAATGCAACCGATGCGGACGGCAATCTCAGCAAGGTCGAGTTCTATCAGGGAACAACCCTGCTCGGCGAGGACACCTCCTCTCCTTACAGCTGGCCCTTGAATAACGTCACATGGGGCACCTACGCCTACACAGCCAAGGCCTACGATGCGCTGGGCGCCGTGGTGACGTCCAACGCCGTCAACGTCGTGGTCAATCAGCCCCCCACCATAGGTTTGACTGCCTCAAGCACATATGGCGGATACAACGCGCCGGCGGACATCCTGCTGACAGCCACGCCCGGCGACGTGGACGGAACGATCACGAAAGTGGAATTCTATTCGGGGACGCAGCTTATCAACACCCGCACAGTATCACCCTACACCTATACCGTACCTGGCACGCCCGCGGGCAGCTACACCTATACAGCGAAGGTCTACGACAACCGGTCCGCCGTTACCACCTCGAACGCAGTCAACGTCACGGTCTCTCCCTCTTTGTCGCCCGCCACCTTCACCTATGACGAGCTGGGCCGGCTAATCGGCGTACAGCATTAAGGAACAGATGCCATGTTGAATCGAATTTTCCTGATGTCGCTTCTGCTCGCTCCCGCCGTCTCCTGGGCCGCCTGCACCAGCCATAAAGTGGGCACCTTGACCCTGGACTGCACAGCCGCGGGCCATGAACTGAACAATCCAGCGACCAGCGGTATTTCCTTGCAGGTCCAATCCGGCAAGGATAAGCCGGAAACACCCGCCGCCATCAGGGTGGTTCGTCCACATGAAACCTTCAACATGGAAGGGCCTACGGATAAAGCAACCGTCAATACGCCCAGAGAAACGAATACCGGCCCGGACACACCCGGGACAGACAAGCCAGCCAACAAGAAATTCAACGTGCCCAAAAGAATGCCCGAGTAAGGCATCAGAAAACAGCACGAAAAAACATAAGAGGTAGGCCACGCCAGTCAGGTGGCCTGAGCAAATCAGTGAGGATGATTGCAATGCGTTTACATTCAGTTTTGTCGATGGCGAGCCTGTGTCTTGCCCTTGTTCCCTGCGTGGCCCGGGCTGAGCATGTGGACCCTGCCCCTTTATCCGATGAAGTCATCCAGTACATCGGCAAGCTGATGAACCCCGGCCCGGTCGATCCACTGCCGGGCATGATCCGCTATCAGATCGACGAAGCCGCTGCACTGGCGCTGCGCATCAAGCTCGACAAGGATGGACAGCAATGGTCCAGCCTGCGTCCGCAACTGGAAGCCAAGCTCAACGAGATCGGCGTGCTAAGGGACGAAGCTGCAAGCAAATACGACCAGAAATCCGTGCCTCAAACGCTCGATGCCAAACCAGCATCGCTTATTGGTCCAGACGGAAAAAAACTCAAGTTCAGCAAGCAACAACTCAAGGCCCTGCAAACCAGCCCTGTTCAACTGGTGCAACAACCCTCGGTAGGCTCGCGCTTCGACCAGATCATTCAATCGATGCAAGCCGTGCTGCAGGCAAATAATGCAGCATCACGCAACCAGGCCGTCGCCAATGCACTGAACGTACTCAATACCGTAGGCGGGCGCAATCGGCAAGGCAAGGCGTTCGAACAGCTGAGTCCCGAACCCACCTTCAGGCACGACACCCCGACCAAGGAACGTCCCGAGGATTACAAGCCGGCATCCGAGCCGGCGTATGTTGCGTATCAGCAGCGCACGCGCCAGAACATGTATGCCTTCTTGGGAAACACCATGCTCGCTATGGCGCCCGACCCCACACCCGCTGAAGCGCAAGTGTGTTCGTATGATCCACAGAAGGATCTGGGCGAGAACGAAGAAGTACAGTTGAACCCCGAAATCCGCGCCTTGGCCGAAAAATTGGGCTACTCCCCGGTCAAGATTTTCCAGTATGTCGCGAACGAGATTGCCTTCGAGCCCTACTATGGCTCGCTCAAAGGCGCACAGGGCACGCTCGTCAGCAAGGCCGGCAACTCAACCGACCAGGCTTCCCTGCTGATCGCACTGTTGCGCGCCTCCAATATTCCTGCGCGCTATGTATTGGGGAGTATCCAGTTTGATAACAACGATCCGCGCTTGTTGCGCTGGCTTGGTGCCAAAACCTCCGTCGCCGCACAAGCGATCTTGGCCCAGGGAAAAATCGCTCCGAGCAGTTCGACCAGCCCCTTGTATTTCAATCACGTCTGGGTCGAAGCCTGCGTACCGTATGGAAACTACCGCGGAACCGGCGTAGACAAAACCGGCCACCGCTGGATTCCCCTGGACCCCAGTTTCAAGGAAAAAACCTACCAGAACGGCATCGCCGTCAATGTCGATTTCGACTACGACAGCTATATGGCACAACGAACCGACGGCCCCGACAGTCTGCCGCATGAGAAATATCAGCGCCAGGTCGAAGCCTACGTCAAATCCCTGCCCGCGGCCAACGGCAGCAACAACACTATCCAGGACGTGGGATATATCGGGAAACAGGCCGCCAGAAAATTCGACATTCTGCCGGCTTCTCTGCCCTACAAGGTCCGGCAGTTCAGCAATTGGGGAACGGGTTACACCGCGGAAACAGATACTGTTCCTGACAGCCACCGATATAAGCTCGAAATCATTACAGGTGGATTTCCAAGTACTAATCCTGCTGTAATTTCAATGCCGGGGAATGTGCTAAAAAGAATGACGCTTTCGTTTAGTGGCGCAACTCCTGCCGATCAAACGGTGATTGACTCGGCTTTATACATAAGTTTTCCTGGCAGTTCTTCTGGTATCCCCCCCCTAGCCCAATGCACAAATACGGGTTCAATATATAAGTATCAAGGCTATTACGTGACGATCGGCGGCACTGTAACTTATGTATGGAATTGCAATGTAAATATGGCTCAAGTAGCCACACACATAAGACTAGACGGGAATGACCTTGCAATTGGAAATTTTGGTGGTTTTTGGAGCCAAACAACGTTACAAGTCTTTGCAAAAAGCGGGTACAACCCAAGCTATCACAGTCCAAAGGATAGCGAAGCTGGGAATTGGTCCCCAACCTTCGGTCAGTTTTTCGGAGGTTTCAAGCCAATCAGCAGCACAAAAATCACACTAAAATTGGGCAGTACATCAGTAAATTCCGTTGATTTTAAAGATAAAATAACGCAAAGAGATTATTACTCATTACATGCCAATGCCTTTCAGACGTCAGATCGTTTGCTTAAGGAACGTGCGGCTCGACTCCTTAATACGGTTAAAACCACGCCTGACCCAAACACCAATCTTGACGAAACTCTCGGCGAATTTCTTCACATCGCCGGTCTCAAATACATGCGCTACATCTCCGATGCCTACAAACGCATTGGAGAAGTGAATGGCGACTCCGGGTGGAGCGGTAACCATATCGGTCTGGTATCGGCGAACAACGAAGCTCAAACCCTACTCGATCTTCCGTTTGGCGTGTCTACGCCCCAGCGCAATTTCCTGGTTGACGTTCCGGGAGGCGTGGACCGCGGCGTCGACTTGAGTACAGGCGCGATGCCCTGGAAAAGCTTTCTGCTGAAGGGATATACCGCATCCGCATACGAATCCTACCTCTGGCAGGAGAATGCCAAACTGGACGCGGTGAGCACTGTGCGCGGCGTGCAATATGCACGTGAGAAAGGCATCGAAATCCTGACGCTTACTCCCGACATGTGTCTCCCCGACACGACCGCAATCGATGCCGAATTAACGAAGCTGACCTCAAACTCCGACAGCACGCTCAATTATCTGGCAACAGACGTCAGTACTATCAAGGCAATGGTCTGTTCAACCACCAAGCCCAAAAAAGCCATCCTGCCGCGCAGCAAGATTAGCTATCAGAACTGGGTCGGCACCGTGTATTTCAGCGAATACCTGTCCGCCGATGGCACCCAAATGGAAGCCGGCTTCACCATCGGCGGCGGCTATCATGGCGGCTATTCATTGGGCAACTACGTCAGCCCGATCGCCAGCCTGAACACGACGACATACGGCCTCGGCAGTACCGGGTTCAACCTGTACAACCCCACCTACAACTGGTCGGCCGCTGCGGGCACGAATTTCACCACACCGTCGATCCTCAGCTCCGGGGTTAACTACGGTGTCACCCCGCTCAACATCTACTCTGGCGACCCCGTCAACATGGTCACCGGCAACATGTATCACGTCGAGCGCGACCTGAGCATTCCGGGTCGCGGCGGGCTGCCGTTCGTGTTCGAGCGTTCCTACAACAGCCGCGACGCCAAGACTGGCGTGCTGGGCTTCGGCTGGACGCACAGCTTCAACCATCAACTCAAATTCGAGGACAAGGCCCCGGACGGCTCGGCCGCTGACAACCTGACCTCCACCGTCACCTGGATCGACGGCACCGGCGCGCAGAAATTCATGACGGTGGCCGGTACGGCAGGCGGCGTCGCCGTGGGCGCCACGTTCACCACGCCCAAGGCCTATTACTTCGCCATGAGCAAAACCGCCGCCGGCTATGAGATCCGCGAGAAAAACGGCCTCACCTACACCTTCGAGGGTGTGGCCGGAACGGTTGGACAGAAAGCGAAACTACTCTCCATCCGCGACCGCAACGGCAACACGCTCACGCTTGCCTACAACCCCGACGGCACCTTGAAGGACGTGACCGACGGTCCGGGGCGCAAGCTCGCCTTCACCTACACCTCGAGCCGCATCACCCATATCGACTTCAAGAACGCGGGTGGCACAATCGTGCGCAGCCACGAATACGTCTACGACGGCAACGACGACCTCGTCGCGCACAAGAGCCCGGCCACGCTGCTCGATGCCGTCAAGAATCCGGCCGTGGCGTACAGTTACTACACGGCCGCTGCCGACGGCGCCAACCTCGGCCATGCCATGAAGCAGTACACCCTGCCGCGCGGCAACGGCATGCAGTTCTTCTATTACGCCAACGGCAAGACCTTCCGCCACCGCGCCATCGGCCCCGGCGGCAGCGACCTCGGCCAGGAGATGAGCTTCACCTACAACGACTTCCGCCGCGAGACCGTGCAGATCAACGAACGCGGCCTCACCCGGCGTTTCTTCTTCGACGCCGACGGCAACCCTCTGCAGATCGTCGAAGAAAACGGCGGCATCCGCGAATACACCTACGACCCCGCCGACCCCGGCAAGCGCCTATCCAAGCGCGACCCCATGGGCTACGAAACCCACTATGAATACGACGCCCTGGGCAACGTCACCAGGATCACCAACCCCGACGGCGGCACCGTTCAGTTCTTCGATTTCAACGCCTACAACCAGCCCCAGCGCAGCCAGGACGCACGCGGCAACTGGAGCCTGGTGCGCTACGACGCCAAGGGCAACCCCACCGACGACATCCGGCTCAAGGCCGGTGTCGTCCCCACCGCCAACACCCGCCCCGCCGACGGCGACATCGTCAGCTGGACGCAGCACGCCTATGATGCCAACGGCAACCGCACCCAGACCCGCCGTCTGAGAAACACCGCCGGCGCATCCCTCGGCAGCTTCAGCGGCGGCGCCGGCCCGGCCGTCGCCACCACCTACGATGCCAACGGCCTCTATCCCGTCGCCATCGCCCGCAGCGGCGACAAGACCGGCGACGGCATCGACGACGCCCCCGACAGCGAAACCCTCGCCTACGATGACCAGGGCCGCGAGACGCGCGGCATCGACGGCGCCTGGCAGGTGGTCCAGCGCGAATACGACAGTGTCGACCGCGTCAAGCGCGCGACCGACGCGCTGGGCCACTGGCGCGACTACAGCTTCGACGCCAACGGCAACCTCATCGGCGAAGCCCTCACCGTCGCCAACGCCCGCGTCGATTCCCGCGTGGCCGTCTACGACGACGCCGACCGCCAGATCCAGGTCATCGACGCCGCCGGCAGCGCCACCCGCATGGAATACGACCCCGCCGGCAACCTCGCCCGCATCACCGACCCGGACGGCTACAGCGCCACGATGGAATACGACGCCAACAACCACGTCGTCGCCGCCGCCGACAAGGCAGGCAACGCCGTCGTCAGCAGTCTCGATCTGGACGGCAAGCCGCGCAACGTGGTCGATCCCAACGGCAGCACGCAGGCCTTCGTCTACTACGGCCCGGAGAAGAACGGCCGTCTCAAGCAAAGCCTCGACCCCGCCGGCCGCGCCACGACCTACGACTACGACGCCCACGGCAACGCCATCAGTGTCACCGACAATCTCGGCCGCACCGCCCAGACGGTCTACGACGAGCTCGACCGGCCTATCAAGACAGTCGGCCCGGCGGTGGCCGCCGACGGCGGCCGTGCCCCGCTCACCTGCATGAAGTACGACACCCTAGGGCGCATGACCGAACTCTGGGCCGGCAGCACCCTCAATCCGTCGGCACCCTGCGACCTTTCGGGAAGCGACCCCGATCTCAAGAAGCAGACCACCGTCGTCACCAACGATTTCGGCTGGAAGGTGAAGGAGACCGATCCGCTGGGCCATGTCTGGACCTGGTCCTATGACCGCTTCGGCAATGTGACGGAGGCGACCGACGCCAAGAACCAGAAGACGCAGATGGTCTGGGGCTATGGTCATCAGTTGCAGAGCCGCATCGTCAGGGATGCGAATGGCAACGTCTACCGGACCGAGACCTTCACCCGCAATGCGCTGGGCCAGCCGACGCGGGTCGAGGCGCGTGATGCTGCCGGCAATCTCATCGCCGGGCAGGAAACCGCCTTCGATGCGGCGCACCGGGTGACCCGGCTGACCGATCTTCGTCCCGGCACCTCGGCCAGGGCCCGCAGCTTCGCCTGGAGTCCGGGCGGGATGCTGAACACGATGCAGGACCAGAGCGGCGCCCGCACGGACTATCTCTACGACCCGGTCGGCAATCTCATCGGCATCTGGGGACCCAACTTCGACTATCTCGCCTTCACCCATGATGCGGGCGGACGGCTGACCGAGAAGTGGGATCCCAACGGCATCAACAGCCAGTATGAGTGGAACCCGGACAATACGCTGGCCAGACTCGCCAACCGGGTGGCGTTCGACGACAGCCATACGATCAGCGTCCATGAATACGACTACGATGCGCTGGGAAGACGGCAGACGGCAGTGGACAAGGCGGGCAGCCTCAGCCTGCCCGCGCAGAATGACGCTTACGCCTACGACGCGCTGGACAACCGTACCCGTAAAACCGTCAACGGGGTGGATCAGTACGCTGTCTTCGATGCGGCCAACCAGCTGGTCGAGCTACGAAGCGGCAGCCCGACGGGCGCCCTCGCCTTTGCCTTCGTGTATGACGCCAACGGCAACCTGACGATGAAGTGCGAAGGCACAGGGGTGAGCCGGGCCCCGACGACATGCAGCGGCAGCATCGTGTCCTATTTCACTTGGAATCCGGACGACCAGCTCATCGGCTTCAACAAGCTCAGCCTCAGCGAGACCTACCAGTACGACCATCTGGGCAGGCGGATCAGCAAGATGAGCAATGGCGTCACGACCTACTACAGGTACAACGGCGACGATATCGATGCGGAGTACAGTGCGACCTGGAGCGAAACGGCACGCTATGTGCACGGCCCGAGTACGGACGATCCGCTGATGCGGCTCACCGGTAACACCAGCGATCCGAGTGCGACGGCGATCTACTACCACCAGGACGGGATCGGCAGTGTGGTGGCGACCTCGGATCAGGCGGGGAATATTGTGGCAGCGCAGGTGTTCGATGCCTGGGGGAACAGGGTTCAATCAACCGGCAGCATCGCGCAGTATGGGTATACGGGAAGAGAGCCTGACCAAACCGGACTGATTTATTACCGGGCGCGGTATTACGATCCGGTGCTGGGACGGTTCATCTCACGCGATCCGGCGGGAATGCCGGATGGGGTGAATCGGTATGCCTATGTCAACAACAACCCGGTTAACTTCACGGATCCGAGTGGGGAGTTCGGTATCGCAGGCGCGCTTGGAAGCATGTTTCTGGGTGGTGTTATTAGAGGTTTGAGTGGCGAGGCTATTTTTGATCCAAGAGCCATCGCAACTGATGCCCTACTAGGCGTCGTAGGCGCTGGGATTGTCAGCAAGGCGAGCCGGATTTATCAGGGCATTCAGGCTGGTGTCAAAGGTTCACCTCAATTTGCCAGATATATCGGCAACATCGGGGAGCGAGCGGTGGGCGCCGCAGGATCGAAATCTGCGGTTAGTTCTATTTCGGGAACTGCAGCTAGACGCTTCCCTGACAAAGTCGATGATGTCGCTAGAACTATTACTGAAGTAAAGAACAAAGCGGTACTTTCGGCGAAGGATGCGCGGCAGATTGGCGATGATGTGCTACATGCAGCGTCGCGTCAGCCAGGCTATCAAACTCAGCTTTACACACGCAGCTCGACGGACGTCAGCCGGGTTAAAGGTTTAATCGATGATGGCAGCGTGGTACATAAATACCTGCCAGGTGTGGCCGATGACGGATTTCGCCTGTTGTCGCCTCTGGGATCTGGCTTGGCAGGTGCGGGCTTTGGCCAGGGCACGCAGTCTCTGTATAGCTTCACGGCCGGCACTTCAACCTCGCCTTACTCAGGTGGAGCACAAACCGGTATTAATCCGCGCGCTAACAAGTAAACAGAGTTTTTTTTGTGAATTAGGGGTCAGCAATCCAAACCCAAACAGCCTATTAGGTTCGTGACTGACTAAGAGAAGGCATAGGCCAATAGTTAAAGGAGAAAAGCATGGGATTCTTGTCAGAGATACTGGGTGGAAAGGACAAGACTCTTCCCACTATGGATAAAAAAACCGTAGAGAAAGTGCTCAAGGAAATGCTCTGGCCACTACTCAAACAACACGGCTTCCAGGTCTTCAAAGGCCGTGCTGCTTGGCGTCACACTGAGAAGCGCATTGACGTGGTGGAGATTCAATTTTTCCCCAGGGAGAAAGCCGATCAATGGGGCATCACACCTTATTCATTCGCCTTGCCCATGGGGTGTTTCTTTCCATTTGCGCCGTCCGAATATGAGCCCATGATCAAGCGCGAGAAAAACTTGATTCTTCCCAATGAAGCACAGTGCCACCTTCGTAGAACCACGCTGAAAACTCTAAATCAGAGGGAATGCAATATCCCCAACATTTGGTATATCGACCCAAGAGGCAAATATCTCAATGCCGTTATCGAAGACATAAAAAATCAATTTAGTGGCGAAATATTCGCTTGGTTCGAGCGCTTCGATAATTTGCCAAGTCTATTAAAGGATCTGATAGAAACACCCAACGTACATATTATTCTAGGGTTGACATTAGGTATTCCAAGGTACCTCGCAGGCTTCTTAGCACTTGAGATCGGCGAGTGGCTCCTCGCAAAAAAACTTCTGCAGCAAGAATTGGACAGAGGTTTTATCCCACCCAGATTGAAACAAAATTTTCAATCTGACGACAAATTCAGTACAGGCATCACCAAAGCTGAAACCCTGTTGAATAGCCGATTAAGTGCAGGTATTACCAAGGCAGAAGCCGCACTGCGCGGTACTGCATGAATTCATGAAAGTGGACAGGCTTTTGTATTACTCCGTCGGCAACCCCCTGCTCGATTATGTGGCGGCAGCCCGAATTACAGCTCTGGAGGAACGACTTCGCTACCATCTAAATTCAGTTTCTGAATAGGTGGATTTCGATGATGTCACAGGAGAAAATCAAAGCCGACGAAGGGCGTGATATGCCTGAAAAACGTGTTCAAGGGAAACGCTTGCTGATTACGATTTTTTGTTTGCCAGGGTTTCTAATTATTGGCGGAATTGTGGCCATAGCGTTATTTGGTTTATGGGTCAGATTGAGATATGGAGTAAACGATGCTTTTCAATGGTCGGGGCGGCCACGGGTACTGGATCAGTATCCCTATTTGATTTACCTACTTGCCGGATTGAGCCTGTTTCTTATTGGGGCGGCAGGCTTGTTATGGCGAAAAATCTTTTTCAGTAGCGGTTACATTAGCCCCCATACCCAACAACAATTGAGCCAGGGAATCTGGCCAATTATTGGCGGGTACTGGAAGCCAGCCGGATACGTTGTTTACATCGTCGTGCTGTCCTATGGAGCATATCTTGGCTATGAGCAAGAAGGCCTGTGGGCCTTGGCCCTCACGCTCGCGTTCGTATTCTGGCTGATTTATTTGGCTTGGATCGATCTAAGGAATTTCAGGAGCAGAAGGCGACCACGCATAGGCAATACCCGACAAGGTGACAATGAATGACTTTGGGTCGAGCGTGCCTCAATGCGGCGCACCGGGTGACCCGGCTGACCGACCTTCGTCCGGGCACCTCGGCCAGGGCCCGCAGCTTCGCCTGGAGCCCGGGCGGGATGCTGAACACGATGCAGGACCAGAACGGCGCCCGTACGGACTATCTCTACGATCCGGTCGGCAATCTCATCGGCATCTGGGGACCCAACTTCGACTATCTCGCCTTCACCCATGATGCGGGCGGACGGCTGACCGAGAAGTGGGATCCCAACGGCATCAACAGCCAGTATGAGTGGAACCCGGACAATACGCTGGCCCGCATGGCCAACCGGGTGGCGTTCGACGACAGCCATACGATCAGCGTCCATGAATACGACTACGATGCGCTGGGAAGACGACAGACGGCGACGGACAAGGCGGGCAGCCTGACGCTGCCGGCGCAGAACGATACGTATGCCTACGACGCGCTGGACAACCGGACCAGGAGGACGGTGAACGGTGTCGATCAATATGCCGTCTTCGATGCGGCCAACCAGCTGGTCGAGCTGAGGGCCGGCAGCCTGGCGGGTGCCCTCACCCATGCCTTCGTGTATGACGCCAACGGCAACCTCATCCAGAAGTGCGAAGGCACGGGGGTGAGCCGGACGACGACGACCTGCAGCGGCAGCACCGTCTCCAGCTTCACGTGGAATCCCGATGATCAGCTCATTGCTTTCTACAAGCCCGGTGTCAGCGAGAGCTACCAGTACGACCAGGCCGGGCGTCGGATCGCGAAGACGAGCAATGGCGTCACGACCTACTACAGGTACAACGGCGACGATATCGATGCGGAGTACAGTGCGACCTGGAGCGAAACGGCACGCTATGTGCACGGCCCGAATACGGATGATCCGCTGATGCGGCTGACCGGAAACACCAGCGATCCGAGTGCGACGGCGATCTACTACCACCAGGACGGGATCAACAGCATCGTCGCCACGTCAGACCAGGCGGGGAACATCGTGGCGGCGCAGCTGTTCGATGCGTGGGGGAACAGGGTTCAATCCACCGGCAGCATCGCGCAGTATGGGTACACGGGAAGGGAGCCTGACGCGACGGGGATGATCTATTACCGGGCGAGGTATTACGATCCCACGATCGGGCGCTTCATCTCCAGAGACCCGGCGGGGATGCCCAATGGGGTTAATCGGTATGCCTACGTCAACAACAACCCAATCAATCTGACCGATCCGACGGGTCTGTACGCCAAGCAGTACAACACCAATGCGAATACGGCGAACATCGGGTACACGGCCGACCTCTCCAGCTTCGGGCAGACGTATAGCTCGGGCAGTTACAACCTGGGCAGTAATCAGTCGTCTACGGCACCTCAGGAGCAGAACCCGTGGGCGTTGAGTAACGCAGGTGCATATAATGTAGCTGGCCTGATGGCTCCAGGCTGCGACACCTTCGGCTGCGGCGGTGGCGGATTCGGTCGCGGCGGCGGTGGCGGCGGTGGAAGTAGTGTTGGTGGAGGCAGTAGCCTAGGTTCCGCAGCACGTGTGAATGGCAACTCCCTGCAGAGTGTTAGAGCTCAGCATGGGTATGAGATCATCGATTCAGCAAGTGGCCAAGTTGTCAAAACAGGAGTAAGCGGTGGGACACGGACTATAGACGGTGGCTCATATCGAGCAAATTCACAAGCCAATCGGTGGAACCGCGAAGCAGGCCAACCCGGCAGATATGTGCCAGGAGTAGTTCAGGAAATACCAGCGGGACCTGGCGCACGTCAGCAGATCCTTAAGTGGGAAGCAGAGAATGCTGCTCGTTTGAGAGAGTCGGGGCAGCTTCGAGACCCAACCAAACACACGAGGCCATGATGCTACTTAGGCACATATATTTGTATCTGAACCTTGACGAATATTCCGAAGAGCTAGCTACGCGATTTGGATTTAGGACACGCTACATCTGTAACTTTCTAGAAAGGCGTATAAAAACCCTGAAATACCATACTGATGGGTTCAGCAAAATATGTGTTCAGGGAAAGCATTTTCCCGAGGAGGCATGCCCTGTCATCCCTGAAAATGCTGTGGCGCCATCGGTAAAATTTAATCAGGAACGCTATCGGATGCTAGGTCCAGATGAGCATCATGAGTTTTTCATCAAGATGCTGCTGGAGGGGTTCGAAAAATGTGCCCGCTACCACCCTATTCCTTTAGCAGAGATGAAGGAGGAAATTGAGAACTTCAGGAGCGGTGGCTACAAGAATAATTGGATTCACCAAAGCAAGCTGTTGCGCCCGGCTGGACTCCGTGCCTCGCTCCTATGCAGTCTCGATACCGAGAGATTCGTTTTGACTCTCAAACTGGAGCGGAGGGACGAAACTGTCTTTATGGAACCGATTCTTGAAACGAAGCCTGACGAAATCATCTTCGAACATCGTTTCAAGGAGCTTACTCTTGCTGACGACTCTGTCATTGTAAAGAACAAGTTTGGAGAAAAAATATTCTCGCTTGAGCTAAGTAAACTTGTCTTCCACTAAAAAGTATTCCATCGTCAGCAGCCTCGACCCCGTCAAGAATCCGCCCGTCACGTACAGCTACTACACGGCTGCCGCCGACGGCACCAACCTCGGCCACGCCATGAAGCAGTACACTCTGCCGCGCGGCAACGGCATGCAGTTCTTCTACTACGCCAACGGCAAGACCTTCCGCCACCGCCCATCGGCCCCGGCGGCAGCGACCTCGGCCAGGAACAGTTTATCCATGAGTTATTCGCTCCACCTTTAAACCGGATCAACGGAATTAGCCCAAATAATGTTAACCGCCACGGAATTAGCCCAAATAATGTTAACCGCCCACGATATATGGAATGGGGGGAATTACTCAAATGAGCTTGGCTAAAACAAACAGAGCGGTGAAACAAAAATATAAGGAAGGTGACTGGTTTACCGTCCCACTCCCTGGTGGGGGCTATGCTGTTGGCCTGATAGCGCGCATGGCCGCCAAGGGGCGCACCGTTCCATTCGGCTATTTTTTTGGACCCCGTCGCCCCGAAATTCCAACAGTCAATGAAATTGCCGACTTACAGCCCCTCGATGCCATTTTGTTAAAAAAGTTTGGCGTAGTCGATCTCGCTAATGGTCGATGGAGTGTGCTTGGTCGACTGCCTAATTGGGATCTCGACAAGTGGCGAATGCCGTCGTTTCTGCGCAGCAGCATTCCACCGGACACCCCCCTCGGCAAGAGTTATTACCTACGAACAAGACAATCCATTTGTTGAAGTTAGTGAGATACGTATACCCGCCGGACAGCCATTGCCAAATTTTCCCATCGACGGATTGGCGGGTTCAGGCGCAATTGAGAACCTGCTTGAGAAGATTTTGACTTAGGGACATGGCGTGCGTCAGCACAAATACTGACAGCGGCCGCGCCCCGGTCACCTGCAACAAGTACGACGCCCTGGGCCGCATGACCGAACTGTGGGCCGGCAGCACCCTCAATCCGTCCGCACCCTGTGACCTTTCGGGCGCCGATCCCGACCTCAAGAAGCAGACTGCCGTCGTCACCAACGACTTCGGCTGGAAGGTGAAGGAGACCGATCCGCTGGGCCATGTCTGGACCTGGTCCTATGACCGCTTCGGCAATGTGACGGAGGCGACCGACGCCAAGAACCAGAAGACGCAGATGGTCTGGGGCTATGGTCATCAGTTGCAGAGCCGCATCGTCAGGGATGCGAATGGCAACGTCTACCGGACCGAGACCTTCACCCGCAATGCGCTGGGCCAGCCGACGCGGGTCGAGGCGCGTGATGCTGCCGGCAATCTCATCGCCGGGCAGGAAACCGCCTTCGATGCGGCGCACCGGGTGACCCGGCTGACCGATCTTCGTCCCGGCACCTCGGCCAGGGCCCGCAGCTTCGCCTGGAGCCCGGGCGGGATGCTCAACACGATGCAGGACCAGAACGGTGCCCGTACCGACTATCTCTACGATCCGGTCGGCAATTTGATAGGCATCTGGGGACCCAACTTCGACTATCTCGCCTTCACCCACGACGCGGGCGGACGCCTGACGGAGAAGTGGGATCCCAACGGCGTCAACAGCCAGTACGAGTGGAACCCGGACAATACGCTGGCCAGACTCGCCAACCGGGTGGCCTTCGACGACAGCCATACAATCAGCGTCCATGAATACGACTACGATGCGCTGGGCAGACGACAAACGGCGACCGACAAGGCGGGCACGCTGACGCTGCCGGCGCAGAACGATACGTATGCCTACGACGCGCTGGACAACCGGACCAGGAAGACGGTGAACGGTGTCGATCAATACGCGATCTTCGATGCGGCCAACCAGCTGGTCGAGCTACGAAGCGGCAGCCCGACGGGGGCTCTCGCCTTTGCTTTCGTCTACGACGCCAACGGCAATCTGACGATGAAGTGCGAAGGCACAGGGGTGAGCCGGGCCCCGACGACATGCAGCGGCAGCATCGTGTCCTATTTCACTTGGAATCCGGACGACCAGCTCATCGGCTTCAACAAGCTCAGCCTCAGCGAGACCTACCAGTACGACCATCTGGGCAGGCGGATCAGCAAGATGAGCAATGGCGTCACGACCTACTACAGGTACAACGGCGACGATATCGATGCGGAGTACAGTGCGACCTGGAGCGAAACGGCACGCTATGTGCACGGCCCGAATACGGATGATCCGCTGATGCGGCTGACCGGAAACACCAGCGATCCGAGTGCGACGGCGATCTACTACCACCAGGACGGGATCAACAGCATCGTCGCCACGTCAGACCAGGCGGGGAACATCGTGGCGGCGCAGGTGTTCGATGCGTGGGGAAATAAAGTCCAGGCGAGCGGGATGATTGCCCAGTATGGCTATACGGGACGGGAGCCTGACCAGACCGGACTGATTTATTACCGGGCACGGTATTACGATCCGGCGCTGGGAAGATTCATCTCACGCGATCCGGCGGGGATGCCGGATGGGGTCAATCGGTACAGCTACGTGAATAACGACCCAGTAAATTTCACAGATCCCAGCGGTCAATTCTGTGTGCCGTGTGCGTTCGCAGCAGGTGGAGCATTGGTTAATGTGGCCATGCAGGGCGTTCAAGATTATCGGGCAGGCAAGCTAAGTTCTGCTGGAACCTATCTGGGAGCCGCTTCATCTGGTGCGGCTGGCGGCTTGGCGCTGCTTTATGGCGGCGGCGTGGCGACAACTGTCGCCTATGGCAGCGCTGGCGCATTGCTAGGGAACACTGTTCAACAAAGAATAGATATAGCAACCGGCGCACAAAAGGGTGGGTACAGCGTAAGAAGCGCAGTCACCGCAACCGTAGCAGGCGGCGCAGCCGCTGGTGTGTTGAAACCTTTTGCGGGGGTAATCAAGCCGAGATATGCGTCAACAGCACAAGGCCTGATGACCAAATACGTGAACGGTACTATTTCACAAGTGGCGCCCAAGACAGCGGCGAAGATGGTTCCTTCCGTCATGGTTCGGGAAAATACTGTTCCGGAAGGGCTACTCAGCGATGCTCTGCAAAATGGAGCCAATCAAGTCAGATCTACGCCTGCAAATGGCAATGGCAATGCCTACACAGGCTCCAACAGTGGTAGTCAGAACATGGCAAGCTTTGCCCAGTTGAGTGCTCCACAGAGCCCGACCCTCGGCAGCGGAAATTACTCGAGCGGTGGTTTCAGCATGCTGAGATCGAAGTGACGAACGTGATCGTGCAAATACTGGCAGGCAGCTCAGTCAAGGGTATGCCATTGGCTACGGAGAGATAACAAACATGGTTCCTAATCCGAAGCATGTGTTGCGAACCTCTAAGCAAGCATCCTGGTTCTTAGTGGGCATGCCTGCGGCAGTATTTGTGTTGGTAGCCACAGGCATACCCACGGAGCCTAGTCTTTGGCTTCCAACTACTATGATGGCGATCCTGTTGATAATCGCCGTCCTTTTGATTAAAACCACTACCTTGTCACTAACCCAGGACTCGATACATTACCGGTCGCTCTTGCGCAGAGTGCATATCAACTTGGCAGATGTTGTCAAAGCGGAATGTGCATTTGGTTTTGTCGCCTTCAGCTACACACCCTATCAGCGCATCGTCATCACCGTGCAAAAGGTGTCAGGTGAGAAGGAAATTGTTTTAAATGGCGGGTTGTTTAACCAACGTGAGATCAAGCAGTGGATTGATGTATGCAACTCCGCCCTGCACCGGAAATAGATGGCCGTGCCCCGGTCACCTGCAACAAGTACGACGCCCTGGGCCGCATGACCGAACTGTGGGCCGGCAGCACCCTCAATCCGTCCGCACCCTGTGACCTTTCGGGCGCCGATCCCGACCTCAAGAAGCAGACTGCCGTCGTCACCAACGACTTCGGCTGGAAGGTGAAGGAGACCGATCCGCTGGGCCATGTCTGGACCTGGAGCTACGACCGCTTCGGCAATGTGACGGAGGCGACCGACGCCAAGAACCAGAAGACGCAGATGGTCTGGGGCTATGGTCATCAGTTGCAGAGCCGCACCGTCAGGGATGCGAATGGCAACGTCTACCGGACCGAGACCTTCACCCGCAATGCGCTGGGCCAGCCGACGCGGGTCGAGGCGCGCGATGCTGCCGGCAATCTCATCGCCGGACAGGAAACCGCCTTCGATGCGGCGCATCGGGTGACCCGGCTGACCGATCTTCGTCCGGGCACCTCGGCCAGGGCCCGCAGCTTCGCCTGGAGCCCGGGCGGGATGCTCAACACGATGCAGGACCAGAACGGTGCCCGTACCGACTATCTCTACGATCCGGTCGGCAATCTCATCGGCATCTGGGGACCCAACTTCGACTATCTCGCCTTCACCCACGACGCGGGCGGGCGGTTGACGGAGAAGTGGGATCCCAACGGCATCAACAGCCAGTATGAGTGGAACCCGGACAATACGCTGGCCAGACTCGCCAACCGGGTGGCGTTCGACGACAGCCATACAATCAGCGTCCATGAATACGACTACGATGCGCTGGGCAGACGACAAACGGCGACCGACAAGGCGGGCACGCTGACGCTGCCGGCGCAGAACGATACGTATGCCTACGACGCGCTGGACAACCGGACCAGGAAGACGGTGAACGGTGTCGATCAATACGCGATCTTCGATGCGGCCAACCAGCTGGTCGAGCTACGAAGCGGCAGCCCGACGGGGGCTCTCGCCTTTGCTTTCGTCTACGACGCCAACGGCAATCTGACGATGAAGTGCGAAGGCACAGGGGTGAGCCGGGCCCCGACGACATGCAGCGGCAGCATCGTGTCCTATTTCACTTGGAATCCGGACGACCAGCTCATCGGCTTCAACAAGCTCAGCCTCAGCGAGACCTACCAGTACGACCATCTGGGCAGGCGGATCAGCAAGATGAGCAATGGCGTCACGACCTACTACAGGTACAACGGCGACGATATCGATGCGGAGTACAGTGCGACCTGGAGCGAAACGGCACGCTATGTGCACGGCCCGAATACGGATGATCCGCTGATGCGGCTGACCGGAAACACCAGCGATCCGAGTGCGACGGCGATCTACTACCACCAGGACGGGATCAACAGTGTGGTGGCGACCTCGGATCAGGCGGGGAATATCGTGGCGGCGCAGCTGTTCGATGCCTGGGGGAACAGGGTTCAATCCACCGGCAGTATCGCACAATACGGGTATACGGGGCGGGAGCCGGATGCGACGGGCATGATCTATTACCGGGCGAGGTATTACGATCCGGCTCTGGGAAGATTCATCTCACGCGATCCGGCAGGGATGCCTAATGGGGTGAATCGGTATGCCTATGTCAACAACAACCCGATCAACTTCACTGACCCGAGTGGATTGGAGGTCTACATTGGCGGTCACATCGCGGCAAGCCCTGCTGGCTATACCCAGAATCCTGATGCTTACCATCTCAATATTGTAATGATTCCGAATAATCCAGGCGCGTTCACCAATCCGCAAGGTTGGTCAAACCTAGGGAATGGGTACAAGATCGCTACATTAGGCGGGCAGCCCGGTGGACAAGCTAGTTGGACAGATCCTCTTGGGAATTTGAAAAGCTCTCCCAACAATTCCGGTGATTCGATTTTTAATGCGACATTCCTTCAACGTGTAGATACGCCGAAAGGCATGACGGATACCCAATTTATCAATCGCCTGATTAAGTCAGCAAATTCTTACCAGAACAAATTGAATTACGATTTGAAGCCACAGGCAGGAACAGACGGCTATAACAGTAATTCTTATGTGGCAGGTGTGATCAAAGCTGCTGGAGGGGTTCCACCTACCTTGAATACAAATGGAGAATTTCAAGCGCCAGGCTACGACAAGCCTATTCCACTAGGATTTGGCGGCGCATCAGGTTCTTGGGGTGGCGGTGCAAGTGGCTCATGGGGCAGCGGTACCCAGAACCTTCAGTCATTCAGCAAGCCGCCTCCAACCGCATTGAATCCGATGCCAAGTGCCCGTTCTTCAAAATGACGAGGTGAGGACGCCATGAAATTGCGAACTCATGTGGTCTTGGCTGTGCTGCAATTCGTGTCGGCTTGTTTTGGCGTCTTGGGTCTCCTGCTGCTTGGCGGAATATTGGGTTATGTCGAACCGCTGTGGTGGGGAGGCAAAGCGTTAATTGTCCCGCTGTTCGCCCTGGAAGGCTTAGGCTTGGCCGTGATCCCATCCTATGCCTTTGCCTTTAGGCTTCTTAAGTTTAAGGGGAGCTGGGGCGCAGTGTGGCGAGTGCTCAGCTTAGGGTTTATTCAGGGCGTGCTGTTTCCATTGATTGTGACCACTATGGGTTGGGCAGGATGGATGAATGATAGGTTTGGGACGGATGCATTCTGGTGGTTTATGGCCATCCTTCTCGCACTCGCTGCAATCATAAGCGCAGTCGCTTCTGCGTTATTGATGCGAATGTTGCCGGCTAAACGCTATTCAGGCCGTGTTTAAACTCGACGCCCACAGCAACGTCGTCGTCACCGGCAACCTCGGGGCCTACGGCCACCAGCTCATGAGCCGCACCGTCAGGGATGCGAACGGCAACGTCTACCGAACCGAAACCTTCACCCACAACGCGCTGGGCCAGCCGACGCGGGTCGAGGCGCGTGATGCTGCCGGCAATCTCATCGCCGGGCAGGAAACCGCTTTCGATGCGGCGCATCGCGTGACCCGGCTGACCGATCTTCGTCCGGGCACCTCGGCCAGGGCCCGCAGCTTCGCCTGGAGTCCGGGCGGGATGCTGAACACGATGCAGGACCAGAGCGGCGCCCGCACGGACTATCTCTACGACCCGGTCGGCAATCTCACCGGCATCTGGGGACCCAACTTTCGACTATCTCGCCTTCACCCATGATGCGGGCGGACGCCTGACGGAAAAGTGGGATCCCAACGGCATCAGTTGATGGATGTCCTGCATAAGCCAATAAAGTCGATTAGCTGAAGTTGAGAACGTCAGTTCAACTTGCCACGCAAAAAACCTCGTGCTAAGTTCGCTCCCATAATGTGAACTGGCGTTTATACGCTAGTCGATCTGCGGAAAACAACATAATAAGTGTCATGAAAGCAGCCAGGGAGGGCCGCATGAGCTATCGTTTTTCCGTCGACCCTACACCGTTTCCGCTTATTCAGTCTGCCAGTTCAACTAACAATTCCCCCAGTTCCCAGGCTCAGTTTGTCCAGCCTCTAAATCCCGCCCGGGAATACCTTTCCCGTCACGCTACCCCGATCTGTTCAGGGCAAGCCATCGAGCGATGGCGGAAGCATCCATGGCAGCCATCTGGCTACGCAAGCCGCTGGGGCACCAGAATCCAGCTTCAATCAATATGTAACATGCGTCTGTTTCAATTCAGTTCCGTGACAGGTAGTCCTTTGCCAATTACCCGGAATACGCTGCATTTGTCCCCAATAATTTGTTTGCCAAGCGGCAAGCCCTCACACAGAGGTTAGATCGTGTTTCCATTCATCGCGACACCCGGCTCCGGCCCCAGCCGCAACCGCGGCTTCACCCTCCTCGAGCTCCTGGTGGTACTGGTGATCCTGGGTTTGCTGGCGGGCTATGTGGCGCCGAAATATTTCGCCCAGATCGGCAAATCGGAAGTAAAAACCGCCAAGGCGCAGATCGTCGCGCTGGAAAAGGCGCTCGACCAGTATCGGATCGATACCGGCCGCTATCCCAACACCGAGCAGGGACTTGCCGCGCTGAATGCCAAGCCGGCGGACGAGCCGCACTGGGATGGCCCCTATCTGAAAAAGGCGGTGCCCAATGATCCCTGGGGCAAGCCGTATCAATACAAGATGCCCGGCGAGCACAGCGAGGTGGATATCTTCTCCTTCGGCCGCGACGGTACGTCGGGCGGCAGCGGCGAAGACGCCGACATCGGGAACTGGTAAAGCCGCCTCATGCGTTATCGCATAAAAGCCTTGCACCCCGGAATGGGGGTGACGGCCACGACGGTGGAGGCTCTCGACGAGGCCGAGGCCACCGCACGGCTGCAGCGTGATGGCGTGCAGGTGTTGTCCATCGTGGCCGAACGCGGCCGGTGGCTGGCGGGACGCGGTGCGCGCTTTCCGCTGCTGCTGTTCACGCAGGAACTGATCGCGCTGCTGGAGGCGGGATTGACGCTGACCGAGGCCCTGGAAACCCTGGGCGAGAAAGAGAGCCGGACCGAGTCACGCCAACTGATCGAACGCCTGCTCGCCACCATGTGCGAGGGCCGTCCGTTTTCGGCGGCGCTGGCCATGCAGGGCGAGGCGTTTCCGCCGTTGTATGCCGCTACCGTGCGCGCAGCGGAAAGCACCGGCGACCTCTCGCCGGCGCTGGCCCGCTATGTCGGCTACCAGAACCAGATCGACGCAGTGAAGAAGAAAGTCCTCTCGGCCTCGATTTACCCGCTGCTGCTGATCGGCGTCGGCACGCTGGTGATCGGCTTTCTGCTCGGCTACGTCGTACCGCGTTTTGCATCGGTCTATGCCGACGCCGGGCGCGACCTGCCGTGGATGTCGAAGATGCTGCTGGCCTGGGGCGAAGCAGTCGAGGCGCACGGCGTCTGGATATTGCTGGGCGCGGCGACCGGGATTGCCGGTTTCGTGCTGGCACTGGCGCAGCCCGCCACACGTGCTGCCCTCACCCGCCTGGCCTGGCGCATTCCGGCGATCGGCGAACACTTGCGCACTTTCGAACTGGCGCGCTTCTACCGCAGCCTCGGCATGCTGCTGACCGGCGGCATCCCGATCGTGTCGGCGCTCGGCATGGTGTCGGGGCTGCTTTCCGCGCATCTGCGCAGCGGCGCGGCGGCGGCAATGGATGCGATGCGGCGCGGCGAATCCATCTCCGCCGCGTTCGCGCAGGGCGAGCTGACCACGCCGGTCGCCGCCCGGCTCCTGCGCGTCGGCGAGAAAAGCGGCCGCATGGGCGAGATGATGGAGCGCATCGCGATTTTCCACGACGAGGAGATGGCCCGCTGGGTGGACTGGTTCACCCGTCTGTTCGAACCCTTGCTGATGGTGTTCATCGGACTGACCATCGGCCTGATCGTGGTGCTGCTCTACATGCCGATCTTCGATCTGGCAGGGTCGATCCAGTGAACGCACCCCACCCCGCCCTCACCCCCGACACGCTGGCCAGCCTGCGTCAGGCGGCGCACGCCGCGGGCCAGGCCGTGATGCTGCGGCTGCAGGAACAATTCGGGCTCGATGCCGACGCCACGCTGCGCCTGCTGGCGGCCTACTGCCGTCTGCCCGCTTTCGACATGGCTGCGCTGAATGCGCTGGCGATCGATTTCGGCAAGCTGGGGTTCAACGAAGCTGGTCGGCGGCATTGTCTGGTCGCACGCGATGCCGAGGAACAGCTCTGGCTGCTGCTGACCGATCCGTGGGACAGTACAAGCCGGGCCTATGCCGGGCACGTCCTGGGCGCACCGTTCAAGACCGGCCTCGCGCATCCCGCCGACTTGGCGGCGCTGCTGGCACGTCACGAGGAAGGCCTGCGCGCCATGGAAGGCGTGGGCGGCAGCGGCACACAGGTCGCACAGGATTCCGACGCCGAGACCTTGTCATTCGCCAGCATCGCCGAGGACGCCAGCCCGGTCGTGCGGCTGGTGCGCTCGACCCTGTACGACGCACTGAAAGCCGGCGCGTCCGACATCCACCTGGAAACCGACGCGCGCGGCCTGACCGTGAAATACCGCATCGACGGCGTGCTCTCGCACATCGCCCACGCGCCGGGCGTCGAGGTGGCCGAGCAGGCGGTGTCGCGGATCAAGGTCATGGCCGAACTCGACATCGCCGAGCGCCGGGTGCCGCAGGACGGCCGCTTCAAGGTGTCGATGCAGGGCCGCGAGGTCGACGTGCGGGTGTCGATCATGCCGAGCGTGTTCGGCGAGGATGCGGTGCTGCGTATCCTCGACCGGCAGGCGCTGTCCGAGGAACTCTCCGGGCTGACGCTGGAAGGCCTCGGCTACGCCGGCGCGACGCTGGCGCGCATCCGCAAGCTCGCGGCCGAGCCCTACGGCATGCTGCTGGTGACCGGTCCAACCGGTTCAGGAAAAACCACCACGCTGTATGCGGCGATTTCCGAAATCAACCACGGCCGCGACAAGATCATCACCATCGAGGACCCGGTCGAATACCAACTGCCAGGCGTGCTGCAGATTCCGGTCAACGAGAAGAAGGGACTGACGTTCGCGCGCGGCCTGCGCTCGATCCTGCGCCACGACCCCGACAAGATCATGGTCGGCGAGATCCGCGACGCCGACACCGCGCAGATCGCGGTGCAGTCGGCGCTCACCGGCCACCTGGTGTTCACCACCGTGCACGCCAACAACGTGTTCGACGTCATCGGCCGCTTCATCCACATGGGCGTCGACCCCTACAGCTTCGTCTCGGCACTTAATGGAATAGTCGCGCAGCGCCTGTTGCGGGTGAACTGCCCGCATTGCGCGGCACCCGTCACGCCCGCCGACGACCTGCTGGAACTGTCCGGCCTCACGCTCGATAAAACCCGCGATTTCGAGTTCCGCCACGGCAGCGGCTGCGGACATTGCCGCGGCAGCGGCTACAAGGGCCGCCGTGCGGTCGCCGAGATCCTGCTGCTCACCGACGAGTTGCGCGAACTGATCGTCGCGCGCGCACCGATCGGCCAGATCAAGGAAGCTGCCGCACGCGGCGGCACGAAGAGCCTGCGCGACGCCGCGCTCGCCCTGGTGAAGTCGGGCGACACCACCCTGGAGGAGATCAACCGTGTCACGCTGGTCGGCTGAAACGCTCCGCATTGCGCTCGCCCCGGGCGAAGCGGCCCTGCTGCGCACGCGCGGCATGCCCGCAAGCCGCGTGCTCGCCACAGGCGAACGCAATGCGGCCAGCCTGCTGCCGCTGCTGGACGAGGCGCTCGCCGATCCGGATTGGCATGGCCGGCGGGTCGAGGTGGTGCTGTCGCAGCATTTCGTACGCCACGTGCTGACGCCGCCGCCCGGCAGGACGCTCTCCCGTGCCGAGGAACGCGCGCTGGCAGGCGCCAGCCTGCGCAATATCTACGGCGACGAAGCCCTGCAGTGGAACGTGCAGGTACTCAGCCAGCCACCGCAGCATGGCCTGGTCGGTGCCGCGATGGACGCATCGTTCATCCAGCAGCTGGACGCCTTGCTGGCGCGCCACGGGTTCCGCGAGGTGACGATCCGCCCGCTCGCCAGCGTCGCGGCACCGCGCTTGCCCGGCAAATTTTCAGGCTGGTGGGCACTGGTCGAACCCGGCTGGCTGACGCTGTTCGGCAGCGCGAACGGCATCTGGCATCACCTCGGCGGCCAACCGGTCGGCGATGACTGGGTCGACGCCCTGCCCGACCTGATCGAACGGGAAGCCCTATCGGCCCCCCAGGCCTTGCCGTCCGCAGTCTGGATCCAGGCCGTGGGCACCGGCCCGATCCCGAAACCGGCTGCCGGAGACTGGCAGATGCTGCCGTACGATCCCGACACCCGCGGCGCCCTGGCATTGGCGGGCATATAACGATGGCGCGGCTCGATTTCGACTTTCATTCGCGTCCCGTACGCCCCGGCACGCTGGGCGTCGCGCTGGCGTTGGCTGGCGTGGCCGCCATGGCCTGGGTCTGGATGAATCTGCAGACGGCGCACGCAACCGAGGCCGGCCTGGCGATGCGGATCGCCGCCCTCGAGAAAAGTCAGGCGCGGCCGGCTGTGCAACCCGTCAAGCGCACGGACGACGCAGCCCAGCGCACCCGGTCGCAGGTCTCGGCCCAGCTTGCCTATTCCTGGCAGCCTGCATTCGAGGCGCTGGCAGCCGCCCGCAGCGGCAAGATCGCACTGGTCTCGCTCGACGCGGTGCAGTCCACCTCGCGTCTGAAGCTGGTGGCCGAAGCGCGACATCTGGCGGATGCGATCGCCTTCATCGACGCACTGCAACAACAGCCCGGAATCCGGCGTGTCGAGCTGCTCCAGCACGAGCTGCAGGCCGACGATGCGCAGAAGCCGCTGCGCTTCACCATCCTGGTGGAACTGGGCGCATGAACGGCTGGCTATGGCTTCTGCGGCAATGGGGACGCCGCCTGGGACCCGCCGGTCTGGCTGGCCTGGGTTTGCTCGCGATTGCCTTGCTGTTGCAGACGATCCAGGTCGCGTCGCTGCAAAAGACGATCCGCACGCAGCAGGTCCGTCTGGCCGCGTTGCAACAGGCCGCCGCCCGGCAGGCTGCCGCGCCACGGCCGTTGCCGCCTGCCAATCCGTTGTCCCTGTTGCCGCCGACAGGCGAAGCGGCACAACTGATCGGCGAACTGGAACGCCTGGCCCGCCTGCATGGGCTGGAACTGCCGCGCGGCCAGTACAGCGTGTCGTCGCTGACCGGCACCTCGCTGCAGCGCTGGCAGCTCGTGCTGCCGGTGAAGACGGCCTACCCCGACCTGCATGCCTTTCTCGCGACGGCGCTGGAACGCCTGCCCAACCTGACACTGGACGAGGTGAAGCTGAAACGCGAACGGATCGAGTCCGCCGAGTTGCAGACGGAACTGCGCATGAGCCTGTTCGTGGAGGCGGCGCCATGACCGACAAGACGCGGCGTTCTGTCCTGTTTGCCGCCCTGGCGGGGGTGGCCGCATGGTCCATCTGGCTGGCGATCAATGATCGATCGAACGACGATGCAGGCGGTCGAATCGATGTGGCCGAGCCGGCGGCGCATGCGTCCCGCCCTGCCCGCGCAGTCCAGGTGTCGGCGCCTGCCGCAGTCCAAACAAAGCCGCAGGAGGCCGAGCCACGGCTGGCCCTGTCGCGCACCAACCTGTTTCCCGAACAGACCTGGTACGTCCCGCCTCCGCCGCCGCCCCCACCACCCTATGTCCCGCCGCCTCCGCCCCAGGCGCCGGCCCTGCCCTTCAGCTACATGGGCCGCTGGCAGGAAGCCGGGCAGACCACGTATTACCTGGCGCGCGGTACCGCGCCGGTCAGCGTGCACGCGGGCCAGGTACTCGACGGCGTGTGGCGGCTCGAACCCGTGACCGGTGGCATGCTGAATTTCACTTACCTACCGCTGAACCAGACGCGCAGCCTGCGCACAGGAGATTGAGTTGCAACGCACCCATTATGTTTGCCTGTCCGCAGTATGCCTGGTGCTCGGCCTCGCCGGCTGCGCCAGCACGGGGCTGACCGAAGGCCGCAAGCTGATCGACGCCGGCCAGCCCGAAGCCGGCATTGCCCGCCTGCGTACAGGCATGGCCGAAGAGCCCAATAATCTCGAACTCAAGGCTTATTACCACACCCAGCGCGAGCGTATCGCCAGCCAGCTGCTCACCCAGGCCCAGTCGGACCTCGACGCCGGACGCTTCGACGCGGCGGAGGCCGGGCTGAACAAAGTGGTGGCGATCCATCCCGAGAACCCGCGTGCGCACACCCTGCTGGACAATCTGGCCGCAGCGCGCCAGAACCAGACGCGCCTGCAGACGGCTAGCGAAGCCTTTGCGGCGGGCCGTCTCGACGAAGCGGAACAGACCGCGCGCCTGATCCTGGCCGAGTCCCCCGGCCACGCCGGCGCGCAGGCACTGCTGCAACAGATCCAGGCCGCGCGCGCACCGGACGAGCTCAAACTGCCGGAACTCGGGGCGGCCTATCGCAAGCCGATCACGCTGGAGTTCCGCGATGCGCCGCTGCGCAGCGTGTTCGACATGATCTCGCGACAGTCGGGCCTCAATTTCATTTTCGACAAGGACGTGCGGACGGACACCAAGGCCACGCTGTTTGCCCGCAACACGCCGATCGCCGATGCAGTGGACATGCTCCTGATGACCGGTCAGCTGGCCAAGAAAGTGGTCAACGCCAATACGCTGCTGATCTATCCCGACCAGCCGCAAAAACAGAAGGCCTACCAGGACCTGATGGTGAAGAGCTTCTACCTGGGCAATGCCGATGCCAAGGCCACCATGGCCATGCTGCGCACGCTGGTCAAGACGCGGGACATGTATGTCGACGACCGGCTGAATCTGCTGGTGATGCGCGACACGCCCGACGCCATCCGGCTGGCCGAGAAGCTGGTCGCGGTGCAGGACCTGGCCGAGCCCGAAGTCATGCTCGACGTCGAAGTGCTGGAGGTCAAGCGCGGGCGGCTGCTTGACCTGGGCATCCAGTATCCCAACCAGTTTTCCCTGCTGAACACCATTACCACCGATACGGCGACCTCGTCGACCGTGGGCGCGCCGGTGGTCACCACCAACACCACGCTGTCGCCGCTGCCGCTGACCGTGGACAAGCTGCGTCATCTCACCGGTGCCAACATCACGATGAACAATCCGCAGCTCAACCTGCAGAAGGTGGACAGCGACGTCAACATCCTGGCCAATCCGCGCATCCGCGTGAAGAACCGCGAAAAAGCCAAGATCCACATCGGCGACAAGGTGCCGGTCATCACCTCCAACACCACGTCGACCGGCGTGGTGTCCGAATCGGTATCCTACCTGGACGTGGGCCTGAAGCTCGACGTCGAGCCGACGGTGCTGATGCGCCAGGACGTGCAGATCAAGGTGGGGCTCGAAGTCTCCAACATCGTGCGCGAAATCCGCAGCAACAACGGCACGCTCACCTACCAGATCGGCACCCGCAACGCAGGCACCACGCTGCGCCTGAAGGACGGCGAAACCCAGGTGCTGGCCGGATTGATTTCGGACGAGGACCGCAGCAGCGCCAGCAAGATCCCCGGGCTGGGCGACCTGCCGCTGCTGGGGCGGTTGTTCTCCGACCATCACAACGAGCGCAACAAAACCGAGATCGTGCTGCTGATCACCCCCCGCATCCTGCGCAGCGATTCCACCCGCCAGCCGGCACTGACCGAATTCCGCGGCGGCACCGAAAGCGACATCGGCGGTGGCGGCGCGAACCTTTCGTTCCGGCCCGGTGTGGACCGGCTGCCGCCTGTCCCGACGCCCCAGCCCGCCGACATCCCTCAGGTTGAGCCAGCCGCCGAACCGGCGACGGCGCCGGATGTCCCGCCCGCAATCCCCGTCCCGCAGATTCCGCCACCGCCGGCGCCGGACAACTAGACATGGCCCGGCGTAGCAAGGGATTCAGCCTGATCGAGCTGATGGTCACCCTGGCCATCCTCGCGCTGCTCGCCAGCATGGCCGTCCCGTTCGCCCAGCTGGTGCAGCAGCGCCACAAGGAAACCGAACTGCGCGACGCGCTGCGGCAGATCCGCACGGCGCTCGATGCCTACAAGCAGAGCGTCAAGGAAGGCCGCGTCGATTCGCCGGCCGACGGCAGCGGCTACCCGCCCGATCTCGACGTGCTGTGGCAGGGCGTGGCCGACAAGACCAAGCCGGACGCCACGAAGATCTATTTCATCCGCCGCCTGCCGCGTGACCCCTTCTACCCCGACTCAGCCGCCCCACCGGCCACCACCTGGGGCCTGCGCAGCTACGCCAGCCCGCCCGACACGCCCGCGCCGGGGCGCGACGTGTTCGACGTGTATTCGCTGTCGCCCGCCACCGGCCTGAACGGCGTGCCATATCGGGAATGGTGAAATCATGCTGAAACGGATGCGACGCGGATTCACCCTGGTCGAGCTCATGGTCGTGATGGCCATCATCGCGCTCTTGCTGGCGCTGGCGCTGCCGCGCTACTTCAAGCACCTGGATATGTCGCGCGAAACCATCCTCAAACAGGATCTCGCCGTCATGCGCGACGCCATCGACAAATACCATGGCGACACCGGCCGCTACCCGGACAGTCTCGACGCCCTGGTCAGCGCACGCTACCTGCGTTCGCTCCCCGTCGACCCGATCACCGAGCGCCCCGACACCTGGCAGGTCGTGGCGCCCTCGGGCGACGACGCCGGGGCGATGTATGACATCAAGAGCGGCGCGCCGGGAACGGCGCACGACGGCAGCGCCTATGCCGACTGGTAAGCCCGCACAATCAGGCTTCACCTATCTGTTCGTGCTGATGCTGATCGCACTGATCGGCATGGGCCTGGCCGCCGCGGGCACCCTCTGGCACACCGAGTCGCGACGCGAGCGCGAAGCCGACCTGCTGTTCATCGGCGACCAGTACCGCCAGGCCATCCGCAGCTATTACGAACTCGATCCCGCGCAGCCGCGCCTGCCGCAAAGCCTCGACGACCTGCTGGAAGACAACCGCCGCCCCAACGTCGTGCGGCACCTGCGCCGCGCCTGGCGCGACCCGTTGACCGGCCGCCCGTTCGTGCTGATCCGCGAACCCGACACGCAGGGCATCGCCGGCGTGTACAGTCCGGCGTCGGGTCATCCTTTCAAGAATGCGGGGTTTGCAGCGAAAGACGAGGCATTCAAGGATGCGAAAAGCTATGCCGAGTGGCGCTTCGTATTTTCTCCAGCCTCAGCCGTCGCGGCCGCTGGGACCTCGCTTCAGAAACCGCCCGAGTCACGCGTGACCCCGGCACCGAGAGCGGGTAATGCGGGGCGCCGATTGGAGTGATTCTCAAAATGCGCAGATGCCCGAGTATGGGTAGCGGCAACAGAATATTCGAGATGCCTCATCCAGCGCGTCATGAAAGAACGGACAGCCTGGCCTTTCGGTTAGTACCCCGCTGGTTGATCTTGCCGACATCGAATACCTCCAGCGCCTGAAGGAAATCTGAGCATGCCTTTTGATCGCGGTAACCGCACCTACTATGCCAGCGATGATCGCCTGCGCGCTTTTCGCGCGCTATCGCCCGCGGACAAACTGCGCTGGGTGGAGCAATTGGCGGCATTCCTTCGATTGGTTCAGCCTGTGGAAAGCACCGCAGCCAGCAAAGCCAGAAAACACAATCAGCCTGCGTAGACTGGCGAACCGTGGGTGAAACTGCACATCCTCATTGGCCAGAGTTGGGCAAGCGTCCCCGATAACTGCCGCACGCGCTCCCTATTGACCTTCCCTCTTTCCTTGCCCATCTGACACCTCCAAGAGAATTATGACTCCACTCAAAAATGTCCGAAATACCCGGGTCGGTTCACCACGTCCCCTTTATTCTTCCAGTGGTTGGGAGATGATTCAAATTGGGCGTGGCGGGGGCAAAAGGCAAGACTTGACCCCAAAGTCTTTGTCGTCCCGATCTAGTCAACGATCAGCTCAAACGCGAGATCGAAATCATCAAGGCGGTACGGTAAACGGAAATGAAGACTCAATGAGCCTGAAAGCACCGATCTAAATCAGGGTCGAAACAAAGCTCTCTGACTCCGGTAAGGGTCTTTTCAGGAACGACATACCAGAGGCTCCGACTGGATGAATCTGGTAGCCTGGGCATTCCAGAATATTCTGGGTTGCCGAGTTTGGCGGGCGAATATTCCTGGATACCAAACCTGAACTCAGCAAACGCAACCCCCTTTTTTCCAGCCAGTTTATCGTAAGTCCATCGCCCTTGGTCTGACCACACCAGTGCACCATCACGATAGAACGCGTTGGTGTATTTCCCGTCTGCGCCAATCGTGATTTGCTGTTTCATGTTTTCAAGCGAGAACTCGTACTGTCCCGTCAACTCGGACTGTTCCACGCTGCGCGAACAACCAGCAAGCACCAAGGCAAACAGCAAGGCCAAATAGCGGGTCATTGCTTTCTCTGCTCAGTCCACCAGTAGGTCTGCCGCATATTCCCACCGGGACTAAGAGTGCTTCGCTCATAAGCTGGCCCCGCACCATAGGTGAGCGATTTGAAGCTGGAGTTGTTATTCAACACGAACATTAAGTCCGCGCCTGCATTCACGGTAAATACATCTACGCGATAACTCCCCACAAACTGCTGCGTCGGCGAACTAGTAGTCAAGTAGTCGATGAGGCCGAAACTGGCTCTGTAGTTGGTTACAGATTGTGCGTTTGTGCTGTAGAGCAGCTCCCGTGCGCCATTGACTCCTGGAGCATCCATCATGTCAGTGACCTGGATCGAGCCGGGACCGAAGACTCGCGAATCAGCGCCATTACCAAGCGCCCAGTCCCTGGTCATACCTGCGGCATCTTTGAACGCGCTCCAACAACCGCCGGGAACGTGAGCACAATGATTAAACAAATACCCAAATGCAGCTGTAGTAGCTCCGTTGGCAAACTTCCCGCCACCCAGCTCTGCCGCCGTTCCCCCTAGCACCACGCGCATAACGAATCCATCGTATTGCCTCGGCAGATTGCTTCCCACCCATTCCGAGAACCCGGCACCCAACGCGCCCGATCCACAGTTCCCACCTGAAGCCGATGCGCTGATGCATCCTGCACCCGCATGCGCAGCAACCCGGGCCGCTTGTCCATATGCATCACCAATTTCCCCCGCACCGAAAAAAAGCACTCCGCCCACCGCACCATACCCAGCGGCACGCATATCTCCGCCCGAGGCAATGTAGCCCGCGGTGGCACCTGTCAATGCCGCCCCACCGTAAAGCATCGTATTCAGTGTACCAACGCTGATGGCGTGTGTCGCTGCCACATTCCACGCCATGTTTGAAAGCATGGGGCCAAGGTTCCAGGCCACAACCACCGCCACTACCGGCTTGACCACCTTATCTCGCCACCAACTCCACTTCTTCCCAAACAGCTTGAAATACCCCGTTGGATCCGTGAACCCCATCGGATTGTTGTTCACATAGCTATATCTATTCAGGCTCTGCAGATCGAACGGATTGTCGACCGTCGGATCCGCGCTGACGAAGCGGGAGAGTACCGGGTCGTACAGCCGCCCGTTCATATGCGTCAGTCCGCCGTCCAGCATTTCATGCGCCGTATGCCCCTGGCGGGTGGCGTTGATTCCCGTGTTGTTGCCGTAGGTCAGGGTCTGCTTGCCCCAGGCGTCATAGCGGAAGCGGGTCAGCACGACGCCTGCGCTGTCGGTGACCGCGGTGATCGACCCCTGGGTGTCGCTGTGGAAGTAGCGGGTCTGCGCCGCAGGCGCGGTGCCGCTGCTGACCTCGAAGGTGAGCACCTCGCCGATGGCACGTCCCGCCCCGTACAGGGTGACCCGGTGCTCGACAGTGCCGCTGGTGTACAGGGTCCGTTCGTAGTGCCCGCCCTGATGCACGCTGGGGTTCAGGTACCAGGTCGTGCGGCCGGATGCGACCATCTTGTAGCGGTCGTGCTCGGGCGTATAGAGCCAGCTCTGGGTCTGTCCGGATTGGGTCAGGCTGGCGGGCATGTTCCAGGCGGTCCAGGTGACGGAACGCCCGGCACCGCTGGTGAGGTTGCCGTTGGCGTCGTAGGCGTAGCCGAGATTCGCCGGTCCGCCGGTGACGGCGGTGACGGCATGTTTGTGCAGGACATCGCCGTAGGCGTAATTGCCGACACCGGTCTTGCTTGTGATGTTGCCCAGGGCGTCGTAGACCAGCGTCTGGCTGGAGGCGACGCCGTCGATCGTGGAATCGATCTGCGTCAGACGGTTGATCGCATCGTAGCCGCCGCGGATTTCGAGTTGGTTGCCGGGGCCGTCGGCGTAGATCGCGACATTGCCGATGGTGTCGTAGACATAGGCCTGCCCCTGGATCTGCTGGCCGCCCGCGGTATTCGCGACGATGTTCTGGATGCGGCCGGTGTCGGCCGCATAGCCATGGTCGGTGACCACGCCGTTGCCGGTGGTTTCGCGGGTGGCGTGGCCCTCGGCGTCCACGGCGTTGAGCTGCCAGTAGAGCGCGTTGGTGGCGGCGTTGCGCACTTCGGCGACGTAGCCGTAGGCGTTGTAGATAGTCTTGGTGTTCAGGCCATTGGGATAGTTCTGCTGGGACGCCCGGCCGAATGCGTCGTAGGTGACGCTGCTCGATAATTGGGGGTTACCTGCGCCCAGGTTGGACAGAGTAGACTGTGGTCGTCCCAGCGTGTCATAGGTGTGAGTACGGATATAACCCGCGCCAGTGGTCGCCTGATACAACTTGCCTTTACCGTAGGCGGCCGCGTCGTAGATCCAGTCGCTGATCAGTCCGTTCTCGACGCGCCGGGTCATCCGACCAAGTACGTCGTAGCTCATGGTGGCGACCTGGTTCTTTGCGTCGGTCTGCTTCACCAGTTCGCCGAGGACGTTGTACTCGTAGGTCCAGGTGCCCAAGTCTGGGTCGGTCGTCTGGATCTTGCGGCCCCGCAAATCGTAGAGATTGACGATGCTGTTCCCTGCCGGATCGGTGGTGCGGGCGAGGTTGCCGAAGGGGTCGTAAGCGTAGGTGGTGAGGTTGCCCATGGCGTCGGTGACGCTGACCTTCTGACCCTGGCTGTTCTTGACCTCGGTGGTGATCTGGCCCTTGCGGTTGGTGCGGGCAATCGTCAGGCCGTTGTAGACGACGCGGAGCGCGGGGGTGGCCGGATCGTCAGGTTCGTAGACCCGGACGACGCGGCCGAGGTCGTCGTATTCGCTGGTGACCCAGTACACGGCCTGGCCGGCGAAATAGGGACGCGATACTTTCTGTACGCGGCCCTGGTTGTCGTAGACGGTGTCCTTGTAGATCCAGCTGCCGTCGAAGCCCTGGGTGGCGGTGTGCAATTTGCGGTTGAGGCTGTCGAAGTAGTCGACGGAAACCGGGGCGATCTGGGTTCCGGCGCCAAATATCTGGGTGACGATGCGATAGACGCCGTTGGTGGGACAGGCGGCGTCGCACATGTCGTAGGTCCAGACGGTCTGCGTGCCGTCGGCCCGATTCTCCTGGGTCTTGCGGCCGAAGCCGTCGTACTGCCAGGTGGTGGTGAGGTTGTTGGGGCCGGTGAGGCTGGTGACGACGCCAAAGCGGGGATCGAAGGTCTTGGTTTCGGTGTGGCCAAGCGCATTGGCGACAGTGAGGGGGAACTGGCCGTCGGCATCCCAGGTGGTGGTCGTGGCACGGGTCGCGATGGCGGCGGTGCCGGTGGCCGGGGAGCTGACGGTGACGCTGGTACGGTTGCCGAAGGCATCGTAGGTGTAGGCTGTATCGAGCCGCATCTGCGGCTGGTCAGGCTCGATGGTTTCCTTGACCAGGAGGCCGGTATCGGGGTCGTACTCAAACGAAGAGGTACGGGTCAACTGCGCACCCCAGGCAGGCAGGGTCAGCGCCAGAATCAGGCTCAACAATACGCTACGCATGGTCCCTTCCCCTTATGGCGTGACGCTGGTGACGGTGCTGCGGCGCAGGCGTCCCAAGAACCAGCGATTGGCGTCGATGATGTTGTCGTAGGTATTAGTGGTGGTCTTGTTGTAGCCCCCGCCGGAGTCGACGGCGATGGCGGTGGGGTTGCCCCAGGCGTCGTATTGGGTGTCGGTGACGACGGTGGAAATCAAGCCGCCGGTGAGCTCGTAGCTGGATTCGACCGTGTGAGTCGGCAGGGACTGGTGCCAGGTGGGGCTGATGCCGGTGTTGAGGAGCTGGTCGGTGTAGGTGATGAGGTTCTGGCCCAGGAGGATGCCGCCATTGGTGCGCTTTTGTGTGCTCAGAGGCTGGCCCTGGTAGGGGTAGTCCTGGCGGTAGGTGGTGGTGGAACGGATGTGTGCCTGGGGGTCATGGACGCTGACCTGGCGGAAGCCGAGGAAGCCGCCGCCGAGAAGGTGGGATTTGGCGCCGGCGTAGCTGTAGTACGTGGAATAGGTGCCGCCGAGGCCGTCGCTGGTGGCTACGCTGGAGACGACGTACAAAGGAGCCTGGACGTCAACGTACGGATAAACGGCACCAGCGTCCTTGGTGTAGACGGAATTGTCGGTCAGAGGCTTGTAGGTGACGGTCGTGCTGGTGCCTAGGCCAGTGGTAATACTGGCAAGTTTGCCAAAGGTTCCTGCCTCAATTGATTCATAAGTGTAGAAATTGAATCCAGCCAGACTAACAATCCCCGTATTGCCATCTCCATTGAAATCACCTACCCAAGTGTAATCTGACCCTCCCCAGGCGTTGGGTACCGCCCAGGTCTGATTATCAAAGCCACTGCCAGTCGAAAGGTGAACGTAAACGCTCCCCCCATTTGCCGACGCAATGTCGGTCTTGCCATCTCCATTGAAATCACCTACCCACGTGTAACCTGCTCCACCCCAGGCATTGGGTACCGCCCAGGTCTGATTATCAAAGCCACTGCCAGTCGAAAGGTGAACGTAAACGCTCTCCCCATTTGCCGACGCAATGTCGGTCTTGCCATCTCCATTGAAATCACCTACCCACGTGTAACCTGCTCCATCCCAGGCATTGGGTACCGCCCAGGTCTGATTATCAAAGCCACTGCCAGTCGAAAGGTGAACGTAAACGCTCCCCCCATTTGCCGACGCAATGTCGGTCTTGCCATCTCCATTGAAATCACCTACCCACGTGTAACCTGCTCCACCCCAGGCATTGGGTACCGCCCAGGTCTGATTATCAAAGCCACTGCCAGTCGAAAGGTGAACGTAAACGCTCCCCCCATTTGCCGACGCAATGTCGGTCTTGCCATCTCCATTGAAATCACCTACCCACGTGTAACCTGCTCCACCCCAGGCATTGGGTACCGCCCAGGTCCTGTTATTAAAACCCCTGCCTGTTGATAAGAGAATAAGGACGTTTCCACCTGATGCTGAAGCAATATCTGTCTTACCGTCCCCGTCGAAATCTCCTGTCCATGTCACCCCCCCAGAACTCCACCAATCCCAATTACTGGTTCCAACCCATGTTTGTTGGACAAAACCACCAACACCTGCTGAAAGGCGCATCAAAATATCGCCATTTGTTGACGTTACGGCTATGTCGGTTTTTCCATCCCCATTGAAATCTCCTATCAACCATTTGATAGTTCGGAACCCAAAAACAGGTGAGCCGGTCCACGTCCAGCTGCCTAAAACAGGCACCAAATTTTGCCAACTAAATGAGGTTGCGTTAATACACTGCTCACTACACTCCATAAGACCCGTAATTCTTGAATTTTTGTTTGCCGAACTCTGCTCATACGCCAACCGATACTCCTTTATCAGGGCGGTGTCCGCATAGGTCTGCACACTAGTAAGCCTGACCGTAGTCTTGTTGAGCGATCCCGCCTGAAACAGCGGTGTGATATCCGGCCGGGCCTCATAGACGAAGCGCACCGAGTTGCCCGGCGTCTTGCCCGCGTTGCCGTTACCGGTGTAGTCGATCCGATCCGGGTAGTACTGGCCGTTGGGGGTGTCTTCGATGTAGCTGACGGTCAAGTAATTGCCGACAGTGTCCTGGAGCTTGTTCAGACTCCACAGCATGACTTCGGTCTTGCCCTGGGCTTCGATCCGGGAATCGGCGGTGTTGCCGTATTCGAGGATCTGGCCGCTCTTGGTCCAGACTTTCCACCAGGCAGGGCCGCTGCCCTGGCTACCGTAGCTGACGATGCGGCTGTAGCTTTCGGACTCGGTGCGGTATTCGGTGGCGTCGGCGCCATAGGTGCCGCTGATGGCAACAAGACGCTGGCCGTCGAGGCAGTAGCGGTCGTTGGCGTTGTAGTTGACGCCGCCGATGACGCCATCCTGGATCATGGTCTTGGGACAGCGATGGATGACGGAAAGCCCGGCAAGGCTCCAGCCCATGCCAAGCAGGCCATTGCCGCCCTGGCTGTTGTAACTCAGGCTGAGCTTGGGCTCGATGCCGGCGGTGCCGGGCGGAACGGCGATGGGGATGGTGTAGGTGAAGGCGCCGCTGGGGCTGACCTGGTGGCTGCCAGGGGTGGCGCCGACTGCGGTAGCGTATGCGGACGGCGCAAACGACGCCGGTATTAAAACGATCAACCCGAACAGGGCGATGATGCGTTCGAAGACTCGTCCTAGCAAGGGACGATAGACGGCAAAACTGAAGGACATGCGGCTCTCCCAAAAGCTGCACTGGTTAATTGTTTTTCAGTTTTCCGCAGAGGTGGCCGACGTGCTTGGCATCGGCCTGTATGGATGGGGCGAAACTTACAGGGTGGTTTTTGAGTGTGTCAAGTGAAATTTCATGGCGGACCTGTTTTAGGCCGTTTGCCGGGGATCATCGATCCAGGGACCATCGTCTGATCACTTCGTAATGCGCACCGTCCGGTTCGGTAATTGACTTCACCAGTACGAACTCGCTCACTGGCCAGCGTATCGGCTCGCATACTGGGATTTCGCCGCCCGCCGTGTTGCGCAGCAGCGTGACATGCGGCACATGCTGCCGCGCATCGACCGGAAAACCGGCGGCCTGCAGGGCGGTATTCAGCGCGCCGACCAGATCGAGGTGCGGCGGCGGTGCCTCGCTCGCACCCAGCCAGCCGATGCGGTTGTGGCGCCAGTAGCCGGCCTGGTCGAGGATCAGTTCGAATGCGTGTGACTGGACGGTGTCGGCGCACGCGACCAGGGCATCCAGGTGCGCGGCTGGCGTGCTGCCGAGAAAGGCCAGGGTGAGATGCAGGGTGTCGGCACGCATGCGCCGGCCACCCCAGTGTTGGTGCAACCATTTCCCAGAACGATTGAGTGCTGCGCGGGTGGCGTCGTCCGGCCACAGAGCGAAGAACAGGCGCAGGGTATCGGGCTTGGCCGAATGAAACTCGGCCAGAGCGGATTCAGTCACGCGCGATCAGGCACACCGCCTCGGCAGCGATGCCTTCGCTGCGCCCGGTGAAGCCGAGCTTTTCGGTGGTGGTGGCCTTGACGTTGACGCGGTCGAGGGCGATGCCGAGGTCGTCGGCGATGTGTGCCGTCATCCGCGCGATGTGCGGCGCCATTTTCGGCGCCTGGGCGATGATCGTGGCGTCGACGTTGCCGACGCGCCAGTTGCGTTGCTGTAACTGTTCGGCGACGCGGCGCAGCAGGATGCGGCTGTCGATGCCGGCGAAGGCCATGTCGGTGTCCGGGAAATGGCGGCCGATGTCGCCCAGTCCGGCCGCGCCCAGCAGGGCGTCGCAAATCGCATGCAGCAGCACGTCGGCATCGGAGTGGCCGGCCAGCCCCCGATCGTGGGGGATGTCGACGCCGCCGATGATGAGTTTGCGGTTCGCAGCAAAGGCATGGACGTCGAAGCCATGGCCGACCCGGATGTCATTCATTCAGCTTCCCCAGAATCAGACCCGCCAGTTCCAGGTCCTGCGGATAGGTCACCTTTAGGTTGCGGCTGTCGGACTCGATCAGTCTGGGCTGCAAACCGAGCCGCTCGATGGCCGAGGCTTCGTCGGTCATGTCGCTACCAGCGGCGCGCAACGCCTCGGTCAGCGTAGAGTGGCGGAACATCTGCGGCGTTTGCGCCTGCCACAGGCCGGCGCGCGGCACGGTGGCCTCGGCCCGGATGCCGGATGCGGTATCGGCCGCGGCGCGCTTGAGGGTATCGGCCACCGGCATGGCGAGCAGACCGCCGACCGGGTCCTCGGCGACTTCATCCAGCAACTTGCCCAGCAGTTCGTCCGGCAGGCACGGCCGCGCGGCATCGTGCACCAGTACCCAATCGTCCGCATCGCAGACCTTGGCGATGGCGTCGAGGCCGTTCAGCACCGTTTCGGCGCGGGTGGCGCCGCCGCAGCGCAGCACCTCGATGCGCTCTTCCCAACCCTGCCATTCGTAGTTGTTCCAGCGTTTGTCGGTGGGCGACAGTACGACGAACAGCTTTTCGATACGCGGTTCGCGCGCCAGCACCATCATCGCGTGCGCGATCATCGGCACCGAATTGAGGTCCATGTACTGCTTTTCGATGGCCCCGCCCATGCGCGAACCCGAGCCGGCCGCGGGAATCAGTGCGTAAAACCTCATGCCTCGCCTCCGGGCGCCAACACGTCGCGGTTGCCATTCGACTGCATCGCCGACACCAGTCCCGCCCGTTCCATGTCCTCGATCATGCGCGCGGCACGGTTGTAGCCGATGCGCAGCTGGCGCTGCACCGACGAGATCGATGCGCGGCGCGACTTCAGCACGTAGGCGACAGCCTGGTCGTACAGCGGATCCGCTTCCGCGCCAGCCTCGCCGAATTCGCCGGCCTCACCCGCTTCTTCCGGCGATTCCAGCACACCCTCGATGTATTCCGGCTCGCCCAGCGATTTCAGGTAATCGACCACGCGGTGGACTTCGTTGTCCGACACGAAGGCGCCGTGGACGCGCTGCGGCAGGCCGGTGCCGGGCGGCAGGTAGAGCATGTCGCCCTGCCCCAGCAGCGCTTCGGCGCCCATCTGGTCGAGAATGGTGCGCGAGTCGATCTTGCTCGACACCTGGAACGCGATCCGCGTAGGAATATTCGCCTTGATCAGGCCGGTGATGACATCGACGCTCGGACGCTGCGTCGCCAGGATCAGGTGGATGCCGGCCGCCCTGGCTTTTTGGGCGAGCCGCGCGATGAGTTCCTCGACCTTCTTGCCGACCACCATCATGAGGTCGGCGAGTTCGTCGATCATCACCACGATCATCGGCATGGTCTCGAGCGGCTCGGGATTGTCGGGCGTCAGGCTGAACGGATGCGTCAGCGGCGTGCCGGCCTTCTTGGCGTCGCGCACCTTCTGGTTGTAGCCGGCGAGGTTGCGCACGCCGACCGCCGACATCAGCTTGTAGCGCCGTTCCATCTCGCCGACGCACCAGTTGAGCGCGCTCGCGGCCTGCTTCATGTCAGTGACCACCGGCGCCAGCAGGTGCGGAATGCCCTCGTAGATGGAAAGCTCAAGCATCTTGGGATCGACCATGATCATACGCACCGCGCTCGGATCGGACTTGTACACCAGTGACAGGATCATCGCATTGACGCCGACCGACTTGCCTGAACCGGTGGTGCCGGCCACCAGCAGGTGCGGCATCTTGCCCAGATCCGCCACCACCGGGTTGCCGGCGATGTCCTTGCCCAGTGTGACCGTCAAGGGACTGGCGCTGTCGTGATAGGCCTTAGAGCCGAGAATTTCGCTCAGGCGAACGATCTGCCGCTTGGGGTTGGGAATCTCCAGCCCCATGGTGTGCTTGCCGGGGATCGCCTCGACCACGCGGATGCTGATGACCGACAGCGTGCGTGCCAGGTCCTTCGCCAGGTTGACGATCTGGCTGCCCTTCACGCCCGTTGCCGGCTCGATCTCGTAGCGCGTGATGACCGGGCCTGGCGAGGCCGACACCACCTTCACCTCGACGCCGAATTCGGCGAGCTTGCGCTCGATCATCAGCGAAGTGAATTCGAGCGCCTCGGGGCTCGTGGTTTCCACCGCCTCGTCGGCGGGGTCGAGCAGATGCAGCGGCGGCAGCGGCGAATCGGGCAGGTCGGAGAACAGCGGTGCCTGTTTCTCGGTGACGGCACGCTCGGACTGCGGCACTTCCTTCACCACCGGCTCGATGCGGATCGGCGGCGCTTCGACGCGCTTCTTCTTCTCCACCGAGACTTTCGCTTCGCGTTTCTGCTGCGCCGCCTCGCCCAGCTTGCGGTCACGGTAGGCCTGCCAGGTCTGGATCGACGTCCACCAGGCCCACTCCACCCCGGCGCCGGTGCGCTCGGCCATGCTGAGCCACGACACGCCGGTGAACAGGCTGAACCCGACCGCCATCAGCAGCAGCAGGACCAGCGAGCCGCCGGTGAACCCGAGCAGCGCACCCGCAGTCGCGCCCAGGCCAGCGCCCAGTACGCCGCCATGCGCGTCCGGCAACGCCACCGCCCAGTGCCAGGTGCGCAGCCATTCGATGCCGGTACTACCCAGCAACAGCAAACTGAACCCACCCAGCCTGAACCAGCGCTGACGCCCGCCTGTCAGCGGGGTTTCATCGAGATGCCGAAAGGTATGTATGACATAGGCTGCCGCCAACACCACCCACCACCAGGCCGACATGCCAAACAGCATCAGCAGCAGATCCGACAGCCACGCGCCGACACGCCCGCCCAGATTGCGCAGCGGACCGCCGTCGCCCGTGGTGCTGAAGCCCGGGTCGGCCGCGTTGTGGGTAAGCAGGATGGCCGCCAGCAGCAGCGCGGCAAAGCCCACCAGCAAGGCACGGGCTTCGCGCAGCAGCCGTTGCATGCGGGGCGACAAGGGAGTCGAAGAACGGGAAGGGGGACGCGCCATGGGAACTTTAGGGCTGAAAGTGGCCCTGATTATACCGGGCTGACAGCATGGAAATGCGGTCGCCAAGATTGGTTAGAATAGTGTCCTTTCTCCCACGGCTGATTACAGACATGAGCACCGCACACCACAAACTCATCATTCTCGGTTCCGGCCCCGCCGGCTATTCGGCTGCGGTGTATGCCGCGCGCGCCAACCTCTCGCCGGTCGTCATCACCGGCATGCAGCAGGGCGGCCAGCTGATGACCACCACCGATGTCGACAACTGGCCGGCCGACGTCGACGGCGTGCAGGGCCCCGAGCTGATGGACCGCTTCCAGCGCCACGCCGAGCGCTTCAAGACCGAGATCATCTTCGACCAGATCCATACCGCCAAGCTGACCGAGAAGCCCTTCACCCTAATCGGCGACTCCGGCACCTATACCTGCGATGCGCTGATCATCGCCACCGGCGCCTCGGCCATGTACCTGGGGCTGGAAAGCGAGCAGGCCTTCATGGGCAAAGGCGTGTCGGGCTGCGCCACCTGCGACGGCTTCTTCTACAAGAACCAGGACGTCGCCGTGATCGGCGGCGGCAACACCGCGGTCGAGGAAGCACTGTATCTCGCCAACATCGCGAAACACGTCACCGTGGTGCACCGCCGCGACACCTTCAAGTCCGAGAAGATCCTGGTCGACCACCTGATGGAAAAGGTCAAGGAAGGCAAGATCAGCCTCGAACTCGACCACACGCTGGACGAAGTGCTGGGCGACAAGACCGGCGTCACCGGCATGCGCATCAAGAGCACCAAGGACGGCGCGACCAAGGACATCGCGCTCACCGGCATCTTCATCGCCATCGGCCACAAGCCCAACACCGCCATCTTTGAAGGCCAGCTCACGCTGGAAGGCGGCTACATCGTCACCAAGGGCGGCAACAAGGGCAACGCCACCGCCACCAACATCGAAGGCGTGTTCGCCGCCGGCGACGTGCAGGATCACATCTACCGCCAGGCCGTCACCAGCGCCGGCACTGGCTGCATGGCCGCACTCGACGCCGAGCGCTACCTCGACGCACTGGGCAAGACCAAGTGAGATGAAACGCAGCCGCAGTGCGCTCGCCCCCGCCTCGTTCGAGGCGCTGGCGCGCGTACGCCGCGCGCTGCGCGAGCAGGCTGCAGCTGCGCCGGCCACGCTGCAGGCGTCGCATAAACCGAAACCGCAACCGGACGGCGCTATGCTGTTTCGCCGCGCCGTCGCCGATGCCGTCCCGCTACGGCCGTCCGGTCGGGCAGATATCGCACGTCCGCGCCCCAAACCCATCGCCCATCAAAGACAGGCCGACGAGCGCCAGGTACTGGTCGATGCCCTGTCCGATCCATGGGACTGGGAGGCGGCCATTTCCACAGGCGAAGAAATGCTGTATTCGCGCCCAGGCGTCCCCACGGCCGCACTCAGGAAACTGCGGCGCGGCGGCTGGGTCATCCGCGGCGAACTCGATCTGCACGGCCATACCGGAGACGAAGCCCGTATGGCGGTGGCCGCCTTCCTCAACCGCTGCATGCTTGAAGACCGGCGCTGCGTACGCATCATCCACGGCAAGGGGCATGGCTCGAAGAACCGCCTGCCGGTACTGAAAAACAAGGTGCGCCACTGGCTGATGCAGCGCGAGGACGTACTCGCCTTCTGCCAGGCCCGCACCGTCGACGGCGGCGCCGGCGCCGTCATCGTGCTGCTCAAATCCTCGTCCTCGTCACGCTGAAAGAAAGAGAGATCCATCATGAGCGACCCCGTCATCACCGACTTCGAATTGCCGTCCACCGGCAACACGCCTTTCAAACTGTCCGACCATCGCGGCAAGAACGTTGTCGTCTATTTCTACCCGAAGGACAACACGTCAGGCTGCACCCTCGAAGGTCAGGAATTTCGCGACTTGTATGCCGACTTCGGCAAGGCCAACACGATCGTCGTCGGCATTTCACGCGACAGCATCAAGTCGCACGAGGGCTTCAAGGCCGAATTCGGCTTTCCGTTCGAGCTGTTGTCCGACAAGGACGAAATCGTCTGCGAAATGTTCGGCGTAATGAAGTTGAAGAACATGTATGGCAAGCAGGTGCGCGGGGTCGAGCGCAGCACCTTCGTGTTCGACGTGGAGGGCAAGCTGGTGAAAAGTTGGCGCGGGCTGAAGGCGCCGGGGCATGCGGCGGAGGTGTTGGGGTTTGTACAAACGCTTTGAGCGGGCTTCAGCACCGTTCGCGTTGAACTTTCGAAGAGCACTTAACACCGCACCGTTCGCCCTAGCCTGTCGAAGGGCCTGTACGCTGTAGTGAGGGGTTTCGCTGATCTGCTGACCGTTGGCCGGGGGTAGCCCGGCGGCTAGTCACTTTCTTTTGTCTCGCCAAAAGAAAGTAACCCAAGAAAAGGCGACCCCGCTCACCCCCGAAACCCTGGAAATCGAACCTGCCGGACGGGCGGCAAAGAACTCGCCCCGCTTTGTTGTATTTCGAAGGTGAGCGGGGCTCAAACACCTTTGCCGCTGATCCGCCCGGCAGGCTCGATTTCCGGCGGGACTGAGAGTGGCGACAAGTCAAAACCGGGGCAGTAATGATTGGCGGTTTGTGTACTTGGGTGAGTTTCACTGCGAAGCCTTCGATCTGGTTGTGTCGGCTGCACAGCCTAGACCTGGTTTTGACCTTCTTCCCCTTACAGACCCGCCGAAGATCAAGTGCGTCGGGTGGATCAGCGGCAAAGGTGTTTGAGCCCCGCCCACAAAAAATCAATTAAACAGATCGAAGGCGGGGCGAGTTCTTTGCCGCCCACCCGACGTGCTTGATCTTCGGGAATTCGGGGCTGTCGGGGTCGCTTTCTTTTGGTTCCTTTTCTTGGCGAGACAAGAAAAGGAACTAGCTGCCGGGCTACCCCCGGCCAACGGTCAACAGTCCTGCGAGGAACTCAGCTATTGCCAACGGCGCTTCGACAGGCTCAGCGCGAACGGTGGTGAGGTAGGCGGCAACACGCCCTACTCCACCGTAACCGGCGCAGCCACCTTCCCCTTCCCCTCCGCCGCAAAAAACCGCTCCACCACCTCCAGCTTCCTTGTCCGCGTCATCGCCGGAAGCGCATTCAACAACAACTTCCCATACGGCTTGTCCGCCAGCCGCGTATCGCAAATCATCAACACGCCGCGATCGGTCTCGGTGCGGATCAGCCGCCCGGCCCCCTGCTTCAGGCTGATCGCCGCGTGCGGCAATTGATAATCCATGAAGGGCTTGCCGCCGTTTTTCTCGGCCTGGGCGATACGCGCCGCGACCACCGGATCGTCGGGCGGCTGGAACGGCAGCTTGTCGATGATGACGACGGACAGCACGTCGCCGGGCATGTCGACGCCCTCCCAGAAACTCTGACTGCCCAGCAGCACGGCGTTGCCGGCCTTTTGGAAACGGACTAGCAATTCGTTCTTGGGCGCCTCGCCCTGCACCAGCAGCGGGTAGTCCCACCCGCGAAATTTGAACGCATCGATCAACAGGCTGCGCGCCCGTTCCAGCGCACGCAGGCTGGTGAACAGGATGAACGCGCGGCCGCGGCTGACTTCGAGCACCGGCAACGCGGCCTTGACGACAGCGTCGGTGAACTCGGGCGTGTTGGGCGCGGGAAGGTTCTGCGGGACGTAGAGCACGCCCTGGCGCGGGTAATCGAAGGGGCTGTCGACGCACAGGGTTTCCGCGTCCTCGATGCCCAGGCGCGTTTTCAGGTGGGTGAAATCGCCGCCGACGGACAGCGTGGCCGAAGTCAGGATCCACGCCTGCGCGCGCTCGGTGAGCTTGGCGCCGAACATGGCGCCGACCGACAGCGGCGTCGCGTGCAGCAGCAGCGAACTCATCGTGGTTTCCAGCCAGCGCACGCGCGGGTTATCGGGGTCGTCGTCGCGCTGCCAACTGGCGAGCGTGGCCTGCACGGCCTGCGCGCGCTCGAAACAGTTCTTGAGGTCGGCATCGCGTTCGGCTTGGCTCTCCAGCAGCTTCACCATCTCATCGAGCGAAGCGGACAGGGCTTTCAACGCGCCCGGCCATTTGTCGTAGCGCGTCAGTTCCGCGAACGTCGACTTGACCGGGTTCTGCGGGAATGCCAGGCGCAGGTCGCGCGTGGCCTTGCCCAGGTCCTCGGCGGCGCGCCGCAGAGCCGGAAAGTCGCCTGCCTTCACCGCCGCCTGCCGTTTGGTGTCGCCCGCCAGATCAAGCAGTTGCGCGGTGGACAGCGTCTCGCCGAAGAATTGTGCGGCGGTTTCCGCCAGCTGGTGGGCTTCGTCGAGGATCACGGTGTTGCAGGCCGGCAGCAGTTCGGCGACGCCTTCGTCCTTGAGCCACAGGTCGGCGAAGAAGAGATGGTGGTTGACCACCACGACCTCGGCGTCGAGCGCAGCCTTGCGCGCCGCCATCACGAAGCAATCCTTGAAATGGCTGCACTCGCTGCCGAGGCAGTTGTCACGACTGGAAACCGCGTAATGCCAGGCGGTGGCGTCCTCGGGGATGCCTTCGGCCTCGGCGCGATCGCCGCTCGAGCTGGTTTCGGCAAAGCGGGCGATCTTGGCGAGCCAGGCGGGATCGTCGCGGTGGGTGAAGCGGCCATCGGCAAGATTGCGTTGTAGATGGTGATGACAGACATAGTTGGCACGGCCTTTCAGCAGTGCCACCTTGACCGGCGATTTCAGTGCACGACGCGCAGCCGGCAGGTCGCGATGAAACAACTGGTCCTGCAAGGCCTTGGTACCGGTGGAGATCACCACCTTGCCGCCCGACAGCAGGGCGGGAATCAGATAGGCCAGCGTTTTCCCCGTACCGGTTCCCGCTTCGGCCAGCAACACGCTGTTATCGGCGACTGCGCGTTCGACTGCCTTGGCCATGGCCAGTTGTTGCGGACGCGCACGCCAGCCCGGCAGGACTGCGGCACAAGCGCCATCGGGGGAAAAGAGCTGTTTCAGATCAAACATTTTTGGGCCGGATTTCAAGACGAAGTGTAACATTCACCCTAGGCAGAACCGTTTGCAGTTGCTTCAGTTCCACACGCCGCCTGCCGTTAGAACCTTAGACTTTGCCTATCCAATCCCGCCATGCGCCTATACCTGCTTTGCTTGCTGATGTCGGTATTCTCCGTCGCGGCACACGCGGCCATCGTCCAGCAGGAGATGCGCCCCGGAATCCCCGCCAATGCCGAATATCTGATCGGGCAGCGTAGCAAGCCCGCCGTATTGCTGCTGCATGGCTTCTTGCAAACGCGCGAGTTCCCCACTGTCGCCACGCTGGCCCGCGGCCTGCAGGATGCGGGCTACACGGTCCTGCTGCCCACGCTCAGCCTCAATATCCCCAACCGCATGCAGAGCCTGGCATGCGAAGCGGTACACAAACACAGCATGGAGGACGACGTGGCCGAGATCGGGCGCTGGGTGGGCTGGCTGAAGGCGCACGGCCATCGCTCCATCGTACTGGTCGGTCACAGTTTCGGCAGTTTGCAGTTGCTGGCGTATCTGAGTACCCATCCGGACCCGGCGATCAAGGCCTACATCGGCGCCTCGCTGGTCGAAGCCCAGATCGGCACCGCATCGCGCCAGGCCCTGATTGCCCAGCTGGAAGCCCAGATACAGAACCAACAACGAATCCTGGTCACCCAGCGCCTGTCATTCTGCCGGAAATACACCTCGACGCCAGAAGGCCTGTTGTCGTATGTGCGCTGGGACCAGCCTCGCCTGCTGACCGCGTTGAAGCAGGCACCGACCAGCGTACAACTCATCATGGGCGATGCCGACGGCATGCTGGGACAGGGCTGGCTCAAGGCTTTGCAGCATATCCAGGTTCCCCTGGTGATCGTGCACGGAGGCAGCCATTTCATGGATGGCGAGCATGAATTCGATCTGCTGGACCACACGCTCAAGTTCCTTGAAGCGCATCAACAAGGATCATCCCGATGAAATGGCCCGATGCCATTTCCATCAAGCAGATCGCGCTCGCTTTCATTACCGGGCTCCTGGTACTGATGAGCCTGATCGGCGGCTTTGCTGCCTACCAGACACGCGAGGTCACCCGCAGCCTGGAACAGCACAACCAGAATGCGGCCGCTTCCGAACTGACCTCGGCCGTCCAGCGCCTGTTGCGCCAGACGGATGACCAGGCAGCCAACCTGGCAGACTGGGACGAAACCCGACAACAACTGGTACTGCCCGAGTATTACTCATACTGGCGCGATCAACGAGTCTACGAAAGCGGCATGCTGCCCAGCCACTTTGTCCGGGTGGCACTGTATACCCCGTCGGGGTCGCTGCTGGCCCCGAGCCCGGCAAAAAACAGCCTGCCGGCCAGATTGCCCGCCGACGTCCCGCTTCATCGGCTATCCAGCTGGCTGGCCGATGAGGCTGGCGCCACCGTTTTGTATCATGCCTTCCCGGTTTACATCGACGAACGGCACCAAACCCTGCTCGGCTACGGCATGATCCGGATCGATTTCATGCCGGCCCTGCTGCAGCAGGAAGCGCTCCACTTCGCGGACAAGGCCAGCATCAAGCTGACGCTGAAACCGGGCGAAAACCTGCCTGCCACCAAGCTGCTTTCAAGGCTGGCGTTCAAAGCCCAGCCCGACCCCGACCGGCTCCGCTTTCAGAGCATCCTGTCACGCACCCTGCTCGCGCTGTTTGTGCTCCTGATGGCCATGGCCCTGCTCGGTTTCGTCGTCTACAACCGCCTGCTGGTGCGTCCGCTACGCCGGCTATCGCAGGATATCGATGCCATGCAGCACGGCCGGTTCAGCCCGCATTCCTCGCGTTCGCAGGCCATGCGCATCAGCGAACTGGAGAATGTCCGCCGCTCGCTGTATGACTATCAGCTGCAATTGCGCGAACTGCACGGCTCGCTGGAACACCAGAATCGCGAATTCCATTCGCAGGCCCGCCAGGATGCGCTCACCGGCTGCCATAACCGGCGCGCCTATGAAGAAGATTGGGAGAAATTCCGTATCGAGCTGAAAAATGCGCCACAAGGCGTGGCCTTCCTGCTGTTCGATTGCGACCGCTTCAAGACCATCAACGACACTTACGGCCATGCCAAGGGCGACCGCGTGCTGTCCATCATCGCCGATGCACTGGTGATGGCGCTGCGCGCCAACGACCGCCTGTACCGCCTCGGCGGCGACGAGTTCGCCACCTTCCTGTCGCGCACTACCCCGGCCCAGGCCAAGCAGATCGCGCAGCGCTGCCAAAGCCTGCTCGACGCGTCGGTCTTCAGCGATCTGGGAATCAATGAACCAGTCGGGATCAGCATCGGCATCGCCTTCTGCGCGGCTGATCAGCTCGAGCATATCAACGACCTGCCCAAGCAGGCGGACATCGCCATGTACACCGCGAAACAACCCGGCCGTACCCGCATCGCCCTGTATGGCGAAGATACCGAGCGCGCCTCACAGACGCTGGTGGCCAGCCGCGAAACCAGCGCCCTGTTCCAGGCCCTGGCCAGCCCCGGCATGATCGAAATGCATTACCAGTCCATTCACGCGCTGCCCGGGCGCAAGGTGGATTATTACGAGGCTCTGGCGCGCATCCGTTACCACAACGACCTCATCATGCCGGACGCATTCCTGCCGGTTGTCAGCAGCCGCCGTCTGGAGGCCGGATTCGATCTGGCGGTGCTGAACCAGGTCGATGCCGACCTGTCGTCACAGCAGCTGCCGCCCGGCATCGGGATATCGATCAACCTGTCCGCTCAAAGCATTTCGCACCCCGAGGTCGTGTCGCAACTGTTGGAGTTGTCGCGTCACAATGCCCGTCACCCACTGATGCTGGAAATCACGGAAACCTCGCTCATCACGCAAATGGCGGAGGTGCGCACCTATCTCGACCTGTTGCGTACCGTGAATTACCGCATCGCCATGGACGATTTCGGCACCGGCTATTCGCCGTTGCGTTATCTGGTCGATCTGCCGGTGGACGTGGTCAAGTTCGACATCTCGCTGGTGAACAAGCTGGGACAGGACAACCGTGCAAGCCAGGTGGTAGCCGACTTCGCCCGCATGATGAGCGATGCGGGCTACTCGCTGGTGGCCGAGGGCGTGGAAACCGACACCATCCTGCGCAAGGTCGAAAGCCTGGGCATCGCGCACGTGCAGGGTTACTTGCTGAGCCGTCCCATGCCGCTGGCGAAGGTGGCCGCCAGCTTCGACGACCAGAACGCAGACGTCAATTGCACCGCCTGATTCCGGGCATCAATGCTTGCCCGAGCGCCAGATGGAAAAGATGATCCATAGGCTGTTGAAAAACGCGATCAGGAATCCCAGCAGGCCGAACAGCGGCAGGCCGAATAGCTGGGGGCCGCCCTTCACCGTCATGATGATGCTCGAGCCGACGACCAGCGAGGCCGTCAGGATGCCCATGGTCAACCGGTTGCTGGCGCGGTCCAGTTGATGGCCGAACTGGTCCAGCCGTTTCAGGTCGAGATCGACCTTGACCCGGCCCCGCCGCATATCGCGCAACAGATGCCGTAGGTCGCGCGGCACGTCGGCCAGCACCTCCAGGGTCTCGCGCACGCTCTTGCGTCCGCGTGCAAGCAAGGCCTGCGGCGTGTAACGCTGCTGGATGACGCGTTCAACGAAAGGCGTCACATGGTCGATCATGTGGAATTCCGGATCGAGTTGCTGGCCCAGCCCCTCCAGCGTGATCAGCGTCTTGAACAACAGGGTCAGATCGGCCGGCAGGACCAGGTTGTTGTCGCGCATGACCGCCGTGATGTCGTTCAGCAATCCGCCGATTTTCACGTCCTTGAGCTGCAGGTCGTCGTAGCTCTGCAGCAGTTCCGCCACGTCGTAGGCCAGGCGGTCTTCATCGCTGACCGACTCGCCGCTCCAGTCGAGCAGTACCTGCAGCAAGGCCTGCTCGTCCTTGCGCGTCAAGGCATGCAGCAGATCGACGATCTGGTTGCGGCGGGGATTGGTCAGCATCCCCACCATGCCGAAGTCGATCATGCCGATGCGGTTGTCTGGTAGGAAAAGAACATTCCCGGGGTGCGGGTCGGCATGGAAATAGCCATGTTCCAGCACCATGCGCAGCACGGCATCGGCCCCGCGTGCCGCCAGCAGTTTGGGATCGAGCCCCTGCGCGCGCAGCTTGTCGGGCGCGACGCCGGCCATCCCGATGATTTCTTCCTGCACATTGACGCGATCATTGGTGAACTCCCAGTACACCCGGGGAATTTTCACCAGCGGCTCGTCGGCGAAATGACGCGCGAACTGGTCGATGTTGCGTGCTTCTTTCGCCAGGTCGAGTTCGCGATTCAAGGAGCGGCGGAACTGCGACACGATTTGCGCCGGGTCATAGCGGCGCGAATCCGGCACTTCGCTTTCCAGCAGTTTGGCAGCGTGCTCCATGATGCGCAGGTCGGCCTGGATCACGCCTTCGATGCCGGGCCGGCGAATCTTGACGACGACCCGCGTGCCGTCCTTGAGCGTGGCGCGATAGACCTGCGCAATGGAGGCCGCCGCCAGCGGCACCGTATCGAATTCTGCGAACACCTCGGCGGGATCGCCCTTGATGGCTGCCACCAGATCGCGATGCAACCGCTCGTAAGGCACTGCCGGCACCTGGCTGTGCAGCTTCTCGAATTCGGCGATCCAGTGCGGCGGGAACATGTCGACCCGCGTCGCCAGCACCTGGCCCAGCTTGACGAAGGTCGGACCGAGTTCTTCCAGCGCGCGGCGCACGCGCACCGGCGCGTCGAGCTGGCTGATTTCGCTGGCACTGTGCCAGTGCAAAACCCGGCCGGCGCGCTCCAGCGCGCCGCTGATGCCCAGGACGCGCACCAGATCGCCCCCGCCATAGCGGATCATCACCGAGGCGATTTCATGCAATCGCGGCAGGTCGCGCACGACCGAAATGGTTTCCCAGAGCATCGTTGTTTTTTTGGAATCAGTTAATGCCGAGAGTGTACCCGCAAGGGGCACGTCGGATCCGTAAGCCACTCAAGCGGCAACGACCCGCTGTCGCCGCAAGCCGCATGGTGGTAAAAGCTCGCGCCCGTCGCGGAGAGGTCAGGAACGCAGGCGCTCGCTCTGCCGCTTGAGCGAATCCGACAGAGCCTCCAGGATGCCGCTCGCCACCAGCGACAGGCGTTCGGTCGCCGTACTGGCCGATTCGCTCAGCCCGGCCCGTCCCGCGGCGCCGCTGGCCTTCACGCCGTTCGCCAGTTGCTGGAGCGCTTCGCGTACCTGTTCGCCGGTGCGGGTGCCGCTGATTATCAGGTGATCGCTCAGGTAGCCGAGTTCTTCCTTCAGCTTGCCGCCCGATTGGCTGGCGGTCTGCTTCAGGGCCTCGACAATCTGGCCCTCCAGGTCGCGGAGTTGTTCGAGACTCGCCTTCAGTTCATTGTCCTTGAAGGATTGGCCTTGGGTAGCCGCTTCGCGCAAGGTATAGGACGCCGCCTGTGCCGCACTGCCGACGGCCTCGTCCAGACCGGCGATCGCCTGTTTGAGTCCATCCTTCATTTCGCCGCCGCGCGAAGTCAGGCCGCTACCCACGCCGGACGAGATGGCAACGACCAGTTCGCGTATGTCATTCAGCGCCATGCGCCGTTCGTGCAGCACGCGCGCAGTCAGGTCGCGTACGCGCTCGTGCAGGTCGGGCGCGGACGCCGCCGCCGCGGCCTCGTCGTGCAATTGCACAAGCTGCGTATTTTCAGGGATACTCGTTTCGCCTGTGGCAGGCGTGTTCACGTCATTCATGATGCAGTCCTCAGGGTCAAGATTCGCCGCATTTGGCCGTAGTTTCGTTTCAACTATAGAGCAGATTGCTATTCGATGAAGTCCGTCCTGCTGTCAGCCATGCTGGTCGTTCTGCTCACGCAGCCTGCGCATGCCGCGCCGTCCGACGACATATCCATCTATGCGGTCAGCCTGGTGGGAAGCCCGTATCGCCTGGGCGGCACGTCGCCCGACACCGGACTCGATTGCAGCGGCTTCGTCGACCATGTCTTCCACCAGATAACCGGCGTCAAGCTGCCCCACGACAGCCTGGCGATCAGCGAATCCACCCAAGCCCTCGATCGGGCCGATCTCCAGCCCGGCGATCTGGTTTTCTTCAACACCCTCGACCACGCGTTCTCTCACGTCGGCATCTATCTGGGCGATGGCCGCTTCGTGCATGCCACGAGCAGCCGGACCGGTTCGGTCATGGTGTCCAGGCTCAGCGATCCTTACTGGCGCGAGCGGTTCGACGGCGCTCGCCGCGTCGCCCTGCCTGCGGACCCGTCCGTGGCGGTTGCGTCATTCGAGTAGGGCCCGCCCGAAGTTCTTCCCCATTCGCCTCTGCCGGATATCCGGGTAAGCGCTGCAAGGCTCCAACCCATGCAATTCAGAATTGATAAGCGTTCTCATTTTTAGTACGATGCGGGCATTCTTTAACTCAGCAGGAAAGTCCGCAACATGCCATTCCCCAGACTGATCACCGCGCTGCTCCTGGCCGCTGTAGCCCTGCCCGCGGCAGCCGAGAACGTCGTGGTGTATTCCGCGCGCAATGAACAACTCATCAAACCCCTGTTCGACGCCTATACCCGCGACACCGGCGTACAGATCAAATTCATCACGGACAAGGAAGGTCCCCTGATGGCACGGCTGAAAGCCGAAGGCAGGAACACCCCCGCCGACGTGCTGCTGACGGTCGATGCCGGCAATCTGTGGCAGGCCGCGGAAGAAGGCCTGCTGCGCCGGATCCAGTCGGAGACCCTGCAGGCCAACGTGCCGGCCCATTTGCGCGATCCCAACAACGAATGGTTCGGTCTGTCGGTACGCGCGCGCACCCTGGTCTACAACACCAACATGGTCAAGCCCGCCGATCTGTCGACCTACGAAGACCTGGCCAATCCGAAATGGAAAGGCCGCCTTTGCCTGCGCACGTCGAAGAAGGTTTATAACCAGAGCCTGGTCGCCATGATGATCACCGAATACGGCGAAGGTAAAACCGAGGACATGGTGCGCGGCTGGATCGCCAACCTCGCCACGTCGCCCTTCCCCGACGACACCAAGGCGATGGAAGCCGTGGCGGCCGGCCAATGCGATGTCACGCTGGTCAACACCTATTATTTCGGCCGCCTGATGGCGAAGCAGCCGAACCTGCCGCTGGCGATTTTCTGGCCCAACCAGAACCTGAAGAACAAGGCTGCCGGCGTGCACGTCAACATCTCCGGGGCGGGTGTCACGCGCTACGCCCGGAATCCAGCCGGTGCGCAGAAATTGATCGAATGGCTGTCGTCCGACAAGGCGCAGAATCTGTTCGCCGACGTCAATCTGGAATACCCGGTCAACCCGAACGTGACGCCTGACAAGACCGTGGCCGCCTGGGGCAACTTCAGACAGAACCTCATCAACGTGAAGGAGGCTGGCAGCCTGCAGGCCAAGGCCGTAAAATTAATGGATCGTGCCGGTTACAAGTAAGAAGTGCCCCATCTTGTCTGACAAGCTTGCAATGCCCTCAAGAACGCCCGCTGCGGGCGTTTTTGTTTGGTCGCCTCCCAGCGGCTGGATGCTGTTCGCCCTTGCGATCACCGCGTTGGTGCTGGTGCCGGTCGTGGTCACCTTCTCGTCGTTTGCACAGGTAGACGGCGACATCCTTGCCCACCTGACCGAATTCGTCCTGCCCGAACTGGTCGGCAATACGTTGTGGCTGCTACTCGGCGTGGGGATCGGCGTCAGCGTGCTGGGCGTGTCGCTGGCCTGGCTCACGGCGATGTGCGACTTTCCCGGCCGCCGCCTGTTCGACTGGGCACTGCTGCTGCCGCTGGCCTTGCCCGCCTACGTCACCGCCTTTGTCGCGATCGGCCTGCTGGATTTCACTGGTCCGCTGCAGACCTGGCTGCGTGAAAGCCGGGGTATCACCGGCTTGCCCGAGATCCGTTCGCGCGGTGGGGTCATCCTGGTGATGTCGCTGGCGCTCTATCCCTATGTCTATCTGATTGCGAAGAACGCCTTTGCCACGCAAGGTGCGATCGCGCTGGAAGCCGCACAATCGCTTGGCTTGTCGCGCTGGCAAGGATTCTTCCGGGTGGCGCTGCCAATGGCGCGACCGTGGATCGCCGCCGGCTTGATGCTGGCGCTGATGGAGACCCTGGCCGACTTCGGCACCATGGCGATCTTCAACTACGACACCTTCACCACCGCCATCTACAAGGCCTGGTATAGCCTGTTCTCCCTGCCGGCAGCGGCGCAGCTGGCCTCGATCCTGATTCTGTTCGTGCTGGTCGCGGTGGTGTTCGAGCAGCGTTCACGCACCCGGATGCGCTATGGTGCCGTGGGCCGCAGCGCCGCGCAGCGCCGCATCCGGCTGTCGCCGGCCCTGGCCGGGTTGGCGTTCCTGTATGCCGGGACGGTGCTGGCCGTCGCCTTCCTCATTCCGGTCATGCAGCTAGCCCTGTGGGCACGCACGGTTCTCACCGATGATCTCGATTCGCGCTACTGGGACTTCGCCTGGCATTCGGTGCTGCTGGCCGGCATCGGCGCACTGATGGTGGCAGCCGTCGCACTGCTGCTCGCCTACGCTGGGCGTCAACGTCCCGGTGCCGCAATGACATGGACGCAACGCCTCGCCACGCTCGGCTATGCCTTCCCCGGCGCCGTACTGGCGGTGGGGCTGTTCATCCCGGTGGCGGCGCTGGACAACTGGCTGATCGATCGCGGCCGCAGCTGGTTCGGCTTCGGCGGCACCGAGATCCTCAAAGGCACGCTACTGATCATGTTGCTGGCCTATCTGGTGCGTTTTCTTGCAGTCGGCTTCGGCCCCATCGACAGCGGGCTGCACCGCATCACCCGCAGCATCGACGAAGCCGCGCGCAACCTCGGCAGCTCAACCACCGCATTGCTTACCCGGGTGCACTTCCCCATCCTGCGTGCCAGCCTGCTGACAGCCGCGACGCTGACCTTCGTCGACATCATGAAGGAAATGCCCATTACCCTGATGACCCGCCCATTCGGCTGGGACACACTGGCAGTGCGGGTGTTCGAGATGACCTCGGAAGGCGAATGGGAGCGCGCCGCGTTGCCTTCGCTCGCCATCGTCGTTGCCGGTATCATCCCCATCATTCTCCTGACCTGGCGCGGTACGCGCCCGCTTGACTGACCCCCTATGGCTGAACTGATCCTCGACTCGGTGTCGCAGTCGTACGCCGCACGCCAGATCATCGCCAACCTCTCCTTCACCCTGCCCGAAGGGGCGATCGGCTGTCTGCTCGGCCCGTCGGGCTGCGGCAAGACCACCGCACTGCGCTGCATCTCCGGCTTCGAGCCGATCCAGGCGGGCGAGATCCGCATCGGCGGCGAAGTTGTCAGCCGCCCCGGCTGGATGCTGCCCGCCGAAAAACGCCGCGTCGGCATGGTGTTCCAGGACTACGCGCTGTTCCCGCACCTGAACGCGGCGGACAACGTCGGCTTCGGCCTGCGCGGCCAACCCTCGACTGCGCGTCTGGCGCGAGTCGACGAATTGCTGGCGCTGGTCGGCCTGGCCGGCCACGCCGGGCAGTTCCCGCACCAGCTTTCCGGCGGCCAGCAGCAGCGCGTGGCCCTTGCCCGCGCGCTGGCGCCGCGCCCGCGCCTGATCCTGATGGACGAGCCTTTTTCCAATCTCGACGTCGAACTGCGCGAACGCCTGTCGCTCGAAGTGCGCGACATCCTCAAGCGCGAGGCGACCACCGCGCTCATCGTCACCCACGACCAGTACGAGGCCTTCGCGCTCGCCGACTGGGTCGGCGTCATGCATGAAGGCCGCATCCAGCAGTGGGACACACCCTACAACCTGTATCACGAACCGGCGAACCGCTTTGTCGCCGATTTTGTTGGCCAGGGCACGCTGCTCACCGGCGAAGTCGTCAACGACCATCAGGTCGAAATCGAGCTCGGCGTGCTCGACGGCCACATCCCGGTCGAATGCGACGCCAGCGGCTGCGACGAATGCGTGCGCAACTGCCATGTCGACGTGCTGCTGCGTCCCGACGACATCGTCCACGACGACGACAGCCTGCTGCTGGCGGAAGTCGAGAACAAGGCCTTCCGCGGCGCCGAATTCCTCTACACGCTGAAGCTGCCGAGCGGCCAACGCGCGCTGTCGCTGGTACCGTCGCACCATAATCACGCCATCGGCGAGAAGATCGGCATCAAGCTGGCCGTCGATCATGTCGTGGCATTCCGCCGCGAATAATTCCATGCTGCCTGCCCCTCTCCGCGGTTTGCTGTTCAATGTCGGGCTGGGTTTCACTGCCGCCCTGTTGCTGATGCTGGCCGTGATCGGCCTGGGCGTCACCCAGATGGCCTATCTCAACGCCGAGCTCTCGAAAGTCGTATCCGTCAACAACGTCAAGACGCGTCTGGCTTCGCACATGCGGGACACGCTGCGCGACCGCGCGATGCTGATGCACAACATCGTGGTCTCCATCGATCCCTGGGAAAAGGACACGCTCTTCCTGCAGTTCCAGGAGTATGGCGAACGCTATTCCAAGGACCGTAGCCAACTGGTGACAATGCTCAGCACGCCCGAGGAAATGAAGCTGATGGCCGACCTGGATGCCATCACGCTGGCCAATCAACCGGTCATGTTCAACGTGGTCGAAGCGGCGCTCGACGACAACAATTACAACGCATTGACCCTGCTGCAGAAAGAGGCCATTCCCCTGCAGAACCGCCTGGTCGAGGCGCTCGACAACATGACCAACCTGCAGCGCAAGGAAAACGAGACCGCACTGGGCAAAACCTTCACCGCCTACCAGGCTACGCGCAACCTGATGCTGGTGCTGGGCATCTTCGCGACCTTGCTGGCCTCGCTGGTGGCCGTACTGGTAGGCCGCCGCATGCTGACCCAGACACGCCAACTGGAAGTGGAAAGGCAGAAGTACCAGACCCTGTTCGAAACCAACTCGGACGCCGTCGTCATCCTCGACAACACCGGCTTCACCGACTGCAATCCGGCCACGCTGTCACTGTTCGGCATGGATACGGTCAAAGAATTCCTGCACACGCCGATACAGAAACTCGGCACGCCCATCCAGGCCAATGGCGGAATGGCCATCGACAACGCCATGCGGGCCATCAACCTGGCGCGCCACCTGGGGCATTCAGCCATAGACTGGCAGGGTGTGCGCAAGGACGGCTCGGTGTTCTCGGCCGAGATCGCCCTCCATGCCATGACGCTGGAAGGCAAGCCGGTGATCCAGGCAATCATGCGCGATGTCTCCGAACGCCGGGCCGCCGAGGCCGCCAAGGAAGCGGCCCGCGAGGCAGCCGTCCAGATGGCGCGCGCCAAATCGGAGTTCGTCGCCAACGTCAGCCACGAAATCCGCACCCCGATGCACGGCATCCTGGGGATGAGCGGCCTCTTGCTGAAGACCCCGCTCGACGGCCGCCAGCGCGAATATGCCTCCACCCTGAGAAGCTCGGCCGAAAGCCTGCTTACGATCATCAACGACATTCTCGACTTCTCCAAGATCGAGGCGGGCAAGCTCTCCATCGAACAGGTCGCCTTCTCGCCGGTTGCATTGGTACAGGGCGTGACGGCCCTGTTCCAGGCGCGCGCGCTGGAGAAAAATCTGCAACTCACCCTGTCGCTGCCCGAGCACTCGCCCGCCGCGCTGCTGGGCGATCCCACGCGCATCCGCCAGATCCTGTTGAATCTGGTCGACAACGCCATCAAATTCACCCATCAGGGCGAAGTCGAACTGCACGCGCGCTTCGTGACGGACGAGGACGGCATCGGATGCCAGTTCAGCGTGCATGACAGCGGTATCGGCATGAATGAAGAAACCCAGACGCGCCTGTTCCAGGCTTTTTCGCAGGCGGATTCGTCGACCACGCGTCGCTATGGCGGAACCGGCCTGGGACTTGCGGTCAGTAGCCAGTTGGCCGGCCTGATGGGTGGGCGGCTCACTGTCGAGAGCCAACCGGGCAAGGGAAGCTGCTTCACCCTCCATCTCACGCTTCCCGCGACCACTCTGCCACTGGTCGAGCTTCCGACACAGGCCGTCATCCAGCTGCACGGCCGCGTCCTGATGGTGGAAGATCATCCCGTCAACCAGAAGGTCCTGTCGCACCAGCTGCGCGAAATGGGCCTGCAGTTTGCCGTGGCCGCCAGTGGTACCCAGGCGCTGGACCTGTTGTCGTCCGAAGCATTCGATCTGGTGCTGATGGACTGGCAAATGCCGGAGATGGACGGCCTCGAAGCCACCCAGCGGATTCGCCGGCTGGAAACCGATGCCCGCCACATTCCGATCATCGCATTGACCGCCAATGCCAATGCAGGTTTCCGCGAAGCCTGCCTGGCAGCGGGCGCGAACGATTATCTCAGCAAACCCTACACCGAAGCCGCATTGTCTGCGCTGCTGATGCAATGGCTGGCGCAGGCTGCGCCAGCTGCAGGCACCGCCCCACTGCTCGACCTGTCCGCTCTGCATGCGCGCTACCCCGACAATCCGCAACTGGTGCGCGATCTGGAAACGCTCTTCGTCTCCACCACGGAAGCCAGCCTGAGCACGCTGAAACGCGGAATCGAGCAAGGCCAGACCGAGCTCTGCCGCAAGGAAGCACACGCCCTCAAGGGCGCAGCCGCCAGCGTGATGGCCACCGTCATCCGGGAAGGCGCCGCACGCATCGAAACCCGCGTGCAAAGCGGCGATTTCGCCGCCGCGGCAACGGAACTGGCGGCGCTGGAAGCACACTTCCGTACCCATGGCGGCGGCGCAGATTGACGCACGCCCTGCGGCGCGTAGGATAAAAACCTAGCCGTCCAGGAGACACGTCATGATGCGCTCGCTTCCCCTCCTACTCGCCTGCCTTTGCAGCCTGTCTGCAATCGCCGCCGAACCCCCTGCGGCCACGCCCCCACCGACCGTAGCGCCAGCCGCACCCGCTGCGCCCGAACAAAGCTGGATCGACGTCACGTCGACGCCCTACGGCCCGATGCTGATGCAGCAGGCACCGCCGCCACCCTACCGCGATTACCAGATGAACCGCATCCTGACGCCAGAGGAAAAGGCACGCTGGCTGCAGACGGCCATGCCCATGATGTCCCATCTGATGCAGATGGACGCGCGCGAGGCGATGAACTATTTCGCCCTCAAGTACAAGGCCAAGCCTGGCGTGTCGTTCGATCAGGTGGTCGAATCGATGATGCTGCGCGCCAATCAGCTGAACCTCAAGTTCGTCGGCAAGAACCTGATATGGAAGGAATTCAGGGCCATGCTGCACGACGACAAGGCGCCACGCGTCGAAGTATTCAGCTTCTGCGACATCGCCGTCGGCCGCGACCTGCTCAAGGTCATCCCGGAAGTCGTCGTGTTCCTACCCTGTCGCATCGCGGTGATGGAGGATGCCGACAAGAACATCTGGGTACTGACATTGGACTGGGACGTGACCTGGCTCGACCAGGCCGGCAAGCAGGCGGGCATCACGCCGGAATTGCGCAAGGGCGCGATGGACATCCGCGAGAAACTGGATAGCGTGATGCGTGCCGGCGCCGACGGCGCGCTATAAACGCCGGGCGCTGCCAGCAAAAAAATCTGAATGCCCGCTATCGCAGCCGGATGGCACCATACGGGATTCGTTTCCGGCCCCTAACCGCATGCCTACGCTTTTCTCCCCGTTCATCTCGCTCCCCGTGCTGGAGCGGAATTTCGCCGACGGACTCGCCGCCATGCTGGAAAACCATCGCGGCCTGGGCGTCTACATCCTCGTCCTTGCCAACGCCGCCTACGATCCGAAGCTGTGGACACGGCTCGCGCCTGCACTGTCGGCACGTCATGCGGAACTCGCAGCGGCCCTCACCGACACCCTTCGCGACGGCAGGAAATTGGCCGATCCGGAGGATGATGTGCTGGTTTTCCTCAAGCTCCTCGCCATCGGCTTCGACCACCTGAAAACGATGGAAAGCCGCAGCGCCGGACCGTGGCACCTGTTCTTCAACCCCATCCGCGCCTTGCGCCCGCCCCGCATCAGCGGAACGAAATTCGACAGCCTGCTGCGCCCCTTCGACCCCGCGGGCTTTCATTTCAACAAATCCTTTCTCGCCAGGGAAATCCTGTGGGAAGGCAAACTCGCCGCCAAGCCGGCACGCCTGCTGTACAACAAATTCCCCTTCGCCCGGCTGCATGGCCTGCTGGTGCCCGATCCCCAGCGCGAACTGCCGCAGTTCCTCACCCCCGAACTGCACGGCTGGGCCTGGCATCTCTGCGCCCATGCCGGCGCGCACGGCCTTTCCCTCGCCTATAACAGTACCGGCGCCGGCGCCTCGGTCAACCATCTGCACTTCCAAAGCTTCGTGCAGCCGAATCCCTTGCCGGTGAAGTATCCGTGTTTTGCCCACAACGGCGGCAGCGAACCCTATCCACTTCCGTGCCAGCGTTTCACCGAGCCCGCCGACGCCTGGCTCGAGATCGATCGCCTGCATGCGCGCAACATCCCCTACAACCTGATCTACAGCAAGAACTGCTTGCATCTCATCGCCCGCGTGCCGCAGGACAGCGACAAACTGTGTGCGGATAGCCGCGGTTACGGCTGGAGCGAAATGGCCGGTGCGGTCACGCTGTTCAGTCGTGAAACGTTTGAAAACTTGAGCGCGACGGAATTCGAGGCGGAATTGGCGGGCTTTGCGCCCTGACGGGGGGCGATGTGGCCCCGTATCCCCTGGCCCAAACGGACCATAACCCACACATCACCGTGTCAAGACCTCATCGCTAAGCTCGCTAGGCTTACCTGAGGAGAAACGGCCGTGTGCAAATGGATTCATGCCCTGACGCTGATGCTCGCACTGAGCGCAGCTTTCCCTTCGGCTGCCTCGACCATCAGTATTTCAGGTGCGAATGACCCGTTTACACCCCCTCCAGCAGTGGTCACACCCATTACGGGCGCAGACGGCCCGCTTGCACCTGCCGCTGACTACACCCTGCCCTACCGTGCCGATGGCATCTTCGATTTCTCCGCAATCGACCTCGGCGCCGGCATCACGCTCCGCTTCGATCCGCAAACGCGGAACGTGACCCTGCTCTCGCTGGGAGACATCCTGATCGCTGGAATGGTCGACGCCAGCGGAATCCAACTTGCGCTGGAAACACCAGGGAAGATCCTTGTCTCAGGTTCAATCTGGGCGGGCACCCTTTCGCTGAGTGCTAATACCGTATCGCTGCTCGGCTCTATAACCCTCACACCTGATGCGCCGTATCTGCCGTCTATGGGCAATATCCCCATCCGAGGGCCGGGCTCAATCATTCTTACTGTGCCCGAGCCCGCAACGTCATGGTTGGTTGTAACGCTGCTTCCGATATTGATACTGCTCGGACGTAAACGCACCTCGCACGGGTGCTAGCCAACGGTCATTCTAGTACGATCGCCTGCCCCTGCAGCAAAGCCTCCACGCCCCAGCCGGGTGCTGCCTCGCGTAGTTCATTCATGATCGCCGACTCATTGCCCGGCTTCAGATGCGTGATCCACACCTCTGGCCGCGCGCTGAGCCCATTCAACTCCGCCGCCAGCGAATCCGGCCAGTGATGCTTCGACGCCTTGGCGATCTCGACCAGTTCGTTTTCGAACGAGGTTTCGATGATGAGGTGGCGCAGGTCGGGAATGGCGTTGAGCGCGGCGACGAAGGGAGCGCTGTGGGTGGTGTCGCCACTGAACACCAGGCTGCCGGATGCCGTGGCCACATGCAGGCCGCATGCCGGCACCACATGGTTGACCGGCAACGGGCGGAATGTGCGCCCCCTCAGGATGAACGCCTCGCCCAGGCCGAGCGGCGCGAAGCGTAGCCAGGGCGCCTCCTCGCTCGGAATCTTGCGGAAATCCGGCCACAGCTGCCAATTGAAGAGATGGGTGGACAGTACCTCCAGCACCTCGGGTAGCGCATGCACCGTCACCGGCGTACCGCGCAGATCGCCGACGCTGTCGAGCAGCAGCGGCAGCCCCAACACGTGATCGAGATGCGCATGGGTGAGGAACACGTGGTCGATCTTCACCAGTTGCTCGAAGTCGAGCGTGGTGAGCCCGCTGCCGGCATCGATCAGCACATCGTCGTCGACCATGAGGCACGTGGTATGACGCCCACTGCCGATGCCGCCGCTGCAACCCAATACGGTAAGTTTCATGGTCACTTTGTCGTGTAGACGAACACGCCGTCCCAGTCGGCGGGCGGCGGCGTTTCGCGGAAATGCGCGATGCGTTCGAGATAGATATCGTACAGCGTACGCGGCGTGCGGGCATTGAGCGCGCGTAGTGCCGATTCGGCCGCCTCCCAATCCTGTGACTGATAACGCGCAAAAGCAAGCTCGAAATCGGCTGCGCCCTGACGTACCGACTCGTCGAGGCCGGCCTTGCCACCCAACGGTTCGTATATCGCCACCGGGGTTTCCTTGCCCTTGACGCGCACGTCGTCGACTTTCATGAAGACGTGCTCCGGATCGGCCTCGACCGTCGTCTGCGTGACCAGGATGCCGACGCCATACTGCTTGGTGATGCCCTCGAGACGCGAGCCGAGGTTGACCGCATCGCCCATCACCGTGTAGGACATGCGGAATTCCGAGCCCATGTTGCCGACGCTCATGCGACCGGTGTTGACGCCGACACCGATCTTCACTTCGGGCCAGCCACGCGCGGCGAATTCCTGATTCAGTTGCGACAGCGCAGCCTGCATGTCGAGCGCAGTCTGTACGGCACGGCTGGCATGATCGCCCAAGTCCACCGGTGCGTTCCAGAACGCCATGATGGCGTCACCGATGTATTTGTCGATGGTACCCCGGTGCTGCTGGACGATGCGCGTCATGGTCGACAGATAGGCATTCAGCACTTCGGCCAGTTCGGCCGGCGGCAGTTTCTCGGAGAAGTTGGTGAAGCCGCGGATATCGGAGAACAGCACCGTCATCTCGCGCGACTGTCCTTCCATCGTGTAGTGGGCCGGATCCTGGCTCATCTCGTCGGCGAGTTCGGGCGGCACGTACTGGCCGAAGAGTTTGGTGATCTGACGCTTGCTGCGCGTCGCCGCAAAAAATCCGTATGCGGTGTTGAGCGCGTACAGACCCAATACCGTCAGCATCGGCGCCGCCATCGGCACCACCCAGAAACGCGACCAGGCGGCCGCATAGGCTGCCAGCAGCAATCCCAGCAGCGCCAGGCTCGCCATCAGACCGACCACCGGGCCGAAGCGCAGCAATACACCCGTCAGCAACGCGCCCAGCAACAACACGGCGAGCAGACGCGCGTCGTCGGCCCACGCGGGCATGCTGCGGGTGGTGCCGTCGAGCATCCCGGCAATCAGGTGAGCGTGAATCTCGACGCCCGGGAAGGTATTGGAGAATGGCGTCACGCGCAGATCGGTCAACCCTGGCGCAGTCGATCCCACCAGCACGATGCGGTTTTCCAGTTGTGCCGGCACCACCTTGCCCGCCAGTACCTGTGCCGCCGAAATGTAGGGGAACGGCGAACCGGCGCGATACGGCACATAAACGGTGCCGTCGGCACTCAAGGGGATGCGAATGCCGCCCACTTCGAGCCACGGCGTACGGTATGACCTGCCGAGCAGACTGCTTTGCTCGACGCCGGCAGTCACAGGATCGCCGCCGAACGCCACCCGCAGGGTGGACGCCGACAGCGCCAGGTAATAGCCGGCGTCGAACGGGGTGACCAGGTTCATCTGGCGCGCCGTGCCATCGGTGTCGGCCCGCATGTTGAAGAATCCGGCAGCCGGTGCCGCTTGCTGGAATGCCGCCAGGTTCGCGCCATAACCTGTAGGCGACGGCATACCCGGGTGCAGCGGATCGAACGCCGTGCCCCGCAGGGACGATGGCGGCAACGTGCCGGTGCGGGCGTTGCCGTAGCCCGCCGGGATGAAGTAATAGCCCAGCGAAACCGGACGTTCGGCGAGCGCCTGGGCAAAACGGGCGTCGTAATCGAGCCGGGGCGCGAGGTGCTCGAGCGCATTCTGAAAATCGCGACTGCCCGCCAGGTCATGCTGCGCCAGCCGTTTGAGGGTATCGAGTCCCGAACTGTGGTCCGGTTCGGCGAACACGACGTCGAAGCCCACTGCCGCCACGCCGTAGCGGTCGAACAGTTGCGCGACCAGCCGGGTCATGGTGTCGCGACTCCACGGCCAGCGTCCCACGCTTTTCAGGCTGGCTTCGTCGATGTCGAGGATGGCCACGCGGTCGTCCTGGCCCAGCGGCGCGGTGCGCTTCAGCCAGACGTCATACAGCCAGGCCTCGGCACGCTGCATGGGCGTGATATGGATCAGCCCGGCAACATGGGCCGCGATCAGCAGGACAAACAGCGCAGACAGGCCTGCCTGCGCCAGCCGGGACGAAACGCGCTTCACCGAAGATGGTAGAAGCGGCCGGGCAGGTCCTTGCCATGCACGGCATCGAGGCGGCTGCCGACGGCCTCGCCCAGTTCAGCCAGGCGATCGGCCGGATGCGGGTGGGTCTTGTACAGCAGGCTGGTCCGGCTGTCCTTGGCCGGCAGCCCGGCCAGATCCTGCAATACCTCGGGCAGACCCCAGGGGTCGTAGCCGGCGCGCGCCGCAAACACGATGCCGACACGATCGGCCTCGAATTCGGCATTCTTGTCGAGCCCGCGCGCCATGATTTCTGCGCCGTTGCCGATCAGGTTCTGCACCACCTGGTCGCTGTCCTTCACCTTGTTGCTGGCCGCCTGGCCCAGTGCACCGATCAGGCTGGATTGCTTGAGCACCTTGAGGTGATGTTTCAGGGTGACGTGCGCGATTTCATGCGCCAGCACCCCGGCCAGCTCGGCTTCGTTGTTCAGGCGCTGGTAGAGGCCCTTGGTCACGAAGATGTAGCCGCCAGGTGCAGCGAATGCGTTGATGTCCTCGGTATCGAGCACGCCGAAATGCCAGGTGACATCCTTGCGGCCGCTCTGCAGCGCCACCCAGTTTCCGACCAGGTTGACGTAGCGCTGGAGCTTGTCGTCGCGCACCAGCGGCACGGCGCCGAGAAGGTTGCCCGCGATCTGCTTGCCGATGCGCGTTTCTTCTTCTGGCGAGTAATCGCCGAACAGTGCAAACCCCAGTTGCTGGGCATCAATTTTTTGTTTGGCCGGCGGCGAAGACGCAGTGGTATTTTGCGAGGCATCAGGTGCGGGTGACGTCTGTGCCGGTTGCGTTTTCTTGTCCTTGTTCAGCTCCTGGTTGATGCGCTCTTCCAGCAGCTTGCCGAAATCCAACGCCGATGCCACCCCGCTGAACGACACCAGGGCAATGGCCAGAACCATCCATTTGAATTTCATCAGTTGGTCTCCCATGGCGAGGATGGCTTGGCTGACTGGGGCACAGGCAAGGCCGCCACATTGGCCGTCGTCAACCCGGACTCGGCTGCAAAACTGCGGGCCTGTGCAGGGGTTGCCTGCCAGGTGTTCAGTCGGGCCAGTTCTTCGCCATTGAACTTGGCCTGTTTCAGATCTTCGTCATTCAGGCCGCGCAGGCCCGCCACAGCCACCACACGGCTGGGATCGGATCGTGTCGTGGCCGCGCCCACCACGTCGCCCAGCCCGGCGCCACCCAGGCCGCCTGCCCCGGCCCGTACCGACAGCAGCCGGATCCAGCCGGTCGACTTGCCCGAGGTCACGCGCAACCAGCCGCCCTGCTTGGAAAGTATGTTGACGCTGGCACCTTTGGGCACGCTCGCCGCCACTTTGGACGATGCGCTCGGCTGGCTATAGAGCTTGTCGTTGCGCAACACCGTGCCGGGCGCGGCGAGCGCCGATGCGGCCGCCACGCACAACACCAGCGCGCTTGCCTGAATCAGGAATGTCTTCATCGTGTGTCTTCTCCGTGTGACTACGAAACTGTAGGGCCTGCCATCCGATGGTGCAAGCGCCGGCAATGGCGTTAAGATGCCGCGATGAATTTTCTTGCGGCTTCCATCGAATCACTCGGCGCCAAGGTCGTCGGCTGGTTCACCGTCGGGTACGGCATGTTCGCCTTTCTGGCCAAGGCCGGCCTGCTGCTTCTGGAACCCGCCACCTGGAACCGCGCCACCTTCGATGTCGTGGTAAAACAGATCTACTTCACCGCGGTGCAGATCCTGCATGTATTCCTCGGCTACGCGTTGGTGATTTCATGGCTCATCATCACCATCATCCTCTCCACCGCACGCGACTTCGGCCTCACTGAATTCGCCAGCGAGATGACCATCCGCGTCCTGGTGCTGGAACTGCTGCCTTTCCTGACGGCGCTGTTCGTCGCCCTGCGCTCGGGCAGCGCCATCAACACCGAAGTCGCGCTGATGCAGGTCAACAACGAATTGGATGCGCTGGCGCATTGCAAGGTTCCGCCGATGCAGTTCGAGTTCCTGCCGCGGCTGATCGGCGGGGTCGTATCGGTCGTCACCCTGGCCGGGCTGGCCGGCCTGCTCGCCCTCCTGATGGGCTACCTCGCCATTTATGGCATGAACGTGGCCGGCTTCGAGCCGTATACCCGGACCATCGCAAAAATCTTCGACTTCAGGATCATGGCGGGCCTGATCGCCAAGTGCGCCCTGTTCGGACTGGCAGTCACGCTGATCCCGGTCACTGCAGGGCTCGAAACACCGAAAAAACTCTTCATGGTGCCGGTTTCCGTGCTGCGCGGCATGATGCGGGTGTTCTTCGCCATCGTGGCGATCGAGGTGGTGTCATTAGCGCTCAAATACATCTGATCCCGTTCGACGACCGCGACGCCCTGATGGCGGCAGTCGACGCCCTGCCCGACGACGTGGCGCGCGTCGCACTCGACCTGCCGCTGCGCGCCAACCTATCTGCGCTCGACAACATCGCACTGATCCCGATCTACCGGGGCCACTTCAACGTCGCCGAATCGAACTGCCAGGCCCTGCAATTGCTGGAACAGCTGGGCCATGCCGGCATCGCGCTGCTACGCGACCCCGACATGACCCCCGCGCAGCGCTTCGTCACCAAGCTGGCACGCGCGCTCATCCTGAAGCGCCCGCGACTGGTCATCGACCGCCCCGGTGCCATGCTTTACGATGTGCCTTATCCGAGCTTCATCCGGCAACTGGCCGTACAGGCGGAGATGACGGGCACCTGGGAAATATTCGACTTCAGCTGGAACCAGGCACTTTATCAAGCATGAACAAACTGCATTTCAAGGTCGGGCTGTTTGCCGCCGCATCGCTGGTGCTGGCCGCGGTTTTCATCGTCTACCTGCTGCACGCACGCGGCTTCTTCGAAAAAACCTTCCACCTGCAACTGGCCGCAGCCAGTGCCGACGGCGTGGCGCCCGGCGTGCCGGTGGTGTTCTCCGGCATCGAGATCGGCCGCGTCACCACACTCGGCCTGAATGAGAACGGCGGCATCATCATCCATACCGAATTCCTCAGCCGCAATGCCAAATGGCTGAAGGAGAACAGCAGCTTCACCCTCGACAAGCCCATCGTCGGCGGCGCCAAGATCCGGGTCGATTCGCCTGATCTCAGGGCGCCTGCGCTGCCCGACAACGCCACCATGCTGCTGCTCACGTCCGACATCAGCAAGGAGATCCCGGCGCTGGTCGAACGGGTCAAGGCAATCCTTGCCAACGTCGAGTATCTCACCCGCAAGGATGGCGAGATCAACGCCACGCTGGCCAACGTGAAGACCGTGACCGGACGCATGACCGGTGAATACGGTGTGCTCGAAGGCGTGCTCGGCAGTCCGGAGAAGGCGCGTGCTGTGACCGACTCGCTCGACAAGACCCGTGCCCTCATCGCCAAGCTCGATGCCATGACCGCCAAGACTGACCAGTGGCTGTTTGCCCAGGACGGCATGGCCGAGCAGACGAAAGCCTCGCTGGCACAGGTCCGGCTGATGCTGAACGATGCGCAGTCCAGCCTGAAGAAGGCCGACGCCGTGATGGCGAATGCCGTGGAGATTTCAGCCAACGTCAAGGACGGCACCCAGGACATCGCCAAGCTGCGCGCCGAAATCGACGATGCCGTGCGCAAGGCCAATGGCTTGATCAACGAGATCAACAAAAAATGGCCGTTCGCACGTGAGCCCGAGGTGAAGCTGCCATGAAGACACTGCTCGCCCTCGCCAGCCTGCTCATGCTTGCTGCCTGCGGCAGCGGCGGCCCGCCGCCGCCGGACTGGAAAGTCGACTCGGCCGATCTGGTCGCACGGTATCAGAAGCATGCGCTGCGCGGCGAGAATACACTGGCGGAGCGCTACTTCCGGCAGGCGGTCGCCGCCACCGGGGGGGCCGGCCGCGTTGGCGAGACCGCGCGTCTGTGGCTGGTGCACTGCGCCACCCGCCGCGCCATGCTGATCGACGATGCCTGCAGTGAGTATGCCGAGCTCGCCGGTGATGGACCGAATCCGGCGGATCAGGCCTATTACCGCTTCCTCACCCTGCGTTGGGACGGCCTCGACCTTGCCCTGCTACCCAGCCAGCACCGCGATCTCGTGCGTGCGCCCGCAGACAAACGACGTGCGGCGCTGGAGCGGATCGATGACCCGCTTGCCCGCCTGCTCGACGCCAGCTTGCTGGTGATGCGCCAGGAAGCCGACGCGACCACCCTGGCGACAGCAACGGAAACCGCTTCGGAGCAGGGCTGGCGGCAACCCCTGCTCACTTACCTGAAACTGCGGCAGCAGCAGGCGGACAAACTTGGCCGGACCGCGGAGTCGGCACAACTCGCCCGCCGCATCCGACTGGTCGAGGAAAGCTTGGCCCAGCCGTGATTTGACAACTAAATAAACATATAAAGACTTAAGAATATAAATGTTCTTCCATGCCCTTCCGGGCCTTCACGGCATCACGCGCTTCCTCGTCGCGGGAATGATCTGAATCAAGTTATTGGCTTCAACTTTTCATGGGCCGACAGGCCGGGCTCCATCGGTGTACTGATCGCCCTCCATGGCGCCGGGCCGTACAGATTCGTAAAAAAACTGCCGCCGCATTGACAAGCCTACGCATGATGATTACCGTGCTCGCTCGAAGAGTTTTTCTTCGTAAATAAAAACCAAGCTACAACCAGGATATTTAATTAAAAGGAGGAGTTACCCATGAAATACACTACGATCGCGCTGGCTGCCCTGGCCATATTCGCCACTGCAGCTCACGCCGCACCCGCCATGATGTCCGTTGAATGGACCGCTCAGGCTTGCGACGCCTGGAACAAGGATGCCACCCTGACGGACGGCCTGGGCGAAAAATGGATCAAGAACGACAAAGGCCGCGGCTACAAGATCATTCATCTGTATCGCACGGACTGCGGCGAAGCGACGCAGACCGAGCTGAAGATCGCCGCCAAGGATGGCAAGGCCATGTGCGTCTATGGTGGCGCGGTCCAGAACCACCAGATGGACTATGCGGTCGACTATACGATGCATGCCACCACCGATCGCTGGAACGAAATGGGCGCGGGTGAATATGGCCCGATGAAAGCCATGATGTTTGGCCGTCTCAAGTTCACTGGCCCTAAAATGGAAGCGATGGGCGTGATGGGTCCGTTCGAGGCCTTCCTGCGTCTGCCGGGCAAAATCCCGGGCGACAAGGCCTGCCCCGCCAAGTAAACGGGTGAGCCGCAACAAAAAGCCGGGAAATCTCCCGGCTTTTTTACGTCGGTGAATCGGACCCGGCCTAATGCACCGTTCCGGTCTGCACGTCGAGCGGCCGCCCATTGCGGATTTCCTCCGGCGTGGCCTCGCGAATGTCTGTCACGTTGACCAGGCAGGTCACGCTCTGGCCAGCCAGCGAGGGATTACCGTCCAGCGTGAGCTTGCCGTCCTCGATCGCGGTGACGTAAAAAACCTTGGTTTCGCCCGATTCGTTCTCGAACATGACTTCCGCTCCGATGCGCCGGAATTCCGGCGGCACGTTCTCGATGTCGTCCACGAACACCAGACTCTCGTCGCGCAGCCCGTACCCTTCTTCGGGCGACAAGGCGATCTCGACGCGGTCGCCTATCTTGCGCCCCGCCACCGCCGATTCGATCGCCGGCAGGATGCCGCTGTTGGCGCCTTGCACATAGCCCACCGGAATATCATGCTGCTCGACGACCATGCCGCGCGAATCCAGGATGGAATAGGTAATGTATACGAGTTTGTTTTGTGTCACGGTGACCATGCTGTCTCATCCATCTTCATCGATAAAGCGCCGCGCCAGTGCCTTACAAGCTGACGCGCCGCTCGCATATGATACCTTCGAAGTCCGTCCCCACATTGCACGCCCATGAAACCGCTCAAACACCTGCCCGCCTGGAAAGACCTGGAACAGCACTTCAAGGCCATGCGCGCCTTCGACATGCGCGCCGCATTCCGCGAGGATGCCGGCCGCTTCGATCAGCTCTCGCTACGCTGCGGGAACCTGCTGCTCGACTATTCGAAAAACCGCGTCACGCCCGACACCCTGGGCCTGCTGATGCAACTCGCACGCGAGTCCGATCTTGAGGCCATGCGCACCGCCATGTTCAGCGGCGAACGCATCAACTTCACCGAGCAGCGGGCCGTCCTGCACACGGCACTGCGTGCGCCGGTCCGTCCGCCGCTGGTGGTGGAAGGCGTGGACGTCGAGCGCGAGGTGGCCGCGGTGCTCAACCGCATGCAGCGCTTCGTCGAATCGATCCACAATGGCAGCTGGCGCGGCCATACCGGCAAGCCCATCCGCGACGTGGTGAACATCGGCATCGGCGGCTCGGATCTGGGACCGGCCATGGTGTGTCATGCGCTCGATCATTACGCGGTGGAAAACGTGCGGGTGCATTTCGTCTCCAACCTCGATCCCGCGCACCTGGCCGGCACGCTGAAACAGCTCGATCCCGAAACCACGCTGTTCATTGTCGCCTCGAAAACCTTCACCACGCTGGAAACCCTGGCCAATGCCAACTCGGCCAAGGCTTGGCTGTTGGCTGCGCTGCGCGCGCCGGCTGCGGTGGCACGGCATTTCGTGGCCCTGTCGACCAACGCCCAGGCGGTCGAGGCCTTCGGTATCGACCCCGACAACATGTTCATCTTCTGGGACTGGGTCGGCGGCCGCTATTCGCTATGGTCGGCGATCGGCCTGTCGATCGCGCTGCAGATCGGCTGGGGCAACTTCCAGGCGCTGCTGGCGGGTGCCCATGCGATGGACATCCACTTCAAGGAAGCGCCGCTGGAGGCCAACATGCCGGTGATCCTCGGCATGCTCGGCATCTGGTATGCCAACTTCTGGGGTACCGACACCTATGGCATCTTTCCCTACGACCAGCGGCTGCGCCTGCTGGTGCCGTTCCTGCAGCAACTCGACATGGAATCGAACGGCAAGAACGTCAACCGCACCAACAAGCTGGTCAACTACAACACCGGTCCCATCGTCTGGGGCGCGCCCGGCACCAACGGCCAGCATGCGTTCTTCGAACTGGTCCATCAGGGCACGCGCCTGATTCCCACCGATTTCCTGGTGGCGGCGGTCAATTCCACGCCGCTGGCCGACCAGCACGAATGGCTGCTGGCCAATTGCCTGGCGCAGACCGAAGCCTTGCTGAAAGGCAAGTCGCGCGCGGTAATCGAGGCCGAACTGATCGCCCAGGGCATGAGCCGGGAAGACGCGAAAGCACTCGCACCACACAAGGTCTTCCCCGGCAATCGCCCCAGCAATACCCTGCTCTACCAGAAGCTCGATCCGCACACGCTGGGCATGCTGATCGCCCTCTACGAGCACAAGGTCTTCGTGCAGGGCGTGATCTGGCAGATCAACAGCTTCGACCAGTGGGGCGTCGAGCTCGGCAAGCAACTGGCGCCGCCGATCCGCGCCGCGCTGAGTTCAGTTCGCGTGATCGGGGAACACGACGGTTCCACCCAGGGGCTGATCGCCGACATCCGCCGGCGGCGCGGGCTCAGTACCTGACTCGCACGCGGTAGGTCAATGTCGTCTTGCCTTCCGCAGGGACCTTCACTTTCCATTCCGCCGTGCCGGATGCCGTCTTGGTATGCGGCTGCGATTCGCTCACCATCGTCCAGTCGCCCGGCATCGGCTCACGCACGGTGACAGTCACCGCCTCCGGCTTGGCGTTTTTCAACACGACTTCATAGGCCGACTCGAATACATAGTTGAAGCGGCCGCTACCCGCCAGTTTCTGGAAGGCGGTCTGTTTCCTGTCCGCGGTAATGTCAAACGCCTCGCCCAGCTTCAGGCGCACGATCTCGTTCTTCGGCGTATGGTCGATGCGATCCTCGCCGACGAATTGCGCGTTGCCCTGCCCGTCCCGCTTGTAGACGCGGATCACGCCCTTGGGCAAGGGCACGCCGAGGCCTTCGCCCTTGTTGTCGAATTCGACGAACACGCCGACCTTGATCTTCTGGCCGATTTCGCCGACTTGCCCCGAGTAGTAGTAATTCGCACCCTCGAGCAGGAATTCCTTTCTCACCGGCACCCGGCTCGCCGCCATCAGCGCAACCTGCTTGGTCTGGTTCTCCGCCAGCGTGGTGGGACGCTGCAGCGTGTAGAGATGGTATTCAAACAGCGATTCCTGCTGCATGTCGGCAGCGTCGGCCACTTTTGCCGCCATGGCCATCGTCGCACGCGGCATCGGCTGCGCCTCGCGTACCCGGTTGAGGTCGCCCGCCACCAGCTGCAGCTTGGCGTTCGGATAGGCCGCCCCGCTCTGATTGGTCAGCGTCACCCAGCCGTTCAGGTCGAGCCGGTCGTCATCGGCATTCAGTTCGGCCACATAATCCGCACGCCATGCCAAACCGGAGGTCAGATAGGACAACTCCAGGTTCTGCAAGCCCGCAGACGGGTTGAGCAGCGAGATGACCAGGGTAGGCGTATCGCGCAGCGTGTCGGGTACGCCGGGAAACGCCAGTCGTCCCGGCACGCCGGTTTCGATGCGGCCGTCGGCAAACTTGAGTACCACGCCGTTGTTGGTCGAAAGCACGGTAGCGGTTTCGCGGGTTTCCACGTCGGTGCCCGCATGCATGCGTATGACGCTGACCTCGCGTCCGACATATTTTTCGAGCAGCTTTTGCGGGGTCAGCAGATCGAAATCGAAATTCTGTTCCTGCAGCCGGAATCCGGCCGGATTCGACAAATTGCGCAACTGCGCGGTTTCCGGACGCATCTGCGCCGACACTTCGCGCCACGCCAGCTGATTGAAATCGCGTCCCAGCCTGACCCGCCGCGTATCCTTCACCAGCGCCAGATTGTCGTTGTAGATCGTGACCGCCACGCCTGACTGGTCGGATGCGGTGCTGACGATCTCATCGCGCGGCGCAGCCCAACCGGTCTGTGATGCAAGTATCAGGCTGGCGATTATCGTGTTGCGCAGTATTTCCTTCATCATAGGGTCCTCGTCCAGGTCTTTCCACAAGATTCCATGATGACGCAAGCACGCGAAAAATACTTCCCGGCGCTAGAATGAATAAACGAATTCCGCAGTGAGCGACATGATCTCAGACGACTCCACTCCATCGCGCATCGTCGGCGGCGGCATCAATACCAGCGAATCCGAACAGCCCGTGGTGGTGACGCAGATGCTCGGCATAGCGAGCAGCGACCCGGTTCGCGAAGAAGTATTGCGAGCGCGTTTCCTCTCGTTCGACCCGCTGTTCGACGTCGCCTCCAGTCTGGTTGCGCACCAGTTGGTCCTGCGCGGCCGGGCCGCCGGCGCCGATGCGCCCCTCGAACTCCGGCAAATGGAAGAGGACATGTTGCTGACCGGCTTGTATTCCCTGACCCAGGACGGCCTGACCGGGGAACTGCCCCTTCTGGTGAGAATCAGCACGGGTATGCTGTTCAGCGAAGTGCCGCAGCAACTCAACCACCGCCAGCTGATCTGGTGCGTGAACCTCGACAACGAGCAGCACCTGGCGCGTGCTCTGGCCCTGCAGGATGCGGGGCTGACGTTCTGTCCCACACTCAACCCCCAGGATGCGGTCGTGCAGGACAGCCAGTCTGCCTGGCGCTACCTTGCCTGCAATGCCGACGACACACCGCCTGCCGTTGCTGCGCGCCTGATCGTGGATGGCGTGCGGCATGCCCACGCCCAGGCTCGCTGGCCCGGCAACACCTGGTTTCGGGGCAGCTTCTTTTCCGGCGATACCCAGCCCGCTGAAATCAGCCATGAACAGGCCGTCCAGTTGGATCTGCTGGCCATCGCCCTGCGCGAATCGGTTGAAACCCTGGTGCAGTTCTTCCGGCTGAACCCCGACATGGCGCCGCGTCTGCTGGCCATTGCCAACTCCCAGGCCGGCGGCTTGAGCCGGCCTGCCGAATCGACGGCCCACGCGCTCATCATGCTGGGCTCGCAGCGCGCCGGCCGCGTGGCAGCCCTATTGGCGCTGGCTGGCAGGCAGCCCACCGAATCCTCGCGTCACTATGCCATCACCGCGTTGACGCGTGCGCTGTTCATGGGAAAGATCACCCGCCTGGGCGCACCGGCCGAGAGCGCCGCCGCCGCATTCGAAATCGGCCTGCTGTCGACCGCTCCCCTTGCGCTGTCGCTGCCGGTGGAAACGCTCATCCGCAAGCTGGGCCTGTCGGCAACCAGCGCACGCGCACTGAGCGCGCACCCTTCGCCCGAAGGGGCCATGCTGCAATTGACCTATGCCTGCGAGAACAACGACGTCGAGACATTGGCCTCGTACGCCCAACAACTGGATATTCCGCTGCACCAGATTTCCGTGGCCTATCTGGACGCCTTGATCGCCGCATCCGAACTCGACGCCGCCCTGCATTGACAGCGTAAAATGGCGGTTTTTGTTTGCCGCTCGCGCCATGCACCCCACCCTGGTTTTCGACATTGAAACGATCCCCGACCTCGCCGGGTTCGCCGCCGTCAACGGCATAGACGAAGCAACGCTGCCGCAGGCCGAGCTTGCCGAAATGGCGCTGCTCGCCCGCCGCCAGAAGACCGGCAGCGACTTCATGCCGCATCACCTGCACCGCATCGTCGCGATTTCCTGCGTGCTGCGCAGCGGCGATCAGCTCAAGGTTTGGTCGCTCGGCGAGCCGGACAGCAGCGAGGCCGAGCTGATCCAGCGCTTTTATGACGGCATCGAGCGCTACACCCCCCAGCTCATTTCGTGGAACGGCGGCGGGTTCGACCTGCCGGTGCTGCATTACCGCGCGCTGATCCATGACGTGGCGGCGGCGCGCTACTGGGACTGGGGCGACGATGACAAGGAATTCAAATGGAACAGCTACCTGGGACGCTACCACACCCGTCATCTCGACCTGATGGATGTGCTGGCGATGTACCAGCCCCGCGCCAACGCGCCGCTCGACCAGATGGCCAAGCTGTGTGGCTTTCCCGGCAAGTTGGGGATGGACGGATCGAAAGTGCTGGACGCCTTCCAGAACGGTGAAATCGACGCCATCCGCAACTACTGCGAAACCGACGTCATGAACACCTGGCTGGTCTACCTGCGCTTCCAGAAGATGCGCGGGACGCTGACCGACTCGGCCTACGCAGCCGAGATCGAGCTCGCGAGGAATACAGTCCAGGCTCACCCCGCCCCGCACTGGCAGGAATTCCTGGCGGCCTGGGCATGAATCAGACGGTCGACATCCTCTCCCTCGACCACGAGGGCCACGGCGTTGCACGCGTCGACGGCAAGGTCACCTTCGTCGACGGTGCGCTGGCGGGCGAACGCGCGGACATCGCGGTCTACCGCAAGCACGCCAAATACAACTCGGCCAACGCGGTCGCTATCCTCAAGGCCAGCGCCCAGCGCGCGGAACCACGCTGCAAATACTTCGGCCGCTGCGGCGGCTGCTCGATGCAGCATCTGGAAGCCAGCGCCCAGGTAGCCGCCAAGCAGCGCGTGCTGGAAGAGAATCTCGCCCGCATCGGCAAGGTCAGCCCCGACATCATGCTGCGCGCCCTGCACGGGCCGACCTGGGGCTATCGCCACCGCGCGCGGCTGTCGGTACGACGGGTCGACAAGAAAGGCGGCGTGCTGGTCGGTTTCCACGAGAAGCGCTCCAGCTTCATTGCCGACATGGCGAGTTGCGAGGTGCTGACGCCCGACGTCTCGGCACTGATTCAGCCACTGCGCGAGCTGATCGTGCAACTGTCGAACGCCGATCGCATCCCGCAGATCGAGATCGCCGTCGGCGAACATATTACTGTGCTGGTATTTCGCCTGCTCGAACCCTGGACCGACGAGGACGCCGCCCAGGTACGAGCATTTGCCGACCGGCATCGCGTCCATATCTGGGAGCAGGCAAAAGGCCCCGACACCGTGCGCCCGTTCTGGCCCGACATCGCGCCCGAACTCAGCTACAGCCTGCCCGAATTCGGCCTGACGATGCCGTTCAGACCCACCGATTTCACCCAGGTCAACACCGCCATCAACCGCGCGCTGGTCAGCCGCGCGCTGCGCCTGCTCGACCCGCAACCGGGCGAACGCATTGCCGACCTGTTCTGCGGCCTAGGCAACTTCACCCTGCCCATCGCCCGAAGCGGAGCCGATGTGCTCGGCATCGAAGGCAGCACGGAACTCGTCGCCCGTGCACGTGCGAATGCCCTGCATAACGCGCTGCCCAACGCCCACTTCGTGGTCGACAACCTGTTCGAGATGACATCCGAGAAATTCGCTGCCCTGGGGCACTTCGACAAGCTGCTGATCGATCCGCCGCGTTCCGGCGCCATCGAGGTCGTCAAATCGCTGCCCGACGGCCGCGGACCACAGCGCATCGTCTATGTTTCGTGCGACCCCGCCACGCTGGCACGGGACGCCGAGGTGCTGGTGCACGTCAAGGGTTACCGGCTCGAAGCCGCCGGCGTCGCCAACATGTTCCCGCATACCGCACATGTGGAGTCGATTGCCCTGTTTACGCGGTAATCCATTAAAATCCCGCCTTTACCTAGCCCTCAACCCCCTGGCCCTAACATGGCACTCATCGTACAAAAATACGGCGGCACCTCGGTCGCCAACGTCGAACGCATCCGCGCCGTGGCGGAACGTGTCGCCAAATTCAAAATGCTCGGCCACCAGGTGGTGGTCGTACTCTCGGCCATGTCGGGCGAGACCAACCGGCTGATCGCGCTGGCGAAAGGCATTCAGGCGCAACCCGACCCGCGCGAACTCGACATGCTGGTGTCCACCGGCGAGCAGGTCACCATTGCCCTGCTCGCCATGGCGCTGAAAGACCTTGGCCTGAAAGCCAAGAGCTATACCGGCGCGCAGGTGCGCATCCTCACCGACAACGCCTTCACCAAGGCGCGCATCCTCAGCATCGACGAAGCCAACATGCGGCGCGACCTGGATTCGGGCCATGTGGTCGTGGTCGCCGGATTCCAGGGTGTCGATGCCGACGGCAACATCACCACGTTGGGCCGCGGCGGTTCCGACACCACCGGCGTCGCGCTGGCTGCCGCACTCAAGGCCGACGAGTGCCAGATCTACACCGACGTCGACGGCGTCTATACCACTGACCCGCGTATCGTCCCCGAAGCACGCCGGCTGAAGACCGTCACCTTTGAGGAAATGCTCGAAATGGCGAGCCTCGGCTCCAAGGTGCTGCAGATCCGTTCGGTCGAGTTCGCCGGCAAATACAAAGTCAAACTTCGTGTGCTGTCCAGCTTTCAGGATGAAGGCGACGGCACGCTCATCACCTTCGAGGAAAGCGACAACATGGAACAGGCCATCATCTCCGGCATCGCGTTCAACCGCGACGAAGCCAAAATCACCGTGGTCGGCGTGCCCGACCAGCCCGGCATCGCCTACCAGATTCTCGGCCCAGTGGCCGACGCCAACATCGACGTTGACATGATCGTGCAGAACGTCGGCCACGCGAACACCACTGACTTCACCTTCACCGTGCACCGCAACGATTTCGCCAAGGCCATGGACATCGTCAAGGCCAATGCTGCAACCACCGGCGCACGCGAGGTCACCGGCGACGACAAGATCGCCAAGGTCTCGATCGTCGGCGTCGGCATGCGCTCGCACGTGGGCATCGCACGCAAGATGTTCGAAACCCTGTCGAAGGAAAACATCAACCTGCAGATGATCTCCACCTCGGAAATCAAGATCTCGGTGGTGGTCGAGGACAAATACATGGAACTCGCGGTGCGTGCCCTGCACCAGGCCTTCGAACTCGACAAGGCCCCTGCCTGAGGTGGCTTTCCGCCGCGCATTCCGCTACAATGCGCGGCGGTTCGGAGACGTGGCCGAGTGGTTGAAGGTACTCCCCTGCTAAGGGAGCATGCGGGCTTAAACCTGCATCGAGGGTTCGAATCCCTCCGTCTCCGCCAAATTTAGATTGCAGACAGATTTCATCTGTCCAATATCTCCAAAACTGCGTATAATGCGCAACCTTCAAAGCGCCCGTAGCTCAGCTGGATAGAGTACTTGGCTACGAACCAAGGGGTCAGGAGTTCGAATCTCTTCGGGCGCACCACCATACAAAAAGGCCGATTCCAAATGGAATCGGCCTTTTCATTTCAACGGTAGATCGTGTTTTCGGCGTAAAGCTGGCCCGCCGGTGAACGAATCACCGCCTCACGTGCGCATCCATGCCCGCCTTCGCTCAGATGCGCGAATCACTCATTGATTACTGATAACTACTTGGCGGCAGCCCAAGCCACGCAATAGCCCTGCGGGGAGATTTCGGTGTCTCCGGGGAAAATCTTGCAGCCGCCAAGCGCCTTCGGTGTTTTACCCGGAACGAAATGCATGCAGGTTGCGCAGTGCTTGTCTCCGTTTGGCTTGTCCTGGTATTTCATCGAAGTGCGCATGGCGGCATTGGTTGCGGCCACGGCCTTCCCCGAAACAGCGACCACGGGAATCATGGCGAGCGCTGCGCCGCTGATCTTCAGGAATTGACGACGTGAAGGCTTCAGTTCTTCTTTCATTGCTGGCTTCCTTTTGCTGGCGGTTAATAAATGGCGCTCCGGCATACTACGTGACGACAGGGAACCGGTTCGCCTTGGGGCTGACTTGGGCTTACGCCTGAATCAGATCGTGCCTAATATATATCAAATAAAGACACAGTGATCCTGTTTTCACCGTTCCGTTCAAACAAGAAAAACTGCCTTCAATCCGGCGCCCTGTTTCGCATGTGCTGAGGCAGTAGAATTATGAGTCCCAGAATACACGGGAGTTCACGATGAAAAAAATTGGCCTGCTCTGCCTTCTGGTCTCACTTCCGGTCTTTGCACAATCAGAAATATCTGGCGTGGCCCATGTCGTCGATGGCGATACGATTCATGTCACCACCGATCATGGAACAATCAAGGTGCGCTTACTGGGCATCGCAGCCCCAGACAACCAGCAGTCCGGTGGAAATGAAGCCACAGCATTCCTGGAACATTATGCGGAAGGCGAGCCGGTGCACTGCACGCTTGATGGAACTCAATTTCAAATGCACGAAGTCGGGATTTGTTATGTGGCCGGACAAGATATTGCCGCAGCGGTGATCCGGGCTGGTCTGGCCCGGGACTGCCCCGCTGTATCCGGCGGCCGGTATTGGCCGATTGAAAGACCGGAGGCACAAAAGCTCCCCTTGCCTGACTATTGCCAATCAGGTACGGCCCGCCATCGCTAGTGCCAGGCAATGGCGATGCCACGGATCAGGCTCGGCAAGATCGAACACCGACGAATCATGCTGAAACGGACATATCCAGGAGTCATGTCCAGTACAAAACGTCGTTTTCACCTAGAATGGCCATTAAATAGATTGATCGAATAAACGCCGTGCTCAAGAAAATCAAGGCCCGAGACCTGCAACTGGGCATGCATCTCCATGGGCTGTGCGGCTCATGGATGGAACATCCATTCTGGCGCAGCAAGTTTACCTTGACGGACACCGAGGACATCCGCCGCATCTGCGATAGCGGCATCACCGAGGTCTGGATCGATGTCGCCAAAGGCCTCGACACACCCACGGCCAAGGAAGAACCCGGGCCATCGGTTACCGCTGTGATGCATACCGAGATTGCGCCCGGAATCGATGCGCTCAAACCGGCATCGATGAGCGAAGAGCTGCAGCGTGCGGCCATGATTTGCGCCAAGGCCAAGAAGGCGGTTGTCTCCATGTTCCGGGAAGTCCGCATGGGAAAAGCCATCAGTGCCGAGGATGCCAGCAAACTGGTCGAAGAAATTTCCTCGTCCGTGATACGCAACCCTGGCGCACTGATCAGTCTGGCGCGACTCAAGACCGCCGACGACTACACGTACATGCATTCCGTTGCGGTTTGCGCGCTGATGGTGTCGCTGGCACGCCAACTGGATCTGGATGAAACGAACGTACGTGAAGCCGGCATGGCTGGCCTGATGCACGATCTGGGCAAGGCCCTGATGCCAATGGACGTACTCAACAAGCCGGGCAGGCTGACCGACGACGAATTCCGTATCATCAAGAGCCACCCAGTCGAAGGTCACCGCCTGTTGATCGAGGGCAACACCGCCAGCGACATCGTGCTCGATGTGTGCCTGCACCATCACGAGAAAGTCGACGGCAGCGGTTACCCTGACCGGCTCTCAAGCGACGAAATCAGTCTCTTCGCCAAGATGGGGGCCGTGTGCGACGTGTATGACGCCATCACCTCCAATCGCCCCTACAAGGCGGGCTGGGACCCGGCTGAATCCATCCGGAAAATGACCGAGTGGAGCAAGGGACACTTCGACGAGCACGTCTTTCAGGCCTTCATCAAAAGCATCGGCATCTATCCGGTCGGCTCGCTGGTCAAACTCGCGTCAGGCCGTCTGGCAGTCGTGGTCGAGCAATCAGAAAAATCGCTGCTGGCGCCACGCGTCAAGGTATTCTTCTCGACCAAGTCGCAAACCTACATCGTGCCGGAATTGATCGACCTTTCCCGCCCATCCATCACGGAAAAGATTGTCAGCCGTGAAGACGCGGCCAAATGGGGAATCACGAATCTGGACGAACTCTGGGCAACCTGATCAGGCTTGCCGTCAACCGAAACCCCCGACAACAACCTGGCAGCAAGGCCTCAGGCAGGTTGTCTAGACATGCGGCGTGACGGGCGGCAGCACTGAAGCCGGCGCGGCTTCGATCGTGACGATCTCGAACTGCATGGTGGCGAGGTCGGCCATGATGTAGGTGGGCGGCGCGCCGACGCCGCCGACGGTGCCCGGATTGATCAGCCAGGTATGCCCGCCCTTGACGGTGGCGACCTGCGCGATGCTGGACTTGTGGTCGTGCCCGCAGCACACCAGGTCGTAGTCGCCAGTGCAGGCGAGCGCCTGCGCGTAGTGCGGATAATGCACCAGGAACAAATTGCGGTCGGCCAGGGTGAAGGCCGCGTCCTGGCCGTGGTAGCGGATGACGCTGTTGGGCTCGGCGGCCAGCCGCGTCATGTTGTAGAGGTCGCCGGTGTTGTTACCGTGGATGACATGCACCGGCAGCTCGTATTTCTGCAGCACGCGCAGCGTGGTCGGGGCGACCACGTCGCCGCAATGCAGCACCGCTTCCGCCCCGTGCGCCTTGGCGTGCTCGACCGCCGCGCCCAGCAGGCGACGGTTGTCGTGCGAGTCGGAGAGGATGCAGACCTTCATCGATCAGAACGCGGGCTTGTCCGCGGCATTGCGGTAGCGTTCGACGCCGGCGAGGATCTCGGCGCGGGCGTCGTCGATGCCGGCCCAGCCCTCGACCTTGACCCATTTGCCCTGCTCGAGGTCCTTGTAGTGCTCGAAGAAGTGGGCAATCTGCTGCAGCAGCAGCGGCTGCAGGTCCTCGGGCTTGTGGACGCCCTTGTACAGGCCGCACAGCTTGTCGACCGGCACCGCCAGCAGCTTGGCGTCGACGCCGGCTTCGTCGGTCATCTTCAGCATACCGATGGGGCGGCAGCGCACCACCACGCCGGTGATCAGCGGGATCGGAGTGATCACCAGCACGTCGACCGGGTCGCCGTCTTCCGACAGGGTGTGCGGGATGTAGCCGTAGTTGCAGGGATAGTGCATGGCGGTCGACATGAAACGATCGACGAACATGGCGCCGGATTCCTTGTCGACTTCGTACTTGATGGGCTCGCCGTGGGCGGGAATTTCGATGATGACATTGAAGTCATCCGGCAGGTTGCGGCCGGAACTGACGCGGTCGAGGCTCATGGTATTCAGGCTGAAAACGGGAAAGCCGGCCATTATACCCGTCCCCCACCGCGCTTCGCTCGCCCGATATAATCACGCTATTTGCGCATGCCGTTCTTCTCCCCCTCCTCCCCGCCTTCCGGCCACCGCCAGTCCGGCCTCGCCGGCGCGGCCGATGCGTTGTATCTGGCCGAACTGGCGCGCCATGCCGCGCCGCTGGCGGTGGTATGCGCGAGTGCGTGGGACGCCAACCGGCTGGCCGAGGAGCTGCGCTGGTTCGACCCGGCATTGCGGGTATGCGCCTTCCCCGACTGGGAAACCCTGCCCTACGACACCTTCTCGCCGCACCCGGACCTGATTTCCGAGCGGCTGGCGACGCTGTACCAGATTTCGCGCGGCGAATTCGACATCGCCGTGGTGGCGCTCTCTACCGCGCTGTACCGGCTGGCGCCTCCGGCCTTCCTCGCCGCCCACACCTTCTTCCTGAAGCAGAAGGACGTCCTCGACGAGCCGGCCTTCCGCGCGCAGATGGCGCTGGGCGGCTACACCCACGTGAACCAGGTGTTCGCACCGGGCGAATTCTCGATCCGCGGCGGACTGATCGATCTCTTCCCCATGGGCAGCGCCCTGCCCTATCGCATCGACCTGTTCGACAACGAGATCGAGACGCTGCGCGCGTTCGACGTCGACACCCAGCGCAGCATCTATCCGGTCAACGAAGTACGCCTGCTGCCCGCGCGCGAATTCCCGCTCGACGAGGCCGGCATCACCCGCTTCCGCCAGAATTTCCGTGAACGCTTCGAGGGCGATCCGTCCAAGTCCAAGCTATACAAGGATGTCAGCAACGGTCTGGCGCCGGCCGGGATCGAGTACTACCTGCCGCTGTTCTTCGACGAAACGGCGACGCTGTTCGACTATCTGCCCAGGCACACGCGCTTCGTCAGCCACGGTGCACTCGACCCGGCAGGGCAGGCGTTCTGGGCCGACGCACAGGGCCGCCATCGCCTGCTGGCGGGCGACAAGGACCGCCCGCTGCTGCCGCCCGCCGAACTGTTCCTGCCGACTGACACCTTCTTCAGCCTGGCCAAGGCCTACGCGCGGCTCGACGTGGAACAGGCCGGCGCCGGGCTGGCGCGCCCGGTTCCGCCCATTTCGGTGGATCGCCGCGAAGCCCGCCCGGTCGCCAAGCTGCAGGGCTTCATCGATGGTTTCCAGGGCACGACGCTGATCGTCGCACCCTCGGCCGGACGGCGCGAGACCCTGCACGAATACCTTGCCGAGCACGGACTCGACGCCACGCTGTGCGAGGGCTGGGCCGACTGCCAGCAAGCGGCCGGCCGTATCCTGCTGACCTACGGCCCGCTGGCCGAGGGCTTCGTCACGGCCGACGGCGCGCTCGCCGTCATCACCGAGACCGAGCTCTATGCCATCCCGCCGAAAACCCGTCGCGCCCGCGAGGCCCGCGCGACGCAGATCGACAACCTGCTGCGCGACCTCTCGGAACTCAAGCCCGGCGATCCGGTGGTGCATGCGCAGTACGGCGTCGGCCAGTACCTCGGCCTCATCAACATGGACCTCGGCGACGGCGACACCGAATTCCTGCAACTCGAATACGCCAAGGGCGACAAGCTCTACGTACCGGTCGCCAACCTGCACCTGATCTCGCGCTACAGCGGCGCCGGAGAGGGCGCCGCACCGCTGCACAAGCTGGGCACCGACCAGTGGGAGAAGGCGCGTCGCCGCGCCATGCAGGCCGCACGCGACACGGCCGCCGAACTGCTGAACCTGTATGCGCTGCGCGCGGCGCGCGAAGGCCACGCATTCAAGTTCTCGCCGCACGACTACGAGGCCTTCGCCGAAGGCTTCGGCTACGAGGAAACCCCCGACCAGGCCGCCGCGATCGCCGCCGTCATGGCCGACATGCAGGCGGGCAAGCCGATGGACCGGCTGGTGTGCGGCGACGTCGGCTTCGGCAAGACCGAGGTCGCGCTGCGCGCTGCCTTCATGGCGGTGATGGGCGGCTACCAGGTGGCGGTGCTGGTGCCGACCACGCTCCTGGCCGAGCAGCACTTCAACAATTTCTCCGACCGCTTCTCGGCCTGGCCGGTCAAGCTTGCCGAGCTGTCACGCTTCCGCACCGCGAAGGAGCAGGCCGAGGCCCTGCAGGCGCTGAAGGACGGCAAGCTCGACATCGTCATCGGCACCCACCGGCTGATCCAGAAGGACGTGAAGTTCGCCCGGCTGGGGCTGGTCATCATGGACGAGGAGCACCGCTTCGGCGTGCGCCAGAAGGAACAGCTGAAGGCGCTGCGCGCCGAGGTGGATGTGCTGACGCTGACCGCCACCCCGATCCCGCGCACGCTGGCGATGTCGCTCGAAGGCATTCGCGATTTCTCGGTCATTGCGACGGCGCCGCAAAAGCGGCTGGCGATCAAGACCTTCGTGCAGTCGTTTTCCGGCGGGCTGATCCGCGAAGCGGTGCTGCGCGAACTCAAGCGCGGCGGCCAGGTGTACTTCCTGCACAACGAGGTCAGCACGATCGAGGCCATGCGCGAGCGGCTGGAAAAGCTGCTGCCGGAAGCGCGCATCCGCGTCGGCCACGGCCAGATGGGTGAACGCGAACTGGAACAGGTGATCCGCGACTTCTACCAGCAGCGCTACGACATTCTCTTGTGCACCACCATCATCGAGACCGGCATCGACATTCCCACTGCCAACACCATCCTCATCAACCGCGCCGACAAGTTCGGGCTCGCCCAATTGCACCAGCTCAGGGGCCGCGTCGGGCGCTCGCACCACCAGGCCTTCGCCTACCTGCTGGTGGAGGAAGACCGCACCCTCACGCCGCAGGCGAAGAAGCGCCTGGAAGCGATTCAATTGATGGAGGAACTGGGCTCGGGCTTCCATCTCGCCATGCAGGATCTGGAAATCCGCGGTGCCGGCGAGGTGCTGGGCGAAAAACAGAGCGGCGAGATCCTCGAGGTCGGCTTCTCGCTCTACAACGACATGCTGGCCGGCGCAGTGGCCAGCCTGAAGGCCGGCCAGGAACCCGACATGAACCAGCCGCTGGGCGTGGTGTCGGAAATCAACCTGCATCTGCCCGCGCTGCTGCCGGTGGACTACTGCCCCGACGTCCACGAGCGGCTGGTACTGTACAAGCGGCTGGCGAGCGTGCACGACGCGGAGGCGCTCACCCAGTTGCAGGAGGAACTGGTCGACCGTTTCGGCCAGCTGCCCGATCCGGCGCGTGCGCTGCTCGACACCCACCGCCTGCGGCTGGCCGCCAGGCCGCTCGGCATCATGAAGGTGGACGCCAACGCGGACAGCATCCTGCTGCAGTTCGTGCCGCAGCCGCCGATCGACCCGGGCCGCATCATCCAGCTTATCCAGAGCCGGCGCGATATCAAGCTGGCGGGCGAGAACCGCCTGCGCTGGACTGCCAATTCGTCCGTCGAAGCACGCGCCGCCAACGTCATTACCCTGTTCAATTTACTGAAATAGCACACCGCATGAATCTGATCGTCCAGGGACGCGACATCCCCACGCCTAGCCTCAAACAGCTCGCCAAACTGACCGGCGCCACGGCCATCGAGGCTGTTTCGCTCACCGCGTTCCGGCTGGTGGCCGCCGACGACCGGCCGCATGCCGAGGTCGCCGCGTTTTGCGAGGAAAATTCTCTCGACTGCGGCTGGGTGCCGGCCGGACGGCACATCGACGACTTCGGCCTCTTGGTGATGGACATGGACTCGACCCTCATCACCATCGAGTGCATCGACGAGATTGCCGACATGCAGGGGCTGAAACCCCAGGTCTCGGCCATCACCGAAGCGGCCATGCGCGGCGAAATCGATTTTGCCGAGAGCCTGCGCCGCCGGGTGTCGTTGCTGGCCGGGCTCGACCAGTCGGCCCTGCAGCGCGTCTATGACGAGCGCCTACAGTTGTCGCCGGGGGCGGAAACCCTGTTGGCGGCAATTCGCGCCGCCGGAATCCGGACCCTGCTGGTGTCAGGGGGATTCACTTTCTTTACCGAACGGCTGCAATCCCGGCTGGGGCTGGACTACACCGCCGCCAACACGCTGGAGGTGGCCGACGGCAAACTGACCGGCCGTGTCCTCGGCGACATCGTCGACGCCCAGGGCAAGGCCGATTGGCTCAATCGCGTGCGCATCGAGCTGGGCCTGGATCGCGGACAGGTCATTGCCATGGGCGATGGTGCCAACGACCTGAAAATGATGGCCGAAGCCGGCATCAGCATTGCCTACCGCGCGAAGCCCGTTGTACGCGCCCAGGCCGCTTACGCACTGAATCAGGTGGGTCTGGACGGCCTGATCCCGCTGCTGGGCGAAAATGGACGCAGTGGCTAAAGAAAATCTGCGGGCCGCCGATAAACCATTGAGTGCCCAATCAGTCATAAGATCGACCCCCGCGACCAGGAATCCCCGTGAAAATCGACAAGCGCATCACCCCGCCCGCCGCCAGCAAAGTGTCTTCAGCCAAGGGCAAAGGTGCCGGCAAAACCTCAGCCCCCACCGCTGGCAGCGGCGATTCGCTGACTTTGACCGAGTCCAGCACCCGCATCCGCTCGCTCGAGTCCCAGCTGGCATCGGTCGACGTCACCGATGCGGGCAAAGTTGAATCGGTCAAGGCCGCACTGGCCAACGGGACCTTTGCGGTCGACGCCGAGGTGGTGGCCGACCGCCTGATCGACCATACTAAGGAAACCCTGCGCAAGCGCCCGCGCAAGAAGTGATTTCCGCCCCCATCGCAAGCCCGCGGACGCAATCCGCGGGCTTTTGCTTTTCAACTGGAATAAAATCGTGCCCTGAAACTTCTTTTGGGGTAGCGCATGAACGAAATCGTTTTATCCGTGACCGGCATGACCTGCGGCGGCTGCGTCAACAGTGTCACCAAGGTGTTGACAGCCCTGCCGGGTGTGCAAACTGCGGTTGTCACGTTGACGCCGGGCCAGGCACGGGTGACATACGATCCCGCCCGCGTTGAGCGCGCCGCCATGGTGCAGGCCATCGTCGACGCAGGCTTCGGAGTGAGCGACTGAACTGACCATCGCGCTTCAGGTCTGGCCGCACAGGTTTTCCAGCGGCTCGGGCTGATGAATTCCGTTGCCTTGCACGTAATCCACCCCCATCTGCCGCAATAACGCCAGGATCTGATCCGATTCGACGTATTCAGCCACGGTTCTCAGGTTCATCTGGTGGCCGATGCGATGAATCGCCTCGACCATGGAGCGATCAATGGCATTGTTGGCGATATCGCGCACGAATGCGCCATCGATCTTGAGGTAATCCACGTTCAGGTTCTTCAGGTAGGTGAAGGACGACAGGCCGCTGCCGAAATCGTCCAGCGCGAAGCTGCAGCCGAACGCACGCATGGCCTCGATAAACTCGTTGACGACGGCAAGGTTGCCGATGGCAGCCGTTTCGGTGATCTCGAAACACAGATGCGGGCCGAAGGCCGGATTCTCGTCAAGACTTGCCAGCAGCATGCGGCGGAATGCCGGGTCCTTCAACGACGCCCCCGACAGGTTGACCGCAAACAGGCAATTCCGCTCGCGTTTGCTCGCCAGATAACGCTGGCACAGACGCAGCGTCTCCTCGATCACCCAACTGTCGATGGCCGGCATGATGGAATAACGCTCCGCTGCCGGAATGAATGCCATCGGCAGGATTTCGCTGCCATCCTCGTCGATCATCCGCAGCAATAATTCGACATGACGGACCGACTCCACGACGCCGTCGGCGCGGCGGATCTCCTGCCACGACAGACGCAGGCGGTGCTCTTCCAGTGCACGCTGGATCCGCGTCACCCATTGCATTTCCCCACGGTGGCGCACCAGGTCTGAGTCGCGGCTCTCGTACAGGTGAATCTGGTTGCGTCCGCGATCCTTGGCCACATAGCACGCCGCGTCCGCCGCCGACATCAGGTTTGCCGCAGTGCCGCTGTCGGCATTGATCGCCACCATGCCCACGCTCATGCCAACCGAGAAAATGCGATCCCCCCATTTGAAGCGGAAACGCTGTACCTCGGCGCGGAAGGTATCTGCCACTTCCAACGCATCCGGAATGCTGCAGTTTTCCAGTAACAGCGCGAATTCGTCGCCCCCCAGGCGAGCCAGGGTATCGCGTTCGCGCAGATTGCCTTTCAGCAACAGCGCCAGCTGGCGCAGCAATTCGTCGCCCGCGGCATGGCCGCAGGAATCGTTGATCACCTTGAACTGGTCGAGATCCATGTAGCACAGCGCATGTTCGCGGCCTTGCTGCAGAGCCGTCAACAGCGTGCGCTCGAGGCGCTGCTCGAACTCGCGGCGGTTGATCAGCCCGGTCAGCGCATCGTGGCTGGCCTGATAAATCAGGCGCGCCGTGGCCCGATCGATCTTCTCCTGCATCTGGTCCTGCATGGCCTGCAGATGGGCGGCCATGTGATTGACGCCGCGCTGCAACACCCCCAGCTCGACCTGCCCGCTCGTGTCAACCCGTTCGTCCAGATGCCCCTCGCCGATACGGCTGACCGTATGGGTCAAGGACAGGATCGGCCGGGTAATCTGGCGACCGATGCGCCAGGCCAGATACAGGCTGACGCCCAGACCGACCAGCAGGATCGCCAGGCTGCGCAGGATGGACTCGCGCTGGCTTCGAATGGTGGCACTACGCGACACGTCCAGGCCCACCCAGCCCAGCAGCCGGGTCTGGGCCCCCTTCGCTGCAGCCCGGCCGCCCGGATTGAAGTCGTCGACCGCCACCTCGGTACGCGTGATCGGCGCGTAATAGACCAGCCGGTCCTTGTATTCAATCTGGTAGATATGGTCGGTCGGCATGCGTTTTTCCAACGGATTCGCCCACACTCCCAGACCGAACTGGGCCAGCCATTGGCCGTTTTCGGAGAACACCGCCACGCCGCGCACGTCCGGCTCGATCGCCGCTTTTTCGAGCAGCGTCTGCAGCACTTCGATATTGCCCGAGGCGACGCCATACTCGGCCGCTGGCGCCAGCTGACGCGCAATGGCCAGGGCGCGGGTGCGCAGAGACTGGTCGAGATCATCGATTTTTCCCGTGATGAGCTGGAACATCAGCAGGACACCGATGATGGCTACCGGCACAATGGCCAGTCCGATGACACGCCCCCGTATTCCCAGCGACCGTGCCATCAGTTTCTCCCCTCCAAACGCTTTTCCAGATCGGCTTCGGGCGGCAGGATGAATCCGAGCGAACGCGCCACCTGATCATTGATCGAAACGCTGAAATAACTGGGGTAGGCAGGGGGCGGCAGGCGTACCGTTCCTCCCTGCATGGCGCTGCTGATCCATTCGGCGGCCTGACGGCCGATTTGCGCCGGGCTGGAATGCAAAGACAGAAGCGCGCCTGCCCGTGTCAGCGAACGCGAATAACCCAATACCGGATCGCGGTAGCGGTAGGAGGTCAGGAAAAGGCTTTGTGCCGTGTTGCGGTTGAACACCAGCGGATCCGGCAGTGCCAGCAGCAAATCGGCTTCCGTCAAGACCGCTTCCAGCGGGGTGATCAGGCGTTCATCCGGCGTCAGCGTGGCATAGACCAGACTGAGCCCCTGTGCGCGCAATGCACTGTCCAACTCGTTCACCATGCTGCTCTGCTCGGCGCTCAATAACACGCCCACGCGCCGCACGTCCGGCAAGGCCAGACGGATCAGGAGTGCCTGGCGCTCGAAGGGCTGATCGAGGTAAATGGCCGACAGGCCGCGACGGCTGCTGCTTCCCAGGCGCGCACGCCCTGTCTTGAGATACCACGATCGCGGTACCAGAATCGCCAGCACAGGGGGGCGCTCGGGCAGTGCGGCCAGTGCCTCTGCCGCGCCCACGCCGACGGCCACGACGAGGCGAGCATCGTTCAGCGCAGCGGGTGTCAATCCCTCGGCATATACCCGGACAGCCTCATGCGGGGTATCGTCGAGATAGGCACGGATGACCTGATACACCTCCTGGTAAGGTGTCGCATCGTCGCTCAGTAACACTGCCACCCGGGCTGCAACAGCCTGAGACGACACGATGGCAAGGCAGACGCACGCCACCCCCAGTCGAACGATACGCTGGAGCGCACGCCATCTGGTCGCCCGCCCGGGAAACGTCAAATCCCCTCCTGCCCTTCAGCCCACAGGCATGCCCCTTTGCTTTCCCCGGCGATGGCTTCGAGCAGGCGTGCGTGTGCAGCCAACTCTTCGCTGCTCGCCTGCAACAGAATGGGCTTGGGACGTACCCGCGCGGCAGCTTGGGCAGCCCGTTCGCCGCGCACTTCCAGCCCGATCGACAAGCTTTCCTGGCCGCGCGTCAGTGCCAGGTAAACCGCTGCCAGCAACTCGCAGTCGAGCAAGGCGCCGTGCAGCGTACGCGCGGTATTGTCGACGCCATAGCGTTTGCACAAGGCGTCCAGATTGTTGCGCTGACCGGGATGCAGGGCCTTGGCCATCGCCAGCGTGTCGGTCACGCCGTCGCACCAGGTGGTCAGCAGCGGCATTTCGAGCAAGCGCAGTTCCATGTTGAGGAAGCCGACATCGAAAGGGGCGTTGTGGATAATGAGTTCAGCGCCCCGGATGAAATCGACGAACTCCTGCGCGATATCGGCGAAACGCGGTTTGTCCTGCAGGAATTCCGGCGTGATGCCGTGCACCTGCATGGCGCCAGCGTCGATGTCGCGATCCGGGTTCACATAACGGTGCAGATGGTTGCCGGTGAGCCGGCGGTTGACCATTTCAACGGCCGCCACCTCGATGATGCGATGGCCCTGGTTGGGATCGAGGCCGGTGGTTTCAGTATCGAGAATGATTTGCCGCATGATTTCGATGTTCAGTGTTGTTGTGCCTGCAGCACGCCCAGATTGGCCAGTGCATCGGCGCGTTCGTTCTCGGGATGGCCCGCATGGCCGCGTACCCATTTCCATTCGATGCGATGCAGCTGGCTCAACGCATCCAGTTGCAGCCACAGGTCCTGGTTTTTCACCGGCTTGCCGTCGGCGGTACGCCAATTGCGCCGCTTCCAGCCCGGCATCCATTCGCTGATGCCTTTTTGCACGTATTGCGAATCGGTATGGACTTCGACCGTGGAGGGCCGCTTCAACGATTCCAGCGCCCGGATCACCGCGGTCATTTCCATGCGGTTGTTGGTGGTGTTGGCCTCGCCGCCGCTGATCTCCTTGCGGTGTCCCCCCGCCACCAGCAGGGCGCCCCAGCCGCCGACGCCCGGATTGCCCTTGCAGGCGCCATCGCTGTAGATATAAATGGTGTCAGCGTTCACGACGGACCCGATACTGTTTGAGATTGACCACCTTGGCCGCGGGCGACAGCAGGCGCTGCGCCACCGGCGTCGTCCACTGCGGCAGGATGATGTTCATGCCCTGCACCCGCTTGACCGCCTGCAGGAAATAGACGCCGCCGCCCATGGCCCACCAGCGGTCGCCGGCCGGCTCCATGAAACGCAGACGGCGCAGCCAGTTCTCGCGGTTGACCGGCGGACGGTAGCAGCACATGCTGCCCGCCGCCACCTCGAGCCCCAGCAACACCATCCAGTCCTTCACCCGCGAAATGTTGAGGAAGCTGCCGTTCCACGGATAACCGCGTTCGCCGCCCTGCAGCTTGCGCGCCAGTCCCCACAGGCTGCGCGGGTTGAAGCCGGCCAGCACCAGGCGGCCTTCCGGACGCAGCACCCGCTCCGCCTCTCGCAGCACCTGGTGCGGATTGGAACTGAATTCCAGCACGTGGGGCAACAGCAACAGGTCGAGCGACTGACTCTCGAACGGCAGGAACATGGGATCGGCCTGCACCCGTCCGGGGGCTTCGACCGCACATGTCACACGCAGCGGGATCCGGCTGTTGCGCAGGAAATCGATCTGCGGCAGGCCAACCTGCACCGCATTGAAGCCGAACACATCCGACACGGCCTGGTCGAAATAGCGTTGCTCCCGAAACAGCAAGTGCTGTCCGAGCGGCGTTTCAAACCATCCTGCATTCAGCTTGGATAACATAGTCGTTTCTCCCGCCAGGTTGCCCCATCATGTTGACTCTCATTCCCCTGCCCGCGTTCGAGGACAATTACATCTGGATCTGGCACGACGACCATCATGCCGTCGCTGTCGACCCGGGCGATCCCGTTCCGTTGATCGCCTACCTCGATGCACGCCACCTCGCTCTGACCGCCATTCTGATCACCCATCATCATCGCGACCATACTGGCGGCAACGTCCTGCTGCGTCAACGCTATAACTGCCCCGTCTATGCGCCGGACAACCCGCGCATTCCGGCGGTAACCCACGTCCTGCACGGTGGCGATTCGGTCGATATCGCCAAACCGTTTTTACATTTCGACGTGCTGGCCACCCCGGGCCACACGCTCGACCACATCAGCTATGTCGGCCACGACAGCCTGTTTTGCGGCGACACCGTGTTCGGATGCGGATGCGGGAAACTGTTCGAAGGCAGCCCCGCGATCATGGCTGCCAGCCTCGATGCCATTCTAGCGCTGCCCGATACTACCCGGGTCTGCTGCGCGCACGAATACACCCTGAGCAATATTGACTTTGCCAAAACCATCGACGGCGCCAATCCGGCGCTGCTTGAACGCGAGCGTGCCGATCGTGCCCTGCGCGCCCACAATGTGCCCACGTTGCCTTCGACCCTGCAGCTGGAGAAGCGCACCAATCCCTTCCTGCGTTTCCACGACCCTGACATGACGGCCTTCGCGAGTCGCTATCTGGATCGACCGCACCCCACGCCGGCCGAGGTATTCGGCGCGATCCGGGCAGCCAAGGATGCGTGGGACGGTTGACCGTCCCCATCCTGCCACTTACGATGGAGCCCTGTTGAGTACGGGAAACCGACTTGCCCGGAATCAAATTAATTGGCCGAATTCAAAATAAATCTGCTCAGTCTGGCCGTCCTTGCGGTGTTCGCTTCCCTGCCAGTGCACGCGGCGGAACCCGGCGCCGGCATCCAGACACTGGAGTGGAACAGCAATACCGACGACGACCCGTCCTCCGATCACGTATCCTCCACTGAAGCCGCCAGCCCGGACGACGTCTGGCAGCGCATCCGCAGCGGGTTCAAGATCGACGACGATGCGGCACGCAACCCGCTCGTGGCCGATCACGAAGCCTGGTACGCAGCACGGCCGGATTACGTGCGCCGCATGCTCGACCGGTCCCGCCGCTACCTGTTCCATATCGTCCAGGAAGTCGACCGCCGTGCAATGCCGATGGAAATCGCCTTGCTGCCAATGGTCGAAAGTGCGTTCAATCCCATGGCGGAATCACCTTCCGCAGCCTCCGGCATCTGGCAGTTCATTCCATCCACCGGCCGGCTCTATGGGCTCAGGCAGGATACCTGGTACGACGGCCGCCGCGATTTCACCGCCGCCACCGAGGCCGCGCTCGATTACCTGGGCAAGCTCTATCTCGATTTCGGCGACTGGGAACTGGCGCTCGCTGCGTACAACTGCGGGGAAGGTTGCGTCGCCCGCGCCATCGAGAAGAATGTCCAGCAAGGTCTGCCAACCAATTACGCCAGCCTGCCGCTGCCCAGCGAGACCCGGCATTATGTCCCCAAACTTCTTGCCATCAGGAACCTGATCAGCAATCCCGCACGTTATGGCATCGCCATCGACACGCTGCCCAACCAGCCCTATTTCAAGCAGGTCACCGTTCCCTCCGCCAGCATGGACATCCGCTCCGCTGCGCGACTGGCGGGCATGAGCAGCGATGAATTCGCCGCGTTGAACGCGGCCTTCCCACGCAAGCTCATCCGCTCGGCCGGACCGGTCAACTTGCTGGTGCCGGTCGCCAAGACCGACACCTTCCAGCGCAATCTGGAAACCGGAAGCTGGGATTCCTGGCAGCCCTACCCTGCGCAAAAAGGCGAACGTCCCGAGACCATTGCCAGACGCCTCGGCGTCAGTCTTGCCAGCCTCGAAGAGCACAACCAGTTCCATCTGAAACGCGGCAGACTGGTGCGCGAGCAGGTCATTCTGGTGCCGGTCAGAAAACGGGGCACGGCAGCCGCAAGCGTCGATAGTCCCTTGCCTGTCGCATCCAATCCGACCCAGATCGTGGTGCAGCGGGGCGACACCCTGTACAGCATTGCCCGCCACTACGGTCTGACCGTCGCCGAACTCGGCGACGCCAACCCCGGCCTTGACGGCCGGCTCACGGCCGGCCAGACCCTGCGCCTGCCGTCTGCGCAACCGGTCCAGATGACGGCGTCCCTCCAATCCGTCGCCTACCCTGCCACCCGCATCGCGAAACCTGCCATACCGAGCCGGTATATCGTTCAGACTGGCGACACCCTGAGCGCCATCGCCCGACGTTTCGACATCAGCCTGGCGGATTTCAGGCTGTGGAATCCTGCTTTCAGGAAACACAGCACGGTCCGCGCGGGTCAGACAGTCATCGTCAGGGCTCCCTGAGAACCGTCGGCTCAGTCCGATGCAGGCGGTTCGTCGGACTTGTCCGACATCAACAGCGCCACCCCGATCGCAGCCAGCACCATCCACATCACGGCGGCCCAGATGCCCAGCGCATTGGAGAGCGGCCCCATGAACATCATGGTAAGCATCGCCACGGCCAGGACGCCGTTGCCAAGCCAGAAATTTCGACTGTGTTTGCTGCTGCTCAATTGATACTCCGTCTCCAGAAAGCTTAATCCTGCGCTGCCACCCAGTGGCACCGCACCCAATGCCCCCCGCCCAGATCGGTTCGCGCCGGATAGCTTTGCCGGCACACGGCGCTGGCGTGCGGACAACGCGGATGGAAATGGCAGCCGACCGGCGGATTGAGCGGCGAAGGCTGGTCGCCAGCCAGGCGAACGATAGTCTGCCCGGTGTGCGGCTCGATGCGCGGCACCGCACTGACCAGCGCTTGCGTATAAGGGTGGCGTGGCGTGCGCAACACCGCACCGGCCCGACCTTGCTCGACGATACGTCCGAGGTACATCACCGCCACATCGTGCGCCAGATATTCCACCACGGCGAGATTGTGCGTGATGAAAAGATAGGCCAGGCCGAGATCGGCCTGCAGGTCCTTCAGCAGATTCAGTATCTGCGCCTGCACCGACACGTCGAGCGCACTGGTCGGCTCGTCGCAGATCACCAGCCGCGGCGACACGGCAAGCGCCCGTGCGATCGCAATGCGCTGCCGCTGCCCGCCTGAGAATGCATGGGGATAACGGCCGCCCGCATCGTCCGGCAAGCCGACCTGATTCAACAGCCGAGCCACGGCACCGCGTCGTTCGCCGCGTGCGCCCACACCCAGCGCGTCCATGCCTTCGAGCAGGGTGTCCACTACCCGCATACGCGGATTGAGCGAACTGAACGGATCCTGGAATACCATCTGTGCCTGCCGTCGCAGCGCGGGTGCATTCTTCGCGGTGATGGTCTCGCCGCCCAGCATGATGGTGCCCGCAGTCGGCTCGATCAGCCGCAGCAAGGCCTTGCCCACCGTCGTCTTGCCGCAGCCCGATTCACCCACCAGTGCCAGCGTCCGGCCGGCCTGGATCGTCAGGTCCACGTCATCGACGGCGCGCACGTGTCCCACCGTACGCTGGATCAAGCCGCGCCGGATCGGGAAAAATACCTTCAACCCTTCCACTTGCAGCAGCGGCTGCGGGGGATGTTCCGCCACGGGATGGGCGACACGTTCGCGCACGCTGCCCGCCGGCAAGCTGCCCGCCAGATGGCAGCGCACCCGCTGTCCATCCAATTCCTGCCAGCCGGGCGACTCCACGCGGCAACGTGCGATGGCAAACGGACAGCGCGGTGCGAACCGACATCCGCGTAAATGCGCGTCAAGCCGGGGCACTTGGCCGGCGATCGTGGTCAACCGCCCGGCATCGCCCGTTCGCGGCAAGGCCTCGAACAGCATGCGACTGTAGGGATGCTGCGGCGCCGTGAAGAAGGCGTCGCGCGTACCCTCCTCCAGCAATTCGCCGGCATACATCACGCCCACGCGGTCGGCGTTCTCGGCCACCACGCCGAGGTCATGCGTGATCAGCAGCATGCCCATCCGGCGCTTCGCACGCAAGTTGCGCAACACGTCGAGCACCTGGGCCTGGATGGTCACGTCCAATGCCGTCGTCGGCTCGTCGGCAATGAGCAGGCTGGGCTCGCCCGCCAGCGCCATGGCGATCATCATCCGCTGGCGCAACCCGCCCGAAAGTTCGAACGGGTAGCTATCGAGCCGCCGTGCCGCATCCGGCACCCCCACCGAATCGAGCAGTGCACGCGCAGCGTCGCGCGCAGCCTGTCCGCCGAGGTCCTGATGCAAGGACAACGCCTCGCCGATCTGATCGCCCACCTTGATGACGGGATTCAGTGCCAGCATCGGCTCCTGAAACACCATCGCCATCCGCCCGCCGCGAACGCGTCGCATGTCGCGCTCGGGCAGCGCCAGTACATCGGTTTCACCCAGTTGCACGTGACCCGACAGGATGCGCCCGCCATCCGGCAACAGCCGCATCAGCGACAGAGCGGTCATCGATTTGCCGCAGCCAGACTCGCCCAGCAAAGCGTAGGTTTCACCCGCTGCAACGTCGAACGACACGCCATCGACCACGCGCGCGGCACCGATACCGGTGACCAGCTTGTCGACGCGCAACAGCGGGCTCACCGCCGTTCCTCCAGGCGCGGGTCGAATGCATCGCGCACGCCATCGGCAAACAGGTTGGCGGCCAGCACCAAGGTGAACATGAAGACGAAAGCCGCGCCCAACTGCCACCAGACGACAGGCTCGCGCGCCAACTCGAGACGCGCGCCGTTGATCATGTTGCCCCAGCTATACATGGCAGGATCGACACCGACACCGACATAGGAGAGCACGGCCTCGGCCAGCACCAGGCCCGAGAAGTCCAGTACGATCGCGATCAGCACGAGGTGGAATACGTTGGGGAAAATGTGGCGGCTGATGATGCGTGCATGCGATACGCCGAACGCCCGTGCCGCCTCGACATAATCGAGCGTCCTGAGCTTGAGTGATTCGCCGCGCAACAGGCGCGCCAGGCTGGTCCAGCTGGTCACACCCATGATGACGCACAGGGCCAGCAGGCGAACATCGGCGCGCGCTGCCGCGGTGTCGAACAGATCGGGGTGGGCCTCGATGGCAACCTGTACGATGAGTACCGCTGCCGCGATCAGCAGCACGCCTGGAATGGAATTCAGCACGGTGTAGACATACTGGATGACGTCGTCCACCCAGCCCCGGAAATACCCTGCCGCAATCCCCAGCACGATCGCCAGCGGCAGTGTGACCAGCGTGGTGAGGGTGCCGATCACCAGGCCGGTGCGGATGCTCTTGAGGCTGATGTAGAGCACATCCTGTCCGACCTTGTCGGTACCGAAGACATGATAGCCTGCGGCCAGACGGGCCATCACCGCCCCCAGTATCAGCATCAGCGTCAACACGATCACGACTGTCCGCCCAGGCCAGCCGAGGTGACCCGTTGCCCAGGCAGACAACCAGCCCCCGAGCCTCATCCGCTCATGCCGCGCCTGCCAGGCCGCAAGCAGGCCGAACAGCAACAGACTGCCCGCCAGGCCCTGCAACAGGCCGACGAGTATGCGCCGGACGATGTCCGGTACATACTCGTCGGCCTGCTTCAGATGCGCACCGCCATATTTCAGGCGCGGGTAATCCCGAACAGTGGCGCCGTCCCGCTCCGTGAACTCCTTGGCGTACAAGTGCATCGCCAGCGGAGCGGAATAGGTTTTTTCCTGCTGCGTACGCAATCTGCCTGCCAATGCGTCGAACACAGACAACACTTCGACCGAATATTGCGGCCTGTCTGGCGGGCTGTCGTCCAGTCGTTCGCGGTAATGCAGCGAGTCGAGCAGACCGATGACCACGAACACGGCCAGCACCAGCGCCGCACCCATCGCCATGGGGCGCCTCGCCACGGCCGCCCACGGGGCGCGCAAGTGCGCGTGACGGCGGATCCACCACACTGCTGCCAGCGATACGATCAGCAGCATGAAAATGAGCGCATCGGTCCACAACAGGACAGGGACGAAATGGGATGTGACCAGGCTCATTGCAGCCGCACCCGAGGATCCACCCACGAATAGGAAATGTCGGTAAGGATCAGGCCGACGATATAGAGAAAGGAGCCCAGAAACACCATCGCGCGCACCACCGAGAAATCCTGGGCCTGGATCGCGTCGATCGTGTAGCTGCCGAGTCCCGGGATGCCGAAAAAGGATTCGGTGATGAGGCTGCCCATGAACAGCAGTGGCAACACCACCACCGCACCGGTCAGGATGGGGATCATGCCGTTCTTCAACACATGACGGAACAATACCCGAATCTCGGACAAGCCTTTGGCGCGCGCAGTACGCACATAATCCTTGCCGATCTCCTCAAGAAAGATCGTGCGATACCAGCGCGAACCGCTGCCGATCCCCGCCACCACGCTCACCAACACGGGCAGGAGGATGAACTTGAGGCCATGGATGCCCCCCGCATAGCCCGAAATCGGCAACAGGTTCCACAGCTTGGCGATGAAATACTGGCCGGCGATGATGTAGAACAGTCCGGAGATCGACATCAGGACGACGCACAATACCACTCCCCACAGGTCGAGATAGGTGGCGCGGAAGAACACCATCAGCAGGGCGAAGGTGATGTTGACCAGCAGGCCGATCACGAACACCGGCAGCGCGATCGCCAGGCTTGGCCCCATGCGGGTTTGGATTTCGTTGCCGATGTCACGGCCGTCGTCGCCCTTGCCGAATTGGAACGCGAACATCGCAGCCGAGCGCTGGAAAAAGAGCGTGTCGGTAAGCTGTGCACTACCGGTTGCCCGGGTATTCAGCAGCAGCGGTTTGTCGTAGCCGTGTTCGACTTTCCAGCGCTCGATCGCCTCCGGCGTCACGTGTTTGGCGCCGAGCTGCAGCCGCGCCATGTCGTCCGGCGTATTGACGACGAAGAACAGCGCGAAGGTCAACAGGTTGACGCCGACCAGGATCGGAATGGCATACAGCAAGCGGCGCAGGACATAGGCGAACATCAGGCGGTCGTCCTCTCGCGCTGGCGCCAGGCGACCACTGCCGGCGCGATGATGGCAATCACGCTACCGGCCAGCAACAAGATCGGCCATAGCACGGGACGGTTCCATTCTGCACGCCGGGCGGCACGTAGATCCGGGTCGATACGCCGGTACTTGAGCGTATTGTTGGCCATCAGGTTGGGTTTGACGTTATGGACCCAGTCATGGCGCAAGCCGAAGGATTTGGGGTAGTAGGCAAAAATCCAAGGGGCATCGCGGCGCACGATCTCGAGCATGGCATTGATCACCTGCTGACGCTCGGGGCCGTTGTCCATATCCTTCATGCGCTCGAACAGGCGATTGAATTCAGGGTTGTCGTAGTTGGCTGCATTCTCGCCGCCGGTGGCCACTTTCTTGTTCGGCCCATACAGCAGGAAGAAAAAGTTTTCCGGATCCGGGTAATCGGCATTCCAGCCCCATTCGAACAATTGGGCATTGCCCTTGCGCATCTTGTCCTGGAAGCGGTTGTAATCGGTGCCGCGTACGACCAGCTGCACATTGAGCTTGTCGAGCTGCTTCTTCATCCAGTCGAGCCGCGACTTGGTATCGGGGCCGCTTGCCATGGTGTCGAAGTAGAGCACCAGCGGCTCGCCGGTTTTGGCGTTGCGGCCATTGGGATACCCCGCCTCGGCCAGCAGCTTTCTCGCCATCTCGATGGGATGCCTCACGATCTTGCCGCCATGCGCCTCGTACACATACGGATTCAGCCCTGCCACGCCGTCGACGTATCCGAACAGTCCGGGTGGGATCGGCCCCTGTGCCGGAATACCGCGGCCGTTCAGGAAAATGGAAATGAATTCGTCGTAGTCGAACGCGATGGAAATTGCCTGCCTCAGCTTGCGGCGATCCTCCCCCTGGCCGCCCACCACAGGATCGAGCATGTTGAAGCCCACGTACCAGATCGAAGCCGCTACCGCAGTAACGAGATGGATACCCTTCTCGCGCATGCTGTCGGTCAACCGCGGATCCCCCCCCGCCGAGAACTGCACGGCCTGGTCGAAGCTGTCCGAGCTGATGCCGGAACTGTCGTAATAGCCCTGCAGAAACTTGCTCCAGTAAGGGATGGTTTCCTTTTCCAGACTGAACACAGCCTTGTCCACGAACGGCAGTGGTTTACCCGCGTCCGCCAGCAGACCCGCTTGGCGATCCGCCCCATCACCGTCCTCGGGATAGGTTTCGCCGTGATAGTAGGGATTCTTCGTCAACACCATGCGGCGGTTGGGATCATTCTCGGAAAGGTAGTAGGGGCCAGTCCCGACCGGCTGCCAGTCCAGGGTCAGGTTGTTGTCCGCCATACCCGGCTGCGCGTAGAAGGCGTCGGCCTCCCACGGAACGGGCGCAAAAAACGGCATCGCCAGCCAATAGATGAACTGCGGGTATTTTCCCTTGATGTGAATTCGATACGTATAACGATCCACCACTTCCGCACCCGCCAGCGGAAAATCATTCAAGTTCAGTTCCGTGCCGGGATGCGCCCTGGAGGCCTTCTCCAACGCATCGCCGAGCGCTTTCAGGCCAACGATGTGTTCAGACATCAGCCCAAAAATCGGTGAACTCAAGCGGGGATTCGCCAGCCGCTTGATCTGGTAGACATAGTCGGCCGCAACGAGTTCGCGGGTGCCTGTCTGTGGAAAGTCGCTGATCTGCGTCTTGTCCTTCAGCGCGGCCACGTCCAACGCATGATAGAGAAAGCGGCCCGTGGCATCCCGTGCAAATGCCGGGTGCGGCTGATAGCGGATGCCAGGACGGATCCGGATCTCGTACACGCTTTCGGCGATGGCTGTGGTGGGTGCATCATCGGCAAGCGGCTGGCCAGCCGCGTCGAAATAGCGCGGCTTGGGCACGGCCTCGGCCGTCAGCGGGATCAGCGTATACGGGCGCTTGAGGAAATGGTACTGCAGGGGCGATTCGTAAATCTGCCCGGTAAATTCGGCTTCGTTCGAACTGTAAGAACGGGCCGGATCGAGATGTTTGGGACGTTCGGAAAACGCGCTGTACAACACATTGGCGTGCGCATCGGTGTCGGGGTAGGGATTGTTCCAGCTGTCGGAGCAGCCTGCCAGCAGGCCTATCCCCAGCAAGCTGATCCTCAATAAAATTGCCCCTATACGCACCATGGCGCCAGTGTACCCAAGCGCGCCGTCAACGTCAGCCGTTATAATCCGGAGCAACTCAACTCTTCGAGACCATCATGGGATTTCTTGCAGGAAAACGTTTGCTGATCACCGGCGTGATATCCAATCGTTCCATCGCCTACGGTATCGCCTCGGCATGCAAACGCGAAGGCGCCGAACTGGCCTTCACTTATCAAGGTGATCGCATCAAGGATCGCGTGACCGATTTTGCCAAGGAATTCGGCTCCAGCCTGGTGTTTCCGTGCGACGTCGGCAGCGACGAGCAGATCGACGCACTGTTCGCGGAACTCGGCAAACACTGGGACGGCTTCGACGGCCTGGTTCATTCGATCGCGTTTGCGCCAAAGGAGGCCCTGGCCGGCGACTTTCTTTCCGCTGTCACCCGGGAAAACTTCCGCATTGCCCACGACATCAGTTCCTACAGCTTTGCCGCATTGGCCAAGGCAGCCTTGCCCATGATGGAAGGCCGTAAGGCAGCGCTGCTGACCCTGTCCTATCTGGGTGCGATCCGATCGGTCCCCAACTACAACGTCATGGGCCTGGCCAAGGCCAGCCTGGAATCCAACGTGTACTACATGGCGCAAAGCCTTGGGCCCAAGGGTATCCGCGTCAACGCGGTGTCGGCCGGTCCAATCAAGACGCTGGCCGCCAGCGGTATCGCCAACTTCGGCGAGAAGCTCGACCTCGTCGCCCAGAATGCGCCCCTCCGCCGCAACGTGACGATAGAAGAGGTCGGCAATGCTGCAGCCTTCCTGCTATCCGATCTGGCATCGGGGATTACAGGCGGAATCACCTATGTCGACGCCGGGTTCAACTCGACCGCAGGCGCAGAATAATCCCGCCCCGTGGACCAATAAAAAACGCGCACAAGGCGCGTTTTTTATTGCCATGCAACCGCGCGTCATCTACCTTCGATCGCATTCGGCTGGATTTTGACTTTCTGGCCTGCGGTGATCAATGCCAGCATCGCCTTCATGTCCGCGCGCTGCTGCGCCTGCGTCACGCCGGAGGAGACCGACGCCAGCAACGCAGGATCCGGTGTGCCCGCCTCCACCACGCGACTGATCCGCACGATCCGATATGAGCCATCTGGCCGCGCGAACCCCGTGTAGGCCGGCAGCTTGTCGGTATTCGCCCGGAATACCGCTTGGATGCCGGCTGCATCCAGCTCGGCAAACGGCTGACGCCCCACCACCTTGAACGCCGACCAGTTCAAACCCGCTTCATTGCCCTTTTCAAGCGTCTTGATGGTCGCCTCGCCCTTCTGGGCCAACAGCTTGGCGCTCTGCTCGGCACGCAGCCTGGTCTCGATCGCCGCGGATACTTCTGTCAACGGACGCAGCCGGGCCGGCCGATGATCGATTACCCGCGCCGCCACCAGCATACCGGGTTGCACCTCGATGGCTTCGGTGTTCTGCTTCGACTTGATCGACTCGGGACTGAACAGGGCGGCCGACAACGTGGCATTGTTGAATGGCGGCGGCGCCGTCTTGACGCTCATCCAGTCGCTCTGCCGGATGCTGAGCTTGGCTGCGGTAGCGGCAGGCTGCAGGGACTGCGCGTTTTCATAGACCAGGTTGCCAAAGTTGTCGGCCAGGCCCGCAAAGACTTTTTGCGCCTGCTGTTTGCGCAGCTCATCGACGACCTCGGCACGTACCTCGTTCAGCGGCGCCAGCTTGGCAGGCTGGATGCCATCCAGCCGGATGATGTGATAACCGAAATCGCTTTCGACCGGTCCCCTGATTTCGTGAGGCTTCATGCTGAATACGGCATCCTCGAAAGGCTTGACCATCATGCCGCGAGCAAAGCTCCCCAGGCTGCCACCCTGTGCGGCCGAGCCCGGATCCTGCGACTCGGTACGTGCCAGTTCGGCAAAGCGTTCCGGCGCTTTCTGCAGGATCTGAACCAGCTCGGTCGCCTTGGCCTTGGCCTTGGCCCGCGTTGCGGCGTCGGCATTCTTATCCACCGCAATCAGGATGTGGCTTGCACTGCGTTGTTCAGGCCGCCCAAACTTCGTCGCATTGGCCGCATAGTAGTCGGCTACTTCCTTGTCGCTCACCGCGATACCGGCCGCCACGCTGGCCTTGTCCAGCACCAGATATTCGGCGCGGATCTGTTCAGGCTCGGTGAATTCTGCTTTATGGGCCGCGTAATCACGTTCCACGTCGGCTTGCGTGACCTTGACGTCCGAAGCCACGGTGGAGGCCGGCAGGTCGGCCCAGGCGATTTCACGCTGTTGTGAGACCAGGCGCGCAATCTGCGTCAGCGAGGTATTCGACGGAAAGGCCGCGAGCGTCACCGGACTGGCTACGACCTCCAGCATGAATCCCTGACGCAACTCGTTTTCAAAGGCTGCCGGCGTACGGCCATTCTGGCGCAAGACCGCTTCATAACGCTGCTGGGAAAATTTGCCGTCCTGCTGGAATGCCGGAATCTGAGCGAGCACGGAGGCAAGATATGCATCGGGCGCCAGGAATTTGTTTTTTTGCGCATCCAGCAACAAGGCCTTGCGCTCGATCAGGCTGTCGAGCACCTGTTTGCGGAAATCGGCGCGCTCCGGGACAGCGGGATCGAACGCAGCCCCCAGCGCCTCGCGCATGCGATCGGTCTGCGCCTGGATTTCCCGTGCCAGTTCTTCGCGCGAAATCCCCACATCGCCAACCTCGGCGACCATGCCGCCGCTTTTGTCGCCCCTCATGTAGGAGTCCACGCCAAACAGGGCGAAGGTGATTGCAATCAAGGCCAGTATGGCTTTGGCCAGCCAACCCTGTGCATGCTTGCGGATTGCTTCGAGCACGGTCTTTTACTCCGAAAAAAACGTCAGCGCGGATTTTCGCGCACTTTGCGCTTCGCGTCTCGCCCTGGTGCGATTAAATATGGTCGCCATGAAATGGGGCACGAGAAAACCCAAGACATGGAATGCAAATGAAAAAAGGCGAACTCGCGTTCGCCTTTTTGGTGTTGGCGGAGTGGACGGGACTCGAACCCGCGACCCCCGGCGTGACAGGCCGGTATTCTAACCAACTGAACTACCACTCCCTTGTGCTGCAAAAACTGTACTGCCTAGTACTCGACCGCTTATTTTTTTCTTACCCGGCTGGTGGGTGCTGAGGGGTTCGAACCCCCGACATTCGCCTTGTAAGGGCGACGCTCTACCAGCTGAGCTAAGCACCCGACAAAGACCAAAATTCTACAACATTTTTTTCGACCCTGCCAAGCACTCGCGGACTTTATTATTAATTGATGGCGTCTTTCAGGCCCTTACCGGCGCGGAACTTCGGCACTTTCGCGGCTTTGATCTTGATGCTTGCGCCAGTACGCGGATTACGGCCAGTACGTGCGGCACGCTTACCCACATAGAAGCTGCCAAAACCCACCAGCGTCACCATGTCGCCCTTCTTCAGCGCTTTCTTGACTGCCTCGACCGTTGCGTCCAGCGCACGACCCGCAGCAGCTTTGGAAATGTCAGCCGAGTCAGCGATGGCGTCAATCAATTCGGATTTGTTCACGTGTTGTCCCCTTCACTCAAGTGGCACAGGAAGACCCTGTGGCCGCTTTTATAGCAACCCGCAAAACCTTGTGTCAAGCGGTTTCCCGGGCAGTTGACAAAAAAATCCCGCGACTGGCGCGGGATTCGGACGAGTGGTTGAAAAATACCTAGTGTTTAAGCGCCGCGGCGGCGGTCCCGTCTTCTTCCGGCACAGCTATTGCCGGCGCGTCGGCTTCAGGTTCGTCCTGCAAGGGCTCGGGCGCATGTTCCAGTGCCAATTCAAGAACCTGGTCGATCCACTTGACCGGATGGATGTCGAGCTTGTTCTTGATGTTGTCCGGAATCTCGGTCAGATCCTTCACGTTTTCCTGCGGAATCAGCACCGTCTTGATGCCGCCGCGATGTGCCGCGAGCAGCTTTTCCTTCAGGCCACCGATCGGCAGTACCTCGCCCCGCAACGTGATCTCACCGGTCATGGCCACGTCGGCTCGCACCGGAATTCCGGTCAGGATCGACACCATCGAGGTGCAGATTGCGATACCGGCGGACGGACCGTCTTTCGGCGTCGCACCTTCCGGCAGGTGGATGTGGATGTCGCGCTTCTGGTAGAAGTCTTCCTGAATCCCCAGTTTGCGGGCACGCGAACGCACCACGGACAGCGCAGCCTGAATCGATTCCTGCATCACTTCGCCAAGCTTGCCGGTCGTGGTCATCTTGCCGCGCCCAGGCAGCGAAACCGCCTCGATGGTAAGCAATTCGCCGCCCACCTCGGTCCAGGCCAGTCCCGTCACCTGTCCCACCTGGTTGTTCATCTCCGCGATACCGAAACTGAAGCGCCGGACGCCGAGGTATTTCTCCAGATTGCGCGAAGTGACCGAGATCTTGCTGCTCTGTTTCTTCAACAACAGGGCCTTAACGGCCTTGCGACAGACCTTGGAGATTTCACGCTCCAGGCTGCGCACGCCGGCTTCGCGCGTGTAGTAACGCACGATGTCGCGGATGGCCGACTCGGCAATGGCGAGTTCGCCTTCTTTGATGCCGTTGACCTTCAACTGCTTGGGCACCAGATAGCGCTCGGCGATGTTGATCTTCTCGTCCTCGGTATACCCCGACAGACGGATCACTTCCATGCGGTCGAGCAAGGGCGCAGGCAGATTGAGCGAGTTGGCCGTGGCGACGAACATCACATCCGACAGGTCGTATTCAACTTCGATATAGTGATCCTGGAAGGTATGGTTCTGCTCGGGGTCGAGCACTTCCAGCAGCGCCGATGACGGATCGCCACGGAAGTCCTGCCCCATCTTGTCGACTTCGTCGAGCAGGAATAGCGGATTCTTCACCCCGATCTTGGTCAGGCTTTGCAGGATCTTGCCCGGCATCGAACCAATGTAGGTACGACGATGGCCGCGAATCTCGGATTCGTCGCGCACGCCGCCCAGCGCCATGCGCACGAACTTGCGATTGGTCGCGCGTGCGATCGATTGGCCCAGCGAGGTCTTGCCGACGCCAGGCGGCCCCACCAAGCACAGAATAGGCGCTTTCACCTTGTCGACGCGTTGCTGCACCGCAAGGTATTCCAGGATCCGTTCCTTGACCTTGTCGAGGCCGTAGTGGTCCTGGTCGAGGATTTTCTCGGCCTTCACCAGATCCTTGCTGATCTTGGTCTTCTTCTTCCAGGGCAGGCCGACCATCGCTTCGATATAGCTGCGGATAACGGTGGCTTCAGCCGACATCGGCGACATCATCTTCAGCTTCTTCAGCTCACCCATGGCCTTGGCTTCGGCCTCCTTGGACATGCTGGCCGTCTTGATGCGCTTTTCCAGTTCCTCCAGTTCGGCACCTTCCTCGATGTCGCCGAGTTCCTTCTGGATCGCCTTGACCTGTTCGTTCAGGTAGTACTCGCGCTGGCTCTTCTCCATCTGCCGCTTGACGCGGCCACGGATGCGCTTCTCCACCTGGAGGATGTCGAGCTCGCCTTCCAGCAGGCCGAGCAGATGTTCAAGGCGCTTGTTGACGCCGATCATCTCCAGCACTTCCTGCTTCTGTTCCAGTTTCAACGGCAGGTGCGCAACGATGGTATCGGCCAGGCGACCGCCTTCGTCGATGCCCGACAGCGAAGTCAGGATCTCCGGCGGGATTTTCTTGTTCAGTTTGACGTACTGATCGAACTGCGTCAGCAGGGCGCGGCGCATGGCTTCCACCTCGACCAGCTCTTCGCCTTCGGCAGGCAGAATCTCGGCGCGCGCAGCCAGATGCGTCCCTGCATCGGTCACTTCCAGCACGCGGGCGCGCTGATTGCCTTCGACCAGCACCTTGACCGTGCCATCGGGCAGTTTCAGCATCTGCAACACGGTGGCCACACTGCCGGTGTCGTAGAGGTCCTCGGGTGTGGGATCATCCTGCGCGGCTGTCTTTTGCGCGACCAGCAGGATGCTCTTGCCGGACTCCATCGAGGTTTCCAGCGCCTTGATCGATTTCGGGCGGCCGACAAACAACGGGATGACCATATGGGGGAATACCACCACATCCCTAAGCGGCAACAGCGGCAGGTCGATCTGTTCCTTGGATATGTTGTCGCTCATCATGATTTCCTGGTAAGGGTTAAGGAAAGGATGCGCGGCACTCAACCACGCTCATCCACAATTGGGGGGCATAGTTTGGAATTCAAGATGGCTGACAGGCTCCCTATCAGCCATCCGGGTTTAGGCTCCGGCAGCCAGCGGCTGCTCGTCCTGATCGGAGTAGATCAGCAAGGGCTTGCCGTCGCCGCTGATCAGGCCGTTGTCCACCACCACTTTGCTGACCCCTTTGAGGGAAGGCAGGTCATACATCGTGTCGAGCAGGGAATGCTCGATGATCGAACGCAAACCGCGCGCGCCGGTACGGCGCGCCAGTGCACGCTTGGCAATGGCGTTCAACGCATCCTCCCGGAATTCCAACTCGACGCCTTCCATCTTGAAGAGTTTGATGAATTGTTTGGTCAACGCATTCTTTGGCTCGGTCAGAATCTGAACCAAGGCAGCCTCATCCAGCTCGTCCAAAGTCGCAACAACCGGCAAACGTCCGACAAATTCGGGGATCAGGCCGTATTTGATGAGATCTTCAGGTTCGACCTGATGCAGCAATTCGACATCGCGCTTGGTCTCGTCGACATTCTTGACCTGCGCACCGAAGCCGATGCCACCTTTCTCGGTACGGCCACGGATGACCTTTTCCAGTCCGCTGAATGCGCCGCCGCAGATGAACAGGATATTGCTGGTGTCGACCTGCACAAATTCCTGATTCGGGTGCTTGCGCCCACCCTGCGGCGGCACCGAAGCGGTGGTGCCTTCGATCAGCTTCAGCAGTGCCTGCTGCACCCCTTCGCCCGAAACGTCGCGGGTGATCGAGGGGTTGTCGGCCTTGCGCGAAATCTTGTCGATTTCATCAATGTAAACAATGCCTTGCTTGGCCTTGTCGACATCGTAATCGCATTTCTGCAGCAATTTCTGAATGATGTTCTCGACATCTTCGCCGACGTAACCGGCTTCGGTCAGCGTGGTCGCGTCGGCGATCACGAAGGGCACATTCAGCAGACGCGCCAGTGTTTGCGCGAGTAGGGTTTTGCCTGAGCCAGTCGGTCCGATCAGCAGGATGTTGCTCTTGGCCAGTTCCACCTCGCCCGTGCTCGAATTGCTGCGCAGGCGCTTGTAGTGATTATAAACCGCCACCGCCAGCGCTTTTTTCGCCTGGCTCTGGCCAATCACATACTGATCCAGAATGCCGCTGATCTCGTGCGGCGTAGGCAGATCGGAACCCGCACCGCCCTTTTGGTTGTCCGCCTGCTGGATTTCCTCGCGGATGATGTCGTTGCACAGCTCGACGCATTCATCGCAGATGAATACTGACGGCCCAGCAATCAGCTTGCGTACCTCATGCTGGCTTTTGCCGCAGAAGGAGCAGTATAAAAGTTTGTCGCCCGAGCCTTTGTCCGCCATGCCAGTTCCTTGCTTAATTGCCTGATGCCTCAATGCGGCTGGTCAGCACCTTGTCGACCAGCCCGTACTTCACTGACTGTTCCGCACTCATGAAATTGTCACGATCCGTGTCACGTTCGATCACGTCCATGCTCTGCCCGGTGTGCTTGGCCAGCATGTCGTTGAGGCGCGCCTTCAGATAGAGGATTTCCTTGGCGTGGATTTCGATGTCCGACGCCTGTCCCTGGAAGCCACCCAACGGCTGGTGGATCATCACGCGCGAGTTCGGCAGACAGTAGCGTTTGCCCTTGGCGCCCGCAGTCAACAGGAAGGCGCCCATGCTGGCCGCCTGACCGATGCACAAGGTGGACACGTCCGGCTTGATGAACTGCATCGTGTCGTAGATCGCCAGTCCCGCCGAAACCGAACCGCCTGGCGAGTTGATGTAGAAATAGATGTCCTTGTCGGGGTTTTCCGACTCCAGAAACAGCATCTGCGCAACCACCAGGTTGGCCGTCGCGTCATTCACCGGGCCTACCAGGAAAATCACCCGTTCCTTGAGCAGGCGCGAGTAGATGTCGTAAGCGCGCTCGCCACGGCCGCTTTGCTCGACGACCATGGGCACCAGCCCTAAACCCTGCGGCTCGAAGGGCTGCGAATTGGAAATACCGTGTTCAAAATCAATACGCATCAGGCACGTCCCATCAATTCTTCAAAAGAGGTTGTCACGTCTTCCACTTGGGCCTGACCTGCGACCCATGCTACCACATTCTCTTCCAGCGCCAGGGACTCGATCTCCTGCATCCGTTCCGGGCTCTGGTAATACCACTGCACAACCTGCTCCGGCTCCTCGTAGCTCTGCGCCTGTTCCTGGATCAGATTGCGAATCTGCTCGGGCTGGGCCACCAGCTTGTGCGCCTGCACGATCTCGGCCAGGATCAGGCCCAGACGCACGCGACGTTCTGCCTGTCCAGTAAACATATCGGCAGAGAGCTTCATGGTCTGAACCCCGCGCGACTGCATATCTGCCTCGGTCATTTTCATCAGACGCTCGGTTTCCATGGCAACAAGGCTCTGCGGCAGATCCAGCGTACTTGTCTGCAGCAGCAACTCCATCGCCTGCTCTTTCAGTTTCGTCTGTACACGACGTTTCGCTTCACGCTCCAGATTGGATTTCACTTCAGCCTTGAGTTTCTCCACGTCTCCGTCTTCGACCCCCAGCGCCTTGGCGAATTCCGCATCAATCGGTGGCAACGCCGGTACCTGCACGTCCTTGACCTGCACCTCGAAATGCGCCACCTTGCCCGCAAGCTCCTTGGCAGCATACTCTGCGGGGAAGGTCACGTCGAAGCCCTTGCTGTCACCCGCCTTGAGGCCGGTCAGACTCTGTTCGAAATCCTTCAGCAAACGGCCTTCGCCGATCACGGCGGCAAAATCGTCGCCCTTGCCGCCCTCGAATGCTGCGCCATCGACCGTGCCCTCATAGTCGAACTTGACCAGATCGCCTTCCGCAGCAGCCCGATCCGCCGACTCAAACGTACGGCGCTGCTTTTGCAGGACTTCCAATGTCTTGACGACATCGGCGTCCGCCAGATTCACCACTGGCTTGCTCATCTTGCCGGTGCTCAAGTCGCCGATCTTCACTTCAGGATAGACCTCAAAACTGGCACTGAAGGTCATTTCCGTTGTGTCGGCCTGCCCCGTCTTCGGTTCGAAATGGGGATAACCCGCAATTTTCAGTTGATGAGCCTGTACCGCTTCACCGAAACGCGTCTGCAAGGTCTCGCCCAGCACTTCCTGACGCACGCCCGGGCCATGCTGACGCGCCACCGCGCTCAACGGCGCCTTGCCGGGGCGGAAACCGTCCATCTTGACGCTGCGTGCCAGACGCTTGAGGCGATTTTGCACCTCGGTTTCCAACTGCCCCATGGGCACGCTGATGTCCAGGCGACGGACCAGTCCTTCGAGAACTTCAAGATTTGCTTGCATCAAAATACTTCCTGGCTGAATTGAGGTTGGGTGAAGGGCAAAAAGCTTGTGGTGCGAAAGGGGGGACTCGAACCCCCACGCCTTGCGGCGCTGGAACCTAAATCCAGTGCGTCTACCAATTCCGCCACTCTCGCGGCTCGGCCGCAAAACTATCAACCGATAAGTGTAATATAATCAAAGCGATGCTGTCACCCAAGCCCGCCTGGCATCCTGCCTAAGTCATTATTCCCATTCCGTTTTTTATTGCCGGTGCCGGTCGATCACTACGAAAACTTCCCTGTTGCCTCCTGGCTGCTGCCCAAACGGCTGCGTCGACCGGTGGAAGCCATCTACCGGTTCGCTCGCAGCGCGGACGACATCGCCGACGAAGGCGCCGCCACGCCAACCGAACGGCTGCGCCAGCTCGCGGCCTACCATGATGAACTGAATCGCATCGAGCGCGGCGAGACACCCGCCGATCCGGTATTCGGCCCTCTGGCCGCAGCCATCCGCATGCATGCCATCCCGTTGGCTCCGTTCCGCGACCTGCTGTCAGCGTTTGCACAGGACGTTGAAAAAAAGCGCTATGCCAATTTCGGCGAAGTCATGGACTACTGCCGCCGCTCGGCCAACCCGGTGGGCCGCCTGATGCTGCATCTGTACGGCGATCGCGACCCGCGCCACCTGGCCTATTCCGACGCCATCTGCAGCAGCCTGCAACTGATCAATTTCCTGCAGGACATCGCGATTGATTACCGGAAGGATCGCATCTACCTGCCACAGGACGAACTGGCCGCACACCACGTCAGCGAAGCACAGATCGCGCAGGGCGACCCGCGCGGGCTGTGGCATATGATGATGCACAAGCAGATCGAGCGTACGCGCAAGTTGCTGCAGGCCGGCGCACCGCTCGGCCGGCAACTCAAGGGACGCATCGGGCTGGAACTGCGGGTAACCATCCGCGGCGGCGAAGCCATCCTGCGCAAACTGCACGCCGATCCCGGCTGCGTGTTCCACAATCGCCCGGTACTGACCAAAAAGGACTGGCTCATCATGCTCGGACGTGGGCTGTTTTGAATATGGACGTTCACCAGTATTGCCAGGAACGTGCCGCCGCGAGCGGCTCCAGTTTCTATTACAGCTTCGTTTTCCTGCAACCGGAGATGCGGCGTGCGATCACCGCGTTCTACGCGCTGTGCCGCGAACTCGACGACGTGGTGGACGAATGCCGCGAGCGCCAGGTGGCCGAAGCCAAGCTCGACTGGTGGCGCGCCGAGATCGGCCGTTTCGCCAACGGCGCGCCGGAGCACCCGGCAACCCGCGCGCTCTTCGACACCCCGCAGGGCCGCGCCATCCCGCCGGCCCTGCTGCTGGAAGTCGTGGACGGCATGGCGATGGATCTCGACCACACACGCTACCCGGATTTCAAGTCGCTCAACCTCTACTGCTATCGCGTTGCCGGTGTGGTCGGCGAAATCGCAGCATCGATCTTCGACGGCACGCGCGGCGAACATGATCGCGACATCCGCCGCTACGCCCACGAGTTGGGGCTGGCGTTCCAGCTTACCAACATCATCCGCGACGTCGGTGAAGACGCGCGGCGCGGACGCATCTATCTGCCGCAGGACGAACTGGTACGTTTCGGAGTACACGAAACCGATCTGCTGAGCGGACGCAACACGCCCGAATTTCAGACCCTGATGCAGTTCCAGTACGAACGCGCCCTGGCCTGCTACGGTCGTGCGTTCGCCGCACTCCCTCCCGGCGCACGGCGTGCGCAGCGTCCCGGGCTGGTCATGGCGGCAATCTACCGCACCCTGCTCAGCGAAATCCGGCAATCCGGATTCCCGGTCTTGCACGCGCGCGTCTCGCTCACGCCATTACGCAAACTGTGGCTTGCCAGCAAGACCTGGCTGTTTCCGTGACAACTGAATTGGACCAACCCCGTGTCGCGGTCGTGGGTGGCGGCTGGGCAGGCTGCTCGGCCGCATTGACGCTGGCCGAGGCCGGCGTGGCGGTCACGCTGTACGAAGCCAGCCGTACGCTCGGGGGCCGCGCACGTGCGGTCGAACTCGAAGGTCAGCCGCTCGACAACGGCCAGCACATCCTGCTCGGTGCGTACGAACAATCGCTGCAACTGATTGAACGCCTGCATCCTGCCACACCACTGTGGCGTCTGCCGCTCACCCTGGAACAGCCGCCGGCGTTCAGTCTCACTTGCCCGCGCCTGCCTGCCCCGCTGCATTTGCTGGCAGGGCTGCTCAGTGCCCGCGGATTGAATTGGCGCGAGAAACTGGCTGCCGCGCACTGGGCACACACCATGCTGCGCGACACGGCAACGCCGAGGGAGTTGACTGTCAGCCAACTCACCCGCACGCAGCCAGAAAAATTACGCAATGCGCTGTGGCACCCCTTGTGCGTGTCCGCGCTCAACACCCCGCCCGAGCTGGCCGACGCACGGATTTTCCGCAGCGTGGTCCGCGCCGCATTCGGCGGACGCACCCAGCATAGCGACCTGATACTGCCGCGCCGCGATTTGACAGCACTGCTGCCCGCCCCGGCCGCCGCACGGGTGGTCGAGCTCGGTGGCGACATCCGCCTGGGCCATCGTGTGACCACGCTCGACGCCACACCGAACGCCATCGCCTTGGGCAACCATGGCGACATGGCCGTCTTCAGCCACGTCATCCTGGCTGTCGCGCCGCAACATCTCCCTGCCTTGGCGAAGCAAGTGCCGGCACTAGGACCGCTCGGCCATACCGTGGCAGGGTACGAATATCAACCCATTGCCACTGCCTATATGCAATACGATCCGGCTTTTCGATTGCCCAGTCCGCTGTTCGCCCTGGCCAACGGACCGGCGCAGTTTGTGTTCGATCGCGGCCAGAGCCATGGTCAGGCCGGTTTGCTGGCGTTCGTGGCCAGCGCTGCCACGAATCTGCCCGCTGATTGGTTGGATCAGGCAGAAGCGCAGTTGCGCCGGATCGTCCAGCCCGGGCCTACGCGCTGGCGCAAACGCATCATCGAAAAACAGGCAACCTATAGTTGCGTGCCCGAATTGGCACGCCCACCCGTCCACACCCCGCACCCGCGCATTTTTCTGGCGGGCGATTACACTGCCGGGCCGTACCCAGCCACGCTCGAAAGCGCAACACAGAGCGGAGTACAATCGGCCGGCGCATTACTCGAACAGCTATGAAAGACTATCTCCCTCGCCCCGATCTTCTCGCAGACCGCGTCATCCTCGTCACCGGCGCAAGTTCCGGCCTCGGCCGCGCCGCCAGCCTGGCGTTTGCGCGCCATGGCGCCACCGTCGCCCTGCTCGCACGCGATGAAACCAAACTCGAAGCCGTATACGACGAAATCGTCGCCGCCGGCGGACCCGAGCCCGCCATGTTTCCCTACGATCTTGCGGTCGCCGACGACCGCAGCCTGGAAACGCTCGCCGGCACCATCACGCACCATCTGCAGCGACTCGACGGCCTGCTCCACAGTGCCCACCAGTTCTACAATCTCTCCCCCCTGCACCTGCAAACGCTAGAGCAATGGCAGGCCCTGATGCGGGTCAACCTGATCGCGCCTTTCGCGCTCACCCGCGCCTGCCTGCCGCTGCTCCAGCAGGCGCCGGATGCATCGGTCATATTCACCGGCGAAACCCATGGCCACCATCCCCGCGCCTACTGGGGCGGCTATGCCGTCGCGAAATCAGGCCTGGAAACGCTGACCCACATCTGGGCCGACGAACTCAGTGCGGACGAAAACCTGCGCATCAATACCCTCATACCCGGCCAGGTGGCGACGACCTTGCGCGCACGCACTCACCCCGGGCTTGCACCCGAAACCCTTCCCAGCGTCGACGATCTGATGCCCTGGTATCTGTACCTGATGGGTGAAGACGGCCGCGCAGTGCGCGGACAGATCGTGGAATGCCAGACCTGATTTTCCTGTTGTGATGAAAATCGGCCGTTACGAAATCCTCGATGAAATCGGCCAAGGCGCGATGGGCACAGTCTACCGGGCACGCGACCCGCTGATCGAGCGAACGGTTGCCATCAAGACAGTGCCTATTGCCCAGTTGCAACAGGAAGGCGCCGACGCCGAGTCGCGTTTTTTGCGCGAAGCACAGAGCGCCGGCCGCCTGTCCCACCCCAATATCGTGACCATCTACGACGTGGGCGAGGCCGACGGGCTTGCCTATATCGCCATGGAATACCTGCATGGCAGAACGCTACGCGATCTCATGGACAAGGGGCCGATGCCGCTGGACCTGGCGCTCGACACCGCCATGCAGATGGCTGAAGCCATGGCATTCGCACACGAGCATGGCGTTATCCATCGTGACATCAAGCCCGCCAACGTCGTCGTGACCGGAAAACGCGGGCATATCAAATTGACCGATTTCGGCATCGCCCATCTCGTCAACAGCGATCACACCCAGGCCGGGCAAATGCTGGGCTCGCCACGCTACATGTCGCCGGAACAGGCGATGGGACGGGAAGTGGATGGGCGTTCCGATATTTTTTCGCTGGGCGCAGTCCTGTACGAAATGCTGACAGGGCGCTATGCCTTCGATGGCGACAGCCTGCCCACGATCGTCTATCGGGTCATCAACGAAACGCCGGTACCTGCCACGACCCTGCGCCCCGGGATTCCGACCGGCCTAGCCAGCTTGCTCGCCCACATGCTGAACAAAAAGCCGGAAGCCCGACCGGATGCCCGCACGCTGGTCAGCGCCTTCCATGCATTGTCATTGGCATTGGCATCGCCTCCGGCCACCGCCCCCATGCCGGTACCGTCTGCCAACCGGGTGTCACGCCTGTTGCGGGTACTTGCATTTGGCGTACCTCTTGGCGTTTTCCTACTGATCGGGCTCGGGATCATCGTGATCGAACACTTCCTGGCGACGCCTCCGCAGGTGTCCCAGCAACCCGCACCGCAGGCGGTCTCGCCCGCAACCGAGGACACCACGACAGACCAACCGCCGCCCGAGTCCGATGAGACGGCAGACTCGCCGCCCCCTGAGTCGGACGCCTATCTCGCGGGTCTAGACAAGAAACTGGTTGAACTGCGCATCAAGCGCACGGTGCTCCTGCTGAAGTACACCAACCAACATCCCGATGTGGTCCAGGTCGATCGTCAACTCGAACAGCTACGCGCCGAGCGCCGTCGCTACCTGAAGCGACTGCAGAAAAACTAGGCCGCTTACCAGTTGGTCTCGCGTTCCGCCGTGGCCGACACTTTATGGATGCTGAGGTCGGCCCCATTGAACTCGGCCTCCGGATCCAGCCTCAAGCCCACGAATCGCTTCAGCAAACCATACACCACCAGGCTGCCAAGCGCGGCGACAGTCACGCCACCCAGCGTGCCGATCAACTGCGCCGTCAGGCTGACGCCGCCCAGACCGCCCAGTGCCTTGGTACCGAAAATGCCGGCCGCGATCCCGCCCCATGCTCCGCACAACCCATGCAAAGGCCATACGCCGAGCACGTCATCGATCTTCCACTTGTTCTGGGTCACCATGAACATCCACACGAACAACGCCCCTGCGATCGCGCCGGTTGCCAGGGCGCCAAGCGGATGCATCAGGTCCGAGCCCGCGCACACTGCCACCAGACCGGCCAGCGGTCCGTTATGGATGAAACCCGGATCGTTGCGGCCCAGCACCAGGGCGGTCAGTGTGCCGCCCACCATCGCCATCAGCGAGTTCACCGCCACCAGACCCGACACGGCCTCGATCAGTTGTGCCGACATCACATTGAACCCAAACCAGCCTACGGTCAGTATCCATGCCCCGAGCGCCAGAAACGGGATATTGGACGGCGGATGCGCGGAGATCATTCCATCCTTGGTATAGCGCCCGCGCCGCGCGCCCAGCAGCAGCACTGCCGGCAAGGCGATCCAGCCGCCCACCGCATGCACCACCACCGACCCGGCGAAGTCATGGAACTTGGCGCCGACGCTCGCCGCCAGCCAGTCCTGGATGCCGTAGTTGCCGTTCCAGACAATGCCCTCATAGAACGGATAGACCAACCCGACCAGCGCGAAGGTGGCCGCCAGCTGCGGGCTGAAACGCGCGCGTTCGGCAATCCCCCCCGACACGATGGCCGGAATGGCCGCCGCAAAGGTCAGCAGGAAAAAGAACTTGACCAGGTCGTAGCCGTTCTTGGCCGACAGCACCTCGGCACTGGAAAAAAAACTGATGCCGTAGGCGATGCTGTAGCCGATGAAAAAATAGGCGATGGTGGACACCGAGAAATCGGTGAGAATCTTGACCAGCGCATTGACCTGATTCTTCTTGCGCACCGTACCGAGTTCCAGAAAGGCAAACCCAGCATGCATGGCCAGCACCATGATGCCGCCCAGCAATACGAACAACACGTCACTGCCTGTTTTCAATGCTTCCATGCACCGGCTCCCGATTGAATGCCGGCTGGAATAAGCAAGCTGCGTTCCTATCTGACAAACAATTGATTTATAAGGATATAGGCATCGACAGCACAATATACAAGCACCAAAATAGTGCCAAATAGAATATCCGGCACTTTAACGGTGCATCAATCCTGCTTGCGAGATGCCGGATCAACCTGCCCTGCTTCGATGCGATCGAATTCGTCATCCATATCGGAATCGGACATGGGCGAATAATCCGATTCGGGCTTGGGATTGCTGATCATGGCCGCGACGATGATTCCCAGTTCATAGAGTATCCACAGGGGCGTCGCCAGCATGAATTGCGAAATGACATCCGGTGGAGTAAAGATCGCCCCGATGACAAACGCTCCGACAATGACATACGGTCGGATTTCGCGCAGTTTGGCAACCGAGACCATGCCCATCTTGACCAGCAGCACCACTGCAATGGGGACCTCGAACGTGATGCCAAAGGCCAAGAACATGGTCAGCACGAAATCGAGGTATTTGCCAATATCGGTCATCACCGCCACGCCAGTAGGGGTGACGCTGACAATGAAATGGAACACGAGCGGAAACACCAGAAAATAGGCGAACGCCATACCCGTCAAGAACAGAATGACGCTGGCTATCACCAACGGGACGCCGAGGCGTTTTTCGTGTTGGTACAGCCCGGGCGCCACGAACGCCCAGGCCTGGTAGAACACCCACGGCAAGGCCAGCAGGAAGGCGGCCATCATGGTGACCTTCATCGGCACAAAAAACGGCGTAGTGATTTCGGTGGCAATCATCTGCCCACCTTTGGGCAGCGCCGCCAGAAGCGGACGCGCGAGAAGCGCATAGATATCCTGTGCCCACGGGAAGAGGCAGATAAAGATGATCACGACAGCAAGCACCGCGCGCAGCAGCCGGTCCCGCATTTCGATGAGATGCGAGATAAAGGTGTCTTCGGTATCGCTCATGCAGATTTACCCGCGTTTTCGCTGGATGCCGATGCCGTCCCAGCCGAAGCCGGCGCTGCGCGTCCGGTATTCTGGTCTGGCTCATCCAACGGCAGGCTCTGCTGCAGCGCGTGCTCGGTTTCGCTCTGTGGCTGCGAGGCAGGCTCCGCAACGATGGCGGTTTTCACACTGGCCACGCTCTCTGTCACAGCCTGGGTGACGTTGTTCGCTTCCTTGCGCAGGAAATCGTCGACCACCGTGGCCTGCTGTTCGACACCCGACGCGGCCGATTCGACCGATTCCTTGAAACTCTGGCCGGCACGGCGAAGCTCATCAAGCTGGATCTCGCGGCCAATATCCGATTTGACCGACGACACATAACGCTGCAAGCGACCGTACAGGTGCCCTGCCGTACGCGCGACCTTGGGCAGCCGCTCCGGGCCGATGACGATCAGCGCAACCACGCCGATGACGACGAGCTCAGAGAATCCGATATCGAACATAGAAAGTGTTGTGGGTCAGGATTCCGGGGCAGGAAAAGACCGGTGCGATGGGTTGCCCGATCCTAGCCATGCCACACACTCAGGAATGGTGCTTGTCTTTCACTTCGGCATCGATGGTATGTCCGGTCTCATCCTTGTCGCTCAATTTGGGTGCATCTTCCTTCATCCCTTCCTTGAACCCTTTGACCGCCCCTCCCAGATCGCTGCCGATATTACGCAGTTTCTTGGTACCAAAAATCAGCAGCACGATTACCAAAACGATCAACCAGTGCCAAATGCTAAAGCCGCCCATGGAATGTCTCCTTTAAATTTAACTTTTCCTGACGGGATCGCCCCCGCCAAATACGTGAACATGGATGTGGAACACTTCCTGGCCACCGCCGCGGCCGGTGTTGATCAGTGTCTTGAAGCCCGTGTCGAGTCCCTGTTCCTTGGCCAGACGCGGCGCCAGCAACAACATCTTCCCCAAGAGTGCCTGATGCTCGGGCAAGCAGTCGGACAGCGTCGCGACGTGCGCTTTCGGAATGATCAGGAAATGTACCCGTGCAAACGGATGGATGTCATGGAAAGCCAGGACATCGTCGTCTTCATAGACTTTCCCGCTTGGCAATTGTCCGGCCGCGATTTTGCAGAAAATGCAGTCACTCATGTCGATTCGCTTTTTCGGTCAGCCCGGACAAGCCTTCTCGGCGCGCCAGTTCGTTCAGTACATCCGCCGGCTTCAATCCCTTGTATGCCAGCAGCACCAGTGTATGAAACCACAAATCGGCGACTTCGTAGATGATCTTTTCGGCCTGGCCGTCTTTCGCCGCCATCACGGTCTCGGTCGCTTCCTCGCCGATTTTCTTCAGGATGGCATCCGTACCCTTGGCGTAGAGTTTGGCAACGTAGGAACTGTCGGGCGACGCCTGCTTGCGCGCTTCCAGCGTATCGGCAAGGCGGTCCAGGATATCGCTCATTTGCGGTAGATCTCGTCGGGGTTCTTCAACACCGGGGCAGTCGTCACCCAATGACCATTGTCCAGCTTCTGGAAAAAACACGAGCGGCGCCCGGTATGACAGGCGATGCCGCCCAGTTGTTCGATTTTGAGCAACACCACATCATTGTCGCAATCGAGGCGGATTTCACTGACGTTCTGCACATGGCCGGATTCTTCGCCCTTGCGCCACAGTTTGTTGCGCGAGCGCGACCAGTACACCCCGCGCAACGTGCGTGCCGTTTCTTCGAGAGCCTCGCGGTTCATCCACGCCACCATAAGGATTTCTCCACTGGCGGCATCCTGCGCGATCGCCGGGACGAGCCCATGCGCATCCCATTTGACGGCATCGAGCCAGTCGCTCACAGGCGCACCTCGATTCCGTGCTGTTTCATGTAGCGCTTCGCCTCATCTACCCCGTATTCACCGAAATGGAAGATGCTCGCTGCCAGCACCGCATCGGCCCGGCCCTCCTTCACCCCGTCGACGAGATGTTGCAACGTGCCGACCCCTCCGCTCGCAATGATGGGAATGTCGACCGCGTCGGAAATCGCCCGGGTCAGTTCCAGGTCGAAACCGCTTTTGGTACCGTCGCGATCCATCGAGGTGAGCAGCAATTCGCCCGCACCCAGATTTTCCATTTTTTTCGCCCACTCGACCGCATCCAGCCCGGTTGCCGTACGGCCGCCATGGGTGAAAACCTCCCAGTGATCACCGGCTCGCTTGGCGTCGATCGCCACCACGATGCACTGGCTGCCATAACGATCGGCCGCATCCTTTACCAGTTGCGGATTGGTGACCGCAGAAGTATTGATGCTGACCTTGTCCGCGCCGGCATTGAGCAGACGCTGGACATCCCCGACCACACGCACGCCGCCGCCGACCGTCAACGGAATGAACACCTCCGAAGCCACGGCTTCGATGATGTGGAGGATCAGGTCACGATTGTCGGACGATGCGGTGATGTCGAGAAAGGTCAACTCGTCGGCGCCCGCTTCGTTGTAGCGACGCGCGATTTCGACGGGGTCCCCGGCATCCTTCAGTTCGACGAAATTGACGCCCTTGACCACGCGCCCGTTGGTGACGTCGAGACAGGGGATGATGCGCTTTGCCAACATGGTTATCCTGTCGAATCAGACCCCGAACACACCACCGGCCAGCTCGTCGGCGAGCTTCTGTGCCTCGGCGAAGTCGAGCGTACCCTGGTAGATCGCACGACCGGTGATCGCGCCGATGATGCCGTCCTTGGCCACCGTAGACAGTGCCCTGACATCGTCGAGATTGGTCACGCCACCGCTGGCAATGACCGGGATCGATAGCGCCTGCGCCAGCCGCTGGGTGGCGTCCACGTTCACTCCGGTGAGCATGCCGTCACGGCCAATATCGGTATAGATGACAGCCTCGACACCATACCCCTCGAAGCGCTTGGCCAGATCGATCACATCATGGCCGGTGATCTTGGACCAGCCTTCGACGGCGATCTTGCCATCCTTGGCATCCAGCCCGACCATCACGTGCCCCGGGAAAGCATCACAGGCCTCATGCAGGAAACCAGGATTTTTCACCGCGGCGGTACCGATGATGACGTAGCGCACGCCATCGTCGAGATAGCGTTCGATGGTGGCGAGGTCGCGAATGCCGCCACCGAGCTGCACCGGCATCTCGTCGCCTACCGCATCGACGATCGAGCGAATCGCCACATCGTTGACTGGCTTGCCGGCAAATGCACCGTTCAGGTCGACCAGATGCAGGCGCCGCGCACCCAGTTCCTTCCAGTGGCGTGCCGTGGCAGCCGGATCTTCGGAAAACACGGTGGCCTTGTCCATTTCGCCTTGTTCCAGGCGCACGCAGTGGCCGTCTTTAAGGTCGATCGCAGGAATAATTAACATGGCTGATCAGCAGGGTCGTACAGGAGAAAATTAGGCGCAGGCCGCGCCGGACATATCGCAGGCGGTATCGCGTTCGCCCGGATTCCAGGTTACAAAATTGCCCAGTAGCGTCAAACCATCATTCTGGCTTTTTTCCGGATGAAACTGGACTGCAAAGATGTTCGCTGTCGCCACCGCGCAGGTAAATGGAAACGGATAGTGCGAGAACCCAGCGATCACATCGGGCGCGGTCGGCTGCACGAAATAGCTATGGACGAAATAGAAACGCGCGCCCTCCTCGATCCCCACCCACAAGGGATGCGGCATCGCCTGATGGACGTTGTTCCAGCCCATGTGCGGCACCTTGAGCTTATTGCCCGCATCGTCGTGCATCGCCTCGTGCGGGAATCGCTGCACCGTGCCCGGCAGGATGCCGAGACAGGCGGTATCACCTTCCTCGCTATGCTCGAACAGCACCTGCATCCCCATGCAGATGCCCAGAAAGGGTTTGCTGCGGGCGGCGTCGACGATCGCCTGGCGCAGGCCGCGCGCATCGATCTCACGCATGCAGTCGGGCGCCGCGCCCTGTCCCGGAAACACCACGCGTCCGGCAGCCGCGATCACCGCCGGATCGGACGTCACCACCACGCTGGCCGACGGCGCGACGTGCTCGATGGCCTTGGACACCGAACGCAGGTTGCCCATGCCATAGTCGATGACGGCGATATCGACGCTCACTGTCCCGCCTCCAGGATGCGCGTTGCGATCATAGTGCACCTTTCGTCGAGGGCAGTACGTCGCCCATGCGTGCGTCGGCTTCCACCGCCATCCGCAGCGCACGGCCGAAGGCCTTGAAGATCGTCTCGGCCTGGTGGTGCGCGTTGATGCCACGCAGGTTGTCGATATGCAGCGTCACACCCGCATGGTTGATGAAGCCGCGGAAGAACTCGAGAAACAGATCGACGTCGAATTCGCCGATGCGCGCACGGGTGTAATCGACGTGGTATTCCAAGCCCGGCCGACCGGACAGGTCGATCACCACGCGCGAGAGCGCTTCATCCAGCGGCACGTAAGCATGGCCGTAGCGGCGGATGCCCTTCTTGTCGCCAAGCGCCTGGGCGAATGCCTGCCCCAGCGTGATGCCCGTATCTTCCACCGTGTGGTGGGCATCGATGTGCAGATCGCCCTTGGCCTGGATATCCAGGTCGATCAGGCCATGGCGCGCGATCTGATCGAGCATGTGATCGAGAAACGGCACCCCGGTATCGAGTTTGGATACGCCCGTACCGTCGAGATTGAGACTGACCGCGATCTGGGTTTCGAGGGTATTGCGAGTGACTTGTGCGGTGCGCATGGCGTCGAAAAATAAGGCTGTAGAAGAATTCTAGCAGTTCGCAATGGCTTTCAACGCGGCAAGCAGTGCGTCGCATTGTGAATCGGTGCCGACCGTGATGCGTAAAAACGGCGCAATGCGGGCTGGATTCCGGAAATGCCGCACGATGATGCTGCGCTCGCGCAGTGCCGCAGCCAATGCAGCGCCGTCTTGGGCCGGATGGCGAGCGAAGATGAAGTTGGCGGCCGAGGGCAGCACCTGGAAGCCCAGGGCTTCCATACCGGCCACCAGCCGGGTGCGCGTCGCCACCACTTTGGCGCAAATGGACTCGAAATAGGCATGGTCTTCCATCGAAGCCAAAGCCCCTGCCTGGGCGAAGCGATCGAGCGGATAGGAGTTGAAGCTGTCCTTCACCCGGTTGAGCGCCTCGATCAGATGCGCCTGACCGATGGCATAGCCGACGCGTAGACCCGCCAGGGCATGCGATTTGGACAGGGTACGGACGACCAGCAACTGCGGATAACGGGCCACCAGTCCCACTGCCGATTCGCCACCGAAATCGATGTAGGCTTCGTCGATTACCACCACCGAGTCCGGATTGCCCGCAAGCAGGCGCTCGATCTCGCCCAATGCAAGCAGGCGCCCGGTCGGCGCATTGGGATTGGGGAAAATCACCCCGCCGTTGGGCGCGAGATAATCGTCGACCCTGATCTCGAACGTGTCCGTCAGCGGGATTATTCGATAGTCGATTTCGTACAACCCGCAATACACGGGGTAGAAGCTATAGCTGATGTCGGGAAACAGGATCGGCTGGCCATGCTTCAGCAGTGCCATGAACGCATGCGCCAGCACCTCGTCGGAGCCGTTTCCGACGAACACCTGGTCGGCCGCCACGCCGTGATACGCCGCGATGCCGGCTCGAAGCCGGTCCGAGCCGGGATCAGGATAGAGGCGCAGCGTGTCGGCCGCTTCCGCGCGCACAGCGTCGAGCACTTTCGGACTGGGCCCGTAGGGATTCTCGTTGGTGTTGAGCTTGACCAGATTGGCCAGCTTGGGCTGCTCGCCCGGCACATAGGGCGTCAGGCCGTGTACCACGGCACTCCAATAACGACTCATGGAAACAGCAGGCTCATTTATGTGTCAGGCGATATTCGGCCGAGCGCGCGTGCGCCTGCAGGCCTTCGCCGTAGGCCAACGTGGCAGCGATCTGCCCCAGCGTCTGTGCGCCGGCCTGCGACACATGGATCAGACTGCTGCGCTTCTGGAAGTCGTACACGCCCAGCGGCGACGAGAAGCGTGCCGTGCGCGAGGTCGGTAGCACATGGTTCGGCCCGGCGCAGTAATCGCCCAGCGCCTCGCAGGTGTTCCGGCCCATGAAGATCGCACCGGCATGGCGCAGCTTGGGCAGCAGCGCATCGGGATCAGCCACCGAGAGCTCGAGGTGTTCCGGCGCGATCGTATTCGAAATCGCGACCGCGTCGTCAAGATCGCGCGTCTTGATCAGCGCACCGCGATTGGTGAGCGAGGTACGGATCACTTCGCTGCGCGGCATTTCTTCAATCAATTGGTTGATTGCGGCCGCCACCGCCTCGAGGTAAGCCGCATCCGGCGACAGCAGGATCGACTGCGCCATCTCGTCGTGCTCGGCCTGCGAGAAGAGATCCATCGCGACCCATTCCGGCGGCGTGTTGCCATCGGCGATGACGAGGATCTCGGATGGACCGGCGATCATGTCGATCCCCACCGTGCCGAACACCCGACGCTTGGCTGCTGCCACGTAGGCATTGCCGGGGCCGACGATTTTGTCGACCTGCGGCACGGTCTCGGTGCCATAGGCCAGCGCTGCCACCGCCTGCGCGCCACCGAGGGTGAACACGCGGTCCACCCCGGCGATCGCGGCGGCGGCCAGCACCAGCGGATTCTGCTCGCCGCCCGGGGTCGGCACCACCATGATGAGTTCGGCCACCCCAGCCACCTTGGCCGGAATCGCGTTCATCAGCACCGACGACGGATACGCCGCCTTGCCGCCAGGGACATACAGCCCGACGCGGTCCAGCGGCGTGACTTTCTGTCCCAATACGGTGCCATCGTCCTCGGTATAGGTCCACGAACCCTGGATCTGCTTCTCGTGATAGCGACGTACGCGATCCGCTGCAGCCTCCAGCGCCTGGCGCGTGTCGGCCGGCAGGGCTGCGAGCGCGGCCTGCAATTGCGCAGCATTCAGTTCCAGGCTAGCGACCGAGGCTGCCGGCAGGCGGTCGAAGCGTTCGGTATATTCGAGTACTGCCGCATCGCCCCGTGTTTTCACGTCGAGCAGAATGGTGGTAACCGTCTGCTCGATGGCGGCGTCGGCCGCATCGTCGAATTGCAACAGGCGGGCAAGACGCGCCTGAAAATCAGGCGCTGTGCTGTCGAGGCGGGCGAGGGTAACCACAGGATTCCTGCTTCACAAAGAATAAAGGCGAAAGACTGGCTGGAATTGTACCGGTTTTTGACGCTTTGCCGCGCTCGCACGGGCTTTTCCGGATGGCACTCATACCCATTCCGGAAATTAGACAAAGTCCAGATTGGTGTTTATCATAAGGCGCATGCATTACACGCGCGACAACATGGCCGGCCTTTTGCGCAGCCACGACATCAATCCGACCCACCAGCGGATCGAGATTGCGCACGCGCTGTTTTCACGACAGGAACACCTCTCGGCCGATCAGGTGATGGCGATCGTCAACACCCGCCACTCCGAGACCTCCAAGGCCACGGTCTACAACACGCTCAAGCTGTTCCTGGAAAAAGGCCTGGTACGCGAAGTCATCGTCGATCCCAGCAAGGTGTTTTTCGACCCTAATACCGGTCCGCACCACCACCTCTACGAAGTCGATACCGGCAAGCTGTCCGACATCGATGCCGCCCATGTCCAGATTTCCGGCCTGCCGCCCTTGCCGCCCGGCATGGTGACCGAAGGCATCGATCTGATCGTGCGTGTCCGCCGCAAGGCGTAACCCTCTATTCGCCCGTCGATGAAACGGGTCCACATCGCCCCGACTCTGCTTGATGCCCAACTGGTCGTCGACGCGCTGTCCAGCCTCGGCATCGTCAGCCATATTTTCAATGCCAATGCCGCGGGCGCGCTAGGCGAGGTTCCCTTCCTGCAGGCGCAACCCGAAGTGTGGGTCGAGGACGACACCCGGGAATGCCAGGCGCGCGAGGTATTGGTGGATTTTCTGAACGTGAAGCCCGGTGCGGAAAAGATTTGTCCGCACTGCGGCGAGCACAACCCCGGCAACTTCCTGAGTTGCTGGCAATGTGGAAGCCTGCTACCCGACTAAAAGCGGCGTAAGCTCAGGACGGCTGCGGGTCTTTCTTCAAGGCATCGAGATGCTGTTGATACTGGCGCGCAAAAATCCGTTCCAGTTCATCGATCGCCTCGACGGCCGCCACGCCGTGCACCAGATGACGCGTCATCTGTGCCGAGGCTTCATGAAATATCTGATTGCGCTCCAGCATCGGGTAGGTCTGCATCAGGCGCTGGATTGCCTTGACCACGTTTTCCTGCTCGGGCCGTGGAATCGGAAGCGGCTCCGCTGGGGGTGCGCTGGCGGTTTCGGCCCCTTCCTTGCCCGCCAGGAACTCCGCGTAATCCAGCAAGGCCTGCTGCCGCGATTCCGACAGCGAACGGAATAGCGACACGAGACGCTTGCTGTCGCGCATCAGCGGTTGCGTCCCTTGACCGGCCGTTTCATCGGAATGACATCGACATTGCATTGCTGAAACTTGTTCTCGACGAAGCTGATGAAGGCGTCGAGAAGCTTGCTGCGGAATTTTTCCGGTGCATACACCATGGAAAGTTCGCGCGTCAGCCTGGGCTTCAAGGGAATCGCGGCGAGCGTGCCGAGCTGGATTTCCTTGGTGACGGTGGATGCCGACATGATGGCCACCCCGAGATTGGCCTCAACTGCCCCCTTGATCGCCTCGCGGCTGCCCAATTCCATTTCGATATGCAGATCGTCCGGATTGACGCCATTGTCCTTGAAGAAGTCATCCACCACTTCACGCGTGCCCGAACCATGTTCGCGCGACACGTAAGGCTGTTCGGAGATGTCGTGCGCGTTCACGCTCGAACGCGAGGCCAGCGCATGATGCGGCGAACAGATCATCACCAGCTCGTCTTCGCAGCACGCCAGCGTGGTCAGGTTGGGATTGTGGGAAGGCGCTTCGATCAGTCCGACGTCGAGCGAATGATCGGCCACTTTCGCCGCCACCGTTTCCGAATTGGCCACCGTGAGGCGCGCCTGAACCTGCGGGAAGCGCTCCTTGAATTCGCCCAGGATGCGCGGCAACTGGTATTCGGCAATGGTGGTCGAGGCGCCGATCATCAGCGGCCCCGTCACCTGTCCGGTCAGTTCGCCCACACGCGCTTCCATCTCGCCAGTCAAGGCCAGAATGCGCTCGGCATACCCCAACACCAGATCGCCCGCCGGGGTCAGCGAGATCTTCCCATGGCTGCGCTCGAACAAGCGGGTATTGAAATGTTCTTCCAACTGCTTGACCTGGAAGGTCACCGCAGGCTGTGTCATGTACAGAATATCGGCGGCCTTGGTAAAGCTGAGCTGCTTGGCGACGGTGTAGAATACTTGTAGTCTGCGGTCGGCCATTAAATCCCGTCCTTGGGTCAGAAAAGATTTTTATTCAACCACAAACCCGTCCGTGTTGAAACCATCCCATAACCAAGCTGTTGTAACAATTGATTTTTCCTGCGCCCCCTCCCTTCGGGCCAGCATGGCGTTGCGCCGATCGTAATCCAGGCCACGCCACTTGAATCGCGCGTTCTACACCATCCTGCTTGCGCAGTTCCTGTCTGCTTTGGCCGACAACGCCCTGCTGTTCGCAGCGATCGGTCTGCTGGTTTTCTCCTCTGCACCCGAATGGTATTCGCCGCTGCTGCAGACGGTTTTCGTCATTGCCTATATCGTGCTGGCCCCGTTGGTTGGCCCGTTCGCCGACGCCCTCCCCAAGGGACGCGTCATGCTCATCGCCAACACGCTCAAATTCGCGGGCTGCCTGACCATGCTGGCCGGACTGCATCCCTTGCTGGCCTATGCCATTGTCGGCATCGGTGCCGCCATGTATTCGCCGGCCAAGTACGGCATCCTCACCGAATTGTTGCCCAGCGAAAAACTCGTCGTCGCCAACAGCTGGATGGAAGGCACCACGGTTGCCGCCATCGTGCTCGGCGCCATCATTGGCGGCGCGCTCATCAATCCGCATCTTGCCGAGCGCATCCTGGCAACCGCCGGGCTCTCCGCGACCGTCATCGCGCCCAAATTTGCCATTGTCGTCATCACCGGGCTCTACCTCGGCGCCGCGTTCATCAACCTGTTCATCCCGCGACTGCCGATCGACCACAAACTGCCCAATCGTTCGCCGCTGTATATCCTGCATGACTTCGGGCACAGCTTCCTGCTACTTTGGCGCGATCCCCTCGGCCAGGTGTCGCTCGCCGTCACCACCCTGTTCTGGGGCGTCGGCGCCACACTGCGCCTGCTCATCATCGCCTGGGCCGCGCTCAACCTGAAATACGGCCTGGACCAGGCCACCCAGCTCACCGCCGCCTCCGCATTCGGTATCGCCATCGGCTCGATCCTCGCCGGAAAGTTCGTCCGCCTGCAGCGCGCCATCAGCGTACTGCCGGCCGGCATCCTCCTCGGCTTCGTGCCGATCGCCCTGATCTGGGTGGAAAGTCTGATCCCTGCCGTGCTCCTGCTCACGCTGGCGGGCGTGCTGGCAGGCTATTTCGTGGTGCCGATGAACGCCCTGCTGCAACACCGCGGACACCTGTTGATGGGAGCCGGCCACTCCATCGCCCAGCAGAATTTCAACGAGAACATCAGCATCCTGCTGCTGACCGGCGCCTACGCCCTGATGGTGCGTGCCGACTGGCACATCCACACCATCGTCCTGGTATTCGGCCTGTTCATCAGCACAGTGATGGCGACGGTCTGGCTGCGCCATCGCAACGACGTCGTGCACTGACGGCCAGGTCAGGCCTGGTTGACACGTTCCGGAGTCTGCGATTTCACCACGCTCATCGCGCCTGCAATCAGTGAACTGAGGTCGGCCATGTTGGACGGCACGATCAAGGTGTTGCCGGTTTTGGCCAGCCCGGAAAAGGCTTCGACGTATTTCTCGGCGACCTTGAGATTCACCGCCTGGATGCCACCCGGCATTTCAATCGCGCGCGCCACACGGGCGATCGCCTCGGCATTGGCGACCGCGATCGCCTTGATCGCCTCGGCCTCGCCCATGGCAACGTTGATGGCGGCCTGCTTGTCGCCTTCGGATTGCTGAATCGCGGCTTCGCGCTCGCCGGTGGCAATGTTGATCTGCTCCTGCATGCGGCCTTCCGACGAGGCAATCAGCGCACGCTTCTCGCGCTCGGCGGTGATCTGCCGCTGCATGGCGTGAAGGATGTCCTTCGGCGGTGTCAGATCCTTGATTTCGTAGCGCAACACCTTGACGCCCCAGTTGGTCGAAGCCTCGTTCAAAGCCATCACCACGCCGCGGTTGATCTCCTCGCGCTCCTCGAACGTGCGGTCCATCTCCATACGGCCGATCAGGGAACGCAGCGTCGTCTGCGCCAGCTGCGAAATGGCCGAGATATAGTCGCTCGACCCATAGGACGCCATCTTCGGGTCGGTCACCTGGAAGTACAGGATACCGTCGACCGCAAGCTGGGTGTTGTCGCGCGTGATGCAGACCTGGCTCGGCACGTCGAGCGGGATTTCCTTGAGCGAGTGCTTGTAGGCGACCGTGTCGATGAACGGGATCACCAGATTGAGGCCCGGCACCAGCACCGCGTGGAACTTGCCGAGGCGCTCGACCACCCAGGCGTTCTGCTGCGGAACCACGCGCACGCCCTTGGCGACGACGATGGCAATGACGATGACGATGACCAGCGCGACAGCATCCATGAATTGTTCTCCCGATTAATTACCTAGAACCAGCGTGTTGCCCTTGATTGCGCGAATGACCAGCGGGCGCGTGCGGTCCACGCCGGCCGGCTCCGCTTCGGCATCCCATACGGCGCCACGATATTTGACCTGGCCGCGATCCCCTTGCCAGGACTCGATCTGGACAGTCTTGCCGATATCCATGTCCTGCACGCTGAACTCCGGACGGTCGGTGTTGCGTTTCCATCGGCGCAACATCAGGGTACCGACCGCACCGATCACCGCAGCCGTCAGCAACTGCGCCACCATGCCGGCGCCCAGCCAGGCCGCCACGCCGGCCACTGCAGCGGCCATCCCATAGACCAGCAGATAGAACGTGCCGCTGGCGAGCTCCACCCCCACCAGTACAGCCGCCAGAATCCACCACACTGCGTACGCCTGCATCTCGTCTCCTCACTTGTATCCACTGGGCACAATCACGGGCCGGTCCGGCAATTCGTCCGGATTATGTTTCCCGGGCGGAAAATGTGCAGCCAACAGCGTGCTGATCTGCCGGATGCCTTCCAACACGCCATGCTCGAACTCGCCCCGCCTGAAATCCATTTCCATGGCCTGGGCCACCACGCCCCAGGCTGACGGGTCGACACGCGCGGCAATGCCGCGGTCGACAATGATTTCGATGTCGCGGTCGGCCAGCAGCAGATACACCAGCACGCCGCTGTTATGTTCGGTATCCCACACGCGCAGGAAGGAAAACACCTCGAGCGCACGCTTGCGTCCCGTCATGCCACGCCAGACCCAGGAAGCAGGCAGACTGTTCTCGATGGCGAAACGGATTTCACCGCCATGACGTGTTTCCGATTCCCGGATCGCGCCTTCGATCGCATCGAGTGTGGCGCGAGGGAACACGCGCCGCCACGCCCACGGCGGCATGAACAGATGCCTGAGCCAGCGTTTGACATTCACCATGAGCCTGATGCGCCTCCCCCGCCGAAACCGCCGCCGCCCCCGCCCCACGAGCCTCCGCCAAACCCGCCACCGCCCCATCCACCGCCGCCGCTCGACCAGCCCCCGCCGCGGCGGAATCCCGTGGCCACGCCGGCAAACACGAACACGACAATGAATAGCAGCAAGGGAGTCAACCCCAGCAGGAAGGCACCGGCCACGCCGCTGCCCAGTGCGGCGATACCGCCCGCTGCCGGGCGGCTCATCAAGGTGGCGAGCAGCCAGCCCACGACCATGCCGCCGACGATCAGCATGACGAATGCGCCGTCGCCCTCACCCTGTCCGGATGCGCTGGGCGGTGGCAAGGGTTCGCCTTCGATCAGCTGCATGACCTGCTGCACGCCTGCATCGATGCCGCCATAGAAATCACCCGCCTTGAAATAGGGGGTGATGATTTCGGCAATCACACGCTTGGCGATCGCGTCGGGGATCGCACCTTCAAGCCCATAGCCGACTTCCAGCCGCAATGTTCGGTCGTCCTTGGCAACAATCAGGATCACCCCGTCGTCAACTTTCTTGCGGCCAATCTTCCATTGATCGGCCAAGCGAATGCCGAACTGGGCAATATCTTCCGGCTGCGTCGTGGGCACGATCAGCACCGCGATCTGGCTGCCCTTTTTCGCCTCGAACGCGGCCAACTTGCTTTCAAGCGCGGCAACCTGATCGGCGCTGAGCGTGGCAGTCTGGTCTGTCACGCGGCGTGACAGCTCAGGCACCGCCACCTGTGCCCAGGCGGACAGCGCCAGCATCGCAATCAGAAAACCGAACGCGAAACGCATCCGGAGCAGCTTGATCATGCCGGGATCAGTTGCCGCCTGCAGGTGCGGCCGGAGCAGGCGACCCGAAGTCGACCTTGGGCGGCACGGCGATGGCTTTTTCGTTTTCCACCGTGAAGGTCGGCTTGGTCTTGTAGCCGAACATCATCGCCGTCAGGTTGGAAGGAAAGGAGCGCACCGTGACGTTATAGGTCTTCACGGCAGCGATGTAACGATTGCGCGCGACCGTGATGCGGTTTTCGGTGCCTTCGAGCTGTGCCTGCAGGTCGCGAAACAAACCGTCCGCCTTCAGTTGCGGATAGTTCTCGGCGACCAGCAGCAGGCGCGAGAGCGCGCCGGTGAGTTCGCCCTGCGCCGCGACGAACTTCTGGAAGGCGGCTTCGTCGTTGATCAGGTCGGGCGTCGCCTGGATCGACCCGACCCGGGCGCGGGCCTCGGTGACGCTGATAAACACGTCCTTCTCGTGCGACGCGTAACCTTTCACCACGTTGACCAGGTTCGGCACCAGGTCGGCACGGCGCTGGTACTGGTTCAGCACCTCGGCCCAGGTGGCCTTGATTTCCTCGTCGGAACTTTGCAGCGTGTTGTAGCCGCAGCCTGACAGGGCCAGCGCCATGCACCCCGCGGCCACCCATTTGAATGCATTCAGCCATTTGAACATTGTCGTCTCCCAGGTTGGCAGATTGTGATGGTTGAAGTCTACGCCACGCCCCACGTGGCAAACAGCGGGTCGGATTCGGTGAGCTTGTCGGCGTAGCGGTCGTCCCTAGGGCGCTTGAGGCCGCGCTCGACGTAGGTTTCCACTTTCTTGAAGCCGGCCTGCTTGATCAACGTGCCGACCCAGGCCATGCGCTCCATCGGATGCAGCTGCGTCCACAGTCTGATCACCTTGGGCGGAAAATAACGGTGCGACAGCGTCACCACGAACATGCCGCCCGGCTTGAGCACCCGTCTGGCCTCCGCCACGATCTTGTGCGGTTGCGTCAGGTATTCGAACGACACCGTGCACACCACGGCATCAAAGCTGGCGTCAGGGAAGGGCAACCTGGGATCGGCGTTGATGTCCTTCACGATGCGTTCGGCGAGCTGCGGATTGTCGTCGAGCTCCTCGGCATTGAGGCCCAGGCCGGTCGCGGACTGCACCGTATCCGGCAAGTGCGAACGCCAGCCCGCCATCAGGTCGAGCACCCGAGCATTCTCCGGCAGCACGGTGCGATAGAGCGCCTGGATACGGCGCGCGCACACGGCGTCGACGTGGGTGACCTTGCGGGCGACCGTGTAGAACTCGGTATCGGGGAATTCGTCCTCACGGCGGAACGCATCCGGGCCCTCGAAATCGGTCGGCGTCTGCATCTGCGTTTCCATGCCGCTCCATTCCAGCAGTTGGGTGACCTGGCCGACCGGCTCGGTCGAGACATCGCTCTTGCCGCTGTCGATGCTGAAGATGCGGCCCTGCAGCGGATGGCTGAAGTTGGCGACGAAGCTGGCCTCATTGAGCTTCATCACGCGGAACATCGGCCCCGGGGCATCGTCGGCATGCAGCAGCTGGGACGGATAGAAGCGCCCGAATTTCAGCGGTGCGATATCGCTGCGGAACACCTCGTTCGGCACCTCGTGCTCGATCTTCGGGCCAACGTCGACCTGAGCGTCGACCGGCGGGGTGTCGCCAGGCATCCATACCACCACCTGATGGCGGCCCAGATCGGAAAAGTAATTGACGCGAAAACGCAGTGCGGAATGCAGAAGTTTCATTGTGGGTGACGTAGTGAGCGGTAAACGGTGAGTGGTTAAGCTACGGCGAAGGCCCGCATGGTGCGCCGCGCCAGGCACAAATCTTCCCATGCACGCGCCTTGTCGGGCAGGTTGCGCAGTAGATAGGCTGGATGATAGGTCACCACCAGCGGCACATTTTGGAACCGGTGCACGCGGCCCCGCAGGCGGCTGATGGCTTCGTCAGTGTCGAGCAGGCTTTGTGCAGCGAAGCGTCCCAGTGCCAGGATGAGCTTGGGCTGAATGAGTTCGATCTGCGCCAGCAGATAGGGGCGACACGCAGCGACTTCGTCCGGTTCGGGGTTGCGGTTGCCGGGCGGGCGCGATTTCAGCACGTTGGCGATGTAGACGTTGTCGCCGCGCCGAAGGCCGATCGAGGCCAGCATGGCGTCGAGCAGCTTGCCCGCCTGACCGACAAACGGTTCGCCTATCCGGTCTTCATCTGCACCGGGCGCTTCGCCGATGATCAGCCAGTCCGCGTTGCGGTCGCCGACGCCCAATACGCCCTGTGTGCGCGTGGCGGAAAGCTTGCAGGCAGTGCAATGTGCGACGGCCTCGGCCAGCTGGTCCCAGGTGTAGGTACTTGAAGGACGTGCAATGGCGGGGGTGGCCGATGTCTCGCGCAACCGCCAGGCGGGGCCGATGCCCAGTTCGCTGAACACGTCGTCACGGCTCAGCATGCCAAGTCCTTCTTCATGATGAGCGCATCCTCGCGGCCGTTGCGGGCTGGATAGTAGCCCCGGCGCACGGCCAGATCGACGAAACCGCTGCCATGGTAAAGCGCGATGGCGGCGGCATTGGAGGTTCGCACCTCGAGAAACAGGCTTGTGGCCTTGTGATCGCAGGCACGCGCCAGGCAGTGCTCGAGCAGGTCGCGGCCGAGACCATGCCGGCGCCAGATCGGGGCGATGGTCAAGTTGAGCAGATGGGCCTCACCCGCTGCAACCATCAATGCGTAGTAGCCGATGATTTCGCCCTCGGCCTCGCGCACCCACATGCTGTAGCCCGCGCTCAGCGAGTCGGCGAAATTGCCCGGGCTCCACGGATACTCGTAGCTTGCAAGCTCGATCCGGTGGATGCGTGGCAGATCGGCCTCGGTCATCGGCCGCAGGTGGTGTGCGATTTCGAAGACGGCACTCATGCAGAGCGCCTCGCACGACGCTCATCCACCGTCAGCGCCACTTTGTCGCGCAGATAAATCGGTGCGGCCAGCGCCGCATCCTGACCTTCGCCACGCTCGAATACGCGGGCAGCGAGCGGCGCCATCGCGGCGGCATCGGGCATCAGCGTGTCGTCGATGCGCGTCAGCCGTGCGGCCAGACGCGGACGCAACACATCGCCCAATGCGACAAAGCCATTGCCTGCGCCGACCCAATCGCCCTCTTCCGGCACCGCCACCGATTCGGGCAGCGCCAGCTGCGGTTCGCTCACCGTGTGCCAGTCGGCGCCGTCTCTCCGATAGGCTGCCCAGTAGACCTCGGCCATGCGCGCATCGAGCACGGTCACTATCCGCTCCGCATCCGTCTGCTCGGCGATCGATTCCAGCGTGGACACACCGGCCACCGGCAGGTCGGCACCCAATGCCAGCCCCTGCGTCACCGCACAGGCGATCCTGAGGCCGGTAAATGAGCCGGGGCCGGCGCCGTAGGCAATGCCGTCAAGCTGACGCAGGGTCACCGCCGATTCGCGCAGAAGGTCGTCCACCATCGGCAACAACAGGCTGCTGTGCCGCTGTTCGGCCAGGACCCGGCGCGCCTGGATGCGGCCGTCCAGCCACAGCGCAGCCGAACACCATTCGGTGGAGGTATCGAGAACAAGCAATTTCATCCGTGCGATTTTACCGGTTGCTGCAGACAATCGGATGTTTCACGGTGCCCTTTGGTCGCCTGGTTGCATGGGGATCAATATTTCGAAGCGCACCCGCGACCAGGGATCGCGCACATCGGACAAGCGAACAATGCGTGCGGCAAGCTTCTGCCCGCGGTCGAGCAGGCGCGCCACATCTGCATTTTCGCGGCGTGGCACATAACCGATCATGTGGCCCTGCCATTCCACCCGCACCGCCCTGGCATCGTGGGAATTGTCCGGTTCGCGCACCAGGGCAAGCGCATCGCCCACCCGCATCTGCGACCACAGCGCCCTGCCCGCATGGTACTGGAACCCGGCAAGGGGCGAATCCTGCAACAGAATGTGCGCAGTGACCTCGGCGCAAAGCGGCTGCGACCACAACCAGGCAAGCAAAAACACGATGGCAGAGTGGCTGGATACCCATCCGAATTGGATGGGTATCGTTGCGCTGATGGGTTTCCACATCATGTTGCTCCCGTCGTTCCGAGCTGGAGAGCCGAACATTCTACTGAGAATTACGGTATCCCATTCGCGCGGACCGACAGAGGCCTGCGTTTAATTTTTGACTGGACAAGCAGGCTCCGGCTTGAGGTAGGATGAATGCATTCCTGTCCTCCTTAGCAACGAAATCGACATGCCGAGAAAAGCCGCCACTCCGACCAAGCTGTTCGTATTGGATACCAACGTGCTGATGCACGACCCCACCAGCCTGTACCGCTTTGAAGAACACGACGTCTATGTGCCGATCGCCACGCTGGAGGAACTCGACCAGCACAAGAAGGGCATGAACGAGGTATCGCGCAACGCCCGCCAGGCCAGCCGTTTTCTCGACGAGATCGTCAGCAAGCTCGACAGCATCGAAGAAGGCGTGCCGCTCGCACCGCATAGCCATAACGCCGCCACCGGCCGGCTGTTCCTGCAGACCCAGGCGATCACCGGCGACATCCCGCTGAGCCTGCCGACCAGCAAGGTCGACAACCAGATCCTCGGCGTGGTGCTGTTCCTGTCGCGCCATTACCCCAAACGCCAGGTCATCCTGGTGTCGAAAGACATCAACATGCGCATCAAGGCGCGTGCGCTGGGGCTTCCTGCCGAGGATTACTTCAACGACAAGGTGCTGGAAGATACCGATCTGCTGTACGCCGGTTTGCGCGAACTGCCCGCCGATTTCTGGGACACGCACGGCAAGGGCATGGAATCGTGGCAATCCAACGGCCAGACCTACTACCGCATCAAAGGGCCGTTGGTCACCAGCCTGCTACCGAACGAATTCGTCTTCCAGGAAGGTCCCAACCCGCTCTACGCGAAGGTACTGAAAGTCGAAGGCAAGCAGGCCGAGATGGTCACGGTGCGCGACTTCAGCCACCAAAAGAACAACGTCTGGGGTATCACCTCGCGTAACCGCGAGCAGAACTTTGCACTCAACGTACTGATGGATCCCGAGATCGACTTCGTCACCCTGCTCGGCCAGGCCGGCACCGGAAAGACCTTGCTCACGCTGGCCGCCGGTCTGGCCCAGGTGCTTGACAAGAAAACCTACACTGAAATCATCATGACCCGCGTCACCGTACCGGTCGGGGAAGACATCGGTTTCCTGCCCGGCACCGAGGAGGAGAAGATGACGCCCTGGATGGGCGCGCTGGAAGACAACCTCGACGTGCTGAACAAGAGCGACGACGATGCCGGCGAATGGGGACGCGCAGCCACGCAGGACCTGATCCGTTCGCGCATCAAGGTCAAGTCGCTCAACTTCATGCGCGGCCGTACCTTCCTCAACAAATTTCTCATCATCGACGAGGCGCAGAACCTCACGCCCAAGCAGATGAAGACGCTGATCACCCGTGCCGGCCCAGGTACCAAGGTGGTGTGCCTGGGCAACATTTCCCAGATCGATACGCCCTACCTCACCGAAGGCAGTTCCGGCCTCACCTACGTGGTGGACCATTTCAAGGGCTGGCCTCACAACGGCCATGTCACCCTGCAGCGGGGTGAACGTTCGCGTCTGGCCGACTATGCTGCGGAAGTCCTGTAACCCGATCCGACAAAGGGGGCGCATCATGAAGCACTGGATAATCCTGGCCGCCGGCCTGACCCTGGCCTTGCCAGCCCATGCCTTCGACTGGAACGGGATGCTGAAAGGCGTCGTCGGCCAACCCGCCAGCCAGCCAACCGCCAGCGGCGTCGATACGCTCTCCAATGCCGACATCAACGCCGGATTGAAAGAAGCGCTGACCCGCGGTGCCGACGCCGCCGTCGCCCAGCTCGGCCAGAAAGACGGCTTCTTCGGCAACGCCGCGCTGAAAATCCCGCTTCCGCCCAGTCTGCAGAAAGCCGAAAAAGCCATGCGTATGTTCGGCATGGGCAAGCAAGCGGACGAACTGGTGCTGTCGATGAACCGTGCAGCGGAAGCCGCCGTACCGGAGGCCAAGACCCTGCTGGTCGGTGCGGTGAAGGAGATGACATTGGAAGATGCCAAGGGCATCCTCACGGGTGGCCAAACCTCGGCCACTGATTTCTTCCGCAGGAAAACGGAGGCCAAGCTCGTCGAACGCTTTGAGCCCATCGTCAAGGCGAACACCGACAAAGTCGGCCTGGCCCAGCAGTACAACCAGTATGCCGGCATGGCGGCACAATTCAATCTACTCGACAAGAAGCAGGCCAATGTCGAACAGTACGTCACCCAGCAGGCGCTCGACCGGCTCTATACCCTGATCGGGGAAAAGGAGGCCGCCATCCGTGCTAATCCGTTGCAGGCCGGCAGCGACTTGTTGAAGAAGGTCTTTGGTGCCGTCAGCGGCAAGTGACGCATCCGTGCTGCGGTATGCTACAGCCCATCCCGTTTCCTGCTCGCACGCCATGACAATTAGCGCGAAAGCCTTCTGCCTGCTCGCCGGATTGCTGTTCGGCCTGCCCGTCCAGGCCTGGGAGATCGGTGAATTCAGGAACGGCATGAGCCGCAGCGAAGTCCAACAGGCACTCAAGACCTGGAATTTCGACCAGACCATGCCGGTCGGCAACGACGGTCTGTTTGCCTACGATCTGCCTGGCAACCCGACCGGCCGCCGCTTCCTGTTCACCTTCTGCAACGACAAGCTGGTGGCATTCGACCAGGAAATCGAGCCGGATTTCCGCCACTTTGTCACCATCGCGTCGAACTACTCCAACCTGTACGGCAATCCGCTCAAGGTCATTCCCTACACCAGCGTCGTCGCCAGCGGCGAGAAGAACCTGCTGGCGATGTTCTGGCGCAAAGGCTCGGATTATCTGGGACTCAAATACGTGCTGTACGCCAACAGCGAACAACTCTCCATGACCGTCCAGGTCGGCAACAACTGCTGGCAGGCGCCTCGTTGAATCATTGCGGCCCGGGCGACCGGGGCGATTCCGTCAGCAAACCCTGACGCGCAAACAGCCACACCAGCCGGTGTGTCATTGCCTGGACGGTTTCCAGCGTCTGCTCATATCCCGCATCGGCCAACACGTCCCGAAAAACGACCGCGAGTTCGTGCAGCGTGCGGTTGCCATCCAGCAGACCCAGCAGAATACGGCCGGGCTCATCGAGTTCCAACGCCACATGACGTACGCCGCTCGCCGCCCAGCCGGATGAGCTTGCCTGCAATCTCGCCAGGGCGTGTGCGCGGGGCCGGTCGGCCGGCTCGGTCACGGACGGCATTGTATCCACGCTGGGCGTCACGCCATGCGCCATAACCAAGGGGAACAAGGCATCCCGAAAAGCCGCCTCGTCAAAGTCCCCGGCGCCATAGTCGGTCATCGCGTGTTGGGTGGACGCCAGCAATTCCGGATAGGCCAGTGCGGCGGGATAGGCGGCCGACAGGATCATTGCCGCCGCCTTCATTGCAGGATGGGCGACCAGGTACGCGCCACCTGCCGGATTGACGAAAGCCTGTTCGCTCGCCGTCTCGAGATCGATTTCATCATCGCTGCGCAGATCCGCGTGGAACGCCAGTCCAGCCAGCGCGGCAGCCTGCGGCGGCCGGGCGCACGGCGCATCGGCGCGCGCGATCAATGCGCGGCGGAAGCGGATGGCATGGGCCTCATCGAGTGCTGCCTCGGCATCCAGCCAGCGGCCGGCCATACTTTCGGGAATCAGGCCCCAGGCATCCTCGAGCTCGACCACCGCATGGCGCGGCCCGGCTTCGCCGACGTAGCGCAAGCCATGGTCATCAAGCCGCGCGGAAAATTCGGAAAACCGGGTCGGCGTATTGAATTCGGTGAGATATTCATGGAACAGATACGATGGCGCGGCTGATTTCAGATAGGCAATTTCCTTCAGCAGAACTGGATCAGTCCATTCGAGCTCCAGTTCGGCCAGAACACGCCGGGCTTCTGCAACACGCGCGGGTGCGGGCATATCGGCCGCTGTACGTTCGATTAGCGCCGTGCGCAGGGGCCGCAGCCGAGCCCAGCCCGCCGTGACATTGAAACTGACATAGGCCACACCGTACGGTGTCAGATGACGTCGGCACACGTCGAGCAATGCGCGCTGAATCGCCGGCGGCACCCAGGAAAACACGCCATGCGCGATGATGTAATCGAATTCGCCCAGATCGGCAGGCAGCGCGGCAAGGTCGCCATGTACGATGCGGATATTGGACAGTCCCAGATGACGAATGAAATCGGCCCCCGCCTCCGCCTGCACGCGCGACAATTCCACGCCCACGCAGTCGGACCCAGGCCAACGCCACGCCAGGGGAATCAGGTTGCCGCCGGACGCGCATCCGAGTTCGAGGATGCGCGCCTGCGTCGGGTCGGGTGCGTCGAAGCCATGCAACGTCGCAACCGCAGCCAGGAAATCAGGCTGGGTTTCAGGCAGGGGCAGGCTGTCGTAGGGCAGTTCGTCGTAGCTGGCGAGCGTATCCATGGCGACGATTGTCCCAGCCCGGCCGAAGCCGCTCAAGTCCGATCAATGCCCGCGCGAACCGGGTTTAGCCGAGAACAGGGCGGCCTGCGGACGCGGTTTGCGCGGCTGCGACTGATTATCCGGTGCGGCCCGGTTGGGCGCTGGCCGGGTGGCGGGTTTTGCGCTGCCCGTTGCCGGCGCGCCGGGTGATGCACGGCCCGACGCGCCGCGATTACCCGGTTGCGCCTGCCTGGCGCCCCGACCCGGACGCTGCCCGGCGTTCTGCGCCTGGCGCTGGCCACCGCGCCCTTGCGGCGGGCGTGGGGGACGTTCGTCTGACATCAATTCGGATTTCGGCGGCGGCGTGAAACCCTCGACCTCGACACGCACGATCGAACGCTTGATCAGCTTCTCGATATCGCGCAGGTAGCCGATCTCCTCGTCGTCCACCAGCGACAATGCCGAGCCGGTGGTACCGGCGCGGCCCGTGCGACCAATGCGGTGCACATAGTCTTCCGGCACGTTGGGCAGCTCGAAATTCACCACCTGCGGCAGTTGATCGATGTCGATGCCGCGTGCTGCGATGTCGGTGGCCACCAGCACGCGTACGCTGCCGTCCTTGAAGCTTGCCAGTGCCTTGGTACGCGCCGACTGGCTCTTGTTGCCGTGGATCGCAGCGGCGGTGATCCCGTCCTTGATCAGCTTCTCGGCCAGCTTGTTGGCGCCGTGCTTGGTGCGGGTGAACACCAGTACCTGCTGCCAGTCGTGGCGCTTGATCAGATGCGCCAGCAAGTCCCGCTTGTGCGCCTGCGGCACCCGGTGCATCGACTGCTCGATGATCTCGACCGTGGTGTTGCGGCGCGCGACTTCGACGCTCTTCGGGTTGTGCAACAGCCCGTTGGCCAGCGTCCGGATCTCGTCGGAGAAGGTCGCCGAGAACAGCAGGTTCTGGCGCTGCTTCGGCAGCACGGCAAGCACTTTCTTGATGTCGCGGATGAAACCCATGTCGAGCATGCGGTCGGCTTCGTCGAGCACCAGGATTTCGACGCCGGACAGGTCCACCGTCTTTTGCCCGAGGTGATCGAGCAGGCGGCCCGGCGTCGCCACCAGGATGTCCACGCGCGACTTCAGCGCCTTGAACTGCGGATTGATGTTGACGCCGCCGAACATCACCATCGAAGTGAGCGACAGATACTTGCCATAGGTCTTGACCGATTCCTCAACTTGCGCGGCCAGTTCGCGCGTCGGCACCAGGATCAGGCAGCGCGGCCGGCCCGGCTTGGGTGCCTGCGCGGCACGCGTCGACAGATGATGCAGGATCGGCAGGGTGAAACCGGCGGTTTTTCCTGTTCCTGTTTGCGCCGCGGCGAGCAGGTCGCCGCCAGCCAGGACCTGCGGGATCGCCTGCGCCTGAATCGGGGTGGGCGTGGTATAGCCGGCATCGGCAATGGCACGCAAGATGGGTTCGGCCAGCGCCAGGCTGGCAAAGCTTGTTTCAGTAGTCATGTGGTTTCCTGCGACGGCCTGTTGCGCTTGTGGCAACACCAATCGAGGCAGACGGACAGTGATCGTGAGATCAATCGAAAACCCGCAACGATTGGTGGAAGCGGGCGATCCGGCTTGGCAGCCGGACGGGAAATGTTCGGGTGGTGGGCAGTACAGGGTTTGAACCTGTGACCCCCGCCGTGTGAAGGCGATGCTCTACCGCTGAGCTAACTGCCCCGAAGCGGCGCGAATTAAACCACAACCCAGTGGCTGGGGTCAATTTTGCGGCGAGCGGCCGCATTAAACACAGTCCGGTAAAATGGCCGCTTTTTCCGCCCGGCCCTGCCATGATCCGCACCCGTTTCGCCCCTTCCCCCACTGGTTTCCTGCATATCGGCGGCGCGCGCACCGCGCTGTTCTCGTGGGCGTTCGCGCGCCATCACGGCGGCCAGTTCATCCTGCGCATCGAGGACACCGACATCGCGCGCTCGACGCCCGAGGCGGTGCAGGCGATTCTCGACGGCATGGCCTGGCTCGACCTCAATCACGACGAAGGTCCGTTCTACCAGACCAAGCGGCTGTATCGCTACAAGGAAGTGATCGAACAGATGCTGGCGGCCGGACAGGCCTATTACTGCTACTGCAGCCCCGAGGAACTCGACGAGATGCGCGAGGCCCAGCGTACGCGCGGCGAAAAGCCGCGCTACGACGGCCGCTGGCGCCCCGAACCCGGCAAGACGCTGCCGGTGCCGCCGGCCGGCGTACAGCCGGTGGTACGCTTCAAGAATCCGCTTGAGGGCACGGTGGCCTGGAAGGACCTGGTCAAGGGCACGATCGAATTCGCCAACGCCGAACTCGACGATCTCATCATCGCGCGCGCCGACGGCACGCCCACCTACAACTTCTGCGTGGTGGTCGACGACTGGGATATGCGGATCAGCCACGTCATCCGCGGCGACGACCACGTCAACAACACGCCGCGCCAGATCAACATTCTCAAGGCGCTCGGCGCCACCGTGCCGCAGTACGCGCATCTTTCGATGATTCTCGGCGACGACGGCACCAAGCTCTCCAAGCGCCACGGCGCGGTGTCGGTGATGCAGTATTTCGAGGAAGGCTACCTGCCGGAAGCCGTGATCAACTACCTGGCGCGGCTCGGCTGGTCGCATGGCGACGCCGAACTGTTCAGCCGCGAACAATTCGTGCAGTGGTTCGACCTCGACCACATCACGCCGTCGGCCGCGCAGTTCAACACCGAGAAACTGCGCTGGATCAACCAGCAGTACATCAAGGCGGCCGACGACGCGCGACTCGCCGACTTGACGCGCCCCTTCCTGATCCGCAACGGCGCCGGACTGGACGACGGCCCCGACCTCGCGGCCGTGTGCGCGCTGGTCAAGGAGCGCGCCGCCACCATCGAAGAACTGGCCGACGCCGCCACGCTGTTCTACCGCACGCTTCATCCCACACCGGAACTGCTGGCCCAGCATGTCACCCCCGAGGTGCTGCCGGCACTGGCCGACCTGCTTGCCCGGCTGGAATCCCTGGACTGGGAACGCAGCGCACTCAGCGCCGCGTTCAAGGAAACGCTCGCCGCGCATGGCCTCAAGATGCCCAAACTGGCAATGCCGGTGCGTGTGCTGGTGACCGGCGAACCACAGACCCCGGCGATCGACGCCACCCTGGAGCTGATCGGCAAGGACAAGGTGGTCGGACGCCTGAAAGCCGGTCTGCAGGCCGCACAAGCCTGACCGATTCCGCTATAATGCGCGCTGTTTTTCGCCGGCGTAGCTCAGTTGGTAGAGCAGCGCATTCGTAATGCGAAGGTCGTCAGTTCGATTCCGATCGCCGGCACCAGTTGTAAAAAAAACGCCGCTCAATGAGCGGCGTTTTTTCTGGCCGGCCTCCCCGCCTAGGCCGCCATCGACAGGATGTCATCGATACGACATGGCCTGTGAATGGCGTAGCCCTGGACATAGTCGACACCGATTTCCCGCAGCGCCTCCAGCGTCGTCTCGGACTCCACGTATTCGGCCACCGTGAGCAACCCCAATGAATGGCCGATGTCGTTCATCGACTTGACCATGGCGAAGTCGCTGGAATTCTGCATCATGTCCTTGACGAAGCTGCCGTCGATCTTGAGGGTATCGGTACGCAGATTCTTCAGGTGGGCATAGGATGTGAATCCGCTGCCGAAATCGTCCAGCGAGAACTTGCAGCCGTAGCGGCGTATTTCCCGGATGAAGTCCTGCGCGGCCCCGTAGCTTTCGATGGCGGCACTTTCCGTGATTTCGAAGATGATCTTCTCGGTGGGGAAATCGCTGACCGGCAGCATCTCCTGCAGGTAGCGCATCACCTCGGGATTGCTGAGCGACGTGGCGGACAGGTTGATGGCGAATCCCCCTACGGAGGCAAATTCCGACCGGTTGGCGGCGATCCATTCGAAGACGTTCCGCATCACCCAGATATCCACCTCGTGCGCGCGCTGCAGCCGCTCCACGGCCGGGATGAAATGCCCTGGCAGGATTTCCACCCCGCCCTCGCCTTCGATCCCCAGCAGCACCTCGTAATAGGGCAGCCGGGTGTTACCCCCGACGAGCGGCATCACTTGCTGGCAACGCAGGTGCAGCCCGCTGCCTTTGAGGAAGGAGTCGATCCGGCCCGCCCAATCCATCAAGGATTCCTGCGACTGCAACTGGGGGCTGGCCTGGTCATAGATCTGCATCCGGTTGCGGCCTTGCGATTTTGCCGTGATGCAGGCCGAATCGGCGCGCCGGATCGCCTCGGCCGCGCTGAACCGGTCCGGGGCAAACTCGGTGATGCCGACATTGAAGCCAATGCTGTAACTGTGCTGCCCGTGCTGGAACGAGTAGTCCTTCACCCGGTCGAGCAGACTGTCGATGGCACTGCAGCCTTCGACCCGCTTGCAGTTGGGCAGCATGAGCGCGAAGGTGTCGTCGCGAAACGAGGCCAGTACGGCATCGGGACCGATATGCGCCCCGACTTCGCGGGCCAGGCTGCGGGTCAGTTTTTCCGCGACGTCCTCGCCGCAGGTGTTGACGATCATGCGGAACTGGTCGAACTCGATGATGCCGACGGCATGGGTCCTGTCCGCCTGATCCGGTATCGCCATCCGGTTCAGGTGCTGCAGGAAGCCCTTGCGGTTGAGCAGTCCGGTCACCGGATCGTGCATGGCCTGTTGCATCACGCTCTGATAGGTATCGTCGAACAGGGACTGCTCCGAACGCTCGATCAGCGGCAGGTCCAGATCCTTGCCCGGCTTGGCCGTACCACGCTGCATCTGCCGGGACAGTTCGGCCAGGGTGAAATCGGTCTTGCTGGTAGCAGATCGGTTGGCAAAGGTGCAGTTCGCGGGCGGCTGGCTGATCCAGATGAGCTGCATCGGTATCCGGTTGCCGTCCACGCTGAAATCCCACCAGTCGCCCACCCGCAGGCGATCCGCCAGTTGGCGATGCGCGGGCACGACGCCCCGTTCGCCCGACGAGGCCAGCCGGCCCGGGGGCACCCGAACCATTGCCCGTCCCGGAACAGATTGCGTTGCGCCGTCGGTCAGGCTGGCATCCAGTTCGTTCATGAACGCGGCGAGCAGTTTGGCATCCACATTGACCGTTGCCAGGGCGCGCTCGATTTCAGCCAGCAACGTCTGCGCCGATTCGGTGCTGCGCGGTGTATCCGCAGGCGTGGGATCGAACCGCTCGAACAACTGGTCGAGCACGGCCAGCGCCGCATTCCATGCATCGCCCTGCGCGCCCTGGCGCATCTCCAGCAACACCAGATACTGGCGCCAGCCGGCATCCAGCAGGCGCAGCAGCATGCCGGGCACTTCGCGTCCGGCCAGGCGCTGCTCGAGCGCCGCGTTGACGCGGGTACGTGCCGTGCGAATGCGCTCCTTGCCCTCGCAAGCCTCCTGCAGGCGCGCCACCCGTGTCCTGCGAATCTGCAGGATCGGCAACAGCACTTTCTCGAGACTGTCGCGAACCATCTCGAAAATGCCGGGGTCGTTGTCGGCCTGGCTGCATACGCGGTCTACCAGCAAATAGAGGAACCGCTGCAGCTTGGTATCGAAGAATCTGCCCTTGTCGTCTGCCGCCACCGCGTACTGCTCGATGAGATCGAGTACCTGGCGAGCCGGGTGATCAGGCAAATTGGGGAAATGAGTATCCTGCAATGCCAGCTTCAGCAGCGGGCGTTCGAGCCGCTTCACCAGCGATTCGATGTCCGAACGGGGGACGACATCCGCCCGCGCCCGCGCGAACAGATCGGCCGTGGTATCCAGGATCTGCCGGTGGGTCGATGCCAGCCGGCTGGCATTTCCCCCGGCAGTGGCGATACGTGCAGCGAGCTGATCGGCCAACGATGGCATGCCGGCTGCCGGCTGGCCTGCCATCGGCAGGCCATCCAGGGCAAGCAGCAGATCGCGCAAACGGGCCTCCGGCAGCGCAGCCCCGCCATTGTGCTGCGTCCCGCCGGCCTGTGGCGACGGTTCCACACGGCCAGCCAGCTGCCGGGCTGCCTGCTGCAGACGGTTCACCACCTGCAGTACCTCGGGGCGCACAGCCTGCGACATGGCGGCGCCACCCGGATAGGGAGCCTGTGCCGGCAGCAGGCTCACCGCTGCTTGCGAGGTGCGCCGCTGGGTCTGCTCGAGACCGGCCAGAATACGGTCCAGGCTGTACTCGGCGCTCTCTGGCGTCTGGGCAATGCCAGTCTGGTCCTGCTTATACAGCGCATTCAGCGTATCGGCGATCTCGGCCAGATCCGGCTTGGGCCGGGCGCTGCCGTCACTGCGTGTTGCGGCTGCCGGCGGTTTGGACATGGATGCCCCGGAGCCGAATGCGTGTGCAGGCTTGACCGTTTCAGCAGGCTGCAGGGCAATCAGGGTCTGGTTGAGCTGCTGGTAAAGCGCCGCGGCATGGCCCGATATGGCCTGCCCAAGCGCTTTGTAAAGAACCGTTCGCATGGGGTTGGAGAAATCCAGTCCCTGAATGGCGATCTGGAAGGTACGGCCAATCATCTCCGGACCGAAAGGATTGTTCTTCCGGTCGATCGGAATGCCGACCAACAGGCTGTAGCGCTGCTCAAACGTGCCCAGTGGGAGGGCGACGTCCGCCTCGACCTGCCGGATGACGGACGACAGATTCAACCAGTCCTCGAATTCCGCTTCCTCGACCAGGGCGAGCGGATTGTCTGCGGACGCCCCGCAGGACGCTTCCTGAACGGGTCCGATATCCTGTATGCGATCACGAATGGCGTTGTAGAAGTCGTCCTCGATCCGGCTGCGGCGCTGCATCAGTTCCTGAGCACCGTAGTCGTAGCGCGAGCGTTCCAGGAAACTGGATTCGTCTTGTCCCGCCTGGCCCAGACGCTCCACCGCCCACTGGAAAAAATCCTGCATCACGGCATTGAGGAAGCTACGGAAAAGATTGGTGCATTCTTGTTGCAGTGCCTGTGTCTGATGTGGGTTCAGCTTGGCGCTGCCTTGGGTGGGGCGGGTTTGGACCAGACGCGCGTTCGCCCTGCGCAGGGCATGCAGCGCATCTTCCTGCATGGCCGCAACGAACACCCCGATCCCGCCGGGGGAAACGCGAGCGACACGGCCATTGCATCCGTAAGTTGCCGAGCCGGCAACCGAGAATTCCACCCGTACCAACGTCCCAACCAGCGAAGGCAGTGCAGCGTCCTGTACTCCTTCCTCGAGAAAAGCCACGTACAGGCCGTTCTGGCAGTAGTCCCGAATCTCGGATGGGATGGCCGGACCTTCGCCGAACCGAACGTGCGCGGTCTGCAACGTAGGCTGCCGCGCAAAACGCCGTTTTTCCTTGCCGACCACTCCGAAAGTTGAATGCGCCATTATCTTTGTAGGGTTGAAGCTGGCCATGCCGAGCCGAAGGTTGCAGCATGCAAGTATCCGCAGAACCATCGGACAACCGCATGTTCTGCAAACACGGTGCAAGATGCTATTAAACCGCTACGTGTAATTACGGATAAAAGTCAGAAGGCTTTAAGAAACGAGGGCGCCGGCCGCCAGGGGTTGCTCGGCCGTCATGCATGCGGCGGCCGGCCGTCTATTATCCCGAGTTACTGCGACTCGAATTCGGTGAATGCGCGATTCATGTTGGCCCGGTGCAGATCGCCGTAGTTCTCCAGGCGACTGAACGCAGGCAGGTCGGCATAACGGTCCAGGGTCGCTTCCATCGGTTCCATTTCGCGTGCGGCGGCCCCCACCTTGTCGGCCAGGAAGTCATAGTAGTCGCCGGTCTCGCGCTGCGCCTGCGCCAGATCGCAGACCCGCCCGTGACCGGGAACGATGTGCGCCGGTTGCAGGGCAACCAGTTCGCGAAAGGCCCGCTGACCGTTCCTCACGCTCGACCAGGGCAGCACGCCCAGCAGACGATCCACAAAGACCAGGTCGCCACCGAACATCACGCGCCGCTTGGGAAACCAGACCCAGGCGTCGCCTGGAAAATGCGCGTCGGTGTAGGCCAGCACCAGCGTTTCGCCTCCCAGTTCCAGCGTAGCCGAATTGCCCGCGAGGGTGTTGGCTGCGGGCAGCGGCCTCGTACCCTGTATGCGTGTACCGAGAAAGCGTTTCATCGACGCCATGTGTTGCGTCGCGAATTCGGCCTGGGTGGCGGCGGTTCGGGTGAGCGCGATAACCCTGGCACCCTTTTCGGCGAAAAACGCGTTGCCCAGCCAACGGTGATCCTGGCTGCCGGTATTGATGACCCAGCGCACCGGCTTGTCCGTCACCTCGCCGATGGTGGCCGCGATCCTTTCGGCGCCCAGGCGGCTGGCCCCGGTGTCGATCAGAATGACGCCCTCGGGCGTGACGACGAAACCAAAATTGGCATTGAGCCCATCGTTGTCGGCGCTGCGCTGACCCAGCGGGCCGATCAGGGCGTAGACATTGTCGACGACACGTTCGGCCTTGAGCTGAAAAGCCTGGGCGGAAGAGGTCATCAGGGTAAGAACGATGAGAAGTGGTGTGAACAGCGCACGCATATCCAACCAATTCCTATTTCAGACGATAGCCGGCATGGCAGGCCACGCATTGCATGGTGACCTGATTCAACGCGTCCAGGGCACGAGGCAGATCGCGGGTCACACCGGCCTCCTGGGCTGTCACGGCAAAGCGGCTGGCGGCCTGGTGCATGGCCGTACCCGTGTCCTGCATACCCTTCGGCATGAAGCCGGCCATATGGCTCGCCCCGTGTGCTTCGAGCGAACTCATGCCAATGCGTTTCTCGGCAATATCGGCGGCGGCATCGTATTTCCCGACAGCCAGCAAACCCAGGATTTCATTGATGGAGAGCAGATGGTCGCGCATGTTCGCGCGCATATGATCCTGCATCATCGCCGGCATCTCGACCGCGATACGGCTGTCGCCTTCGGCAAGGGCATGGGATACGACCAGAAGTCCGGAGAGGACAAGCGGTGCAAGCAGGAATTTAGGCATGGCATCCCATTGAATGTTATTGAATCCGTCGCGCAGGCAAGCCGCTTTCATACCATCCTTTGCTCTGGTTGACGATTTTCACCACCAGCAGCATCACCGGCACCTCGATCAGCACGCCGACGACTGTTGCAAGCGCCGCACCCGACTGGAAACCGAACAGCGCGATTGCCGCCGCCACCGCCAACTCGAAAAAATTGGACGCACCGATCAGCGCCGACGGACAGGCAACGCTGTGCTTCTCGCCCACCTTGCGATTGAGCCAGTAGGCCAGCGCCGAGTTGAAGAACACCTGGATCAGGATGGGCACCGCCAGCAGCGCAATGATCAGTGGCTGCGCGATGATCGCCTCGCCCTGGAAGGCGAACAGCAGCACCAGGGTGGCCAGCAGCGCCAGCATCGAGGCATGGCCGAGTTGCGCCATCGCCGCGTCGAATGTTGCCTGCCCGCGCTTGAGCAGGATCTTGCGCCACAGCTGCGCCAGCACCACCGGAATGACGATATACAGCACCACCGAAGTAAGCAATGTGTCCCATGGCACCACGATTGCCGACAAGCCGAGCAGCAGGCCGACGATGGGCGCGAAGGCGACGATCATGATGGCGTCGTTCAGCGCCACCTGAGATAGCGTGAAATACGGGTCGCCACCAGTCAGCCGGCTCCACACGAACACCATCGCGGTACACGGTGCGGCAGCCAGCAGGATGAGGCCGGCGACGTAGCTGTCGAGCTGCTCGGCCGGCATGTAGGGCGCAAAGAGATGGCGGATGAACAGCCAGGCCAGCAGCGCCATTGAGAACGGCTTCACCACCCAGTTGACGAACAACGTGACGCCGATACCCCTCCAGTGCGACTTCACCTGATGCAGGGCACCGAAGTCGATCTTCATCAGCATGGGGATGATCATCACCCAGATCAGCAGGCCGACCGGAATGTTCACCTGTGCCACTTCCATACGCCCCAGCGCCTGGAACGGCGCCGGCAACAGCTGGCCAAGCAGCACACCGGCAACGATGCACAACGCCACCCACAGGGTGAGCCAGCGTTCGAACATACTCATCGGCGCGCCGGCAACGCGCTTGCCGGTCACTTCGCACTGTGCGCTCATTGAGCGAACTCCATCAAAGTTGGCGCGCTCATACCGTCCGCCCGATATCCCGTACGGCTTGTTGCAGCTTCATGTTGTCGAGCGTATGGAACGGCAGGCTGACGAAAGCGGAAAGACGGCGCTGCAATTGGCTCATCGTCTCGACGAAGGCATGACGTTTGACATCGTCGTTGCCTTCGACCGCAGTCGGATCGGGGATGCCCCAGTGCGCGGTCATCGGCTGTGCCGGCCATACCGGGCAGACCTCGCCTGCGGCGTTATCGCATACTGTGACGACAAAATCGAGAGGCGGCGCATCGGGCTGCGCGAACTCGTCCCATGATTTGCTGCGAAGCTCGCCGGTCGGGAAATGATTTTTCTCCAGCAATTCCAGCGCGAACGGATTGACCCGCCCCACCGGCCGACTACCGGCACTGAATGCCCGAAAGCGTCCCTTGCCCAACTGATTGAGCAATGACTCGGCGAGAATCGAACGCGCCGAGTTGCCGGTACACAGGAACAATACGTTGAAGACCGGTTCGGCCATGGCAGCGTCCCGTCGATTCAGGCTACAGCAGTTTGCAGGCCGAGCTTCTCGCGCACGGCCGCAACCAGCCGGGTACGGATGTCGTCTCGCACCGCGAGGAAGCTTTCAAGCGGCTCGCCGTGCGGGTCGTGGAACGGCAGGTGGATGGCTGGAATAGGTTTCGGAAAGATCGGACAGGCTTCCTTGGCGTTGTCACATACGGTGACCACCAGATCAATGTCCTCTTTCATCACGGCGTCGATGTCCTTCGGATGTAGGCCATCGGTTTTGAGACCCGCCGCCTTCAGCGCGGCGATGGCACCGTCGGCCACTTTCGGCTGCGGGCGGGTACCGGCGGACAGCGCGCGCACCTGGCCGGCAAGGTCATGGTTCAGCAGCACTTCTGCCATTTGCGAGCGACAGGAATTGCCGGTGCACAGCACCAGTACGGTGTAGTTTTTTTCAGCCACGATGGGTCCTTGGATTGTAAAAAATGAAACTCAGCAGCAACCGCCTGTGGTCGGTTTGGCCTTGACCGGGATGCAACCGGGAACCTTCGCCACCACGGGCTCAGGCACACAGCATTCGCCTTCCTGCTGCCCGCCGAACACGGGAATGCTGTCGAGCGTGTGATAGGTTTCCCAGGCGATGCCCTGCGGATCGGTCGCCCAGTATTTGTCCGATTTGGCGTAGCAGCAGGCGGTGCCCATTTCCTCCACCACCTCGGTGTCCAGTTTCCGCAGACGTTCGCTCATTTCGGCCAGTTCGTCTGCAGACTCGACCTGCACGCCCAGATGATTGAGTCCGGGTGTGGCGCCGCGTGCCGAAATGGCGAAATTCACCCGCGGATCGTCAAGCATCCACTTGGCGTAATCGTCCTTGGTGACACTGGGCTCGGCGGCGAACAGTGCAGAGTAGAACTTGATGCTGGCGGCCAGATCGTCGACCGCGACGTGTACATGGAGGCGTTTCATGTTGGCTCCTTTTCGGTGGTACGGGATTGTTCGGGTTCGCAGGCTGGCGTGCAGACCGGCGAGCAGGGATTGCCGCCGCAGCAGTTCTCGGTAAGAAAGCCGAGCAGCGCGTTCATGGTTGTGAAGTTGGCGGTGTAGATGACGAAGCGCCCGGACGGCTGCGAATCCACCATGCCGGCGTGCGACAACTCCTTCAGATGGAACGACAGCGAGGATGGCGGAATGCCGGTGAGCTCGCTGATGCGACCGGCGGCAAGGCCGGCCGGGCCGGCCTGGACCAGGGAACGGAAGATGGCCAGGCGTGAATCCTGGGCCAAGGCTGCCAAAGCGGTAACAACGGCTTTTGTTTCCATGTTTCGATAATAATCGAAACATGGAAACAAAAGCAAGCACCATCCGCCCATTTTTTCAGACTGCTTGCGGGAAGGTCGAGGGGCGGTTCGCCTGGCTCCGAACGCCGGCTCAGTAGCCGCAGCCAGGCCCCGATTGCGCGCCAGATTCCGCCGATTCCAGTCCGAGCATGTCACGCGCCGCTGCCTCGGCAACCTTGATGCCGTCCACGCCGGCAGACAGGATGCCGCCGGCATAACCCGCCCCTTCGCCCGCCGGATACAGGCCTTTGACGTTGAGGCTCTGGAAATCGTCGCCCCGGGTGATGCGCAGCGGCGATGAGGTCCGCGTCTCGACGCCAGTCAGCACGGCATCCTTCATCGCGAAGCCCTTGATCTGCTGGTCGAACGCCGGCAGCGCCTCGCGGATGGCCTCGATCGCGTAATCCGGCAGCGCCGAGGCCAGGTCCGTCAGATGCACGCCTGGCTTGTAGGAAGGCTCGACGACGCCGAGCCGGATGGACGGCTTGCCTGCGAGAAAATCGCCGACCAGCTGACCGGGCGCCTCGTAGCCGCCGCCGCCGAGTTCAAACGCATGCGACTCCAGCTTGCGCTGCAACTCGATGCCGGCCAGCGGTCCGCCCGGATAGTCTTCAGGCGTGATGCCGACGACGATGCCCGCATTGGCGTTGCGCTCGTTGCGCGAATACTGGCTCATGCCATTGGTCACCACGCGGCCGGACTCGGACGTCGCCGCCACCACCGTGCCGCCGGGGCACATGCAGAAGCTGTATACCGAACGGCCGTTCTTCGCGTGGTGGACCAGTTTGTAGTCCGCCGCGCCGAGGAGCGGATTGCCGGCATTCGGACCCAGCCTGGCCTTGTCGATCAGCGATTGCGGATGTTCGATGCGAAAGCCGATGGAAAATGGCTTGGCCTCCATGTACACGCCCCGCGCATGCAACATCTCGAAGGTATCGCGGGCGCTGTGGCCGAGCGCGAGAATGACGTGGTTGCTGGCGAGCGTCTCGCCGCTGGCGAGTATCACGCCACGGATATTTTTACCATTGGGGCCGTCCTCGATCAGCAAGTCCGTGACACGCTGTTGGAAGCGGATTTCACCACCCAGCGCCTCGATCTCGTGACGCATGGTCTCGACCATGCCGACCAAGCGGAAGGTGCCGATGTGCGGCTTCGATACATAGAGGATTTCCTCTGGCGCGCCTGCCTTGACGAACTCGATCAGCACCTTGCGCCCGAGATGCTTGGGATCCTTGATCTGGCTATAGAGTTTGCCGTCGGAGAACGTGCCTGCCCCACCCTCGCCGAACTGCACGTTGGATTCCGGGTTGAGCACCTTCTTGCGCCACAGCCCCCAGGTGTCCTGGGTGCGTTCACGCACCGCCTTGCCGCGCTCCAGAACGATGGGCCTGAAGCCCATCTGCGCCAGTACCAGCGCGGCGAAGATGCCGCAGGGGCCGAAGCCGACCACGATCGGACGTTCCGCCAAATTCTCCGGCGCATGGCCCACGAAGTGATACGCCATATCCGGCGTCGGCGCGACATGACGGTCGTTGCGAAATTTCTTCAACAGTCCCGCTTCGTTCTTGACTTCGATATCGACCGCGTAGACCAGCAGCAGCGCGTGTTTCTTGCGCGCGTCGTAGCTGCGCTTGAAGATGCTGAAACCGAGCAGATCGTTCTCCGCCAGTTCGAGGCGCTTCAGGATCGCCGCACGCAAGGCCTCGGGCGGGTGGTCGAGTGCAAGTTTCAGTTCAGTCAGTCGCAGCATGGTGTGTACGTAAGTAATTCAAAGCGCCCTGCCCCGCCACGCGGCCGCTGGCCAAACAGGCTGTCAGCAGATAGCCGCCGGTGGGTGCTTCCCAGTCGAGCATCTCGCCCGCGCAGAACACACCGGGCAGCTTGCGCAGCATCAGCGTGTCGTCGAGCGCTTCAAAGCGCAAGCCGCCTGCACTGCTGATCGCCTCGTCGAGCGGGCGCGGTACGCTAAGCGTAAGCGGCAGCGATTTTATCGCGTGGGCGAGCTTCACCGGGTCGTTCAATTGCTCCACCGGCAGCAGTTCGCGCAGCAGCGCCATTTTCACGCCCTTGATGCCAGCGCGACTTTGCAGGTGACTGGACAGTGAACGTGCGCCGCGTGGGTGGGCGACTTCGGCGATGACCCGCTCGTGCGGCTTGTCGGGCGCCAGATCGAGCTGTACCGTAACCGCGCCCTTCGCAGCAATCGTGTCGCGTAGCGGCGCCGACAGGGCATAGACCAGGCTGCCTTCGACGCCGGTGTCGGACAGCATCAGTTCGCCCGTACGCTGATGTACATGGCCGGCCGCATCGCTGAAGCGCAATGCCACGGTTTTCAGCGGCTGGCCGGCGAAACGGCTACGCAAATGTTCGCTCCAGCCGCCCGCCACGTCGAAACCGCAGTTCGACGGCAGCAAGGGGGCGGTCTCGACACCGCGCTGTTCCAGCAGCGGCACCCACGCGCCATCTGATCCCAGCTTCGCCCAACTGCCGCCGCCGAGCGCCAGCACCACCGCGCTGGCGCATACGTTCAGCTCACCCTGAGGGCTTGCGAAACGCAGTGCGCCATCGTTGACCCAGCCCAGCCAGCGATGACGCACATGGAAACGCACCTCCGATTCGCGCAAGCGATGCAACCATGCACGCAACAGCGGCGCGGCCTTCATCTCCTTGGGAAAAACGCGGCCTGACGAGCCGACAAAGGTCTCGACCCCCAGCCCGTGGATCCACTCACGTAGCATTGCAGGGGAAAAGGCTCCGAGCAGTGGCTGGATGTCAGCCGCACGCGCCCCGTAGCGCGACAGGAACGCGTCGAATGGCTCGGAATGGGTGATGTTCATGCCGCCCACACCGGCCAGCAGGAATTTGCGGCCGAATGATGGCATGGCGTCGTAGAGGTCGACCTGCACGCCGCCCTGTGAAAGGATCTCGGCCGCCATCAGGCCGGCGGGACCGCCACCAATTACAGCGACATTTGACATGGGTTGCGGAGCTCGAAAGGGTCCGCTCTGAAAGCGTGTCGAATGGCGACGGTTAGCGCGTCGCGGGCAGCCTTCCTCGCCGGGTCGATCCCCGCTACGCGGGGCCCCTCACCCAACGCCTCAAACAAACCCGCTCTGATAAGTCGCTGATAAACCATGGCCAGCGTGTCGCGGGCACGTTCTTTCGCCGGGTCGATCCCCGCTGCGCGGGGCCCCTCGCCCAGCGGCTCAAGAACGTTACTCCCACTCAATTGTTTCCGAGCACAGAAGACCCGCATAAATACTGGATTTATTAGTCTTTGTCATCACGCTTTACCGTCACTTCTACCGTCAAAAAACGAACGCTTTTGCCAGCGCAGGAGATGGACTCGGTTTGACGGGCGGCTACTCCAGCCCATCAATCGTCAACTATCGCAGCGAACCGGCAAGCCCGATTATTTGTATTATTAGACATTATCGTAGTACAACTACGACTAACGCGTTCAAACAAAGCTTGGCAATCACTTATAAAAGTGGTACATATCGTAACATGGCTACGACTGAAAGAACCAAGTTAAATTCACTCTACCGTCAGTGGGCGGCTGGAACTCCCCTGACATCGGAGGACTTGGCGGCATTGGGAGTCTCCGCAGACCTGGCCGTACACTACGCGCGCGCCGGTTGGCTTTCCCGGTTGGCGCGCGGGGTGTACCGCCGCCCCAACGATACGCTCAATCTTCATGCCTGTCTGGTACTGATGCAGCGCTCCATCGAAGGCCTGCATGTTGGCGGCAAGTCGGCTCTCGACTGGTATGGGGTGCGGCAGTATCTGTCGCAGCAATCTGTTCTGCATCTCTACGGCTGGACAACCGCCCGCCTCCCCGGCTGGTTCACCGAACGCTTTCCGGCGGAGTACCACCGCAAGCGCCTGTTCGATGAGCCCACAAACGATCCACTTCATGCCGGGCCGTTCGAGAAGCGTGACGGCGCGCCGCGGGTCTCGACACCCGAACGCGCGTTTTTGGAGGTGCTCAGTGAGGTGGGCGTGCGTCAGCCGCTGCAGGAGGCACGCGAACTCGCCGAGAGCGCCTATAGCCTGCGCGCCGATGTGTTGAGCGACTTGCTGCAACGCTGCACCAGCGTTAAGACGGTGCGCCTGTGCCTGCAGCTTGGGCGCGAACTCACGCTGCCCTGGGTCGCCAAGCTGGATGTGGCTCAGCTGCCCACCGGCAGCGGCCGAGCGTGGGTGTCACGCTCTCCCGACGGACTGCTTGTGCTCAAGCCATGAACCAGCTTTACCTCGACACCGCACGTCTGCTGGTCCAGGTCGCCCCGCTCGTTTTTTCGGATGGGATGTTCGCGCTCAAGGGCGGCACGGCAATCAACCTGTTCATCCGCGACATGCCTCGCCTATCGGTGGATCTGGACTTGGTGTTTCCGGATTACAGCCAGCCGCGCGATGAGGCATTGGCCCGCATCAACGAGGCCATCCGGGGAGCCACGGAGCGCCTGCGAGCACGCGGGTTTCAAACCCACACGCTTGCGGCGCCCGATGTCGGTGAAACCAAACTATTGGTGCGACGCGGAGGCATCGAGGTGAAGATCGAAGTGAATTTCGTGATGCGCGGCACCGTCAATCCTGTGCGGTCCGCAGCCTTGTCACCTGCCGCCCGCGACAGCTTGCTGGCCGACCTGGAGCTTCCAGTGGTCTCGCTGGAGGACGTGTACGGTGGAAAACTCGTCGCCGCGATGGACAGGCAACATCCACGCGACCTGTTCGACGTGATGCAGCTACTTGCGCATGAAGGCATCACTCCAGGCATCCGGCGCGCATTCGTGGTCTACCTGGCCAGTCACAACCGGCCGGTGCATGAGGTGCTGTTCCCGACTTTGCGCAACATCGAGCAAGAATACGAGCGGAACTTCAAAGGCATGACTGCCGAGCCAGTGGAACTCGCCGCTTTGCTGGCCGCGCGGGAGCGCATGTTGCACGAGCTGCAGAGCGGGTTGGATGCGAACGAACGCGGTTTCCTGCTGTCGCTGGTCGAGGGGAATCCGCAGTGGCCGCTGCTCGGAATCGCGCATCTCGACCAGCTTCCTGGCATCCGTTGGAAGCTGCAAAACCTGTCACAACTACGACAAAAGAGCCCGCAGAAATTTGCCGAACAGATCGAGATGTTGGCCAATCGGCTACAGTAAGCCACCGCCACTAGCCGTCTTTACTGGCTGGAACCGTCAGGTCGTAAGCACGTCCTGATAACCCAAAAGTCTGCGGATACTGCTCGCCCCTAATCGCCTATTCGCTCGCCAAGTCCCGTGCAGCCTCCGCGACATCTGCGAATCCAAAAAACGCATGGTGTAAGTCGATTGGACTTAAGGGTTTCGCACGCGCATGTCGGCTGTACCACGTCGGAGAGTCGATGATAGTGCTCAATACGAGGTGATCTGAGGTACGCGAGACCCGTGAAAGGTAGGCATTGACGCCAGCGGCAGCGGCGGTAGGCGTTCCGGAGAGCACATAGCCGATCATGAATCCAACAGCATGGTTTTCGCCGTACTTGCCACTGACGAATCTATCGACACCTTCGACAATGTACTCGCGGCACAGATGTGTATCCGAGCCGGCGATCCGTTTGCACTCGATGATCGCATGAGGGTCATGTTCCTGCGTGCGCAAGAAGACCTCGATCATCATCAGCGGAATATCGGTGCGCCCATCTGGCAGCATCACGCTGCTCTTCGAGCGCGACTCAGTGCCCGGCAGCACGATCAGCTTCCAAGGAGAGTTCTTCAATGCGCCGCGCATCCCGTCGCGCAGGCGTTCTGTCATGAGTACCTCGCCAGCATCGGCATTCACGTCAGCGGCCGAACATGCTTGCTGCCAGCCTGCCGATAGCGTCAGCAGAATGGCAGCCACAATCTCGGGGGCCAGTTCGATGAACTCTCTGCCGAGTGTGGGAGGTGTCTCATAGGGAATTCTCAAGCACCGCCCCCTGAAAAACTCTCCGCGACCACCGCGTCGGCATCTTCCAATGCAGCGATGGCCATCCAATGGCGTCGAGCTGCGGGCTTGATGATAACCACCTCATTGCGTCCGTGGACGCGCAGTTCTCGCTCGGCACTGAGGGCGGTCGCGATCTTGACTTTCAGGCGTTTACCGATGCGTGCTAGCACATCGCGCAGCTCGCCTTCCGGTGGCACGATGCTTACGCTGGCCCGCCCCGACCCATCCTCTATGACAAAGCGCACTACACGAAGGGCTGCCCCTCTCGGTAGATCGATAATCTCGGCTCGCATGTGTCGCTTCTTGCGCGCAGAGAACCAGCCATCCATTACGGACAGGAACGTCCTAGCATACGAAGCCACTTCCACGTTGCTATCCGACGGAGCAATGGAAGCCCTACGCCCCTCTTCCCACTGCCACCCGGCGCGCAGAAGTCCGTCTCGGATGACCACACGGTCTAGATCACCAAGCCCGTACAAGTCGAAGACAGCCTCGTCTAAGGTATTCCAGTCGTCGGCTTCGACCTCGCGTCCACGCAATGTCTTCTCCAGCGCCAACAAACGCTGTCCCGCCTGCGCCTGTGAGCCCACAGCTGATGCAAACTCGGGCACCGGCAGAAAACCCACATCGCGCATCAGCAGCTTTCGCTTGTAAATGCCGAACTCCGAGGCAGTCAGGTTGAAGAACCACGACGCCAGCGCAGAACTCAAGATCGCTGCTAGCAGATGCGCCGTTTCTTTGTGACTCGAAGGAAGCGCAGCCGCAAAGTACGAGTCGGTAAATACAAGGTCGTGGTCAGCCACTGCAACGAGAGCCCGTGGGCGCTCCACCACCATCTCTTTGACGATCAATAGGGGGGCTCGATATGTGTCACGCGAGCGTGGCCACTGTGCTTTCGAGCGGTTGTAGGGCGGAAGACCTCTAGGAATTTTAAAGTGCTGCACGTCGTTGGCTTGCAGCAGTTCCAACCCCCTCATCTCACGGGCATCGCGCGTTTGGTTCGCCGGGCTTCCTTGGGTCAGCCCATCGCGAAACTTCGTATTGAGGGACGCGAGTATGTCACCCAGACTTTGATATGTCGCGGTCAGTTCCTCCAACAGCATCAGATCACGGCGGCACCCTACCGCAGCGGCCTTCAACTTCAAAGGCTGCCTCTCGATCTCCCCGAGGCTCAGCTTGATGATGTCGCTTGGTGCCACCTCAAACGAATGGGTTCTGGCACCACTGGGCGTCCACGGAATCTGAACGACAGTGACCTGATCCGCTCGCTGCTTTGGACGATGACGTGCAAAAAGGACTACCGCCGGCATCGTTGCGGTTGCAAAGAGCCAACTGCACAAGTTAGACAGGTTGACCAGCGTCACCGGGGCCAGCTCGCGCATGACGTGCTGGGCCGCTTTCATGCCTGTACCACTGCGACTGAAAAACGGCGTTGCGCTTAGAATGACACCGAAACGCGTCTTCTCATGCGAAAACTCAGCCGCTCGCAGAACGAAGTCCAGACCTTCTCCACGAGGCTGCGCAGGGACGCCTGCCGCCCTCGTCTTGCGCCGTGCCTCAGTTCCCGATTGTCCCTTAAAGCTCCAGGGCGGGTTGCCTACGATCAGGTCGAACCGTTTCGGCCCTGTCGGCGTCGTCAGCACCGCCTTGCCATCACCTTGTCGCTCGACGGTTCGAGCATCGCCGACAAGCAAGGTCTTGCCGATCAGTGGCTGGAACTTCAGGGAATGCGGCGGCTGTGGGTCAGGGTCCAGTTCGAGCGCCGCCAAGTACAAGCTGAATGCGGCCACGCGAATGGCGGCTTCACTGATATCCACGCCATACACTTGCTCATAGAGCGTCGAGCGGATCACATCCCGGGTGGGGGGCTCGCCCTGCGTGCGCAAATACACCAAGCGCCGCAACGCTTCGACCAAGAAGACACCGGAGCCGCAAGTCAAATCCAGAACCGATTCCCGTCCCGACAGGCCATCCATCACCTCGTCGAGGATCAGGGACACGACGGAAAGGCGCGTGTAATGCACGCCGTTTCGCAATGCCTCGGTTCTCTGCCCGCTTGCGCGCGGCTCAGCGTGCGCGAACTGCTCGTAAATCGAGCTGATCAGTTCAACCGGAATCACGTCGAACTGATACGGAAAGAAGCTGAGTTGGCCGCTTTGCGGATCTACCGCTTCCAGAAACTCGGCGACACGCTTCAGATGATGGGCAGCAGGCGTCGTCTTTACTGACGACGGGGGGAACATGTCGCCGTTGAAGGTCTGAGCCAGCCACTCAAACAGCTTCGCCGTCGCAGATCGATCTCGGAGAATCGCCGGTAAAGCATTGTGACCGCAAACCCTCCTCAGTCGCGTTGCACTAACGATTCCTCGGTCGATCAGGTACTGGGTGAAGATCACCCGACCAATCAAGGCCTGAGCCGCGCCGCGAGCCAAATTGCCCTCGACGAGATCGTGTTCGAGACAGGCCAGATCGGAGAGAAGCTTCTGATCGACACTTGTCTTGCGATCGACGGTCGGCACTTGGGCCCAGAACTGGCCGGTCTCGATAGCCAGCCGGCCAGCGAGTTCATCCAGTTGATGAAGAGACGCCTCGATAGTTTCGAAGCGCCCGATCAGGTGCTTCTGCGCATCGTCTTCTTTCGCGGGTGTGCCAAAGCCGTTGTACAGGTCGATGCGCTGCGGTGAAATAACCCACAACAGCGGCGCGAACCCTTCGTTCCAAACCTCGCGACGCCACTGGCTGACCACATCATCGGCCGGCGGGCTTTGCTCGAATTTGAAGTAGACAGTTAGAGACGACGCACTACGCCACGACGCATCCGGCATGAAGGCGCGGCCGCGTCGGGAAGCCCGTGCATCGCTCCCGAGTCGAAGACCGGCCGCAGGTTGCCCGTCCGGTAGGTAGCCGGTCGCAGCAAGAACGTGCTCTAACGTCGCAGCATTCACGTCCTACTCCGAATGGCTTCTGGCGGAAATGGAAGCACGGCTTGGGCAGGCCCCGGCATCACGGGCAACATGTGCTGTTGTAGCCGTGCAATCAACGGATCGAGCGGAATGGCAAGTGTCGGTTGCGTGAGCGCTCTTGCGACGTACCAAGAACTAGACTCGTGAAGACTCGCCGTAGTGGAGGTGACGAACACGATGGCGCCATCCATTGCCGGTGCGCTCGCATCGGCGAGCAGCTTGAACAGCGCATCAACGCCGGCACTCACCGAACCAATGTGGACTCCCAGCGAACTGACCAGTTCGTTCGTGACGGCCAACCCCAGCAAGTCGGTAAAACTGAAGCGCGCCGACTTGCCCGTCTTGGAGGCCAGGTAGGGAACGGCCTTGCGCCAGTGCCGAACAGTCTCTGCAGACACGCCGGTGAGTGTGCGCATCTGATCCTGTGTGAACTGGATGGCGGCGACAGCGGACATTCTCGTTGTACCCAACAGGAAAACATGGCAATTCTCTCATGTATCTCTGTTTAAAGCAACGAGGACACCCGATCATGCTACTTGCGCATCACGCCCGTACCGCGAAAACCAGAAGACCAACCACACTCCCCAAGAACGCCCATTGTCGCAGCTGAGGACTTTCCATTGGCAATCCGTGCGCATAATGAACAAAGTGCTCACAGTTGAAATTTACCCATGAATAGGCCTGCCCTCGCTTCAACCGGGCACGGTGCATGACGATAGCTGGCGGAAGCGACCCTGGATAGCCATCGACCCTCACCTGGCGTCCTTGCGCGAATGCGTGGAACGCCTGCTCCACAAAGCCCTGCTCTTTGGCCGAAAACGCTAGAACACTTCTCTCGCCGACGATGAGGTGGTCACCGAGCAACCCCACATGGTCGTACCAATCATGGCGTACACGAATGACCGTACCGGCAGGAAGCTCCCAGATATTTTGCTGAATATTGGTGTGGATCATGATATCCTTTCGTTAAACATATTTGCATTACACGCATACATGCACAGAAAGTCAATCCCCCAGCCACGGCCGGTTGTCACCTATCCCGCTCTGGTCGGCAAGATATTGGCGCAGCAGCGCGAGATTCGTGGCATCAAGCAAGGCACCATCGCGGAGGCGCTTGGCCTATCGCAATCGGCCTATTCGAGACTGGAGTCCGGCGAATCAATACTCAATCTGTCGCAGTTGCGGAACATCAGCACACAATTGCACCTTCGACCTGCGCAAGTTCTGAGCTTGGCAGATCAATACGAAACACAATTGAGCTTGCAAGGAGTTGCCGTCATCGCCGAGAAGCCCGACAACCCTGCGGCCGTCGCCATAGGCTTGGGCCTGCTCGCAGCCCTTCTATTGGGCAGCAGATAGCGAGATGCGAGCGAGAAGGCAGTTCGGCTATGGATGAAGCGGTCGTCGTCTTTTCCCGAAAAGGTCTCTTTCAAACACGCATCACCGCGCGTGAGGTCCGTAGCCGCGAGCACGCCCGTAAACTGTGGCCCTTGGTCGCGCCTGGTGCCATCCACCAGATGGTGACCTGGGTAAGCCCCTCCTTCGAAAACGGCAAACTACGTAGGCGCTCCCACTTCCGCCAACTACCCGCAGAGAAGACCTACGACATCAAGACGCAGTTCGAAGAGGAAGAAACCAGCCGGCGGCACGCCGTACATGAGAGCCCCGAACACCGGCGCGCGAAAGAATTGATCGCCGCTGAGTTGGCACGCAGGCTTGTGGCTGGTCTTGCGATGCCTTGGGCATTCAAGGACGCCGATGCATCGGATTATCCTTTGGAAGGCAATCTGCTACTCGGCGCCGATCAGATCGTTACCGAACACCCACTGGATACACCCTTCGGCAGTCGGTTTCGTCTCGACATCGCGGTACTTGGGCCGCCGATCCAGACCGAGCCCATAGTGCTCGGTGGTGTTGAAATCGAACTGGGACACGCCTTCGACGGGCGAAAAGCCCTGATCGGCAAATCACTGGGTTTTGCACTCATTTCCATCGACATCTCCGAAATGACGATGGACGACATCAATGCGCAATGGGCCGAACGGGCATTGACCGCTACGACGCGCAACCATGAGCAGGGCCGCAGGCAAACCTATGTCTATCTGCACGATCTGCTGTATCCGCTCTATGCCAAGTTGCCGACATTTCTGGATAGCGAACAGCGTCACCAGTACCTGGTGTTTGCGGACGATGCCACCTTGCGCAAGCTGGTGAACTGGATGAACCTGCTGGCGAAGACACTGGACTATCCGAGCGGCTCAGTAGCCGTCGCCATCGTCAATGGCAAGAGCGAACAGTCCCGGAAGATGCTGGAGCGCGCCGGCCAGGTGGTCGGTCCCGATTGGGAGCAGTTCAACAACCATCAATGCTTGCGCCTCACGGTCCCACGCCCCAAGAACCCCGCAGACCTACAGGCCCATCGCTTTCACATGACGATGGCACGGCTACTGTTGTCGCATACCGATGCCCTGGTGGGCTACAAGTACTGCAACGGTGTGGACAACAACCACCCCGAGGAGGATGTCTGGATCGCGCATCGCTGGATTGCCGACCAGAACATCCACACGCAGCACCGCGTATTGCCAAAACGCTTGGCCGAGCCGATCAATCGATTGATGAAGGTGGTTTCCGACCTGCAGCGCGGCAACGCCATGGTCGAAGAGTTTGGCTGACCAATGTCTAACTGCCTACGGAGATCACATGGCCGATTTGTCTTCAATCGAGCGACGTAAGCTGGAGCGGCTATTCCGCATGGGCAGTGGTTACGTGCTCGATTTCTCGGACCGCACGTTCAGCGAGTTTTTCGAGGAGCATACGCGCCGTGACATCGATGCCGCGGTCTATCGTGAGCGCGGCACATCCAAAGCCAACCGCCTGCGCGGTTTTTGGACGGCCGAAGGAAACCACCTGGTCGGCAAAGTCATCCAGGCACTGATCTTGTACGGTCAGGCTGAGAACTGTTTGGGCGACGAGCCGGGATTGACCGAGCTGACCGACGATTGCTGGAAGATCGCCAGCCGCATGATGCGCGACACGCCCGTCGCCGAGATAGACGCACTGACCGCCACAGCCGATGAACGCGATTTCGAAACCGTCGCTCAACACGTACGCGAGGCGATCGAGAAGAACCAGCCCGAAGCTGCCCTGGATCGGCTGCACACGTTCGTCATCAAGTACGTGCGCACGCTGTGCGAACAGCGTGGCGTTGAAATCAACCGCGACAAAGCATTGCACAGCATCTTCGGTGAGTATGTTAAACGCTTGCGCGACGCGGGTCGTCTTGAATCGTTGATGACCGAGCGCATCCTGAAGTCCAGCATCTCGATGCTCGAAGCCTTTAATGACGTTCGCAACAACAAGAGCCTCGCGCATGACAACCCGATCCTCAACTACGAGGAAAGCCTACTCATCTTTAACCACGTTGCCAGTTCAATCCGTTTCATCAAATCGCTCGAAGCCAGAACGAAACACGCGACTGCGCCAAAATCGATCGCGGTACTTGATGACGATTTGACGTTCTAGTTTGTCCGATCGATATTCGACAAAACAGCAATATTTACTGTGCAGTGAATCTTGTTGGCCAATCCCAGGCGTCTCGGCGTTGCCGCCGTCGGGCTCGCGGGCAGTGCCCCGCGCCTCGTGCCGAATCGCGGCCATGAGGCTTTAATCCCTGACGCCTCCGGCCCACCGGGCCTGCGCGCTCCGCTTGCCCAGGAAACAGTGGAGTGTGTGGAGGGGCGGCCTTGCTGTTCCCTTCAACGTATCACGCCGTTCTCGCCGTCAAGGGCTGCGCGCCCTGCCCTGCGGTTGGCCGCTAGCGTCCTGGCGGCCGTCTTCGACCCCTGACCGCTGCGCTGCGACGTGTTCCTCCGGTTCCGGGCAATTCCGCCCGATTCGGACTGGAGCACGATCATGTCGCAACTTACTCTTTCCCTCGATTCTTCCCTTCTCGTTCGCGATGTCGCGGGCGACTACCGTCCTGCCAATGCCGACGAGGTGTTGCAGGCTGCGCAGCGTGTGCTCGCAGGGCAGATACGAGGCTGCGAAGCGCTGACCTCGCCGCAGGTGGTGCGCGACTTTCTGCGGGTCAAGCTAGGGACGCTGGAACACGAGGTGTTCGGCGTCATCCACCTGGATGCGCAGAACCGTGTCATCGACTACGTCGAGATGTTCCGGGGCACGGTGAGCCAGACATCGGTGTATCCGCGCGAGGTGGTCAAGGAAGCGTTGGCCAGGAACAGCGCTGCGCTGCTGCTGGTGCACAACCACCCGTCGGGTGCAGCCGAGCCCTCGCGGGCCGACGAGACGCTGACGCAGACGCTGAAATCGGCACTGGCGCTGGTGGACGTGCGGGTGCTGGATCATCTGATCGTCGCCGGTAGCGCCATCCTGTCGTTTGCCGAACGCGGGCTGTTGTAGCCCGAGGGGGCTTTGCCCCCCTTTTGCTGTGTCCTTGGTTTGGCGAAAAAACTGCGCGCTGCGCTTGCCTCCAGGGGTCGGCTGACGCCCACCCCGCCGCGCAGGCTTGGCGCCCCGCAAGACCGCCGAACAGGCGGTGCCTGATCGGCCTGCACACGATGCCGTTTTCGCGCTGCGCGCTTCGGTCACTTCCATCAAGGTGTGCCTACGGCACGCAGTAGCGCTCGCCGCGCGGCGTAGGTCCGTCGATCATCTGGCCGTAAGCCGGTCATCCGTCTTTCCCTCTCCTTCATCGCTGATCCCGCGACCGTAGCCAGCGGTGCCTGTCCGTCAAGGCGCGCAGGGCCGTGTCCTCGCTGCGCTGCGGGCCGCACCACCCTGCGCTTTCCTCCTTGACAGCCAGGCCCTCGCCGGCCCGGTTGTTCGCGGGCGATGAACTCAGGAAAGACGGCGGCAACGGCGACCAGCCCAGGTCACTGCGCCGAACAAACCAAAGTCCACACCGGGCTCCGAATCTTGGAATCCGGTCAGCTTTGAAACCACAGGAGGCCGCGCATGCAGACACCAACGCCGTGAATCACCCAGCAAGTTTTCTTCTTCCATTTCTTCAATTTCCCGCGAGGGATAGGAGCGATCACCATGAACACCATTACCCGTCAAGAAACCCAGGCCATGCACGCAGCCGCCACCGCTGCCGTTGCGGCACACGAGCTGCTGTTGATTCCGCTGTCTCAGTTGCGGCCTTCGAGCCGCAACGTGCGCACGAGCGGCGGCGCGTCGATTCCCGAATTGGCGTCGAGCATCGCCCGCGTCGGCCTGCTGCAAAACCTCACCGTGACCGCAGCGAGCGACGGCGAACATTACGAAGTCGTCGCGGGCAAGCGGCGGCTGGCCGCGTTGAAGCTGCTGGCGAAGCGACGCAAGCTCGACAAGGCGCACGACGTGCCTTGCCTGCTGGTGCCGGATGCGTCGGCACGCACCGTGAGCCTGACCGAGAACGTGCAGCGCGAGGCCATGCACCCCGCCGAGCAGTTCGAGGCGTTCGCCGCGTTGGTGGCCGAAGGCCGGCCAGTCGAAGACATCGCCGCCGACTTCGGCGTGACGCCCTTGGTGGTGCAGCGGCGCTTGAAGCTGGCAAACGTCTCGCCGCGCCTGCTGGCCGACTATCGCGCCGATGTGGTTACGCTCGATCAGTTGATGGCGCTGGCGATCACTGACGACCACACTGCACAGGAGGCGGCCTTCTATGACGCGCCGCAGTGGCAGCGCAGCCCGCAGGCCTTACGCGAGCACCTGACCGAACGCGAGATCGACGCCACGCGCGACGCACTGGCACGCTTCGTCGGCATCGAGGCTTACGAGGCCGCAGGCGGCGATTTGCGGCGCGATCTGTTCTCGGACGACACACGGGGCGTATTCCTGACCGATGCCGCGTTATTGGACAGCCTCGCGCGCGACAAGCTCGCTGCGGTGGCCGACACCGTTCGCGCCGAAGGCTGGGCATGGGTCGAAACGGCGCCGCGCATCACGTCGGCGGAACTGCACGGGTTCCGGCATGCTCGCCGTGACCGGCGCACGCCTAACAAGACCGAAGCCAAGCGCATCGCCAAGCTGCAATCGCGGCAACAGGCCATCGACGACAGACTAAATGCCGACGATGCCGAGGACATCGCGGAAGAAGAAGCATCGACACTCTACGAAGAAAGCGACAAGCTCGGCGCGGAACTCGACACCATCGACCAATCGCTGCTGGTATTCTCACCCGAGACACTGGCGGTAGCTGGGGCCATCGTGACCGTCGATCATGCGGGCGAGGTCATCACCCATCGCGGCTTGCTGCGCGAAGCCGAGGCCAAGGCATTGCGGGCACAGGAACGGCAAGGCACGCAGGCTGGCGGTGATGACGAAGGCGAGGCACAGCAGCCGACTGCGCCCGGTATTTCCGAGAAGCTGGCGCGGCGCTTGAGCGCACACCGCACGGCGGCGCTGCAAGCCGAACTTGCCCGTCATCCGCAGGTGGCGCTGGTCGCGGTGGTGCATCGACTCGCGCTGCGCGTGGTGGTCGATAGCTTCGGCTCGGGTGATTCGCCGATCAATATCAGCGCTTCGCCGCAGGATGGACTCGATGCGTTTGCGCCGGATGTGGCGCAGTCGCCCGCCCTGATCGGGCTGCGGGAAGTGCGGCAAGCGTGGGCGGCACGGCTACCCAGTGACCCGGACGCACTGTTCGCCGAACTGCTGGCGCTGCCCCAGCAGGAAGTGCTGTCGCTGCTGGCGGTGTGCGTGGCCACGACGGTGGGCGCAGTCACACCACGCGAAGACACGTTGCCTGCCACCGCACTGGCGCACGCGGTGGATCTCGACATGCACCCGTGGTGGACACCGACCGCCGAAGGCTACTTCGCCCATGTGTCAAAGGCCAAGGTCATCGAGGCAGTGCAGGTGTTCGCACCGGAGCACGCGGCGCGGCTCGCCAAACTCAAGAAGAACGACCTGGCCAGCGAAGCGGAACGGCTGGCGGTAGGCACGGGTTGGCTGCCGGTGATGTTGCGGGCAGCGGTACAGGAGGCACAAGCAGAAACGCTCCCGGATACTGAGGCCAGCGAGTAAGCAAGATGCCCCGGCGAATTTTCGCCGGGGCATTTATTGCACGTCGCGCGCGGCAGGTATGCCGCGCGCGTTTTAACAGCCGGCAGCCCCAAACCCCTTCCGCAAAACGCGCACCGCCGCAGACGCGGGGCGCCGGAGTGCGACAGACTTTGCTGCGCCCGGTTGTGCAATGGCGCACCGTCCCCGACGCTGGCGGGCAGGTCGCCAGAAACGACGGCGGCTCACCGACAGGCCGTCCACCATGCCCAGAGCCATCCACGCCGCAATCCATCAAGCCCGCGCCAATGCGCGAGGAGCGTTCATCCTTGGTTATTCGGAACTGACCTTGCCTGCAATGAGGTGCGTACCAGTGAAGCTTCTGTGCAGGGATGCCGGAGCCATGCTGCCTTTCGGTGAGGATCGCACCCAATGGCGGCCTTGGCTTGTCGTGAATCCTGGCGAGGCAACGGCTGCGCCTCGGGCTTCATGGCTGCAACCGTCCGGCCCAACAAATTTCCCCGGCGCTGCGCGCCTTCCTCGCGAAACAAATTTCTCGTTCCTCCCGGTCCTCCACTGCGTTGCGGCCGCTGCGCGATGCAACCCGCCCGTACCTCGCCCTTCGGATCACCGACAAGGCCGCGATGGGCGCGACCTTGCACCACCAAAAGGAGATTCATCATGGCAAACATCGGCACCTTCACCGCACAGAACGACAGCTTCACCGGCACGGTTCGCACCTTGACGCTCAACGTCAAGGTCAAATTCATTCCGAACGTCAAGGAGAGCGAGAACGCCCCGGACTACCGAATCGTCGCAGGCAACTTCGAGATCGGCGCGGCATGGAAGAAAATCAGCAAGGCGGAGCGGCCCTACCTGTCGGCGACCCTCGACGACCCGTCGTTCCCGGCGACCATCTATGCCCGTCTGGTCGAAGGCGAGGACGGCGCGCACAACCTGATCTGGTCGCGCAGCAAGGGCGATTGATCATCGCCCTCGTCGCCCCGCTTCGGCGGGGCGGTTTTGCATTCGCCAGCACCGCTAGTCCATCGTTGAGCGGACGCCACAGGGCTTGTTCGGCCCTGTTGTGTTCTTCAATGGGCGCTGGCCATCTGACGTCCCCGGTTCACCCCGCGCAGCAGGATAATTGCTTCACGTCCTTGGTAAAAGTCTGGGCACAGAGCTTCAACCCTTCCGCCATGGTGAGGTAAGGGAACAATTGCCCCGCCAGATCGGCGACTGTCATCCGGTTGCGGATGGACAGCGCGGCGGTCTGGATGATCTCGCCGCCCTCTGCCGCCAACACCTGTGCGCCTATGAGCCGCCCGGAGCTTTTCTCCGCCACCAGCTTGATGAAACCACGCGTGTCGAAGTTGGCGAGCGCCCGCGGCACGTTGTCGAGCGTGAGGGTGCGGCTATCGGTTTCGATGCCGCGTTTTGCTGCCTGAGCTTCGGTAAGGCCCACGGTTGCCACCTGCGGATCGGTGAACACTACGGCCGGTACGATGGAGAGATCCAGCGCGGCATCGCCGCCGGTCATGTTGATGGCGGCACGGGTACCGGCCGCCGCCACCACGTAGACGAATTGGGGCGCGTTGGTGCAGTCCCCCGCGGCAAAGATGTTCGGGGCGCTGGTGCGCAGATGGTCGTCCACAATGATCGCACCTGCCGCATCGGTCTGAACACCCGCGCGGTCGAGGTGAAGCCCGTCCGTGTTCGGCTTGCGCCCGGTGGCGACGAGCAGTCGATCCCCCGTGATGGTTTCGCCATCCAGGTCGAGATGAAAGGTCTTGCCGTCAAAGCGCGCCGCGTTCACGCGCCTATCGGTGAGGATGCGCATGCCTTCCTCGATCAGCGCGGCCTTGAGTCCCTCGCCGATGGCCGGGTCTTCTTTCGAAAGCAAACCGCTACGGGCGATGAGCGTGACGCGGCTACCCAGCCGCAGGAACGCCTGAGCCAGTTCCAGCGCCACCACCGAGCCGCCGTAGACGATCAAGTGTTTGGGTTGGGGCTCGGCCACCAGGGCTTCGGTGGAGGTCCAGTAGGGCGTGCCCGCGAGTCCGGGAATCTCTGGAATCTGCGGCGAGCGGCCAGTGGCGATGAGGATGCGGTCGGCCATGATTTCTTTTTCGCTGCCATCGGTTTTTTTCACCAGCAACGTGTGCTCGTCCTTGAAGTGAGCAAAGCCGCGTGCCAGTTTGATACCGGGGTTGGTCTCCAGAATGCTTTCGTATTTGGCGTGGCGCAATTCTTCCACCCGCGCCTGTTGCTGTGCAACCAGGGCCGCGTGGTCGATTATCGGCGCGTGTTTGGCGATGCCGGGAAACGGATGGTGCGCTTGCAGATGCGCGACGTGAGCGGCGCGGATGAAAATCTTCGAGGGCACGCAGCCCACGTTGACGCAGGTGCCGCCGATGGTCGAGGCTTCGATGACGGTCACCTCGGCGCCTTCTTCAGCTGCGCGGATGGCTGCGGCGAATGCGGCCGAACCGGTGCCGATGATGGCGACGCGTAATTTGGACAACTGCGGGGATGGGGGTGGGCAACACGCATCGTCGCCGATTTCCGCGCCATAGCCTTTGGCGCGTACGGCATTGAGTAACGCGGAGATGGGCGTGTCAGCGGATGTTTCCACTTGGGCCGTGCCTGCCCCATAGGACACGTCGGCGCGGGTCACGCCTACCACTCCCAGCAGCGCCGCCTGCACCGAGGCGGCGCAGTGGTCGCAGGTCATGCCGGAAATTTTCAGGGCCTGCGCGCTCATTTTGCCTTTTCCCCTCTCACGGTGGATTCATAGCCCGCCTCGAAAGTGGCATCTTCCAGCGCTTTGGTGCTGGTTTTGGCGTCGTCGAACGTGACCACTGCTTCCTTCTTTTCGAAAGAGACGTTGACCTTGGACACGCCCGGAACTTTTTCCAGCGCCTTGCGTACCGTGATGGGGCAGACCTCGCAATACATGCTGGGCACGGACAGCGTGACGGTGTGCACGGCGGCGAGGGCGGCGTCGGCCCAGACGGTAGCGAGGCCGAAAACCAGGGTGGAGGCAAGAATCAGTTTCTTCATGATGGGACTCCTTAATTAATAGAAAAGTGGGGCGATGTAGGGGAAGGCCATGGCCAGCCCGACGAGGGCGGCCACAATCCAAAACAGGATTCTGTAGACTCGGTTGGTCCGGGGCATGGCGCAGAGGGAACCCGGTGTGCAGGCGGCTGCGGGCGTCCGGTAGATCTTTCGCCAAGCCAAGAACAGGAAAATCACGGCTACGCCGAGAAAATAGGGTCGAAACGGTTCCAGCGCCGCTAGATTGGATACCCAGGCCCCACCGATGCCGAGCATCACCAGCACCAATGGTCCGATGCAGCAGAGGGAAGCCCCGATCGCTGCAATGACGCCACCGATGAGGGGCAGGCGCCCAGTTTTCTCTTGTGACACGACATTCTCCTTTCGAATCCGGAATGGATAACGTAACCTTACTTCCGTAGTTATGTACGGAGTCAAGCGGGTATGGAGAACGATCTTGAAAACCTGACCATCGGCGCCTTCGCCAAGGCGGCTGGGGTCAATGTGGAGACCATCCGCTTCTATCAGCACAAGGGATTGCTGCGCGAGCCCGAGCGCCCATACGGCAGCATCCGCCGCTACGGCAGCGCCGATGTGGCGCGGCTGAGGTTCGTGAAGGCGGCCCAGCGGCTGGGGTTCAGCTTGGACGAGATCGGGCAACTTCTGAAGTTGGAGGACGGCACCCATTGCGATGAGGCCGCCAAACTGGCAGAACTGCACCTCGCCGATGTGCGCGCCAAGCTCGCCGACCTCACGCGAATCGAGTCGGCGCTATCCAATTTCGTGAGTGCGTGCCATGCGCACCACGGCAGCGTGTCCTGCCCACTGATCGCTGCCTTGCGTGGCAGTTAACCAGTATCTCCTCGTCGCTAAGCGCACGATTTTTCCGAATGCTGTAACCCCCCATCCAGGCTCGGAGAAGTCGAGCGCAACCAGCACCAGCGAACCGAGGCAGCGGTTGAGGCGAGGATCGCCGCGAGGCCGCCGGCGGCAAGGCGCGACCATTATTTATTGCCTTCATGCATGGGGTTCTCCTTGGGTCGCGGTGTGGTGTGAATGCCCTTCACCGCCGCCCGGCCGTGCAGACTCCCCTTCGATCGCGAGAGGACGCCCCACGCTCGTCAAAGCATCGAAGAACAATGACGCCTTGCCCCAGAGGGAGTTGAAGAAGATCGCCGTCACGCTGCCCGCCATGGCCGCCATGGCCCAGACCGGATATACCAGCCCCGTTGCCGCCACCGGGATGCCAATGCCGTTGAAGGAAAATGCAAGCACGACGTTCTGCACCATCTTGCGGTAGCCGCGTCGGCTGATGTCGTGGGCAGTGAGAATGGACGCCAGTCGGTTGCCGACAATGATGATGTCGGCCGATTCGATGGCGATATCCGTGCCGCTGCCCATGGCGATGCCCACATCGGCCTGCATGAGCGCGGGCGCGTCGTTGATGCCGTCGCCCACCATGGCCACTTTGCCTTTTTGCTGGATCTCCCGCACGATCTCCGCCTTGCGTTCCGGGCGCACGCCCGCATGGACGACATCGATGCCGACTTCGCGCGCAACGCGCCTGGCCGTGCGTTCGTTGTCGCCGGTCAGCAGGATCGGGGTGATCCCCTTCTGGCGCAATCCGGCCACCGTCGCGGCGGCATCCGCCCGCAGGGGGTCGCCGAGGGCGATGAGTCCCAGCGTCTTTTCACCTTTGGCCACCGCGATGACGGTTTGCCCCGCCTCTTCCATAACATGGACACGCGTTCTGAGTGAGCCAAGGTCATAGCCTTGTTCTTCCACAAACGCGGGGCTCCCCACGACGACTTTGGCAGCTGTGATCGTTGCGGTGACGCCACCACCCGGGATCGCCTGAAAGCGCTCGACGCTGGGTGGCGTGAGCCCGCGATCGAAGGCCGCGCGCACGATCGCTTGCGCCAGCGGATGCTCGGAGGCGGCTTCCGCCGCGGCCGCGACGCCCAATACCTCGTCTTCACTCGATGAAATCGGCACGATCTCGCCCACCCGGGGCCGCCCCTCGGTGAGCGTTCCCGTCTTGTCCAGCACCACATGGGTGACCAGGCGATAGCCTTGGAAGGCCTCGCCGGTGCGCATCAGAATGCCGCGCTCCGCCGCTTCGCCCGCACCGCGGACGATGGAGAGCGGCGCGGATATCCCGACCGCGCAGGGGTAGCCCATGATCAGCACGCTCAGGCCCGCGAACACGGCGCGCTGGATGTCTATGTGCCCCGTCATCAGAAATGACCCGACGATCCAGCCGACCAAGGCAAGGGCCGCGATGATGAGCACGGTGGGCGTGTACACGCGCAGGACCCGGTCCACCAGGTGCAGCAGCCCGGGCTTCAACGCACGCGCGTCCTCCACGTGGCGAACGACCTGCTGCAAGAAGCTTTCTTCGCCGATCGCGGTCACGCGAACGACCAGGGTGCCCGTACCGTTGATGGCGCCGCCCACCACCTTGGCGCCGACCGTCTTCTCGATGGGCATGGGCTCGCCGGTGATGAAGGATTCATCCACCGCCGAGTGGCCTTCGATCACCTCGCCATCGACGGCGATGCGCTCGCCGGGCCGGATGCGCACATGCTCGCCCAGCGCAACCTCTTCGATCGGCACTTCTGTTTCGCCGCCATCGCGCACGACGCGCGCCGTGTCCGGCTGCAGGTCCAGCAGCTTCTTGACCGCCTGGGAGCTGCGGGTCTTGACGATGAGCGAGAGCCATTCGGAGAAGATGTGATAGGTCGTCACCAGCACCGCGACGGCGAAGAACGGCGCGGTCGGGTAGTTCGCAGGGTGCGCGGCAAGCCCGATGATGCCCCCGGCGATGCCGGCCATCGCGCCCGTTTCCAGGAGGACATGTTGATTCAGAATCCCGCGCTTTAGAGCCTGGGTGGCCATCAAGAGAATGTGCCTGCCCACGCCGAACACGAGGCCCAGCGCCAGGGTCCCGGTCAGCCATGGTGTCCACTCGCCCAGCCAACCGCCGAGCCGCAAATAATACAGGGCCGCCCCAAGGACGGAGATCCCAGCCACCCCGCTCAACGCGGTGACGATTCCCCGCGGCCTCAGGACGACGAAAAGAAACGCGACCAGGCTGATAAAGGCCACGCCGGCAAGCAGCATGGACCAAATGCCGACCGGATTCGCCACGAGCGCAATCGATGCCAGGCTGAAGCCCACTGCAACGATGAAACGCCGTCCCTCGCGCACCAGCGCCGCCTCCTCTTCTTCGAACGGACGCAGCTTGCGCGGGTCGGAAATCGTGTAGCCGATGTCCTTGAGCGTCTGCAGGAGCTTCTCCGGATGCGCGATGCCGGGGTCGTATTCGATCAGCGCCTGTTCGTGGGTGAGGCTCACCGCTACCTTGTCAACGCCGAGCTGCCGCCCCAGGGCCTTTTCGATGGTGCCCGTGCACAATGAGCAATGCAGGCCGCCGATGCGCGCGCGGATGCGGGCGCGGTCCGGACGAGTGGAGGGTTCCTCGCTCCAGTAGCGGGGTGCGCCCTCCGGAATCTTTGCCGTATTCATGATCGACCTCCTTTGAATCCTGTTAGTGATCCCTGGCCACGGGTTCCGCCCGGTATCCCAGCTCCAGGAGCTTTTCCTGAAGCTGTTCCGAGGTCACCGGGCCGGAATCCACGCTCACCGATATCTGCTGGGTTTGCGCGCTGGCGTGCACGTCGCGCACGCCGGGCAGGCGGCGCAGCCCAAGGACGACCCGCGCCTCACAGCTTGCGCAATGCATGCGCTCTTCTCCGATTACCTGAAAACGAATGAGCTTGGTCATGATCTATTTCCTTCACGACGTTGCATTCCAAACCTTGGAGAACTGCCCGGCTCCGAGGCTCTCAAATTCATTGTGGACCTTGGAGTATGCTCAAAAGTCAAGCAGTTTCCTGCGTACCTGGCGAACGCTCCGCGCCCCTTGACATTGGAGTAGGCTCCAAGGCTTATCCTGGTAGAGATTGGAGGCAGATATGTACACGATTGGCAGAATCGCCGCCCAGGTGGGCATCAGCGCGGACACGCTGCGCTACTACGAGAAGGAAGGCTTGCTACAGCCGGCAAAAAAAAGTGATGCGGGCTATCGCCTGTACGATGCGGACGCTGTTCGGCGTCTGCATTTCATCAAGCATGCGCAGCACTGCGGCTTCAGCCTCGCCGAAATCCGCGAGTTGCTGACCTTGAAAAACAGCGATGCCGCCTGCTGCAGGGACGTGCGAAACGTCGCCATCCAGAAAAAACTGCAACTGGAACACAAGCTGAGGGCACTGCACGCCATGTCACAGGCCCTGACCGAACTGATCGCAGTCTGCAACGACGAAACCCGGTCCCTGGACGACTGCCCGATCCTGGCTGCACTGGAAACGAGCCTGGGTCGGCAACAGGAGGCGGCGAGCGATGCTTAAGGTGGAAATATTCTCTTCGCCGGGCTGCGGCAAATGCGCGCAGGCGACGGCCGCGCTCAAGGCGGCCGTCATGGAGTTGGGCGCGGACAAGGTGACCTGGCGCGAAGTGGATGTGCTCAAGGAAATGGATTACGCGGTAGACCTCGGGGTACTGTCCACCCCGGCCATCGCGATCGACGGGGAACTGGTCTTCGCGAGCCTTCCCAGTGTCGAGAAGCTGCGCGTGGCTTTGCGTCAGCGGCTTGCGCGGTAATCGATCATCGGACGAGGAGACCGGGTTGGACATCGAAAGTGTGCGCACAATCATCGAGCAGGCGACCCCGGCGTCCCTGGGCGTAAGCTTCGCAATCGGATTCTTCTTCAGCTTCAATCCCGTGGCATTCGCCGCGATCCCTGTTTCCTTGGCCTATGTCACCAAGGCCCGCGACCGCCGCACGGCGTGGCGCTATGCCGGAATGTTCGTCCTCGGCATGCTGCTGGTTCAAGCGCTGATGGGGTTGATCGCCGGCCTCGGCGGCGCCTTTGTGCAGCAGTGGCTCGGCCGCTGGTGGGGCCTGGTGCTCGGGCCTTTGCTGATTGTGCTGGGTCTGCTGTGGCCGAGTTGGATCAGGCTCCCGCTACCCCTGCCGCGCCTGCACGCGCAGCGGGTGACTACCCATGGCGGCGCCTTGCTGCTGGGCGGGCTGTTCTCGGTGGCCGTCTGCCCGTTCTGCACGCCCGCTCTGGTCGTCCTGCTCGGCATTGCAGTGGGGTCCGGCTCGCCGCTTTTTGGGTTGTTGCTGCTCCTGGCTTTCGCCCTGGGGCGCGCCGTCCCGGTCCTGATCGGCGCCTGGGGTATGGGCTATCTGGAACAAATGAAAGGGCTGGGCCGTTTCAACCGGGCGTTTGAAGTATTGGGTGGCATCACGCTCATCCTGGCGGGGCTGTATATGCTCAACGCCTACTTCTTCGTGATTCCATGGCTGGCGGCGTGATGAAATCCTTGACCGCATTCATCGCTGCGCTGCTTTTCTTCCCCATAACCTGGGCGGCTCCGCAAGAGACGCGTTCGGCAGTCGACCAGGTGCTGGCCCAGGCCCCAAAGACGGCTTGGTTCAGCGAGGGGCAGAGTAAGCGCATCGTATATGTTTTCTTCGACCCCAACTGCGCGGGCTGCAACTTTCTCTACAAGAGCTTGCGCTCGTTCGTACAGTCCGGGCAGGTTTCCATCCGCTGGATTCCCGTAGCCGTGGTGAACGAGACCAGTCTCGGAAAAGCTGCCGCCATTCTGCAAGCCAATGACCCTATCGCCTCCCTTGCCCGAAATGAGGAACACTATCAGATGGAAAATGGCGGCATCGAGGAAGACATCCCCGATGCCGTAACGGAGAAGCGGCTGCACGCCAACACGCGCCTCTTGTCAGAACTGCCAGTCCCGGTGGTACCCACAATGGTGTTTGCGGATAGGAACGGGAACGCCGTCCTGATTCAAGGGGCGCTCAGTCCGCTTGCTTTGCGCAAGGTGTTCGCCCAGTTGCCCGGAGCTTATTGAGTTTCCCAGCTCCAGCATGTGTCGAGCCGGCCCACCGGTGGGGTGCTGGCTTGCTGCTCCCTTCACCTTATCACGGTGTTCTCGCCGTCAAGGTCTGCGCGTGCCTTGCACGCTGGCGTCCTGCGGCCGTCTTCGAACCCTGACGGCTGCGCTGCGCCGTGCTTGTCGCGGTCCCGGGCAATCCCGCCCTGAATCCTTCCAAGGAGAAGACCATGACGAAGCTGATCACCGATGAACAACGCGCACAACTTCTGGCCAACGGCCGGCAGTCCCTCGACAACGACGACTTCGACCCACCACCTGTGGTCAAGCTGTTCACCCCTGACGCGGGCGCGACCTGGCTGCTCACCGAGATCGACCCGGATGACCACGACCATGCCTTCGGGCTCTGCGACCTGGGACAGGGTTTTCCGGAACTGGGTTATGTGAGCCTGGCCGAGCTGCAATCGGTACGTGGCCGATTTGGCCTTCCGGTCGAACGGGACCTGCACTTCATCGCGACGAAGCCGATCAGTGCGTATGCGCGCGAAGCGCGGCTCGCGGAGCGCATCGTGACGTAGCCGTCACGCGGGCGCTGCCGCTTGGCAGCGCCCTTTTCTCGCCTATTTGTCCTTTTCGGCCTGGAGGGCAGCCAGTTCGCGCCGCACGCGCTCGATGAGCTTGTCCACGCCCTTGCTGTCGCCGCCATAGGCCAGCGTCAGCAGCGTGAGCGGATGCACGTCCATGACCTCGCACAGCTCGGCGACCTTGCTCAAGGTCGGGCTTTTCAGGCCGCGTTCGAGCGAACTCATGTACGTGCGGCTCGACACGTCCGAGAAAGCTTCCTGGCTGAGGCCACGGGCTTTTCTGACCATCTTGAGCGCCGCAGGAAATGAGTTCTTCGATGTCATCAAATCGTTTCTTGTAAAACGACGATGACACCTGATGGCGCCCTATAGGGCTACAATCTATAGTGTTCATTTGACAAACTTCCCTGCAGGAACTTGTCACGGGTGTGTCTATGCTGAAAACCGTTTTTGCTGAAATCATAGGTTCCGTGCCTACGCATTCGTCGATTCGTGCATCCACGGATTCGGTGGAATCCGCTTTGGCGATTTGGCGCAGAAGCACATTTTCACAGTCACGCTTTGGCGCATCAGCACGTTTGCGCAAAACCAACGCCCCGTTGATCGTGGCCACTTGCGCGCAGCGACCATGAAACCACTCATCACCGACGAGCACCGCGCCCAACTGCTGGACAACGGCGCCGCCGCCGCGCGCGGCGAGAAGCGCGACCCGTTGCCAGTCGTCAAACTGTTCACTCTGGACGCGCACGCGACCTGGCTTTTGACCGAACTCGATCCCGGCGATGGCGACACCGCTTTCGGCCTGATCGACCTCGGCATGGGCACGCCGGAACTCGGCCACGTTCGGCTCTCCGTCCTGGAAAGCATTCGCGGACCACGAAACCTGGCCGTTGCACGCGATCTGTATTTCACGCCAAGGCGGCGGCTGTCCGAATACGCTCGGTTGGCTCGGGCCGACGGATCGATCAACGATTGATCGCCCCCCGATGGCCCGTCGCTGACGGGCCACTCCATGCGATGCCACAACAGTTCGCATTGCGTCTTCTTGGGTCTGGATCCAGACCTTTTTTGCATTGATCGCCACTCAGTACAGCAACGGCGTAATGCAGTCGCAAATAGTGCGAATGCCCGGCCCGTTGTCGGCCACCTTGTCGATTGATTTCCTTCCATCCGAAAGGAGGTTTCGCCATGGCCGATTCGAGCGCCGCTCACTGGCATCCAAGCGCTGCATACCTGTACGTCCTGCATCTGGACGGACCCGCGCTGGCTTGGGAATACCTGCGGCGCAACCCGGAATACCGGCGCCTCTGGCAACGCCACCGACGCCGTCCTCAGTACGAGGCTCATCGCTGGTGCTTGCGCCTGCTGGAAGACCCCACGCGCGATGCACGCGACGCGCACCCCGACTGGTTCCCTGATCCATCCTCGGTCGTCCAAGTCTATCCCGATGCTGATCCAACGACCGATGCGCTGCTGTTCCAGCTCTGGCGCATCCCCGGCCGCAAGCACCTGACGCACGACGGCAAGCGCCTGGTGCTGACCACCCAGCTCGTCGACCGCATGCTGCGCATGGCGATATCTCCCGCGCTGGAAGACGGCATGGCTTACGCCTATGCCGTCCGCGCCGGTTGCCAGCTTCGCGAGCGCTGGCGCGTAATCGAAGCCGAGCTGGCAATGCTAGACGCCGACAACGCGCACCACAGCGCGATCGCCACGGACAGACCTGGCCGCACGGCCATGCTCCACATGCGCACCCTGCAGGCGCTTGATGGCACGCTGGCCGGTGCGTCGCAGCGCGGCGTGGCCGAAGTGTTGTTCGGCATCACCGCCGTCGCCGAGCGCTGGTATGACGACAGCGATCTGCGCGCCCAGGTTCGCCGCCTCATCCGACGGGGTCAGACGCTCATGGGTGGCGGCTACCGTCACCTGCTACAACCCGGCGGCACCACACCGGGACGTTAGCACGCTGTCGCAAAACGTCCCTGCGCAGCACGCCTGGCTTTCCCGAGACTGCTTCCATCCGGCGGCGATTGCTTCGTCGGCGATCTTGACCGATGGAGCCCCTTGCCATGAGACCCGCACCGTTACGGCCGTATCCCGTACCCGCTACCACCCAGCAGCCTGCCCAGACCACGCAGTCTGCGCGCTACCTGACTAACAACGAAGCCGCCGAATTCCTGCGGCTGTCGCCGCGCACGCTGGAGAAGCAGCGCGTCATCGGCGGCGGGCCGCGCTTTCGCAAATTCGGCCGGCGCGTGATGTATGCCATCACCGACCTCGAAGCGTGGGCCGACGCGCGCAGCTTCGAGATGACCTCCGATCCGCAGTACACCGAACAACACGCCGCGCGCCGCCCCGGCTCGCGCTGATCGGCGTGGACACCGTTACTGATGACCATCGGGCGCGATCCGCGGCGCGAGCAGCTCGAACTGTTCCATGCCTTCTCGGGCGAACTGCCGGCGCGCGACGCGCAGGACCTGATGGCCTACCCGTTCTTCTCGCTGGCCAAGAGCAAGCGCACGGTGCCAATCGACTTTCGCACCGGCAGCGTGACGGTGCGGGTCGAAGGCACGGCCGAACATGGCCTGGCGACGATATGGGATGCCGACATTCTGATCTGGGCCGCGAGCCAGATCGTCGAGGCGCGCGATGCGGGCATTCGCTCGTCACGGCTGATGGCGGCCACACCCTACGAAATCCTGCGCTTCATCGGCCGCGGCACGTCGCTGCGCGACTACCAGCGCCTCAAGGCGGCGCTGGATCGCTTGCAGTCCACCAGCGTAGCCACGTCGATCCGTCAGCACAATGCTCGGCGTCTGCATCGCTTCTCGTGGATCAACGAGTGGAAGGAGCGCGCCGACGGCCAGGGCCGGCCGCTGGGCATCGAGCTGATCCTGCCGGACTGGTTCTACGCCGGTGTGCTCGAAGAGAGCCTGGTATTGACCATCGACGCCAACTACTTCCGCCTGACCGGCGGCATCGAGCGTTGGCTGTACCGCCTGGTGCGCAAGCACGGCGGCTGGCAGCGCGATGGCTGGCGCTTCGATTTTCCGCAGCTGCACCGAAAATCCGGCAGCCTGGCGCGCTTCACCGACTTCGCCTACGACCTGCGCCGCATCGCGGCGCGTCAGCCTTTGCCGGGCTACACGCTCGCCATCCTGCGGCCGAGGCATGGGCCGGAAGTGTTGAGCTTCCGCGCCGTGCCGTCCACGGCACCGCTGCGCCCCGGCGGCAGCTTTGGTGCCAGCCAGGGTGTCATCAGCGTGCCTGTGGAAAAACGGTGAATCCGCTCGTGCTATCAGGAGTAGAAATCCTCGTGCTATCAGGCGCAGCGCTGTCGTGCTATCAGGAGTACGAACAGGCCGCAAAGTATTGTGTGGTGCTGGTCTCGGCGCCTCTTAACTTAGTTTCTAACTTTGAATCTATAAAACTAACGATAAAAAGACCCTGCGCGCTGTGGATAAATCGGCGCGCGAAAGGCAGCGCATCATGATTATCGCGCTGCTCAACCAGAAAGGCGGGGTCGGCAAAACGACGCTCGCCACGCACCTCGCGGGTGAGCTGGCCATGCAAGGCAGCTCAGTGATCCTGATCGATGCCGATCCGCAAGGTTCGGCACTCGATTGGACCCAGCGCCGCAGTCAGAACGGTTTGCCAAGATTGTTCAGCGCCGTAGGTCTGGCACGGGAAACCTTGCATCAGGAAGCGCCAGAACTCGCCAGGCGCTGCGATCACATCGTCATGGATGGCCCACCCCGAATTGCCGCCCTCGCGCGCTCCGCGCTGCTCGCGGCGGACCTGGTGCTGATTCCCGTTCAGCCAAGTCCCTACGACGTATGGGCCAGCGCCGAGATGGTGTCGCTGATTCGCGAAGCGCAGGTGTTCCGGCCAGCGCTGCGCGCGACCTTCGTCATCAACCGGCGTGTCAGCACCACAGTGATCGGGCGCGAGGCACGCAATGCGCTCACCGATCAACCATTGCCATCGCTGTTGTCGGAAGTTCGCCAGCGTATCGTGTTCGCCGACAGCGTGGCCAGCGGTCAGCTCGCTCGCGAACTCGACGCAGAAAGCAATGCCGCGCGCGAGATCGCGGCGCTCGCCGCTGAAGTATTGAGGATGGCGCCATGAAGAATGGGAAACGCGTCGCCATCGGTGCGCGTCCGCCAGCCAATCCGCAGGCCGACGCCTGGGTGCGCCAGGGCGATGGTGCAGACATCGGAAAAACCGATCTCTACACCGCCCGCTTGACCCTCGACGTGACGCCGGCGCTGCGCGCCCGCATCAAGATCGAGGCCTTCACACGCGGCCTCACTGTGGCAGAAATGCTGCGTGCACTGCTAGAAGATGAATTCCCGGAGAAGCCGCAATGAACGCGGTCCAACAGGCCGCGAGCGAGAGCCTTCCCACACCGCGCACCGTGCTATCGAGCGTTGCGAACGACACGCCACTGACACGCGTGTCGCTGGCTTTCGTCGAACACCGGACCAACCTCTACCTGCGCTTCGGTCATCCGCTGCGCGAGCTGCGACTGGACCGCTGGCGGCGCAGCGCGATCTTCACACCGGCGGCTGTGTTCTGCCGCGTACGCTGGGAGTCCAACGACTATGGTACGACGCGCTGGCAGCTCATGATTTTGCAGGCCTGCTCACCGCTCGATGACATTCAGCGCATCGCAGGAATCCGACCGGGCGCGCGTCTGCTGCTGCGCGCCGAAGGCGAACAGCACGTGCAGTCAGTGCTGCCACAGATCGACGCCATCGAAACGCTCGGCATCGATCCGGCAGCGGTGTCGCCCGCGTACTGGCGCACGTTGGGCAACCGGCTGACTGCGCGCCTGCCACTGCCGGTCTACACCGCAGAACGGCACGCGGCCTACCTCGCGGGCGAGGTGTTGCGATGAACACTCGCGTCCATCGCTGGGCCGTCGTACTATTCACCGTCCTTGGCATCGCTGCGCTCGCCTGGCCGTCCGACCATGCGCCCGTTGCGCGCCTCGTCTACAACCCGAGTGACAGCGTGCCACGCGGCTGGTACCGCATCAGCCCGCCCGACTCGCTGCACGTCGACAGCATCGTGCTCGCCCGGCTTCCGGCAGACGCCGCCGCGCTGGCTGCGCAGCGCGGCTACCTGCCCGAGCGCATCCCGCTGCTCAAGCGCATCGGCGCGATGTCGCCGCAGCAGGTGTGCATCGAGAAGCACATCGTTCGCATCGACGACGTGGCGGTCGCTGGCGTCCATAGCGTCGATGGGCGTGGCCGTCCACTGTCAGCCTGGCAGCAGTGCCGACCGCTTCGCGACGGCGAGCTGTTCCTGCTCAGCGCAACCAATCCGGCGTCATTCGACAGCCGCTACTTCGGTCCCATTGCTGTCTCCGCCGTGATCGGCAGCGCGCAGCCGTTATGGACGTGGGACACGCCATGAACGTGCAGCGCGGCATGCCGTTCTTCGTGCAGCCCCACTGCACATCGCTTGCGTCACAGCCTGCGGTTGCGGTGCTTCACCCGTGCAGACCATCGCAGCCCGCCCGTCGAGGCCGGTCGCGCCAGCGATCGGAAAAGACGGAGGGCAAGATAAAAGGACGCGGCACCCGGCCGCTTGAAAACCTTGTCTGCACATGGGAGTGGCGCGGCACGCGCCAAGGGGCAGCGGCGTGCCGCGAGAGTGCGCAATGCCGCACCGGCATTGGCGAAGGCGCGTGCTTCACTCGCTGGACTGCGCCGATCTTGGATGGAGACACCACATGAGCAATCAAGACGACGACCGTTTCCGGGCGCGACCTAGTGCGCCGAGACAGCGCGGCGATGCCTTCATCAACAAGGTGATGCGGCAGACCAACAAGGCCGGCGCCGAACTCGGCAAGACGGTCGGCAAAGTCGGCCATCGGCCCGGTTCCCGGCTGGGGCGCGGCCATGTCGCGGCCCGCTTCGCCGGGGCCTCGCTCACGCCAAGCGCCCGTCGCGTGATGATCAAGGCGCGACTGGTCAATCTGGCCAAGGCTGGGCCGCGTTCGACCACCGCGCACCTGCGCTACATCGAACGCGAAGGGGTGGATAGCCAAAGCGGGCCGGGCCATGCCTACGGCCCGACAACCGACGCGGCGGACACCGCCGCTTTCGAGGAACACGGGCGCGAGGATCGGCACCATTTCCGCTTCATCGTCTCGCCGGAAGACGCGGAACAGCTCGACGACCTGCGCACCTACACCCGGCATCTGATGGCACGTCTGGAGGCCGACCTGGGCACGCGGCTGGACTGGGTGGCGGTGGATCACTGGAACACCGACAACCCGCACACGCACGTCGTCCTGCGCGGGAAGGACGACGTAGGCAAAGATCTCATCATTTCCCGCGACTACATCGCCGAGGGGATGCGTCGGCGGGCGTCAGAGCTGGCGACCGAATGGCTGGGGCCGCGTACCGAGCTGGAGATCCAGTGCGCCATGCAGCGCGAAGTCGATCAGGAGCGGTGGACGGGATTGGACCGCACCTTGCAACGCTTGGCCGTAGATGGTTTTGTGCGTTCGGAGAAGCTGGCCGAGCCGCGGCTGCAACGCCAGCGGCAAATGCTGATCGGCCGCCTGCAGCATTTGCAGCGCATGGGCCTGGCGAGCGTGCAGCAGCCTGGGACATGGACTATCCACCCAGACGCCGAATCCACACTACGGACCATGGGCGAGCGTGGCGACATCATCCGCACCATGCAGCGCGCCATGAGCGGCCGGCAGCGCGATCTGGCCGTGTTCCAGCCCAGCGAAGATGGCCGCTCCATCGTCGGTCGCGTTGTCGGCAAGGGGTTGGCGGACGAGCTGCATGACAAAGGCTATCTGATCGTCGATGGCACGGACGGCAAGGCATACTACGTTGGGCTACCGACGCGATCGGAGCTGGAGCATTATCCGACCGGCGCCGTGGTGGAGGTGAAAGGCTCGACCGACGTGCGTGCGGCCGACCGGAACATCATCGGACTGGCCGTCGATGGCGTGTACCGCACCGATCATCATTTGGCCGTCTCACAAGGTCAGGCCACGCCCGACCGTGATCCGCGTGAGGTGGTAGCGGCGCATGTGCGGAGGCTCGAAGCTCTGCGCCGCGCCGGCATTGTGGAGCGCGAAGCCGAAGGCGTCTGGCGTGTGCCCAATGATTTGGCCGAACGCGGCCGTCAGTACGATGTGCAGCGCCTGGGCGGCAGCGTCGCGGTAGAGCTGAAATCGCACCTGCCGATTGAGCGGCAGGCCCGCATCATCGGTGCGACTTGGCTGGACCAGCAATTGATCGGCGGTGGCAAGGGGTTCGGGGACCTGGGCTTTGGCGGCGAGGCCAAGCAGGCGATGCAGCAGCGCGCCGACTTCCTGGCCGAACAGGGATTGGCCGAGCGGCACGGGCAGCGCGTGATCCTCGCCCGGAACCTGCTGGGCACGCTGCGCAAGCGGGAACTGACGCAGGCAGCTAAGGACATTACCGCCGAAACAGGCCTGGAGCATCGGCCGGTGTCCGAAGGGCAACCCGTGGTGGGCATCTACCGGCGCAACGTTACGCTCGCCAGTGGGCGCTATGCGATGCTCGATGACGGCTTGGGGTTCAGCCTGGTTCCGTGGAAGCCGTCTATCGAGCAACGGTTGGGGCAACAGATCGCCGCAACGGTGCGCGGCGGCGGAGTATCGTGGCAGATTGGGCGACATCGTGGTGCATCCATTTGCTGATACGCTCATGCGGTTTCGGTTTTTGGCTTCAGCAGCATGGTCTGCGTCAGCGCTATTTCAGGTGCTCGTATGTTCGCGAACTCGATCAGCAGTCCACCGCGTGATGACCGCCCATTCACTAACACTCCCATATGTTCCACAGCCGCACCATGGAAGCGTCGTTCCTCGAGGCCCTCGGCGAAACGGTGGAGCCGCTCATCGACGACGGCAACTAGCTGCGCTTTCGCGTGCATCAATGCATGGTGGCATTGGTGCCGTACCGTATGAGCCGTCAACAAGGGCCGCAAACAGGGTGCGCAGGATATCTTTGGTAGCGTCTGTGATCGATGTGTACGTCAGGCGCATCGTGGGGGCGGAACAGTCACTCCATGCGAACGGACTTCGCCCTAGACATCTTGGAGCAAGCACTCTACAACTAGCAACCAGAACATTCGATGCCCTGGTGCACCATAGCGACAGGCGACTGCACCTTGGACTCTATCCCCCCTCCCCTCTTAGGGCTTGAGCAAAGCTGCAGTCTCGAAGAACGTTCGTGCACGCGGATCGCCAGAAAATGCAACGTTGATGCGAATCCAGGGGCATTCTTCGGAATGCGGTCGAAAATACTTGCCGGGCGCGATTGTCACTCCGAGCGGCGCGCCACACTCAACCAAGCGAGCGGAATCAGCAATATGGGGCAGGCGTGCCCAGATAAACGTACCGCCGCCAGACTTCTCGAATACTTCCCAGCCACAGCCTTCTAGCACCTGAATCGTTGATCCCATCGCGCATTGAATCCGCAGTCGTAGTTTCTCTAGATACTTTCGGTACGTGCCGCGTTCGAGCATCGTGGCCACGACCGCTTCGGAAAAGCGCGAGTTTCCAAGACTCGTCAGCATCTTGATGTCGGCTAGGTCCTTGATAATTGTGGACGAGGCGAGCACGTAGCCGACCCGCAACGAAGACGAAAGGGTTTTCGATAGCCCGCCTATGTAGATGACGTGCTCAAGCTGATCGAGTGTCGCGAGACGTTCGGTCGGCGTCGCCTGGTAGTCGGCGTAAATGTCATCTTCAACTATCGTTATTCCGTTCTCGCGTGCCATCTCCAGCAGGCGGAAAGCGACCTGCGGTGAGACGGTCGTACCCGTCGGGTTGTGAAACACCGTGTTGATGAAGAAAAGCTTGGGGCGATGCCTTTTCAACTGCGCTTGCAGAACATCGAGGTCCGGTCCGGTGTGTGTGCGAGGAATCCCAACAAGATTGACTCCATGCAGCTTGAGCAGACCGTATAGGCTGTAGTAGCCCGGGTCCTCCACGAACATCGTGTCACCCGGCTTGAGGATGTAACGAATCAGCAGATCAAGAGCTTGGCTGGCACCTTGGGTTAGCAAAATCTGCGAGGGCTGCGCCTCGATACCCAACTGTGCAACACGGTGTAGAAGATGCGCGCACAGTGCGGAAGAACCGCGTTGCGTCGCGTAATCGACTAGATTCGTACTCTCTACACGCGACACATGGCGGATCGCTCTTCCGAGACCCTCCTTATCGCGCCATGCGTCCGGGATGAATCCGCTACCAAGTTTTAGCGAGTCGCTGGGGTGGTTGAGCTGTTCGAGGATGTGTTCCGATTCGTCCTCGGCGCGGCGTGGATCTGCAAGACCCAGTGCCGCAGCTGCATGCTGCTTGCGATGGTTTGCCACGTAAAACCCGGAGCCGGGCCGAGATTCGATGTAGCCGAGTGCGACCAAGCGATCATAAGCATCAATTACTGGGTAACGGCTGACGCCCTGATCGGTTGCGAACTGCCGAATCGACGGCAGCTTCACACCAGAACTGGCCACGCCACGCTGTAACCATCGAACGATGCCGTCGACAATCTGATCAGTAAGCGGAATACCGCTGCTGCGGTCAAGCTCGATGTCGACCTTCACGCTAAATACTCTTTGAGGACGGCACGGACCAGGGCATTGGAAGTGTTTCTTTTTTCGGCTGAACGGTACTGACAAAAATACCACGAACCGTACATGTTCGCACCATTGCGGCGCACCAATAATTGCTGCCAATCGATGCCGCTGCTTGACGACTTTTTCTGAGTACCGTGGGGACGAAAATATGATCGACGTAAGTAAGAGGAACCAATATTTGTGTAATCTGCAGGAATATAAAGAAAATGGTTTCACAATTTTCAGAAACGTCATCGATCCAGACCTTCTCTCCGAAGCGAGGGAACATTTCCTCTGGCTTCGCAAAAGGTTTCCCGAGTTTCGCCCTGAACACCTTCATCATCCGCTAATGCGGGATGATGCGTTCTGGGTTCGCCTGGTCACAGACGAGCGCCTGCTCGATATCGCCGAACTCATCCTCGGTTCGGATCTTGCCTGCTTCACCGCTCACTACATCTGCAAGCCCCCGCTCGACGGCCATGCTGTTCTTTGGCATCAAGACGGCGCTTACTGGAACCTGTCTCCAATGGAGGCAACCTCGTTGTGGCTGGCGATCGATGAAAGCACGACCGAAAACGGCTGCCTCCGCGTCATCCCTGGTTCTCACAAGCTGCCCCTGCAAAAGTTAGTGCTGAGAAGGGATACACCCAACTTACTCATGACCTCGATGGAAGACAAACACGTCGACGTCCACAATGCAGTCGACATCGAACTGCAGCCCGGGGATGTGTCGGTGCATCACCCCTATATCATCCATGGATCGGAGGCAAACCGATCGTCAAAACGTCGGTGCGGCCTCGATATGGCGTACATCAACACCTCGACGACCATCGCGAACGAGGCACTCTATCTAAACCCCATCCTGGTTCGTGGCGCTTCCGTCACGGGCGTCAACAAATATCGCGCCTGGCCTTCGTTCAATGCGAACACCTCAATACCATTCAACGGCTGGGAGACGTGGACACGCAAGAGCCAAGACATCAATGCGAGACATCCTGAGTTCGTGCCGGCGCGGCACGACGATGAACCGGTACAGGAGATGGTCAGACGAATGCTGGCACGGATCGAAAGCGGGACCATGAAGGAGCTGCGCCCCGAGCCCTAGCCGTTGCTGCCGCAATTTGGCCAAAGAGATTCACCAACTGTGAATGCTTCTTCCAGCCATAGGGCTGCGGGCGGGAAAGCGCCTCCTTTCGTGACCACCACGCCGGCTTTTCGAGCCGCGCATGTTGGGCGTCTTCATATTTAACGGGCTTTTGATTTGGCCCCTGAAAAGGTCCACCGATGTCTGCAGTTTCCGAACTCACGCCACAAATGCAGGGCTATGTCGGCGAATTCATGGACCCGGACAACCTCGGCTGGTTGCCATACGTCATGTATTTCCACCCGACCAATTTCAGGACGGATATAGTGTCCACGGATGACTCCGGATTTCGGTACAGCGAAGCCCGCAACGCTCGATACTCCGCCACGACGCTAAACACAGAGGATCCGGTTCGTCTGCTCGTGGGCAGCTCCACTGTGTTCGGCACTGGGGCCACCGCCGATCGGCATACCCTCTCATCGCGGCTCACGGAAAACGATCCCCGGCCGGAGCGGTGGATAAACTTCGGCGGGCGCGCTTTCAACTCCATGCAGGAGCTCTTCCAGTTTCTGCTCTATCGCCACCGGCTGCCGCCCGTGAAGGAAGTCGTTATTTTCTCCGGGCTCAATGATCTCGTGCTGTCCGGGCTTCCATCGAATTTGCGTGGAGAGCACGGCGGGTTTTTCTTCAGCCAACAGTTCTTCGATCGCCTGACCGGTACCCGGGCGACCGGCCTGCCGTGGTTCAAAAAGGGCGGTCAGCGCGCAATGTCAGGGACTGTCCTCCCGGTCGACGAGCAGGTCATCTACACCTCCGACTTAATCTTACGGCATTTGAACTCGTGGCGAATGCTATGCGACGCGCTGGGTGCCCGACTGACCTATGTGCTTCAGCCCCTAGCAAACTGGGTTCGTCCCACCGGCTCTGTCGAGGAGCAGGCCATCTTCGCCGAGCTCGATACCCAAGGCTCGTTCCGAGAGACATACCGAGACGTTTGCTCTGTAGAGACTCATCGCCTGTTCAGTGAACACCTGCAGCTAGGCATGAAAGAAATGGGGGTCAGGTTCATCAACTTTACATCAGTGCTGGCGCAAGCCGCTCGACCTGATCAGTGGCTCTTTGTCGATCGCATTCACCTTACTGACGAGGGCTCTGACGTGGTGGCAAAACTTCTTCTCCGTGAATTGAATCAAGGAAATCTGACATGAAAACCATATGGCGTTCTTTTCTTCGGCTTTTGGGGATCGAGAGCAAAAAAAGCGACAAGCGGAAGGACGCTTCAATTTACCCCATGTTTTGAGACAGCCGTTACGCATCGATTCAAAAACGGAGCCTCGTGATCTATCTGGGCCCCGCTAAAGGGAAACATACTGAACGTGAAGGCGAACGATGACCTCATCGACCAAATCGACCACTGGCCCGCCATGTCGGCGTTAGGGCGTCGGCGGCCGTCAATGACATGGACGGTGACCGCCACGGGACTCGGGTTCGCGGTCGTGCAACTTGACGTGACCATCGTAAATGTCGCGCTCAAACAACTCGGCGTGGCTCTCGACAGCCCTCTTGACGGGCTGCAATGGGTCGTGGATGCCTACACTCTGGCGTTCGCCGTGCTGTTGCTGTCGGCTGGTACCGTGGCCGACCGCTTCGGCGCCAAACGGGCCTACCTGATCGGCTTCGCCGTATTCGGTCTGGGATCGTCTGCGTGCGGCATGGCAACCTCGGTTGCTCAATTGGTTGCCGCTCGAGCGGTACAGGGGTTAGGCGCCGCGCTGCTGGTCCCGCCTTCACTCGCTTTGCTCAACCATGCCTGCGCCCACGACCGAAAGCTGCGCGCGCGCGCCATAGCCTTGTGGACGGCCGCCGGGAGCGGGTCGATTGCTGTGGGCCCTGTGGTCGGCGGCATCCTGCTTGATAGCTTCGGATGGCGAAGCATATTTCTCGCGAACCTGCCGCTATGCGCTCTGGGCATCGGCATGACCTGGCGTCTTACGGAGACGCTGCGCACAACCCGCCCGCTCGATCTTCCAGGCCAGCTGTTGGCCGTGCTGGCGTTGACCAGCCTTTGTGGGGCCACGATCGAGGCAGGGGCGCAAGGATGGGGGCATCCGGCCGTACTGAGCGGCTTCTGCCTCGCGTTCGCCAGTGCGGTGTCCTTCGTGTTCGTCGAAGCGCGGGCAACGCATCCCATGTTGCCGCTGCGTTTCTTCCGCCTGCCGCATTTTAGTCAGGCCGTGCTGCTAGGTATGGCGGTGAATCTTACCTATTACGGCCTCGTGTTCGTCTTGAGCCTTTATCTGCAGCACGTCAGGAGCTACAGCGTCATGCAGGCCGGCCTTGCGTTCGTTCCACTGACTGCGACATCTGTCATTGCCAACCTCGTCAGCGGCTGGCTGAACAGCCGCTTTGGTGCACGGTTGCCAATGCTGCTCGGCTGCGCGCTGGGGGCTTTCGGCTACGGTCTCCTAGTGCGGCTCGACGCCGGAAGCTCCTATCTGTCAATGATCGTGCCGTTTCTGCTAATTCCCGGCGGAGCGGCGCTCGTGGTACCGGCGATGACAGCGACCATCTTATCCAGCGTAGAACCGACGTGGTCAGGCACAGCATCAGCGGTGCTCAACGCTGCGCGTCAAGCCGCGGGCGCGATCGGCGTGGCGGTGTTTGGAAGCCTCATCGCAGGCGGCGACGATCACATCGTCCCCGGGCTCCGCATTGCCGCGTCCGCCTCGGTCATCCTGCTCGCATCCGCCTGGATCATGGTCTGGCAGGGTATTCGTCGTGAGTATGGCTCGGACCCTTCCGCCTCCATTGGCGGCGCTACGAACGGCCAAACCGGACCCCAGCGGGGTCGGCCGTGAACTCCCTCAAAAACCTTTGTTAACGGTATTGCACAAATGTGGCGGGACATCTACACACTGAGCCTGAACCCCGAACTGTTTGTCGAATCGAGCAACCTTCGGGACCTGATCGATCGCACGGGTTTGGGGAACTTTGAGACCGGTCCAACCAGGGCGAGCCACGACGTCGATGCCCTGTGCGATGTGCTCACTGGCAGGGCCCGCGACAGCGAGGTCTTGCTTAGGGCGACGGTCGAGTCAATGTGCGATGACGACCGGACGAAGCGCGCGATCCATTGCACGATTGCCCACAGCGCTCCCCTTGCGTCTGTGCTTGGCCGATGGTTACAGGGGCTGAGCCGCCCGGGCAATTTCGAGGACGACGTCCAACTGAAATCACTGGCGTTGCTCGCGGACGATGTGGGCGTCGGCCTGGCCGAAATGTCGAGGACAGACGGTTTCCGCCATCTTGCCCGAAAGGCCGGCCTCGTAACCGCAGCAGGCCGCCCCCACGACATCGCGGCAGACCGGGAACTCAGCGATGGTGTCTTTCGGTTTCCGGCCATCATGCTCGCGCTGAGCCGTTGCAGCGAAGCGTTCGAACCGGAGATCGCCGGCGTCGATTATGCGCTGCGCACGATCGGATTGTTGCCAGTCTGGCGTGTCCTCGCTCATCACCTTCCCGGGCCCCATTGGAGGCGCCTGAATTTATCCGCGTCCCAAACTGACGCTCTGCCGTCTGGACATACGCCGCTCTCCCTCTCGCGCCACATTCTCGATTATCACGCCTCTCGAAGGGAACGGCGGGCGCGTGTCATGGAAGGGATACTGTGGGTGATCAATGCCGTGACGGCAGACACGGATGACTTTGTCGCTGCCCTCAAACACGTAGACGACCCAACGCTTGCAATGGAGAGGCTAATACAGGGGCGTGCACGCGAGGCGGCCATCTACCATCAGGGGTTCGATCTCGAGGGCAAGCCGCTGAGCCAGTGGTTTACTGAGGCGATCGAAGATCCGCGTCCGCTGATCGATGCAATCGCGAGAAGCCGCCTGATCCGACGCGGCGACCCGGAGCGCAGTCCCCTGCTCGGTTCCCTACTCTCGTCGCAAGGCCGCATGTTTCGAATTTTCGAGCCCGACGACATCGCGGTGATTCGGCGATGGATCTTGTCTTTGGTGCCGGCACCATCTTCGATCAAACCAGCGTCGCCGTTGGCGATAACGCCTGTGCACCAACAGTCCATCAAATGTGGCGATCTCATGCTCGGTGCGGTGCCCTCCAATATTCGGGAGGCCTACCATCTTCTGCAGGGACGCGCGCTACCGCCGAGGACGCGTCGCTTCGCGCTGGAATACGCCCAGTTCTGGCTGGGCGCTGCACGCAGGTCCATTGGGTTGTCAAAACGTTCCCTGCCGGAGACGTGGCAACACGGCCTCCTCAGGGCGTGGCTTCTCGACACCCATGCGTCACACGACGAGGCCTTTCAACGGACGAAAACGCAATCGATGCCAAGTCGCGAGCAGCTCGTGGAAGAGACAGTGCAGTTGGCTCCGCTGACCTTGATCGATGGCGCCTGGCTGCAAGGCTTCAGCGAGGTGGATTACGCGTCGGATAGGGTTGGTTCTCCGCTCTTCCGCATCTTTTGGGACGAGCTAGGTAACGGCAACCTGTCCATCAACCATCCACGGATTTATCGCGCCCTGCTGTTATCGATGGACATCGATCTTCCGCCGACGGGGTCGCCACAATTTCCATACGACCCACGTTTGCGTAGCGAGTCTCTGAGGCTCCCTGTCTTCTGGCTGTGTCTGGGAAAACTACCCGTCACACTTCGGCCAGAAATACTCGGCCTCAATCTGGCAATGGAGCTTTCCGGGGTGGGTGGCAGCTACCGGTCGGCGCGCCAAATCTTGAAGCACTACGGTTTTTCGACGCAGTTCGTCGATATGCACAACACGATCGACAACGTCTCTACCGGCCACTCTGCATGGGCGGCGGATGCTATCGACGCCCATATGGCGCTTGCGTCGCAATTCGTTGACCCGGATGAGGAATGGGAACGTATCCGCGCTGGATTCGAAGCCCTGTCCCCTGTTACGGGTCGCAGTAGCGAACTCGATTTCTTCAAACAACAGAAGCGCCCTTGGCGAGCCATGGTAGCGCGGGAGCCCTCATATGTCTAAAGCCCATCTCGGAGTCTCCGCCTATTATCACGACAGTGCCGCCGCATTGATCGTGGATGGTGTTCCCGTCGCCGCCGCCCAGGAGGAGCGCTTCACACGCAAGCGTCACGACAGTGCATTTCCAAGGAATGCCATACGCTATTGCCTCGAAGCCACGGGCTTGCAGCTTTCGGACCTTGCTTCGATCACTTACTACGAACAGTCGGAAGTAAAGTTCCGGCGAATGCTGTCCTCATTCGCGAGCGCCGGTCCCGGTGGTTTTCGCACGTTTACCCGGGTTCTCCCAAAATGGCTCCAGTGGAAGCGCCGCGTCCTGCTGACCGTGGACCGTGAGCTAGATCAGCTAGGCCTTGGGCGAGGGCCGCGCGCGATCGCCATTCCGCATCACCGTTCACACGCTGCCTCGGCGTTCTTCGCGTCGCCATTCAACCAAGCCGCGGTTGTCTGTATCGACGGCGTCGGAGAATGGCAAACTACGACGGTCTGGCGCGGCGACCATGACCAGCTCGAACTCGTAGATTCGATCTCATATCCGCATTCGCTGGGACTGTTGTACTCCGCCTTCACTGAATTCTGCGGATTCAAAGTGGACTCTGGCGAATACAAGCTCATGGGGCTCGCGCCCTACGGGGAGCCGCGCTACGCGAGCCTCATTGTCGACCAGATTGTGCGCCTTCGCGACGACGGCTCATTTTCACTAAATCTGGACTGCTTCGAGTTCCTGCGCGGACACCGTATGACGGGGCCGGCCTTCGAACGCCTGTTCGACGGCCCCGCCCGATCGCCCGAAGCACCGCTAACTCAGCGGGAATGCGACCTTGCGGCTTCGATACAGGTCGTTACGGATCAAGCAGTTCTAGGGCTCGTCAAGGCGGCCAAGACGATGACCGGTATGTCCAATCTCTGCCTCGCTGGGGGCGTCGCACTGAATTGCGTCTCCAACGGCGGTATCGATCGGTCCGGACTCTTCAAGAGGCTATGGGTACAGCCAGCCGCAGGGGATGCCGGGTGCGCTCTCGGCGCGGCGCTAGACACGTCGATCAGACTGGATGGCCGCCCTCCGGTGAATAGCGACGACGCGATGAGTGGCGCCTATCTCGGGCCTCAGTTCTCCGATGAGGCCATCGTCGCCTTTCTGGAATCACACGGGCATCGCTATGTGCAACTTCCGGAAGCCCCGTTGCTCGACACAGTCGTCTCGGCACTGGACGCCGGAAAGGTGGTGGGGTGGTTTCAGGGAAGAATGGAGTTCGGCCCCCGCGCCCTTGGCGCTCGCTCAATCCTTGGCGATCCGAGGAACGCCAACATGCAGCGAACCATGAATCTCAAGATCAAATACCGGGAATCGTTTCGTCCATTCGCTCCGTCCGTGCTGAAGGAAGATTCGCACGCCTATTTTTCGATGGAGAACGAGAGCCCCTACATGCTGGTCGTGGCTCCGGTGACTGCTGCCATTCGAGAAGAAGGCGCACCGCGCCGCTCACTGGGTTGCATCAATGACATCCGATCGGACCTTCCTGCCATCACGCACGTCGACTTCTCGGCGCGCGTGCAAACGGTGACTGAATCCCGCAATAGCCGCTATGCCCGCCTTCTCAAGGCGTTCCGCGCACGTACAGGCTGCTCCGTGCTGGTGAACACGTCGTTCAACGTACGGGGCGAGCCCATTGTGTGCACACCCGAGGAGGCATTTCGCTGTTTCATGCGCACCGAGATCGATGTTCTGGTGCTCGGCTCCTGCGTCTTATTTAAATCCGAGCAGGGCGCCTTGTCCGAGACGACCGACTGGCGCGCAGAAATTCCCCTCGACTAGACGATGGAGGCCATACGACATGCATCGAGTGATCACACTACTTCTGTTTAGCTTTGTTCTTCTCCCCGTCTGGGCGTGGCGGCGGCTGGCCGGGAGCTCGCGTTTCGGTCGACGGTTTCATGCCCGCGACTCGACCTGGGATCGGCAAGCGATCTCGCGCGTTCTTCCAGCCAATACACAAACGGGGAAAGACCGTCGCCATGGGAACGCAACGTCAAACGTCCAGCCCTTTTCGGTTCGATGCGACGCGCGAGGCGTGAGTCATCCGATGGCACCGGGCGCGCAAACACATAAATGAAAATGGGGAAAAACGGCATGTTTAGCAGTATCACAAAACGACCGACGCGTTGGTCACTAGCACCGTGGACGGCTATCGTTCTCAATCTGGCCGCACATTGCATGCCAGCGACGGCAGGCGAATCGCCAACAGCGCGCTGCGCAAAGCTGCGTCAGGCCGCTATACCCGACACACGAATCGAGCTCGCTCATACCTTGCCGTCCCGCACCCGTTTTACAAACGTGGATGGAAGCATCACTACGACCCAGGTGTCCTTATGCCGTGTTGTGGCGACAGTATCGACTGAGCCAAAGCAGAAACTCGGCATCGAAGTGTGGATGCCACTGGACTGGAACGGTCGTTTGCTTGGGGCCGGCAAGAGCGGATTCGGCGGCTTTATCGACTACCGTGCATTAACAACAGGGACAGGGCGCGGCTTTGCCACGGTAAGTGGAGACACGGGATATAAAGGGAGTGGATCTGGAGAGCCGGGAAAGCGCCTCGATTGGGCTGCCGATCCAACCTCTCTGAGCAACTGGGCCCATCTCTCCGTTCATTCGATGACAGTCGCAGCCAAGGCAATCATGAATGCCTACTACGGCCGTGGCCCGGAGTACTCCTACTTCAGCGGTTGCGGCGGCGTCGAAGCGATGCAGGAGGTCCAGAACTTTTCGTCAGATTACGACGGGGTCGACGCTCGGTCGCCTGGCATTTACTACGGCCAATTGATGGAGAGCTTTTTGTGGGGCGCCATGCTTCCCGCGCGTCAACCTGATGCCCGGTTGACGAAGGATGCGCTTGCCCTGCTCAATCGCGCGGCATTGAGAAGTTGCGGTGGAACACCAGGACTCGAGAACGGCTTTCTCGACGATCCTTCTCAATGTCATTTCGATCCAGCTCAATTGCAATGCAAGGGTAGGGACGACGGCAGCGGGTGCCTGAGCGCAAAACAGGTGGAGGAGGCCAAGCGGCTCTATTCCCCCGTTCGAAACTCCGTGACCGGGGAGGTGATCTACCCAGGTTTTGCGCCTGGTAGCGAAAGCGGCTGGGAGGCGATTCAAAGCCATCTCGCGGTCTACTACGCTCAACCTTTGCTGGCCAGCGCGGTGTTCGGAAATCCGGAGTGGGACTGGACGACGTTCGACTTTGGCGCGGACGCGTCGCGGGTCGATAAAGGCCTCTCGTCAATCGTCAATGCTACGAACCCCGATATCTCAGCTTTCACCGCACGTGGCGGAAAGCTGATCATAACGCAGGGATGGGCCGATGCCACGAATGCCCCGACCCGCCCGATCGACTATTTCAATGCCGTCGCGGCGCGTAAAGGTGGCGTAGCCAAGGCCCAGCAGTCTCTGCTTTTAGTCATGGTGCCCGGCATGGGGCATTGCGGCTTCGGACCAGGACCAACAACGCTGGGCGGCTCCTCCCCTCCCACACAATATAGCCCTGACCGCGACGTGATCAGTGCCCTGCAGGCCTGGGTCGAGCACGGCAAGAGGCCCACGCACTTCGTCGCCACAAAATATGCCGATGACAGGCCGGAGGCAGGTGTCCGCTTCGAACGCCCGGCGTGCGTTTATCCAGCGTCTCTGCACTATAACGGCGCGGGAGACCGACGTCTCGCCAGCAGTTTCGAGTGTGTTCCGCCAGCTGAGCAGGTCAGAACATCGACGAACTTATCTCCCGTTCCTGGTGGCTGAACAGAACCAATGTGTTGGGAGCAGCGCGAGCACGTCGTCCTCAAACGTACGCAAGGAAAACACCGTGAATCTATGTCTAGTTCCAATTGATTCGCCAGTTCGACCAGAACTGGAACAACCATTGAGCCAGAACGACTACGTAAAGAAGATCCTCACGGCACGGGTCTACGACGTCGCTGTCGAGACCAGCCTCGACTCAGCGCGCAATCTCTCGGCGCGCGTCGGCAATTCCGTGTTGCTCAAGCGCGAGGACAACCAGCCTGTCTTCTCTTTCAAGCTTCGAGGGGCGTACAACAAGATGGTGCACATGCCGCTGGACGTGCTAGCGCGCGGAGTCATCACCGCCTCGGCGGGGAATCATGCCCAAGGGGTCGCCTATGCGGCAGCCCGCCTCAACGTCGCTGCCACTATCGTCGTGCCGGTCACGACTCCACGCGTCAAAATCGATGCTGTGCGGCTGCACGGAGGGCCGACGGTCGAGATCATCCAAGCTGGGGAGTCATACAGCGACGCCTATGCGTACGCGGCGAAACTGCAAGAGCGGCGTGGATTAACCTTTGTTCATCCTTTCGATGATCCAGAGGTGATCGCTGGGCAGGGTACGGTGGCCATGGAAATTCTCCGACAGCACCAAGGGCCGATTCACACGATCTTCGTACCGATCGGCGGCGGGGGACTGGCAGCGGGCGTGGCGACCTACGTAAAAGCCGTGCGCCCCGGAATCAAAGTGATCGGCGTACAGACCGTTGATTCCAGCGCTATGGCGCGTTCGATGGCTACCGGGCATCGTGTAGCATTGACGGAAGTCGGCCTGTTCTCGGACAGCACGGCGGTCAAGCTAGTCGGAGCAGAAACGTACCGTTTGTGCACGGCCTATCTCGATGAAGTGATCACTGTCGATACCGACGCGCTGTGTGCGGCGATCAAAGACGTGTTCCTAGACACGCGCAGCGTGCTTGAGCCTGCGGGCGCGCTAAGCGTGGCCGGCATGAAGCGATACACGGAGCGTGAGGGCCTTGTGGGAGAGACACTCATTGCGATTACCTCCGGCGCCAACATGAACTTCGATCGCTTGCGCTTCGTCGCCGAACGCGCGGAGGTCGGGGAAGAGCGCGAGGCACTGTTCGCAGTGACGATACCAGAGGCGCGCGGTAGCTTCAGACACATGTGCGAACTAATCGGCGCGCGCAACGTAACCGAGTTCAATTACCGTATCGCCGATGAATCTACCGCTCATGTTTTCGTTGGTGTGCAGATTTCCCAGCGCGGCGAATCGGCCGAGATCGCCCGGACGTTTAGAGAACATGGTTTCGCGGCCATCGATCTAACCGGCGACGAACTTGCCAAGCTGCATGTACGCTACATGATCGGTGGCCGTTCACCGCTTGCGGAGAATGAGCGCCTGTTTCGCTTGGAGTTTCCGGAGCGGCCGGGCGCGCTGATGAAGTTCCTTTCGACATTGGCGACAAACTGGAACATCAGCTTGTTCCACTACCGACACCATGGTGCCGATTCCGGCTCGATCCTGGTCGGCTTGCAGGTGCCGCAAACCGACCAAGCGGAATTTGGCCATTTTCTCGGGGCGCTCGGCTACCCATTATTGGAGGAGAGCCAGAATACGGTGTACCGTTTGTTCCTTTAAGGAGACACTGATCTATGCACACGGGTGTGGTTTGGATAAGGAAAGATTCAGGCCATCAGACCGAGTGAAACCGACACGTAGGTCCCTGCGCTTCAGCCGCAATTGTCCCAAGCCATTGAATGCATTGCCACAATGCGATTTTTAAATCAGTGTTTCCCCGAGCGCCAGGGATGAGCAAATCATGGGCGCTTGGAAGACAATCCCTAGTCCCACCATCGATGGCATTCAGCCGTTTGCCTTGATGTAGCTGGAACGGATCCTAGCCTTGGAGCTGCGACACCTCCGCTATTTTGTTGCCGTGGCCGAAGAACTCCACTTCGCCCGCGCGGCCGAACGTCTGCACATCGAGCAGTCGCCGCTCTCGCGCGCTATCAAGGAACTGGAACACGCCCTGAGCGCTCAGTTGTTCGAGCGTACCACACGCAGCACCCGCCTGACTTGGGCTGGGCAGGTTTTTCTGGAGGATGTCCGGCGCGTCTTCATAACAATTGATCAAGCCAAGGCGAGCGTCAAAGCGGCCGCCACCGGCTATCGCGGCATTCTGCGTATCGCGCTGTCTGATAACGTCGCTCAGCCACGGCTTGCCGCAGTACTAGCCCAATGCCGGGAAGAAGAACCGGAGGTGGAAATCCGCCTGTTTGAAAAACCGCTCTCGCAGCAGGTGAAGGGCTTGCGCAGTGGTTTGTACGACGCGGGTTTCGCGCAGTTCGACGATGTGGGTCAAGGCATCATCGCCGAGCCGGTATGGAGCGACGCGCTCGTCGTCGCCGTTCCCGCACGTCATCCGCTGCTGGCGCACAAACGCATCCCACTGGAAGAAGTGTTGCGATATCCCCTGGTGCTGTGCCAGCCGGAAAGCTGCGAAGGCTACTGCCGGCAAATCGAGGGCGTATTGCGTGCCGCGAATACGCAACCCATCGTGGCGGAGCATGTTGCCACCCTCGATTTGATGATAACACTGGTGGCTGCGGGCTACGGCCTGGGCTTGGCCAGCGCCTCGCACCTCCCCGTATGCCGCCACCAGGAAGTCGTCGCGCGCCCATTGGCCGGGCGCTCGCCGAGGCTGACCACTTACTTGCTGCGGCCCGACGTGGATCCATCCGACCAGTTGAGTCGTTTTATCGACCGAGCCAATCCGGCCAAACCACTGGCACGCGACAACCCAACATGACGCGCCGGGTTTCATCGTGCCAAAGCCTGGGAGGACAAAAGATGAAGCACATAATAATTATTACAGCCGCCGCACTCACCGCATGCGGGCAGCCCGTCCCCACGGATACCGCCGAATCGCTGGTCGCCAATCCGGAACGGCTCAAGGAGGTGCGGCGTCTGTGCAAGGAGGACCACTCAAAGATGGGCGATGCCACTTGCAACGCCGCGGCCGAGGCCTTCCGCCGACGTTTCATGGGTGACGGCAAAGGCAAGTACACACCGCAGCCAGCTCCGCAAGACTGACCCGCGATCGCGCCGCCGCATCCCGTCTCGATCGGAAGAATCCGATAGAGACGAGTTCGTGCGCCTGCTCGTTGGCATCCGAATGTATTTTTCCGGAGGACCGCCATACACGCCGAAACGCGCTGCCCTTTGCCACTGACCCATCGATTTCTACGGTGCATGAAATCTTGTTTTCTCCGTCTCCGCTATCCCGATAACGGTCTTTGACCGGCACTGATTCGACACCCAATCTGACGCATGCGGCACGTGCTTGTCCGCGTCTTGTTTGGAGTGCGCTTCAGGAGGTCGTGATGCAGGGAACCAGTGTGCTGTTCGGTCAGATCCTGGCGGTGTTCGGGATCGTGATCGCGGGAACCTGGGGTGCCACCCAGTGGACCGCCGCGCAACTGGGCTACCAGCTACGCCTTGGTGCGCCGTGGTTCGACCTGCTGGGAACGCCCGTCTATCACCCATGGCGGCTGTTCGAATGGTGGTACTTCTTCGACGCCTATGCGCCCGACATTTTCCTGCGCGGCGGTGCCATCGCGGCGTGCAGCGGCTTCGCCGGCGCCATTGCGGCCATCGCCATGTCGGTGTGGCGCGCACGGCAATCCAAGCTGGTCACGACCTACGGTTCGGCACGCTGGGCACTCCCCGCTGAAATCCAGCGTTCCGGCCTGACCGAACCCGTCGGGGTTTTCCTCGGCCGCAAGGACGGCGACTACCTTCGCCATGAAGGCCCCGAGCATGTGATGGCCTTCGCGCCCACCCGCTCCGGCAAGGGTGTAGGCCTGGTCATCCCCACCCTGCTCTCCTGGCCCGGCTCTACCGTCATCCACGACATCAAGGGCGAAAACTGGAACTTGACCGCCGGCTGGCGCTCGCGCTTCTCGCACTGCCTGCTGTTCAACCCGACCGATGCGAAATCGGCCGCCTACAACCCGCTGCTCGAAGTGCGGCGCGGCATGCACGAAGTACGCGACGTGCAGAACATCGCCGACATCCTGGTCGACCCAGAAGGTGCGCTTGAGCGGCGCAACCACTGGGAGAAAACCTCGCATGCCCTGCTGGTCGGCGCGATCCTGCATGTGCTCTACGCCAGCGAGGACAAGACGCTGCGCGGCGTCGCCAACTTCCTGTCCGATCCGGCCTCACCCTTCGAGCTGACGCTGCATCGGATGATGACCACAACCCATCTCGGCGATGCACCGCATCCCGTGGTCGCATCAGCCGCACGCGAGGTGCTCAACAAGAGCGACAACGAACGCTCGGGCGTGCTGTCCACTGCGATGAGTTTCCTCGGCCTGTACCGCGATCCCACGGTAGCCGAAGTGACCTCACGCTGCGACTGGCGTA